>OFLP01000001.1_pt1 | contig 547189 bp, 446 predicted proteins | sample 1540911 | NCBI WGS metagenome assembly OFLP01 (sample SAMEA4413048, study PRJEB24355) | metagenome | biome: human; feature: gut; material: faeces | place: United Kingdom | collected 2010 | reverse complement strand
GCCCCTGCGCTCTCGGCTGCGTCGAGTCTCGGGATTGCATCGGAAAACATCACTCACAAAGTGGACGCTAATTTGCTGAAACACGCGTGAAGGCCGCCGCTTTCAGTCCTAATAGCCGCGGCCTCATCGACGATAACCGGCGGTTCTTGCGCAATCAGATATTCAGCATGTGTCAAACATGCTCTGAGACGATGCATCCATCAAGTAAAAGGAAATGCGGAACAAAACCAAACTACCTCAAGCTATCATATATCTGATTGGTTGATTGCGTTTTTTTTGAGGTGAGGTATGGACTTGCAAATCGAGGAACAGTTGGCTTCTAGTAGGCGGACGATTACGGTGCTGATCCCCTGCTACAACGAGCAAGAATCTCTACCATTGTTGTTTGAGCGTATGGAAGCATTGGTGGCTGATTCCGAAAGTCTTGAGTACACGGTGCTGTTCGTAGATGATGGCTCCGCAGATGATACGCGTTCGTTGATCAAGCAGTATGCGCAGGAACACTCCTATGTGGAGTACATCTTCCTGTCCCGCAACTTCGGCAAGGAGAAAGCCATGTATGCGGGTATTGAGAATGTGCATACGGACGGACTAGTGATTATCGATGCCGATTTGCAGGATCCTCCGGAGTTAATCCCTCAAATGGCTGAGCTATGGCGTCAAGGATATGATGATGTATATGCTAGAAGGCGTTCCCGTGAGGGGGAAAGTTGGCTGAAGAAAATCACCAGCCGATGGTATTATGACTTGTTGCAGAAAGTGTCCGGCGTAGTTATTCAGAAAGATACTGGGGATTTTCGCCTACTGGATCACAAGTGTGTTGACGCATTGAAACAGTTAGACGAGTCCGAGAGAAACTCTAAAGCGCTGTTCAGCTGGATTGGATTCAAAAAAATCGAGTTCTTGTATGATCGTGATAAGCGTGTGGCCGGTAAGACCAAGTGGAATTACATGAAATTGTTTCATTTGGCTATGGATGGCATTACCAGTTTCACTACAATGCCGCTAAAAATCGCCACGTGGGCAGGTAGTTTAGTCTCCTTTGCTGCCATTGTGTATGCGATTGTTATTCTAGTGCGCACTCTGGCGTGGGGCGTAGATGTGCCTGGCTATGCGTCCACCATGGTGGTAGTTCTGATTCTTGGTGGCATTCAATTGTTAAGTCTTGGCATCATAGGCGAATATCTGGGCCGTGTATTCATGCAAACTAAGAATCGGCCGATTTACCTTGTACAGGAGCAGCATATCGTTAAGTGATGGTAACTAGATTTTTTAACCTCTCATGCTGGCCTCTCAATATAGTTGCAATATGAGCGTATTGGTGCGGTCTGAATTTAATGCAGGTAATATTGTTGCCTGTCGAATGGTTTATCGACAAACCTACTGCATCCATAAACCGGTTCAGGTAGTGCGCAAGAACTCGGGCACTACCTGGTCGACCTGTAGAATCTGCTGCGGCATGGCTTCGTGCCCTCTTTTCCAATCGCGGTTTTCTATGTCTGGCGACAGAAAATCGTACACAGGACACGGGCCATGCCTCTATCCCAAGACCAGACCAAAGTGCGCAAAATCTCGGGCGTTAGGGGCTGCGGACATTTTCTTGGAGATAATCACGCAGCCATTCCTTGGCTTTGACGGTATTGTACCGGGCTCATCCAACCAAGCGACTGTTTGATGCGCTCGTGGTCGTGCCAGCGTATGTACTCATCGACCAAGGCGAGCACCTCGTTGCGGGTGTGTTCCTCCCACTTCTCGGGGTAGACCGCCTCGGTCTTCATCCTGCCGAAGAATCCCTCCGCGGCCGCGTTGTCCGGCGAACAGCCCTTCGCGCTCATGGAGCGCGTCAGCCCGAAGCGTTCCATGAGCCCGAGCCATCCGGGCCACCGGCAGTGGCATCCACGGTCGGAATGCACCAGGGGACGCGCGTTCCCCGGCAGCGTCGAGGCCGCTTTCTCCAGCATCCGGTTGGCCAGCTCCGCGTTGGGGCTGAAGCCGGCGGTGTATGCGACGATCTTGCCATCGAAGCAGTCGATCATCGGCGAGAGGTACACCTTCCCGTCCCTGGCCTTGATCTCGCTGATGTCCGTCAGCCACTTCTCGTTCGGACGCTCGGCCGTGAAGTCCCGGTCGACGAGATTGGCGGGAGCCGGCGTCGTCTCGCCCTCGTAGGAACTATACCTGCGTCGCTTGGGCACGTGCGCCACGAGCCCTTCCTCCGCCATGATCCTGCGGACCACCTTCTCCGATACGCCGGTCTTGAGCACCGCCTTGATCCTGCGGTACCCGTACCTGCCCTTGGAATCGGCGAACGCCCCGGCCACCTCTGCCCTGAGTCCGGCGTACTTGTCAACGCCGAGCCGGGCGTGGTGGTAGTGGTAGCTGCTGGGCGCGATGGCGAGCAAGCATGTCATCGAGCTGAGCGAATACGCCGGCCTCAACCGGTCGATCAACAGGGTCTTCTCCCTGTTCGACAGGCGCCGCAGGTCGGCGCCGGGGTCTTTTTTTACGACCTCCACCACCTCCCGCATCAACGCGTTCCCCCGGCTCCAGTTCCTCGACCCTGCGGCGCAAAGCCTCCGCGTCATCATCATCGGCTGCGGACGGCCGGCGGCGGGAGTCCGCGGGCTTATTGCCCTGCGCGGAGTTCCTGTTTTTGGGCTGCAACGCGGCCATGCCGCCCTTGCGGTACGCCCTGACCCAGCCATGCACCGCGCCGACGCCCGCGCCGAGCTGTTTGGCGGCCTGCTTCTGCTGCATGCCGCCCAGCACCAGCTCGACTGCCCTTCGCCTGGTCTCCAGTGGGATGATGGGTTTGGCCATATGGCCAGCATACCGGGAATCCATCGCCAGCCAACGCTCCAGACACTGCCTGGTCGGATAACCCAGATGCTCCACCACCTGGGCCGTCGTCATCGGCGTGGTGAAATACAACTCCACCGCACGCTCTCGTTCCTCAAGACTGAACATACGAAAATCTTTCCGTTCGGTCTCCAAGAAAACGTCCGCAGCCCCTTATCAGCTGTACCGGACGGCCAGCGAACTGGAGTGCGCGACCATGCAGTGGGTTGTGCACTCCAGTTCGAGGAGTCCGCATACCTCATTGGGTTACAGGACATCCGAAGATATGGAAGCGAGTCCCGCAGCCGACAATCTAACCCATGAAAAAATAGTATGACCTCTCAAAAATTGACGATGACGATGCCATCTTTTTCTGCCACGCTTCCAGGATCTGGCCAATGGGGCATCGATTCAGCTAGCCTTTCGCTCTGTTCTATTTGCTGAGATGTTGCGCTGTTGTAATAAACTCCGAGTATATCGGCCATGAATTGTTTCTTTATGCCGGTCCCATGCTCAGTGGAGAAACCGATTTCCAACATAGAACGGCCAGTAAGGCCAAGCTGATTAGCCGAATAACAATCTGGATTACATTTGGCAACGTGATTTCCCACAAATACAAGTGGCTCATCAGGACGTTCTCCGAGTCCTAATTTATCTATACGAGACTTTATTGCTTGTGCCGTAAGCACATCTTGGTTGAAGACAATATTTTCCGTGTAAAAAATTCTGCTCGTTATCAGCGCCTGATTCCAACCGATAGCGATAATTAAGATCCAAGGAATAATTTTGACAATAGACTTTGCATTTCTTTGAATAATACAAGTGATAATGGAGAACGAAACCGCCGTAATAAATGAGAAAGCTAGTGGATAAGTCATTTCTGTGCGTACGGATGGAGCGGCGCCAAACACAATGGACATAATCATCGGAGCTAGCAGTAGCAGTATAGATACCAATACCGCAAGAACAGTAATGCGTTTGCGAATCGCGCATATTATTGCTCCAACTGCGAAGATAATTGCAATGACAGGGAACGATACGCTGTAAAAGATGCCGGATCCAGAATACAACTCCTGCGCATGGTGGACGATATTGCGGATTATTGTGCCAAACGAATCTTTACCCCAGCGTGATTGGTCGGATATATAGGCATTGGTTGTTACGCCGGCAAGATGCATAGCAACTGCATTGAGTAACCTATACGCAAGATATGACGCACCGAAGATGAGAATGCTGCCTACCAAAAATATCCAAGATGATTTTTTCTGTTCGTCCCACTGAGCGCGACTGCCAAATCGCAATACATAGAGCATGGCAGTGCCAGTAATGAAAATCGTGACCATGGCAAGATACATTGTAAATGAAATCGTAGCGCACACAATGGCAGCTATGACTAACGGAATACGACGTTTTATGCTGTGGTTGGTTGCCGCGTTGGCCCACATCATTAAAGAGATCGCAGTCAGTACAGCTGCGATGGAGATTTCCGGGCCCTGTAACAGAAATCCTAACATTTCAGCGAAAATAGGTGAGACAACATAAGGAATCATGAAGAATGCTGGTTGCAGCTTTGTATCGCGAGAAGCTGAGCATAGGAAATATGCCCATACTACGGCAGACATGCCGAAGAATACCACCATGGTGAACGAGGCTAGCGCATTGTTATAGAGATAGGTGCCGGTCAACTTCTTGAACAGTACCAAGCCGAAGCGTTCAAGCTCAAACCAAGATCTGTATAGTGCGTCATTATTCTGGATGATGCTCTGGGTGTCAATGGAAAAGGTATTGCTAAATAGTTTCTGCCCAAATGCCAATAGAAGGAATAGAGCGGCGACGACTAATTGCCCAGTATTGTGCGTGATAAATTGCAGAAATCCCCGCAATGAATAACCTGCCAGGGGGCCATCGACATCTCGGTTTATGTGTGGGACCGTTGTATCCATGCTGATTGATGCTGTCACTTGGCATTCCTCACTTGTTTTTGATGTTCTGCAATATTATTTTATCGGGCGCTGTTGAAGTTCCTCAAGCTCATGCACTCGACTCAGCTGCTTGTTCAGTTCGCTTTCGAAGTACTCAGCTCGCGGTTTGAAGTAATTAACGAATCCTTCGTTGTCTTTCAATGCTATATTCAACTCGTTGACTCGTTGCGCCAATCCAATGGATCGATATTCCGCATCAAAGCATTTCTGCACCAGATCCGAGAATTGTGCGGCCTGCGAAGAAGGGTTCGGAATGACGATGTCTCCTTGTGTGATGAGTGCAAACAGTTTGTCGAAATGCTGATTGAGCTGTTGCTGGATATCGGAGAAATCAACCGGCTGCTGTGTCTTCAAAGCGTCCGACACGGTTTCTGCAAGTTGATTGCCATCGGTGACATAGAAAGCGTCACGTCCAAGTTGATGGTACAAGTCTCGAGTTTTCTTGGTCTGTTGATAATCGAAGCTCACCGTCTTGCGGCCGAATACTGACGCAGTTACGGATCCATGCAGACTGGTGCCTACATAGATCTCGCAGCTTGACAGGATGCCGATGATTTCCAGTAAGGAAAGCGGGTGCTGAGGGATGAGACATGGGAATGAGCAGGCATCGTGGACGGTGCGGAGAATATCCTCATCGCCATGTGTATAGGCCAGCGGCAACAGCACGATTTCATAGCCACCGTCATGCAATTCCCGGAGTGTAGCCACGACGTTATCAATCTCGGCTTCCGGGATGAAACGGTTGCAGTGGAACACCGCATAATGTTGTAGTTCAGGAAACACATGGTTACGCGCATCTTGGAGCTCTTGATCAGTTGCGACATTCCTCAGAGAGAAGCCAGTATCCGGCACACGTTGAATGGTTGTATCCGGTATGCCGCAGTCAATCAGCACCTGCTTGGAGAAATCATTGCGGACGCTCAGATAGTCTATATTACTAAACAGATAGTGGGCGAGGGCCTTGTCCGCTTCGAAGTCAAAAGGAATGCCGGGCGCATTCCACAGCAGCGGAACATTGTATTTCATCTTCATGAAGCAAGGGACGAGCCAGACCTTATCCATAGGATAAGCTTCAAAGTCGATACTGCTGAAGGTGCGCTTCTGTCCAAAGCGATGCCAGTGGATAATCTCCCCTCCGCCCACAACGATTGCAGAAAACGGTTCTTCTATATGCATACGTTCGAGATCATCAAGCGAATGAACGTTTGAGTTCTCCACGAAGCTTTCCTCGGCCTGGAACGGCGAGAACAACACCACATCACCGGTGTACCCTCGGCGTGAAAGCTCCTTGCGCAATACTAGGGGAAAGAGATGGTCTCCGTAGTTGGGGATATCGAAAACCCCGCATAGCGCTATTCTGCCCATCATTCCTCCAACATCCAGATATGGCACAATACATCAATACTCATCATACTGGTTGAGGAATGGATGCCGGTAATGATAACTGGCCCATATGATATCCTCGTGTCTGTTTACTTCACTTGGAAGAGGAATAGAGCAATCCATGATTCTTACGTCTGATACGCCTATCAATCGTCTGGGGATTTTTTTCTTTTACGACGCTCAGGGAGTCGTGGACGACTATGTGCTGAAGCTGCTTGACGGTTTCATGCCTCATTTCTCCGACCTGACCATCGTATGCAATGGAAAGTTGAACGATGCGGGACGTGAGAAATTGCTGCGGTACACCAGCAAGCTGATTGTGCGAGAAAACAGGGGCTTTGATGTATGGGCGTACAAAACCGCTTTGGACAGTTATGGCTGGCACAAGCTGGAACAATTTGATGAGATTGTATTATTCAACGCCACCATCATGGGACCGGTGTATCCGTTCTCCGAAATGTTCGATGCAATGAACAAGCGGGATTTGGACTTCTGGGGTATTACCAAATTCCATCGTGTCGAGCATGATCCGTTTGGCCGCGGCCCGTATCCCTATCTGCCGGAACATATTCAGTCGCATTTCCACGCCTATCGCAAAAGCCTGCACACGAGCCAGGCGTTCAGGGAATACTGGGACAACATTCCTCCTATTAACGATTATTACGATTCCGTGGGTCTGCACGAATCTCTGTTCACTAAGCGTTTTGCCGATAAAGGATTCAAGTGGGACGTGTATGTTAATACGTCCGATCTAGAGGGGTTCACGTACGGCCCCATTACCTATGCAGCGAAACGATTGGTTGCGGAGAAGCGCTGCCCGATTTTCAAACGTCGATCATTCTTCCACGGGTATCGTGATGTGATGACTCAGGCCGTAGGTAACGCTGCCTTGGACTTATATGAGTATTTGCGGGATCACACTGACTATGATGTGGATTTGATCTGGCAGAACGCGCTTCGTACGATGAACGTCGCCGATTTGATGAAGAACCTGCATCTTGATTATGTATTGCCGCAATCGCTGAGCGTTCCTTTGCCGGAGGGCAAAAAAATAGCACTCGCAATTCATGTATATTACATGGATCTGCTGGAGTCCACATTCCACTACATCCAGTCGATGCCCGAAGGCTGCGACATTATCATCACGGTTGGTTCCGAGGCAAACGCAGAAATCGTGCGTGAATATTGCAAGCAGTTCCCGTACCACTTCGATGTCAGGGTGATTGAGAACAGGGGACGTGATGTCAGCGCCTTGCTGGTTGGTTGTGGGGAAGACCTGTTCCGATACGATTACGTCTGCTTCGCCCATGACAAGAAGGTCACGCAGCTGTCTCCCCAGAGTATCGGCGACGGGTTCGCGTATAAATGTTTTGAGAATATTCTTGCCAGCAGGGAGTACGTCTCCAACGTTATCAATTTGTTCGAGAAGAATCCGCGTCTCGGCATTGCTATGCCAACTCCTCCGAACCATGCCAGCTATTTCCCGGGATACACGTTCCCATGGGGACCGAATTTCCCCGGGACCAAGGACTTCCTGGAACAGACGCTGAACATGCATGTTCCGCTGAATGCCAACAAAGAGCCGGTGGCTCCGATGGGTACCATGTTCTGGTTCCGCCCGGAGGCATTTCGTGGCTTGCTGGATCATGGATGGAAATATGAGGACTTCCCGCCGGAGCCTAACAAGGTAGATGGCACATTGCTGCATTTCATCGAGCGTGCTTATGGGTATGTACCGCAGGCCAATGGATATTATCCGGCGTATATTTTCTCTGATCGTTATGCGCGTATCGAGATCACGAATCTGTCATACGAGCTACGAGAAGTGGTGAAGGTCATTACCGTGCCATGGATTCGTGAGGACTTGCAGCAGACCTGCGTCGCCATTGCTGAGGGCAAGCGATTCCGTAACACATTACTGCGAGTGATGAAAAATATTACCAAAAATGTTCCGGTGATAGGACCGGCACTGGTGAAGTTGCATCGCAAACAATTGGGTATAAATGAGGATGAGTAACATGGCGGATAATGTCACGAAACGCAAGCCGAGGCTGTTCTACCTGGACTGGGTGCGCGGACTGTCTGCGATACTGATTGTCATCACGCATTTCAATAACCCATATCTAGTGGAACACCCGATTTTTGCGAACTCTCCGTTCGGCATTTACATCGGTTCGCTCGGTGTCTCCCAGTTCCTCATTATTTCTGGCGCTGCATTGATGTATTCGCATGAGGATGCAGAGAAGCTGGATCTGAAGAAGTTCTATTGGAAACGATGCAAGTCAATCTTTCCAATGTTCTGGATTGCTTTCATCATAGCTAATGTGTATTTGTTCTTGCGCCAAGGCGGCATCGTTGCGGCACAAGCCCCAAAATACAGTGTGCTGCTCTCTGTGATTGGAATGGATGGATACCTGTCTAATGCCGGAATACCGACGTTTTATACACTTGGTGAATGGTTTCTGGGATTTATTCTACTGTTCTATGCTGTATTTCCTCTGTTGAGGTATGGAGTAAAGCGTCATCCCTGGATCACTGGCATTATCATCGCCGTGTTGTATATGTTGACAGTCGTATTGCGTCCGAACTTGCACGGCATGCCATCTGATATATTGCTGACCACCCGGTTGCCTGAACTTGCTTTCGGCATGTATTTTGTCCGCTTTATCAAGAAAGTGCCTCATGTAGTGGGCGCGGCTGCAGTGGTACTTCTCGCGGTACAGCAGTTCACTGATATCTTGAAGGGAAATGTGGCGGTCACATTGGTGGGTGTGGTCTTCTTCCTGTTCCTGGTGTGGATCTCGCAGTGGTTTGACCATCAGCCCATTCGAGTGGTTATAGGCTCGCTATCGAAGTATTCCTATGCGATTTTCTTGGTTCATCATCAGGTCATTATGCAGGTCTACACCATTGTCAATCCCAGCAGTCTGGGTATGTCCAATGCTTATCTGCTATTTGCGGCGGATATGCTCATCATCGTGGTCTTGTCTTGGGTGCTTTTGCGTGTGACTAATGCAACAGTGGCATATGTATCGCGGATGTTCCAAAAGGTTGAGAAATAGCCCAATGAGTGGTTGCTGATGGCAGATATGGATTGGGGCGGGGTCCATCCGCAATGGAACCCGCCCCAATCCATATATTGGTTGATTTATCGTGCCGCAAGAATCTCGTGAATCTTGGTGGCATCACCCCATACACCAGGAGAATCGTAGGGACGATCGGGGAACGCTCCATAATCCAGTGTGATGTTGAGATTATTGTCTTTGATATATTGCTCGACACGCTCAGCCAAAGATATGGGGTTCCCGGTGCAGCAGTTGATAATGCCGGTTACCTCTTGTTGAGAGACCGCTGCGCTTATTTGCCGTGCAAGTTCGTCGACATTGATGAAGTCGTACTTATTTTTACCCGTCGTGAAGGGGAAGGAAGGCTTGCCATCATGTGCGGCTTGCAGCAATTTGGAGAAGATAGAGCTGCCGCGTAGATCGTCTCCGACAATGTAATATGCGCGGAGCCATTGTGCGGTCGCATTATGCTCTTGTGCGAGCATGAGCGTAGCCTCACGCAGGGCATTTTTCGCGATACCGTACATGGAAGCTGGGTGACAAGGGGTGTGCTCATCAATAGCACCTTCCCAATATCCGACTTCATGCATAGTCCCCATAACGGCGATTTGAGGAAGACCTCCATCCAGCATGTTCTTGATGAACCGGTAATGGGAGGACAAATCACCCATATGATTATCGGAGTTGTGTTTAAAACCGTCGCGCCAAGCCATGTGCAGGCAAACATCCGGTTTTCCAAGCGTGGAATAAATATTGCTGTCAGACTCGAATAGATTGGTTTCTATGTGTTCCGCACGACTGTCAACATCGTTGAGTCGAAGATCAGAGGCGATAACATCCTGTCCATTATCAAGCAGTGCTTTAACGACGTGCCTACCAATGTAACCGCCGGCTCCAGTGACGAGAATTCTTTTTGTCATACCTACAGAGTGTACCAGCAGAGCATATGAAGCGAGTCTGTACCAGACACTGACTAGCATTTTTTCACAAAGGTACCCAAGGACTGGTCTGCCATGATTAGGTACTATCCGTGGTTTTACAGTTGCACGCCAAAGGCGTAAGTGCGAGTATCTACAAGTTTGCCTGTAGACGTGTACAGCTCATAGTGAGTCCAATAGATACCCCTGCGGGGTTTCCAGTACGCCCATTGGCTGTGGTATCCAACGGTCCATGTGCCACGGCTGACATCATATATCTTCATTTGATATGAAACATTGCGGGTATCAGATGACATACCTAAGAGGACTCGATTACCTTGCCATCCAGAATATGTGCCATTAATACGTTTGCTTCGATAAGGGGCTGCGGACATTTTCTTGGAGATAATCACGCAGCCATTCCTTGGCTTTGACGGTATTGTACCGGGCTCATCCAACCAAGCGACTGTTTGATGCGCTCGTGGTCGTGCCAGCGTATGTACTCATCGACCAAGGCGAGCACCTCGTTGCGGGTGTGTTCCTCCCACTTCTCGGGGTAGACCGCCTCGGTCTTCATCCTGCCGAAGAATCCCTCCGCGGCCGCGTTGTCCGGCGAACAGCCCTTCGCGCTCATGGAGCGCGTCAGCCCGAAGCGTTCCATGAGCCCGAGCCATCCGGGCCACCGGCAGTGGCATCCACGGTCGGAATGCACCAGGGGACGCGCGTTCCCCGGCAGCGTCGAGGCCGCTTTCTCCAGCATCCGGTTGGCCAGCTCCGCGTTGGGGCTGAAGCCGGCGGTGTATGCGACGATCTTGCCATCGAAGCAGTCGATCATCGGCGAGAGGTACACCTTCCCGTCCCTGGCCTTGATCTCGCTGATGTCCGTCAGCCACTTCTCGTTCGGACGCTCGGCCGTGAAGTCCCGGTCGACGAGATTGGCGGGAGCCGGCGTCGTCTCGCCCTCGTAGGAACTATACCTGCGTCGCTTGGGCACGTGCGCCACGAGCCCTTCCTCCGCCATGATCCTGCGGACCACCTTCTCCGATACGCCGGTCTTGAGCACCGCCTTGATCCTGCGGTACCCGTACCTGCCCTTGGAATCGGCGAACGCCCCGGCCACCTCTGCCCTGAGTCCGGCGTACTTGTCAACGCCGAGCCGGGCGTGGTGGTAGTGGTAGCTGCTGGGCGCGATGGCGAGCAAGCATGTCATCGAGCTGAGCGAATACGCCGGCCTCAACCGGTCGATCAACAGGGTCTTCTCCCTGTTCGACAGGCGCCGCAGGTCGGCGCCGGGGTCTTTTTTTACGACCTCCACCACCTCCCGCATCAACGCGTTCCCCCGGCTCCAGTTCCTCGACCCTGCGGCGCAAAGCCTCCGCGTCATCATCATCGGCTGCGGACGGCCGGCGGCGGGAGTCCGCGGGCTTATTGCCCTGCGCGGAGTTCCTGTTTTTGGGCTGCAACGCGGCCATGCCGCCCTTGCGGTACGCCCTGACCCAGCCATGCACCGCGCCGACGCCCGCGCCGAGCTGTTTGGCGGCCTGCTTCTGCTGCATGCCGCCCAGCACCAGCTCGACTGCCCTTCGCCTGGTCTCCAGTGGGATGATGGGTTTGGCCATATGGCCAGCATACCGGGAATCCATCGCCAGCCAACGCTCCAGACACTGCCTGGTCGGATAACCCAGATGCTCCACCACCTGGGCCGTCGTCATCGGCGTGGTGAAATACAACTCCACCGCACGCTCTCGTTCCTCAAGACTGAACATACGAAAATCTTTCCGTTCGGTCTCCAAGAAAACGTCCGCAGCCCCCTACCGTGATGCAACATTGTTAAAGGAACGAGATCGTGAGCCGTTGGCGAAAAGTGTTTCAGACGAAGAAGGGGCATGGGTCTTTACCACTTGGACATCATCGCGAACAGCATGGGTGCGTTGAAACTCAATTCCGGACGCATATGGACATTGGATGGTAACGGCAAATACAACGGACACGATTGCGGCACTGGCTTGTGCGAAAATTCGTCGGATCGGCATCAGGCGTTCCTTTTTACTTGATCTTGATTTATGCTCATGACGGTGACTCTGACCTAATTAGAGTGATCATAGTCAATATCCAATGTCTGTATATGTTTAATGATGACATCACACGGCGATTGCCACTTTATGTTCTTGATTCTACCGTCATAGACGTATTCCTCGAGGAGCCGTATTTGCCGAGTCGTGGCGCAACGAATCCACTGATTGATTAATGCCGATTTCGCAGAATAAGTTGTTGAATGTTATCCAAGAGGCACAGCAGCATTACGGGAAACAGAGGAACAAGATAGCGAAGCTGCATGATGTATACACCAGGTACTCCATTCGCGGTTCCCTGTAACCACATGGCAAGGTATGTGGCGAGGATTGCGCCTATCGCCATGAGGTAAGTGAAGGCCCAGAATAGACTGATTCTCCATTGGCTCATATTTGTGACGGCATGAATGATCATAGCTGCCAATACCACAGCGAAAACTATCCATATGCTCAATAGCATTAATGGTGTTCGGAATGCACCTTGAAGATGACTGATGCTGTACCAGATGGCACTTATGGCGCGCATCGGGTTGTGGAGCAGCCCTGATGTTCGCTCATGGACCTCTGCGGGAGAAACAGATGCCGGATTTGAGACAAATGCGGACGTTGACTTCAGCCAGCCGATTATCAATGCGAGTGCAAGAATTACGGATGTACCCACGGTGATTTTAGCTCGACGAGTGGTTGGAGCATGGACGATGAGTAGCGCGACAGGAATGAATATAAGAGGCATATAGGCGAATTTGGTTATCGCGATAAGAGCTCCTATGGTGCCCAAAGTCGCGTACCCTTTGCAACTCGGAGCGCGGCTAGCCATTGCAAACAACATGCAGGAGAACGTGATGATTAGTGCCTGCGTCAAACTATCTGCGGATATGGCGAATGAAAAGTGGTAAATGACCGGTGGCGAAAGCAGTAACACAGTCATGGGGAGCCGGAAGCGTGGCAACAGCGCGATACCCCATGTGGTTAGGATGGTGTATACGAGCAGCATGATGGACTCCGACAGGTAATAGGTGGTGGCTGCTCCGAGCCCGAGATACTTTCCAAGAAAGAATCCAAATATTTGCGGTAAGTATGATATTGGGGAGTAGACGGCGGTGTTGTTATAGGGGACATCGGCGCCGATATCATCGCTGGCTGTAATGCTGTCTAGTTGCACGACTCCCGCATCAAATGGGTCACGATGCTGATCGGATAAATTGATCCATTGCCAATCGACCTTTCCCCCATAATTGTCTGCGGCGATGCGGTGGTAGTCAGAGACAGATGTGACGGGCCGGGCGACTATATCCCCATTGGTTATGCCAGATACGCGATAGACGTGTTCCCATAGATCCGGAATCCTGTTCATTTGCGTATGAGCCATCCACAATCCACCAAACATGATAGTGAGTATGGCGAATACAGCAATGAACCGGCGGCTATTAATAAAGGCCGAAATGTTTTCTCTCATCAGTCCTCAGTCCAGGTTCGGTCAAACTATTCCTTAACCCCGCAGAGCATTCACTAGTAGTATAAGGTAGCAATGTCCGTTGCGGTGCAGTGGTAGTTGCTTTATTCAGCGGAACTGGTAGAGACGTATTCTAAATCTTCTGGGAAACGCGGTTTATTGCGGTAATACGATGACTACTGAACGGCGAAGAAGTCGTAATCGTTAAGATAGCCTTTGCCTTTAGTCATGTCGTATTGCACCAGACGATAATCATCCAACAATTGCTTAGCCTTTTGAGAGAGATCTTTTCGTTTAATACGATTTCCGTTGGCGTCCAAATATGTGGCGCTGCCATCGCCCCAAGAATTATTGGAACTAACTAGGCGGCTGATTGTGGGGATTTGTGTTTGTGTTTGCGTGAGCATCTCTAGATAGGGGGAAATCTTGGCGTTCATGTATTCGGCGGCCAAAGCCATAAAATAGTTAGATGATGTGTAATTAGAGGTTTGTTGGTCGAGCTTGATACTGGCAGATGCGGATGCCTGATTGGGCCAGATAAAATAATCGGTCTCATGCAATACGGTAGTGTTATCTTTGTCCGATGCCGCCGTGGTGTAGATGCCGGGCAGATGATCGCCATAGAAGATTACAGCGATTGGCTTATCCATGGAATTGAGTTGGTTTAAAAAGTCCTCTGTAGCTTGATCTGTAAGATTAATGCCTTTGATGTAGCTATCGATAGCCCATTTTTCATCATCAGAAAGCTGAGAGACATCTGCTTCTCTGAATTGGTTATTGGCGTAATAATCATCGTATGGTGCATGATTTTTGCATGGTAACCAGCTGAATAAATTGAGAGTGGTCGCTGTTGTTGAGCACATCAAGAACATTTTGGTATGCAGCTTCGTCGCTTACGTACAGTGAATTGTCAACACGATCTTGGTGCGTGATTGCCGGATTACTATCTAGCGTGTATAGTTTGCTGAATTTGATTTTTTTATAATTACTGTCACGTAGATACATGTCTTTGTAATACGTGTGGAAAGCTACTGAACCGTTTTTGCCATACTTGCTGTTCCAAATTTGGTTGAATGTATAAGGCTCCTTCTGGTGTGGAACTAGTTTCCTGATAAGGCGATTGCATGGAATCATCAAATAGCGCCAAACTTAAGCCGGTTAATGCCTGGTGCTCAATATTTGCGGTGCCTCCGCCAATAGCTGGCGATAACATCAGTCCAGAGGTAGTAATGTCCTTGATGGCTCGAATATTGGGCATCGGATCTTCAGTAAGCTCAACTCCGGGCACGCGTGTCGGGTCAGAGAATGATTCCGAAAGAATCATAATTACGGTGTTATCAGTGAGATTATTAGCGCGAGATCCGTTGGTGTTTTTCGCGCTTTTCTTGTAGCGTTTGGCTAGCGCCGCCATGGTCTCTTCGTTGTAATTCTCCGGTTTATCCATGGTTTTTCGCATGCGCCAGTCGTAAAAAATTCATTAGCCAGGTGTATTTCTGCTCCATCCACATCTGGGACACAAATTTCGTAAGTTGACCGGATACGCTATTTAAAAGCTTGGTGGTGGTGTCTATTGCATCCGGATCTGCATATGTCGGCTCTTTGTACATGCTCCATTGAAGAAATAGCACTGCGGCGGAGTCAACGAGTACCATGCACTAGTGCATACAGTGTGTAGGGGCAACGAGGGCGTTTCTTTAGCAGGGAATACAGGAAAGACGCAGCTTTGGTGAGTGCGGATATGGGCTTAGAGGACATGAATGCGGCGAGCCCAAATACAAAAGGTAGCGATAATTTTGTCGTCCCGAGAGTCATCATTTTGATTTGATGGAGATATGCTCTTTGCTGGACTCTTGGGATCGGTCTCCACTGCTGAGGCGCTGTCCGGAGTCGGCTGTTCGACCTTGGAATTAGGTGAGCTTTCCTTTTTTGATTCAATTTGCTGATTGGAATGAGCGGAAGGGACGATGGCTTTTTCCAAGTCCGTATCGGCCTTTTGCGCTGTCTTCTGGTCGTTTTGGATATCGTCCACTATGTCTGCTCATTTCTGTCAACTACGTATCTGGATTTTGTAGTAAAAAGCCCAAGATAAAGTTATGCAAATGTTACGGCTGTAACCAATGCGGTAGGTTATGGGCGTTGGACAGAAATGCAGAACGCTATGAGGCGCATGTGCGCACTCAAAAAAATTTTCTACGGCGCTTTCCTATTTCATATTCTTAATCTTGGCGTCGTAGACATATTTTTCGAGAAGGCGAATCTGCCGGGTTGCGGCACAGTGAATGCGTTGTGCGGGGCTGAGCTTGCTGATGAGTTCATTGAGTTCAGCCTTGTCCTTCTCATGCTGTTGTTGGCTTGCAGGTTCGCGGAAGTCTGGGGCGGTGGTTTCCTCGTGGAAGGCTCCGACGAGCGTGTAGTAGCTACGGCCCGGGCGCACTCCCTGTTCCAAGCACAGGCGGAAGTTTGCGGCTCCTGCGGCAAAGTTGTCGTGGTAGAAGCTGAAGCTACGTTCCTTGTGCGTCACTGAGCCGGCAGATTGCAGCCAATTGTAGAGATTTACGTTGAGATCGGCCACCTTGCGCATACGAGTGTACAGGTCGCCAGCTACCATCACGTCCTGCGCATACATGCCCTCTGGGAATCGAATCCCATCCCACAGCTCGCGCTTGTACAGCCGGCACCAGTTTGCCTCGTTGAAATAGCGGGCTTCGGTATTGCGGCCGAGTCTGTCTCCGATCAGGCGCAGGCTTTTGCAGAACACGGTTTGGTATGCGGCGAGTGGGTGCTCGAACACGGTGATTGCGCCGGGAGCTTCGGCGCCGGTTTGAGCTTCCTGAGCCACTTTACCCAGCTGGGAGACCCCGAACTGACGCCAACGCGCCTTGCTCATATCCGCTCCGGTGTTTTGCAACGCGTGCAGCAGGTATTCGATATTGCAGCGGTCGAGGATGTCGTCATTGTCGGCAAACGCGATGTATTCGCCACGTGCGGCGTCTAGTCCAGCGTTCTGGGCTTTGGCAATGCCGCCGTTCTCCTGATGAATCACAGTGATGCGGCTATCCTGCGCAGCGTACTCATCGCAGATTGCGGGGCTGGAGTCCTTGGCCCCATCGTCCACCAGAATCACTTCAAGGTTCGTGTATGACTGCTGCAGAATCGAATCAATGCAGTAACGCAGGTAGTCTTCGGCGTTGTACACCGGCACGATGATGGAGATGAGGGGATCGGAGTTTGGCAAGGCTTGGTGCTTCCTTTTTCGATTATTTTATGTGGACATATCCAGTATGACATGTTTCTTGATGTTGTTTGCCGGAATCATCGTTCAATCGTGCGTAAATCACGAAAGACTACTGACCGTAATATGCGCCTTAAGGAACTCGTCGATGGTGAACAATCCGGAATAATCACCGGACTGGACCTGGCTGATTAGTGATTCGTAATCAATGGTGTCTCCGGTTTGCAGCTCGGTGATGTCCTCTGCATCCTCGGCAGATATAGAGGAGGGGTCGGTGACGGCGACGAATGCCCATCGTGTGGCCCACAGTTGCACGGGCGTATCGCCGATTTGGTATCGCTCGATGAGGCTATTGCCGATATCTCCTGCGTTGGTGTCACTGGAAACCTTGAACGTGCATAACGAGTAGTTTGAGTGCTCTTTGTCTGTGACGGTAATCGTGCTGCCGTCCACGGAAATTTTGATTTCGTTATGCCAGAAATAGGGCAACGTGACGCGGTAGGAATCGGTTTGCGCGCTGAGCGATGCCGTGACGGCGTCGCTGTACTGCCAGACTATGTCAATACTGTTGTTGTTCTGGCGTTGAATCCGGTCGTAATCGCCTACTGCCGTCTTTGTCCAGGAATCGGTGAGCTCGGTGGCGTCTGGGATGTCGAGTTCATCGGCCATGCATGAGCGTTGTGTTGCGCCATCCATTTGCCCTTCGGTGGCGTGCAGCCATACTTTGCTGTGATCGGTGGAGCGTTTCCATGCAAATGCTTCCGGATCGGGATTGTTCTGCGGCGCACATTTCAGCCATGCCTTATCCAGCTCGCCGTCCAAATCGGTGGGTGAGGAATACGTCTCGGTCCAATTGCCTTGGGGCGGATCGGCTACGGTGGTTTTTGCCGAGTCGGAACCCGACTTGTCCTGTTGCTTTTGAGTGTTGGTTTGTTGCTGCGGCTGTGATTCCGTGGTCTGCGCAGACTGGTTTGCGCCGCAGGCGGTTGCCAAAGTGAGGAGCGGCACAAGGAATAGTGCAGTAAAACGACGATGTTTCACATATCCATTGTACTTGGGAAAGCGGGAGAACGATTGCCAAGAACCGCTGCTGTAGTGGCTGATGAGGTATTCGCTGAAGTTCGCGCCCTCTTAGATTGTCACTGACGGCGTATCTGTAATGGGGAAGTATCCAAGTTGTTCATCATTCTGCTTTTGCCAGCGATCCGGTGTGGAGAGAAATTCGATGAGCCCCTTCCATGCTGCTCCAAATGCCACGGAATTGCTGGTGGAAACGGATCGCAGTACTTTGATATCTGCCCATTGCGAGGAAAGCGTGTGCTCGGTGAGCATACGCTGTAGTGGCTTATCCAGATATTCAAATAGCTGTGCATATAGTCCATCAAGCACAATGGTGGGAATGTCGCATATGTTGATAAACGAGGCTAATGCAATGCCGAGATAGTGTGCGGCTGATTTCACGGCTTTACAGGCGTCTGGCTCCTTGCGAGACAGTGCGGCAAACAAGTTGCTGGTAGAAGAGTGTGGTGCCAGACCGCTGGCCTCCATCAGAGCGTATTGTCCGGCAAACGTTTCTAGACACCCAGTATTGCCGCACGAGCATTGGCGTCTGCCTTCAGCTACGTAGACATGGCCAAGTTCTCCTGCCCAGCCGTGACATCCTGTGTCGAATCCGCCGCATTTGACGATTGCAGCGTCGATACCAGTCCCGCCAGAGACGTAGAGATAATCCGATAGGGGAATGTCCTGTTTGTTGCGCAGATAGGTTTCTGCATAGGCGCCTGCATCGGCAGAGTTGAGAAAGTTGATTTGGGGCAACATATTCTGTGGCGCAGCTTTACGCAGTTCCTCCAGCAGGTCAATGTCGTGCCAGCCAAGATTGGGGCTGCTCAGCAGATAAGTGTGGTTGGTGGCGATGAGTCCGTGCAACGCTACGGTGATGCCGACCGTAGTGAGCTCGGCATCTGTTGCCCTCATGCGCAAATCATCAATGATGCGGCGCACAACAGTTAATGTTTTCTCGGCGTTTGAGGTATTGAGTTGCTGATAATGCTGCGCAAGAATTTCGCCCGATAGGTCGACTACAGAAGCCTCGATAGAGCCTGTGGAAATATCTACGCCAATCGCTGCACAGGTATGTAGGGCCGGGGCGAGAGGAACAGCGGGGCGGCCTGACCCGGTGCTTTCCGAATTGAGCTCTCGAATAATGCCGCAACTGATGAGATGCTCTACCAGCCTAGTCATGGTAGAGCGGTTGAGTCCGGTCATGCGGGCAAGGTCGGCCCGCGAAGGATGACGTGAGCCGGTTACGACTGTATTGGCGAGCATGGTGAGGTTATGGTTGCGCACTGTGGTGCCGCGGGCGGCATCCAGTGTGGTAGCGGTGCCGGCGGCTACGTTGCGGCCGGGTGCAATTGTGTGAGAGGGCATACATACAAGTATGCCTCACATCTCGTGGTATGGCTGGTGTTGTGTCATTACATATTCATAACTATGCGGCGAAACGCCGATTTGTTGCAAGAATGGACAAAGTATATTCTCTACTTTAGTATGTTGCATAAAGCAATAAACCCAACGATGAAGTTGAGGAGGGGCCATGCAGCAACTCGTGGCAGGTGTCGATTCATCAACGCAATCCTGCAAAGTCGTCATTCGTGATTTGCATACCGGCAAATTAGTGAGATCGGGCGCGGCCAGGCATAGGCGCGGAACGGAGATTGACCCTCAGGTGTGGCGCTCGGCTTTCGATGAGGCTGTGCGCCAGGCTGGCGGTTTGGACGACGTGGTCGCACTATCCATAGCTGGCCAACAACACGGTATGGTCGCGCTGGATGAGCGTGGTGCGGTGGTCCGCAATGCCATTCTGTGGAATGACACACGATCTGCTCGTGATGCGGTGGACCTTATCTCGGAACTCGGCAACGGTAATGAACGCGAAGGCAAACGTCGATGGGCTGATCGGACGGGCAGCGTGCCTGTCGCCTCGCTGACAGTGACGAAAATCAGGTGGATGGCTACTCATGAACCCGATAATTTGGCTCGTACCGCAGCTGTGGCGTTACCACATGACTGGCTTACTTGGGATCTACTAGGTGGCAACGATATTAACACACTGGTCACGGATCGTTCTGATGCTTCGGGCACTGGTTACTACTCCGCGCAAGATAATGAATATTGCAAGGATTTGTTGGAGCTTGCGGCGGGAGCCGAATTTGCGGATCGTGTGCGGTTGCCTTGGGTCGCCTCACCTGCGCGGCGTGTGTCTGAAGTGAAAATCGATGGGTGCAATCTTGTAATCGGGCCAGGTGCCGGAGATAATGCCGGTGCGGCGCTTGGACTCGGTCTCAAGCCGGGAGAAGTGGCTATATCCATCGGGACGTCGGGCGTGGTGTCGCTGGTGTCGGCTGTTGCTACGCATGATCCTGAAGGATATGTGACTGGTTTCGCGGACGCTAGCGGAAACTATCTGCCGTTGGTGTGTACGTTGAACGCCTCGCGCGTTGTCGACACGTTCCGAGCGTTGCTCAACATGAGCCATGCTGAATTCTCTAGGGCCGCGTTATGCGCACCTCCCGGTGCCGAAGGACTAGTTGTGGTGCCGTACTTTGAAGGAGAGAGAACGCCGAATTATCCAGATGCCACTGGCTCCATTCATGGCATCACTTGCGAAAATCTCACCACTTCGAACATTGCGCGAGCTGCCATTGAAGGCATGCTGTGTGGTGTGGGCGTCGGAATCCGTGCATTTCAGCAGCTCGGTATTCCGGTTACCAAGGTTAACCTCATTGGAGGCGGAGCCCAGTCCGAAGCAGTGCGTCGCATTGCCCCATCGGTGCTCGGACTGCCTGTATGTGTGCCGGAATACAGCGAATACGTGGCGGACGGTGCCGCGCGCCAGGCGGCATGGGTGTATGAGGGTGGTGCCGAGCCGCCAGTATGGACCCCACATCTGTCTAGCGATTACATCTGCGATTATGCGCCGTTTATTTTGGAACGCTTCCAGGAGATGTCGTCGAGGTTCATGCTCCGATCAGAGGCACGAGCTGATGTGGGGCGTCATGGGAGCGGAATCCAGCTGTAAAGCAGAAATCTGCACGTCTAACCATCTGGCCGGTTGCGACCGACCTCAATCAACGTAAGTCATAACTGAACAATCAGAGAAACAAGCATCTACATATCAAAGGAGACACAAGATGCGTAACACACTGAAAACAACGTTAGCGGCAGGGCTTGCGGTCGCATGCCTCGCACCCATAGCAGCCTGTGGATCGGGTGGATTGGTAGGCGGCAGCAAGTCGAGCGGTGATACCGTCAAGATGGTGCTGGTAGCCAAGCAAGAGGGCATCCCGTGGTTCGATGACATGCGAACCGGTGTTGAGCAGTTCGGCAAAGACAATACCGGCAAGGTCGAGGTCAAGCAGATTGCGCCGGATTCAGGCGATTCCGCAAAACAGGTGCAAATGGTATCGGACCTCATCTCGCAGGACGTGGACGCTATTGTTGTGGTTCCGAATGATCCACAGGCGCTCAAGCCGGTAATCAAGCAGGCCAAGGCCAAGGGCATTGTCGTAGTGGCTCATGAAGCAAGCAATATCGCCGATGACGTTGACTATGATATCGAGGCTTTCCAAAACACGGACTTTGGCGAAGCATTCTGCAAGCCGCTGGCTGAAGGCATGGGAGGCAAGGGCAAACTTGCGGCTGTGGTCGGATCCAAGACCATGGAGACGCATATGGCTTGGTATAACTCCTGCAAGAGCATGCTCGAAAAAGACTATCCGGACATCACATTCGTCTCGGACGAGCCATATGAGGACAACAACGACGATGACACTGCGCGCAAGGTGGCTACAGAAATCCTCAACGCTCACCCGGATATCACCGGTTTCTTTGGCACCTCCGTTTCGGCTGGTTCCAATATGGCCGCTGTGCTCAAGGAGCGTAACAACAAGAATGTCTACGTTTCCTCCCTTGGTATTCCCTCGGTGGACATGCCTTACATCGATGAGGGTTGGGTGCAGTATGCGCAGACTTGGCGTCCTGCCGATGCAGGATATGCTGCGCTCCAACTGGCCTATGACAAGGTCAAAGGCGAATCCATCAAGACAGGCCTTGATCTGAAAGCGGACGGCTACGGCAGTGTTGAGGTCAAAGGTCATCAGGTTTATGGTGACGCTCCTCTGGTGCTGAAGAAGGGCGATTACGCGGACGGCAAGTATCCCTTCTAAATTGCCGTCGCTACTCGGCCAACCACCAGTAAACCAAGAAAGCAAGGTGATGAACATGCGATTGCAAGCTACGGATATTTCCAAGAACTTTGGCGGTGTGCAAGCGCTCAAGCATGTGAACGTGGACATTGTCGGCGGTGAAGTACACTGTCTGGCCGGTGAGAATGGCTCCGGTAAATCCACCATCGTGAAGATTCTATCAGGTGTATTAACGCCTAATGGGGGAGTCATCACGGTGGACGGTGCGCCATACGGGAATCTGACCGCTCGACAGGCAATTGGTCTAGGCATAGCTGTGATTCATCAGGATCTCTCATTGTTTGGCACTATGAGTGTGCGGGATAACATATGTCTGCCTGAGCATGTTCATCACCATCGGTCGTTAGTCAATCCTCAATATGCCGAGGATGTGTCGCGTAAAGCATTGGCACGAATCGGTGCTGATCTCGATCTGGACGCTCGCGTAGAGGACCTATCTATGGCGGCTAAGCAGCAGGTCGCCATTGCTAGAGCTTTGGCGTTGAACGCAAAGGTCATCTTCATGGACGAGCCGACCACCGCGCTGACTTCCACTGAAGTGGATAGTTTGTTGCGTACCATCGGCACGCTCAAGGCATCAGGGGTGTCGGTTATTTTCATTTCGCACAAGCTCGATGAGGTGTTCTCCGTAGCTGACCGGATCACGGTGTTCCGTTCTGGCGAAGTGATTGGCACCTATCAAGCTTCACAGCTGGACAGCCGTAAGTTGTCTGCGTTGATGACCGGACATGACGTGGAATTTGGTGTTCCCGAAAACCACATTGTGGCCGATGCCGCGCCGGTGCTCGACATGAAGCACGTCAAGGCTTCGAAAGTGTCCGATGTGACACTGAGGATGCAGCCAGGCGAAGTTGTTGGCATGAGCGGCTTATTGGGGTCGGGGCGTACGGAAACTGCTCTTACTCTCTTCGGTCTCAATGCGTTGACCGGCGGAAGCATAGCTATCGATGGGCGGCCCGTAACTATTCGCAACCCTCGTGAAGCCATTGCCAATGGTATTGCCTTGGTGCCTGAAGACAGGCATCATGAAGGTCTGTTTCTTGACCGTAATCTACTGCAAAACAGTGCGGCCAGTGTGCTGGAAAGAATCTCGAGCAAATTCGGCGTAGTCGATGTAAAACAAGAGCGCCGAGTTGGTGAAGACACGTTAGTGAACCTACAAGTCAACACCCGTGATTTGGCGCTGCTGGCACAGTCTCTGTCTGGTGGCAACCAACAGAAGGTGCTACTGGGAAAATGGGTGGCCACCGCACCGAAGCTGCTTATTCTCGACTCTCCGACTGTGGGCGTGGATGTCGGATCCAAATCGCAGATATACGAGATTATTCGACAGCTATCTTCACGGGGAATTGCCATTCTGGTGATTTCCGACGAAGAAGAGGAGTTGTTGGCCGTGTGCAACCGTATCGCCATATTCGTGCAGGGTGCAGTAACCGCGGAGCTCAGTGGCGAGCAACTTAAGCCGGGCTTCTCCGCCATTTACCGTAATGCCGACCGTAATGGTGTTGGAGCAGACGATGTGACTGCTCATTCAACCAATAAGGAGGTGGCTTGATGACACGACAAGCCGATAAAGTCCCGCTGCTCAGGGCTAAGAAGTTCAATTCCATGGAAAAGACCTTGTTGGTCATCATCGTGGCATATGCGATTATCGTTTCCGTAATTAACCCCAATTTTCTATCGCTCGGTACGCTTGCCGATCTAACTCGCAACGGCACCGGTATGGCGATACTCGCGGCTGGCGTGTATGTGATCATGATTGCGGGTGGCATTGATGTGTCGTTTCCGGCGGTGGCGATTATGTCTGGCTATACGTCGGTGGTCGTTGCCGTGCGAACAGGTATTGATTCGATGCTGTTCATCGTGGTTGTCGCAGCGCTCATTGGCGCATTGCTCGGTACTGTCAACGCGCTGCTCATCCATTGGCTGGAATTGCCCACGTTCATTGTGACGCTTGGTACGTCATCGATTTTCTATGGTCTAATGACTACGTTGGTGGGCACTAAACCGGTGACGATAAGTCAGATGCCGAAATCAATGTTGAGCTTTGGTAGATGGAACGTGATTTCTTTCACCGTCAAAGGGCAGGAAAACGGCATTGCGGGCTTCTTCCTCATCGCGGTGATCGTATACGCGGCAGTGTGGTTCGTGATGAATCACACCACACTGGGACACGGTGTTTATGCAATTGGCAATTCCGAGGAATCTGCAAGGCGAGCGGGATTATCGCCATTGCACATCAAGTTGTTCATATATCCGCTCATGGGTGTGCTGGCTGCGCTGATGGCTATCATCTCTTTTTCGAACCTCAAGTTTGTTGATCCGACCAGCATTATGGGTACCGAACTGACGGTGATTGCTGCAGTGGTTATTGGAGGTACCAGAATCACTGGTGGTTATGGCACCCTGCTGGGTACGTTCCTAGGTGTTGCCTTGGTGCAGTTGCTGAACAACACTCTGGTGTTCATGGGTATCCAATCCTCGTGGAACAACCTGTTCATCGGCGCGGTTATGGTCGCGGCGGTGGTCGTCATCTATTACGGCGAAAAGCGCCGCAACCGTCGTAACATGTCTTTCCTGGTCTGAGGTGATCATCATGGCACAGCAAACGAAAAGCAAGTCGGGGCGCAGCCCTCGCAGCAACCCGATTGCCACGTGGTGGAGCGGCGTGGACCGTTCCAGCAAGGTGCTCTATGGAGCCGTTGTGGTGGTTTGCCTAGGGTTTTATATCCTGCTTGGCAATACGCTGTACAACGTCGGTACATTGCAATCCATGGGATTCCAGATTGGCGAGTTCATGTTTCTGGCGCTCGCCATGGGCATTGTGATGCTCACTGGTGGCATCGACCTTTCGGTGGTTGCTAATATGAACGTTTCCGCAATTATCATCGCGTGGATGTTGTCGGGAAACGAAATGGGTCGTCTCGGTTCGTCGTGGGTCTCAATTGCTGTGGCGGTGTTGCTGGGCATCGTCGCAACGGTGGTTTGCGGCATGGTGAACGGTCTCCTTGTCTCGTTAGCCGGCGTCAATCCGATTGTGGCGACGTTGGGTACTCAGCTGTTGTTTACGGGAATAGCTTCTGCGGCAACCAACGGTTCATCAATTGGTGTTGGCGTGCTGGATTACGCGATGCTGGGCATTTCTACGGTCGCCGGCGTACCAGTGGTGTTCCTCATCGGATTGGTGTGCTATCTCGTTGTTGGCTGGATAACCAGCCGCACGAGATACGGTCGTGAACTATATTTCTACGGTTCCAATCCGGTGGCATCGCTGTTCTCGGGGCATCGCGTCAACCGAACGTTGGTCCTCGCTTATGCTGCGGCAGGCATTTTCGTAGGTTTGGCTGCGATGGTCATGGTTGCTCGAGTTAATTCCGCGCGTGTTGGATTCGGTGAAACGTACCTGTTGCAGGCTCTTCTGGTCGTGGTGCTTGCCGGCTTTGACCCGTTTGGCGGCCGTGGTCGGTTTGGCAATCTGCTGTTGGCAGTGATCATGTTGCAGGTGCTGCAGACTGGATTCACCATTCTCAATTTCTCCCCGTTCGTCAAGAACCTTGCTTGGGGTTCTGCTCTGGTGATTGTCATGGTGCTGAGCCGGGCGTTTGAACTGCGAGCAAACCGGACAGGGCGCACCGCGAAAGTCGCGGCGGATACTGCTTCCACTTCGGTCAAGACCAAGGAGTCTAACAATGAGTGAATTATCTAAAGGTGTAGTCGACGCAGCGCAGGCGGAAGGTATTCTGACCGAGCTGAGGCAGACTTTCGATCGTCTGGACTATCAGGCGGTGAATGAAGTCCTCCCCGTTTTGCGGTCTGCGCGTCGCATTGTTTGTGCTGGTGTTGGGCGTGAGGGGCTTACTTGCCGGGCGTTTTGCATGCGCCTCATGCACCTTGGCTACGATAGCCACTGGGCGTGGGATGATACTGCTCCGGCGCTGGGTGAGGGAGATGTGTTTTTCTTCACCTGCGGATCAGGGCAGATCGCACATCTATTGACGATTGCGCAGTTGGCTAAGGATACCGGTGCAACGGTGGTGTGTGTCACTGGCGTGCCGAATAGCGATGCTGCGCGTTTATCCGATCATGTGGTGTTCATTCCTGCATCTGTGTATAAGGGCTCTGGCGATTTGGTACCGACTGTGCAACCCATGGGCACATTATGGGAAACAGCGTCGTGGATTCTGCTTGATGCCATCGTGTACGGACTGCATGAGCGCGATAATATTGGGTACGCGGAAATGGCGGCCCGACACCGCAACTATGAGTAGCGGTCTTTGACGAGGGCGTTAGTGCGCCCGTCTGACATGCAATGTCTGCCTGCAAAACTTGGTGCGGTGGTTTTCTTGTTTTGCGGGCAGGCAATGTCTGACTTACATTGCGCAAATTGTACTTCGGCAGACTTGGCGATAAGCCCATGTGCTATTCCTTTGTACAAATACGATACCAATAGAACGTTCGCCACCATTAGTTCCCGTTCAATGCATCGAGAGTTGGGTAGATATGGCGTGCGAGTTTCGGCACTCCGCTGTGCTGAAGTATGTACGCATAATCTTCTGGCATTTGTGGATACCGCTTGTAACTCAGCAATGCTTGCTCTTCGGCAAGGCGGAGAATCAAATCATTGACAAGCCCGCCAAAAAGCGCGCAGGTATCGAAGAAAACGGGGAAACTCATGTCGTGCGCTCCTTTGCCGTTGGTCTTGGTGCTTTACGAAATCAGCGGGTTGTCGAGTGTTGCGCGAGGATCTTCATCTGCGGCGATGGCATCAAAAATCTGCATGTTTTTATCGTGCTGCGTAACGGCGTAATGCTGTAAATCAGACAGCATAACTCGCCTATGTCTGCCTACGCGAGTGAATGGAATGTCGCCTTGCTCCAGCAGTTTTACCAATGTGGGGCGGGAGATGCCGAGATAGTCGGCGGCGTCCTGCGTGGTGAGTTTGGTGTCATATGGGGCAACGAATATAGCCTTGCCTCGGGAAAGCTGGTCGGCAACTTTGAACAGCACGTCTGCGAGCTCGGGTGTCAGCGGACGGTCGGGAGAGCCGGGCACTTTCAGCATTGCCACGGGAAAATCGTTCTGGGCTGCCATGGCATCAAACTGTTTATCGAGTAGCTGCTGTGTTTCTTCCTGGAGGGCGGATAGGGATTCCTTGATGTCAATGAGCTGTCGTCGGTCTTCTGCGTTCGGCAGATAAGTCGCGGAGCTCTCTGAGATGCTGCGCGTGCTCATTGGTTATCCTCTTCGTCGGGATTTTATTGTTGTGGCATTGCTCGGATACCATAATAAACGAAATATTCGAAAAAATAAACTTGCTTGCTTTGCTGGCGATATGCATTATTGTGTGCTTGGTTTTGTTGGTTGTTTTCTTGCTTTCGGGTAACATGGGTTTTCGGTAAAACGAACATGACCTGTGAAAGGTTGCTTGCTATGGCCGGTGTGCCGAACAATTCCGAAACCACCCAGTATCCCGATCTCGTTATCGTTGGCGCGGGCCTGTTCGGCCTGACGGTGGCGCAGCAGGCGGTGGAGCACACCGGCGCTCGCGTGCACATCATCGACGTGCGCGACCACATCGGCGGCAACGCATACTCGTATATCGATGAGGAAACGGGCGCGGAGATCCACAAGTACGGCGCTCATCTGTTCCACACCTCCAACAAGCGTGTGTGGGACTACGTGAACCGCTTTACGAGCTTCACCAACTATGTGCACCGCGTGTACGCCACGCACGACGGCGAAGTCTACCCGTTGCCAATCAACCTGGGCACTATCAACCAGTTCTTCCATGCCCACTACACGCCGGCCGAGGCGCAGAAGCTCATCGCCGAGCAGGCGGGCGAGCTGGCCGGCACCGACCCGCAGAACCTCAACGACAAGGGCATCCAGCTGATCGGCCGCCCGCTGTACGAGGCGTTCATCAAGAACTACACCGGCAAGCAGTGGCAGACCGACCCCTCCGAGCTGCCGGCCGCCATCATCAAACGCTTGCCCGTGCGCTTCAACTACAACAATCGCTACTTCAAGGACACGTGGGAGGGCCTGCCCTCGGACGGCTACACCAAGTGGATGGAGCGCATGATCGACGACCCGCGCATCACCGTGGAGCTGGGCGTGGACTTCTTCGACGAATCCCAGCCGTACAACAAGACCGCGCTCAAGGCCGCGGGCGTGCCGGTGGTGTACACGGGTCCGGTGGACCGCTATTTCGACTACGAGCTGGGCGACCTCAAGTGGCGCACGGTGGACTTCAAGGAGGTCCGCTACGACGAGGGCGACCACTTCGGATGCCCGGTGATGAACTTCTCCGACGCGGACGTGCCCTACACCCGAGCCATCGAGTTCAAGAACTTCAACCCGGAGCGCCACGACTCCCAGAACCCGGACAAGACCGTGGTGTGGGAGGAATACAGCCGCTTCGCCGAGCGCGGCGACGAGCCGTACTACCCGGTCAACACCGACGCTGACAAGGCGCTGTACGCCCAGTACGAGGCCAAGGCCAAGGCCGAGCCGAACACCGTGTTCGGCGGCCGCCTCGGCACTTACAAGTACTACGACATGCACAACGTGATCGACACCGCCCTCACCGCTTACGAGGAGCGGGTCGCACCGCTGCTGGCCAAGTAACAGCCGATTGCGCGATTACGCAACGAATCCAACCCCAAGTCCGAAGCCGTCATGATTATGCCAACGATAATCATGACGGCTTCGGACTTGTTGATTCTTTGGGGTGACTACAAACCGCTGACGGCGATGTGCGCTTTGAGGTAGTCGTCTATGGCGAATACGCCTGAGGTGTCTCCGGCGCGAATCTGGGCGGAGATGGAGTCATATTCAACGGTGCCTCCGGTTTGCAGATCGGTAACGTCTTCAGCATCGTCCGCCGAAATGGAGGCCGGGTCGGAGGCGGCGACAAATGCCCATCGTGTGGCCCACATCTGCACGGGGGTGTTGCCAGCCTGATATTTCTGGATGAGGCTGGTACCTATGTCTCCGGCGTTGCTGGAATCCGAGACTTGGAACGTGCATAGCGCATATTTCGGGTGTTCTCGGTCGGTGACGGTGATGGTGCTGCCGTCCACCGAGGTGGTGATTTTGTTGTGCCACGAGTAGGGCAAGGTGACGCGATACGAATCAGATTCCACGGTGAGCGACTTTTTGACTGCGTCGCTGTACTGCCAGACGATATTAATGACGTTGCCGCTGCGCTTCTGATAACGGTCATAATCTCCCAGCGACGTCACAGTCCACGAGTCGCTGAGATCTGCGGTGTCCGCAATATCCAGTTCATCGGCTATGCAGGAGCGCTGTGACGAGCCATCCATACCGCCCTCGGTGGCGTGCATCCACACTTTGCTGTGATCTGTAGACCTCTTCCAGGAGAATGCCTCGGGATCGGGCGCATTGTGCGGTGCGCAATCCAGCCATGCTTCGTCAAGCTCCCCGTCCAGATCACTGGGGCCGGAGTAGGCGTCTGTCCAGTCGCCCTGGGTTGGGTCATCAACAACAGTCTTCTGCTGATTGGAATCCGTGTCGCTGTTGCTCTTGGGAGTCTGCGAGGATTGCTGCTTTTTTGGTTCAGTGGTCGGCGCAGATTGGGGTGTCCCGCAAGAAGCGAGTAGCGCAATCAGCGGTACGAGAAGCACCATGGCAAAACGACGATGTCTCATATCACAAGTCTAACCGTGTAGGAGTTCGATTGCTAGGGGCTGTAGAAAGGGGATGTCGTATTCTCGCGCGTCTTTCGTTACGATTGTCACTGGGGATAGAATGAAAGTCATGCCTCATCGCGAGGCGTGCGCAAGCTGAAGGAGCAGAGGCCATGACTGATTCCAACACCAATCCTTATGCCGGTTCGGGGCAGTCGCCGTGGCAGCCCGAGCAGGCTCCGGCGCCTTCATCTGAATCCGATTCGGGTGTTGCAAATCCATCCGGCGAGGCTGGATCCCAGCAGCCCAATAATACTTATCCTGGTGGCGGTTCCGTGCCTCCGCAGACACCGTACAATCCGTACGCTCAAGGCGGAACGCCGTATGGGCAGCAGTACAATCCGAACTACAGCCAGCCCTATGCCCAGCAGTATGGCTACATGCCCCCAGCGGCCAATCAGCAGTACAACGGGTTTGCCATTGCGGGCTTTGTCTGCTCGTTCTTTACCTCAATCATCGGTTTGATTTTCAGCATCATCGGCTTGAACCAGATCAAACGGCAGGGCGGCAAAGGCAAAGGCTTGGCCACTGCGGGCATCATCATCAGCGTGGCAAAGCTGGGCATCTATCTGCTGCTGATTGTGATGATTATCGTCGGTCTCTTTTCGGGTATGGTCGATGCCGTGACGAATGATTTGCGGTCGGATTATTCATACAGCAGATACGACGACATGGACGATCAGTATGATTCGTACTATTATGACGGCCAGTACGACTACGACGATTCTGGCGATATCGATATCGATGATTTGGATCGTGCGCTTGAGCAGCTGAATGGCGTGTCGGAATGGTCCCCTGCTTTTACCGTCTACTCTCCAGCGGTTTCCATCAGCGAATGAATAGGTGATGAGATTCCTGCGGCGTGGCATTGACCGGCCGTGGGAGGAATAGTCGTTGCCGGGCGCGGGCTGGGCGTAGTCTTGGAGTCATGAGACTCGCACGTTTTTCTTTGAATGATTCGCCGCGCTACGCCTTCGTGCAGAAGGACGAAACGGACGGCAAGGACTACCTCATCGAACTGGACGGTCATCCGTTGGCCGGTGACCAAGTCGCTCCTACCGGTAATCGTTACCCGGTTGATGGCGATGGCATCCGCCTGCTTTCTCCAGTGATTCCTTCCAAGGTCTACGGTCTGGCCAAGAACTATGAGGCGCACGCCCAGTTCATGCACGAGGCCGGCCATTCGGAAATCGCCCATGCGCCTGAGAACATGGTGATTTTCACCAAGCCGTCCACCTCGGTGATTGGCCCCGATGATCCGATCGTGTACCCGGCCTGCTCCAAGGACATGAACTTCGAGCCTGAAGTGGCCGTGGTGATGGGTCGTATTGCCAAGAACGTATCCGTTGAGAACGCAATGGATTACGTGCTCGGCTTCACCTGCGTGAACGACGTGACGCTGCGCGACCTGCAGGGCGTCGATCCCACATGGACGCGAGCCAAGGGATTCGATACCTCCTGCCCGCTCGGCCCGTGGATCGTGATGCGTGATGACCTGAATTGGAAGGACGCCAAGATTTCATTCACGCTGAACGGCGAGGACGTGCCGATGGCATCCGGTACCACCGCAAACCTGATTCACGGCATCCCTGAGCAGATCGCCGCAATCTCCAGCTTCTCCACACTGCTGCCCGGCGACGTAATCATGACCGGTACGCCGAATGCTTCCGGTCATCTTGATCCCGGTGACGAGACCATTGTGCACGTCGAGGGTATTGGCGATCTGCGCAACGTGATTGTGCGGGCGTAGGACTCAAAAACGCGCCTTACGCTCCCGGTAGAAGCGCGTGCAAGACGGTCATCACCACCAAGCTGATGATGGCCGTCACTGTTAATGAGAAGCCGGCGAGCTTGGCATTGCCGGTCAACGAATCGGTGAACTTGGTCGAGAAAATCGTGATTGGGGCAAAGGAGCCCAGCACGATGATTTCGCGGATTCTCATGTCAAACGGCAGCAGGAACCATGCCGCTACGGCGATAATTGCGCCGAACGCCATACGCCAGGCGATTACCTTGCCCAGCTCCACCTTGTCTTTACGGTTGTCTGGAATCTCCATCATGAGCCCGATCATCGCCATGGCGCAGAAGGCGTTCGCATTGGCGAACGGCGTGATGAGGGTGACGATCGGCTGCGGAATCGTGATGTGCAGGAACATGAACACCAGCATCAGCATGTAGATGTCGAACGAAATCGAACTCAGAAAATCACGGGCAATGTTGCGCAGGCGCAGGATAAGCGGCAGCGATTTGAAGTTCTCGTCCATATGCAGCAGCGTGCGCGTGATGGTCAGTGAACCTGCCGTGGCCACGGTGGCGTTGCCGATATCGAGCATGATGATCGGCAAGCCAGCGGATGCGCCCATAAAGGTCTGCACCACCGGCAGGCAGAACGCGCCGAGATTCAGTCCCGAGGCGTTGAGCATTTGGAAGGCGCGGTAGTTCTTCTCGTCGCCACGCGATCCGATATACACGATGAACAGCGGAACCGCGCAGGCGAAGAAGCCGAACAGCACAATCCACAGCATGCGCATATCGTGCTTGTTGGTGGCGAACGACAGGATAATCGCGCACGGCAGCGTGAGGTTGAACACCAGTCCTTGAACAACCCTGTAATCGCGTTCGCCGAAAATATGGACGTGCTTGAGTGCGTAGGCGCCGATAATAACGAGCAGTAGCGAACCGGCTTGGAAAATCATGTTCTTCTCTTATCCCACAACGCGCTAGCCGCAGTAGTCGGGGAGCGGTTCAAGCGCACAACAAACCGAGTGCGAGTATAGGAGTGTCGCGGGGCATATTTCGCCTCCCGGCGCATATTGTGGACGCCCGTCTAGGCTTGCTCCCGCTGGTGAGAGCTGTCCGCGGAAGCGGACTGAGAGTGGTCAACCCCAAAACAGACCAATTTCAACCATTTCTGGCGCCGTCTCTAACCTTCCTCACTCGAAAACCTGCGCGGGTTCCAAAACTTGAGTCACTTACACTCAACTTTTGGGAATAGAATAGGCGTCAGGTCGGTTGAGCATATCAGATAACGACACATTGCGGTCTGCTACGGCGCTCGCAGAGCGTGCGAAATCTCAAGACGAGACGCAGCGGAACGCATGACATGGAGGAATACGATATGGAACAGAAGTTCACCACTATGGCTCAAGAAGCCGTCGGCGACGCGATTCAGAGTGCGTCCGCCGCAGGAAACGCGCAGGTCGAGACCCTGCACGTCATGGATGCGTTGCTGCGTCAGGAAAACGGCGTGGTGCGCTCCCTCATCGAGGCCGCGGGCGGAGACCCACAGGCCATCGGCGCTGCCGTGCGTAACGCTTTGGTCGCGCTGCCGAGTGCGTCCGGCTCCAGCACTTCGCAGCCGCAGGCCAGCCGTCAGCTGACCGCAGCCATCGCCCAGGCCGAGAAGGAAATGCAGCAGATGGGCGACGAATACGTCTCCACCGAGCACCTGCTCATCGGCATCGCGGCCAGCAAGCCGAACCGGTCGGCTGAAATCCTGGAGAAAAACGGCGTCACCGCCGCTTCCCTGCGTAAGGCTGTGCCCGGCGTGCGCGGCGGCGCGAAAGTCACCAGCCCGGACGCGGAAGGCTCGTACAAGGCTTTGGAGAAGTACTCTACCGACCTGACGGCCGCCGCCAAGGAAGGCAAGCTCGACCCGGTCATCGGCCGTGACCAGGAGATTCGCCGTGTGATTCAGATCCTGAGCCGCCGTACCAAGAACAACCCTGTGCTGATCGGTGAGCCTGGCGTCGGCAAGACCGCCGTCGTGGAGGGCTTGGCCCAGCGTATCGTGGCGGGCGACGTGCCCACCACCCTGCAGGGCAAGAAGCTCATCTCCCTTGACCTGGGCTCCATGGTGGCCGGCTCGAAGTACCGTGGTGAGTTCGAGGAGCGCCTGAAGAGCGTGCTCAACGAAATCAAGAACGCGGACGGCCAGATCATCACCTTCATCGACGAGATCCATACCATCGTCGGCGCGGGTGCGGCCGAAGGCTCCATGGATGCCGGCAATATGCTCAAGCCCATGCTGGCCCGCGGCGAGCTGCGACTGATCGGCGCGACCACGCTGGACGAGTACCGCGAGAACATCGAGAAGGATCCGGCACTGGAGCGTCGTTTCCAGCAGGTGTTCGTGGGCGAGCCTTCCGTGGAAGACACCATCGCCATTCTGCGTGGCCTGAAGCAGCGTTACGAGGCTCACCATAAGGTAACAATCGGCGATGACGCGTTGGTTGCCGCCGCAACCCTGTCGAACCGCTACATTTCGGGTCGTCAGCTGCCGGACAAGGCCATCGATCTGGTTGATGAGGCGGCTGCCCACCTGCGTATGGAGCTCGACTCCTCGCCTGAGGAAATCGATGAGCTGCAGCGCAAGGTGACCCGTCTTGAGATGGAGGAAATGCAGCTCAAGAAGGCCGAGGATCCCGCGTCCAAGGAGCGTCTGGGCAAGCTGCAAGCCGAACTCGCGGACACCCGTGAGAAGCTCAGCGGCCTCAAGGCGCGTTGGGATGCGGAACAGGCCGGCCATAACAAGGTCGGTGACCTGCGTGCCAAGCTCGATGACCTGCGTGTGCAGGCGGATAAGTTCACCCGTGAGGGAAATCTGGCTGAGGCCTCGAAGATTCTGTACGGCGAAATTCCGGCCATTCAGAAGGAGCTTGCCGCCGCGGAGAGCGCGGACGCCGAATCTGCTGATGCGGGTGCCGAGAATCCGGCTGATGAGCCGATGGTTCCGGACCGCGTGGACGCCGACTCGGTGGCTGAAATCGTCTCCGACTGGACCGGCATTCCCGTTGGCCGCCTGATGCAGGGCGAAAACGAGAAGCTGCTGCACATGGAGGACTACCTCGGCAAGCGCGTGATCGGCCAGAAGGAAGCCATCGTCGCCGTGTCCGACGCGGTGCGTCGTTCGCGTGCCGGTATCTCCGACCCGAACCGTCCGACCGGATCGTTCCTGTTCCTTGGTCCCACCGGTGTGGGTAAGACCGAGCTGGCCAAGGCGCTCGCCGACTTCCTGTTCGACGACGAGAAGGCCATGGTCCGCATCGACATGTCCGAATACATGGAGAAGGCTTCGGTCTCGCGCCTTATCGGCGCGGCTCCGGGCTACGTGGGTTACGAGCAGGGCGGTCAGCTGACCGAAGCCGTGCGCCGTCGCCCGTACTCCGTGGTGCTGTTCGATGAGGTCGAAAAGGCCAATCCGGAGATCTTCGACGTGCTGCTGCAGGTACTCGATGATGGCCGCCTGACCGATGGTCAGGGCAGGACCGTGGACTTCAAGAACACGATCCTGATCATGACCTCCAACTTGGGCTCGCAGTTCCTCGTGAACGAGGACATGGACGCCGACGCCAAGAAAAAGGCCGTGATGGATGCGGTCCACATGAACTTCAAGCCGGAGTTCCTGAACCGTTTGGACGATATTGTCATGTTCCACCCGCTCACGCGCGAGGAGCTTGGCGGCATCGTGGATATCCAGGTCAAGGGCGTGGCCCAGCGCCTGACCGACCGTCGCATCACGCTGGACGTCACCGATTCGGCTCGCGAGTGGCTGGCCAACACCGGCTACGACCCGGCCTATGGCGCTCGTCCGCTGCGTCGCTTGGTGCAGACCGAAGTTGGCGACCAGCTGGCCCGCATGTTGCTGGCCGGCAAGGTCCACGACGGCGACACCGTGCTCGTCGACCAGACCGGCGGCGAACACCTGGAGCTCTCCGCCTGGGCGAGTGACCAGATTGCCTCCGACGATCCGGACGTGAGCGTAGACAACGTCTCCGAAGACAAGTGACAATCACTGGCTCCCCTCTCCGAGGGGAGCTGTCAGCGAAGCTGACTGAGGGGAGTTCGGGCGGCTTTGCAACAGTGGTTTTTTGTAAAAATCTCTTAAACAGGTGGGTATGGTAGCAGTCATACCCACCTTTTCGTCTTTGTGGGTCTATCTCGATTTCGAGGGGCTGATTTGCCCTCTTTCGGAGGTCTACTTCCATTTCGAGGGGCTGCTCATCCATTGAACCGCAAGCATCAGTGGCTTTATGGCAACGCCATTCCGCCGTTTTGGGGCCTTATCTACTTGGCTGCCAGCCCCTTGAAACGGAAGTAGACCTCCCGCAACATCGAAATCAGCCCCTCGAAACGGAAGTATCTTCCCGGTCCGTCTCAATTGCGTTTCCCAAGAGTGGAAGAACCGTGATATCAAGGTGTTCACTGCTGCATATGGTAGGAAAGTGAGTGTTGGCGGACGAAGGGAGGGCTAGTGACCGGACGATTTGCACCGACACCATCGGGACGCATGCATATCGGCAACGTGTATGCCATGCTGGCCGCATGGCTTTCGGCCCGCTCTCGTGGTGACCGCATGCTGATGCGCATCGAAGACGTGGATAAGCCGCGCGTGATTGCCGGTGCCGATCGGCTCATGCTGGATGATCTCCGTTGGCTGGGCCTTGACTGGGACGGCGAGCCGATATTCCAGTCCCAACGCACAGAACGCTACGAATATGCTTTGGAGTGCTTGCGCTCGCGAGGCGTACTATATCCCTGCTTCTGCTCGCGTGCCGATATCCGTGCGGCTTCCGCCCCCAACGAAGGTGACGGTTTCATGGTCTATCCCGGCACCTGCCGTCATTTGCTTCGCAATCATCCCGGCGAGGTGCATTCCCGACTAGCTCGCGGCGACCAGCACTCCGTTCGCATCGCCATGCCAGAACCGAGGGCAATGTCGGACGGCCCGTTTGCGAACCTATATACGTCATCGGAAGCGTCAACGCCCGTGCGTGGCGATGGAATTGCCGACTGTATTACAAGTTTTGATGATTGTGTTTACGGTCCACAGCATTACGATTTGCCTCATGAAGTGGGCGATTCGGTGATTCGCCGAGCTGATGGACTGTTCGGCTATCAGCTTGTTGTGGTTGTGGATGATTTGGATATGGGCGTTGACGACATCGTGCGTGGCCGTGATTTGCTACGCTCCACTGCATTGCAGATGTGGATTCGCCAATGCCTGCTGGCCGGAGGATTCCGGCCGGAGTGCGCGAGCGATGCACGAGTATCTGCCGAACACCCGAAGTATGTGCATTTGCCCCTCATTGACAACGCGGCCGGTCGGCGTTTAGCCAAGCGCGAACGCTCTCTGGATATGGGAGCCCTGCGAGCCCGTGGCGTGACCCCTGAACAAATCATTGGCTATTGTGCTTGGCTGTTACGTTTACAATCCGCTCCAATCCCTTGCAAACCCGCCGATCTGTTGGCCGATTTCAGTTGGGAGCCGCTGCGCGCCAATCACCCTGACCGTGCGTTGAAGCCGGATGATCCAACCACTCCACAATGGCTGGCAGAAGCGTTAGGCTAGAGGCAGTCCAACAGGAAGGATTCCAATGTCGTCGAAGCTCTGGAGAAACGTGGTGCTGGCCGGCGTGGCCGCCGCAGGTGCCGCAGTGTGGGCCGTGGCCCCGCGCACATTCAATGACAAGCGCCGCAATTTCGTACCCTCGATTCCCGAGGTCTGGTATGCGCATCGCGGTCTGCATGATGCCGGTTCCGGCTTGGTGAATGTTGCCGATATCGCGGACTACGCCGGTGACAATCCCGTCAGCGCCCAGTCCGATACCACGGGGCAATCCATCGCTGAAAACGACGATTATGTGGCACTCGCTCGTGCCATGGCCATCAAGGCGGGCTATGGCAGTGCGGATACAACTGGTCCGATTGCGCCTGAGAATTCCTTGGCTGCATTCGCTGCCGCGTGCGAGGCCGGCTATGGCATAGAACTTGACGTGCAACTTACGCTGGATGGCCAAGTGGTTGTGGTGCATGATGCTGATTTGCTGCGTGTGGCCGGAGATTCGCGGTTGATTGAGGACTTGACCTACGACGAGCTCACCCGCATCCCGCTGTTCCCGAACGGTAAGTCCGGCGATCTCAAGGCTGAGCCTCTGCCGGGTGCCGGCGAGAACCCGCCTCTGGTCGTCACGCCGTCCGCAGCCCCGGAAGGCTATTACCAGCATGTGCCGCTGTTCTCTGATGTTTTGGACGTGGTGGCCGGTCGTGCGCCGCTGATTGTGGAATACAAGTTCAGCAATAATCGTGCATGGGACGAGCGCAGCGAAGAGCTGATGGAAAAGGGTCATGCGTTGCTCGAGGCGTATGACGGGCCTTACGTGGTCGAGTCCTTCCACCCGGGTGCGGTGAACTGGTACAAGGAGCATCATCCTGAGGTGTGCCGTGGCCAGTTGAGCTGGCCGGCAAAGCTGGATAAGCATGGTGCGGCTGAATGGACTGCCGGATTGCTGGCGTTTAATTGGTTGTCTCGTCCTGATTTTGTGGCGTATGACTGGACTGGTGGTGCTTCGCCGCAGGTCAAGCTCGCTCGCTCGATGGGCGCCACTGCGGTTTCCTGGACCGTGCGTTCCAGTGAGGAGCTTGCTCAATGTGAGCCGTATTTCGACCGCCACATCTTCGAGGCGTTTGTACCCGACGAGGTGTGAGCAAGCAACTTGGCTCCCCCTGAGGGGAGCCAAGACAGTGATTATTTGTGATACGGTTCGCCGGCGTTGATTTTGTAGGCACGGTAGATCTGTTCCAGCAGGATCACGCGCATAAGCTGATGTGGAAACGTCATCTTCGAGAAGCTCAGCAGGAAATCGGCGCGACGTAGGATCGCATCATCGAGTCCGATCGACCCGCCGATAACCAGCTGAATATGACTGGTACCGCGCAATCCTAGGTCATTGATTTTCGCGGCCAGTTCTTCGCTGGAAAGCTGCTTGCCATTAATGGCAAGGGCAATGACGAATGCGCCGTCCTTCAGATGTTTGGCTATGCGCTCGCCTTCTTTGGCCTTGATTTGGCGATCCACGCCCTCGGAGGCATGGTCGGGCGTCTTCTCGTCCGCGACTTCAATGATGTTGAGCTTGCAATAGCGCGAGAGTCGCTTGGAGTACTCGTCAATGGCATCGCGAAGGTAACGTTCCTTCACGCGTCCCGGCGCAATAATGTCGATCTGCATAAGGTCATTCCATAGATTTGGCTCCCGCTGGCGGGAGCTGGCGGCGTAGCCGACTGAGGGTGGTCAGTTTCCGATATCAACCACCCTCAGTCTCACTTCGTTCGACAGCTCCCGCCAGCGGGAGCCCAAAAATCAGTCAATCATGAGGAATTGATTAACGTGTGCGGAGACCGCCGCCCGAAGCCGAAGGCGCACTATGGTGCGTCGAGTGCTGAGGAAAGGCGGTATACGCTCCGTTAATCAATTACTCCGTAGAGACGGTCGCCGGCGTCGCCGAGCCCCGGCACGATGTAGCACTTGTCGTTGAGCTTTTCGTCGACCGCGCACACCACGACCTTGAAGTCGATGGACGGGTCGATGTGCTCCTCAACGTACTTAATGCCCTCAGGAGCCGCGATGATGTTGATTGCGGTCACATCCTTGGCGCCGCGCTCGGCCAGATAATGCGTGGCGGCAACCAGCGTGCCGCCGGTGGCGAGCATCGGGTCGATCAGGAAGCACTGACGACCGGACAGGTCCTCCGGCAAGCGGTTTGCGTACGTGACCTGCTGGGTGGGGTGCTCCTCGTCGCGCTTCATGCCCAAGAAACCGACCTCGGCAGTAGGCATGAGGCGGGTCATTCCGTCGAGCATGCCCAGACCTGCGCGCAGCACCGGCACGATAATCGGACGTGGCTTGGCGAGCTTCTTGCCGGTCATCGGGGCGACCGGCGTCTCGATTGGTGCGGCCACGACGGACAGGTTGCGGGTGGCCTCATAGGCCTCAAGCATGACCAGTTCGGAGACGAGCTCGCGGAAAGTGGAGGAAGGGGTATTCTTGTCGCGCAAAACGGTGAGCTTGTGCTCAACCAGCGGATGATTCAAAACGTGAAGTTCCATATGCTCCAGCCTAGTCCAAGTTTCTCGACCCGCCGAATTGGAGTTTGCCCCCTCCGGGGGGGCGGATTGCCTCGTGCGGGCCACGCGCATCCTGTTCCATGGGGTACATGTCCGATTGGATCGCAGTTTTGCGCCGTTGAGGGAGTCTCAGTGGTGCGGATTGTCCATTTATTCGCGATTTTGCTCCACTGAGATAGGTTCAGCGAGGTGTTTTCTAGAGCCGATCGCGGTTTTGCTTCGCTGAGTCGAGCTCAGTGTGGCAATACTTCGTTTTAATCACGATTTTGCTTCGCTCAGATCGCTCAGCGGAGCGATTTCATGGTTAACTCGTGGTTTTGCTTCGCTGAGTGGCTCTCGGTGGGGTGGCTCTTCGGCCTAATCGTGGTTTTGCTTCACTGAGATGGATTCGGCGGGGCGCTTTTGCGATTAGATCGTGGGTTTGCGTTCCTGGAACCCCGTCTACCGAATCACGATGGACGGTGGCAGCAGAATGTGGCAATTGTCAGGGGATTCCGACGTGAGAGACGACGCCGTATGTGCAGGCGACGTTGCGTCAAGCCGATTTTGGATGATGTGCATAATGTTGCGCGCGATCTCGGTCAAAGGCTGAGCAATGCTGGGCAGACCCATTGATTGGGCGGATACGGTGTCGTCAAATCCGGTGATGACGATATCGGTGTCATTGGGCAGCGCGGTGGCGGCGCCGATGGCCAGCGTGTCGCTGACGCAGATAATGGCATCGAGGTCAGGACGTCTGTCCAATAGCGAGATGCACGCGGTTTGCCCGGCGGTGATGTCGTCCGTGCCTTCTTCGTAAAGTTGTTCGAGTTCGTCGGCAGTGGCCATCTTCGCGGCGAGCATGGTGTCCTTCCAGCCGCGGTAACGATCTGTGCCTGTTCCGGAAATGCCTGGCCAGCCGATGAATCCGATGTGTTTGCGACCGTGCAGTATCAAGTGCTGCGTCATGTCCGCAATGCCGGCGCGCCCATCTACGTCCACCCAGGGGGTGAGGGGATCGTGCATATCCGCTGAGCCCCAAGGCCGTCCGAACAGGACGAAAGACTGATGATGGTCATGCAGCCATTCGAGCCGTGGATCGTTGTGAGTGGTGTCGGTGAGCACGAAAGCTTCGACGTCGCCGCGGGCGGTAAGCGCCTCGAATTGGCGTATTTCATCCTGTTGCGAGTCGGTTTTGTATAGGATGACGCGAATGCCGTTGGAATCGGCTTCGGTGACCAGCGCATGCAGGAAGCGATCGTATACCTGTGAATAGCTCACGGGGGCGATGCCGATGCCTATGGTGTTGCTGCGTTGGGTTCGCAGGCGGCGAGCGGACGCGTTGGGGGTGTAATTCAGGAGAGCGATGGCATCGTTGACAAGTCTGCGTGTGGTTGGCTTGACCACTGCGGGGTTATTGATGCAGTTGGATACGGTTTGGGGCGAGACGCCGGCAGCTTTGGCGACGTCTTTGATGCTGACCATAGTGCTTCCCTTTATGTTCATGTACAGCTCGAACAGTGGTGCTCGGACTTATTGGTTCGTTCCAATAATCGTACCTGATTTGACAGATTCAAATATTGGTGTTTATTATATAGCCACTTATTAGAACGTAAAAATTAAGTCATCATTTCTCAATGCTGAGTCGATGACTGAAAAATCGAGTACCAATGGTTTTGGTTCCTGTGGAGCCGAAACTTAAGGAATAGCGATTATTTGAACGTTCTAATGATTGCATAACTTAACCAATGATGATGAAGACAAGGACGGGCATAGCGCTCGAGAAAGAAGAAACACGATGATGAGGAGCAAGCTGACCGTGATGACCGCGGCTTCGGTGGCCGTGCTGGCGCTTCTGGCGGGCTGCGGCGGAGGCAGTGGATTCGATGATTCCGCCAAGTCCGATGGCCTGACCAGCGACAGCTCGAAAGGGCTCACCGTGCTGATCGGTTCTTCGGGTGACACCGAGACCGAGGCCGTCAAGAAGGCCGTTGCCGCATGGTCGAAGAAGTCCGGCACCAAGGCCACCGTGCAGGTTGCCAACGATATGGCGCAGCAACTGTCCCAGGGATTTGCCGGCGGCGATCCCGCCGACGTGTTCTACCTAGCTCCCGAGCAGCTCGCCGGATACGCTTCCAACGGCTCCTTGCTTGCTTACGGCGACGAGCTGAAGAACAAGAGCGATTTCTACGACAACCTGCTGCAGACGTTCACCTATGACGGCAAGCTTTACGCTGCCCCGAAGGATGTGTCCACCTTGCAGCTGGTCATCAACACCGACATGTGGTCCGCGGCCGGCCTGACCGATGCCGATATCCCGACCACTTGGGACCAGCTTGCCGATGTGGCCAAGAAACTCACCACCGCTGATCATGTTGGACTGGCGTTCAACGGCGAATACGCACGAGTCGGCGTCTTCCTGAAGCAGGCCGGCGGTGGTCTGGTCAGTGACGATGGCACCAAGGCCATCGCAAGCAGCGACGCGAGCGTTAAGGGCCTTGAAGAGGTCAAGACTCTGCTCGACTCCGACACCGTCAAGTACGCCTCCGACCTCGGCACCGGCTGGGGTGGCGAGGCCTTCGGCTCCAAGAAGGCTGCCATGACCATCGAAGGCAACTGGATCACCGGCGGCCTGTCCGCCGACTACCCGGACGTCAAGTACAAGGTCGTCGAGCTGCCGGAAGGCCCGGCCGGCAAGGGCACCATGCACTTCACCAACGGCTGGGGCATCGCCGCCGACAGCAAGGATCAGAAAGGTGCTGTCGATCTGGTCGAATACCTGACCAGCGATGACGTGGTTATGGACTTCGCCAAGGCCTTTGGCATCATGCCCGCCACCAAGACACTCGCCGACAAGTGGAAGAGCGAGTTCCCCGACCTGAGCGCCTTCATGGATGGCCTGAACTACTCGGTTACCGTGCCGACCGCCAAGGGTTCCGCCGACGTGATCACCGACCTCAACGCGCAGTTGGAAGGTCTGAAGACCGGCGACGCCAAGACGATTCTGGACAAGACCCAGACCAACATTGAGGCCATCCTCAAGTAGATCCCGGATCTGTAGCCGAATCTACTGATTCCATCGATTGCGGCGGTCTTCGCTTTCTGACCGAGACGACCGTCGGCCGCCGCAATCGGAATCGCGAACATTATCAACAAAGGAGTCGGAGCATGTCCTCATCACAAAAGGCACCGAAGCCACGCAAGTTGGGTGCGAACAAGGTCGAACGCCAGCGCATTGATCACAAAGGCCAGGAGATATCCGGTTGGCTGTTCGTTCTGCCGATGATCATCATCCTTGGCGTGTTCATGTTTATTCCCATCATCATGGCGCTGTGGGTGAGTGTGTCGAATTGGAGCGGTCGAGGCACGCCGTTTGGTTCGTCCGTCGATTTTGTGGGGCTAAAGAATTACAGTGACGTGCTCACCGCTCCGGGTCTCGCGCAAAGCGATTTCGGCACGGCTCTGCGCAACAATGCTTGGTACACCTTGATCGTGGTGCCGCTGCAGACGCTGCTGTCCCTGGGACTTGCGGTAATGCTGAACCGTAAGATCCTCAAGGCGCGTGGCTTCTTCCGCACGGCGTTCTATTTCCCGTCGGTCACCAGCTCAGTGGCAATCACCGTGTTGTGGCTGTTCCTGTTCAACGCGGCCGGTCCGATTAACGCCATGCTCAAATGGTTCGGTGTCAACGGTCCCAACTGGTTCAACGATCCGCGAGGCATCATTCATATCCTGTTGTCAGCTTTGGGCGTCAAGAATGGGCCGGCGGCGCTGGCCGAACACAGCTTCCTTGGCGTCAGCGCATGGGATTGGCTTGCCGGGCCTTCGGTGGCGATGGTCGCCATCATCCTCATGGTTATTTTCACCACTTCGGGCACTTTTATGCTGATGTTCGTTGCCGCGCTGCAGAGCATCGGCGAAGGCACTGAAGAAGCGGCGATCATGGACGGCGCAACGCCGTGGCAGCGTATGTGGAAGGTGACCGTGCCGCAATTGAAGCCCACGATTTTCACCGTCGTCACATTGGGCATCATCGGTACATGGCAGGTGTTCGATCAGATTTATACGGGTACTCAGGGTGGCCCGGCAAAGACCACGCTGACCACTGCGTACCTGTCGTACACCGCAGCGTTCAACAGCCAGGAATGGGGTCGAGGCGCGGCTATCTCCTTCATCCTATTCGTCATCATCATCGTCATGACCTGGATTCAGCGCTGGGTGATGAAGGACAAGAAGATGTCTCGACGCCGCAGGGCCGATTACGAGGCCATGAAAGCCGAGGCACGCGCATTGAACCGCGAAGAACTCGCCACATTGAGAGTAGGGCGGCCAGCTGCTGCCAGGGCGCAGACCGCTGATGCGGCGGTTGCCGAAGATAGCGCAGAAAGGGGAATCTGATATGAGCAAGTCGAAGGTATCCAACACTGTGCGTGGCGATAACAGCGCATCATGGCTCAAGCGTTTCTTCCACAGTGGCATCATCCTGTACATCATTCTGATTGTGTTGGCAGTGATCTACATCATGCCATTCGTCACTCAGATTGCCACCTCGTTCAAAACCGATGCCGATGCCACCGCCAATCCGGTCTCGCTGGTGCCGGAAATCTGGACGACGGCAGCCTATAAGAAGCTGTTCCTGAACTCGGACTTCCCGGTATGGTTCAAGAACTCGTTCATCGTGACCATTGTGGTCACGCTGGGTCGTGTGTTCTTCGATTCCCTGGCCGGCTATGCACTTGCGCGTATTGACTTCCGTGGCCGCAATGTCGTCTTCAGCCTGCTGCTTGCCGTGATGAGTGTGCCGATGGTGGTGCTGCTTATTCCGAAGTTCCTCATCATCAAGAGCCTTGGCATCTACGACAGCTATGCAGGCATGATTCTGCCGTTGCTCATCGATGCGACCGGCGTGTTCATCATGAAGAATTTCTTTGAGTCGATTCCGCGGTCTGTGGAGGAACAGGCGATGATTGATCGTGCGGGAACATTCCGTATTTTCTGGTCAATCGTGCTGCCTATGGCACGTCCGGCAATCGTGACTATCTCGATTCTGTCCTTCCAGGGCTCGTGGAATGAGCTGTCGCACTTCATTGTTTCGACTCAGTCTTCGGCGTTGACCACGTTGACCAAGGGTGTTGCCTCGTTGGCCAGTGGTCAGCTGTCCCAAGGTAACCAATACCCGGTCAAACTGGCGGCTGCCGTCATCATGACCATCCCCGTCGCCGTGCTGTTCTTCATCTTCCAGAAGCAAATCATGAACAGCTCGGAAGGCTCCGTCAAGGAATGACGGGTCTGTGCAACAAGAACTATTCGCTTTTCAACAATCAACGGAGAACATATGAACAGCACTGAGCGTATCCGACAGCCATGGATGCACGACATGAAGCCTCTTGTTGTGGCGCCTGCCCAACTGTGGGAAACCGCAGACGGCACTGTGGACGCATCGCAGCAGCACGCGGGGGCGGCCAATATCGCCGGATTTTATGTGGGAGATACTCGTATCATCTCACGCATCATTCCGGTTGTGAACGGTGAGGCACCCACAGCGATCGCATGGAACTCTCCCCAAAAAGGAGTGGGTGTGTCTTCCATGGTGGCCCGCAATGTTGATGGCCCGACGGTGGATCCCTCGGTTCGTATCACGGAGAATCGCACTCTGGAACCGGATGCCCTGCATGAGCGATATGTGTTGCGTAGCGTGATGACTGATCCGGTGACGCTTGATTTCTCAGTGAAATTGCGCTTTGACATGGCTTCGATGCAGGAGATCAAAGGTGGTGCGTCATCCTCTGCCGCAGCTAACGGTGAGGTTATTCTCTCCCGAGTGCCCGATGATGCATGTTCCGCAGAGGTGGCGTACGGCGAGCTGCGTGCCACGGTAACCGCGGAGCCGCAGGATGGTAGTGGGGTGCCGTCAATCATCCTTGATGGTCTTGATTGCGTGATCTCCTGGCAGGTTACGATTCCTGCTCGCGCGGAGACTTCAGTCGGTCTGCATATTGCGGTGAGCTCGCCGCGCAATGCCGTTATCGCGGCGAATGCCGATTGCCCGTGGGCCGATGTTCAGGTGGAGGCCGCCGATAACCGTGTCTCCAATTGGGTGAATACCTCTTTGAGGGATCTCGATGGTTTGCGGATGTCGATTCCGGCTTTGCCGGACGATGAGTTTTTGGCGGCCGGTGCACCGTGGTTCTTCACCCTGTTCGGTCGTGATTCCCTATGGGCTGCACGTTTCATGTTGCCGCTGACGACTCGTACCGCGATGGGCGCACTGCGTACTCTGGCGCACTTCCAAGCTACTGAATCCGATATTCAGACCAATGCTGATCCCGGCAAAATCATGCATGAACTGCGTGCTGAGCCGTTGGTGCAGACCGGTGCATTTAATGACGGCACCAGCTTGCCTCCGCTGTACTACGGCACAATCGATGCCACCGAGCTGTGGATTATTCTGCTTGCTGAGGCCTTGCGCTGGGGTGCGCCTGAGCAGGAGATTGAGGCGTTGCTGCCGAACCTTGAGGCCGCACTTGCCTGGCTGCGTGATTGGGGCGATTGCGATGGTGATGGATTCTTGGAATACATCGATCGCACTGGCCACGGTCTGAGCAATCAGGGCTGGAAGGACTCGGGAGACTCCGTGCGCTGGAATGATGGGCGCATTGCTGACGGTCCAATCGCCTTGTGCGAGGTGCAGGGATATGCCTATCAGGCGGCCATACTCGGCGCGGATGTGCTGGAGAAATTCGGGCGTCCTGGAGCTGAGGATTGGCGCGCATGGGCCAAGCGGCTGAAGACCCGGTTTAACGAGGTTTTCTGGGTTGATGACGGCAATGGCCGCTATCCGGCGATTGCGCTGGATCGAGACAAGAAGCCGGTTGATTCCTTGACCAGCAATATTGGGCATCTGCTTGGCACGGGCATTCTTGATGAACAGGGTGTGCGCGATGTGGTGGCCCGTTTGGTTGGCGATGACATGCTCAGCGGCTATGGCGTGCGTACCATGAGCGCACTGGCTGGTGGGTACTGGCCTGAGAGCTATCATTGCGGATCGGTGTGGGCCCATGACAGTGCCATCGTGATGAATGGTCTTCGTGCAGAAGGTTATGAGGCGGAGGCACTGCGCGTGGCTGATGGACTGGTTCGCGCTGCCGATGCTTTCGACTACCAGATTCCGGAATTGTACTCAGGTGATTCGGGGGAGAACAGTCCCTCTCCGTATCCTGCGGCTTGCCATCCGCAGGCGTGGTCGGCGGCCTCTTCCGTATCGGTGCTGTCGTTGTTGCTTGGGCTGGAGCCCTGTTCTACGGAGCCGACTCCATCCGAGTCTCCTTTGGCTCGAGGATTGCGGCTGAATCGGAACTGAAATGGAGCATTATTCGGCGGGATTGGGGGTTATGCCGTTGCGCGCCGACCTTAGCGGGGCGAACCGTTGACTCAGTCGTGGTTTTGCCCCGCTGAGACGGGCTCAGTGGGGTGGTCTTTCGGTTTAATCGCCGTTTTGCCGCGCTGAGTGGTTGTTAGTGTGGCAATCCGTCGGTTAACTCGCAATTTTGCTTCACTGAGTCGAGCTCAGTGTGGCAATACTTCGGTTTAATCGCGGTTTTACCTCACTTAGATTGCTTAGCGGAGCGATTTCATGGTTAACTCGTGGTTTTACGTCGCTGAGACGTGCTCAGCGGGGTGTTTCTGCGATTGAATCGCAGTGCTGTCCCGTTTTGGTTGCTCAGCGGGGTGGCTCTTGGGTTTAATCGCGGTTTTGCCCCGCTGATGGCGCAAAGAATGATGGGGATGCTGTTGCAATTGCATGAAGGAGTGTCCCGAGTGATGGAAAGAAGAAAAGCGCCGAACCGCGAAAGCGCCTGTCGGCGCAAGGGCCGCTCGCGGCGGCAAAAAATGGAGCCCGGGGCTTAAGCACGGTCCGACGCGGATATTCAGTATAGTTTGCGATGAGCCGTGGCGCGCCGGGGAAGGCCGATGTCAGCTGATGGCTGATGTTGAAGTGATGGATTGGGTCTCTCCCTCAGTCACGTGCATCGCCCGTGACTGCTCCCCCATCAGAGGGGACTTCGTTGCAAAGCAATGCCGCCCCCTCTGATGGACACCTCGTCCTGCAATCAGAGCCTTCGGCCAATCCATTAGCTCGACTATCGTTCTCGCCCGGCAACGCATCCTGCATTTCCCCTGCGGCTCGGCCCATCAGGGGAGATAAACAAGCTATTACTCCAGCCGTCCGCGGCGCCAGAGGTTAGCACCGTGCTGGAAGTCCTTGGTGGTGGAGAGCAGGCTGGCGGAGGTGTGCATGAGGCGTGCTGCCTTCGTGCGTGCGGTCTTCTCGTCAGCGGGTGAAGCAATGCCGCCATTAGCCGTTGCTCGCTCGACCATGCGCCGTGCCTCCACGCGCAAGCCCAATGCCACCACGTCGGTAAACGCGGCCGCACGCTCCAGCGCCACGGCGAAATCGCCCACAAACGCGCCGGAGAGAATCGAATCAGCCAGTCGCACGATGTCGTCTTCGGCGGGGGCCTGATCCACGCCGGCGATGGCGGACGCGGTGGTGGCCACCGGTTCACCCACGCGCCATAGGTGGGCAATCGAGTCGCGGTTCGTTCGCATCCATGTACGCAGCATGTACAGCCGCCACAGCACACCGGGCAACGAATCGGGTTCGGCGTCACTCCATAGTTCGGCGATTTCATCCACGCCGACGGTCTCCACCAGCGTTAGCACGCGATGCACGACTTCCGGGTCCTCATTATGCCGCACGCGATCCAGCAGTGCTGCGGCAGACAGATGGCTCATCTCGCTCAACGCTTGCGGATCCAATCCGCCAGCCAGGCCATCGGCTACGGCTGGGTCGAGCTGAGCAGGGCGGGCTGGACGGCCGGAGCCCATGCGAGCCGGGCCAAACGCTGCGCCCGCCGCGCGCAAAGAACCAAAACCGGGGCCCAGGCTGCCGGCGGTACCATTATGCGCGGCGTGGGCGGCTGCGGCGGCAGCCGAGGAATTGGAGGAATCGGGGAATGCGGGCCTAGTAGACAAGCGGTTGCACTTTCTGAATATCGATAATGGTTACGTCGGCGCAAAGCGGCTGATTAGCACTGTCCGAGTGATTAGGCGAGCTGCTGTGGCCAGCCGAACTGGCCTGTTCGGCAGAAGCCGAAACTTCAGCGCCAAGGCCGGCAGCGTTGTTGCCGTCACCAGTCTTGCCCGTGGCATTTGAGCTGCCCGGCACCACGAACAACGCCACCGCCGTACCGGTCGGCATGAACGGTGTCTTGGCGATCAGGCGTTTGCTCAAAGCCGTCGAAGCGCACATCTTGCGCAGATGTTCAAACATACCGCCAATCACCGGCCGGTGCATACATATCGCTGTGGGCTGACGACGCTCCAGCGCAAAATCAATCTCACTGAGCAGACATTCCCATGCGACATCTGGGTCGGCGGCAAAGGCGTCTTCGGTGAGCGGGTCGAGATGAACCATGTCGCGCCCGGTCTGCCAGGCGAACATTTCCAGCGTCTCCTGGCAGCGCACCCACGGCGAGGTGGCCAGGCGGGTCGGATTGAAACAGGCGAGCTCACGGTTCAGCGCATATGCGGCAGACGCACCTTTCGGCGTAATCGGTCGGTTGGCGTCCGAACCTTTCCACAGCTTGCGGGCTTCGGCCTTGCCGTGGCGCACAATAATCACCGGCACGGCATCCAGCGCCCCCTCCTGCACCCGGTCAACGAACAGTGCGAGGATGTCTTTATCGGTGGAATGGCTGAGTTTCTTGCGTGCCTCAGCCGGGGTGAGCCAAACAACCTCATCGATTTCGCCGATATCCGCCCGATGTACCGGGCCAAACGCGTGAGTGCGGCGCAGGTTGTCAATCGCACTGATTGGCGTGGCCATCCAGAACTGGACGTGCTTAGTGTCCACCGTGCGATCCTTGGTATGGCGTCGTTTGCTGCCTTCCTCGGACAGTGGATATTCGATATCGCCAAGATAGGGGCCAAGCTGCACAGGCAGGCCGGATTCCTCGCCGATTTCGCGAACCGCAGCATGACGGTGAGATTCGTTCGGATCGACTTTGCCTTTCGGCCAGCTCCAGTCGTCGTACTTTGGGCGATGCACCACGCAGAGTTCGATGTGATTGAGCACATTGTCGGCGGAAGCTGGGTCGTTCGCATCCTTGGCTGAAGAGCCGGCCGAATCGACGTGCGTCGCTTGTCCGATTATGCCGGTCAGGGGAGCGTCGGCCCCTGTTGAGGAGGGGGCTGCGTCTGATGCGCCGGAGGATGACGCAGCATCGTCTGCCATATTCGTGGCATGCGCGGCGTTCGTGATGATCGTGCCATCGGTGGCGATGTTGGCATTCGCCGACGGAGACGATGCCTGCTCGGGCTCTACGTTGTCTTTCCATCGGTAGAGGATGCCGCCGGCGGCCTCCACGATTCGTCTCATGCTGTTCGTACCCATCCCTTGTATTGTAGGGCAATCGACTGCCGCTACGTAGTTTTGTTCTCTGAACGACGATGCCCGGCAACCTCATACAAGAGGAGCCGGGCATCATTAACCACCCTCAGTCAGCTTTCGCCAACGGGAGCATCGAGTGGAATCAGTTATGCGAGCTAGGGCGGCGCTGGTGCTTGCGAATCAGGTATTCCTGACTATCGACCAGCGGGCGGCCCTCGTCGTCCTTGGTGTGCAGCACATACGTGCCGTCGGGCTGCATGTGCCAGCTCATGGTGGAGTCGGCCATCTGCAGGTCCACGTACTTGATGAGCCCGTCGACCTGCTCCGGGGCGGTGACACGCACCAGAGCCTCCACACGGCGGTCAAGGTTACGGTGCATGAGGTCAGCCGAACCGATGTAGACCTCCGGGCCGGAAGCCGGACCCTCGCCGATCTGCGGGCCGTCCGCGTTGCAGAAGGCGTAGATGCGGGAGTGCTCCAGGAAGCGGCCGAGAATCGAACGCACGCGGATGTTCTCGGACAGGCCGGGAACGCCGGGCTTCAGAGCGCAGATGCCGCGTTCGACGATGTCGATCTTCACACCGGCCTGCGAGGCACGGTACAAGGCGTCGATGGTCTTCTCATCCACGATGGAGTTGACCTTGATCTTGATCCACGCTTCCTTACCGGCGCGTGCGGCGTCCTCCTCGCGGCGGATGCGCTGAATCAGGCCGGTGCGCACGGTACGCGGGGCCACCAGCAGACGGTGGAAGCTGGACTTCGGCGCGTAACCGGAGAGCTGGTTGAACAGTCGGGTCAGATCCTGGCCGACCACCGGATCGCAGGTCAGCAGACCCAGATCGGTGTAGAGTCGCGCGGTCTTCGGGTTGTAGTTGCCGGTGCCCACGTGGCAGTAGCGGCGCAGACCGTCGGCTTCCTGACGCACGACCTCGATGAGCTTGCAGTGGGTCTTGAGACCCACGATGCCGTACACCACGTGCACGCCGGCGCGTTCGAGCTTGCGGGCCCACGCGATGTTGGCGTCCTCGTCGAAGCGGGCCTTGATCTCCACCAAAGCCAGCACCTGCTTGCCGGCATGAGCGGCGTCGATCAGGGCGTCGATGATCGGCGAGTTGGAGCTGGTGCGGTACAGGGTCTGCTTGATGGCCAGCACCTTCGGGTCCGCGGCGGCCTGCGCAAGGAAGGCCTGCACGGAAGTGGAGAAGGAGTCATAGGGGTGATGCAGCAGGATGTCGCGCTCGCGGATGGCGGCGAAAATGTCCTGCGCACGGGAGGACTCGACCTCGGCGATCTGACGGTTCGTGGTCGGCACGAACGGACGGTTCTTCAGGTCCGGGCGGTCCACGCTGCCGAGCTCAAAGAGCACGGTCAGGTCCAGCGGGCTGGGCAGACGGTATACCTCGTCCTGGCTCACGCCGAGCTGGTCGGCGAGCAGCTGGGAGAGGAACGGGCTAGTGGTGTCCGTGATCTCCAGACGGATCGGCGGTCCGAAGCGGCGGCGCAGCAGCTCCTTCTCCATGGCGTTGAGGAGGTTCTCGGCATCGTCCTCTTCCACGTCGATGTCTTCGTTACGGGTCACGCGGAAGGATCGGGCTTCCTTGATGATCATGCCGGGGAACAGGGATTCCAGATGTGCGGCGATGAGCTTTTCCATGGCGATGAAGCCATAGCGCTCGTCGCGCGATTCCTCATCAGTCATGTCGTCCACCGGCACCAGTCGCGGCAGGTTGCCCGGGATCTTGACGCGGGCGAAGTGCGATTTGCCGGATGCCGGGTTCTCCACGATCACGGCGAGGTTGATGGAACCGCCGGAAATGTAGGGGAACGGGTGGGCCGGATCCACGGCGAGCGGTGTCAGGACCGGGAACACCTGCTGGCGGTAGTAGCGCGAGAGCCGCTCCTGCTCGGCGGAGGTGAGCTTGTCCCACGTGAGCAGCACGATGTGCTCTTTTTCCAGCTCGGGCAGAATCGTGTCAATCGCGTAATGTGCGTGCTCATTCTGCAGACGATGCGCGGTTTCGCTGATGGCGCGCAGCTGCTGGCGCGGGCTCAGGCCGGCTGCGGACGGCACGGCGATGCCCGAGTCGATACGGCGCTTCAGACCGGCGACGCGCACCATGAAGAACTCGTCAAGGTTCGAGGCGAAGATCGCGGCGAAGTTGGCGCGCTCGAGCAGGGGCATGTCTTCGTTCTCCGCGCATTCGAGCACGCGTTGGTTGAACTTCAGCCAGCTGAGCTCGCGGTCGAAGAAGCGGTCCTTGGGCAGCGGTGTCTCGCCTTCCTGGTCGACGCGGCGGTCGTTGTTGTCGTTTTCGGCAATATGCTCTGCGATCTGACTGCGCAGGATTGCCTTCGAGGGTGCGTCAAATATCTGTGCCATAACTTACATCGTAAGCTCTGGAGTGGCCGGAAAGCTACTGAACTCGCCAAAATTCAGCGGGTGTTCACGTTGGTTTGCTGGGAGTCGGTTGGGAGCTCCTGTCGGATGTTCGTTTATGTGAATGAGTCATGTTCGATTGAACATGTGGTAGTGGGGTTGGTGGCCGTCGCGACACGCCGTAAACTGCAGCGAACAGAACACAATCAAACATCGGACGGGTTTGAAACGAACGTTTTGATTCGTTTTTCCGGGTTTTCTTAGTTCAATTGAACACTTGTGATAAAAACAGCACAACTGCCGTCTTCAACTTGCAGGAAGCGGCAGGCGTGAATAGATTATGAGGTACAAGAACAACTGAACAGAGCAGAGCCCACAAATAGTGTATGGTCACGAGGACTGTTACGTTGGACGGGCATTGGAAAGACTTACCGTTGCAACGATGATGTTGTGCAGAGATTCTGCTCCAGTAGTTGAACTTGTAGAAAAGGCCCGCTCCGGCGGGCCTTTTCGTTTGTGTGTACAGTGGAGGTCATGACGGAAACACAGCGTGCGCCAGAGGGCTTGCTCTCCAAGCCCAGAATCAAGCCGGCCGAGGTGGGGGACCATCGCCCGGTTTCCATTTCCGCGCGTTTGGGGCGTCTGCAATTCCATCATTCCGGTAAGTTTCGCGTGCTGCAGATTGCCGATATCCAAGACGGTGCCAAGGTATCCAAAGATACGGTGTCTCTGATCGAAGCCAGTCTTGATGCCACTCGCCCCGATATAGTGATTTTTTCCGGCAACCAGATTGCCGGCTATGATCCGGCTTTTGCCAAGAGCTTCCGCAAACGCCGTTGGTGCGAAGAGACGATTCCTGAATCTGCATTGAGCCACACGCGTGAATTGGTGCGCAAGGCCATCGGCCAATTCACCGCTCCCTTGGCAACGCGGGGCATCCCGTGGGCGGTGACCTATGGCAACCATGATTTCCAGTGCGGTCTGAGCGATGCCGAGCTTGATGAGATCTACCGAGAGTTCCCCGGATGCATCAATCCGCCGAGCGATGCGCTGGCCAAGCAGACCATATATATGTGTCGCGAAGACGGCTCGCCTGAGACGCTCAATGGCGAAGACGCTGATGAGTCGGCTGATGCCTCGGCGAGTGATTCCGCCGCGATGTACCCATCTGCTGCTCCCGGCACCTTCGCATTGCCGGTGATGGATGTGGACTGCACGCGCAACGTACTTGGCCTGGTGCTGGTAAACTCCGGTGATTATGCGCATGGAGGTGGCTTCGGCTCACCTTCGCCAGAGACCTTGGCTTTCCTCAAGGCCTTGCCTGAGCGCATCGGGGCCAAATCAATGGTGTTCCAGCACATGCCGCTGCCGGAGTATTATCAGGTGCTCAGACCGGTGGCTGCCAACGCGGCTTTCGCCATGCAGGGCTATCGCGAGCACGCGGATACCTACTATGTATTGGACGAGGATCGCACCCAAGCCGGCGGGTATCTGGGGGAGGGCATCTCCGGTCCGGATGAGTCGGACGAGTTTGAGGCGCTGCGTGAGGGGTATATCGGTGTGGCGGTGGGCCATGACCATCGCAACGGATTCGTAGGTGAATATGAGGGGCTGCTATTGATGGCCACGCCTACCTGTGGTTTCAATACATACGGCCCGGCACCGGCCAGGCGTGCCACTCGGCTGATTGAATTCGATATTCGCCATCCCTATGATCCACGCACGCAATTGCTGGAATTCGGCGAATTGGTGGGCAAGCCCAGTTCCAAGCGCGCCTACACGTATGCCGTGAACCAGGCCGCTCCGGGCGAGGGCGAGGGTGATGATTTGCTGCACAAGCCGTCGCTGTGGAGCCAGCTGTCCGGCCTGTTTAGGTAGCGCATAACAAAACTGCCCCCGCTGGCGGGGCTGTCGACGGAGTCGACTGGGGGTGGTTTGAGCGGGGATGCTGACCACTCCCAGTCCGGCCATGCCGGACAGCCCCCGCCGGCGGGGGCAATGTATGTGATGACTAGCGAACTGCTTTGACCAGAGCCTCGGTGAGGTACTTGCCGGCAGCCATGACCAGCGGCGCGTAACGGCGGCCGGGGGCGGCACCCATGCGGCCGGTCGGGCCAGAAATCGAAATCGCGGCGATGACCTGGCCGGAAGCGTTGCGGATCGGCGCGGAAATCGAGCACACGCCCTCTTCGCGTTCGTTCACGGACTCAGACCAACCGCGCTTGCGCACTGCGGCCAGCTTGGTGGCGGTGAACTTGGCGTGGCGCAGTCCCTGGTGCAGGCGGTCGGAATCCTCCCAGGCCAGCAGAATCTGAGCGGCGGAGCCAGCTTCCATCGAAAGCATGGCGCCCACGGGGATGGAGTCACGCAAGCCGGAAGCGCGCTCGATGGCGGCAATGCAGACACGCTGGTCGCCCTGGCGGCGGTAGATTTGCGCGGATTCGCCGGTGCGGTCGAGCAGGGTCTGCAGAATCGGGCCAGCGGCAGTGAGCAATCGATCCTCGCCGGCGGCGGCGGCCAGTTCGGCAAAACGGGAGCCGAGCACAAAGCGGCCGTGCTGATCACGCAGCACAAAACGATGGCGCTCCAGGGCGATCGCCAGACGGTGAGCGGTCGGTCGCGCCAGTCCAGTAGCGGCCACGAGTTGGCCGAGCGTAGACGGGCCGGATTCAAGCGCATCAAGAATCTTTACGGTTTTATCAAGAACGCCGACGCCGGAATGGATTTCCCCGTCATCCTTTGCGGCGGTCTCGTTGGTGGTCTCGGCTGGCTCAGAGTCGGTCAGACCGTTGTTCAGTGGTTCTTCTTGGGAATCAGTCATAATACGTGCGATTATGCCATCTCACATAGTGAAATACCAAATCGGGGAAGTGTCTCACAGGGTGGCCATGGGGGAATTGGGAGCGTATCTCAATATCCGGCCTGCTTGTGGCCGGGCCAAACGTCACCACATAGGCTAATACCACGAACAAGGCGCGAACACAATACCTCGCGCGGAATTTTTGGAGGAAACGCTATGGGAACGACACTGGCCGAGAAGGTCTGGGCCGATCATCTGGTGCGCAGGGGCAGCGACGGTGCGCCCGATCTGCTGTACATCGACCTGATGCTTATGCATGAGGTCACCAGCCCGCAGGCATTTGAGGGTCTGCGTCTGGCTGGCCGCAAGCCGCGTCACGTGGATCAGCTCATCGCCACCGAAGATCACAACACTCCTACTGTTGACATCGATCGTCCGAATCCGGATGAAACGAGCGCTCTGCAGCTGAGCACTTTGGAGAAGAACTGCAAGGAATTCGGTGTGCGACTGCACCCGTTGGGTGACGCCGATCAGGGCATAGTCCATGCATTCGCGCCGATTCTGGGCCTGACCCAGCCGGGCATGACCATCGTGTGCGGTGACTCGCACACTTCGACGCACGGCGCATTCGGTGCGCTGGCATTCGGCATCGGTACTTCCGAGGTCGAGCACGTTATGGCCACGCAGACGCTGTCTCTGAAGCCGTTCAAGACCATGGCCGTCAACGTCAACGGCAAGCTGCCTGCGGATGCTACCGCCAAGGACATCATTCTGGCGATTATCGCCAAGATCGGCACCGGCGGCGGCCAGGGCCACGTCATCGAATACCGTGGCGAAGCGATTCGCAACCTGACCATGGATGAGCGCATGACCATATGCAATATGTCCATTGAGGCCGGTGCGCGAGCCGGCATGATTGCGCCCGATGAGATCACATTCGAGTACCTGAAGGGCCGTCCGCATGCGCCGGAAGGTGAGATGTGGGATCGTGCGGTCGAGTATTGGAAGACGTTGAAGACCGATGACGATGCCATGTTCGACAAGGTAGTGGATATCGACGCCACCAAGCTCGGCCCGTTCGTGACTTGGGGCACCAACCCCGGTCAGGGTCTGCCGATCACCGCCTCCGTGCCGGAACCGGACAAGATCGCCGACGCCACCAAGCGTGCCGCCGCCGAACGCGCGATTACGTACATGGGTCTGAAGCCGGGCATGCCGATCAAGGACATCGCCGTGGACACGGTGTTCATCGGTTCGTGCACCAATGGTCGTATCGATGATCTGCGTCAGGCCGCTGCGATTATGAAGGGACATCACAAGGCGGAGAACATTCACCGCGTGCTCGTGGTGCCGGCCTCCTCCCGCGTGCGTCTGCAGGCGGAAAAGGAAGGGCTTGACAAGGTGTTCAAGGACTTCGGTGCGGAATGGCGTAACGCCGGCTGCTCGATGTGCCTGGGCATGAACCCGGACAAGCTGGTGCCGAACGAACGCTCGATTTCCACTTCGAACCGTAACTTCGAAGGCCGCCAGGGCAAGGGGTCGCGTACGCATCTGGCGTCGCCTGCCGTGGCTGCAGCGACTGCTATTCGCGGCACGATTTCGTCCCCCGCCGATTTGTAAATACTGCACACTGGCTCCCGTTGGCGGGGACTGTCAGTCGAAGACTGACTGAGGGTGGTCTTGAGACGCTGTATGCCGGCGACCACCCCTAGTCGCAAAGCTGACAGCCCCCGCCAGTGGGGGCAAGAACTGAAAGCTTGATATCCATGGAAAAACTCACCACCCTGACCGGCGTGGGCGTGCCGCTGCGCCGCTCCAACGTCGATACCGACCAGATCATTCCCGCCGTGTTTCTGAAGCGCGTGACCAAGTCCGGCTTCGACGACGCCCTGTTCTACGCATGGCGCCGCGACCCGAACTTCGTGCTCAACAAGCCGGAGTACGCCGGCAAGGGCCAGATTCTGGTAGCCGGCCCCGAATTCGGCATTGGCTCCTCCCGCGAGCACGCCGTGTGGGCGCTGCACGATTACGGCTTCCGCGTGGTCATCGCCCCCAGCTTCGCCGACATCTTCTACGGCAACACCGCCAAGAACGGTGTGCTGGCCGCGATCATGCCGCAGGAGTCTGTTGAGCTCCTGTGGAAGCTGCTGGAGGAAGAACCCGGCCGCGAGATGACCGTGTCTTTGGAGACCCGCACTGTCACCTGCGGCGACGTGACCCTGCCGTTCGAGGTCAACGACTACGTGCGTTGGCGCTTGATGAACGGTTACGACGATATCGACCTGACGCTCCAGCATGAGGACGACATCGCCGCCTATGAAAAGATGCGCGCCGAAAAGTTCCCCTTCAAGCCCAAGACCATCCCCGCCAAGCACTGGCCCGAAGAAAAGATCGAGTCCGCCCGCGAGCCTGAAGATAATTGGACGGGCCCGTTGGCCGACCGCGGCATTATCTAACTCCCTCCATCGCATAAACAAGGTCTCACTGGCTGCTCACCAGTGAGACCTTTGAAATTCATACTTCGGTCGGACCGTCCGCCCAACGGTTCAGGATATCGGCGTCTGCGCGGTGTAGGAAGAGAAAGCGGAGGGTGTCGAGACCTTTGGTGACGAACAGGGGGCATGGTGATGCGTTCGATGCCGTGCGGCTCACGCCACAGGGTGGTCGAACGGGTGACCGACTGTACCCGGGTGCGGCGGGTGATGAGTACGAACTGTGCCAGTCCGTTGGCTCCCGTGACGGTGATGCGGTGGGGAAGCGGCGCGATATAAACGTTAACGGCTGCGTTCGTCTCAGATGCGTACGTTTCGGAGCTGTCTTGTGCCTCCAAAGCAGTTGTTGTATCGGAGGCCGGCGTCGGCTTTGGCTTGTAGGTTGCTCAAGTGCGGATTCCTGTTGCGTGGATGCGTCAGGGCACTGGAGATTGATTGTTTCACGAGATGTTCCACGCAGTGTTTCACGAGATGTTTCACGGCACCGCTCCAGCTCCAGCTCCAGCTGCAAGGTACCGGGTACCGCGTTCAGCCGGATGTCCGTGTCCGCACCAGCCGCTGAAACGGTGAGCTGCACTACGCCGAATGGTTGCAGATATAACGGCGAAGTGCTGTTGATGGCATGGATTGCGCCGTAACTAATCGTGCGATTCTTCCGCAAGACGTTCATCTTTCACGGCCGTGCCTCACGCGGTGAATACTGGTGGGTGCATTTGCTCACGATACTGTTGACGGCTGCAGTCGGCATCATCTCCGGCGGCATCGGCTCATTGATGGGCTATTCGTTCGGCAACGGCTCGGATATCATCGATTCGCCCCTGAGCAATCTCATGGACAATGCCGCGATTGTTGTTGAGCTGGTGCTGTGGATTCCGAATCTTTCGTTATCGGTTCGCCGCCTGCATGATGAGGACCGGCGCGGTTGGGGTTGCGGTTTGTCTGGCCGCGGCTCTGCTGCCTCTGCAAGGTTGGTGGATTACTGGTGGCACTGCGTTGGTAACGGTGTTTTTGGCAGTCGGTTACGTGTTTACCAAACGCGTCGCGGTCGCTGTACCACTGGCTTATTCCGTACTGGATGCTCTCGGATTCGCGATGCTGCAATCAGCATCGGTGGGTGGCAGCATTATTCGGGGTGTGATTGACGCGCTGAACGATATAACCAAGGACGATGCAATCGGCTCCAGCGCTGCAGCTCCGGTTGAGATCACACTGCCGCAGTATTCGCTAATTGTGTTTGCGGCAACGTTGGTGCTGAACCTGTTGATGCTTGGGTCCCTGGTGGCGTTTGGCTCGGCGGCCCACACGTCGACAGCTATGGTGAGCCCAATCAGCTCGGCCGTATCAGCCAGTACGGTGGTGGGCGCATGCAACCATTGTGGTTTGCGGTGTTCATTGTGCTGGGTATAGGCGTGCAGGGGTAAGCGCGCTATTTGTGCGTGTGATGGCCGGGCGTGGCTTATCGTTGAACTATGAGTGATTTTGAGCCGTTTTACGATGTGAAGCATAGCTATGAAGATAACTATGAGCAAGGGCCGTTTGGGGCGTTCGCCGAGGTGCTGAAGGCGACCCCCTCAGTCACCTCCGGTGACAGCTCCCCCTATGAGGGGGAGCTAGAAAAAAAGACGTCAGATGGTGTAGTGGGGGAGCCAGGATCCGCTGCCTTCCTTGGCCAGCCGGTGAACTTGCCGTTTGGCATTCCGGCGGGGCCGCTGCTCAACAGCCGGTTCACTACGGCCGCTTTCCGCATGGGCTTCGATCTGGCTACCTACAAAACCGTGCGCTCGCGGGCATGGGGCTGCAATCCGTTCCCGAACGTGCTCGCCGTGCATCCCAAGTCGGCGGACGGCTCGCTGACCCCGGGCAGCGCAGAACTGGACGAAGGCGTACTCGCCGACACCGACTATGAGCAGCCGATCTCCATCTCCAACAGCTTCGGTGTACCCTCGCAAAGCCCGGACGTCTGGCAGCCGGACATGCGCGCGGCCATCGCCGCCGCCGGTCTCGGCCAAGTGCTGGTGCCGAGCTTCCAAGGCTCGCGCGTGGAAGGCATGAGCGAGGAAGAATACATCGCCGACCACGCCACCGCCGCCCGGCTGATCAAGGAAACCGGCGCAAAGCTCATGGTAATGAACACCAGCTGCCCCAACGAAGGCCACAATCGACTGCTGTGCCACAACCCGCTGCTCGTGGGTCGCATTACCGAAGCGGTGAAGAATGAAATCGGTGACATTCCACTGATGGTCAAGCTCGCCTACATTCCCAGTGATGATGACCTGGAACTCATGGTGCGCTCCACCGTGGGCCACGGCACCGTGCAGGGCTTCAGCACCATCAATACGATTTCCGCCAAACTGGTCGACGCGGACGGCAATCAGGCTTTGCCCGGCGCGGGCCGCGACCGTTCAGGCGTGTGTGGCAACGCGATTCGCGGCGCTGGACTCGACATGGTGGCCCGTCTGGCCGCGATCCGCGAGAAGCTCGGTCTTGATTTCAAGATCAACGGTGTAGGCGGCGTGGTTTCGCCCGCCGATTATCAGGCATACAGAAACGCCGGTGCGGACTCGGTGATGTCCGCCACCGGCGCGATGTGGGATGCCGAACTGGCCCGCAAGATCAAGGCGAGCCTGTAGCTATCAGGCCTCAGCCGCCGCCTTCATGGCCACGGCGCCGACGTAGTAGACCGGCTTGTCGAAGTTGGGCTGGAATAGGAAGTCCACATTGGCAAGCTGGTCGATGGTGAAGCCGGCCTGAATGGCCATGGAAATCACGTTCGCCGCGCCGGAAATGTCGGCCTTGGAGCAGAACTGGCCACCCTTGACCTTACGAGTCTCAGGATCCCAGGTCAGGATTGATGTGACCGGTGTGGTGGTGAGCATGAAGTCCGGGCGGTAATCCTCGGTGAGCGAGGTCTCGTGGACCGTGAGCCCGCGGCGTTCGGCGCCCGCACGGGTCAGGCCGGAGGCGGCGAGCGAGAGATCATACAATTGCACGGCGGACGTGGCCTGCGTACCCAGGTATTTCACGGTCGGCGCCTCGATGTTGCGGCCGACTAGCAGGCCCTGGCGCACCGCGTTGGTGGCCAGCGGAATGTAATCGTGCTGGCCGGTCGGGTTGTAGAACACGGTGGCGGAGTCACCGGCGGCATACACGTCCGGCACGGAAGCCTGCATGTAGTCGTCCACCACGATCGCGCCGTTCGGTAGCATGTCCACCTTGCCCTTGAGCAGATCGGTGTTCGGCAGGAAGCCGACCGCCAGGATTGCCATCTCGGCAGTGTATTCGCCCTTTTCGGTGACCACGGTGACCGTATTGTCGTCGTTGTCGTGGAATTCCACCACTTTCTGGCCGAGCGCGAGCGTCACGCCGTGCTCTTCGAACGCCGCCGCCACCTGATCGGTGATGGTCTTGTCGAAATTATTGGCTAGCGGGCGGTCGAGCCCGTCCACCAGCGTGGTCTTGACGCCGGTGACGCTGAACTGCTCGGCGATCTCCGCGCCGATGTAGCCCGAACCGATGACCACCGCGGACTTGGCGGTCTTGGCCTTCTCCTTGATGGCGATGGCGTGATCCCAGTTCTTGCACAACAGTACGTGCGGGCTATCGATGCCGGGAATCGGCGGGATTACGGGGCGGGAGCCGGTGGTTACGACCAGTTTGTCGAAAGCGAGGGTTTGCTCGTTCGCCGCGTCGCCGTCTTCCAGTGAGCGGTAGGTGAGAGTCTTGGCGTCAAGATCCACGTCGGTCACATCGGTGCGCATGTGCATGGTCGCACCGGCTTCGGCCAAGGCGGCGGGAGATGAGTAGAACATCTTCTTCGGGTCGGACACGTGGTCGCCCACCCACAGGGCGATGCCGCAGGAAAGGAAGGAGAGCGTGCCGTTGCGCTCGAAAACGTGGACGGTCCAATCGGGATGCTCGGCGAGAATCGAAGTGGTGGCGAACGTGCCGGCGTGCGTACAGCCGATAACGGCGACTGTGGTCATGAATGCTCCTTTGCTTGTGGCCATGGCGTCAGGTGCCATTGCCCTGAATCGTAGCGTAGAAGCATGAGGAACACCGTGGGCTCAGCTGTGAGGAAGGTCACGTTTATCGGAAAACGGAAGATTTCGTCCTGCAGTCGAAAGGTGGTATTAGAAGGGGTACAAAAGGGGGTATGAAAGAGTCGGTTATGCCAAGCCGGAGTTCGGCTTCAGGCGCATTTCACGGAGTCAGCACATGGGTTATGGCAAACTGGACGATAGCGTTTTTTGAATTGCTTGTATATAGGAGAGTGGCGTGGCTGAGAATCCGGATGACGTGCTGCATGTCGAGGGCGGTAAGCCGCTGAATGGCACGATCAAGGTGCGTGGCGCAAAGAACTTCGTGAGCAAGGCCATGGTCGCCGCACTGCTGGCGCCGGGCAAGTCGGTGCTGAAGAATGTGCCGGAGATTCGCGATGTGCATGTGGTCTCCGATTTGCTGCGACTGCACGGCGTGGATGTGGACGTGAACGGCGAGAAGGGCATCGTGACCATCGACGCCAGCCATGTACAGCTGGCCGACGTGGCCGACGTGGATACGCTGTCCGGCTCCTCCCGCATTCCGATTCTGTTCTCTGGCCCGCTGGTGCACCGTCTGGGTGAGGCGTTCATCCCGGCCCTCGGCGGCTGCGCAATCGGCGGCCGTCCTATTGACTTCCACTTGGAGACCCTGCGCAAGCTCGGCGCCACCGTGGATAAGGAACATAAGGACGGCATTCACATCACTGCGCCGAATGGTCTGCATGGTGCGAAGATTCACCTGCCGTACCCGTCTGTAGGTGCCACTGAGCAGACTTTGCTGGCCGCCGTGCTCGCGGAAGGCAAGACTGAGCTCTCTGGTGCCGCCACTGAGCCGGAAATTATGGACTTGGTCTGCGTGCTGCAGAAGATGGGCGCCATCATTTCCGTGGATGTGGATCGCACGTTCCGTATTGAAGGTGTCAAGGAGCTGCAAGGCTACACGCACACTTCGCTGACCGATCGTATTGAAGCTGCCTCTTGGGCGTCTGCGGCGCTTGCCACGCGCGGCGACATCTTCGTCAAGGGTGCCACCCAGCCGGAGATGATTACCTTCCTCAACGTGTTCCGCAAGGTGGGCGGCAAATTTGAGGTGACCGATAAGGGCATTCGTTTCTGGCATCCGGGCGGTGACTTGAAGCCCGTGGCCATCGAAACCGACGTGCACCCCGGCTTTATGACCGATTGGCAGCAGCCGCTCGTGGTGGCTTTGACTCAGGCGAATGGTCTGTCGATTGTGCACGAGACCGTGTACGAGAACCGTTTCGGCTTCACCAAGCCACTGGTCGAGATGGGTGCCACCATTCAGCTCTATCGCGAATGCCTGGGCTCCCTGCCCTGCCGTTTCCAGCAGCGTAACTACAAGCATTCCGCTGTGATCTTCGGTCCGACCCCGCTGACCGGCCGCGATATTGACGTGCCGGATCTGCGCGGTGGCTTCTCGCATCTGATTGCTGCGCTGGCTGCATCCGGTCCGTCCGATGTGCATGGCATCTCGTTGATTGACCGTGGCTATGCCGACTTCCGTGGCAAGCTCGAGGCGCTCGGCGCGGACTTCGACTGATCTTCCTGGCTTCTCTCATTGAGAGAAGCCAGAATTGTATTGAGCCGTTTAGTCCTCGAATTGTTTGGACAGCGGCACGAGCATCGCCGTGATTATTCCGAACAATACGGTGGAGATGAACAACACTGCTGCTACCGGCATCCGGTCATAGGCCCATCCGTACACCATCTGGCCGAGCGGCTGGGCGCACATGCTCACAGCCGCGGCCATGGACATCACTTTGCCGGTCATCACTTCAGGAGTATTGAGTTGGATGGTGGGCACGGCGATGAGGTTAGTGAAACAGCTGGCAATCATTGTGCCACAAGTGAAGATGATGAGTATCATGAGCTTGGTCCATGCGCCGACCGGCAGCAGGAATACTATGCCCTGTGGAACCATGGCTAACGCGAGTGCGGCCATCAATCCTGGCAACCAGCGCATGGTGAGTTTTGCGGCGAACAGGCCGGCGATGAAGGCGCCTGCTACTCCGGAAACGCCAATCAGACCGTCGGCGATGCCATACACGGTGGCATTGAAGCCCAGCACGGTGCGAATCGTGTAGGGGAAACCGACGCCGGAGTATCCGATGAGAACGAAGTTCAGTGCGGCTGAGAACAACAACAGTTTGAACACGTTGGGACGGTCTTTCACAAGGAATCGTATGCCGGCTTTGAGGTCTTCGATTGGTGTCGGTAGTTCTTCGTCTCCGCGGTCAGGTGCGCTGAGACGGATAAAGCATTCGAGCGCGGCCGCGCCGGCAAAGCTCACGATGGTGATGATCATCATGAGGCGAATGCCGAACATGGCATATAGCACGCCGCCGAGGAAGCTTGGCAGCAGGGAGCTCAACTGCTGAACCTGATTGATCACGGCCATGCCTTGGCGCATAGTGGCAGGGTCGTACTGCCGGAACATCTGGGGGAGCGCGGCCTGTACGGTCGGCGTCTCGAATGCGCCGAGTACGGCGAGCAGCACCTGCATGGTGGCGATGGCCGCGATATTGAAGCCCGCGGCGGCGAAAACGATGGCACTCGCCAGCACGAGCGTGGCGGAGATGGCGTCGAGTGCCACCATGATCGTGCGGCGGTTGACGCGGTCGGCCAGCACGCCACCGAACGGGGAGAGCAGGATGGTGGGCACGATGGATACGGCCATAATCGAGGCGAAGATGGTGGCCGAGCCGGTTTCGTCCAGCACCCACATCGACATGGCGAAACGCAGCATCATATTGCCGAACAGCGAAATACCCTGGCCGGCGACCAACAGCACGAAGTCGCGGGAACGCGGCGGGCGCTGGGGGCTGTTGTCGTTCTTGCGTTGTATTGCTGTGTTCATTGTGAGCCTTTCCTTGGCTCCCCTCTCTGAGGGGAGCTGTCGCCGCAGGCGGCTGAGGGGAGTCTGTCGAACGTCATCATGCCTTTGGCGGTCATTTCGATAAGTTCGTCGTCGAAAATCGGCACGCCAATCGCGCTGAGCATGGCTGCCAGACACCGTACGCGGTGCTCCATCTCGGACAAACTCGCCGGATAGAAATACGGCATCAGCCAGTAGTTGGGCAGGAGCGAGAGCAGCTCGGCGGCCTCTCGCGGATATGCGGTGGGGATGGAGCCGTCCTTGACGCCCTCTTCAATCAGCGGCAGGAACCGTTCGGGCAGGTGCTTGCTCCAGATCCGCATGTTTGCGGCGAACGAAACCGGGTCGCTCAGCATGGGCATGGCGGCGCGCATGATCTGCACATGGTCCTGTGTGGTTATCGAATAGCGCCACAATATGCGGAACTTTTCGAGAGCGGTGAGGTCGCTGCGGTCCATCACCGATTCGTTGAAGTCGTCCTGCACGTCGTTGTCCCGGTTGATGAGCTCTTCGAGGATGTCTTCCTTGGATTTGAAATGATGGTAGATTGCGCCTTTGGAAAGGTCGCCGAGTTCGTCCACGATGTTCTGGATGGAGGTGTGCTCGTAGCCTTTGGTTATGAACAGCTGTTGCGCGGCGTCGAGAATGCGATTGCGCGTCACCTCGGGGTGCGCGTTACGTGCCATGCTGGCCTCCCTGCGGTATGCGGTATGCGGCGTTGCCGATCACTATAGATACCGACTGACGGTATGTATAGCGGTTCCGGCGAGCCCCCAACGTTTTTCAGGGGATTGCTGATGGCCGATTTTCGCTTGGTATGTTTCGGAACATTGCGGGGGCGGTCTATAGGCATACCGGACCGAAAGTGTCGCCGTTCTCGGTATCCTTAGAAGAATGAGCCCTGAAGCCTTAAGTGAACTGATTTCCAACATTGCCCATAACCTCGTCGCAGCCGGCCAGGCCGGCCAGCTGACCGACGAGCTGATCCCGCCCATCGACAAGCTCGCCGTCATGCGCCCGAAGGACCGCGCGCACGGCGATTGGGCCTCCAATATCGCCATGCAGCTGGCCAAGAAGGCCGGCATGAAGCCGCGCGATCTGGCCGAGCCGTTCGCCGCCGCACTGGCCGAAGCCGACGGCATCGCCAAGGTCGAGGTTGCCGGCCCCGGCTTCATCAACATCACCCTTGATTCCGCCTCGGCCGCCGCCGTGGTGGACACTGTGCTTGCCGCGGCCCCTGCGGTCGATGGCGACAAGCACCTGAACAAGGTCAACGAGTACGGCCGCAACGCCCATCTGGGCGGCCAGACCCTGAACCTCGAGTTCGTTTCCGCCAACCCCACTGGTCCGATTCACATCGGCGGCACCCGTTGGGCCGCGGTGGGCGACGCCATGGCCCGTGTGCTGGAGGCCAACGGTGCCAAGGTGGTGCGCGAATACTACTTCAACGACCACGGCGAGCAGATCAACCGCTTCGCCAAGTCACTGGTCGCCGCCTGGGCCGAGGCCAACAAGCTTGGCGGCGCCGGTTACCAGACCGAAACCCCGTGCGACGGCTACAAGGGCGCCTATATCAACGAAATCGCCGCCCGCGTCGAAGCCGAAGCCAAGGCCGACGGCGTGAACCTGACCGCGTTGGCCCACCAGGATCAGGGCCTGAACGATGACGGTGAACCGCTCGGCGAGGACGACACCGAAGTGCGCGAGGAATTCCGCAAGCGCGCAGTGCCGATGATGTTCGACGAGATTCAGAAGTCCATGAAGGACTTCCGCGTGAACTTCGACGTCTGGTTCCACGAGAACAGCCTCTACGCCGACAAGAAGGTCGAAGCCGCCATCGAAGAGCTCAAATCTCATGGCGATATCTACGACAAGGACGGCGCCACTTGGTTCGAATCCACCAAGCATGGTGACGACAAGGACCGCGTGATCATCAAGTCCAACGGCGAGTTCGCCTACTTCGCCGCCGACATCGCCTACTACTGGGACAAGCGCCACCGCGCCGAAAACCCGGCCGACGTGGCCATCTATATGCTCGGCGCCGACCACCATGGCTACATCGGCCGCATGATGGCCATGTGCGCGGCCTTCGGCGACGAACCCGGCAAGAACATGCAGATTCTCATCGGCCAGCTGGTCAACGTGATGAAGGACGGCAAGCCCGTACGCATGTCCAAGCGCGCCGGCAACGTCGTGACCATCGACGACCTGGTCTCCGTGGTCGGCGTGGACGCCGCCCGCTACTCGCTGGCCCGATCCGACTACAACCAGAACTTCGACATCGACTTGGCTCTGCTCGCCTCGCACACCAACGACAACCCGGTGTACTACGTGCAGTACGCGCACGCCCGCTCCAAGAACGTGGACCGCAACGCGGCAGCCGCCGGCATCAGCTACGAGGGCGCCGACCTGTCCCTGCTGGACACCGAGGCCGATGGCGAAGTGCTCGCCGCCCTCGCCCAGTTCCCGAGCGTGCTCGCCACCGCGGCCGACGACCGCCAGCCGCACAAGGTGGCCCGCTACCTCGAAGAGCTGGCCGCCACCTACCACAAGTGGTACAACGTGGAGCGCGTGGTGCCGATGGCCCTGACCGATCCGGAAACCCGTGGTGACGACGAGGCCCGCATGGCCCTGGAAATCGCCAAGAACCCGGAGCCGGCCCGCGCCGCCGCCCGCCTGAAGCTCAACGACGCCGTCCAGCAGGTCATCGCCAACGGTCTTGACCTCCTCGGCGTTACCGCCCCCGAAAAGATGTGATTATGCCTATTTCTCCAATTTGGCCGGCCGCCACGGCCGTGAATGCCAATGGTGCCATTGCATTTCATGGCTGCACCGCCGAATCCCTGTTGGACGAGTTTGGCTCGCCGCTTTACCTCATCGATACCGATGAGGTATCGGCCCGTGCCAAGCACTTCGTACGCGCTGCAGCCGAGGCATTCAACACCTCCACCACGCACGTGAGCTTTGCCGGCAAGGCGTTCCTGTCCAAGGAAATCGTGCGACTGGTCGCCGAGGCTGGCATGTTTGTGGACACCTGCACGATGGGGGAGATGCGAATCGCCCTCGCTGCCGGTGTGCCCGGCCGCCGCCTAGTGCTGCATGGCAACAACAAGTCCGATGATGAAATCGCGCTGGCCATCGAACAGGGCTTCGCCAAAATCGTGGTCGATGAGCCTAATGAGCCGGAGCGCATCGCCGCCATCGCCCGTAAACTCGGCAAGCGTGCCCGCGTGATGCTGCGTGTCACTGTCGGCGTGCATGCCGGTGGTCACGAATACATCTCCACCGCTCACGAGGATCAGAAGTTCGGCGTCCCGCTGCTGGCGGCCGGAGCCGACGCCGCAGTGCTCGACGTGCTGAACAACCTGACGGACGTGACACCTGCCGCGACCAACGCGCGTATTGCGGAGTCGGACGTTAATGCTGGCAATGACCACCCTCAGTCAACTACGCCGATAGCTCCCGCCAGCGGGAGCGGCAAACCGGCACGCGAACTGCGTTATGACGTCAAGTATCCGTACGACCTGAGCCATGAGGAAGTCTCCGATGCGGATAAGGTACTTGCCGCCGCTATGGAAGCCATCGCAGACGGTCCGTCCATTGCCGTGCTCAAGACCATCCTGGCCAATCAGGATGTGCTGGAACTGGTCGGTGCTCACTCGCATATCGGCTCCAACATCCACGACGCGGATGCCTTCATCCACGCCGCCAAGCGCATGATGCTGCTGCGCAAGACCCTGTGGGCCACCGACGCCTACATCCTGCCCGAAATCGATCTCGGCGGTGGTTACTCCGTGGCCTACACCGACGGCGAAGATTCCATGGACATCGATGTGGAGCTCACTCGTCTGGCCGGCTCGGTCAGCGACACAAACCGTGCTCTGGGCATGCCCGCCCCGGCCATCAGCTTCGAGCCCGGCCGTTACATCGTGGCTCCAGCCGGCGTGACCCTGTATCGTGTAGGCACCATCAAGCATGTGCACCTGAGCGATGCCAAAGACAGTGCCGGCAACCCGATTGACGAGCGTGTGTATGTGTCTGTGGATGGCGGCATGTCCGACAATATCCGTCCGGCACTGTACGGAGCCGATTACACCGCACGTTTGGCCAACCGAACCGGCTCTACTGAGACGATGCTTGCCCGCGTGTGCGGCATGCATTGCGAATCCGGCGACATCGTGGTCCATGAGGTGCGTTTGCCTGCTGATCTCAAGCGCGGAGACATTCTTGCCGTGCCGGTCACCGGCGCATACGGCCGCACGATGGCCAGCAACTATAACCAGGCGTTGATTCCGGCCGTGGTCGCCGTGTCTGAGCAGGGCGCACATGTTATGTTGCGCCGCCAGACCATCGATGACCTGCTGGACTTGGATCAAAGCTGACGGTAAAGCGGCATAGCTGTTCGATGCCGTTCAATAACGCATACGAGAGGGCCTCCCGCCACGAGACGGGAGGCCCTCTTGCTATGTGGAAGCAGTTGCTTACTTGGTGGTCACGGTACCTACCGGAGAGCCGTTGGTGACGGCTCCTGCAGCTGTGATGGACAGCGTGTCTACCAACGCCGGGTTGGTGAACACAACAATCACATCCGTGGGCTTACCGGCAGCGCGAACCGCGTTCCAATCCACCTCGACGATCGGGTCGCCCGCGGTGAGCTGTTGGCCCTCCGCGACCTTCACGGTGAACGGATCTCCATTGAGCTGGACGGTGTCGATGCCGATATGCACCAGCACTTCCAGACCCGCGTCGGTGGTGATACCGACGGCGTGCTTGGCCTGAGCGACTGTGGACACCTTGCCGGACACCGGTGCGACGATCGTGCCTGACTTCGGTATCACCGCGAAGCCATCGCCGAGGAGCTTCTCGGCAAAGGTCTCATCGGGCACCTGGTCAATCGGTTCGATCGTGCCATCGACCGGGGCAAGCACGGTGGCTGTGGAAGCTGTGCCTGCGGGTTTAGGGGCGGCAGCGGGTGCTGCCGTCACGCTTTTGGGGCCGTGTCGCCTCCAACGGTCACACCTTTGGCGATGTCGTTCATCGCATCAGCCACGAATTGCACATCCGTACCGACGATCACCTGTAGGTTGGTCTTGTCGAGCACCTTGACGGCCGGAACGCCGGTCTTCTTGATGGCATCCTGATCGACGAGCGAGGTATCGTTCACCACCAGGCGCAAGCGGGTCGTGCAGTTTTCGATGGACTTGACGTTGGAAGCACCGCCCAGCGCCGCGTAGATGCGGGAGGCCATGGTGATGTACTTGTCTTCGCCGGCGGCCGGAGCCTCATCGGCAACGGCCGCTTCCTCGGCCTCTCGGCCCGGGGTCATCAGGTTGAACTTGCGGATGGCGAAGTCAAACACGAAGTAGTAGATGACTGCGAACACCAGGCCTTGCACGATGAGCATGTAAGGTTTTGTTGCCAGCGGCCAGCCTAGAACGAAGTCGACCAAACCGGCCGAGAAGTTGAAACCGGACGTCCAGCCCATTGCTGCGGCGATGGCCACCGACAGACCAGTGAGCCTGGCGATTGGAAAGATTCAATCGATATTGGCCGCATGCGCTTCGATGAAGATTTTCCGCCACGGCGTGTCGGATTCCTTACGTAGGATAGTAACCGGACGTCTGCCGCGGCCTTTGGCGGATGATACGGCATCAATAGGAAGGAACCTTGTGGCACAGCTGAATGAAAGCCCTATTCGCGTTGGACTTTTGGGAGCGGGCACCGTCGGATCTCAGACTGCCCGACTGATCGTGGAACAGAAGAGCGAGCTGTCAGCCCGAATCGGACGACCGATTGAACTGACCGGCGTCGCCTGCCTTGATCCGAAGGAAACCGAAGCGTTCCCGTGGATTGATCAGTCCATCGTCACCACCGACACAATGAGCGTGGCCACCAACTCGGACATCGTCATCGAGCTTATCGGCGGCACCACCGTGGCTCGCAAGTTTGTGCTTGCCGCCATCGAATCCGGCGCTTCCGTGGTCACTGCCAACAAGGCGCTGCTGGCCAAGTATGGCCCGGAAATCTATGCGGCCGCCGAGACCAAGGGCGTTGATATTTACTTTGAGGCTGCTGTGGGCGGTGCGATTCCGTTCCTGCGCCCGCTGCGCGAGTCCCTGGTCGGCGACAAGGTGACCAGCATGCTCGGCATCGTCAACGGCACCACCAACTACATTCTTGACGAGATGACCACCAAGGGTCTTCAGTTCGATGATGTTCTGAAGGATGCTCAGGCCAAGGGATACGCCGAAGCCGATCCGACCGGCGACATCGAGGGCTACGACGCTGCCAACAAGGCCGCCATCATGGCCACCCTCGGCTTCCACACCTCCGTGACCATCGACGATGTGTCCGTTGAAGGCATCACCAAGATCACTGCCGATGACATCGCCGCCGCCACCGCCGAGCATAAGGTCATCAAGCTGCTTGCCGTGGTCGAGAATAGCGAAGCCGGCGTCTCTGCTCGTGTCTATCCGGCCCTGATTGACGAGAGCCACCCGTTGGCCTCCGTACACGGCTCCTTCAACGCCGTGTTCGTCAAGGCTGAGGCTGCTGACGATCTGATGTTCTACGGCCGCGGTGCCGGTGGCGCTCCGACCGCTTCCGCCGTTGTAGGCGACGTGGTGACCGAAGCCCGTCACATTGCCGCTGGCTGCACTGGCCCCTCCATTCCGCTGTACAAGAATCTGCCGAAGGCTCCGATTACCGCTTCCAAGGCCGCATTCGCCGTGCGCTTCCTTATTCACGACAAGCCGGGTGTGCTGGCTGCCATAGCCGCCGAGTTCGCCAAGAACGGCGTCTCCATCAACGGCGTGAACCAGGACTTGAAGCCCACTATGACCGATCCCGGTTATGACGGTGAGATCCAGCAGCTGCGCGTGGTGACTCACCTGACCGACGAAGAGACCCTGCGCAACACCGTCAAGGCTGTGCAGTCCCTCGACTTCGTGACCGGTGAGCCGTCCATCCTGCGCGTGCTGGACTGATTTATTGTGAGTGGAGCTCCCCTCAGTCGCCTGCCGAACGTAGTGAGACTGAGGGGAGTTCCGCTCCAAAGGAACAACCATGAATCCAATCTGTAACAGCGTCCATGTGCGTGTGCCTGCCACCTCCGCCAACCTTGGTTCTGGCTTTGACACCGTGGGCTTGGCGCTCGACTATCACGATGAGCTCACGTTCACGCTTAACGATGATCCGAACGACGGCATCGCTCACGTGATTATCCACGGTGAAGGCGCCGATACATTGCCTCGCGACGAAACCCATCTGGTGGTCTCCACCTTCCGCCGTGCCTGTGCCACTTTTGGTCTGGGCCGTCTCGGTTTCACGCTGGAGGCGACCAACAGTATTCCGCAGGCTCGCGGCATGGGCTCTTCCGCTGAGGCCATCGTGGCCGGTATCGCCGCGGCTGCGGCCTTTGCGCAGGCGGGCGACCTTAATCGCCCTGCCATCTTCGACATGGCTGCCCAAATCGAGGGGCATCCGGACAACGTGGCGCCGGCGGTGTTTGGCGGTCTGACTGTCTCTTGGGACTTCGAGACCGCGGAAGGCGTTGGTTCAGTGGCCATTCCTGGTGGTGAGCCGCTGCACGGCGGATTCCATGCCGTCAACTATCCGGTCGATCCGGCCATCACCGCTGCCGTGTTCGTACCTGATTACGAGCTGTCCACCGAAAAGGCCCGTCAGGCGCTGCCCGAGGAGCTGCCGTACAAGGATGCCGTCTACAACGTGTCCCGCGTGGGCCTGCTGCCTGCCGCGATGAATCCCGTGGTACTTGCGCAGGCCGCGCAGCAGGGCAAGTCTGGCGTGGCTGCTGCCGCTGCAGACTCCGCAACTTGCGCCTGCCGTGACAATAATGCCGCTCACGGTGCTTGTGGTTGCGCTTCTGAAGCCGTGGCCAATGTTCATGAGCCAGTTCCTGCGGGGTCGTTTGCCGCAGCTGCGGCCCAGGCCAACGCACTGTTGTTCACCGCCACGCAGGACAAGCTGCACCAGCCGTATCGTGGTGCCTTGATGCCACCATCCACCGATCTCATTGCTATGTTCCGAGCCAAGGGCTATGCCGCTGCCGTCTCCGGTGCCGGTCCCTGCGTGCTTGTGCTGCACTACGGCGACGCCCGCGAGGCTATTGATCAGCTGGCGTCGGAGCAGCTCGCTTCCGGTCGCTGGCGTGTACTTCACCTGCCCATCAACACCGCTGGCGTCGAAATCGAGCGCCACTAAGTCGAGGAGAAGGCTCCCCGCTGGCGGGAGCTGGCCGCCGCAGGCGGTCTGAGGGTGGTCAGTCCTGGCGGCAGAAACCACTCTCAGTCTCACTTCGTTCGACAGCTCCCCTCAGGGAGGGGAGCCGCTCTACTACTGAAGGTCTGAGCCACATGTCCATCCCGCTAATCCTTGCATCCAAGTCAAAGCCGCGCCGTGACGTGCTGTATTCGGCGGGCATCTGCCCCACGATTCGCGTCTCGCACGTGGATGAGCCTGCTGCGCTGGAAGCGGCCGCCCGTGAAGAAGGCGTCACCGTCGACGATCTGAGCATCAAGCAGCGCGTGATGATTCTGGCCACGGCCAAGGCCGAGGCCGTTCATCGTGCGTATCGTGATGTGGCCGATACTGCCGCCGCCGCGACCGGTGACCGCGTGATCGCCTACCCGCTCAAGGCCAAGGAAATCAAGGATTCGGAACGCGAAGCTGCCGTCGAAGATCTGTGCAAAGCCACCGCTGGCAAGCCCATTGACTATTCCAAGGCGGAAATCGCCACCACGCGCGACTTCTCCGGCATCGATATGCCGACCGTTACCGAACCCATCGCCACCGCTATTGCCGGACAGTCGGGACTGACCGAGGCGACAGTCGGCCCGCTGATTCTTGGCTGCGACTCGATGTTCCTCCTGGACGGCGAATGCTACGGCAAGCCGCACAGCGAAGCCGTGGCCCGCGAACGACTGAAGCGTATGAGCGGCGCGACCGGCGAACTGTGGACCGGCCACTGCCTCATCGATTTTGCAACCGGACGTACTGTGCGCGGTGCAAGTCACGCCAAAGTGCATTTCGGTGAGTTCACCGACGATGACATCGAGCGGTACATCGCCACTGGCGAGCCGCTGGAAGTCGCCGGTTCGTTCACGCTCGAGGGCTTCGGTGGTGCGTTCATTGACAGCATCGAGGGCGATCCGCACGGTATCATCGGCCTCAGCTTGCCGCTGGCTCGGCATTTGGCTGGTGAATTAGGCGTCAAATGGACTGACCTGTGGAACGTAGACCGTGGTGAGCTGGCGCCGGAGAGCAAGGCTTCGGGCAACCAGCACGCCGGCATTCTGCCGCCGGTGGAGAACGTGCACCAGCCTGGCGACGGCTGGGTGGATTGCGCATGCGGTCGCAAGCATTGGGGCACCAACGGCGCGTCCGGCATTTTGCTGGCTCGCCGCGATTCGGTGAGCGGCAAGGTGACTCATGTGGTTATGCAGCATCGCGCCGCATGGAGCGCCGAGGGTGGCACATGGGGCATTCCTGGCGGTGCCACGGCGGATGGCGAGTCACCCATTGAGGGCGCGCTGCGCGAGAGCTATGAGGAGGCGAATATCACGCCCGAGGATATTGAGGTGGTTGGTTCCTACCGCGAAGATCATGGTCCGTGGGCATACACCACCGTGTTCGCCTTCGAAAAGTCCGGCTACACCGTTGAGCCCAAGGCCAACGACGACGAAAGTATGGAAGTTTGCTGGGTGCCGATTGCCGACGTGCCCAACCGCAAGCTCCTCACCGCCATGAAAACCGACTGGCCCCGTTTCGCCGCACGTCTGGATGAGCTGGCCGCCGCGCAAGGATGAGTGCGGTGCCTGAATGCGATTCTGATAATGACCGGCACTGAATAGTGGTTACCGATCGCACATCATCGGTGATTGCGGATATTGAGTGGGGTGAACATTCTGGATGATTTGGGGATGTGCCGAAAGTCATATCGTTCGTAAAATGCAACTGCTTGGTCGGTGGCAGGTTCTACAAGTAGCGCTCGCGCTCCAATGATGGCGGCGGCGTTCATGGAACGAAGTACCGCATCTCGGAGTAGTTGACTGCCGACATGCATAGTTTGAAATCTGATGTCCACGCCCATCATGCCTAGCAAAATTGCGGGGATGGGGTTCGGGCTATTGCGTTTCAGCCAGCCGGAAGCCCCCGAGTGTTCAATACTGTATGCGCTCAGTGTGTAGAATCCAGCCAGCATATCAGTGCCATTGATGTCCTTGGTGAAGGTGGCATAGACCACGGCAGTGCCTTGTCTACCCGCCGTGGCGGCATGTCTTGCCAGCCAATCATTGACCAGTGACAGACCGCAATCGAAACCGGAGATGTCGTCGTTTGCAGTCAGGCGTCGGGGCTTGGTGAAGTTGATCACGTCCATATCGGATCGCTTTCCAACAATTCAGTCAGACGTGGTCCCATGGGTTCGTCCAATGCGGCGGTGAAATCATTCCACGCTTGATTGTTCAGTCGAATGATGTGAGCTTCATGGATATCCCTGTCTGCGGCGGCGAGCAGATTCGACAATGCCCATTGCGACGCAGTCAGGCCTTTGGACTCGGCCGCTTGATCGATTCTGGATCGTTGTTCTTGAGTGAGCCTCATCTCAAAACGACTGTTCTTGTTGTTCTCAGTAGTCATACCCCTATTGTACGGCTTTTGTACGGACGAAATTGATATGTTTGGGATATCGATTGCGATGGCCACGTGAGCTCCTTTGCTTGGTATGTCCGATTTGCGAGCGTGCAGCACGCTGATTCCATGAACATACCGTTCGCGTGATTCGCATGTCCAGCCGAATCGACCTATGTGGTTCCAGCTTCCGAAGTTATCCACATTGCCATTGATAAAAGTATTGTCGCATCGACTGCGAATCTCTAATCCTTGCGGATGAGAGGTGGGTGGGGCGGTTGAAAAGGTTCATACCGCAGCCTGATGGTCAGGCTTCTGCTCGATCCGTACTCTCGGGAGTATGAATACAGCAACACAGCAATTTCAGCAGACTCAGACCGCACCGGAAGCAGTGCAACAACAGGACGCACGGCAGCAGTGGTCTCCGGTGATCGAGGCACATGACTTGATCATGGACTACACCGCCAGTATGGCCCGTGCGCAGGCCGGTCATGGCGTTACCGGTGTGATGCCGGCCGGAACAGGTGCTGCGGTTCCCGCTGCCAATGGTCAGCCCGGTTTCGCCATGCCAACCATGCACACACTTGCCCTGAACCACGTGAGCTTCGCATTGGGTGAGGGTGAGACGGTTGCTGTCATGGGCCCGTCTGGCTCCGGCAAGTCCACGCTGCTGCACGCGCTCGCCGGCATCATCAAGCCGACCGCCGGCACAGTGACCTTCCGTGGTTCGAACTTGGACGCCATGAGCGATGCCGACCGCACCAAGCTGCGCCGCAACGCCTTCGGTTTTGTCTTCCAATCCGGCCAGCTGCTTCCCGAATTGCCGGCAGTCGAAAATATCGCACTGCCGATGATGCTCGACGGCATGCCCTACCGCACCGCCACCGACACGGCGATCCTGTGGCTGGAACGCATGGGATTGCGCGCGCTCGCCACGCACCGGCCGGGGGAGATGAGCGGCGGACAGATGCAGCGCATCGCCATCGCCCGTGCGCTCGCCGTCAAACCTGCCGTGGTCTTCGCCGACGAGCCGACCGGCGCGCTCGACCAAGCCACCGGCCGCGAGGTCATGGGCATTCTCATGGCCGCCGCGCGGGACAACGGTTCCGCCGTGGTCGTCGTCACCCACGACCCCAACGTAGCTTCGTTCTGCTCGCGCACCGTGACCATGCAGGACGGCCAGCTGGGAGGCGTACGATGAGCGCTTTCGCATTGTGGCGATTGTTCCATCGCCCCGGCTCGCGTGGCAGTGCGGGTCATACTTCGGTGTTGGCCATCATTGCTTTTGCCGCAGCCACCACTATCTTTCTCACCGTTTTGGGCGGCGTGCATGGGTTCATGTGGCGCGCCTCCGCCGACCACACCATTGGATGCGCAATCAATCTCGACGCTTGCAAACCCGGAACAGCGGAAATCTGGAAGCAGCGTATCGCCAATCCCCACAGCCTGGATCAATACGCCACGGCATACGTCGTGCTGGCGTTCTTTGCCTGCCTGCTGCTGATTGTGCCGTTCGTGGCGCTTGCCGGTTCCGCCGCGCGATTGGCTGCGTCCCGTCGTGACGCTCGGCTCGCATCCCTGCGCTTGGCAGGCGCGACCACGGGGCAAGTTATTCGCCTTACGGCGCTTGATGCGGCTGGGCAGGCCTTGGTGGGGGCGCTGATTGGCATCGCGGGGTACTGCGTGTTGATCCCCCTAATCATGTTGCTGCATTTCCAGAATCAGACGTTTACGTTCGAGCAACTGTGGGTGGGGCCGATTGCCTTGATCATTACGCTTGTTGGCGTGACCGTGTTGGCGCTGATCTCTTCGCTGGTCACGCTTCGGCGCGTGGCCATCACGCCACTCGGCGTCACTTCACGCGTTGCGACTACGCTGCCGTCCGGCTGGCGTGTGGTGGTGTTCGCCGTCATCATGGTGATTGCCGTTCTTCTGTTCAAGAATCCGATGGTGCTGGCTCAGGCCGGTGAAGTAGTGATGTACGGCGTGATCATCGGTTTCATGCTGCTGTGCTTCGCGCTGGTGAACCTCGTGGGCTCCTGGGTGGTCACCGCCCGCGCCAAAGCCAAGGCCAAGCATCCCAAGGACGCGGCCACGATGATTGCCATGCGCCGTATTCTCGACAATCCGAAGCGCGCGTGGCGCAATGTGTCCGGCATTGCACTGGCCGTGTTCATCGCCGGCATCACCTCGATCTGCGGATTCTTCGGATCGGCCGCCGTGGTCGGTGACGCCAACGACCCGTTCACCGTGTTCATTCGCGACATCGGCACCGGCGGCATTCTGACGCTCGTGTTCGCCGCTGTACTCGCCGCGGTCAGCTCCGGTGTGATGCAGGCCGGCAGCGTGTACGATCAGGCCGGCGAATATCGCATGCTGGTGTTGGAGGGCACTGATGTCAAGACCTTGAACCGTGCGCGATTCATCGAGGTACTCACCCCGCTCAACATCGTGGTGATCGTGGCCGGCGGCTGTTCCATGCTGCTTATGGCCCCTCTGTTCGCCGCTTCGATGACCGAACCGGCCACGCTGGCCAGCTTCTTCGGCGGGCTTGTGCTGTGCTATGCGCTGGTTTCGGTGGGTGCGTTCGCGTCCAATCGGGTGGCCGCCAGCTTGAATCTGGCCGATTATCGGGCCGATGACTGAGGCGGTACGGTACTTTCCCGGGTGACGACACTGGTGGGGAGGATGACGTGCATATCACCCTGATTGCCCTTGCGGCTGTCGATGATCATCTGCACGGCGCGTTGGGCTATTTCGCTGAACGGCTGATGCACGCTGGTCAGGGAGGGCATGAGTTGGCCGGCGGGGAAAATGTCGTCGAACCCCATGACGGACAATTGCTTTGGCAACGCGATCTTATGCTCTCGTGCGGCACGATACGTGCTTACCGCAGATAAGTCGTTGCAACAGAAAATCGCGGTGGGTCGGTCGGTGAGTTCCAGCAGCCGGCAGGCTGCTTCATAGCTTGTTTCGGCGGGGAAGTAGTCGCCCTGTTCGATATAGGACTCCGGCAGATCCACCCCGGCCTGTTGCAGAGCGGCGGTGAATCCGCTATAGCGCGCGATGCTGGTCTGTAGGTTCGCCGGCCCCCGGATAACGGCGATGCGTCGATGGCCGAGCGACAGCAGGTGTTTGCCGGCCTGGTATCCTGCGGTCCAGTTATCGATGGACACGCTCATCACATCCGAATCGACGGTATCGATTGGGTCGATGATGACCACGGGAATACTGCGCGATTTCAACAAAGACTTCGCTTGAGTGGTCAGACCGCCCATCTGCTGCATAATCACACCTTGGGGATTTCTATCGATGATGCCGCGGAAACAGTCTTCCGTGGCATCGCCATGGTTGGTCTGGGTGACCGTGATGGCGAGGCCCGCCTGCTGCGCCCAGTATGAGGCGTATTTGATGAGTTCCATCGTGCCGTTGTGCTCAATGTATTCGACGACGAGCTCTATGGTGGGGGAGAGTTTGGTGTTGACCAGAGGCCTTGAGTAACCGTGATCTTTGAGGATTTGCTCGACTTGTCTCCGCGTCTCGTCGGAAATGCCTGGCCTGCCATTGATGACTTTGGAAACAGTGGATGCGGATACGCCGGCGATTTTTGCAAGCTCGCCGACCTTGAGCTTGTGGGTGGATGTATCGTTAGCCATCGGTGCTTCCCTCTTGGATATTCGCCGTTCAATTACTGAGACGATTTCGTCGATGTTCCCACCATTATGACGCATTGTGCCGTAACAATTCCGTGTTTTCTTGCCCTTTGTCCGGCCTTGAATAAAAATTTTCGCAAATAGGCTTGCAAATTTCTTTATTCGGACGTATGATATAGCCGTTGGTTCACACCAGGCGAAGGAGCCCGAACACATGAGTACCATCACCAAAGTCAAGACGTATGACTTCCGATTCCCCACTTCAACGACGCTTTCCGGCTCGGATGCAATGAACCCCGATCCGGATTATTCCTCTGCGTACGTGGAGATTTCCACCAGCGCCGACGACGGCATCACGGGTGTGGGATTCGTGTTCACCATCGGCCGTGGCAACGACGTGGTTTGCAAGGCCATCGAATCGATGTCGCAGGTGCTGATTGGGCGCAACACCGAGGAACTGCTCGACAACATGCGCATTGCATGGGACCTGTTCGTGCATGATTCCCAGCTGCGTTGGCTTGGCCCTGAAAAGGGCGTGGAGCATATGGCCATCGGCGCGGTGCTCTCCGCGTTGTGGGATATCAAGGCCAAGCGTGCGGGCAAGCCGTTGTGGCTGCTGCTGGGCGAGATGGAGCCGGAGGAGCTGGTCTCCACGCTCGATTTCCGCTACATGACCGACGCCCTGCGCCCTGAGGAAGCCGTTGCGATTCTCAAAGAGGGTCAGAAGGGCAAGGCCGAGCGTATCAAGCATCTGCTGGAGGTCGGTTACCCCGGCTATTCAACCGCTCCCGGTTGGCTCGGCTACTCGGATGAGAAGATGGTGGCCCTCGCCAAGGAGGAGACCCAGGTCAAGGGCTTCAAGCAGATTAAGCTTAAGGTCGGCCAGAATATCAATGACGATCTGCGCCGCTTGTCCAAGGCCCGTGAGGCCATCGGCCCCGACGTGCGCCTCGCCGTGGACGCCAACCAGGTGTGGGATGTTCCCACCGCCATCGACTGGATCAACAAGTTCCATGACTTCGATCTGGCGTGGGTCGAGGAGCCGACCAGCCCGGATGACGTGATTGGCCACGCCACGATTGCGCGCGCCATCAATCCCATCAAGGTCGCCACCGGCGAACAGATGCAGAGCCGCATTCTGTACAAGCAGTACCTGCAGGCCAACGCCTTCGGCATCATGCAGATTGACGCCACCCGAGTGGCCGGTCCGCAGGAGATCGTGCTCGAATACCTGCTGGCAAAGAAGTTCAACAAGCCCGTCTGCCCGCACGCCGGCGGCGTGGGTCTGTGCGAGGCCGTGTGTCACTTCGCGATGTTCGATTATGTGGCGGTATCCGGCACGATGGATGGCCGAATGATTGAATATGTCGATAATCAGCACGAACATTTCGTTCATCCGACTGAGATCAAGGACGGCAACTACGTCGCTCCGACCGCTCCGGGCAACGGTACCGAAATGACGCTGGAGACGGCCGAGAAGTACCTGTATCGCTGCTGACCGCAATTGGAAATTCATAACTGAACAACACAACTCAACACAACAACACACAACCACTCCGGCTGGGGCGCCGAAGCCCCGGCCGGGCGTGACATGGAACACCCATGAAACGCAGAATAAGGATGGACGAAGGAGTTCCCATGGATCTGCATCTCGAAGGCAAAGTCATCATCATCACCGGCGGTTTCAAAGGCATCGGCAAAGGCATCACGCTGCAACTGGCCCAGGAGGGGGCCATCCCGGTGGTGATTAATCGACCCGACAGCGCTCTCGACGAGTTCAAGAAGGATATCGAGCAGTACACCACCACCTATGATGTGCACTTGCTTGACCTCAACGACACCGACAAGATCGCCGGCGTCGTCGAAGCAACATACAAGAAGTACGGCCATATCGATGGCATTGTGAATAACGCCGGAAAGAACGACAACAAGGATCTCGAGACCACTACTTGGCGTGAGTTCGAGGAATCGCTTCACGGCAACCTGACTCACTATTACGAGCTGGTCCACGCGGCCGTGCCGTATCTCAAGGAAAGCCGCGGATCCATCGTGAACATCTCGTCCAAGACCGCGCTTACCGGCCAAGGCAAGACCAGCGCCTATGCGGCCGCCAAGGGCGCGATCCTGGGCCTGACCCGTGAATGGGCCGCCGCATTGGTGCACGATAGCGTGCGTGTCAACGCCATAGTCGTCTCCGAGTGCTGGACCCCGCTCTATGCCGATTGGATCAAGACCTTTGGCGATGAAGCGGCCCAGCAGGCGCGCCTGTCGGTGATCACCGACAAGATTCCGCTGGAACATCGTATGACCACCACCGAAGAGATCGGTAATGAAGCGGCATTCCTGCTCTCCGACCGCTCCAGCCACACCACCGGTCAGTGGGTGTACGTCGATGGCGGCTATGTCCACCTTGACCGTGCGCTGAGCTGACAAGCAGCCCTTTCCCGAATATTCGCGCGGCAATTCCGGAGCTTTGATCATTGCTCCATCCGTACGCCGTATCCGCGTATGCCGCCCGTATCACCCGCGCCCTGGGTCATCCGTTTACCAACATGGCCCAGGGTGGTCCACTTCTCGCTAGGCAATATCGGGGAAACTCGTATCACTAAGGAGTCAATGATGACATCCAAAAACACAACCGGTTCCAAGGCGACCATCGCCATTGTGCTGGTGACCTCACTGTTCTTTATCTGGGGTTTGACCATGAACCTCGTGAACGCGTTGAACTCGCCGTTCGCAAACTACATAGAACTCAGCAGCGCCGAAGCGTCATTACTGCAGGTGGCCTATTACGGCGCATACTTCGTCATGGCCATTCCGGCCGGCTTGATCGCCAAGCGTTTCGGTTATAAGGGCGGCGTCATCTCCGGTCTGCTCCTGTTCGCTCTGGGCGCGTTCATGGTGATTCCTGCCACCAGCATGGCCAGCTACGGCCTGTTCCTGTTCGCCATGTTCGTTATCGCGCTCGGCGCGGCATCGCTGGAGACCAACTGCAATCCGTATATCACCAAGCTGGGTGATGAAAAGGGCGAATCGTTCCGTATCAACATGGCGCAGAGTTTCAACGGCGTCGGCAACATCGTTGGCCCGCTGATTCTTGGCCAGATTCTCGGCACCACCGTCGCATCAGGCGAGTCCGGCTTCGACGCCGCTAAGACGCAGTTCCTGAATGATACCCGCACGATATACATTGTGATCGGCGTTGTGCTGGTCGTGGTGCTCGCCGTGTTCGCGCTGTTCAAGCTGCCCACGCCTCCGGGAGACGAAGAGGAGGCCGCGGGCGGCGCCTCCTCCGAGAACAGCTCCTTCTTCGGCCTGCTCAAGCGCCCGCACTTCGCATTGGGCGTGCTTGCCGAGTTCATTTTCATCGGCCTGCAAGTGGCCGGCATGGCGGTCTTCTCCGCCTACGCGCTCAAGCACTGGGGCGCGGGCGTCACAGCCGGCACCGCAGCGATGATGCTTTCCGTGCTTTCCCTGCTGTTCACCATCGGACGCTTCGCCACCACCCCATTGATGGCCAAATTCGATCCCGCGAAGATTCTTGGCGTATACATGACCATTTCAGCCGTGCTGATGTTCGTGGTATTCCTTGGCCTGGGCAAGGTATCCGTCATCGCGTTCATGGTGGCGTATCTGTTCATTTCCATCGGATACCCGACCATATTCTCCCTGACGCTGAAAGGTATCAAGGGTTCCGCGGCGAAGACCGGTTCCTCGGCTTTGGTGATGAGCATTGTGGGCGCCGCGTTGATTCCGCTGCTGCTCGGTGTGATTCAGGATGCGGCAGGCATCGAGATCGCCATCCTGGTGATGGTCCCGGGCTTCCTGTTCGTGGCATGGTACGCATTCTGGGGTTCCAAGATCGGTCTGAAGGAGGCCTGACATGACACTCAACGTAATCGATTCCCACTTCCATATCTGGGATCCGGATGCGCAGGATTTGCCATGGCTGGCAGGATTGCCCTCGCTGCAACACAAGTACACGATTGAAGACCTAGCCGCACAGTACGCCAAGTTTGGCGTGAACTTCCTCGGCGGCGTATATGTGGAGGTCGACGCGGCCGATCACGAGCTCGAGGACCGGTTGTTGTACGAGAATGCCAGCCCTCTGATCCTGAAGCGCATGCTGCAGGGGCGGGTAAGCCCATGGATGCGTGTTCCGATCAACGCCGATGGCATCAGGGAGCCGCTGCATGTGGATTCCGAGCCACGGGGCCGAGCCCTCGAACCCGAATTCATCGCCGGCCTACGTGTGATGGCCGTCAAGGGAATGCCTTTTGAGCTGTGCAACCGGGGCCCGGAGTTGGGCGACATGGCCAAGGCGTTCTCGCAGGTTCCTGAAGTGACGGTCATCATCGATCATCTCGGCAACGTGCCCGGGCTTGATGAGGAATCGTGCGCCGCACTCGCAGCGTTGGCCGAACTGCCGAATTCGTATATCAAGGTTTCCGGCGACAACCCGGTGGACCCGGACATCGTGAAATACGTGCGGGACACATTCGGCCCGAAGAAGGTGCTGTACAGCTCCAACTGGCCGGTCGTGGAACTCAACTCGACCTTTGCCACGCACTTCCAACTCATGCTGGACACGTTCGGCGAGGACGAGGACTTCTTCGAAAACAACGCCCGCCGCGCTTACAACATCGACTAAACCCAAGCCCCCTCTGATGAGGGGGCTATCGTCCGCAGGACGACTGGGGGAGAGGCCGCAAACCCGGTGCCGCTTGTGCGGCACCCCTATTCCGTAACGAAAGGAACAATCATGACAAGCAGCGCCGAATTCTCAGGCATCATCTGCCCATCCATCACCATCACCAAGGACGACGGTGACATCGACTATGAACGTTGGGGGCAGCATCTCGATCATCTGATCGAGGCCGGTATCAACGGCGTGCTGGTGTTTGGCAGCATCGGCGAGTTCTATGCCTTCCCTCTGGACGTCAAGAAGCAGGCGGTCGACTTCGTGGCCAAGCATGTCGCCGGGCGCATCAAGGTGTTCGCGGGCGTGGGCGATACCAACTTGAACAATGTGATCGACTTCGCGCGGGCAGTCGAAGCAAGTGGAGTGGATGCGCTCGTGGTCGTTTCGCCGTATTACTTCGGCCCTACTGCGGGAGGCGCGAAGGCGTACTTTGGCGCGGTCGCTGAAGCGACGAATCTTCCGGTGATCCTCTATAATTTCCCACCGCGCACCGGCAGCGACTTGACCCCGGAGCTCGTGGCCGAGCTTGCCGCCGCGCACCCGAACATCGTCGGCATCAAGGACACGGTCGACACAATCAGCCACACCCGCAAGGTGATTCGCGCGGTCAAGGCCATGAATCCACGGTTTGCGGTGTTCTCCGGTTTCGACGAGTACTATCTCGTCAACCGCGTCTCCGGCGGTGATGGCGTGATCTGCGGCATGACCAATGTGGAGCCGGAGACCTTCGTTACGCTGCACCGTGCATATGAGGCCGGCGACTATGGCACCGCAATTGAGGCCGCCGAACGCATCAGCCACCTGATGGCGCTGTACGATCAGACCGACCTGTTCATCTCCGCCATCAAGGGTGCGGTCAAGGCCAAGGGACTGAACATTTCCACCCTGATCCGTGAGCCAGCGGTGCAACTCACTGCTCAGCAGTATGAGGCGATTAAGGCGATTCTCAAGTAGCGTATATCTCAGGCTTCCGCGGAATCCTACGGTGGATTTCGCGGAAGTTTTTTTACGGTGATTACAGTGCCGGCTCAGCTCAGCAGCGCCGCGATGATCGCGATAAACACCGGGCTGGTCATGGTGCTCATCAGAATGCCATCGCGCGCGAAAGTGAGGCCCACGTTGTAACGAGCCGCGTAGTTGTAGACGTTCTGGCCGGTGGGCAGGGCGGCGAGCACCACGCAGGCATACAGCTCGGAATCGCGGAAGCCCATCACGAAGTAGGCGAGCAGGAACGCGATGATCGGCATGATCACGTTCTTGAGCACCGCTACGGTGAAGACGGCCGGACGATCGCCCTTCTGCTGCAACGGCTTGGTGCCGTGCAAGGACATGCCGAACGCCATCAGAATCATCGGCACCGCAGAGTCTCCGATCATGTCAATCGGGTCGAAGATGAACTTCGGCACCGGGAACCAGCCGATCTTTGCGGAGATGGCAGAGACCACGATGCCCAGCAGCGAGCCGATAAGCAGCGGCTGATGCAGCGGTTGCTTGGCGATCTCCTTGACGGAGACCTTGCCCTTGGTGGTCACATCAAGCACAGTCAGGCCCACCGGCGTGAAGATGGCCTGCTGCATAACCAGAATCGGTGCCACTAGCGCCGGGTTGCCCAGAATATAGGTGGCAATCGGCAAACCGATATTGTTGGAGTTCAGATACAGCGAGTTCAATGCGCCGATGGTGGCATCCGGGGCATTCAGGTGGAAGAACATCTGATTGAGCACCAGGAACGCCACGCCCACTAGCACCGCAGAGAAGAACGCCACGATGATTGATGGATGGAAGATGTCGAAAATCGGTTCCTTGGACAGAATCGCAAACATCAGGCACGGGCTGGACACAAAGAAAGAGAAGCGGTTCAGCACCATCTGAGCGGACGGGCCTCCGATGCGCATTCGAGCGGCGACATATCCCACCGCAATCACGATGCCGATAACGCAGAAGCCTTGCATGGCGCTGATGAGACCTGGCATGTTCCTCCCTTTCGCCACCCTAGTGTGACACATAAATATGTATTCGGCGACAAAATCTCATGTAGTGGGTGAACTGTGCGCTTTGTCACGCGGTACTCTGTACTCATGACGCTTGAATTGAACCGCAACGATTCCACTGCTGAGCAGTTGAACAGCCTGCTCACCCAGATTATGGAGAACTTTTCTGTCTCCGATCATGAAGGCCCGCTCGCCGATGAGGTTGAGGCTTTCCTCAATGAACAGAAGCATCTGACCGTCCGCCGTCACGGCGACACGGTGGTGGCCAGCACCGATTTTGGCAAGTCGAATCGTGTGATTCTGGCCGGTCACCTCGACACCGTGCCGGTAATCGACAACTTCCCTCCGAAGTGGCTTGAACCTGGTGATCCGCTCATTCGCGAGGAAATCTCCCAATCCCATCCCACAGACCGTGTGCTGTGGGGCCGTGGTGCCACGGATATGAAGGCCTCCGATGCGGTGATGCTGTATCTCGCCGCTACACTTGATGGCTTCACATCGGGAACCACTCCGAAAGTCGACCTCACCTATGTGTTCTACGACCACGAGGAAGTCGCCGCCGAAAAGAACGGTCTGCGTAAGGTGGTCGAAACGCACCCCGACTGGATTGCCGGTGATTTTGCCATTATCGGTGAGCCCACCAATAGTGGCATCGAAGGCGGCTGCAACGGCACGATCCGTTTCGATGTGGTCACGCACGGAGTCGCCGCGCACTCTGCCCGCGCCTGGATGGGAGAGAACGCCATCCACAAGGCCGCTGATATTCTGAACCGACTCAATGCTTATGAAACCGCGACTGTGAATGTGGATGGGCTCGACTACCGTGAGGGTCTCAACGCCACATTGATTTCCGGCGGCAAGGGCACGAATGTGATTCCCGACGAATGCCGTGTGCATGTCAACTACCGTTTCGCTCCGGACAAGAACCTGGCTGAGGCCAAGGCGCTGATGATGGGTGCGGATGCAGGTGCTGAACTTGGTAACGGCGAACATGTGGCCACCGGTGGCGTGTTTGAGGGCTATGGCATCGAGATGAAGGATGAGAGTCCTTCTGCACGCCCCGGCCTGAGCGCGCCGCTTGCGCAGGAACTGGTTCGTCTGGTCAAGGAGCGCACTGGTCGCGATCCGCTGGCCAAGCTTGGCTGGACCGATGTGGCACGTTTCTCTCAGCTCGGGATTCCGGCCGTCAACCTCGGTGCCGGAGACCCGTTACTGGCGCATAAGCACGACGAGCAAGTGCCCGAATCTGATTTGACTGCTATGGCCGCAATCCTCGAAGACTGGCTGGTGTGAGATTTTTCGGCTCAGCCTCTTTGAGGGGAGCCGTCACCGTAGGTGACTGAGGGGAGTGCTCGGCTTGAATCCAGGCTCCCCTCAGTCTGCTTCGCAGCCAGCTCCCCTCAGAGAGGAGAGCCAAGATAGGGCTCATCCGTGTGTAAGGGGAGCCAGATAGGTCGTGGTGTGCCAGAGCGCTGGGCGCGCCCGTGCAAAAAGTGTGGCATACTGAAAGACGGTGGTTCTGCATAACCATCAGCGTGTGTAATGGCGTTGATCCCCTTACGGCTCTCGAGAACGAGACAACGTAAGCGCCGGTGTCCGCCGTTCGCAGGACAGACTTGAGACGAAGTTGCCTTTACGCGGCGCAAAGGATTTGCGCGGCCATGGTGAGAGCATGGTGTGAGACGAGCGTACAGGCCTGGATGGCGTCGCGATGCAGCGTGCCGCGAGGAGCATTGTGCCCACTGAGAACCGTGAAGGTTTCGTCGGTGACGAAACCGATAACTCAACCGTATCCAATACCGAATCACAGGCTTCGGGAGCTTCCGAGCCGAACGCCGAAGCATCGCAGCCGACTCGCCGCCGCCGCGGTGGCCGTCGTGTAGTGCGTGGCACCGGTGCTGCCGGTGCATCCCTTGAGCTGCAAGTCCAGGAACACGCCGCCCCGCTGTTTGAGGCACCCGCTTTGCCTGATGCCGATGCATCTGCTTCCACAGGAACTGCCGACAATAACGCCTCCGATGACGAGAAGCGTCCGGCGCGCCGCACCCGTAGCCGCCGCTCTGCCGATAATGCCGATTATGAGGACCGTCCGACTCGGCGTCGTGCTGTGGCTGATGACGATGATGAGCCGCGCCCGGTGCGCCGTCGTCGCGCGGTGTCCGATGATCTCGAGGAAGACGATGAGCGTCCGATTCGCCGTCGTCGCTCTGTGATTGACGATCTCGAAGATGATGATGATGCGCCGCGTTCATCTCGCCGCCGTACTGCGGTCGACGACTCCGATGAGGATGGCGATCGTCCGGTGCGTCGCCGTCGTTCCACTACGAATGACCGCGATGACCGCGATGACGAGCCCCGCTCGGCCCGTCGTACTCGCAGCCGCCGTTCTTCGGAAGACGCGCGCGAAGAAAACCCCGATGAGCGCGTGCTGGATGTGATTGATGCGCTGCCTGCAGGGCATGAATCCGCCCGTCGTGGCAAGCCGATGACTTCCCTGCTGTTCCAAGAGCCGGTGCTCCCGGACATGCGACGTGACGATTGTGATGATGAGGAAGATGATGGCGAACAGCGTTCCCGCTCTTCTCGTCGCTCCCGCGCCCGTGAGGATGAGGCCGATTACGAGGAACGCCCGTCTCGTTCCCGCCGGTCGAACCGCAGCGATCACGGCGATCATGATGACCGCGATGATCACGATGACCGCGATGACAGCCGCAATAACCGTCGCCGGAATGAGGCTCAGGATGATTTCGACGCTGATGACCAGTCCGATTCCCGCCGTTCTCGCCGTTCCCGCCGCCTGAACGCCCAGGAGCGCCGTGCTGCCGCCGAAGTCGAGCAGATTGAGGAAGACCTCGAGCTGGACGACATTACGTACGCGCCGATTGCTGAAGAAGAGAACGACGAAGAGTCCGACTCCACCCGCACCCGTTCCCGCCGTCGCCGTCGCCGTGGCTCCCGCAACGAGTCCGGTGCTTCCAACAACGACAGCGAGTCCTCCGAGAACAATGGTGACGATTCCCGTCGCCGTCGCGATGATCGCGATGAGCGCGACCGTGATGATGACGAGGAGCAAACCGTTACCCGCCGTCGCCGTCGCCGCCGCGGAGGCAAGAATGCCGAGAGCGGTGATGAGCAGGACGATCAGCAGCTGACTCGCCGCTCCCGCAAGCAGCAGTACATCGATGAGATCACCGATGTGGAAGGCTCCACCCGTCTTGAGGCCAAGAAACAGCGACGCCGTGACAATCGTCGTGAGCGTAGCCGCCAGAGCCAGCTCATGGAGCAGGATTTCCTCGCACGCCGTGAGAACGTCGATCGTCTCATGGTGGTGCGCGAGAAGGAACATCACACCCAGATTTCCGTGGTGGAAGACAACATCCTGGTCGAGCATTACGTCTCCGACATCCAGGAAGTGCAGACCGTGGGCAACATCTACCTCGGCCGTGTACAGAACGTGCTGCCCAGCATGGAAGCCGCTTTCGTGGACATCGGCCAGGCCCGTAACGGCGTGCTCTACGCCGGTGAGGTCAACTGGGACGCCGCGCGTCTCGAAGGCCAGCCGCGCCGCATCGAGTTGGCGTTCAAGTCCGGCGACCCGGTGCTCGTGCAGGTCACCAAGGATCCGATCGGACACAAGGGAGCCCGCCTGACTTCTCAGGTCACGCTCGCCGGCCGCTTCCTGGTGCTCGTGCCGTCCGGCGGCATGACCGGCGTGAGCCGCAAGCTCTCCGAACGCGAACGTAGCCGGCTCAAGGGCATCGTCTCCAAGATCGCCCCGAAGGATATGGGTGTCATCATCCGTACCGCAGCCGAGGGCGCCTCCGAGGAAGCCATCGTCAAGGATCTTGAGTCTTTGGTTCGCCAGTGGGAGCGCATCAACGCCAAGCGTGAGGAATTCTGGCATGGCAAGCGCCCGAAGCTCCTGCAGGGCGAGCCCGATGTGGCTATCCGTGTGGTGCGCGACATCTTCAACGATGACTTCGGCAAGCTCATCGTCGAAGGCGACAAGGTCTACGACCGTATCGAGGAGTATCTCGACACCATGGCCCCCGACTTGAAGGATAAGCTGGAGAAGTGGGACCCGGCCGAGCATGAGGGCAAGGACGTGTTCGACAAGTGGCAGATCGACTCCCAGCTCAGAAAGGGCATGGAGCGTCAGGTCTACCTGCCGTCTGGTGGTTCGATCGTCATCGACCGTACTGAAGCCATGACCACCATTGATGTGAACACCGGCCGCTTCATCGGCAAGGGCAAGTCCCTTGAGGAGACGGTGACGCGTTGCAATTTGGAGGCCTCTGAGGAAATTGCACGTCAGCTGCGACTGCGCGACATCGGCGGCATGGTGATGATTGACTATGTGGATATGGTCATGCCCGCTAACCGTGACTTGGTGCTGCGCCGTCTAGTCGAATGCCTGGCGCGTGACCGGACCAAGCATCAGGTGGCCGAGGTCACCTCGCTTGGTCTGGTGCAGATGACCCGTAAGCGCATCGGTCAGGGCTTGGTCGAGGCGTTCTCCGAGGAATGCCCGACTTGCAAGGGTCGTGGCTTTATCCTGCACGATCAGCCGACCGTTTCCGCCGACTACGATGACCCGTACGCATTGCGCGGCGGTGATCCGTTCGTCAAGACCAACAAGCATGGTCGAGGCACTGCCCCAGCTCCGGAACCGGCCGGCTCCAGCGCTGATGTCAAGGCCAAACTGGCCCAGATTGCAGCTGCTGCCGTGGCCGCCAACAACACCGAGGAGGAGTAGCATTAGACAAATGTTTCATGCGGGCATACCCTCGGTTGCGAAAAGCCGGGGTGTGTCGTGCTTGACACGCAGATAAAAACCATTTGCTTTAGTCCGCGTGTAGGTGTAAATTCGAAACTCGGTGTCTGACCGCAGGCTCGGTGCGTGTTGGGCAAGGTAGCTTTCCAAAACATAAAAGGAACGAATATGTACGCGATTGTGAAGGCCGGTGGCCATCAGGAAAAGGTCGAGGTTGGCGACACCATCCTCGTGAACCGTCTCGACGCCAAGAAGGGCGATACCGTGGAGTTTCCGGTTGCTCTCCTGGTCGATGGCGCCAAGGTGACCCTTGCTGCCGCCGATCTGGCCAAGGTGTCCGTCAAGGCTGAGGTTGTGAACGACGAGGCCAAGGGCCCGAAGATCAACATCCAGAAGTACAAGAACAAGACTGGCGTTGCTCGTCGCAAGGGTCACCGTCAGCCGCTGACTATCGTCAAGATCACGGCGATTGCCTGAGTTATAGAAAGGACCATGAATCATGGCACATAAGAAGGGTGCGTCCAGCTCTCGTAACGGTCGCGATTCGTCGCCTCAGTACCTCGGCGTGAAGAAGTTCGGCGGCGAAGCCGTCGTGGCCGGCAACATCATCGTCCGCCAGCGTGGCACCAACTTCCACGCGGGCCAGAACGTCGGCATGGGCAAGGATCACACGCTGTTCGCCCTCGCTGATGGCTCTGTGAAGTTCGGTGTGCGCCGTGACCGCAAGGTCGTCGACGTCATCGCTGCCTGAGCGATATAGCGTTAAGCTTTTCAAGCCGCGCCCGTAAGGACGCGGCTTTTTTGTAAGGTAATCAATATGAGTGATTTTGTGGATCGAGTAACCGTCCATGTCCGTGGCGGCGACGGCGGCAACGGTTCGGCCGGTATTCGTCGCGAGAAGTACAAGCCGTTGGCCGGGCCGAACGGCGGCAATGGTGGCGACGGCGGATCCGTGGTATTCGTGGCCGACCGCAACGCCACCAGCCTGCTTGACTATCGGTTCATGCCACATCGCACTGCCGGTAACGGCACGATGGGTCTGGGTGACAACAAGGATGGCTCCAAAGGCGAGGATCTGATCCTCCCCGTGCCGTGCGGCACTGTGGTGTTTGAAGCGCGCGGCGAGCAGGGCAAGACCAAACATCCTGGCGAGCAGCTTGCCGATTTGCGCCATGAGGGCGACCGCGTTGTCGTTGCGCAAGGTGGTGCCGGTGGTTTGGGCAACATCGCACTGGCCAACAAGACCCGTCGTGCTCCTGGATTCGCCCTGCTTGGCGAACTGGGTGAAGAGCGCGATGTGATTCTGGAGCTCAAGTCCATCGCCGATGTGGCGTTGGTGGGCTTCCCATCCGCCGGCAAATCGTCCCTGATTGCGGCGATGAGTGCCGCCAAGCCGAAGATCGCCGACTACCCGTTCACCACGCTGGTGCCGAACCTCGGTGTGGTTATCGCCGGCGATTCCCGGTACACCATCGCCGACGTGCCCGGCCTGATTCCGGGTGCGTCAGAAGGCAAGGGGCTGGGTCTGGAATTCCTGCGCCATATCGAGCGCACGGAGATCATCGCCCATGTGATTGATTGCGCCACGCTGGAGCCTGATCGCGACCCGATGTCCGACTATCAGGCGCTGGAAAACGAGCTTGCGCTCTACGCCGATAAGCTGGAGTTGCCGCTGGGTGCGATTCCGATTCCCGAGCGTCCGCGTATCGTTATCCTGAACAAGATCGATGTGCCCGAGGCCAAGGAATTGGCTGAATTTGTGCGTCCGGAGTTCGAGAAGCTCGGTCTCAAGGTGTTCGAGATCTCCACTGCATCCCATGAGGGATTGAAGGAACTGAACTTCGCCCTGTCTGAACTGGTGCATGAGATGCGAGAGGAAGTGGCCAGCCGCGAGGAGGCCGAAGAAGAAGCCCGCGTGGTCATCAAGCCTCTTGAAAGGACCGGTCGTCGTCCTCGCCGCGCTGACGAGGGCGGCAACGCACTCGACTTCACCGTGGAACGCCGTGAGCTCGGCAACGGCGAGGTGTTCTACGAGGTTCGTGGTGCCAAGCCGGAGCGTTGGGTCATGCAGACCAACTTCGACAACGATGAGGCCGTGGGCTATCTGGCCGATCGACTGGCCAAGCTCGGCGTGGAAGACGAACTGCGCCGCAAAGGTGCCCGTCCAGGCGATGAGATCCGTATCGGACGAGGCGATCGCATGGTGGAATTCGACTGGGATCCGACCATTTCCGCCGGTGCCGAAATGCTCGACGGCTCCAACCTTGGTGCACGCGGCAAGGATTTGCGTCTCGAGGAGCAGGATCCGCGCGCTCACCGCCGCTCCAATGCCGAACGTCGTGCCCAGTACCACGAGATGATGGATGCCCGTGCGGCTGTGCGTGATGCGATGATGGCTGAACGTAAGGCTGGCCACTGGGCCGACCCGACCGTCGATGATGATCGCCACGATGAGACCAGCCTGTTTGGTCACGGCGAATCCGCCGACGATAGCGCATCGGAAGAATAATGAAGTTGCTCCCGCCGGCGGGAGCTGCCGAGCACAGCGAGACGGGGTAGTCCTGGTCGGCTGCAGATTGACAGCTCCACCGTCGGAGGCGGAATTGGAAAGCAAATGAGCACACCAAGTCAGGCCGAGGTACGGCGCATGATCGCCGCTGCCGGCACTATCGTCGTCAAGGTTGGATCTAGCTCCCTGACCCAGCCGAGCGGGCACCTCGACCCTGACAAGCTCGACGCACTTGCCGCCGCATTGGCGCAGGTACGGCTGATGGGTGCCCGTGTGGTGCTGGTCTCTTCCGGTGCTATCGCCGCGGGTTTTGGCCCGTTGGGCTTTGATGAGCGACCGGCTGATGTGGCTACTCAGCAGGCCACTGCCGCCGTGGGACAAGGCCTGCTGATGGCCCGCTATGAAGCTGCCTTCGGCCGGTTCGGTATTCGGGTGGGGCAGATTCTGATCACCGCGGAAGACACGATTCGAGCCACCCAGTACCGCAACGTGGAACGTACGTTGGATCGGTTGCTCGATCTGGGCGTGGTGCCGATCATCAATGAGAACGACTCGCTGGCCTCCAACGAGATTCGTTTCGGCGATAATGACCGGCTGTCTGCTTTGGTGGCCAATCTGGTGCGTGCCGAAGCGTTGGTATTGCTCACCGACGTGGATGCGCTGTACACCGCACCGCCTGCTCAGCCCGGATCGCGCCGCGTGGAATATGTGCCCAATGTGATCGATGCGCTGGGCGATATCCAGGTGTCCGGCTCGGGGTCCAAAGTCGGTACCGGTGGCATGGTTACGAAGCTTGAGGCTGCTCGTGTGGCGGCCGTTTCCGGCATCCCCACTGTGCTGACATGCGCCTCAAACGCAGGCCCCGCAATGATGGGCGATCCGGTGGGCACGGTGTTTGCCCCGGTCAAGGCCCGTGGATCTTCGCGCCGCCTATGGATTGGTTTTGCGGCTGAACCGCGCGGCACGATTGTGGTTGATGCGGGTGCAGCCAAGGCCATTCGTGGTGGTCGGGCATCGTTGCTGGCCGCCGGCGCTCTCGATGTGCATGGCGATTTTTCCGCCGGCGATCCTGTATGGATCGATGACGAATCCGGCACGCATCTGGCCCGTGGTCTGGCCGGCTTCGACTCCGAGGAGATTCCGCAGACGCTCGGTCGCAATACGGCCCAGCTCAAGCGATTCCTGGGCGATCAGTACGCGCATCCGCTTGTGCATCGCGACAATCTTGTACTGGTGTAAGCTGTTGCGTTCCCCTTGATGGGGGAGCCGTCAAGTACGGTGAGGCAGAGCAACACTTCCTGCATCTATTCGCCACATCACTGAATCGCCGCGATAAACGTATCCAGCGAGCCAGTGCCCTGAATACGCACACGCGGCAGATTCATGGGATCGGCACCAACATCGGCCCAGCCATACTGAGTGGTAAACGCGGCCAATGTGCCGGTCTCCTTGACCGCCTCAATCGCGTCTGGCGTGGTATCGCCGAACGGATAGGCAAATGCCTGCAAGGAGCCGGTTACCTGCTCCGACTGCTTGAGATCATCCACAATCTCCTGATGGCTCATTGCGCTGATGCGTCCGCCGTGGCCGACCGTGCCGCCGGCGCGGTGCATGTCGAACGAATGCGATTCATACTCAAGATATGGCGTGGCGTAGGTTTTCATCTTGTTCAGTGCCTCGCCGTCGGCCCCGATGACGAACGACGTGGCCGGCACCTTGTACTTGGCCAGCAGAGGGGCGCCGTACTGGAAGAAGTGCGGCTCGCCATCATCGAAAGTCATCACGATGCTGTTCTTGGGCAGGCTGTGCTTGCCATCGATGAATGCGCGGACCTCGGGCCAGGACGGGTAATAGAAATTGTTCTGCGTCAGGTATTGCAGCTGCGGCTCGAGTGACGTGGTCGGAATCCAGTTCGCGTCAACGTCTGCAGGCGGATTCGCCGGATCGTAGACATAGTGGTACATCAGCACGGGAATACCGCCGGTCTGCTTATCCATCGTGTCCACTACTTTGACCGTGCGCGTGGCGGATGCCTCATGGCCGGTTGAATCATGAACCGTGTATTGCACCGTGTAATCGCCGGGAGTGTTCGTGTCTACGGTGCCGGTAGTGACGATGTTGCCGGTCAGTACGCCGTCTTCCGGCTCGATGGCATGTGCGCCGCCTTCCACATACTGCTCACCCTTGAGCACATAGGTGGTTTCGCTGCCGTTGACACCGATGACGATGTTGCCGGGATCCAACTGCGGCACGGTTTTACGGGTAAGTGATTTATGCGCGGTGGTCGGAAGCTGCTGTTGCATGGATGGCGCAGACTGCCGGGCAAACCACCCATGCGCAACGACACCGACGGTGATTACCAAGGCCACTGTCACCACGGCTGCTACCACCAATACGGCGATACGTCGCGTGCGCTGTGCTGCGATTGCGGCAGCGGAACGGTGGCTGGCGTGTTGCCCGTAGTGCAACTGGCTGCCATGAGCGCTATGCGTTTCGGCATGGCGGCTGTACTCCACACGTGGCTCGACCGTGCTGCGGCGAGTCCCACGACTGCCATGGCTTTCGTGATGCTTTGCCATAATCTCTCCTCCGGCACGCTTTCCCAACCCGCTGCGCGCAGCTCCATTGCACCACAGACCCTATGCGGATGTCCAGTTTTGCTGAGACCTGCAACACACTTCCAAACATCGTGCGTTGGGGTTATCGTAAGAGCCATGACTATGGCGCAATGGCAGATTCTTTCCGACCGTATCAACACTGTGGCACCGAGCGCTACGCTCGCCGTGGATTCCAAGGCCAAGGCAATGAAGGCCGCCGGTCTTGACGTCATCGGTTTTGGTGCCGGTGAGCCGAACTTCCCGACTCCTGCGAACGTAGTCAAGGCCGCTGCCGATGCATGCCTTGATCCGAAGAACTACAAGTACACGCCCACTGCGGGTTTGCCCGAGCTGCGCGAGGCCATCGCGGCCAAGGTGCTGCGCGATTCCGGCTATGAGGTAAGCGCCGATCAGGTAGTAGTGACCAACGGCGGCAAGCAGGCCGTATATGAGGCTTTCCAGATTCTGCTCAACGATGGTGACGAGGTCATCATCCCCACCCCGTACTGGACCAGCTACCCTGAGGCCGTGAAGCTGGCGGATGGCGTGCCGGTGGAGGTGTTTGCCGGTGCCGACGTGAACTTTGAGCCGTCGCTGGAGGCGCTTGAGGCTGCCCGTACCGAGCGGACCAAGGCCATCATCGTCAACTCGCCGAACAACCCGACCGGTGCCGTATGGAAGCCGGAAACCGTGGAAGCCATCGGACGTTGGGCTGTTGAGCACCACATCTGGATTATCTCCGATGAGATTTATGAGCACCTGAACTATGACGACGCGCGCACCACATACATCGGTGCTGCCGTGCCGGAATGCCGCGACCAGCTACTGGTGCTTAACGGTGTGGCCAAGACCTACGCGATGCCTGGCTGGCGTGTCGGCTGGATGGTCGCCCCGGCTGAGGTGGCCAAAGCCGCCACCAAGCTGCAGGGCCATATGACTTCGAATGTGGCCAATATCTCTCAGCGTGCCGCATTGGCCGCCGTATCCGGCCCTCTGGATGAGGTATACGAGATGCGCAAGGCTTTTGATGTGCGTCGCCGTGCGATTGTTGCGGCCCTGAACGACATCGAGGGTGTGTATTGCCCGACTCCGACCGGTGCGTTCTATGCGTTTGCGGATATCACCGCGTTGCTGGGCAAGCCGCTGGGTTCCAACGGCACGGTGTGTGCCACTTCTGCCGATTTTGCCGCCGCTCTGTTGGACGAAGCTCACGTGGCCGCTGTTCCCGGTGAAGCCTTCGGCGCTCCCGGTTACCTGCGCTTCTCTTATGCTCTCGCCGACGACGATCTGGCCGAGGGCATGAAGCGTTTCAAGGACTGGGCGAAGTAAACCGTTCCTTTCCCTCCGAAGAGGGGAGCGCATCCTGAGGGGAGTTTTGGGCGCGTTGAGCCCGGCTCCCCTTGGTCGTCTTTGGAGGCGATTTTGCAGTTTATCCGACACGCGATTTGCCTTAATCCACCCCAGCCGTTACTATAGCGATTTGGCGGTTTCCGCCATGGCGAAGCGTTCTCTACGGAACGCCAGTCGAGGTGAACTTCACCTAGGGAAGTGGCGCAATTGGTAGCGCAACGGTCTCCAAAACCGTAGGTTGTGGGTTCGAGTCCCGCCTTCCCTGCCAAGTTTCTTCAACAATCAAGCAGCTGATGCGAGGTACGGAATGGCTAAGACGAGCAAAAGCGAAAAGGCAGTCAAGCCGAATGTCTTCATGCGTATTGGTCTGTTTATCAAGCAGATCATTGATGAGCTTCGCAAGGTCGTTACCCCTACTGCCAAGGAACTGTTCTTCTGGTCTCTGGCTGTGTTCATTTTCGTGTTGCTGCTGATGGTCCTCGTTACCGGCATGGACTTCGGTCTGGGCAAGGCCACGTTGGGTATTTTCGGCTGATTTACGCATAACCTGAAGGTGAATGACAACGCATGAGTGATGAACTGAATCTCGAGAACCTCGACGCTGCTCTGGAGAATGTGGATGCGGCGGCCGATGAGGCTCCTGTGGCTGATGCTCCGGCCGAGGCCGTTGAGTCTGCCGAACCTGTTGCCGAAGCTCCTGTGGCTTCCCCTGAAACCGTGGCTGAGTCTGCGGAAGAAGAGTCCGAAGTCAACGAGTCCGAGCAGGCTGAGGAAACCGACGCCGGCCAGAAAGCTGTTGATGAGTTCTCCAAGTCGTTGCGCACCCTTGATGGCAAGTGGTACGTGCTGCACACCTACTCCGGCTACGAGAAGCGTGTGAAGACCAACATCGAGTCCCGTGTGGCTTCTTTCGGCATGGAAGATCAGATTTTCCAGGTCGAGGTGCCGATGGAAGAGGTCGAGAAGCACACCGAAAAGGGCAAGAAGGTCATCACCCGCGTGCGTGTTCCTGGCTACGTGCTGATTCGTATGTGGCCGGACGAGAACGCTCGCCGTGTCGTGCGTGAGACCGAGGGCGTGACCGGTTTCGTTGGTCCGTCCAAGGATCCGGCTCCGCTCTCCCGTCAGGAAGTCGTGGCCATGATGGCCCCGATGATTGCCTCCGAAGCGCTCAAGGCCGCCGGCGACAAGCCCGCTGCCGCCAAGAAGCGCAAAGTCGAGGTCTCCTATGCCGTGGGTGACCAGGTCACCGTTACCGATGGTCCTTTCGCCACTATGGCCGCTGTCGTTTCCGACGTGGAACCCACCACCCAGAAGCTCACCGTACTCGTGTCCATCTTCGGTCGCGATACGCCTGTGGAGCTCGGCTTCCACCAGGTGCAGAAGCTCGACTAATAGGTTTAATAGCAAAAGCCCGGCCATCACGGTCGGGTTTTTTGTTGTTGTTAGTCATCGGGCATCTCGTCGCATCGTGACCGTAGTCGCAAACCGTAATTGCAGTCGTAACCGGTAACTTTGTAGTTCCTAGGGCATCCCTTGTTCGTTAGAGACAGGATTTTAGGAGATTATCCCAGTCGTCCTAAATTGCTGTCGCTAAGTGAGTCTTAGTAACAGGATTTCAGGAGATTGGGGTTGGTTTCCTAAATATCTGTCATTGGCTTTGACTCAGTGACAGAATTTTAGGACGAAGCCGCTTTTTTCTTAAATTTCTGACGCTGGGGCGGTGCATTGATGTCGTTAGGTGGGTGGCGATTGTGGGTGACGCAGTCCGATGATGAGAACAACTGTGGATGACGCTGCCGATGGTGAAAACCGGGGCGGACTTATGGCCAGTTGTTGTCCGGGTGAGACGATATAATGGGAAAGCTTGTGTCTGGAGGGAAGACCCGCTAGCACAGCACAGCAATATAAGTTGCGGGAGGAGACCGACCGCGGCCAAATATTGAGCACAATCGGATACCTAATGAGTCAAGACTGATTGGGCTGAGTAGATGGACACGGACGGCGACCATTTGAACCGCGTTATAGAAAGAAGAACCATATTATGGCTCCCAAGAAGAAAGTCTCGGCGCTGATCAAGCTCCAGATTCAGGCTGGCAAGGCCAACCCGGCCCCGCCGCTGGGCCCGGCTCTGGGTTCCCACGGCGTGAACATCATGGATTTCTGCAAGGCATACAATGCCCAGACGCAGGACAAGATGGGCCAGGTCATCCCTGTCGAGATCACCGTTTACGAGGATCGTTCCTTCACCTTCATTCTCAAGACCCCGCCGGCCGCAGCTCTGCTGAAGAAGGCTGCTGGCATTGAGAAGGGTACCGAGAACCCGCTGACCCACAAGGTCGGTTCTGTCACCAAGGCGCAGGTTCGCGAAATCGCTGAGACCAAGATGGAAGATCTGTCTGCTCGCGATATCGAAGCCGGCATGAAGATCATCGAGGGCACTGCTCGCTCGATGGGCATCACGGTTACGGACTGATAAGGAGAAGGACAGATGGTAAAGCGTTCCAAGAAGTACCGCGAAGCCGCTGAGCGCGTCGATCGCAACAACCTCTACACCGCCAACGAGGCCATTGCTCTGCTCAAGAGCATGCCCTCCTACAACTTCGACCAGACCGTCGAGGCTGTGTTCCGTCTGAGCGTTGACCCGCGCAAGGCTGACCAGCTCGTGCGTGGTACCGTCAACCTGCCTCACGGCACTGGTAAGACCGCCAAGGTCCTCGTGTTCGCTCGTGGCCCGAAGGCCACCGAGGCCACCGAGGCCGGCGCCGACATCGTCGGTGATGACGACCTGATCGCCAAGGTTCAGGGTGGCTTCCTCGACTTCGATGCCGTGGTTGCCACTCCGGACATGATGGGCAAGGTCGGCCGTCTGGGCCGTGTGCTCGGCCCCCGTGGCCTGATGCCGAACCCCAAGACTGGCACTGTGACCATGGATGTCACCAAGGCTGTCAAGGACATCAAGGGCGGCAAGATCGAGTTCCGTGTCGACAAGAACGGCAACCTGAGCTTCCTCATCGGCAAGATGAGCTTCGATGAGTCCGCTCTCGACGAGAACTTCAAGGCCGTGGCCGACGAAGTCAAGCGTCTGAAGCCGTCCACCGTGAAGGGCCGTTACCTGACCAAGGCGACCATCACCTCCACGATGAACCCGGGCGTCCCGGTTGACCCGAGCACCTTGGCCTGATCGGGCTTAGCTCCGAGTAGCTAATCAAGGCGGTTCCCGCTGTGGTGGGAGCCGCCTTTTGCTATATGCAGGTTGGTTGTTGGGTTGGGTGATTTCACGCTGCATGTCGGCAACAGCCGGTTGGGGGGCGGCTCAGTCCTACTGTACGAGACAACGCCCTGCAATAGCCGCAGTGGCCTTTGTCTGCCTTGTCTGATGAGGCTGTCGCGTCATAGGCTGAATTGGTATGGGATACGATTCAGCGCATGCCAGCGGTGAGCACGAAAAAACGATTTACTGCGCTGTGGCCATACGCCCTAGAGCGATGGCCGTAATAAGCACGTACGCCTCACGCGGGTCGGTGGCGTCCCAACCGGTGGATTCCGCTGCACGCTTGAGACGGTACCGGATGGTGTTGGGGTGCACATTGAGTTCCTTGGCACAGGTCTCCAGTGATCCCCCGTATTTCAGGAACGTCGAGACGGTCAGCAATGTAGGGTCATCCGGTCCTGCAGCGGTTAGGCTACCGTACACCACACGGATCAGCTCATCGCGAGCATCTTCGTCGCCAATCAGCGCGCGTTCTGGCAGCGCGTCATCGGTGCGCAGCGGGCGGGGGAGGGACTGCGCGGTGGCAGCCAAGGCCGGAGCGGCTTTCAGACAGTACAGCGTGGCCTGAACGGATCGCATGGCGCCTTCGGCGCCGGTACGTTGCGGTCCCAAGGCGATAGGACGGTCGGCGTCGAAAGCCGGGGCGATGGTGTTACAGATGATTTCCGGTGTGGCCGCACCGACCGGACGAATCAGGGCCACAACAGCGGTACGGCCCGTACCATTGTCAGCACCTGTGAGTCCGGTTATTGGACGTTCGGCAGTCAGACATGTTCCGCCAAAATCGGCCACGATTTTTTCAATGTCAACACGGCTGCGGGCGGCGGAGCGAGCGGGGTAGCCGGCAATGGCGTAGCAGGTAAAATCATGCTCGAAGCCAAGGATGGTGAAGAGCGAGGCCACGCGGTCGTCGGCCAGATGATTGAACAGGCACTCGAACAGCACAGTGCGTGCACGGTCGGTCGCAGAGATGCCGGAACGGTCTGTGAAATCAGACGAATTGGCGGCGTCGGCGGCAAGTAGTTCGAGAAAATCTGACATATGTACCAGTCTAGCGTTGGCGGTACCGGCACTGGACAACGATTCTGCCGGCATCACATTGTCAATCGTTTTACGCAACTATTGCGGCAGGGTCATTGTCGTCGATGCTGAAGATTGTGCTTGCCGAGCAATCCGACGTTCGGCCCAGGATTCACGCCAATAGGTGAGCACCACGAAACCGAACACGAACGCCACCGGAAGCATGTGCCGTTCAAAGTTGTTGGCCGGTGCGGTAATCATCACGCCCATAAGCAGCAGTAGTGGAATATGGGTCATCAGTGTGAGCCAGCGGCGGCGAATCACTTCGGCGGCACCGATCAGCAGCGTCATCACCACATAGAAATTGCCGTGCGTAATCCAGCCGATCACCGGGATTTTGCCCCAGCTCCGGGTGAATCCAGTAATTTGCTCGCGCCAGTTGTGGTTGTAGCTCTTAATCCATGTGGAGTTCTTCTGCACGTAGTCGCTGGTCACGTAGTAGTCCATCGACACGTATGGCTGGTCGGTCACATTGAAGTAGCCGAAACACTTGGCCAGCAATGCATCCAGTGCGATAACCGGATTGTCCTTGACGATTTCGAACCATGCCTTATTGAAATTGGTCATGTCCTCGGGCGTCACCGTGCGCCACTTGTAGCTGACTTTCTTGGCTTGAATACCCGAGGATTTCACCGGGTCAGCATCTTGCTGGGAATAGGCGTCGGCCATTTGGTCCAGATTGAACACGTCAGAGAGATTCTTCTTGGCTTCCTCCGAGATGCCTTCTGGATTGCGGCTGGCCACACGGGCGATCATTTGCAACTGCACGCCGCGGCTTTCGATGGGGTCGCCGCCGATAATCGCCCCGGAGGAGATTGCAAGAGAGATGCCGCCATGAATCAGCATGGTGGGGATAAGCAGAGCCACGACGTAGGTTGTCCAACGACGGCGGTCGGCGATGAGCGCCAACACGATCTGTAGGGCGATGATGTACCAGGCGTACTTCGCGGAAATCAGCATCACTGCAGTGGAAAGAACGAACGCAACAAAACTATGACGTGGTAAGCGGATGGGTGCGGTAGCAGTCAGACCTTTGCGCTTTCCCTCGGGCTTCCATGTCTGGGTGAGCTCATACCAGATGCCGAACCACCAGACGAACGAGAAGGCGAACAGCGGCGATTTGGTGATGGAGATCGTGGCGAACACGGCCAGCGGGCAGCACAGGAAGAATGCAAGAATCAGGAATCGGGCACGCCCCCCGGCAAGCTGGGGTGCGGCATCCTGTGCGATGCGCGCGCTGGTAGTCGAGGATACGTTGCCGGTGCTGGAGCCGTTCTTGTCCTTGGTTGACTGAGCCACGCCCATCCACGGTCGATTGAGGAATCGGTTGGCGGTTGCGGCGCAGCAGAATACGGCGAGCAGCATCTGTCCAGCGGCAAGCGCCACGATGCCTGCATCGTTCGAGCCGGTCAGATATCGCGAGAATGCGGCCACCGCACCGTAGAACACGGTGAGCACTACGTTATGCTGGTCGGTCAGATAAGTGGAGTCAAGCGGCCACATATAGTGCGCGGTGGGGTAGATGTCCATTGGCACGAAGGAGAAGAAGCCGATATACGGCTGTTGCAGGCCGGTCCATTGGTTCCAGGCCCAGCTGAATTCGCGGATTTGCGAGCGGATATCCGCGCCGAATGCGGCCAGCAGGGTGGTCGGCACCCACAGCCAACCGATAAAGAACACGAGTGCGAGCTTCCAGAACCGATTCGTGCCGCGGGTGATCCAACGGCCCAAGGTGGCGAAGCGGGACGCAACGGTGGCGTGACGCTTGGAGACATTGGAGTCGGCGACGACGGACTGGGACTGCGATGGTTCGAGAGCCTGATTGCTGTGCTGCTGCCCGGCCCGGCTGAGTCTCCCGCTGATCGCCCGTGGCAGCACGCGCTGTCCTGCCGCAAAGCGCACCATAATCACGATGAGCCCAAGGTAGATGGCAAACGACAGCACAAAGAATGCGGTATTGGTCCAATTCCAATTGGCGATGGTGCCGTTTTCAAAATCCCAGTACAACGGTCCCACCGCTGTGCATAGTGCCAGCCACAGGCAAGCCAGTACGGCCAGCGTCCACCGTGCAGCAGCGCCCACACGGGCAAGGCGCGGGTGGGCTGCGGCAACAGGCAGTGAAGAGGCTGGCGACGTCATGACAGTCTATGGTAGCCGCACAGGTCAACGGATGCAGATGTGTGATGGTCGCCGTCTCACCGGTGGATTGCAGACGCAGGCAAGGCCGCTATGACTGCAATCGTATGCGGGCCATCTGCATGGTGTGACTTTGCTCACGTGTGAGCGTTCACACCGGGGTATTGGCCGAAAATGGGCGGTTTTGTGCGCTTTTTCACGAGACATCGGGAATCTGGTCGCGCAAATCGGGGTAACGTAGTTCCCATGATGATTGCTTTGCAAGCTGCAACGCCGCAGCTACCGAGAACCAAAGCCGTTGCAGATCAAGTAGTCGCCGTGGGCGAGACTGATTCGACCAACGCGTTGGCTGCGCGCATGATAGGTGACGGGTCGTTGACGCTGCCTGAGCGCAAGGGCGGCACGCTTGCCGTCGGTGTAGTCGTCACCGATTGGCAGAGCGCCGGACGGGGGCGTAATGGTCATACCTGGATCAGTCAGCCTGGCTGTTGCTCAACGATGTCCTATGCCGTGCGCATTCCTCGCGCGATCGCCACCGACGAATCGGTGAACGGCTGGCTGCAGATGATTGCGGGCCTGGTCACGCTCGATGCGCTGAACGGCATGATTAAGGAATATGGCGCCGCTCCGAATAAGCAGGATTGTTTTTTGGAGCTCAAATGGCCAAACGACGTGTTCTGCCACGGGCTCAAGCTCGGCGGACTGCTCTCTGAACTGGTGTTGTTGCCGGACGGGGAAGCTGATGATGATGTTGTCGTCGTCTTCGGGGTCGGCCTGAATCTGGCGTTGGGCGCGAGCCGTTTGCCGACGCCGCAATCGACTTCGCTGCAGCTGCACGTTTCGGGGTTGCCGTCGTTCAACGAGATGCGTGACGCGGTGGCCGAACGTGAGGTTGAGGGCTTCCGAGAGCGCCTGGCAGCGTTCATTGCGGATCCGCACGGGCAGGCCGAGACATTGCGTGAAGAGATGAAGGCGGTATGTTGGGCGCGCGGCCGTCAGATCGAGGCGCACTTCACCGATGGCACCACACTGATTGGTGAGGCAATCGGGCTTAATGAAGATGCCTCATTGATCTTAAGAACAGAAGACGGCACGGACCATACGGTCCGCACCGCCGATGTAGGAGTGCTGTAGGTCAGCGACCGAGCTTGGACAGACCGGCTGCGGCCAAGGAGGCGACGACTGCCTTGATGGCGTCGCCGGCGACGAAGCCCATGGAAGCCAAGGCCACGGCGGCGATCGGTACGCCGGTCAGCGCAGACTGAATGACGAAGCCAAAGGCGTACACCACCACGACGCCGCCAACCAGAGCGGCCAGTAGGTAGCGGCCTGCGGTGAGAGCGGCGGCGGAAGCGGACGAGGTGTTGGCCTTACCGCGCAGCAGCGCGATAACAATCACGCCAGGCAGGAATCCGAAGAGGAAGCCGGCGCTCGGGCCGACCAGAGCCATGGTGGAAGCGCCGCCCGCGAACACCGGGAGACCGACTGCACCAGCTGCCAGGTAAGCGGCGACGGCGGAACCCGCCTGACGCCACGGCAGCATCAGACCAGCAAGCATCACCACGAAAGTCTGTAGGGTGATCGGTACCGGTGTGCCCGGAATCGGGATTGCGCCTGCGGCTGCGGACAGCCACATCAGTACGGCGAACAGCGCCGGCTTCCACGAAGCGGCGACGATGCGGCGGCCGAGTGATGCGGTGGCCGCAGTGGATGAGGTGGTGTGTGAAGTCTGCATGATGAATAACCTCTATGTTGTGTGCTATCGCCGTTGCTGGCAGGCGGTATGCGATGGAGTGGGAGTGCCGTGGCCTTATGTGGCCTTGATGCGCATTAGCCGTCCATATTGCGGACGGCTTGGCATGCGTACCATCGACTGCGGAACGAGGCGGTTGATGCCTGAATCGAGTGCCGATCCATTGGCTGTATCCGCCTGTACGTTGAGCCTTCCCCCGAACTTACGGTTGCCATCGTAGGAGTGTTCGGTTTCGTGCGATTTCGTGATAACCCACAAATTTTCCGATTCTGGTTTGTTGCAAGTTGACGAATACATGAATGGCGTCAACTGCCGGCGTGCTTGGTCAATAGCGCCAAAAACCCTGATGTTCCAAGTCTTAAGGGGTGCGTGGGCATGCGGTTACGCTCCTGAAACTTACGCACTCGTTTGTTCATGGCCTACAAAAGCCGATGATATGTTTTGTGCGAACTCGGCTTGCCCCATACCTCATATCAAGGGCACAATTTGACGTTATGGCTCATACTGTCAAAAAACTGCTGATTGCGAACCGAGGCGAGATTGCGCTTCGCGTAGTGCGTACGGCCAAGGAGATGGGTATCTCCACCGTGGCTGTCTACTCCGAACAGGATCGCAACAGCCGCTATGTGGACATGGCCGACGAAGCATACCTGCTTTCCGGCGACACCTACAAGGACACCTACCTCAACGAGGATTTGCTGATCGACATCCTGCACAAAACCGGTGCGGACGCCGTGCACCCCGGCTATGGATTCCTGTCTGAAGTGCCGAGCTTTGCGCAAAAGGTCGAGGATGCCGGTGCCATTTGGGTGGGCCCGCACCACACCGCGCTCGTGGATCTCGGCGATAAGATCACCGCCCGCCGCGTGGCTCTGCGTGCCAAGGTACCGCCCGTGCCAGGTCTGTCCGAACCGGTGACCGATGTGCGTACCCTGCTCGACTTCGCACACACCCACGGCTACCCGATCATGATGAAGCGCACCGATGGCGGTGGCGGCCACGGCATCACCGTGGTGCATGACGACGAGGAACTGCGCCGCTTCTACATGAACCACGACGCGTTGCAAGGCGGCGATCTGAAGGAATACTTCATCGAGAAGTTCGTGGACAAGGCACGCCACGTCGAGACCCAGTCCGGACGCGATTCGCACGGCAACTTCACCGTGTACTCCACCCGTGACTGCTCGCTGCAGCGCCGCAACCAAAAGCTTGTGGAAGAAGCCCCCGCGCCTTTCCTGCCCGAGGAAATCGTCAGCACTTTGGAGGAGTACTCCCGCCGCCTGTTTACCACGGTCGGCTATGTGGGCTTGGGCACCTGCGAATTCATGGTGACCCCGAACGGCAAGGTGTATTTCCTGGAAGTCAACCCGCGTCTGCAGGTGGAACACACCGTGTCCGAAGAGGTCAGCGGCCTTGACCTGGTGCGCGAACAGCTCAACATTGCAGCGGGCGGTGAACTCACCCGTGCCCCTGAGCCGCGCGGCCACAGCTTCGAACTGCGTATCACCAGCGAAGACCCGGCCACCAACCTGACCCCTGGTTCCGGCACCCTCGAGAAGATTCAGTGGCCGGCCGGACCCGGTGTGCGCATCGACACCGGTGTGGAGCAGGGTGACACCATCTCCCCGAAGTTCGACTCGATGATGGGCAAGGTCATCGTCACCGCCCAGAACCGCCTTGACGCCGTGGCCCGTGTGCGCCGTGTGCTGGACGAGCTGGTGATCGAAGGTGTGCCCACGCCGATTCCGTTGTTCAAGGAAATCTTCCGCAACGACGACTTCACCGCCGAGCATGGCCATCCGTTCGCCGTGTCCACCAAGTGGCTGGAGCGCACGTACCTGAACCGCACACCGGCTTCCGCCGCCTCCGGCCAGCCGGCCTCCTTGGCCGCCGCCCCGGGTGCCGCCGCCCCGGCCGCGCCCGACAAGTCCAAGTCGGAGACGTTCGTCATCGAGATGAACAACCGCCGCGTCAAGCTCACCGTGCCGCTCGACATCGTGGAGAACATCACCGGCTCGGCCCGCGCCCGCGGTGCCAAGCGCCCCACTCAGCCGTTGCGCGGCGCGGGGCTGCACAATGTGTCCTCCGGTGCCGCCAAGTCCGGCGACGGTGCCAAATCCGGCGTCATCGCCTCCCCGATGCAGGCCGTGGTCACGCGCATCAACGTGTCCGAAGGCCAGCAAGTGGCCAAGGGCGACCTTCTGGTGGTGCTCGAATCCATGAAGATGGAGAACTACGTGTACGCGCCGGCCTCCGGCGAAGTGAAGAAGATTTTCGTTGGCCCGGCCGACGGCGTGGAGGCCGGCGACACGCTGGTCACGCTGGACGTGAATGCCGGCAAGGCCAAGGCCGCCGACGTCAAGAAGGAGGGTGGCAATGACTGACATCATGGATTCGCCGGCCGTGAAGGCCGCGGCTGCGGCCTCGGCCGCCAACGCCGCCCAGCCCTCGGCCCACCAGCCGCTGCGCACCGCCGTGGTCAAGGCCGCCGAACTGGCCCGCGCCGCCGAAGAGCGCGCCCGCGACAAGCAGCACGCCAAAGGCAAGAAAACCGCGCGCGAACGCCTCGACCTGCTCTTCGACACCGGCACGTTCGAGGAGATCGGCCGCTTCCAGGGCGGCAACATCGCCGGCGGCAACGCCGGTGCAGCCGTCATCACCGGCTTCGGCCAGGTCTACGGCCGCAAAGTGGCCGTCTACGCCCAGGACTTCTCCGTCAAGGGCGGCACCCTCGGCACCGCCGAAGGCGAGAAGATATGTCGGCTGATGGACATGGCCATCGACCTCAAAGTGCCGATCGTGGCCATCGTGGACTCCGGCGGCGCCCGCATCCAGGAGGGCGTGGCCGCCCTGACCCAGTACGGCCGCATCTTCCGCAAGACTTGCGAGGCCAGCGGCTTCGTGCCCCAGCTGAGCCTGATTCTCGGCCCCTGCGCCGGCGGCGCCGTCTACTGCCCGGCTCTGACGGACCTCATCATCATGACCCGTGAGAACTCGAACATGTTCGTCACCGGGCCGGACGTGGTCAAGGCCTCGACCGGCGAGACCATCTCCATGGCCGACCTTGGCGGCGGCGAAGTGCATAACCGGGTGTCCGGCGTGGCCCACTACCTCGGCGAGGACGAATCCGACGCCATCGACTATGCGCGCACCGTGCTTGCCTACCTGCCGTCCAACAGCGAAAGCAAGCCGCCGGTCTACGCCTACGCCGTCACCCGCGCCGAACGCGAGACCGCCAAGCGACTCGCCACCATCGTGCCCGCCAACGAACGTCAGCCCTACGACATGCTCGAAGTGATCCGTTGCATCGTCGATTACGGCGAATTCGTGCAGGTGCAGGAACTGTTCGGAGCCTCCGCGCTCGTCGGCTTCGCCTGCATCGACGGCAAGCCGGTCGGCATCGTGGCGAACCAGCCGAACGTGCTCGCCGGCATCCTGGACGTCGACTCGTCCGAGAAGGTCGCCCGATTCGTGCGACTGTGCGACGCGTTCAACCTGCCCGTGGTCACCCTCGTGGACGTGCCCGGCTACAAGCCCGGCTCCGACCAGGAGCACGCCGGCATCATCCGCCGCGGCGCCAAGGTGATCTACGCCTACGCCAACGCGCAAGTGCCGATGGTGACCGTGGTGCTGCGCAAGGCGTTCGGCGGCGCGTACATCGTGATGGGATCCAAAGCCATCGGCGCGGACCTGAACTTCGCGTGGCCCTCCTCCCAGATCGCGGTGCTCGGTGCGGCCGGCGCGGTGAACATCATCCACCGCCATGACCTGGCCAAGGCCAAAGCCTCCGGACAGGACGTCGATGCGCTGCGGGCCAAGTACATCAAGGAGTACGAGACCAGCACCGTCAACGCGAACCTCTCGCTGGAAATCGGGCAGATCGACGGCATGATCGACCCCGAACAAACCCGTGAAGTGATCGTCGAATCGCTGGCCACGCTTGCTACCAAGCGCCGCATCAAGCGCACCACCAAACACCACGGCAACCAGCCACTTTGATTTTTGAAGACGTCAACCAAAACACAAGTAAGGAAAGTAATGTCCACCTTCTTCCTCAACCGCCTGACCACCGAGCCTCATGCGCTCGCTTTCGCCGGCCAGTCCACCCCGTGGCCGGTCGCCTTGGCAGACCAGACCACCGATCCCAGTCTTGACGAGGCCCTGCGTGGCCACGTCGCCGCAGCCAACCGACTGCTCGCCCCGGCCGCCGCTGACCTGCTGGCCACCACCGGTCGTCCGGTCGACCTGTTCGGCTTCACCCCGAACCCGGCCCGCCTCAGCGCTGCAGCCGACGCCACCGCTTCTGTGGAAGGCGTGGCCCTGACCCAGCTCGGCGCCCTGCTCGACTTGGAACACCTTGGCTACAGTGTGGCCGCCGCCAAGCCGGTTGCCGTGCTCGGCCACTCCCAGGGCGTGCTCGCCGTGCACATGACCCGTGCCATCGAGGCCGCCGGCTCCATCGAGGCCGCCGGCAAGACCCTCGACGAGATTCTGGCCGTCGCCGCCCTGATCGGTGCAGCCGGCACTCGCCGTGTGCGCGAACTGGGCCTGAACCCCAAGTACGGCGAGGCCAGCCCGATGCTTTCCGTCAAGGGCGCCACCCGCGAACAGGTCGAGGCTCTGGTCAAGCGCGTGAACAACGCCCGAGGCCCGATCTCCATCGCCGTCACCAACTCCGACAACCACCACGTGCTTTCCGGCTACCCGGAGGATCTGGCCGCATTTGCCTTCGAAACCGAGCGCGAACACCAGCATCAGGCCAAGCTGCGTGAACAGAAGCTCCACGGCGGTACCGTGTTCAACCCGACCCTCGAATACCTCGAAGTCACCCTGCCCTTCCACTCTCCGCTCATGGCCGAAGCTGTTGAGCAGACCGTGTCTTGGGCTGGCGCCTGCGGCTTTGACCAGGATCGCACCCGCGCACTCGCTGAGGAAGTGCTGCTCAACCATGTGGACTGGAATGCTCGCGTCAAGGCGCTGTTCAACGCCGCCGACCCGGCCAAGCTGTGGATTGTGGACCTCGGCCCCGGCAACACGCTTGGCAAGCTGATCGGCAACGTGGTGCAGGGCGCCGGCATCGGCGTGGTCGAAGCCACCACGCTGTCCGAACGCTCCGCTCTCTCCACCTTGGAAAGCGAGCCCGAGCGCACCCAGAACTGGAAGGCACTCGCGCCGCGCGTCATCGAAACCCCGGCCGGCACCAAGCTGGTCACCAAGTTCTCCAAGCTCACCGGCAAGCCGCCGGTGCTGCTGCCCGGCATGACCCCCACCACCGTGGAGCCGGAAATCGTGGCCGCAGCCGCCAACGCCGGCTACTGGGCCGAGCTCGCCGGCGGCGGCCAGGTGACCGCCGAAGTGTTCGACCGCCACATCGCCGCCCTCGAAGACGAGCTTGAGGAAGGCCGCACGGTTGAATTCAACGCGATGTTCATGGACCGCTACCTGTGGAACCTGCAGTTCGGCTCCTCCCGCATCGTGCCCAAGAAGCGTGCTTCCGGCGCTCCGATTGACGGCGTGGTCGTTTCCGCCGGCATCCCCGAGCTGGACGAGGCCGTGGAACTCATCAAGAACCTGCAGGCCGATGGTCTGCCGTACGTGAGCTTCAAGCCCGGCACCGTCGACCAGATTCGTCAGGTCGTGCGCATCGCCAAGGCCGTGGCCCCCACCACCATCATGATTCAGGTCGAAGGCGGCGAGGCCGGCGGCCACCACAGCTGGGAAGCCCTGGATGACCTGCTCGCCGCCACCTACGCCGAAGTGCGCGCCTGCGACAACCTCGTGCTGGTCGCCGGCGGCGGCATCGGCACCCCCGAACGCGCGGCCGACTACATCTCCGGCCAGTGGGCCCACGCCTACGGTCTGCCGGACATGCCGGTCGACGGCGTGCTTATCGGCACCGCTGCGATGACCGCCAAGGAAGCCCACACCAGCCCCGAAGTCAAGCAGATGCTCGTCAAGACGCCCGGCATTCCGGCCGACGCCAAGTCCGATGATGTGTTCGCCCCGCAGGCCGCCCACTGGGTGCCTTCCGGCAAGTCGGTCGGTGGCATGTCCTCAGGACTGAGCCACCTGCATGCCGACATCTACGAGCTTGAGAACGATTCCGCCGAATGCGGCCGCCTGCTTGTGCGCGTGATGAAGCACCCCGAGGAGCTCGACTCCCGCCGCAAGGAAATCATCGAGGCCCTGAACAAGACCGCCAAGCCCTACTTCGGCGATCTGGCCTCCATGACCTACCTCGAGTGGGCGCAGCGCTTCGCCGAACTCGCCTTCCCGTGGGCCGACCCGACTTACGCCGACCGATTCCAGCACCTGCTGCAGCGCATCGAAGCCCGTGCGAACGACACCGACTCCGGCGAGTTCACCTCCAAGCTGTTCGCCGCCGACGGCGTTTCTGCCGATGAGGCCGCTGCCGCCGGCCTGCTGACCCGCGACGGCATTCTCGCCGATCCGGCCCCCGCGCTGGAAAAGCTCGCTCTGGCCTACCCGCAGACCGCCGAACTCAAGGTGGTCCCGGCCGACGTGGCCTGGTTCCCGGTGCTCGTGCGCGAATACCCCAAGCCCATGCCGTTCGTACCCGTCATCGACAACGACCTGCTGCGTTGGTGGGGTCAGGACCAGCTCTGGCAGTCCGAAGACCAGCGCTACTCCGCCGATTCCGTGCGTGCCATCCCCGGCCCGATCTCCGTTGCCGGCATCACCACCATCGACGAGCCGATCGCCGACATCCTCGGCCGCTTCGAAACCGCCGCCATCAAGCGCGTGCAGGACGAACAGCAAGCCGCCGATGCCGCTGAGAACGACGATTTCGCCGCACTTGGCGAGGCCACCAGCGCCGAAGACTTCATCCGCAAGTCCCCGAACATCTCCTGGGTCGGCCACATCACCGACAACCCGGCCTACGGCACCGCCCTGGGCGACCAGTACTACGAAATCCGCGCGTTTGACGCCGCGGCCGGCAAGTACGATCTGGACATCCACCTCGACACCTACTGGGACAACGACCCGGACGGCGGCACCTCCAAGCACGCCGTGCGCGATATCGTCATCCCGCTCATCGTGGAAGGCACCGAGCCCGGCCGTGTGCCGGTCGTGGACCGCGAACGCCTGATTCCGGACGTCTACGCGATGCTCGCCGCCACCGCAGGCATCGGCAACACCGCCATCACCGGCGACAAGCTCACCGAGATGCCGCAGCTTGACGACAAGACCTCTGACGAGCGTCCGTTCGGTACCGCAACCGCAACCTACACCCTATCCGCCAACCTCGGCTTCGACCACGAAGCGGCCACTGGCGCCGCTCTGCCGACCACCCTGCAGCCCAGCCGCATCGCCCCCGATGCGCTGGTCGGCCCTGCCTGGCCGGCAATCTACACGGCGCTCGGCTCCGTGTACGTCAAGGGCTACCCGGTGATTGAAGGCCTGCTCAACGCCGTCCACCTCGACCACCTCATCGAACTTGAGGTGAACGAGGAGGACCTGCTCAAGCACACCGGCGAAACCATCACCCTGAAGTCTTGGGCCGAGGATTACTTCGAGTCCGCCTCCGGCCGCGTGGTCACCATCCACGTGACCCACACCGCCGCCGACGGCACGCCGCTTGCCCGCGAAACCGAGCGTTTCGCGATCCGCGGCCGCGTCTACTCCGATGCTTTGCCTGCAGACGCCCCCGAGTATGGTGGTGCCCTCCTGAATAAGGAAGCGGATGGCTCCGTCGCCGGACAGTCCACTGGACTGTCCGCCTCCTCGCGCGGCCTGCAAGTAGTGCAGGCCACTCCGCGCCGTCTGCTGCGCCGCGTGAAGGTCGTCGCCCCACACGACATGACCGCCTTCGCCCGCACTTCCGGCGACTTCAACCCGATCCACACCTCCACTCGTGGCGCTCGCATCTCCGGCCTGGCCGCCCCGCTCGTGCACGGCATGTGGCTGTCCGCCACCGCCCAGCACGCCGTGCAGGCGACCGACGAGAAGGGTGCCCACTACGAGATCGCCGGCTGGACCTACAACATGTACGGCATGGTCCAGCTCGACGACACCGTCGAGATCTCCGTCGAGCGCGTCGGCAAGGTGCGCCACGGCGGCATGACCCTCGAAGTCACCTGCCGCATCGACGGCCAGCTCGTCTCCCGCGGCACCGCACTGGTCCGCGCGCCGCGCGCCGCCTTCGTCTACCCCGGCCAGGGCATTCAGAAGCAGGGCATGGTTCTGGACGAGCGCGCCAAGTCCGCCGCCGCCCGCGACGTGTGGGAGCGCGCCGACAAGCTCACCCGCGCCAAGCTCGGCTTCTCGATCCTGGGTCTTGTGCGCGATAACCCGAAGGAGCTCACCGCCAACGGCGTGACCTACCGTCACCCCGAAGGCCTGCTCAACCTGACGCAGTTCACGCAGGTGGCGCTCGCGACGGTTGCTTTTGCCCAGACCGCGCGCCTGCGCGAAGCCGGCGCCGACATCTGGCCCGCCTACTTCGCCGGCCACTCGCTCGGCGAGTACAACGCACTGTCCGCATTCGCCGACGTGATTCCGCTGGAAACCGTACTGGAGCTCGTGTTCCACCGTGGTTCCACCATGCACCACCTCATCGAGCGTGACGCCCAGGGCCGCTCCAACTACCGCATGGGTGCCCTGCGCCCGAACCAGTTCGGTGTGGACGACGCTCACGTCAAGGAATACGTGGAATCCGTGGCCAAGGCCTCTGGCGAGTTCCTGGAGATCGTGAACTACAACCTCGCCGGCCAGCAGTACGCCATCGCTGGCACGATCGCCGGTCTCAAGGCGCTGAAGGCCGATTCCGCCCGTCGCGTGGCCGCATTCGGCGGCAAACCCGCGTTCATGCTGGTGCCCGGCATCGATGTGCCGTTCCACTCCACCTTGCTGCGCAAAGGCGTGCCGGAATTCCGCGACAAGCTCGACGCGCTGTTGCCCGCTTACATCGACTACCGTGGCCGTCTGGTGGACCGCTACATTCCGAACCTCGTGGCTTCGCCGTTTGAGATGACAAAGGAATTCGCCGCCAAGATCCTCGAAGTCGTGCCTTCCGAGCGTATCAAGGCCGCACTGGACGACCCGGCCGTGTGGGATTCCTACGCCGCCGATGACCAGAAGCTCGGCCGACTGCTGCTCACTGAGTTGCTCTCCTGGCAATTCGCCTCCCCGGTGCGTTGGATCGAAACCCAGGCACTGCTGTTCGGCAAGCGTGAACAGGGCGGCCTCGGCGTCGAAGAGTACGTCGAAGTCGGCCTCGGCAACGCCCCGACCCTGGCCAACCTCGGTGCCAAGACCCTGCGTCTGCCCGAGTTCGCCGGCAACGACACGGTGGTCTACAACGTCGGCCGCGATGAGGGCCGCGTCTACATGACCGACACCGATTCGCTGGTTCCCGACGACGAGCCGGAAGAGACCGCGGCTCCGGTCGAAACCGCTCCCGCCGGCGGTTCCGCCGTCGCCAAGCTTGGTTCGAGCGCAGCCGCTGACGCAGCGCCGGCTGCTGCCGCTGCTCCCGCACCGGCCGCTCCGGTTTCTGCCGCTCCCGCCGGCGCCCCGTCCGGTGCCGCCGTCGCCGACCTGCCCTTCAAAGCCTCCGATGGCATCGGCGTCCTCATGGCATACGCCGCCAAGGTTCGTCTTGACCAGATCGGCAGCAACGACACCACCGATACCTTGACCAACGGCGTTTCCTCTCGCCGTAACCAGCTGCTCATGGACATCAGCTCCGAGCTGGGCGTGGCCAGCGTGGACGGTGCCGCCGAGGCGACGCTCGACAAGCTCGCCCAAATCGTCAACAAGGCCGCCCCGAACTACAAGCCGTTCGGTGCCGTGCTCTCCGAGGCACTGCGTGATCGTCTGCGCTCGCTGTTCGGTGCCGCCGGCGTCAAGCAGCAGTACATCCGCGACCGTGTGTCCAACGTGTGGCAGCTCGGCGAAGGCTGGGTGGCCAGCGTGCTTGCCGCACTGCTGCTCGATACCCGCGAGGGCTCCAGCTCCCGTGGCGGTGACCTGGCCAAGCTGCCGACCGCTGCCGTGCAGAACAAGCCTGAAGCCGACAAGCTGATCGACGCCGCTGTTGAAGTGGTCGCCCAGCTTAAGGGCGTTGCCGTGGCTTTGCCGTCCGCCGGTGGTGCCGCTGGCGGTGCCGTGGTCGATTCCGCCGCACTCGACGCCTTCGCCGAGAAGGTCACCGGTTCCAACGGCGTGCTTGCCGCCACCGCCCGCTTCGTGCTGAACGAGCTCGGCGTGGCTGCTCCGGCTCCGGAGGAATCCGAGGACGAGAATGCCGCCGTGGTGGCCGCGGTCGAAGCCGAGCTCGGCTCCGACTGGCCCAAGCAGGTCGCTCCACGCTTTGATGCCAACAAGGCCATCCTCTTCGATGACCGTTGGGCCTCCGCCCGCGAAGACCTCGCCCGCGCCTACTACGACAACGACCCCGCCGCTCTGAACGGCAGCTTCATCGGCCTTGGCAAGACCATCGCCGCCGAAGCCCAGTGGTTCGCCGACAAGTCGGACAACGATGAGCTCAAGGCCGCCTTCCAGAAGGCCGCTTCCGAAGCCCTCGAATCCGTTACTTCCGACAAGAACGCCTCCCGCTACGCGAACGACATCGCCATTGTCACCGGTGTGAGCCCGAACTCCATCGCCGCTCAGGTGGTCGAAGGCCTGCTTGCAGGCGGCGCCACCGTGGTGGCCACCTCACACAGCTTCAAGCCGTCCATCAAGGCTTGGGCGAAGCAGGCGTACCGCGAGCACGCCACCGGCAACGCCAAGCTGTGGCTGGTTCCAGCCAACCTCTCCAGCTATCGCGACGTTGACGCGCTGGTCGACTGGGTGGGCCACGAGCAGAAGAAGACCTCTGGTGCCACCACCACGATCTTGAAGCCCGCGTGGGAGCCGACCCTGTTCTTCCCGTTCGCCGCACCGCCGGTTCACGGCACGCTTGCCGACTCCGGCGACCTGTTCGAGTCGCAGGCCCGACTGATGCTGTGGGGCGTGGAACGCGCCATCGCCGGCTTCAGCCACATCGGTGCCGACACCAACGTGCAGCACAAGCTGCATGTGGTGCTGCCCGGTTCCCCGAACCGCGGCGTGTTCGGCGGCGACGGTGCCTACGGCGAGGTCAAGAGCGCCTTCGACGCCATCATCAACCGCGCCCGCGCCGAAAAGGTGTGGTCGAGCCGCGTCACCTTCGCTCACCCGAAGATTGGCTGGGTGCGTGGCACCGGCCTTATGGGCGGCAACGACCCGCTGGTCGCCGTCGTCGAGCGCCACGGCATTCACACCTACTCCACCGCGCAGATCGCGGCCAAACTGCTCGACCTGTGCACCGCCGAATCGCGCGAGCAGGCCCTCAAGGCTCCGCTCGACGTGGATCTGACCGGTGGCCTCGGCTCCGAGCCCATCGACATCAAGGCGTTGCGCGCGGAGGCCATGGCCGATGCGGAGAAGGAAGCTTCCTCTGAGAAGGCTGCGATTGAGGGAGAGAAGCCGGAGGGCGGCGCCGCAGGCTCCACTCTCAAGGCTCTGCCCACCCCGATTGTCACCAAGCAGGCCCTGGTCGACCTTGCCGATTGGCAGAACGTCACCGCCCGCCCGGAGGACGAAATCGTCATCGTCTCCGTCGGTGAGCTGGGCCCGTGGGGTTCCGGTCGTACGCGCACCCAGGCCGAACTCGGCATCCACCCGGACGGCACCGTCGACCTGAGCGCCGGCGCAGTGCTCGAACTTGCATGGAACATGGGCCTGCTGACTTGGGCCGACAGCCCGAAGCCCGGCTGGTACGACACCGACGGCAACCTGGTGCCCGAAGAGGACATCGCCGAGCGCTACCACGATGAGGTCGTGGCTCGCTCCGGTATCCGCCCGTTCGAGGAAGGCATGGGCAACGACTACAAGGACGGTGCTGACGAAGAGGAAGCCGAGGTCTTCCTCGACCACGACGTCACCTTCTCCGTACCCACCCGCGAAGTCGCCGCCGAATACGTCAAGCTGGACGAGGCGCACACCACCATCGCCCCGGATGAGGAATCCGGCGAATGGAACGTGACCCGCCACGCCGGCTCGATGATCCGCGTGCCGCGCCGCGCCACCATGACCCGCACGGTCGGCGGCCAGTTCCCGAAGGGCTTCGACCCGACCCGTTGGGGCATTCCCGCTTCGATGGTCGGCGACGTCGACAAGATCGCCCTGTGGAACATCGTCACCACCGTGGACGCCTATCTGGGCGCCGGCTTCACCCCGGCCGAAATCCTCGAGTCCATCCACCCCTCGCTGGTGGCTTCGACCCAGGGCACTGGCTTCGGCGGCATGATGTCGATGCGCAAGCTGTACCTCGACCGCTTCCTCAATCACGAGATTCCGACCGACATCCTGCAGGAGGCCCTGCCGAATGTGGTCGCGGCTCACGTGATGCAGTCCTACATCGGCGGCTATGGCAACATGATCCAGCCCGTCTCCGCCTGCGCCACCGCGGCCGTCTCCCTTGAAGAGGGCGTCGACAAGATCGCCCTCGGCAAGGCCGACTTCGTGGTCACCGGTGCAATCGACGACATCGGCGTGGAATCCGTGATCGGCTTCGGCAACATGAACGCCACCGCCAACTCGGAGGAAATGTACGGCAAGGGCATCGACGCGCGCTTCTTCAGCCGTGCGAACGACCGTCGCCGTGGCGGCTTCCTGGAATCCCAGGGTGGCGGCACGATCCTTGTGACCCGCGGTGACATCGCCGAGAAGCTCGGCCTGCCGGTTGCGGCCGTGGTCGGCTTCATCCACTCCTACGCGGATGGTGCCCACACCTCGATTCCGGCTCCGGGCCTCGGTGCCTTGGCTGCCGGCATGGGCGGCAAGGACTCCAAGCTCGTGCACGACCTGGCTAAGCTCGGCGTCTCAGCCGACGACATCGCCGTGGTCTCCAAGCACGACACGTCCACCAACGCCAACGACCCGAACGAATCCGAGCTGCACAACACGCTGGCCCACGCCATCGGCCGCACCAACGGCAACCCGCTGTTCGTGATCTCGCAGAAGACGCTTACCGGCCACGCCAAGGGTGGTGCCTGCATCTTCCAGGTCAACGGTCTGACGCAGCTGTTCAAGTCCGGCGTGATTCCGGCGAACGCGTCGCTCGACTGCGTGGATCCGAAACTCCAGCGCGACGACCATATGGTCTGGGTCAGGAAGCCCCTGCGCATCGGCGGCGGCGAGGACGAGTTCGGTCGTGAGACCGCTGGTCGCCCGGTCAAGGCCGGTCTGGCCACCTCGCTCGGCTTCGGACACGTCTCCGGCTTCGTGGCGCTGGTTCACCCCGGTGCCTTCGAGGCCGCTGTGGCCAAGGCCGATGGCGAGGCCGCGCTGGAAGCCTGGCGTGAGCGTGCCAACGCGCGCTTGGCTGCAGGCCAGCGTCACCTCGAGGAAGGCATGATGGGTCGCGCCGCGCTCTACGAGCCGATCGATAACCGTCGCTTCCACGAGGATCACCGCGGCTACGACCACCACGAGGTCGAAAAGGCCATGCTCCTCAACCCGGACGCCCGTCTCGGCGCCGACGGCTACTACGAGGCCTGATCTCCCTTGGCTCCCCTCGGTTGAGGGGAGCTGCCTCGCAAATTTTTCTCACTGACACAGCCTCAGTGAGATAAAATTAACAAAGTGCGAGAAGCCCCTCCGTGAAGGAGGGGCTTCTCGCACTTCAAGGGGCAGATTTGACATTCGCCGGAAGTCTACTTCCGTTTCAAGGGGTTGTTGCCCAAGTAGACAAGACGCAAAAACGGCGGAATGGCGTTGACGTCATGCCATTGATACTCGTGGTGCATAGGATGATCAGCCCCTTGAAACGGAGATAGACCTTCGGGACGGTTCAAATCAGCCCCTCGAAATGGAATTAGACCTTCGGGACGGTTCAAATCAGCCCCTCGAAATGGAATTAGAACTTCGGAACGGTTCGCATCCGCCTCTCGAAATGGAGATAGATATTTTCAGACCTCTAAATCAGCTTTCCAAAGAAGGAGTATGCCTATTTTTGGTGGTAGGTGAGTGGCTTTCGGCTTTGAAAGGGATACATTCACCTGGTTGCAGAATGTCATCTGCTTTCAAAGGGGTACCTAGACCGCGAGTATCTTCGTTGGAATATCAACGCTCATACTTGCGATATCAGAGTTTCAATACCCCTTTGAAGGCAGATAGCTTTCTGCAAAGTCTCAAATGTACCTCTTTGAACGAAGACGGGCATGTGTCCAGTCGCTTGATCAGGCTGAGATGCCTCTCGCTAAAGAAAAACTCGCAATTTCACGTCGTGATTGGGCGTCACTGTCTCGGAGGGTATTGATTATCGCATGAGCTAACCCTTGGCGGCGGTGACATTGCCGCCATTGAATCTATGCGTAATCGATGACGTATAAGAAATCCCTCCGGTCAGAGGAACCGGAGGGATTTTTACGTTCTGAAAGATCATTGGGCTCGGCTATTGCGAGTATGAACTACTCTGCAACGAGCGCGAGGAAGGCATCAGCCTCGGCAGCCAGACGCGCCTCGTCTTCATCGGACAGGGTGAGCTTGCCGGTGCCCCCAAGCCTCGGGAGCCAGAGCCACTCCGACCTGCTTGCCGGTGGGCAGCAGTTCGGTCTTGCCAAAGCCCAGCACCTCATTGAGCTTGGTGAGCTTGCCGGCGCCGACGGACTGACTGGCGGCAGCGGACAGGGCGACCTTCTTGCCGACCATCACGGAAGCGGACTCGGCCGGGAACGGCTCCAGCGGGCGGGACAGCCAGTCGAGCAGGTTCTTGAGCACGCCCGGGTAGCTGTAGTTGTATTCGGGGGAGAAGATCCACACGCCGTCGGCCTCAACCACGGCCTTGCGGGCAGCGGCTACGGCTGCCGGCGGGTTTGCATTGGTTGTTGGTAACGCTCTCATTGTGCAGTTGCCGCGCTGACAACCACTTCGCCTTAAGCGAAGAATCGGTGGCTGCGGGCGTGGAACACGCTCATTACTCAGTAAATCGTGGCCAACGTCGCATTTGGCCACTTGTTTGCGTGCAGCGGCATCGCCAACAGCACGTATTACGCCGGCATCGATTTGGGCATGTCATTGGGGCCGATTGTTGGCGGACTGCTGTACGGCAATGCGCCGATCCAATGGTTCTATCCGTTGTTCATGCTGGCCATGCCCGCCGCATGGCTGCTGTATGCGGCTACGGCGAACTGCGTTCATGGGCGGACTCGGTGATTGGCCGCAAAGCCCGAAAAACCGCGGGACACGCAGGGCAGGTGCATTTCTCCAACGGAGCGCGTATCTTTAACATCTGTTGCCTGTAAGGGTGACGAATGCGGACATAGCTTAGTTGGTAAAGCGCAACCTTGCCAAGGTTGAGACCGCGGGTTCGAGTCCCGTTGTCCGCTCTCGAAAGGCCAATTAATCGCGATTGATTCGGCTGGAGAATGACCCGGGCGGTTGGCGCAGTGGTAGCGCACTTCCCTGACACGGAAGGGGTCACAAGTTCGAATCTTGTATCGCCCACTTGATGGATTGCCGGCAGGTGACTGCCGGTTTTTTCATCACTGCCTCGGGCGATTGGCGCAGCGGCTAGCGCACTTCGTTCACACCGAAGGGGTCGTAGGTTCGATTCCTACATCGCCCACCTGAGATTCGCGCTCGCTAGCTATATGCTGCGAGCGTTTTTGCTTCCCCTCGGGCATTCGGTCCCTCAACGTACGATTTCCCGGACTATTTTCGGCGATGAAGAACGTACGCTGAGGTTTTTTGTTGTGCTCATTTGCCCATTTGGCCCATTTGCCGGACGCCTATGTCTGCATTAGTGGCGCTACCGGTGTTGCGCTCCCGCAATCGGAGTCATGTTGGCTCACGCAATTAGCGAGAGACGCGATTTTGTGTGAGGCCCCCAATCGAAAGGGATATCGGCAATGAGTAATCTTGCCTCGTTCTGCGCGCGATACTCGCAACAAACCATGCAATTGCCAGGCGGCGCGGAATTCTCATATCGGTACTATCGCAATCCCGTCGCCCGCGCTACGGTTGTGCTGTTGCCAGGCGGCATCGGGCTGCCCGACCTGTTCTATCTGCATTTCGAGCGATTCGCCGAGCATTATTCGGTCATTACGTTTGATTATCAGGAGCAGTTCACCACGAACGCCGAGCTTGCGCGGGCCGTCGCTAGCCTGCTGGACGGGTTGGATGAGCATGTGTGGCTGGTTGGGCAGTCGCTGGGTGGCGTGATCGCGCAAATCGTGGCGAAGTTCCATCCCGAACGCATCGAGGGACTGGTTGTCCAATACGTGTTCGCTGGCTCGGGATATGGGTCAAGAGGCTCGCGACGAATTGATGAGCATGGTTGAGAACCAACGCACGTGGAAGCGGCGGCTTCAGCTGATACCAATGCCAGTTTTTCGGCGGTTGATGGCGTGGGCTGTGATGCGTAAGACGCGGGACTTGTCTGCCGAAGAGCAGCGATTGATGCAGAATCTGTGCGATGCTCTGCAGCAGTTGCTGAACAAGCAGTACCAGCGGCACATGTGGGACTGTTCGATAGCCTGAAAAATTTTGCCGCAGACAATCTAGGCAATGTGCTTGGCGGGAATTTCAATCTCGGTTCGATTGGTGATTTGCCGGCGGTAATCGGTGAGCATTTCAATGCCGATCAGTTGGGTGAAATCCAACAGGTCGTCGGCGACCATTTGAACGCCGACCAACTTGACGAGCTGCAGGCGCTGGCGGAGGAAAACATCTCCGCCGACCAGATCAGTCAGGTTGCTGGCACAATTCAGGAGCAGGGTGTCAATCTGGACCTCGGGTCCATTGCCGAACAAGCAGGACTGCCCGCTGACATCATCGGCCAGATTTCCGGACTATTGGGCAAGTAGTTGCCTTAAGCTTTAACGCTGCCGGTGTTGTCTCGGCTATTGCGTGTTTTGCGGTCGCTCAGCAAATCATATGGGTCGTAGGTAACCGATTGCGAGCGCTGCTGTACACAGATGTGTACGTGGGTCGAGGCGGATTCGTGGTGGCAGGTGAGACAAACTGCCCTCGCATAGCTGGAAAAGCTTCGGTCTCGTGGAGTGCGATGTTAAAGCTGCTCAGGTCAACGGAATGGCGGAATTCCGCCGATGCAACTTGTGGTTGCGCTCGAATAACCGGCGATTGCAACCCAAAGATGGTGGCGGGTGACATGGACGGCATGCCATAGTGAGCCCATCGGCCGAACATGACATGATAAAGATTACGTATGAAGGGACATTCCAATGAGTTTTCGCGCTAACCTGCAGTACCTACGTGCGCAACGCAACCTGACCCAGGAACGATTGGCCATGTTGCTCGGCGTCTCGCGTCAGGCCATTTCGAAATGGGAATCCGAAAAGGCCTACCCCGAGATGGACAAGCTGCTCATGATCTGCGACCTGTTCGGATGTACACTTGACGACCTGGTGCTTGGTGATGTGAGTCGGCCTGCCGCGTCGGCTTCTGCGGCCGGTTCGTCGAATGTTGACTCCTCGGCTGAGACGGCATCGCCTTTAGCCGCTTCTTCCAAAACGGCGGGCATAATCGCTCCTATCGCGGAGCTTGCGCAGGATATCACTGGCTACGATGAACATCGCCGCCGATTCGCGCTGCTGATTGCCGGCGGTGTTGCTGCGATTGTCGCCGGGGTTGGCATCGGCAACCTGTTCGATTCCAGCAATTCCATTCTCGGAGCGACGCCGCTCAACGATTTTCTGACGTTTCTGTGCGTCTGCGTGGGTGTGATTGCGGGGCTGGCGATGCTGATTCCAGGAGGTCTGTCGCGTATTGACTTCAAACGGCGTCACCCATACGTAGAAGATTTCTACACCGGGGAGGACCGCAGCCGAGAATTGCGGCTGCTGGTAATCGGCATCGTCGGTGGCATCTCGGCTATTCTGATTGGCATTGCGGTGACGGTGTATGCCGATGACATGCTCGGCGTCTCCGATGGCTGGCCCAACGCAATTTTTCTGCTGCTCTGTGCGCCCGGTGTTTTCGGGTTTGTCTACTGCGGCATGAGATACAGTCTGCTCAATATCAACGCATACAACAGAGTTGCTGAGGACGACCGCAAGGAGCATGCGGGCGAGCAGGATTTCTACGACAAACTGACCGGCGCGGTATGCGGCATCATCATGATGATAGCCACGCTGATTGGCCTGTGCTTGCTGTTCCTGAGCCCAGCTGCTCTGCGCGGTGATTGGTCGACCGCCGGTACAGGCATGTTCTGGGTCGCATGGCCTATCGGCGGCGTGCTGTGCGGAATCGCTGCCACCGCCATCCAACTATTCAAGAATTATCGCGAGCGCTGATTACGCGTCGCAAATTAGTTAGTTTCGCGTCGGGTCTTTCTGCAGCAGCAGGAAGACCAGCGCCACGACGAGCAGGAGGGCGATGGAAAGCACGCCGAGCAAGGCGTTGCCGGTCAGGGAGGTGGTGGTGGACACCAGGAAAGTGCCGATGATTGAGGCGGTCTTAGGGAAGAAACAATAGTGAGACCGGGGAACCCTTGAAATCATTGGGGAATCATGGTGGCGATGCATTCGATGAACACATGTTGTTAACACAGATGTGGAATGAGGAGGCGCGTGAGGCTCGTGGTCTGCGACGCATGAGTGTGACCGTGAGCTCCCCAGCTGATGAGCGCAAAGGCGGAGTTTGGTTTCACGTGGGATTGTCCCGATGTCAAGGTCATGATGCAAAATCGTTAAGCGTCCTACGGATTGTATTGAGAAAAGAAGTCATTAGTAATACAATTGGCTTTGGAAAGGATTCATTATGAGCACTACCACTGTTCGCATGGATGATGATCTCAAAGCCGAAGTGAACGCCATTCTTGATTCCATGGGATTGAATTTCAATACGTTCGTGAATATGGCCAGCGTGCAGTTGGTGTCGCAGCGTCGTATTCCGTTCGAGGTGAAGGCGCCTGAACCCGTGCTGCCTCACGCGGGACATGTTGCCGCCAATGGGGTTACGTACCGTGGGGTCGACGAACAGGGGTATCCGGTGGTCGAAGTGCCGAACGCCATGGTGTTGAATCCAAGCCGGGGCGCCGATGGTGTTGCCGTACTGCCCAAGGCGTGGCGCGATGGCGAATAATCATGATATTCCGGAATTGATGCCGGTTCCGGAGCAATTGCATGTCTTCGACGTGTATCGCATGCGGGTGCGGTTCGAGGATGATCCGACGAAATCACGCAACCATTACGTGGCCGCCATCGTCATACAAGCCGACGACGACGGTGGAGTGGCTGTGAAACTGACCAGCAATCCAACCTGGCATGGGGCGGGCGATGTGCAACTGCCCGAGTATGAGCATGCCGGGCTTACCCATCTGACGACCGCTCGCTGCGCGCAGCTGGTGCGGTTCCTCCGGTCGGATCTACCGGGATTCACCGGTAGATTGAGTCGGAATGATGCCATACGTGTGGCCAATGCGGTCGGCGAGGTAAAGCCTGAAGAACAGGTGTGGCTGTAATTCTGTTCTGCCGTCTAACTGATTCGGGGTATTCACTGTGAACCAGTGCACAATTGCGATGGTCGGATGTCTTTCTACAGTCCGCTTATATGTGAAGGTTTTGTGGTCGACGTTGCGTCATATGTTGCTTGTGACGTTGCGTAATGCGGCATATTGCTTGGTGAAAGGAGGTTAGGCCATGTCGATGGACGATGAAACGGACAACCGATACACCACAGGGGACATCGCCAAACTCACTGGTGTGAGTGTGCGAACCGTGCAGTACTACGACGCCAAAGGTCTGTTGATTCCCAATGAGATCAGCGACGGCGGCCGAAGGCTGTATGGGGCTGCAGAGGTCGAGCGGATGCGGGTCATCCTTTTTCTCAAAGGACTCGGCTTCAAGCTGGAGCGGATTCGCTCGATTCTGTCGGACGAGCGGCCGGAACGGGTGCTGGTTGATTTGCTGGATCAGCAGACGGCATCCTTGCAGTCGGGTATCGCCGAGCAGAAGCAACGTCTTGATGACTGCTTGCAGCTGCGCAAAGCACTGACGGTCTCGGCGTCTGACTTCGTATCGCCAACATTAACCGACATGGCAACCGTTATGAACACCACAACCACTCATTCCCTGCGCACCACATATTTGGTCATGCTGGCAATCGGATTGCCCACGACTTTGTTGCAAATTGCATGCCTCGTCATCGGTGTGATGACAGACGTATGGTGGCCGCTGCCGGTCGCCGTTCTGCTGGCGATTGCGCTCGCCGTTGCGGCGACGAAGTACTATCGCTCCCGCGTGCAGTACCTATGTCCGGCTTGCCATGAGACCTTCCAGCCGGGTATGCGAGAGTTCGTATTCGCCGCACACACACCCAAGACACGCAAGCTTACCTGCCCGCATTGCGGTCACAGGGGGCACTGCATGGAACTCAGCATCTGAAAGTTTCTGATTATAGCGTTCGATTTACCAACGGTAGTTGTCGCAGAATTTGCAACAACTACCGCCCTGTCAAAATATGTGCGTTGTGCAGGGCTAAATTGTTTCAGGTCGCGGCTCGGGCGGTAGGATCTGCCGTTTTATTGCTGCTTCGGCGTTCCTGTTGCTGATTGATGGGTGACATTACGCTTGCGTTGGGTCCTTCTGCAGGAGGAGGAACACGAACGCCAACACCAGCAGGATGGCGATGGAAAGCACGCCGAGGGAGGCGTTGCCGGTGATCGACGTGGTGGTGGCCACGAGGAACGTGCCCAGGATGCTCGCGGTTTTGCCGAAGATATCGTAGAAGCCGTAGTACTCGTTGGCGTGATCCTTGGGAATGATCTTGCCGTAGTACGAGCGGGAGAGCGCCTGGATGCCGCCCTGGAACATGCCGACCAGAATCGCCAGAATCCAGAACTCCGCGGCCGACTTCAGAAAGAACGCGGCAAAGAACACGATGCACATGTATGCCACGACTGCGGCCGTGATCATCGTCTTGCTGCCGAACCGGCCGGACAGTCGGCCATACAGAATCGCGCAGGGGAAGGCCACGAACTGCGTGACCAGCAGCGCCACCACCAGCTGGGTGGAGTCGATGCCGAGCTCGGCGCCGTAGGACGTGCTCATCGAGATTACCGTGTTCACGGCGTCGATGTAGAAGAAGAACGCGATCATGAACATCCATAATGGCTTGTTCTTCACGATTTTGCCGAATGTGCCCGCCAGCTCGCTGAACGTGCCGCGCACGGCCGAGCCCAGCTGGTCGCGGGTGGCACGGTAATGCACTTGGCGGTAGCTGGTGATCAGCGGGATGGTGAATGCCACCCACCAGATGGCGGTGATGATGAACGAGGCGCGCGTGCAGGCTACCGTGGACCAGCCGAAGAGCGCCGGGCCGCCGAAGATCAGCGCGATGCACACGATGAACGGAACGGTGGAACCGATGTAGCCCCAGCCGTAGCCGTGCGAGGAGACCTTGTCCATACGCTCGTTTGACGTGGTGTCGATAAGCATCGAATCGTAGAACGTGAGCGAGCCGTTGAGGCCGATGGTCGCCAGAATGTAGACGATAAGGAACGGCAGCCAGGTCAGCGGTAGGGCCATCGCGCAGCAGGTAACCACTCCGGTGCCGAAGAAACCGAGGAAGAACTTGATTTTCATACCTTGCACGTCGGCGATGGAACCGAGCAGCGGCATAAGCAGTGCGATGACCAGCGATGCGATGGTTTGCGCATAACCCCAGGCGGACACGATGTTGCCGTCCGCCGGCATGAGTGATTTGGCGTAGATGGGGATGACTGCAGTGGAGAGCAGCACGAATGCCGAGTTGCCGACATCGTAGACGATCCACTTCTTCTCGCGGGCGGTCAACTTGCCGTTTGTCGGCACGGTGGATTGGCTCTCGGCCCCGGTGGGCTCGTGGATATTCGTGGAATTGGTCATGTCACTCCTAGGCAGTGTTCAACTCAATCTATCGTAGGAGCGCTCAAAGCGGTAGAGGGCCCATTCAGCTGAACGGTACGTGAATAATGCTGGGCAAGGCCCGTACGAAAAACTCCCCTCAGCCGCAGGTGACTGAGGGGAGCCAGAGAAATACTATTCTCCAATCAGTGCAATGGCCTCATCATAATCAGGGCACTGCGGCACACCGTTGACGCTGTGCTGAATGGCAATTGAAGCCGCTGCGTTCGCGATTTTGACCGATTCGGCCAAGTCATGGCCCTTCGCCAGCATCGCGCACATCACGCCGGTATGGCAGCCACCTGCCGATCGAGTATGAATGGCCTTGGTGGGGTAGCCTTCAATGTGTGTCGTCTCGCCGCCCGGTTCGCGTATCCAAGCACCGCGAGCGCCGACACGTACCACTAATGGCGCGCGCAATGTGGCGCCCAGACCATCGCACAACTGATGCATGAAATCGTCAAGACCGCCGCCGATGGTCACCTTGCTGTCGTCAATCGGAGCGCCCAAACGTTCGGCCAAGGTCATGGCCTCCTGACGATTGCAGGACCAGACTGGGCGCGCAAGCACCAAATCCTCAAGCATATGGTCGTTGACCAGTCGCAATGTATTGGTGGGGTTGATGACCAGTGTGTAATCGCGCTTGGTCGGATCGGCGCCGGCTTTCAACAGGAACCCGTCTACGCCTGCGGCCGTGTGGTCCATAAGCGTATTGCCGCTGATATGCACCACGTCCTTAGCCTGCGGCTCGAGTGTGCTGAACGTATCGGCGTCGCCGTGCGCTTCGGCGCCATAGGAGGCGATGAAGGTCTTCTTCGGGGAACCGGAGGTCAGCACCACACGGAAGCCAGAATCCTCATCGAGGCGATCCTGGCCGATATGTGTAATGCCGTTGTCTTGGAACGACTGACGAATGAAGTGCGCCCACAGGCCGTTGCCCAAAATGCCGGCATGCTCGGTCGGCACGCCCATGCGGCTGGCCGCTTGCAGCACTCGGTAGCTGCCTCCGATGGTGGGCTTCGGATGGTCGGCCACGGCGAATCCACCTTGTTCCGGTATCTCGTCCACATCCAGCATGATGTCTACCCACACTTGGCCCAACGAGATCACGCTTGGCTCATGGGTACCGATGCCTCGCCTGAGATTTAACATGACAACCTCCTTCGTTGTGAGTTGCGGTCGTAGTCGTAGCAGTTGCAGTGCGTATGCCGCGAATACGGGAGCCCCTTCGTTCCCATGCCATCTCTTATATCGAAATTATATGGGAGCTTGCTGGATAGGGAATAGACAAGGTGGCGTGTTGTATTGGATAATATGACTGTTTTGCCGGCGATTCGCGGACGGCGTAGTGCGCGGGATGGCGGCGAATAGAGGCTTCACACGAGCCTGATGCAGAGCATGCCGCGATGATGAGTCGGGCATGATACACGCAAGAGTTGCGGTTGTCGGTATTGAGCTATATATTTGTGAAGTTGTGTGTTCGGCCTGCCGGGTAAAACCAGCGACCGGATACGTGAAAGACTTGACACATCAAGGTTTAAGGGAGTCCATCATGGCAGCTCGTTGCGCAGTGTGCGGCAAGGGACCGCAGACCGGTTTCACCGTTTCCCATTCGCACCGTCGTACCAAGCGTAGCTTCCGCCCGAACCTGCAGTCCGTGCGCACCACGATCGACGGCGAGAACACTCGCCTGCGCGTGTGCGGCAAATGCCTCAAGGCCGGCAAGGTTCAGCGCGTGGCCGCGTGAATCGCGTACTAACGTACTAACGTCTACAAAACCCGCTTGAGCTTCGGCTCGGCGGGTTTTGTTGTAGGTGATGCCGTTCGAGGGCTTACGGATAGAATGGAGCGCTATGAGTATCACCATGGACACCGCACTCGCTTCGCTGGTTCCCAACAAGCGTCGCGTGTCCGCGCTCAAATCGCTGGGCGTCACCACTGTGGGCGAGGCACTCACCTACTATCCTTTCCGCGTCACCGAACCGGTGCCACTGCGCACGATTCGAGAGGCCGTGATCGGCCAGCAAATGGCGTTTGCCGCTCAGGTGCGCGATGTGCGGGTGGTGCAAGGCCGCATGTCACGTGTCATCGCCACTGTGGACGATACCGATTATGCGCGCACTCGCCATATGCCCGGAGGTATCGCACAGCTGACGTTCTTTGGCGGCCGCAAGAATTATGTTGACTGGGTGGCGAGACGCCTCAAGTCGAGTCCGATTCTGGTCGTTTCTGGTGTGCCCAGTGAATATATGGGTCAACTCCAGTTCACTCACCCGGATATTGTGACCGTCGCGCCCGGGCCGGCGGGAACAGCGACGGGTTCGGGGAGCAAGAACAGTATTCCTGATGCTGCGGCCGATTCTGCATCCACGGGCTCTGCTGGCCCATACGCGAATTTCCAGTCTGCCGCCGATTGGCCCGCTTCGACGCTTAAATATGATGCCGACACCGTGGCGGACGCCCTCACCCGCGTCTGCCGTCCCCGGCCGATCTACCACGCCAGCTCGCGTATTTCGTCTGAGCATATTCACGAGACGATTCTGGGGCTGTTGTGGATGATGGGTGCGCGCACATCATCTGTGCCTGAAAGCCAAAGCATGCCCGCCGAACTCGCTGCGCCCTCCACCGACAACATCGCGGTGCAGGACGGCGAGGAATCCGAGTCCAAGGTTGCCACACTCGCCCAGTCCATCCCGGATATTCTGCCTAAATCCATACGCGCGGCCAAGGGCCTGCTTCACAGGGCGGAGGCGTTCTTGGCCATTCATGACCCGGGCTCCACCGTGCGATTCAAAGCGGCCATTGAGACGTTGCGCTACGAGGAGGCGTTCGTCTCTCAGGCATCGCTACTGAAGGCCCGCCAACATGCTCATAAGTCGTCTGCTCATCCGTGCCTGTTGGACGGCGATAATGAAACCGGCGCAGCCAGCACGACGGACGTAACTAATTTGCGTGATCGGTTCACCGCATCCTTGCCATTTGAACTGACTGCTGGTCAGCATCAGGTAGTTGAAGATATCGCCGCTGATTTGGCTCGTGACTGGCCTATGCAACGCCTGTTGCAGGGTGAAGTCGGATCCGGCAAAACCGTGGTGGCGCTCGCCGCCATGCTGCAAGTGGTCGGCGCGGGGTATCAGGCGGTGCTTGTGGCTCCTACTCAGGTGCTCGCCGAACAGCATTTTGAGACTATTGGCAAGATGGTCGCCGACCTCAATGTTCCTGTCACGTTGCTAACGGGCGGCATGAAACTCGCAGCCCGGCGTAAGGCTCTTGCTGCTGCGGCCAGTGGCGAGCCGGGCATTATCGTGGCTACGCATGCGGCGTTCTCCAAGACGTTCCAAGCACCACATCTGGCTTTGGTGGTCATTGATGAGCAGCACCGATTCGGTGTGGAACAGCGCGAAAGTCTCAATGCCAAAACCGATGACGGTACCACGCCGCATCTGCTGGTGATGACCGCAACGCCTATTCCGCGCACCGCCGCCATGACTTGGTTCGGCGATCTTGATATTTCCTGGCTCACTGAGCTGCCTGGTGGCCGCAAACCGATTCGCACGGTGGTGATTAACGAAACTGACGCGGGCACGATGGGGCGTATGTTCGCGCATATCCGTGCGCGTGTAGATGCAGGGGAGCGGGCCTATATCGTCTGCCCGCGCATCGATACGGATGATGAAGATGACGGCGGCGTGTCGGCAGCGGATTCCGCGCGGCGTTCGCGAGGGCTTTCAGCGGGTTCAAGCGGGCGATCCAGTCGGGCGGCTTCTTCGCGGGCATCCCGCGCATCGGCCGATGACATTGGCATTGATGATCCGTATGAGACTTTCGACGACAATGGTGAGACGGTAGTCCGCCCGCCGTTGCACTCGGTAGCCGAAATCGCAGATCGATTGCAGAAGCTCCCGCAGTTTGCCGGCATCCGTTTCGCCACATTGACCGGTCGAGACAAGGATGATGTCAAAACCCAAGTTATGGCTGACTTCGCCAGCGGCGAGACTCCGATTCTGGTTTCGACCACGGTGATCGAGGTAGGCGTGGACGTCAAACAGGCCAGCTGCATAGTCATTTTCGATGCTGACCGGTACGGCTTGTCCCAGTTGCACCAACTGCGTGGTCGTGTGGGGCGCGGTGGCACCAATTCGTGGGCATTCCTCATCTCCCGTGCCGAGCCGGGCTCGCCCGCCGAGCAGCGCCTTGAGGTCATCCACAATTCGCTTGATGGCGCCGAAATCGCACAGGCAGATTTGGAATTCCGCGGTGCCGGCGACGTGCTGGGAGATGCCCAATCCGGTGGCAAGTCCAGTCTGAAGCTGTTGCGCGTGGTCAAGGACGCCGACATGATCGCCGACGCTCGTACCCGTGCCGAGCAGCTGCTCGAAGCCAACCCCGAACTGGCCGGTGAAGTCCAGCTTGCCGGAGCGGTCCTCGACTTTACCCGAGGCAACGAGACGTTTTTGACTTCCAGCTGAGGCCTTCTCGGTTTCGAGGGGCAGATACACCGGTTGCCCGGAAGTCTATCTCCGTTTCAAGGGGCTGGTGGCTGAGTAGACATGGACACAAAACGGCGGAATGACGTTATCGTTAGACCGTTTATACTCGATGTTTCGTGCTTGAGGAGCCCCTTGAAACGGAGATAGACCTCCTGAAATGCCCCAATCAGCCCCTCGAAGGCCAGATTGACGATTGTTGTGCCTTGATTGCCTCAATTATGAGAGATCCGTGGGGAAGCCGGCCGTCAGTCAGAATATTGCAAAGGCCGTATTAACGAGTTCGATGGTTCCGAGCAGCCGCTAGGCTGGTAGACATGCGCGTTATTTCTGGACGATTCAAGGGTGCGGCACTCGCCACCCCGAAAACCGGCACCCGGCCCACCACGGATCGCACCAAAGAGGCGATTTTCTCCCATCTTGATTCATGGGATGTGCTGGACGACGCCCGTGTGCTGGATTTGTTCGCTGGTACGGGCGCACTGGGCATCGAGGCATTGAGCCGCGGCGCACGTGAACTGGTGGCCGTGGAAAGTTCCCGACCTGCGGCGGCGCTTATCGCCAAGACGTTCGCGCAACTGCAGAAAAACCGTTCTTGGGACGCCTCGCTGAAAGCCCGTGTGCTCACTAAAAAGGCCGAGCAGGTGACTGGCGGTTTTGGCGAGCCGTTCGATGTGATTTTTATCGACCCGCCCTACGCTTACGGAACCGACGAATGCAACCAGCTTCTGGCCGACTTGGCGGCGGGCAGCGCCACTAACACCAACACGGTGATTATGCTCGAACGTTCGGTGCGATCGGAGGATCCGCAGGCCCCTGAGGGTTGGAAAATCACCGAAAGTCGCAACTACGGCGAAACCGCTGTGTTCTATATTGAGGCGATTGAGTCGGAGGCGTAGCCTACTCCAACTTGCGCGGGTGGGCGGCGGAGACCTCCCAACCTAAAGCCATCAGGGTCTTGCGGTCGGCCTTATCCAACGCCTTGCAATCCAGCGCCGCAATCAAATCCGGGCGAATCTCGGCGGTGCGGGCCAGCGCCTCATCGCGGCGGTAGCGATCCACCTTGCCATGATCTCCGGAAAGCAGCACATCCGGTACGGCGATATCGCGCCATACGGCCGGCTTGGTGTACTGATGGTGTTCCAACAGCGCGCCCTCGCCGGTGTAGGACTCTTCGACAATGGAATCCGGGTTGCCCATGAAGCCCGGCATAAGGCGGGTAATGGCCTCCAGCATCACTGAAACCGCTACTTCGCCGCCGTTGAGCACATAATCGCCAATGGAATACTCGCGCACATCGATGCCCTGCGAACGGTAGTAGTCGGGAATGCGCGCGTCGTACCCCTCGTACCGGCCGCAGCCGAACAGCAGATGCTTGGCATGACTGAGTTCCGTGGCGTCACGCTGAGTGAACAGCGGGGCCGACGGGTTCGGGAAGATGAGCACTGGTGCGCTTAGCTGGGCGGACACGTCACTTTCGGCAGGAGAGCCGTCAGAAGAAACGGGAACGTTGACGGATGCCGATCGCGTGTTGGCAGCGGAGACCGGATCGTCGGATTGGTTCGTATCGGCGTCAGAGTCAGCTGCAATACCTGGAGCTGGGACCGAGTCAGACTGCTGCGAAAGTCCCAGCAGCTCATCCAGACATTCGCCCCACACTTCGGGCTTCATCACCATGCCGGCGCCGCCGCCCACCGGCGTATCGTCTACCGAATGATGCACGTCGTGGGTCCAGTCGCGCAGATTGTGCGCCTTGATCTCCAACAGCCCCTTGGCCTGGGCCTTGCCCATCAGGCTCAGGTTCATCACCTCAAAATACTCGGGAAACACGCTCACGATATCGATCTTCATGCTTCCCAGCCTAACGGTAGCCCCGCCCGCATTACACGGCCACCACTACACTATTGCGGTGATGAATACGACGATGAGAATCCCCACACGCAAGAAGCCCGAAGTGCTGTCTCCGGCCGGCAACTTGCGCGGCCTGAAAACTGCGGTCGATTATGGTGCCGACGCCGTCTACTGCGGCGGCAAAGCGTTCGGCATGCGCTCGGCCCCCAAAAACCTGAGTCTTGAGGACTTCGAGGAGGGCTCGCGCTACGCCCATGAGCGCGGCGCCCGCGTGTATGTGACGTGCAATGTGCTGCCACGTAACAACGAGATCGAAGCCATGCGCGAATACATCGGCCAGCTCAAAGACACCGGCGTGGATGCGCTCATCGTCTCCGATATCGGCGTAATGATGATGGCCCGCCAAGTGGCCCCGAACCTCGAACTGCATGTTTCCACCCAAGCGGGTGTGACCAACTACCAGGCCGCCAACGCGTTCTATGAGCTCGGTGCTCGCCGTGTGGTGCTGGCCCGCGAGATGGACTTGCAGGCTGTGCGCGATATCCGCGCCAACATTCCCGATGACCTTGACATCGAATGCTTCGTGCACGGCGCCATGTGCATGGCGTTCTCCGGTCGGTGCCTGTTCTCCAACTACCTGACCGGCCGTGACGGCAACCACGGCGAATGCGCCCAGCCCTGCCGCTGGAAGTACTCGATTGTGGAGGAGAAACGCCCCGGACAGTACTTCCCGATCGAGCAGACAGAAAACGGCGCCTACCTGTTCAACTCACAGGACATGAACATGTTGGGCCACCTCGACGATCTGATCGATTCCGGCGCCACCAGCCTCAAAATCGAAGGCCGTGCGAAAAGCGCCTACTACATCGCCGCGATGACCAACGCCTACAAGACCGCCGTCAACGAATACATGATTCAGCGCGGTTTTGAAGATGCTGACGGCAATATCTTGCTGCCGTTCCACGACCGCGTGATCCGCCCGTCCGACCCTGATTACGGCCAGGGAACCGAAGATCAGGTAATGCGCAATGCCGACGCCGCATTCGCCGGTGTGGCCGATGAAGGCTATGACCGTGCCGTCGCTACGTCTGATGCGCCGGAGCCCGACGGCATGAGTTCGCATGCCCGTTCCACGCGTCGCAAGTCCAACACCGCCGTCGAACAGATTGAGACCGATTGGAAGCACGCAGCCGTTCGCCCGGCCCCTCACGTCGAACTGCCCGAATGGCTGCTCGAAGAAACCGACAAAGTAGCCCACCGTGACTACTCCACCGGCTTCTACTACCCCGAGCACAAAGTCACGCAGAACACTGACCGCTCCGCCTATTTCCGTTCCTGGCTGGTAGTCGGAGAAGTGCTCAGCTGGAGCGCAGACGAAGGCGGCCGCGTCACACTGATGAGCCGCAACAAAATCGAACCCGGTCAGCAAGTCGAATTCCTCCTGCCCGGTGAGCGTCCGTTGGCATACATTGTGCCGGAAGACGGTCTGCGCGATGCAGACGGCACACCGGTGCCCGCCATCAATAATCCGGCGCATGTGTTTTCGATGCCTTGCCCGCATCAGGTGCCCATCAACGCCGCCATCCGTTCGCGTACCAAGAAGCCCACGCTCAAAGCCGAATAAAGGAACGAACATGCCTGAATATAGTGACGAAATCCTCGACTCCAACCAGATCAGCTCCACTGATAAGGAGGGTCGCCCGATTCCGGTGACCATTCCGATTGCGCTAGCTCCCGGTATCACGGTGGTTTACACCACGCGGCTGGGAGGGCTGAGCACCGGTGATTACGGCAATCTGAACCTCGGTGGCAAATCCGGCGACAATCCACAGGCCGTGATGTCGAACCGCATTGCCTTGTCTGAAGCAGTGCATGCACGCCTGTCGCTGGTCTCGCAGGTGCATTCCGGCGTGGCTGTGGATGTGGATGATTCCTTCGTTGTCAACACCCCATTTGGTTTCGATGTATCCGGCACCCACCGGAGTGTGGAGGAATATCAGGCGGGTCGTGGCATGGAGACTGATGCCGATGGTCGTAAGCACGAGCCGACCGAACCCACTGGGTCAGCTGAGAATGTGTCGCAGGTCATCGAGGCAGACGGGCAAGTCACCTCACAATCCGGCATCGCCCTGGGTATGTTCGCGGCTGACTGTCTGCCGGTGCTCCTCGCCGACCCGGTCACCGGCGTCATCGGCGCGGCTCATTGCGGACGGCGTGGCCTTGAACGCGGCATCATCGAATCCACCGTGGAACTGATGAAGCTCAAGGGGGCCGATCCGACGAACATCATTGCTACACTCGGCCCGCGTATCTGCGGTGATTGCTACGAGGTGGGCGATGAGGTCGCCGACCAGTTCGTCAAGCGTTTCCCGTTGACCAAAACGCAGACACGCTTCGGCGGTGCCGGCATTGATATCGCCGAAGCCGCAATGATTGACCTCGCCTTTGCCGGTGTCCATCAGGTGGTTGATTCCATGCCGCGCGTCCATGCTGCGACCGAATACCTCGAGGCGGATCCTGAACTTGCTGAACTGTGCCGCACCGACGGTGAGGGACCGGCCGAACTTGCGGAGCGCATCGGCAACATCAACCACAGTATGTGCACGCTCGAGAATCCGCTCTGGTACTCCCATCGCCGTGCCTCGCTTGCCAACAAAGCCCACGAAGGCCGCCTGCTGGCTCTCATCGTGCGGCAATAGCGAGCACATTCCGTGGAGAAAGCTGTGAGGCAGGTCGCGAACGGCCAGACCTCCCCTTACGGTGGTGGCTATGACTGAGAGAGACTCCGATATCCCTGAAACCGCAGCCGCCCGACCCGCACAGACCGCGCCGGTGGTGGCCGTGGTGCTGGCGGCCGGCTTCGGTACCCGCTTTGACCCCGACAACCCCAAGCAGCTTGTCTCTGTGGGCGGCAAGCCCATCGTGTGCTGGAGCATCGAGGCGTTCGAGCGTTGCGGGCGTGTCAGTGACATCGTGGTGGTGGTCAATCCCAAGGTACGTTCGGCAGTCGAATCGCTGATTGACGATATGGGATACACCAAAGTGCGCGTGATTATCGACGGTGGCGCCGAACGTGTGGACAGCACCGCCGCCGCGCTTGACACGTTGGCGGCCGCCGGTATTCCCGATGACGCCAAGATCCTGATTCATGATGCCGTCCGACCGTTTGTGGAGCAGTCCTCCATCGAGGGGTCGATTGACGCGCTCGACCAGTTCACCGCCGCAACCGTGGCATATGCTTCCACTGATACAGTGCTGCTGACCGAGGATCTCGGCGATGTGAAAGTGGTCAAATCGGTGCCGGACCGCCCGAACACGTTCCGTGCGCAGACACCGCAGTCGTTCCGATTCGCCACGATTCGCCGTGCATACGAACTGGCCGCATCCGACCCGGATTTCCACCCCACCGATGACACTCGGGTAGTGGTCGACTATCTGCCTGACGAGCCGGTTGCCATCGTGTCCGGCAGCGAGACGAATCTCAAAATCACCACGCTGGAAGATGTGCCCACCGCCGAACATATCGCCGAGGAAATTCAGGGACGCGATCCCAAGGAAGAGGCGCGCGCCCGCATGCATGCGCTCCTCGCCCAAGCCGCAGGCCAGATGCGCTGACCTCCCCAAACCCGTGAAGAGATATTAGACTTACCAATATGCGTGAACTCAATGTTGTGATTTCCGGATTCGACCACTATGACGGTGTGGACGTTAATCCGGCTATCGAGGTGCCCAAGGCCATTGCCGAGCAGGGTTTGGGGCCTGCCTCCGGTCCGGACGACCCGTTGGATCAGGTTGAGGTGACCATTCATGTGGTCAGCATTCCGGTGAGTTTCGCCAAAGCCTGGCCCACACTCAAAGAGACCATCGAGGCCACGAGGCCTGACATTGTCATCGCCACTGGGCTCAAGCATTCGGCCCGTGGTGTGATGCTGGAACGCTGCGCCACCAATTTGATGGATACGGCCAAACCTGACGCCGACAATGTGACTCCGCGTCGCGAGCCCATCGATCCCGACGGCCCGGCCGCTTACTGGACGCGTCTGCCATTGCGCTCGATTTTGAATGACTTTGCCGACGATTCGATTCCGGCCACCTTAAGCTCTGATGCCGGCACATTCGTATGCAACTCGCTGTTCTACAATTTGCTCAATTGGACCGCCACTCAGGAACGTGTGCTGGGAGGATTCGTGAGCTTCCCATTGGTAGGGCCGGCGCATTCCAGCCAGAACGGATTGCCGCTGGAACAGCAGATTGCCGCTGGGCGAGACGTGGTGCGCGAGGCTGTGCGCTACTATCTCAAGCCCTCCAGCTCCGATATCCTCATTGCCTGAGTCTCACCCCGACACACCAAAACCGAACACGTTTCGCACGCATTGTAACGATGTTCGCCGTCCCCGGCTTCGGCATGCTTCCATGCGCTACAGTGCTTGAGGACGAGCCAAGTTGCGTATGTGAAAGGACGGACAGACATGGTGGACCGTTTCCCGGTGGTGCTGCGAGGATACGACAAAGAGAAGGTGGACGCGGCATTCGAGGTTGCCCAAGATAGCGTGAACGAGGCCCATCGCACGCTGGCCAACATGCGAGAGCAGATTGCCGCGGATGATGATCGCATTCTGCAATTGCAGGCCCAATTGCAGGAGGAGCGCAATAAGAAGTCGCAGGGCAACACGTTCGCGTCGCTCGGCGCCAACGCTCAGCAGATGCTTGCTTCCGCCGAGCAGACCAGTTCCGAGCTGCTCGAACGCGCCAAGCAGGACGCCTCCTCCACGCGCATGACCGCGCAAGCTCAAGCCGAGACGTTGATTAACAACGCTAAGTTGGACGCGCAGCACATTGTGGATGATGCCAATGCCAAGGCTGCTTCCATCCTGCAGGATGCCAACAATCAGGCTGAATCAATCACCACTGCCGCCAACGAGGATGCCGCCCAGCTGCGCGCTGAGACCGCCAAGAACGTCACCGAGCAGCGTCAGACCGTTGAACTTGAGCTCAGCAACACCCGTGAGGAACACGATAAGAAGCTTGCCTCCGAACGCTCTACGCAAGAGCGCGAAATCGCCGAGATGAGGGCCGAAGCGGCCAGGCAGACCGCCGAGCTGCGCAAGAACGCCAACGAGGAAATCGCCAAGCTCAAGTCCGATTCCAATGACCAGATCGAAGCGGCGCTCGCCGATGCCAACAAGAAGCTGGCCGATGTACGCGAGCAGGTGTCCAAGATGATGACCGAGGCCCAGCGCAAGGCCGGCGAGATCACCGATACTGCCAAGGCCAAGGCTCAGGAGATCACCGACGAGGCCGAGGTCAACCGCACCAACACGATGAGCCAGGTCACTGCCGAGGTCGAACAGATTCGTGCCGACATTGCCGCTCAGCAGGATGAGGCCACCAAGAAAGTCAACGAGTTGCTCGCCAACCTCGAAGAGCGCCGTACTGCCGCCAAGCAGGAGGCCGATGAACTGGTTGGCCAGGCGAAGAACACCCGTGAAGAGGCCGACTCCTATGCGGCCGATAAGCGTAAGGAAGCCGACGAACAGGCGGCTGAGATCGTGCGCAAGGCAGGTGAGGACGCCGACAATCAGATTCAGGAGCGTCGTAACGCGGCCCAAAGCGAGCTTGACGGGCTGGCCAAGCGCATTGCCGAATTGCAGTCGCGTGAGGCCACTATTACCCAGCGCGTTTCCGAACTGCGTGCGATGTTCGCCCAGGCATTCTCCGGCTTCGGTCTCAGCGCCGATAATGCCGGCGATGCCGCTGCCTCGCTGCCGGTGGTCAACCCGGTTCCGGAACAGCAGCAGGAATCGGATGACGAACAGGCGCAGCCTAATGACGCCGAAACCGATGGACAGAGCGCCGAACAGGGCGACGAGGCCGACCAGTCGGAACCGTCTGAGCCCGAGGCTGAATGACAAGCCATCGATTAGACTACTAACGGCAAGATATACGGCACCTGTGCTCTGCGCCAGGTGCCGTAATCGTTGTGAACATTGCGCCACAAGCGTACCGAACCCAAAGAAGGAATAGACATGAGTGAATTGACGCCTTTGACTGGCGAAGCGCTGAACACTCTGCGCAGCGAATTTGACGCCGACGGCACCAGCCGCCTGGCCATGAACGCGGTGACCGCCGCTGGAATCGACAAGGTGGCCCGCAACTATGATCGCGCCCGTCTGCTGCAGCGTCGCTTCTCCACCACCGTGGATAACGGCGAGGCCACCCATCAGGATCGCTCCGGCCGCTGCTGGCTGTTCAGTTCCCTGAACGTGGCCCGCTTCATCGCCAAGAAGAACATGAACTTGAAGGAGTTCGAGTTCTCCCAGAACTACGCGATGTACTACGACAAGCTGGAGCGCGTCAACTACTTCCTCAAGGATGTGGCAGCTCTGGTGGAGGCCGGCGAGCCTGCTGACTCCCGCCTGATCCAGCACCTGCTCGCCGACGTGATGGGCGACGGCGGCCAGTGGACCATGGCCATGAACGTGTACAAGAAGTATGGTGCCGTGCCCAAGGATCTGTTCCCGGAGACCGAATCCTCCAAGAACACCGGCGAGATGAACACCCAGCTTCGTCACCTGCTGCACACCGCCGTGGCGCACATGTACGCTGCCGAAGGCGACACCGCCAAGGTCGAGCAGATCATTGCCGAGACCACTGCTGCTGGCCACCGTATCCTGACCATCCACCTGGGCGAGCCGCCGGTCTCCTTCGACTGGGAGTGGACTGACGCGGACGGCGAATTCCACCGCGACGGCGAGATTACGCCGGTCGAGTTCTGGAAGAAGTACGTGGGGCCTGCCGGTCTTGAGGACTACGTGTGCCTGGTGGACGACCCGCGCGCCGAGCACGCCAAGGGCAAGAAGATCGGTATTGAGCACCTCGGCAACGTGGCCGGCGGCGACGCCACCGAGTACCTCAACGTGCCGAACCAGTTCATGAAGGACTGCGTCAAGCAGATTCTGGTCGAGCAGGGCATTCCGGTGTGGTTCGGTGCCGACTGCCACCCGTTCATGGATCGTGAATCCGGCGCTTGGGCCACTGATCTGTTCGAGTACGGCAAGGTATACGACGTGGACTTCGACCTCGATAAGGAAGCCCGCGTACGCTTCGGCGATTCCGCCATGAACCACGCCATGGCATTCGCCGGTGTGGACGTTGCCGACGATGGCGCCACCCGCCGCTGGCGCGTGGAGAACTCCTGGGGCGCCAAGATCGCCGACAAGGGCTACTTCACCATGTCCGACGACTGGTTCACCGAGTACGTCTACGAGGTCGCCGTTCCGAAGAGCATGCTCCCAGCCGAATACCAGAAGGCTTTAGAAGAGCCCGCCACCATGCTTCCGGCTTGGGATCCGATGGGCGCATTGGCCAAGTAGCACGCGAAGCGTGCGTCGGCCAATGTGAGAAGCCGGAAATAGAAAACTGTCCAGTGGACTGTTTTCCCGGCTTCCCGGCCAGCAGGCCGGAGCTGAAAGGCGAGTCCGTAATTGTGGGGCTCGGAGAGCGTGAGCATAAACAAACTGCTATAGTTAGGCCTTCGTGCAACACGCACGGAGGCCTAACTTATAGTCATAGAAGAAGAAAGGAGTCGAGCAATGGCAGCACTGCGTGGTCCTGATAGTTCAGAGGACGAACGTCGTTTGGGGGAGCAGGCGGTCTTTCCCGAGACAGTGGATGTCAATATTCGCCAGCTCGACCCCATTCCCGCACCTCGCGCCTTCCTCAAGGAGCAGCCGCTCACCGATGAGATGAGCGAGCTCGTGCTTCACTCCCGTCAGGAGATTCGTGACGTGCTCAATGGTCGCGACGACCGCTTGCTGGTCATTGTGGGCCCCTGCTCTATTCATGATCCCAAGGCCGCGCACGAATACGCCGAAAAGCTTGCCGCCGTCAAGCGTGAGCTCGAAGACCGTCTCGTCATCGTGATGCGCGTGTACTTCGAGAAGCCGCGTACCACCATCGGTTGGAAGGGCTTGATCAACGATCCTGATCTGGATGGCCGCTTCAATATTCGCAAAGGCATGTGGCTGGCCCGCAAGGTGCTCACCGACGTGCTGAGCCTCGGTCTGCCCACGGCCACCGAATGGCTCGATCCCATCACTCCGCAGTACATCTGCGACGCGATCAGCTGGGGTGCCATCGGCGCGCGCAATACCGAAAGCCAGGTTCACCGCGAACTCGCTTCCGGCCTATCCATGCCGGTGGGCTTCAAGAACTCCACCGACGGCTCCATCAAGGCCGCCGCTGATTCTTGCTATGCCGCAAGATTTGAGCACCACTTCCTATCCATCAATCTTGATGGCCGTGTGATTTCCGCCGAGACCAAAGGCAACCCGGACTGCCATCTGGTGCTGCGCGGCTCCAGCCATGGTCCGAACTATGATGCCGCATCCGTGCGTCAGGCGCTCGAGGATCTGAAGGCATCCAAGGCGTCCGGCCCCAGCCAGCATGGCCTCGTCATTGATGCCGCCCATGGCAACTGCGGCAAGGATGAGAATCGTGAAGCCGGGGTCATCGAAGAGATTGCCGAACGTTTGGCGGCCGGCGAACAGGGCATTACCGGTGTGATGATGGAAAGCTTCCTGGTGGGAGGACATCAGAAGCCGGCCCCGCTCGATCAACTGGTGTACGGTCAGTCCGTCACCGATTCCTGCGTGCCGTGGGATCGCACCAACGAGCTTTTGCACACGCTGGCCGACGCCGTCACGACTCGCCGCGCGCTCCATCGCTGATAATCTGGGTTTGTTCCCGTGACACCCTATCCTTGGGAAAGATAATAATCCAAGGAGAGATGTTATGCAGCAGCAGGATGGCAGCGCCACGGCCACGCACCCGTTGCAGGTCGGCCCGCAGCCGTTGAATACGCCGGAGGAGCTTCGCGCGATTCGTCAGGCCATGGGAGAGGGCAAGAACCCGCTCATCGCCACGGACGTGCCGCGCTGGGAGGACCAGGTAGGTGTCAGCCGCATCATCAACCGCAGGGTGCTGGAGCTTGAGCCGCTGCCCACGCCGGCTCAGGTACTTGCCGAACTTCCTCTGACCGATAAGGCTCAGGAGATTGTCGCCTATTCGCGCGACGAAATTCGTGCATGTCTGTACGGTCAAGATGACCGGCTGCTGGTCATCGTTGGCCCTTGCTCGGTTCATGACCCGCAGGCGGCGCTTGACTATGCTCATCGATTGGCTGCGCTGAAGGATGAGCTCGGCGAGCAGCTGCTTATCGTCATGCGCGTGTACTTCGAAAAGCCACGTACCACCGTCGGGTGGAAGGGCCTGATCAACGATCCGGATATCGACGGCAGCCACAACATCAAGAAGGGCCTGTTGCTGGCGCGCAAGACTTTGCTCGGCGTATTGGATGAGGGCTTGGCCGCTGCCACGGAATTTCTGGAGCCTACTAGCCCGCAGTTCATCTCGGACGCGGTGAGCTGGGGTGCCATCGGCGCGCGCAACACGGAAAGCCAGATTCACCGACAGCTAGCCAGCGGCCTGTCCATGCCGGTGGGCTTCAAGAACGCCACTGATGGCTCGGTCAAGGCCGCCGTGAACGGTTGCTTCGCCGCTGCCCAACAGCACACGTTCTTCGGCATTGACCACTTGGGCCGTGCCTGTGCAGTCGAGACACTCGGCAACCCGGATTGCCATGTGGTATTGCGTGGTTCCGCGTACGGCCCGAACTACGATGCCGAATCCGTGGCTAAGGCCATGGGTGACGTGCGTGCCGAAATGCCCGCCGAATCGGCTGCGTCCCATGGCCTTATCATCGATTGCTCGCATGGCAATTCCGGCAAGGATGAGCATCGACAGGCCGAAGTAGTGCGCAATATCGCCGGTCGAATTGCGGCTGGGGAACAAGGCATCACCGGTATCATGATGGAAAGCTTCATTGAGGGCGGCAATCAGAAGGCCGCGCCACTGGACCAGCTGGTGTACGGCAAGTCGATTACTGACAAGTGCATTAGCTGGCCGGACACCGAAGCGCTACTGCGCGAACTTGCCGAAGCCGTGGCGACGCGGCGGTGGCACTGAGCCATTTATGCCCCCGCTAGCGGGACTGGCTCGTGAAGCGAGACTGGGGGTGGTTTGAGCGAGACACCTTAACGACCCCCCAGTCGACTACGTCGACAGCCCCCCGCCAGCGGGAGCCTGTATGAAAGGAACTTACGTATGGGTATGAAGACCGTGGCTATTATCGGCGCGCTGGACGAGGAAGTGGCGCTGATTGCCAAATCGCTCACGCACGTGACCCACACCGCCAAGGGCAGCCTTGACATCGTCTCCGGCACCGTGGATTCTTTTGGATCCGACGTGATTAAGGTCGCCGCAACGGTAGGCGGTATGGGGCTGGTCAATGCAGCCGCCACCACGCAGCTGCTGATTGACGAGTTCGCTCCGGATGCCGTGATTTTCACCGGCATTGCCGGCAACCTCAACACCCACCTGCATATCAATGACGTGGTGCTTGGCGGCACCTTGCGCTACCTCGACACCGACATGCGACTCGTGGGCCAGTGGAAGCCCGGCACTGCCGATGCCCCGATTGAGGAATTCCACTCCGACGACCACCTGCTGGAGGTTGCTGACGCGGCGCTTGCCGAGGCCGGCATCACCCACATCGTCGGTATCATCGCCTCCGGCAATTACTTTGTGGACACGCCTGAAAAGGTCGAGGAAGTCGTCCGTCTTACCGGTGCTGATGCCGTGGAAATGGAAGGTGCCGCAGTGGCCCAGGTGGCCGCCCGCAATGACGTGCCTGCTCTGGTGGTTCGCGCGCTTTCTGACAATGCCGACACCGACTATGAGGTGTTCAAGGAATTCGACATCTCCGAATATGCCGATACCGCCGCCCGTCTCGCCGTCGATATCGTCAAGCGTCTGTAGGGGCGTTAGGCAGTCCGACCCATAAGACGCGTTCACTATGTGAACGCTCTCAAGCCCTCGGCTCATCAGCTGAGCCATACTCAGTGTGCGGCACAGCGATGTGTGGGGGTTCATCGCTGGGGCCACAAGCCATAACCAGTCTTTCTCCCGCATGCCGGTCGCTGTGCTCAATTCTTTGAGCGATGGCAACACTGTCGCGAAGCGTTGAACATGCAATGCATGTGCTGCGTTGAGGTTTATGCGCAGCGTGAGGAGAGAAAAAGGATTATGCCTGCAAGTGCAACTGCGGCCGTGACGGAACCCGTGAAGAAGGATTCGGTTCCTGAGATCATCGCCGCTTCGATGGTGGGTACTGCCATCGAGTTCTATGACAACTACTGTTACTCCATCGCAGCCGCCAGCTACTTCGGCGCGATTTTCTTCGCCAACGTCACCAATCCGGCACTGGCTCAGATTATGGCGTTCACCACATTCGCTGTCTCCTTCCTGGCTCGTCCGTTCGGCTCCATGCTGTTCGGTCACTTCGGTGACAAGATGGGCCGCAAGAAGACGCTGGTGATTGCTCTGCTGACCATGGGTATCGCCACCTTCCTGGTGGGCTGCCTGCCCGGTTATGAGCAGGTCGGCGGCGTGTCTGTTGTCATCCTGTGTGTGTGCCGTGCATGCCAGGGTGTGGGCCTCGCCGGCGAATGGTCCGGCGCCGCTCTGGTGGCCACCGAGAACGCTCCGGCTTCCAAGCGCGCCCTTTACGGTTCCTTCCCGAACCTCGGCGCCCCGATCGGCTTCTTCTGCGCGTACGGCCTGAACCTGCTGCTCACCACTCATCTTGGTCAGGAGCAGATGGGCGCCTGGGGCTGGCGTATTCCGTTCCTTGCTTCCGTTGTGCTGGTCATCATCGGCCTCTACGTGCGTGCTCGTATGTCTGAGACTCCGGTGTTCCAGAAGGCTTCCGAAGAAAAGCGCACCTCCAAGCACCCGCTGCGCGACCTGCTGCCGTACTGGAAGGAAGTCGTGCTTGGCACTGTGGCCATGGGCATCACCTACACGCTGTTCTACGTGCTTGGTACTTGGTCGCTGTCTTACGGCGTTAAGGGTTTGGGCTTCCAGCAGAGCGAATACCTGCTGCTGCAAATGGTCTCCGTGGTGTTCTTCGCCATCTTCATCGTGGTTTCCTGCGTGTACGCCGACAAGGTGGGCCGCAAGAAGGTGCTTCTTGCCGTGACTGCCGCCACGCTGGTGTTCAGCTTCTTCACTCCGTTCCTGCTGGTGCACTCCGCCGCACATATTCTCGTGTTCCTCTGCATCGGCTTCGTGCTCATGGGCGGTCTGTTCGGACCTTGCGGTGCTTACCTGCCTGAGCTGTTCCCGGTCCACGTGCGTTACTCCGGCGCTGGCCTGAGCTACAACCTCGCCGCCATCTTCGGTGGCGCGTTCGCCCCGACCATCGCCCAGGCGCTGGTCAACTCCAAGTTCGGCGTTGCCGGTGTGGGTTGGTACATGGCCATCATGGCGGCTCTCGCCCTGCTCGCTCTGTTCCTGATCAAGGAAAGCAAGGACAAGGACTACGAGCTGTAAATTGCTCCCGATATTGTGCTCCCGCTGGCGGGAGCTGTCTGCGGAAGCGGACTGAGGGTGGCCGCTGGGATTTTGGTTCCCTGACCACCCCCAGTCTCGCTGCGTTCGACAGCCCCCGCTAGCGGGAGCTTCGCTATATTCGCCCTGCCAAAAATGAACAATAGGCGAACTTACGTAGTTTGGGCACTAAGCTACGTCTTGCACGTTTTACTCTGGAAACCATGGATATCTGGCAGATCATCGTGCTTGTGGTGCTCGCCGCGCTGGTAGTGGCGTGGGTGGCCATTATCGCCTATAACAAAGGCCGTGTTTCCGGGCGTGTGTCCGCGCAGCAGGCTGCAGCATCTGACGAGACCGCACTGTGTCTGTTTGGCGACGATGTTCCCGTGCGTCCTACGGAGCGTCGATTGGTCGAAGTGCTGCCCGAAGCGTTAATTGTCACCGACCGCAATGGCCGAGTGCAGTATGCCAGCCCTGGTTCGGTGCCGTTCGGCCTGGTTTCCGGCAACCGGCTCAACTCTCGCGAAGTGGAAGACATTCTGACCCAAGCCGCCACCGACGGCGGTGTGCGAGAGCGCGAAGTGCAGATGCCGGTCAATCGTAGCGTCTTCCCCTCCTCAAACGGCCGGGGACTTGAAGCGGGGCAGTCGATGCCATCCAACATGCTGTATTTGCGCGTGCGCATTGGCGATATTGGCGATGACCTGTATGCCATCTTTATCAATGACATGTCCGAACAGCGTCGGTTCGAGGCGGTTCGGCGCGACTTTGTTACCAACGTGTCCCACGAGCTGAAAACTCCGGCCGGCGCGATCTCGCTGCTTGCCGAGACTGTGACCGATGCCGCCGACGATCCGGACGCCGTGCGCTATTTCTCCGGTCGTATTTCCAAGGAATCCGCGCGTTTGACCGAATTGGTGCGTCGCCTCATTGATTTGCAGAAGGCGCAATCTTCCGAAGGTAGCGTGATTGATGTCAAGCGCATTTCCGCGCTTGCTGTAGCCCGCGCGGCCATCAATGACAATCAGGTGCAGGCCGATGCCCGCTATATTGATATTCGTCTTAATGTCAACGGCAAACCCGTGCCGATTTCGGCTGGCGAAGGCGATGATGAGCCGAGCGAAACAGAGCTGATGATTATGGCTGATGCGGATGCCATGCAAACCGCTGTCAAGAATCTGGTCGAGAATGCCATTCACTACTCGCCTGAGCACACGACTGTGGCGGTCGGTGTGGGGGAGCGCGATGGCAAAGTGACCATTCGCGTGGTCGATCAGGGTATTGGCATTCCCGAGAAGTCATTGGATCGTGTTTTTGAACGGTTCTACCGCGTCGACCCAGCCCGCTCGCGAGAAACCGGTGGCTCGGGCTTGGGCCTGGCCATTACCAAACATTGCGTGCAGGAGAATGGTGGCCGGATCTCGGTGTGGTCACGCAAGGGCGAGGGCTCCACGTTCACCATCGAGCTGCCGGCCGCTCCTGCAGATGAGGAACCTACTGCCGCAGATGAGGAACCTACCGCCGTGCAGGGCGCGTAGCGCGTATCCGCAATTACGTACTTCCAGGAAACAACAGGGTAATGGAGAACTCATGGTTACGATAGTGTCTGATACTTTTGCACCGATGCGTACGGGAACATACCCAAGAAAGGCCACTATGACGCGCATTCTCATCGTCGAAGACGAGGAATCCTACCGCGAGCCGCTGGTGTACCAGCTCACACGCGAGGGGTATGACGTGTCCGCTGCTGCCACCGGTGAGGAAGGTCTGGAGCTGTTCACCAAGGGAGGCATTGACCTGGTGCTGCTTGATCTGATGCTGCCGGGCATCGACGGCACCGCACTGTGCCGCCGTATCCGCGAGCAAAGCCGCGTGCCGATTATCATGCTCACCGCCAAAAGTGCGGAGATTGATAAGGTCGTAGGCCTGGAGATTGGCGCCGACGATTATGTGACCAAGCCGTATTCGTTCCGCGAGCTGCTGGCTCGTATCCGTGCGGTGATGCGCCGCAATCAGGCCACGGCGCAGGCTTCCGGCACGGTGGACGACGATATTCCGCTGGTGTGCAGAGACATTGCCATGCAGGTCGGCCAGCACCAGGTCACGGTGCGCGGCGAAACCGTGTTCTTCCCGCTGAAGGAATTCGAGTTGCTCGAATACCTGATGCAGAACAAGGGCCGTGTGATGACCCGGCATCAGCTGATTGACCGCATTTGGGGATCGGATTATGTGGGCGATACCAAGACGCTCGATGTGCACGTCAAGCGCGTGCGCTCCAAAATCGAGGAAGACCCGGCACACCCCAAGTATTTGACCACCGTGCGCGGGCTTGGCTACAAGATTGACGCCCCGGTGGAGTAAAGGGCGTTTGCCGGATGATGAAAGGCGACATTTCGAGGTCGCCTTTTCGTATGATGGCCTCTTTCCCGTGAAGGGTCAGGGTGATAAAAACTACGTAGCGGTTATGTGACCCACAAACATCCAACTGTTCATCTTCTGTTTACTGATTTCGGTTTCGAGACCCCAAAACCACCAATAATCTGGTAGTTGTCATGAGTTGACCGGGCAGCAAGAGCCGCCCGCGAATAGTTGATAGAGGGATTAAGAAATAATCATGCAGAAGAACATCCTCATTCGCTCCATTGCCGCCCTGTCCGGCATTGTGATGCTTGCTTCCGTGGCCGCCTGCGGCGATAACACCGCTTCCACGACCGACAGCTCCTCCACTGATTCCGCTTCCAAGACCGCTCCGATTTCCGGTAACTTCCAGGGCGCTGGCGCTTCCTCCCAGCAGTCCGCCGTCGAAGCTTGGATTGCCGGCTTCCAGGGCGCCAACCCGGACGCCAAGATCGCCTACAACCCGTCCGGTTCTGGCGCTGGCGTGCAGACCTTCCTGACCGGTGCCACCGCATGGGCCGGTTCCGACAAGGCCCTCGCCGATGACGAGGTCGAGCAGTCCAAGTCCGTGTGCGCCGATGGCACCGCTTTCGACGTGCCGGTCTACGTCTCCCCGATCGCCGTGATCTTCAACCTCAAGGGTGTCTCCGACGCTGGCAAGCACATCAACATGGATGCCGACACCATCGCCAAGATTTTCGACGGCAAGATTACCAAGTGGAACGATCCGGCCATCGCCGATCAGAACAAGGACCTGACCCTGCCTGACACCGCGATCACCGTGGTTCACCGTTCCGACAAGTCTGGCACCACCCAGAACTTCGTCTCCTACTTCAAGGATCAGGCTCCTGACTCCTGGACCTACGATCTGTCCGAGAACTGGCCGAACGAGGTTGGCCAGGGCGCCAAGGGCACCTCTGGTGTGGTCTCCACCGTCAAGCAGGCCGATGGCACCATCGGTTACGCCGACTTCTCCCAGGTCGGCGACCTGGGCACCGTGGCCGTCAAGGTCGGCGACTCCTACAACGAGATCTCCGCTGAGGCCGGCTCCAAGGTCATCGAGGACTCCAAGCAGGACGACACTGTGAAGGGCGACAACCGCATCGTCATCAAGATCAACCACGCCACCGAAGCCAAGGGCGCTTACCCGATCGTCCTGGTATCCTACGACATCGTCTGCCCGGCATACAAGGACACCAAGCAGGCTGAGTTCGCCAAGGCTTGGCTGACCTACGTGACCTCCGACGAAGGCCAGAAGGCCGCTCAGGATGCCGCCGGCACCGCTCCGCTGCCCTCCTCCCTGAAGTCCGAGATCACCAAGTCCATCGAGGCCATCAAGACCAAGTGAGCGGCCGACCCGCAAAGGGTTGCTGAACCACTGACCTGAAACGATAATTGAATACAAGACTATTGAAATTGTAATAGCCCGAAATCTTTAAGCCGCAGTCGTAAACACATACGGCTGCGGCTTAAAGCGGGTCAGGGGCCGAACGGTTTGACGACGAAAACCGTGCCGCTTGAATACTTGATAACCATCCTATATAAGGAGAATCCGTGAGTTCGCAAGACAAAACGGCTGTGCAGCCAGTCGGCGGCAAAACCGCCGATAAGGTGTTCCGCGGTGTGGCATACGCCTGCGGCATCCTGATTCTGGTTGTTCTTGCCGCTGTGTTCCTGTTCCTGTTCTTCCGTGCCTGGCCGTTGATTGGCGGCGATCAGGTTGCCAACAGCAAGACCGTGTCCAGCTTCACCGGCGGTAAGGCCAACAATTTCTGGGGCTATGTGCTGCCGTTGCTGTTCGGCACGGTGCTGGTCTCTGTGCTGGCTCTGATTATTGCCTTTTTCGTCTCCATCGGCATCGCGCTGTTCATTTCGCACTATGCGCCTAAGAAGCTCGCCACCGCACTGAGCTATGTGGTCGATTTGCTTGCCGCCATTCCTTCTGTTATCTACGGTCTGTGGGGTGGCCTGATTTTGGTGCCGGCCATCTACCCGTTCTGGAATTGGGTCGCCAATCATCTGGGCTTCATCCCGCTGTTCGCCGGCCCTGCTGCGAACCCGTCGCGTACCGTGGCCACGGTGGCCGTGGTGCTCGCCGTGATGATTCTGCCGATTATTACTTCCATGTCCCGCGACATTTTCATGCAGACTCCGCGTCTGCATGAGGAAGCCGCTCTGGCGCTTGGCGCCACAAAGTGGGAGATGATTCGCCTGGCGGTGCTGCCGTTCGGCAAGTCCGGCATTGTGTCCGCCTCCATGCTGGCCCTTGGCCGTGCGCTTGGCGAGACCATGGCCGTGTTGATGATTCTGTCCCCGGGACTCAATTACTCCATCAAACTGCTGCAGGCCTCGCAGAATCAGACCATCGCTGCGAACATTGCCGCACAGTATCCTGAAGCCAACGAGCTGGGCGTCTCCACGCTGATTGGAACCGGTCTGATTCTGTTCCTCATCACCTTTGTGGTCAACTTCATTGCCCGCAAGATCACCGAGAAAGCGACTGCGTGATGACTGCTGCTGAGAATACTGAAAAGACTCCGATGGACGGTGCTCCCAAGATCGATTTCGATCGTTTCCGACCCACCCGTTCCTCCGTGCAGCGCCGCAAGAGCATGGATATCTTCATGTGGGTGCTTATCGCGCTGGCGTTCATTATCGCCTGTGTGCCGCTGGTCTCCCTGTTGTGGACCACTATCGTCAACGGCATCAAGCGTCTGAACCTCAACTTCCTGACCTACAACATGACCGGTGTGGTTGGTGGCAGCCAGACTCCATCCGGTGGTTACGGCGGTGTGCTGCACGCCATTATCGGTACGCTGGAAATCACCGCGGGTGCCATGGTCATCTCCATCCCGATCGGCCTGATGTGCGCCGTGTACCTGGTCGAGTACGCGAACCGCAGCAAGCTTGCCACCACGATTTCCCTGCTCGTCGACGTGATGAGCGGCATCCCGTCCATTGTGGCCGGCCTGTTCGCCTTCTCGATGTTTACGATTTTGCTCGGTCCCGGTACTATCAACGGTTTTGAAGGCTCGGTGGCCCTCTCCCTGCTGATGCTGCCTACCGTGGTTAAGTCCAGCGAGGAAATGCTCAAGATCGTGCCGAATGACCTGCGTGAGGCATCCCTGGCCTTGGGCGTCACCAAGCAGCGCACCATCACCAAAATCGTGTTGCGTACCGCTTTGCCGGGCATCGTTTCCGGTGCCATTCTGGCCATCGCCCGCGTGATTGGTGAGACCGCCCCTCTGCTCATGACCGCCGGTTACATTGTCAACACCAATGTGAACCTGTTCTCCGGCCAGATGACCACCCTTCCGGTGTTCGTCTATCAGGAGTACTCGAAGCTGAGCGCCAACTGCCCGCCTAACGCTGCCTCCACCTGCGTGACCACGATTCCTATGGAACGTGCGTGGGCCGCCGCTCTAGTGCTGATCATTGTCGTGCTGCTGCTGAACCTCATTGGTCGAATCGTGGCGAAGGTCTTCGCCGTGAAGACCGATCGCTGAGCGAGCCGTTAGACTTAAAGATACAAGGAAATATAAGGAAACATCATGGGACAACGTATTGACGTCAACCACGAGAACATCTACTACGGCGACTTCCTGGCCGTGGAGGATGTGAATATCAATATCGAGCCGAACAAGGTCACCGCCTTCATCGGCCCGTCCGGCTGCGGCAAGTCCACCGTGCTGCGCACCTTGGACCGTATGCACGAGATCATCCCCGGCGCACACGTCGAGGGCGAGGTGCTGCTCGAGGGCAAGAACCTGTACGACAAGGATGTGGATCCGGTGGCCGTGCGCCGCGACGTCGGCATGGTCTTCCAGCGCCCGAATCCGTTCCCGACCATGTCCATCCGCGAGAATGTGCTGGCCGGTGTGCGCCTGAACAACCACCACCTGGCCAAGTCCGACGCCGATGATCTGGTCGAGTGGGCTCTGCGCGGTGCCAACCTCTGGGAAGAGGTCAAGGATCGTCTTGACAACCCCGGCATCGGTCTGTCCGGTGGCCAGCAGCAGCGTCTGTGCATCGCCCGCGCCGTGGCCGTCCACCCGCAGGTGCTGCTCATGGACGAGCCCTGCTCCGCCCTTGACCCGATTTCGACCCTGGCTGTCGAGGATCTGATCAACGAGCTTAAGAGCGACTACACCATCGTGATCGTGACCCACAACATGCAGCAGGCCGCCCGTATCGCCGACTACACCGCCTTCTTCAACCTGAAGGCTGTGGGCCAGCCCGGCCACCTCGAGTACTTCGCGGACACCACCACGATGTTCAACAACCCGCAGAACGAAGAAGCCGAGCGCTACATCTCCGGTCGTTTTGGCTGATCCGTGAGCGAAGCGATAGCTGAGCGAAGGTGATGTTGAGTCCGGCCTCCGGCCGGTCCATAATTGTTGGACCGGAGAAGATTCGCTCACTGCGCGCAGCGTAGTGGTTTGTGCGTAGAAAAAAACAGTAAGACCCGTCGTAAGGCGGGTCTTTTTGTTTGTTGTTGGGCCAGAGAGCCCCGTTATTTGTCGAAAGTCTCAGTAGGCAAGCTGCTTACCGGGACTTTTCGTATCGAGATTTCCTGCATACTATCCTAAATAGTGCCAAATAGTGCCAAAATACCTGCAATGGATTTTCGGGTCGCCTAATCATAAATAGGTTTCAGGCATTTTGGGTCTATTTGCGGGGCGAATATCGGCCATCCGCCATAATCCATAAGATTTGCAGGTATTTCAGGTCGATTTATGACGCGAATTTGCAGGTATAAAGACGACATTAAGTAGATTGCAGGTATTTCGGGCCTATGAAGGAGGCAAATACGGCTCTAAGAAGTCCCTTTATACCTGCAACGCTGCTAACTAGTACCTAAATATCTGCAATAACAAAGGCCGGACTCATTTCGAGCCCGGCCCTAGATAAGTTACGGCTTACGGCAAATCAGCCTAGAACGACGTGATTCACCGCCGTCATCAAACCAACATCACAGAATCGCCATGCACACGAAGTCCAGGATGAACAGTGCGGATACGATCCAGATAATCGGGTGCACTTCCTTGGCCTTGCCCTTGCAGGTCTTCACGATGCAGTACATGATGAAGCCACCGGCGATGCCGTAGGAGATGGAGTAGGAGAAGGCCATGAACACGGCGGCGAAGAACGCCGGGATGGCCTCGGCGATATCGTCCCACTTGACTTCCTTCAGGGAGGCGGCCATCATGCAGCCGACGATGACCAGCACGCCAGCAGTCGCGGCGGACGGCACGGCGGAAATCACCGGGGCGAAGAACACGGATAGGGCGAAGCAGATCGCCACGACCACGGAAGTCAGGCCGGTACGACCACCAGCGGCGATACCGGCGGAGGACTCCACGTAAGTAGTGGTGTTTGAAGTACCGCAGATGGCACCGATCGAGGTGGCGATGGAGTCGGCGAACAGAGCCTTGTCCATCTTGGAGGAGAAGCCGTGGCCGTTCTCGAGGGCCTTCTCATCCTCAGCGGAGAAGATGCCGGTACGACGGCCGGTGCCGATGAAAGTGCCCAGGGTGTCGAAGGTGTCGGACATGGAGAAGGCGAAGATGGTCACGATGACCAGCGGCAGCTTGGCCGGGTCGGAGAACAAGGCCGGGAAGCCTTCGGCGGAGAAGATCGCCCCGAAGGTCTGCGGCAGTTCGGAGAAGGTCTGACCGAGAGACTGGGAGTCGGACCAGGTGGTCACGCCGAACGGGATGCCGATTACGGTGGTGACGGCGATGGCCAGCAGCATGCCGCCCTTGACCTTCATCACGGTGAATACGATGGCCAGCACGAGGCCGATGAGGAATACCCACAGTACCTTGTCGTTGAAGTTGGCCAGGCCCGGGGTTGCGGCCACGGCACCGCCCTTAGCGGCGGCCTTAGGATCGCCGGGAGTGAACTTGATTAAGCCGACATTCAGCATGCCTACGTAGGCCACGAACAGGCCGATGCCGCCGCCGATGGCGTGCTGCAGGGACTCCGGGATGGCCATGATGATCATCTTGCGGATCTTGGTGACGGTGATGATGATGTTGATCAAGCCGCACAGGAATACCATGCACATGGTCTGCTGCCAGCTGAAGCCGAGGCCGAAGCACACGGTGTAGGTGAAGAACGCGTTGAGGCCCATGCCGGCGGCCTGCGCGTACGGCACATTGGCGAACAGGCCCATGACCAGGGTGCCGATGATGGCCGCGATGATGGTGGCCAGGAACACGCCGCCCCACGGCATACCGGTCTGCGACAGAATCTGCGGGTTGACGACGATGATGTAGGCCATCGCGAAGAACGTGGTCAGGCCGGCCAGAATCTCAGTCGAGACGGTCGTGCCGTTTTCCTTCAAATGGAAGAACTTCTCCATATACTCTCTACTTCCTTGGGTTGTGCGAGGCCATACGCCACCTGTGGGTGACCCGGTTGGCCCCGGCGAGAATTGCGACTCGCCCTGATTGACCTGCCCGGCGCGCGTGCGGCGCTGCGCATCCAATCAGAACCGTGGCCGATTATAGCTTGTGGAGGTAACGTGAACAGGCCGGAGTAGACTGACTGCGGCAATACATATACAGGAACGCGCAGAGAGTGCCGCGGAAGGAAGTCGCGCAGTGAAACCGGCCGTCGAAGTCAGCATCACCTCATGGAAAAAGAACGTCGTCAAGTTCGGTCAGGAATACGGCCGCGTACTGCTCATGCCAGGCACTGGCTACAACTGCGACCGTCCGCTGCTGTACTGGTCTGCACAAGCCTTGGTCGAGGCCGGGTGGCGTGTCGATCGCATGAATGTACGCAATGCTTCCGATGATTTGTCCACAGTGATTCCGGTGCTCAATCAGGCGATTGACGGGTGGGTGGAGTCAGTGCGCGGAAATCAGTCCGGCGAATACTCCAACGATAATGTCGGTAGGGACGCTGCTGATTCGTCGGATTCCACCAATCAATCCGGTCCGCGTCTGCTGCTCATCGGCAAATCGCTGACCACGATGACTTACCCGCACGTGGCCGCACATTATGGGTTGCCATTCGTGCTGTTGACCCCGGTATTGCACCATGCCGATTTCGACCCATCCGCCCGCGTGATTCCGGTGCCCGCTGTGGGCGATGACATCGTAGCCGAATCCGAAGCACCATCCGTGGCCGAGGCGAAGGCGATAATCCGTGCCGAACTTGCCGGGCAGTCACACGCCGCCAGCTCCCGATATGCTGGCCCAGCACCGCTGATTTGCGCGGGCACGGCCGACCCGTTCTACGATCGCGCCCGAGCCAATGCATTGACCCCGCATGTGCATGAATATCCAGACGCCAACCATTCGATCGAAGTGCCCGGCCATTGGCGTCGTTCTCTCGATTACCTAAAGGAAGTCACGGCATCCGTGGCTCAATATGCCGCCACGTTGTAATCCTGCACCACTTCTCCGGGAATGTTGCGCCAATGCTGGGCCGGGAGGACTTTGTTGTGCCACTCTCCTGGGGTGCTGCCTGCGCGACACGCCCGAATTCCACAATGTCGCCGACCGCCCGTAACCTAATCATTCGTAAACCACAGACCGTTGGTTGAAGTGTGCGCAAGTACACTTTCGAAGTTTGGTTCGCCAAGCCAGCGCAGGTTGAGAGATATAAGCCCGTCAAGGGCCGGCGAAGGTCGCTTCGCGAGATTATATTGCTCTGCCTGTGCGCAGGGCTTTTTTGTTGCCCAGCCGAAAGTTCCGAACTCCAAGTCAACGGCCGACTTAGGAAGGAACGCCATGAAGAGGCCCGAAAAGGAAGCGGTAGTCGCTCAGCTTACGGAGGAATTCCGTAACGCTGACGCCGTCTACCTGACCGAGTACCGCGGGCTTACCGTTCCGCAGATTTCCGATCTGCGTGAAAAGCTAGGCCGCGATACTTCCTACACCGTGGCAAAGAACACGCTGGCACGCATCGCCGCCAAGGAAGCGGGCATCGAGGGTCTCGACGAGATTCTTGCTGGCCCGACCGCCATCACCTTTGTGAAGGGCGACTTCATTGAGGCTGCGAAGGTCATCCGTGACTTCGCCAAGGACAACAAGGCTCTTGTCATCAAGGGTGCCGCCGCTGACGGCACTGTCTATGATGCTGAGGGCGCCAAGAAGCTGGCAGACCTCAAGTCTCGCCCGCAGCTGCTCGCCGAGTTCGCCGGCGACGTCAAGGCATCGATGGCCAAGGCCGCGTACCTGTTCAACGCTCTGCCGACCAAGGCCGTGCGTACGATCGACGCCCTGCGCGACAAGCAGGAGAAGGCTGCCTGATTTACGCCCTCACGGCAATGAATCAGTTGCTTCGATAATTTAAACAAACAAGGTTTATTCGGCTGCGGATCACCTACTTCGTCCGCCGCCAAGATTGAAAGGAAGCCATAATGGCTAAGTACACCAACGATGAGCTGCTGGAAGCCTTCGGCGAGATGACCCTGGTCGAGCTCTCCGAGTTCGTGAAGGCCTTCGAGGAGAAGTTCGACGTCGAGGCTGCCGCTCCGGCTGCTGTCGCCGTTGCTGCTCCGGGCGCTGCTGCCCCGGCTGCTGAGGAGAAGGACGAGTTCGACGTCATCCTCTCCGCCGTCGGCGACAAGAAGATCCAGGTCATCAAGGCCGTCCGCGCCATCACCAACCTCGGCCTGGCTGAGGCCAAGGGCCTCGTCGACGGCGCTCCGAAGGCCGTCCTTGAGAAGGCTAAGAAGGAAGACGCCGAGAAGGCTAAGGCTCAGCTGGAAGAGGCTGGCGCCACCGTCGAGCTCAAGTGATTTGTGCGGCTTAAGCCGCAATCACCAGCTTGTTGCCGGAAACCCCGTATCCGTTATGGATTGCGGGGTTTCCTGCATTGTGCCCTTGGGCAGACCCTGTACTGAATAGGGGGAGCGATTTCACCCGTTGCTGGCGGCATGGAAGCTGCTAATGCGCAAAAGTTGCAATTCTTGACCGGGATAATCCGGCGAAACCGAGTAAAAGATGACACAATGGCACATAGTGTGGTTCATAGTGTGTATAGGGAGGCGGTCACGGTGAGTGAGTGGACGGTGCGGATCAATGGGGTTGATCGAGTCAACGTCAAACCGGGCGACTGCGTGGAGATTGGCCGTAAGCCATTGCGTCCTCTAGCCGATGACGGCATGCAGCGTCTTGATGTGGTGGATCAGACCAAGTCGATGTCCAAAAGGCATGCCGTGTTCGAGGTGAAGCAGAATGGTTCTGCAGCCGTGCGCGATTTAGGCTCGACCAATGGCTCTTATGTGGTTCGTGACAATGGCGATTTACTGCGTCTGCCCGTTGACGCCGAGTTTATGCTGCCGTCCTCGCCGATGCGCATGCAGTTCGGTGATGTTCCGGCGGACTTCATCCGTATCGATGACGTCGAGCATGAGCAGCAGCTTCCGGTGCCTGATTTGTTCGGCTACGCGGTGAATGAAGCACCGCAGGAGCCGGATGCCGCTGATATGTCCGTTGACGACATTTTGGATTTGCGGGCCGGTGAGCCGACCGCTGCGTTCAGCGCCGCCAGCGTTCGTCATAAGGTTGACGAACTCGACTTCAGCAGTCTGAACATTGCCCAATCCGTGGTTAAGGCGGAAGAGCCGGCCACTCCGCGTGATTTGTTCGCCGATGCGATGGCAGAGCAGTCCGAAGATGCCGTACCGGACGGTGAGGCGCAGCAGACCCAGCCTGCCGCTGATTTCGTGCCGCAGACAAGCCCGCAAGCTGAACCCGTCGAACCGGCGGAGCCTTCTGCACCTGCCGTGGTGCCGGTGGATGTGATCGCTCATCCTGTTGCCAAGGTGCCCGAGACTGTATCTGGGACCGCATCTGAAACAGCAACCGAGACGGAATCTGAGACTGCACCATCCGCTGAGGCGGTATCCATCCCGGACCAGCAGCCGGATGTGCAGGCACAGCCTGAGCAGTCGCCGGTATTTGAGCAGCCCGGCCAATCCGTCCAACCTGATCAGTCCGATCAGTCGGACCAGCCCGTTCAAGTAAGCGTTGCCGATTTGGGCGAGGCTGACACCACTGGCGTCTATACACCAGCTTTTGAGCCGGGCTCCGTGTTCGACCGTGTGAGCAAGGGAGAACTGAAGGCCCAGGAGCCGGTGGTGGAAGTTGATGGCCTGACCTCGGACGATGCTAAAACCACGCAGGATTTCTCCACGCAGTTCGAGATTGCTCGTCACCCTGAGTTGCTGGCATTTCTGGCAATGAACCCATACCTGTATGACGATATGTATGCTTGGCTCGCCGCCAGAGGCGAAGCCGACATCGACGAAGCTCTATCCCATAACAAGGGATATCAGGAATACCGCGAAGCGGTTGGAAAGTGAGCCAAGAGATGACCCAGACGCAGGATCAGAATGCTGAAAACGGTCTGAACCGCATCCGTCGCTGGCGTGACCAGTATCGCGGCATGTTGGCCCCCTCTCCGTTGGAGGACGCGAACCAGCTGGTGGCCAAACTTGATATGACGCATGCCCATCCGTCCGGCATTGCGCAATTGTTCGCTTCGGGACATGTTCGCTTGGACTCGCTGTTCCGTGATGCCGGGGTGTTGAAGGCGGCGGAACGGCACTTGTCTCGGGTTATGGATGACCAGACCGCCAAGCGACGTGTGTCCGGAGTGGCCGAGCTTTCGTTGGTGGTCGGTGTGGCCACGTGGAAGGGCAATGCACTGCCCGTGCTGCTGTATCCGGTCAACGTCACGGTGCCCAAGGAAGAATCCGCCGCCACTGTGCAGTTCACCGGCCGTGTGAAGTTGAATACGGCATTCGTCAATGTGCTGCGAGAGCAGCGGGTATATGTTGACGAGGATTCTCTGTTTGACGGTTCCAGCTATGACAGTGGCGAGCCTGAGACCTCGGCTATGTTCGCCAGAATCACGGCGGAAGCCGTGGAACGCATTCCTGACTTCAATATCGAGCGCCAAATCGTGCTGGGCTGCTTTGTGGATCCCTCATCGTTGATGATTGCCGAAAGTCAGCGCTTCATCGACCAGCTGGAGAACGGCGAAAGCGACAATGTGCTGCTTGATGCACTCGCTGGTAACGAACATGCGCAGTCGTCCCTCAAAGATGCCGATCTTGCGCAGTACAGCCCGTTCGATGCAGATCCGCATGCGGAATTTGAGGTAGGCGATGTCGACAACACCGTGCGATATGCCGCATCGCTTGCAGCCGCAGGCCATAGCATCGTCATTGACGGAGAGTTCCCCAAAGGCACGGCAGAGCAGGCGGTAGCCGTCGCTTCGCGCTGCCTGATGAGTGGTCGGTCGGTGCTGTATGTGCCGGGAGTCGCCGAACAGAAGCGATTGTTTATGCAAGCCGTGTCTGCCAATGAGCTGAAGGCTCAGATGTTGGATGTGGCTGATGCGCAGGCCAACGCCGCCATTGACAAGCAGCTGATTTCCGCTGTGGGATTCCAGCAAGGTGTGGCCACCCAGCGCTTCGACCAGCTTGCTGATGAACTTGTGGGCGTGCGCTCCCGCCTGACCCGGTACCTGGGCGACCTGCACGGGGTAAACGATAAGTGGAACGTATCTGCTTACGAGACGATTCAGAATCTGGCTCGCATCTCCGTGCTGCCAACGCATCCCGCCACGCATATCCGCCTGACCGAACAAAGCGCGATTGCCATTGCCGGCGATATGGAAGCATGGGTCGGCAAGTTGGAGCGGGCCGGTGAACTCGGCGAATTCTCTATCGGGCCGGATGATACCGCCTGGTACAAGGCCTCCTTGAACACCGAGGAGGAGGCAGTGGCAGCCTACCAGCGCGTGGATGATTTGCTGCGTCGGTTCCTTCCCGCAACCCGTGAGCAGGTGGCTCGTACCGTACAGACGTGCGGATTCCCCGTTCCCTCGACCATTCGCGAATGGGAGCGCCAGGTCACCGTGCTCAAGAACCTGCGCCGCGTGCTCGACGTGTTCCAGCCGGAGATTTTCGAGCGCGACATCGATTCGATGATTGAAGCGACCAAGCCCAAGGCTCAGCGCAAGGCTGAAGGAAGCGCGATGGGCTTCTGGGAGCGTCGTCGTCATATCAAGGAGGCCAAAGGTCTGCTGCGCGTGGGTGCCCAGGTGGAAGACCTGCATGAAGCGCTCAAAGTAGTGGCTCGGCAGTCGGAGCAGTGGAGGCAGTTCGTGCCACACGGCGGATGGCCGGTGCTCCCCACCAAGCTGGACGACATCATCACCACATTGGATGCGATGGTCAGCAATATGACTGCGCTTGACACCGTGCTCGCCACGACTCCGGCGGGCGGCAATTTGGGATCCACCGATTTCAATACTGTCGAGGTGCGTCTGAAGGCCTTGCTTGATGACCGTAAGGCTCTTGATACCTTGCCGGAACGATGCCGCTTGGAACATGAATTCGCCGGTGTCGGACTGAACGAATTGGTCGAGGATCTGCATACTCGTCAGGTGAGTGTGCCGCAGATTCGTGGCGAAGTGCAACTGGCATGGTGGACCACGGTGTTTGAGGATATCGTGCGTTCGTCCGCCATCATTTCCAACCAGGACGGTTCCGCATTGCAAACCGCATCCGACCGGTTCGCCCAGGTCGATGTGGAGCATGTGCGTTCCGTGGGGCCGATGGTATCTCAGGAATCGATGCGGCGTTTGTGCGATATGTTGTTCTCCCATACACAGGAGGCCAACCAGTTGCATACGGTGTTAGCCGGTCGTGCCCATGTGTCGCTCAGTCGTATTCGCCGTGACTATCCGGAGATTTTGGCTGCTGCCAAGCCGATACTCGTGGCGACGCCGGGCACTTTGGCCGCACTCACCGACCCCGCGGTTATTGCGGATGTGGCCATTGTGGATGCCTGCGCGCATATTCCATCCATCGAATTGCTTTCGATTCTTGGCCGTGTGCGTCAGGTAGTGATGATTGCCCATTGCGCTACGGTGACCAGTGAATCCGTGAAGCAACTGATTGATTTGCTTCCTCATGTTGAAGTGGAGTCCGCTCCGACCCGCCGCGACCCGCGTCTCGCTGCATTCCTTGAATCTGAGGGCTATGGTTCGGTCCGCTATGACGTGGCGACTGAGCCGGCATCGGGCAAGGTGCGTTTCCATTCGGTCGAGGACGCCAACGGCGTACCGGTCATGCTGTCCGGTCTTGTGGAATCCAGCCAACAGGAGATCGATAAGGTGGTGCACCTTATCACTCAGCGGGCTTCCAGCTTTACTGTGGTGCCTTCCAGCTATGTGCTGACCGTGGTGACGCTGACTGATGTATTCCGCACTCGTCTGGGCGCGGAATTGAAGTCGTTGGCCTCTAAGAACAAGCCGATGGGCCGATTCCTGCGGCATGTGCGGCTGGTTCCGCTGCGTGACGTGGCGGGTTGCCAGGCCACCGACGTGATTCTGTCCCTGTGCTATGCCAAGACGGTGCATGGTCGCTTGCTGCAGCAGTTCGGTGTGGTGGAGCACGAGGGCGGACGTGGCATGCTGCTCGACGCATTGGCGCTTGCCGACCGCAACTTGGATATCGTCTCGGCGTTTGGCTCTCAGGATATGGAGGATGAGCGTCTCCACCAGCAGGGCCCACGATTCCTGAAGACCATGCTGGCCTGGGCTGAGCAATTCAACGATCGTCCGATATTGCCGACGCGTGATGATGCCGGTCAGAACGTACTGTTCGAAGATATCGCCGAGCGTCTGCGGGCGCGCGGTCTTGAAGCGGCTGTGAATTACGGTTTCGATAGGGGCTCAAGGATCCCCTTGGTCGTCGGTCTTAAGGGTCGCCCGTTCGCGTTGGCGGTGCAGACCGATGATGCCAGCTTCATGTCCGTGCAGTCCACGCGCAAGCGTCATCGCCTATCGGCACAGGATTTGATTTCTCTAGGTTGGAATGTCATGAGTGTATGGAGCGTTGCGGCATTCGTGAACCCGGATAAGGAAGTCGATCGCATCGTGGCCCGTATCGGCGAGATCTATCGCGAAGTCGAGTAGACATGGCGGAATATTCGGCTACAAGGCGCACCCCACGCAAACATAAACGAGTGGTGATGAAGGGCACTGAAAGCTTCGATGCAGACGGTGTCAAGCTCGAGCCTGGCGACATGCAAACCGACCAGCAGCGTCGAGCCGACGATGACAGGCGCATTCTCGGCGAGTTGCCGCCTCACTGGGCTGTGTTCAACGACAAGCGTTGAACGTCAGCCCAATGAGGCGGCCTTCGCGGCTGCTTGTAGTGCAGCCGCTCACTTCGCCTACAGACAGCCCACCGGGCTGTCTGCTATACGGCTCAGCTCACTGGGTTGTGTTCAACGACAAGCGCTAGTCGCCCTCTCTGGCGGAGGCTGTCGACAAAGCCGACTGGGGTGGTTGGGAGAACAGTCCACCTTCAGTCTCGCTTCGCGAGCCAGCTCCCGCCGGCGGGAGCAAGAGACGGTCACCGCATCACGGCGACTATCGCGCCGGCTTGCTGCAACTCCATTACTGCAGCCGCGGCATGAGGCTTCATAGCAAATGAGACCTGTCGTTCATTGCTCCCAAGTGACGATGCTTCAGCCTCGCCAATAGCCATCACCAGCGCCTCCTCAGCGAGCACGCAATCCTCCCCGGCGCATCCCACGGCGGACACCAGCTGCACGCTGTCTCCGGGCAAGAGATCATCTGGATTGCTGGCCAACCGCACTTCAATCACCGTGGTGCCGGTGGGCGGCAGTGGTGCATCTCGTGCCATATGCGTAGAGATGGGATCATTGACCGCAATATCAATCTGCGCAATCAGTCCAGTGATCTCATCGGCATCTGTGGCATAAGACGATCCAACCGTACTGACCGGCAGTAGCTCCACTCTGATATCGGCGCTGGAGATTATCTCGCCGCGCGCAATAGGCCGGTCGGCAATCACCACTGGAGCGGTCTGCACCTGAGCCAGTACTGTTCCCAATCCAAACAGCACGGCCAAACCGGCGCAGAACGCGGCAATGCACCTGCGCGCGGCATGCAGCATACGACGGCGCCGTAGTAAGCCATGCGTGGGTGGCGTGAATATAGAAAAAGTCACCATGAACATCATGGTGACTTGCGCTTATCTCTCGGTGCAAGCTGAAACGACCATTGTGGTTCCAGCTTGTCAGGTCGGTTTTTCTACTTGCCGGACTTATCCGTGCGGTAGAAACCGTGGCCTTTGAACTCGATCGGTACGGCCGAATACACCTTGCGCACCCGCTCCTGAGCACACTTCGGGCATACGGTGATCGGGTCGTCGTTGAACGACTGCTGTTCAGTGAAGTCATAGCCGCAGTTCTTGCAGCGGTAGTGATAAGTAGGCAACGGATTCCTCCACAAGTCAATTCTCACGCATAGGCATTGTCGTCATGCCGGACAACCGTTCATATCCTAGTCGCCGCCCTGACACTTTGCCCTGCAGGCATACGCAGGTGAGATAAAAGCCGTCTTATGTTCGGCATTCGCCGGTAATCAGGGCAGCTGCCGGTATCCTTCCGGCGTCAGCACGCCATCCGCTGGCACATCGTGGGGGTCCGCGATCCACTCATCGTCGTCCACCACCTCCCAAGGCCAGCACACTGCGATGATCGGGCAGCCGGGCCTGCGATTCGCCAACGCGCGGTCATACCAGCCGGCCCCGCGTCCCAGCCGATTGCCATGCTGGTCGACAGCCAATGCGGGAACGATAATCAGGTCGGCATCGTGCAACGCTTCAGGCGGCAATGGAGTTCCCTGCGGCTCGTCAGGCCGCCGGTGTCCAGAACCCGCCACTGGATGCAGTGATTCCATCGAATCCAGTGCACTCCACCCGATATCCAGGCCGGATCCCAACAACGGAACCAACACGCGGATTCCTGACGCTAGCAGCCAAGCCAACAGCGGACGAGTCTCAACCTCGGATCCCATCGACACATATGCCGCCACCGTCAGTGGAGCGGAGCCGTAGTGAATACAGGGGCGATCCAACACGTATGCGGGAAACTGATGAACCAGTTTTTCTCCTGCTGCAAGCCGGGCCTCAGGCGTAATCAAAGCTCGTTGAGCCAGCAATCTGTGCCGTAGCGTTGCCTTATCCATACCGCACAACCTAGCATGGCTACAATAAAGGCCGTGTCAGTTTTCCAATCCATCAAAGAGGCGTTCAAGCCGGATCATCAGATTCGTATGCCTCGTCTTTCCCATCCTGCTTTTCCCATAACGCTTAGGCCGCTGACCTTGGACGACGAGGAAGAGTGGAATGAGGTGCGGTGGCGCAATAATGATTGGCTTGCCCCGTGGGAATCAGGAGATCCGATGCATGGCGGATTCATCACCTTCAATCAGTGGATTCAGCGCCAGCGCCGTAACGAGCAGCATGGGGTGGGGGCGTTGTTCGCCATCGAATACCAGATGCGCATTGTGGGCCAGATATCGTTGGGGGCGATTTCCTACGGATCCATGCGCACCGGTGTGGTTGGCTATTGGGTTGACCAGTGTTACGCCGGTCATGGTTTTGCCCCCATGGCCGTGGCTTTGCTCGCCGACTGGGCACTGACGGATCCCTTTGGCCCGGTTCTGCACCGGCTGGAAATCGCCATTTTGCCGGACAATGCGCGCTCTTTAGCGGTGGTGCGCAAGGTCGGGGCCCATCATGAAGGACTGCGCGAGCGCTATATGTACGTCAATGGTCAGTGGCGAGACCACGTGACCTTTGCGCTGTTGGCCGAGGATGCCGGGCAAGGGTTCGCCAATCGATTGGCCTCGCAAAACCTCCAATAAATCTCCTAATACTCCCGACACGCCCGAGCGGGAAGTGCTGGTTCGGTCAATATGTCTCCTATTCTTGACGGTATGGGTTACGAGTCACTGAGCACGGTTGTCGTCTTGGTGATTGTGATAATTGCCATCGCTGTATGGTTGCCCGCGCGTACGGCTAACGGCATGAAGCGCGCGGCTGAGCATCGGCAAGATCGTTATTCGCCGTCCCTGCGTATTGTGGAAGCGGAAGACGGTAGACGATTCGGCGATATCGAGCCGTATCAGGCGAAAGGGGCAGCAATGCCAGCATCGACACAGTCAGCCCGGCTGACGACCGAGCATATCGCGCATATACGCGAATTGCGCCGTGAATCCATCCGTCGTCGCCAGATTCTGGTGGCCAGCCTTCTCGCCGTGGCCATAGTGGTATTTGCGTTGGCGTTCATCGTGCATTACAGCCCGTTGTTCGCTTTGATTCCTTTGGCCCTGACCGCAGCGGTGCTGGCAATGGGTGCGAATGCCGCACGTCAGGCCCGTCAGTGGGAACGCAGGGTGTCCCGCTATGAGCAGAAGAAGACGTCTGCAACTCCTACTCAGCAGGGGCAGATTGATTCTCCGGCTAAGAACCATGCCGAGTCCGCCGCTCCGGCCGTTCAGACGAGTCGTGCAGATGATGCTGCCACCGAAGTGATGGAACAGCGTCAGATTCGCCGCGTGCTGCATGACGCTGAAGTCGAGCAGGCCAAGGCCAAGGCGTTGCGTGAAGCACAAGCCAAGGCCGATCGGGAGGCTGCTGCGCCGCAGGCTGCCGACCATTCCGAAGCGGAGACACCTTCCCTGACGGTACGCGATGAGCGCGATGCGCATGACTCCGTTGCGGACGATGCCACGTCGGAGCTCGCTTCCGTTCAGCCGGCCCGTGCGCTGGATGTGTTCGATATGGCCACCTCCCAGGATCTCATCTCCTTCTCTCTGGGTGCGGACCATGCTGAAGATAACGCTCCGGAAAGCTTGGAAATCAAGTCGACGCGTCAGGTGTCCAAAGCCACTCCCGCCGAGCCTGAGATGGTGAACAAGCTGATTGATGAGGCCAAGGCCGTCAAGGCTTCCGACGACGCCTCGGCAGCCAAGGCTCAAGCGGATCACAGTGCTGCGCAGCTGGAATCCTTCCATGAGCATGAGGAGCGTGCTGAGGTGCAGGCCCCGGTCGCCACGTCTGAATCGTTGAGCGTGGGGCTCGATTCCATTCTTGCCCGCCGCGGCAACTAAGGGATTTCTCTCACAGCGTTAGCACTCGAGTTGGCAGAGTGCTAATAATCGCGCTACGATGTGTCCTAGCGCAAAGGGACAACGCAAGTGATCGTCAGCCTCTTGAGGTGTTCTGGCGCGGCATTAGAACTACGAGTAGATACGAGGTGACCCACAGTGTCGATTAAGCTCACACCGTTGGAAGACAAGATCATCGTCAAGCAGGCCGAGGCCGAGACTCAGACCGCATCCGGTCTGTACATTCCGGACAACGCCAAGGAGAAGCCGCAGCAGGGTGAAGTCCTGGCTGTTGGCCCGGGCCGTCGTGACGACAAGGGCGAGCGCATCCCGGTGGATGTCAAGGTCGGCGACAAGGTGCTGTACTCCAAGTACGGCGGCACCGAAGTTCACTACGAGGGTGAGGACTACCTCATCGTCTCCTCCCGCGATATTCTTGCCATTCTTGGCTGATTAGTCGTATAGAGAACTTCACCAACCCCGACTGTTCCTTGCGGACAGTCGGGGTTTTGCGTCTTGTGTGTCTTGGCTCCCCTCTTTGAGGGGAACTGTCGCCGTAGGCGACTGAGGGGGCCGAGGGAATGCATATTCTCCCCAAAAAGCTCAGCCGTTGACAGTCAATCCGACGATGCCTCCGCACAGTCCGATTCTACAGATAACACCAACGATGCCGGCAGCAAGAAAGCCGGTGCTGATGACTCCAAGAAGAGTGCGTCGTCTTGGTCGCTTCCTGATTTCTCCGACTGGCCTATGTGGATCTGGGAAAAACGCGGGAATTTGCGGAGTGTCGCACCGATTTGCGTTTGTCTGGGTTTTGTGGTTATATAGCCAAGTTGCCTGTTGAGGTCAAACACCGCGGCGGGAAACAGACTGGCGGATTTCCCAAGCGGTCAAAGGGAGCTGACTGTAAATCAGCCGCTTCGTGCTTCAGTGGTTCGAATCCACTATCCGCCACGCCCCGATAGCTCAGTGGTAGAGCACTTCCTTGGTAAGGAAGAGGTCGTGAGTCCAATTCTCACTCGGGGCTCTCTGGCGGGGTAGCTCAGCTGGCTAGAGCGTACGACTCATAATCGTAAGGTCAAGAGTTCGAGCCTCTTCCTCGCTACAAATCGCGCCCGCTAACCGGTGGGCGCGCACTAAACCTTATAAGAACACAGAGGTGAATGACAATGGCTAAGAGCGCCGACATCCGTCCGGGCATCACGCTGGCCTGCACCGAGTGCAAGGAGCGCAACTACATTACGACGAAGAACCGTCGTAACACTCCCGACCGTCTCGAGCTGAAGAAGTTCTGCCCGCGCTGCGGCAAGCAGACTGTGCACCGCGAGACTCGTTGATTGCGCACAGCATTATGTTTCAAACCCGGCCCATGCGGCCGGGTTTTTGCGTATGGGCCGTTCGCTGTTTTCCTGCAGCTTCAGTCGACGGTTGCCTTGATATCGTTCCCATGCCACTAGGATAGGAAGCCATGACAAGCTTTGCAGACATCACCACCATGGGTGTGGGCGGACATATCGCCCACTTCGTCGAGCCGACCACGCGCGTCGGACTGATCGAGGCCGTGGAGGACGCCGATTCCAAAGGACTTCCTTTGGTCGTTATCGGCGGAGGCTCCAATATGCTCGTTTCCGATGACCCCTTCAACGGCGTGGTGGTGCGAGATGCGCGCTGCCTGATCACCGTGCCGGACGAGGCCGCACCGGTCGAAGGCGGAGATCGCACAGTCCATGTCAATGCCGAGGCCGGCGCCAACTGGGATGATTTTGTGGCGTTCACCGTGGAACTCGGGCTTGAAGGCGTTGAGGGGCTTTCCGGCATCCCCGGCACGGTCGGTGCCTCAGTGGTGCAAAACATCGGTGCCTATGGCCAGGAGGTCGCCACTTCGGTGGAATCGGTGGAGGTCTGGGACCGCGAAACCAAAACCACGCGCGATTTGACTCCTGCCGATCTCCAGTTCGGATACCGTTACTCCGCACTCAAGGCCAGCATGTATGCCGGGCCCGGCAATCCTGCCGACCGGTTCTTCCCGACCCCGCGTTATGTGGTGCTATCCGTTACCTTTGCCCTTACCCATTCGGCTGAAGGCACGGTCGGCTATGGGCAATTGGCCAAGGCGCTCGGCGTCGAGGTGGGCGATCGCATGGCGACCACCGATATTCGTAAGGCCGTACTTGCGGTTCGTGCCGCCAAGGGCATGCTCGAAGATCCCACCCGTTATGCACTGCCCGATATGGCCACCGCCAAGCGAGAGGCCAATATTCTGTCCGATTTGGATCGGCTTGCCGCTCTGAACAATCAGGCCGGCATCCCGGCTAGCAGCGATGGTTTGCCCGCTCCTGATTACAATCGCCACAGCTGTGGTTCGTTCTTTATGAATCCGATACTCTCCGCACAGCAGGCTGCCACGTTGCCTGAGGACGCTCCTCGTTTTGACGCGACCCGGCCCGATGGTACGCCTGGCGTCAAGACCTCGGCCGCTTGGCTTATCGACCATGCCGGCTGCCATAAGGGATACAAGGTCAGTCCAGATGCGTCTGCGGGTCTGTCCACGCAGCATGCGTTGGCTCTGACCAATCGTGGAGGAGCGAGTGCCGCCGACGTTGAAGTCTTGGCCAAGACCGTACAGCAAGCAGTTCGGGAAGCATTCGGCGTCACCTTGGTTCCGGAGCCGGTCTGTATCGGCGTGCTGTGATTCCCCGCAGAAAACTTGGCGATGATCGCCTGGCCGTTTGGCCGGCAAACCAGTGATTCCACTGGATAACGGATTGATGGACAACGTAATCACCCCCATTTATACTCATTTTCAGTGCTGCGCGCGTCCGGCGTGTAGGCAGGGGAGAAGAGAGCAATATCATGCAACTGTTCCGTACGAAATCCGTCGAACAGACCATTGCCGAAACAGGTGAAGAGGGTCGCAAGCTCAAGCGCAACCTAACGTGGTGGGATCTGTCCATCATGGGTGTGGCTGTGGCCGTGGGCGCTGGCATCTTCTCAGTAGGTGCGCAGGCGGCGGCTTTCCACGCCGGCCCGGCCGTGATCATCAGCTTCCTGATTGCCGGCATCGTCTGCGGCGCGGCCGTGATGTGTTACGCCGAGTTTGCCTCGATGATTCCAGTGGCCGGTTCCGCCTATACCTTCACCTATACCACGGTGGGTGAGCTCATGGCATGGATCATTGGCTGGGATCTGATTCTGGAAATGCTGTTCGCCGGTTCGGTGATTGCCAAATACTGGGGCGTGTATCTCAACGATTTCATACGTCTGATGGGTTGGAACGTGAATACCGATCTGGCGCTAGGCTCCTTCAACTTCGACCTCGCGCCAATTATCATCGTCGCGTTCTTCACCGTGTTGCTGGTGTTCGGCACCAAGATTGGCGCTCGTGTGGATGGCGCGATGACCGTGCTCAAGATCGCCATCGTGGTGTTTGTGGTGATTGTCGGCTTCTTCTACGTCAAGGCCTCCAACTTCACCCCGTTCATTCCACCGAGCCAGCCGACCGCAGCCACTACCGGCGACGGTGCCGTCAGCGCTCAGATGGCGCAGCCGCTATGGCAATGGGCCACTGGCATGACCCCGTCCATTTACGGCGTGCCTGGCATCCTGTCTGGTGCGGCGCTTGTGTTCTTCGCGTTCCTGGGATTCGACGTGGTGGCCACCGCCTCCGAAGAGACCAAGAACCCGCACAAGAACGTGCCGCTGGGCATCGGTGTCGGCATGCTGCTCATCATCGTCATGTACATGCTCGTGGCCATTGTGACCACCGGCATGGTCTCCTACAAGGATCTTGCCAAGCAAGATAGCCCGTCTCTGGCCACGGCATTCGAATTGGTCGGGGCTGACTGGGCCGCCAAGATTATCAGCTTTGGTATTGTGCTGGGTTTGGCCACCGTGATTATGGTGCTGCTGCTGGGCTTGACCCGCATCGTCTTTGCTATGAGCCGCGATGGTCTGCTGCCGCGTGGCTTGTCCAAGACCGGCAAGCATGGCACCCCGGCCGTTCTGCAGATTGTTGTGGGCGTAGTGGTGGCACTGGTCGCTGCCCTGTTCGACATCGGCGTGCTTTCTGACATGGTGAACATCGGTACGCTGTCCGCATTCACCTTGGTGGCCATCTCCATTCCGATTATGCGCAAGAAGCGCCCCGAATTGCCGCGTGCCTTCAGAATGCCCGGCAACCCGTGTGTTCCGATTCTGATTGCCTTGGCCAACTTCTGGCTGATGTTGAACCTGTCTGTGCTCACCTGGATTCGTTTCCTGGTGTGGCTGGTGATCGGTTTCGCCATCTACTTCAGCTATGGTTACTGGCACGCTCGTCTCGGTAAGGGAGATTTGAGCGAAACGCTATCTGACGAGACTGATCGGGCCGTTAACGGCTGAGGTGTCAGGGGCGCGTCCTAACGCGCGCGTATTTTTGTAGAAAGTTGTTCGTAAGGAGAATTCCATGCCATACGTAATTGCTCAGCCTTGCGTGGATGTCAAGGACAAGGCTTGCGTGGACGAGTGCCCCGTCGATTGCATTTATGAGGGTTCTCGCTCGCTGTACATCAATCCGAACGAGTGCGTCGACTGTGGCGCCTGCGAGCCGGTGTGCCCCACTGAGGCCATCTTCTATGAGGATGATCTGCCGGATGAGTGGGCCTGGTACAAGGACGCAGCCGTCAGCTTCTTTGCCGAAGTAGGCGATCTTGGTGGTGCTTCCGCCAATGGTCCGATTGGCAAGGATCCCGAGCAGGTGGCCGCGCTGCCGCCGCAGAATCAGTGAGCTGATTCGCTCAATCATATAATGCAAGCCCTCGGTCTCAATAGGCCGAGGGCTCGTCGTATCTTAGGAACATATCGTCCAAGAAAGGGTTCCCATGGGCTTTCATTCATATTCGTCGCCGTACGATTGGTCGCGCATCGCCGGTTTCAAGGCCGCGGCCAAGGCAGTGCCGGGCGGCATGATCGACCTGTCCGTCGGCTCGCCTGTGGATTCGGTTCCTGACGCCGTGCAGCAGGCGTTGGCCTCTACGGCGGATGCGTCGAATGCCCACGGATACCCGGTCACGGCGGGCACTGTCGATTTGAAATCCGCTATAGATTCGTGGTTCCGCAATATGCGCGGTGTGGATTTGAAAGCGGTGAATGCGGCAGTGATTCCCACCGTTGGCTCCAAAGAGGCAGTGGCATTAATGGCCAGCTTGCTGCATCTCGGCGAGGGCGATGTGGTGGTGCAGCCGAAGGTTTCCTACCCGACTTATGAAATCGGCACCCAGCTTGCCGGCGCTACCGTGGCCAAGGTCGATGACGTGACCGATGTCGATTCCTGGGTCAACATTCCCAATGTCAAAGCCATCTGGATTAACTCGCCGTGCAATCCGACCGGCGAAGTCATTTCCGCCGATTGGCTAGCCGACATCGTTGCCGCAGCCCGACGCATTGGCGCAGTAGTGCTCTCCGACGAATGTTACGCGCTTATGGACTGGCGTTCGGCGCGCAATACGACTTCCAGGCCTGCGGCGGCATCCAACGAGCCCGCCTCTGATGCCGCGTTCAGCCTGTCCGCCACGCCGTGTGCGCTCAACCAGCAGGTATGCGAAGGCTCGGCCGATGGCATCCTGGTGCTGTATTCGCTGTCCAAGCAGTCCAACATGGCCGGCTATCGCACCGCACTGATTGCCGGCGATTACCGGCTGGTCGCCGAAATGGGCGAATATCGTAAACAGATTGGCCAGATCATTCCGGGGCCGGTGCAGGCCGCCATGGCCGCAGGACTGAACGACGCCGGCTCCGTATATGCGCAGTGGAACCGTTATCGGGGTCGATTGGTCGCATTGGTCGACGCGCTCAATGCCTATGGTTATCAGGCTCAGATGCCGTCAGGTGCACTGTATGTGTGGGTCAAGGCCAAGTCTGGTGATTGCTGGTCGGATATGGCCGAGCTTGCCCAGTTGGGCATCATTCCCAGCCCCGGCGAGTTCTATGGTGCCCCCGAGTATCTGCGTTTCTCCGCCACCGCCACCGATGATGCCATTGACGCTGCATGCCAGCGTCTGATGGCCTAACTACGCCCCGAACTGTGCCGCCGCGCTGCCGAATTTGCGGCGCACTGCGTCCATTGCAGCTTCGGCATCATGCATGCGTGCCTGTGCGGTCTGCCCATGTGCGTCATCGGCTTCTTCGAGCAGATCGTCTAATGACGGCTGCACTGCGGTAGCATGTGCCTCACTGAGCGATGATGTGCTCATGCCTGCCAGCCTGATGAGTTTTGGCAGGGGAGTGGTCGGTTCGGCGTTCGCCGGTATACCAAGCATGATTTTCAACTGCCGCACGCATTCGGGATACAGCGTGCTTGCCGTATCGGTCGGCTGCTCCATGGTGAAGGATCTGGTCTGATAGCTCAGGTCGGCGAACCGCAATTTCACTGTCAGCGTGCGAGCCACCAATCCTTTGCGGCGCAAGGTACGGGCGACTTCATCGCATGCTGAACGCAGCAGCCGGCATACGATGTGCATGTCACGGGTATCTTCGGTCAAGGTGCGTTCTGAACCGATGGACTTCTCTTCGCGGGTTGTTGCGATCTCACGTGAATCCAGACCATGCGAGGCCGCCCACAGTCCGCGCGCCGCGGCGGGCGATCCAGTGGCCTGTATGAGAGCGGCTTCATCCATTTGTGCCAATTCGGCCACGGAATGCACACCCCAGGCGTTGAGCCGTTTCTCCAGCGACGGGCCAACGCCGGGAATGCCGCGCAATGGCATCATCTGCACGAACTGTGCCGACCGTGCCGCCGGAATGAGCAGCATGCCGTTCGGCTTGGCATTGGTCGAAGCCATTTTGGCCACCAGTTTGTTGCAGGCGATGCCCACCGAGCAAGTCACGTTGAATCGTTCGGCCACCTGCTGCCGTATCCATGCCCCGATTGCGCTCGGTTTGTCCCATTCCAGCAGCGCGCCGGACACATCCATATATCCCTCGTCCACCGAAACCTGTTCGAACTGGTCGGTGATGGTCAGAAAGACCTCGTGCATGATGCGGTGCGACATCATGCGGTAGTACGCCATATCCACCGGCAGGAACACGCCATCCGGGCAGAGTTGATGGGCGCGGGCGGCCGGCATGGCCGAATTGATGCCGTAGCGTCTCGCTTCGTAGCTCGCTGCGGATACCACCGAACGCGGCCCGGTGCCGATGATGACCGGCTTGCCTTTCAGCCCGGGATTGCGGGCCACTTCCAGCGAGGCGTAGAAAGCATCCATATCGATATGCAGCACGGTGCAGCCGGTCTCGTCATGACCCCAATCGCGCTTGGCGGCCTCAAGTCTCGGTGCGGTGCTCATGCTCACCATTGTAAGCAGTCTCATAGGGGCGTCCACATTATGTCGTTGTCCGAGCCGAACTCTTCCGACTATGTACTGTCCCGGCTCTGCGAGTAGCGTGAATCTTATGAAGAAGGCAGCGGTCGGTATCCTCAATCAGGTTCCTGTGGTGTGCATTGTGATCGGCGAGGCGTTGGTCATCTATACGGCTATGGCCATTGCCAAACTGGCATTCACCCAGCTTGATCCGTTGTATTCGGTCTGGTATCGCGTCGGGTTTATGGCAGTGATGCTGTTGCTATGGCGCAGGCCGGGATTTCGCTGGCCAACCCATCAGGACAGGGTAGTTTTCTCATTGGTCTGATTGCCATCCTTATCGGCGGCTCGATGTGGGGCGTGTACATTGTGACAGGCCGTCGTGTGGCGTCCGGAGGCAACTCGCTTGACAACCTGTGCATCGCGGTTGCCGTCGGCTGGCTGGTGCAGTCGTTGTTCCTTGGCGTGCCGGCTGTGAGCCATGTGATTCATCCGAAATCCGATACCACATGGGCGCTTGCTCCTGGAGGGCCGTGGAAACTGTTGGCGTTGCTGTTTGTGATTTCCCTGATGGCGTCCTTCATCCCGTATGCGGTGGAACAGATTACGTTGCGCCGCACCACCTCGGGAGCGTTCTCGGTCATGCAGTCAATCAACCCCGCGATGGCCGTGGCTGTGGGACTGGCGTTTGGCGAGATTCCAGACACCGGTGAGGTTATTGGCGTCGCATTGGTGATCTGTGCCGTGATCGTCACCTTTTCCGGTGATGCGTCCCTGGCCAAGGGCAAGTGACGGGCTGCCTGGCCGCCAAGGCCGTCTTGCGTTTTTTTGGACGCATTCGGCACGTTGTATCCGCAGGGCATGGTACGATGTTTTGCTGTTGCGCTTCATTGCGTAACGTGGAGTCATGCCTGAGTGGCCGATAGGGGCACCCTGCTAAGGTGTTAGTCGTGTAAACGGCTCGAGGGTTCGAATCCCTCTGACTCCGCGAGAAAGCCGGAGCCGCTGATTTCCAACGGTTTCCGGCTATTTTCATGTTTGAAAATCGGTATACAAATCGGTATACTTTTCATTCATGGACGGCACAGTATTCTATGATTCAAACAACAAGCGATGGATTGCACGATATCCGGCAGGCAGGTTCAACACACCGAAACTCATAGCGGGATACGGCCAGACGCGCGAGAAAGCCATCCAGCGACGCGATAAGGCATTGAAGCGAGCATTGGAAGGCACACAATACAAAACACGCAAGGACAGCGTCAGAAACATGCTGGACAGGTATTTCCAATGGTTGGACGGCAGAACAGCAACGCGAGCGAACACACTGGCAAAGAAGAAGGAACGGCTGAACAGGTATTTGAAACCGTATTATTCAATGAGCATGAAGGATTTCAACGAACCGGAATGCATAGCAATACTGAAAGCAGGACGGCAGAACAGTAAGAACAGTGAGAACAGCAAGATAGAACAGGACTTATACAGCGAACTACGACAGTTTTCAAAATGGCTATTGAACCGGAAACTCATTGACGAGGATTTCATGAGGTTCATGGAGAAACCGAAATATTCCAGCGGCACACGGCAAGCGAATGAAATGCACATTGACGAGCGAATAGCAATGGGACGCTGGTTATTGAACTGGACGAGCGAGAACATCAAAACGAACAGCATTGACTACGGAATGATGATGATAGCATCACTGGGACTACGAGCAGGTGAAATACGAGGATTGGAATGGAAATGTTTCAAACACTTATTGGACGGACAGTTTGATGACACGACACTAATTATCCAGCAGCAATGGGACAGGGATGTGAACACCGGTGAATGGCGATTGTACATGCATACGAAATCAAACGCGAAAACATGGCGTGAGATAGCAATACCAAAAACATGGGCATACAACCTGTTCTCATACTATGAATACGAGCAGGACAGATTGCATCATCCATACGATTATGACGGTTTCCTATTCCTGAACGACAAGGGAACGCCATTGACGAAAAACCAGCAGCAGAAGCGATGGAATGATTTGAAAGCGAAATACATTGAATCGCATCCCAAAACAGCGGACATTGATAGAACGATGAGGATACATGACATGAGGCACGTCGTCGCATCGTTATTGATTGAAAACGGAGCGACAATGGCGCAGATACAGCCAATCATGGGATGGATGAATAGTCAAATGGCGGAATACTACACGCATTTGAGCCAGAAATTTGGACGAGAAACAATGAATAAGATACCGGAAATATTGAATCATGAAACACCGGATACGATAAATTTCCTGAATGCTATGCACTGAATAAAAGGAATCCCCGGAACAGTAATCAAACCATTCCGAGGAAATATATTAATAATGCATAAGCAACAATATAATATCACGCGAACAATATTTTCCGAAATATGGGAATATAACACGAATACCGAAAGTTGTGATAAATAGCCAGAAAGAAAGGAACAAGTAATATGGCTATAACACCACAACAGGAAAAACTGCTAAACGAACTGGAATATGTTGATTTTGATAACATTATTCCAATACGAGAAGCACTGGAATCCGGTGATATGAAAGCATTCATAGAAGCAGCAAACTATGGATTGGACGAGGCATTATTCAATGTCAGTGATGGATTGGATGACTTCCAAGAACTAATAGAATCAATGGGATTGAAGATAACAATCAGTTAACATACTCATCCGGTAAAGGATAAGAAATCATGTCAACAAATAAAGCGTCATCAGCGTCAAAACTGATGGCGTTTTCATTATTATCCTGAATCGGCAACGGAGCACGCCCAAACTCATTATCCAGAACCTGCAAACCAGAACCTAAACGAACAAGCGGCTTATTGCAATCCAACCGGTAGACATCGTTAATACGACGATAGAACGGTTTCCGTTCATCATACTCATGAAGCATTCCATATTGCATCTGTAATGACCAGTTTGAAACTATCCAAACATCAGTCCAAGCGGCGAACTTATTTTCATACCTACGACTGATTTCATAAACATACCTATCAATCATTCTTAATAAATCACTGAAATCACACTGGGAGCGAAACTCATCCATCAATAGAACCGGCTGGTAATCATAGGAATAGAAAGGATCCCTGTTATTGAAATCAGCGGTATACATTTCCTGATACGAATACAATGAATGTACATATCGTGATTTTCCAGATTGACTCTGACCGAACAAATAATGAACCTTAATGTTATCCCGATCATGCATGGAATACTTATCTCTCATCATCAGCGCGTATTTCCTATCAACATATTTCATTCCTGTGGTATTCATGAGTAAAGAAAGCGAAGGATCACGCATAATGTCATCGGGAGTCAATCCGTCATCCAACGCATCAGATAATGATTTCAAATCTGAACGCTGACCCTGCTGGGAAACTGTTGGCTTACGAGAAACCTCATGTTTGAAATCATCAGAACTCCACCATGGACCAGCAATCCGAGTATCTACCTTAGAACAATAATGAGCCATAGCCATTTCATTCTTACGCTGACCCTCGATATGAATCCAATCCAATGAGGCATCATCAAACCACTTATGAACATCCCTTAAACGACGAGGATTATTCCGAATCAATATTATGCAACCCTGATAATGAAGAAATCCATTCTCATTATTATCAGTTGATTGTTTTCCGCGTTCAAGTTGAAACACATAGTTTTCAACAGAATCCTGATTGTTCAAAACAGCCATTATTGCATCAGCACTGATTGAAGGCAATCCATCCTGTTCATGAGCATCAAGCGTAAAGAAGAAACCACGAAAGCGCTTATTGACATTATTAATATTCCTATTCATAATCAATAAAAATCCTTACAAAATCATTAAAATCACCTGTTTTACACCAAAGTTAAGCATTATTACACCATTTTAAAAAATAATGGTGCAAAGTAAAAATCTCTACTATAATGTAAATATTTCAATCAACAAAAAAATGTTTACACCATACACCAAAGTCCCTAAGGAATCAAGACGGAATGTCGTTCCTCCATTCCGTCCGCGCCGTCGTTCCTCCGCCGCGTTCCAGGGACTTTGGTGAACACCATGAACACCATGAACACACGGCAAACGCCGAAATATTCCACCGAACACGAACCAGTGAACACGCGAGCCACATAACCCACAGGAACCGCCGCCACAGCGTCCCAGCGACCCTGCACGGATACGCGTTTTTCAAGCTCGCTTGAAACGGTTCCGTGGGAGCCGAGAGCCGGGAACGGCGAACCAGTGATGAAAGGAAGCAACGCGCGCCACCGGAAACGGAACGGTAAGAAATATGCACGGCGACACCATGTACCATGGCACTTTTCATTCAACGAACGCAATCCCATGAACGAATGAACGCATACAATGAAGAAGCCTCAACACGCCATTGTCCCATGAACTTACGCGTGAGAACACCATGCCGCTTGAAAACCCCATTACGAGCCCAGTATCTTAAACTGGAAGGACGCAACCCGGTTAAATCAGCGACATCACTGATTGAAAGCCATTTGTTATTCAATGAATCATTCATCAGTCATACCCCCATTCTTTCCATCGTTTCCGGAGATTTTCCGCGAACTGTTTGGATTCCTCTGATTGTTCAAAACGGCGAGACGATGAGCCTGTTCCACGCCATCCTGCTTTTCCAGAACGCGCCGCATCTGCATCAACTGGTCGTTGACGAAAAGACTGGTTGACTGGTGAGCGGCCCATGCTCTGTCGGCCCAGAAATTGTAATCGTTCTGAGTCATCCACACCGCCATCTTCTTGTTCCGAGAATTTGTCATTATCCATCATTCCCCCTTTTCCCAAATAGGATTTCCATGTTCATCAATAGTGTTTGAATCACCACCGGAAGCATCAATCATCCGGCACAGGTAATCATCAAATCTGTCCCATGCATCACGCTTGAACCGCGTCTGTTCCCTGCATGTACGGAAACGCACGAGCAACTGCATGAGTTCATTAACACGAATATTCCGATTCATATTTCAACACCCATTTCCATTTCCAAACGAGCAGAACCTGACCGTTTTCAATGGTTTGTGTAATGCTATTCATCATTTAACCTCCTGAATCGCATCAGCAGTGATTGACCATGAAACGAAGCCATCACGCACATAGGAAGTGAAGCGAGGATTAACCAACATATACGGTTTCAAAGCGGTAATGTCGGACGGCTGATGAACGCGAATACTAACATTGGAAATCACCTCTCCATCCTGACGCAATGCAACAGTCCGAGGAACACGGAAAACCGGCTTTCCATCAACAAGCGCAGGAGCATCGGTTTCCTTATTGGAAGCCCTATCAAACTGCATGATTTGACGCATTTCATCAGCAGCAACATTTGAAACTGAAACAATATCAACTTTTCCAGTAGCAATAACATTGAGTGAACTCATAATATTTGTCCTTTTCAATAAACCGGGGAACACCGGCACGGAATACTTTTCCGATTAACATTGATTGATTGTCCATACCATGTGATACATCGTATTTTCAATGCTATCCTATATCTATCAAAGTCGGCAAAAACGGCGAAAAAGCGCGTTATTGAGTAATAATCAGTGATAACATGATTGAATCAAGCGGAAGCATTCCGAAATAAGTCAGTCAACGATGACCGAAATACGGATAAAATGTGATGTAAATCACACTTTTCACAAAATATTCACATTTCATAACAGTCAGGGACGCTTACCGGAGTGCCGGTAATGTCCCCGCACCCCCCTCACGGCCCGCTTCGCCATCAACAGCGCTGCGCTAACATTCCTTCGTGCCTCAGGAATGCACTTGCGGCTGGATGGCTGGAAGCAATAAGGACGCAAATAACCGAAATCAAATCTGACAGCAGTTTTCAACATTCCAAGTATCACGCATCAGAAAAGGCATTTTCAAGCAATCTGACGAGAACACTCATCCACAGAACACGCAATATTCCCGTCTGTGAACGACATCGATTTTCACAGAAATAATCGGTATACAAATCGGTATACTTTTCATGGTTTCCGAGGAATAACAGCCATAGAACATTGAAATAAAGCCAATGTACCGAACAGCAATCCGAATCCCTCTGACTCCGCAAGTAGACCCGGACATCATTGGGAAACTGATGATTCCGGGTTTTGTTATTAAGAGATGGCCGTTGATGATGTGTTGAACAAAGCACATGAACGCGAACCGTGGGATGCCGCCATCAGAGTAGCGGAGCCGGAGGTACGCCATTGTCCGTCCGCCTCCGTGAGCCATTCTACCGGCATTTGGGGAGCGGCGCGTCATAAAGAATACGGCATATGACAAGGTTTTTCCCGAATATTGAAGCAATGCCGCCCTTGGACGGTACTCTGATAGTGAGTACAGAGAGTCGCGGAATGGGGAAGCTATGAGCCATATCAGCGGTCAAGGGCAGCATCGTTCAATGTCGTCGAACGGCAATCACATCGCGTTGATTGTGGCGTTCGTTGTCGCTTTGTCTGTGGCTTTGGGGCTGGGAGTATGGTTCGCTGCCATGCATAACGACTCAACCGATGTGTCTCGTCCCGGAACCAGCACGGTTGCCGATACGTCGCTGGACAAATCCGGATCCGTTCCTCAGCCGGTGGCGGAGCATCACGGCAATTCGCCGGATTGCCCGGATACCGACTGCATCGCCATGCTGGTGAATGGCGACTTGCTGTTCCACGAGAGCCTGTGGAACGGTTTCCGCGGTGCCAACACCAGTGCCACGGATGGCACTGCCTTCAACTTTGATTCACTGTTTGAGCCGATGAAACAGTACATTCAGGCCTCTGATATCGCCGTATGCAACTTCGAGACTCCAGTCGCCCAACGAGGCGGCCCCTACAGTGCCTACCCGATTTTCAACATACCGCCTGAAGTGGCCGATGCCGCCCGCAACGTGGGATACAACGCCTGCACTCATGCCACCAACCATTCATGGGATCAAGGCTCCGATGGCATTGCCCGGCTTTGGGACACGTTGGAGGCCGACGGCATTGCCCAAACCGGCTCATACAAAACCGAGGAGGATTCCCTTAAGCCGTTGGTCATTGATTCTCCCACAGGCGGCGGCAAACTCGGTCTGGTGGCCGGTACGGTGTCCATCAATGGCATGACCGCCGACCATGACTGGCAGATCGATCGCTTGCGCGAGCAAGGCGATCCGCATCACGACAGCGATATTCAGCGTGCGGTGGATAAGGCGAACAAAGCCCGTGAACAGGGTGCCGATGTGGTGGCCATAGCGTTGCATTCCGTGCAGGAATATATTGATTACGCCGATTCCTGGCAGGTATCCGAGGCGCATGAGCTCGCGGATACCGGCGCGTTCGACGTGATATATGGTGCCGGGTGTCACTGCGCCCAGCCCATCGAGCAATACAACGGCACGTGGATTATCTATGGACTGGGCAATGCCGTCACCGAGAACGCCGTAACCCCTGAAACCATGGTCAACAATCAGGGCGTCACCGCGCGCGTGCAGTTCGCCGGCAAGAAAGGCGTCAAGGGGTCATGGCGAGTGAATCGCATTGACTGGCTTCCCACGGCCAACCAGCATCAGGGCAATTACCAATGGTGCCCGATATCCAGCGACCATCCCATAGGCACTTGTTGGACCGAGGTCAAGGATGCTCAAGTGCGCCAGCGCATATCGGATGTGATTTATGCGATGGGTGCCGACCAGAATGTTGTCAAGGAGTGGAACATTACCCAAGAACAGGCGCAGCAAACCGCACAGTGAATTTCCCGCCGCAGTTCTAATGTGGTGCCCATGACCGAGATTTACGAAACTCAGAGCGAACGTACCGATTTGCCGCTTGTCGTGATGCCTGCCGTGCTCGACGCGATGATTGAACCCATCAAGGCTCAGTTCCCGGCGCTGCATGATGTGGCTCGCGTGCGTATGTTCGAGGAATTCACTTCGGACGAAGCCGTGCTGGCTGAACGCCTGAAAAACGCAGATGCCCTGTTGGTCGGCGGCTACCATATCTCGGATGACTTATTGCGCACGATCAGCGAACAAGGCCATGTCAAGTGCATCGTGTTCTGCGGTACCGGAGTCGCCAGCTATATCAATCTCGAGCTGGCACGTGAGCTTAAGGTTCGTGTTTGCAATGCCGAACATTACGGCGATCATGCCGTGGCCGAGCATACGTTCGCGCTGCTGTTCGAACTCATTCGCAAGGTCGGACAACTCGATAAGGATGTCAAGGCGGGCAACTGGGCATGGGCAGGCGGCGACGGTTTGCAGCTTGCCGGCCGCCGCATGGGTATTATCGGGCTGGGCGGCATCGGCGCTACCGTGGCCGGCATTGCCCGCGCCTTCGGCATGGAAGTTGCCGCGTGGAATTCACATGTGCCTGCCGAGCATTTTGAACGGTCTGGTGCCGTTCCGGTCGACGATCTCAATGAGCTTATCGAAACCAGTGATGTTATTTCCGTCCATCTGCCGCTGAATGATGCCACTCGTGGCATTGTCACCGCTGAAAACCTTGCTCATCTCAAGCCCGGCACAATGTTGATCAATACCGCGCGCTCCGAAGTCATCGAGTCCGGTGCGTTGCTTGCCCGTCTGCAGGAAGGCGACATTCCCGCCGCGCTCGATGTATTTGACCACGAGCCACTCACCGTAGATGATCCCATCTGCCATGTGCCGGGCATTGTTCTGACTCCGCATGTCGGCTGGCGTACCGATGGCGCATTCAAGGAGCTCACCCGCCAGATGATCGCCTGCATGAACGCCTACTTTGCCGGCGAGGACTATAACGTCGTCGTCTCCGAACACTGATTCGTCTAGTCGAAACGCCGCCTATGCAGACGATTCTCAACACATCCGACAATCCGGCCCACGATTCCCTCGTGGAGAAGAAATCCGAGTTCATCGGTGATGCCGCTCATGTCGATACGCTCGATGAGGCGCTCGCATTCGTGACCTCAATCCGCGAGCAGCATCCAAAAGCTCGACATGTCGCGTATGCCGCGGTGTGTGGAGGCGCGGACGGACGTTTGTCCGAGCGCATGAGCGATGACGGTGAGCCTTCCGGCACTGCAGGCAAGCCTATCCTCGATGTGCTGAAGCAGTCCGGTACTACCGATTGCGTGATTGCCGTCACCCGATATTTCGGCGGAATCCTGTTGGGGTCGGGCGGTTTGGTTCGGGCGTATTCATCCGCGGCGTCATTGGCCATGAAAGCGGCGCAAGTGGCAAGAATCATGACTGCGCGCCGGTATCGCGTGCATCTTGAATACCCGCAGTTGTCCCGATTCCAGCAGCTGCTCAGCCAACTGGATGGGCGGCAGGAAGACGAATCGTATGCGGCGAACGTCGAGCTGACGGCTGTGGTGCCCGTCGACCATTGCGAACAATTCGAGTTGCAGGTCGTAGAAGCGTTCAACGCTGCGGTATCTCCGGAACCAATCGACATGGTCAACATTCCGGTTCCTCTGGCATGACTAAGCTAAACACTATGACCGACGAGAACCCCATCAATGAGACCCAGCAGAGCGGCGACTCCGCCGCATCACAGGGCGGTGACGCCAACGGCGCCGCCTTTGAGCCGTTGACCGCCTCATACGAGCGCTTGCGTCATTCCACTGACTCTGCCGAGCTTTCCGAGTTTGCTCGCCGTCCTCTGCCTGATCGTAGCGATCAGGCGGCGTTCTCGCGTGCCACCGCACTGCTTGAGGCCGTGGCTGGCAACAAGCACACGCCGGTCGAAGATCGCGTGTTTCTTGCCAGTACCATGCCGTTCCCGAACGTACTGGTCAAGTTGTCCGTGGATCCCGAGCCTTCCGTGCGTGTGGCTGTGGCTGCCAACGAGGACGATAAGAACTGGCTGGTCGGGCGTCTGACCAAGGATCCGATTCCCGAGGTGAGGGATGCCGCGCTGCGCAACAAGCGCACCAGTTGGAAGATGCGGCTCGAGGGTGCGCAGGATCCCGCTGCGGACAGTGAAACTCTGGATTATCTTGGGTTGCTCGGCACCGAGCTTGAGGAAGGCGCCCCGGCGGTGCTTTCTTCCATGGTTCGTCGTGCCGTGGCGCTGAACCCCAACACTTCTGCGGACATGATGGCCAAGCTGGCGGAAGATCCGTCAGTGGAGGTGCGTCACGCGGTGGAGAGTCGTCGCTAGATTCCGTTTTGCCGCCATGTGAGCGTTCTCATGTCGATATATGGTTGCTCAATTGTTGCAAACGTAAGCATTCTATGGCCGTCTTACGGTGTGGCGCGGCTTTTCGGCGCTACACTGGGGCTATGAGTGAGAATACCGAGAGTAAAGAACGATTGGCTCGTCCGCTGATTCGATTGGCCAAATTGGTGGGTATCGGTACCAGCTATGTGGGCATGAGCCACGATTATCATGAGATCGACGATGATGTGCTCATCGAAATCCTGTCTGCTCTAGGCATCGAAGCCCGAAACGACGATCGGCAAAAGGAAGCCATTCACAGGATTTTGAAGGAACGCCATAGCCGACTGGTTGCTCCAACAGTGTTGCATACCGTCGGCGAGGAAGACCGTCTGCTCGTTAACACCGGCATCATGGAGATACCTTCTGCAAGCATCATCCTGGAGAATGGTGAGTCATACGAGGGGACCATCGGAGTCGGTCCGGGAGACGGATCTCCGGCGTTCGATTTGGATGGTAACTTTGTGTCTACGGCATCGCTGATCATTCCCGCCGATGTACCGGTCGGCTATCACACCCTGCATGTCAAGGTCGGTAACCGTTCGCAGGACGCCACCCTGATTAGCGCGCCGAGCCAGGTTCCGTTGATTGACCCGATGAAGGACGGTAGCCTGTGGGGCTGGATGGCGCAGCTGTATTCGATTCGTTCCTCCGGATCATGGGGTGTCGGCGATTACGAGGATTTGAAGACCATATTGGTCGACGCCAAGCGGAAGACCGGCGCTGATTTTGTGCTGGTCAATCCGCTGCACGCCGCCGAACCGGTGTCTCCGCTTACGCCGTCGCCATATCTTCCGGTGAGCCGTCGTCTGGTCAATTTCACGTATATTCGCCCTGAGTCGGTACCGGAATACGCCACATTGCCGACCGATGCCAAGAATGAAGTGGATGGACTGCACTCCGATGTGGAGCCGCTGAACGGCGATGCCCAGGTCATTGACCGTGACGCCATGTGGCGCAGCAAGATGCATGCTCTGTGGATTATCTTCAAGGCCGGTCGCACTGCCGAGCGTCAGGCCGCATTCGACCAGTTCAAGACGGATTTCGGTTCCGACCTCGAAGCCTATGCCACGTGGTGCCTGTGTTATGACAAGTGGGGTGCGCCCTCGGCGCAAGGCGACAATTGGGAACAGGCCCTCGGCCGGGATTCTCAGCAGATTGCTGATTTGAAGCGTCAATTCCCCGATACGCTCGACTTCTACCGCTGGCTCGAATGGGTGGCGTCCGATCAGCTTGCCGCTGCGCAGCAGGCGGCCAAGGATGCCGGCATGGAAATCGGCATCATGTCTGATATGGCGGTCGGTGTGCATCCCCTCGGCGCGGATGTGTGGTGGAATCCTGAGCGGTTCGCCAAGGGCGCTACGGTTGGCGCTCCGCCGGATATGTTCAACCAGCAGGGCCAGAATTGGAGCCAACCGCCGCTGAGCCCGCTTGATTTGGAAGCCACTGGCTACCAGACCTACCGCAACATGGTGCATGGTATGTTCGCCCGTGCCGGTGCCGTGCGCATCGACCATATCCTTGGTCTGTTCCGTCTGTGGTGGATTCCTGAGAATCATTCGGCAACGGATGGTGCCTATGTGCATTACGATTCCAACATCATGCTCGGCATTCTGGCCATCGAGGCGTCCCGCGCCAACGGCGTGGTGGTCGGTGAGGATTTGGGCGTGATGCCCGATTATGTGGCCGATTCCCTGTCCGGCCACGGCATTCTCGGCTGTGCGGTCGAATGGTTCGAGCAGAGGGACGGGGTGTTCCGCACACCATCTCAATGGCGTCCGTATGCCTTGGCGTCCGTGAATACCCATGACCTGCCGCCGGCCGCCGGATATCTGGAGTATGAGCACGTCAAGATTCGCGAACGCTTGGGGCTGCTGACTGGCCCTGCTGAGGAGTTCCAAGCTTCTGCCAAGGCTGAGCAAGACGCCATGATTGCTATGCTGGTTGATCAAGGATATCTGGATGCCGATTTCGCCGAACACCGTGAGGAGCACGAGGCGGACATCATCGATGCGTTGTACCGTGCGCTGAAGGGATCTCCGTGCAAGCTGCTTGCCGCCTCGATTACCGATGCGGTGGGGGAGAAGCGTGCGCAGAACCAGCCCGGCACCAATAACGAGTATCCGAACTGGCGTATCCCGCTGGCCGACGATAAGGGCAATGTGGTGCCGCTCGAAACCCTCTTCGATACCCCCGGTGCCCAACGTTTCGCCCAAATCTTCAATAACTGACTCACTCCAGCCCCCTCTGATGAGAGGGCTCCTCGCGAAGCGAGGTGGGGGAGAGACGACATAAAAAAGCGGGAGTGTCTCCACAGTTGCCCTATGTCAAGACTGGCGATATACTAGTGGATTGTTGTGTTTCCCTAAGGGGTCCTTCAAAGCGCTATCCCACTCGCCATCGAGGACTTTCAGGGAGCCCACGGATAATGAGGCCTGAAGCCTCTTGGATGCGGCCCTGACCAAGCCGCGCCAAGCAGCTGACAGCCCGGAACACAATATATAGAAAAGGTAATCCAGTGAAAACCTTCACTCCGAAACCAGCTGATCTGACTCACGACTGGTACGTCATCGACGCCACCGACGTGGTGCTTGGCCGTCTCGCCTCCCAGGCTGCAATCCTGCTGCGTGGCAAGAACAAGCCGACTTTCGCGCCGCACGCCGACTCCGGTAACCACGTGATCATCATCAATGCCGACAAGATTGCTCTGACTGGCAACAAGATGGGTAAGGAACTCTACTCGCACTCCGGCCGTCCTGGTGGTCTGCGTCGCGACTCCTACGCCGAGCTGCTCGAGAAGAACCCCGAGCGCATCATCAAGGAAGCTGTCAAGGGCATGCTGCCGAAGAACCGTCTGGCCAAGGTGCAGCTCGATCGTCTGCGTATCTTCCGCGGCGCTGAGCACCCGCACACCCCGCAGAAGCCCCAGGTCTTCGAGATCGCTCAGGTCTCGCAGCAGGCTAAGTGAAACCTGAGAGGAGATAAGAATCATGGCTGAAAACACCAACGACTCCCAGGTTGTCGAGACCGAAGAGGAGCTCACCAACTACACCACCGAGACCAACGCTGGCGCTGGTACCGGCACCTCCGCGATCGAGCCGGGCTACGGCACCGGTCGCCGCAAGGAGGCTGTCGCCCGTGTCCGTCTGGTTCCGGGTGACGGCAAGTGGACCATCAACGGCCGCACTCTGGAGGAGTACTTCCCCTCCAAGCTGCTGCAGCGTGAGGTCAACTCCCCGATCGTTCTGCTCAAGCTCGAAGGCAAGTTCGACGCTATCGTCCTCGTTGACGGCGGCGGCACCACCGGCCAGGCCGGCGCCATCCGTCTCGGCGTGGCCCGCGCTCTGAACGCCATCGATCGTGACGCCAACCGCGCCGCCCTGAAGAAGGCTGGCTTCCTGACCCGCGACGCCCGCGTCGTGGAGCGCAAGAAGGCCGGTCTGCACAAGGCACGTCGCGCCCCGCAGTTCTCCAAGCGTTAATTTCGCTTTCCGACTGTACCGAGCATTCAGAAGGCTCTTCGTGGTTTTTCCACGAAGAGCCTTCTGTGTTTTTGCGATACATATTGGCGAGTGTTGCGAATCAGCGAAAGAATCGCAGCTGCGATTGTGTGTGTACTGCCCAGATGCGGATTTATCGGGAGGAAAGCCTAGCTTTTTACTTGAGAGTATTAGAGACATTGCAGCAATGGGTGCAGGTGGGACCATAGTTGCAGGTTGAGTATCGGATTGATTCATACCCGTTGTCTAATTGAAAGTGCAGCACCCGTTAGATTGGAGATTGTCCAGATAGCCAAACGAAGGGGTGTTGCACTTTGGGCCAGGTGTATTCGCACCTGTCGGAAGAGGAACGGCATGATCCGCCGCTATCTGCCCAAACGCACGCCCGTCGCCCCCTCCATGGCACGCGAACTGCAGGAGATCGTCGACGAAACCGACGACAGGCCCATGCGAGTGCTCGGCTAGCGCACCCCCGCCGAGGCATTCGCCGACGAACTGCTAGAATCAGCCGAGAACAAGGATGTTGCACTTACAAATAGATAACGGGCATGATTTATGCGAATGAGAAACATGCTATAGCGAATACGTCAGCATAAAGATTGGTTCAACTTCGGAGCTTTTTAGGTGGCCACTTGAAGCTTCAGCTCCGTTGAATCTTGTGTTGATGGGGCGGTTCTGAGCGTCCCTTCTCGATTAGGGGCTATCGGCGCGGCAACGTTGATAACCCCTATCTATTTCTCGATAGCAACTTGTTTCATGAAGGCATCGGTTTTCCGAATGTGGTCGAGTGAACGCGTTGCTCTCACACCTGCTTCATGAGCGTGATACTCAGTGCGGGCATCGTCCAGACATTGCCGTCGCCGGGTGCCGAGCCGGTATCGCTGATGTGCGGTTCAGTCTCAGATGTCTCGTCGTCCAATTCGGTTGCGGTGGCGGTGCTATTTGGTGAGATGCTGGCGGATAGGATTTGGCTGTTATCAAACAGCTTGTCTTTTTGAGTGCTCACCGCTTCGACGATTTTGCGTACCGTCTCGCTGGCGTCCGGCACATGTTGTGTCCAGATGGATTCCTCGGTGTTCAGATATTCTTCGACATGATTGCCATGTCCGGGCCGGCGTCCATTGATTTCCGCCGAACACCACTTCGGCATCCACTCGCTGTCGGAGGGCAGCCTGAATTGCCGATCTTCGGCCACGCCGTTGACCACAATGCACACATCCACCTCGCTATTGGACAGCAGGCGCATGGTAAAGCTGCGTACGGCCAGATCGAACCAGTCGCGTTCCATTGGAGTGGTGCCGTCGGGAAGGAACCATTGTACGCGGCTGGATGGCTTCAACAGACCCAGCTGGGTCAGGCGGGTGAAGAAGTCCTCATGGTGATACGGATCCAGCGACTTGCGGAGAGCCACCAGTCGGGATACGGTTTCCAGTCGCCGCATTTCGCGTGTTTTGTGGGGTGAATACATCCAATCCCACTTCAGCCAGGTGATGTCATTGTCCTGGCAATAGGCGTTATTGTTGCCGTCCTGTGTGTTGCGGAATTCGTCGCCGGCCAGCATCATCGGTGTGCCCAGTGAAAGCAGCAGCATGCCGGTCATATTCATGGCGGCCTGTTCTCGTGCGGCAATGATCTCAGGCTCGTTGGTTACGCCTTCCACGCCAAAGTTGGCGGAACGGTTCACTGATGAACCGTCGTTGTTGTTCTCACCGTTGGCCTCATTGTGCTTGTCACGGTAACGGGTCAAGTCGGTCAGGGTGAATCCGTCATGGCAGGACACGAAGTTGATTGAGGCTGTGGCGCCGCGGCCCGGATCGGTGGCGAACAGGTCAGCCGATCCGCACAGTCGCGTGGCCATCTCCTGCAAGCTAGTGCGGCCATAATCTGAGCTGCCGTCTACGTCTTCAAGCCAGAAGGTGCGGGTGGTGTCGCGGAACCGATCGTTCCATTCGGCGAACGGCACAGCGAACTGGCCGGTGCGCCAGCCGAGATTGCCCAGATCCCAAGGCTCCATAATGAGCTTCAGGTTGCCGAGTAGCAGGTCGGCGCGCAGTGCGTATAGGAACGGGTGATGATGGGTGAACTCGCCTTCCAGTCGGGCGAGCGTGACGCCCAGATCGAATCGGAAACCATCGATGCCGATTCGTTTGGCCCAGTATCGCAGCGAATCAATGGCAAAGGTGACCACATGCGTATTAGTGAAGTCAAGCGTATTGCCACATCCGGTGGTGTCCTCGAGTCGGCCGGCGTTGGCCTTCTGATGGCGGTAGTAGGCCAGGTCATCCAAACCGCGCCAGCAGATGGTCGGGCCCTCGGTGCCGCCTTCGCAGGTGTGGTTGTAGACCACATCCATAATCACCTCGAAGCCCGCCTCATGCAGCGCACGCACCATGTCGATGACCTCTTGGCGAACGGCAGCCGCGCCCTTCTCCTGGGCGGCTTTGGTGGCGTAGGAGGGTTCGGGGGCAAAGTAGCTCAGGGTGGAGTATCCCCAATAGTTTTTGCGGCCATGCTCCTGCAGGAACAGTTCGTCCTGCTTGGCCATAATCGGCAGCAGTTCAATGGAAGTGATGCCCAAGCCTTGCAAATAAGCCAATGTGGTGGGATGGGCCAGGCCGGCGTAAGTGCCACGTAATGCTTCGGGCAGCCATGGTGCATTGGCGGTGAAGCCCTTGACGTGCATTTCGTAGATCACGGTTTTGCGCCACGGCACATGTGGGTGTTGCGGGTCACCCTCGTGCTTGTGGATATCGCGATCGTCAATGGCCACGGATACCGGCACGTGTCCCAGCGAATCGACGGTGCTCATAGCGCCGTATGATGAACCGCTGACCTTGCCATCCACTACGTCGCATTCGTAAGAGAACGCGGCGGGGGACAGCTCCATTGAACCGTCGATGCCTTTGCCGTATGGGTCGAGTAGGAACTTATACGGGTTGAAACGTACGCCGTGCTTGGGATCCCATGCGCCGTCCACGCGGTAGCCGTAGCGCATGCCGTCCCATGCCTTGGGCAGGTGCACGTACCACAGTCCATAATTGGGCCCGGTCATGCGGAACAGGGTCTCGCGCATGTAGAGATGTTCAATGATGCGCGTGCAGACCGGAAATTCATGGATCTGCTGAATAAAGGAGGCGTTGGGATCTTCGAATAGACGAATGGCGTCTTGGAAGAAAGCGCTGGGCTGATCTATGGATTCAAGCACGCACAGCCAGACTTGGTCAGCGGTTTCGGAGCGTACTACGACGTCAGCACCACCGTCGTCAGTGAAATACAGCCCTGGGCGAGTGGCGTAGCGATGTAACGGTGGGTTTCTCATAGCTTCCATTGTAGATGCGTTGTCACTTTTGGCGGAGGTCTTGGATTTTCTGTATCGTTACTCGCTTCTGCCGGTTCCACAAATCTCATCGAGGTAATTCTCGACGAATCGCAATGCGGCACCGATAATATTCTGGTCCTCGGCGCAGTAGCTCTTGCGTAGATTGAAGTGGTCGGTGCCGAACGGACTGTGCGCGATGACACGGGCTTTCAGATCCTCGATATCGCTGTCCTCAAGATGCTGCGCGGCCTCGCCGCCGATGATCACATCCCCGGCGATGATCGAACGTGCGTTCACCACGGCCTGCGCCACGTAATCCAGCCATTCGTCCATGCGCTCGCGGTGATGGCGCTCGCCCTGTTCGAGCACGCTGAAGAAGCCGGGGATGGACTCGTAGTCCTCGGGCAGAGTCTCCGTCGAACAGTAGGTGTCCATGCAGCCGCGCTGGCCGCAGTAGCACTCGCGACCGCCCGGTACCAGTGTCATGTGCTCGATAGCGCCATTGCATTGGTTTGGGCCTTGGTGGAGCTTGCCTCCCACGATTACTGCGCCACCGGGACGGCGCTCCAAGTACACGCATACCGCGTCGGTGAGCGTGGTGTCGAACCAAAGCTCGGCCATGGCGGAGGCGTCGGAATTGTGAATCATCATGCATGGGAAGTGCACCGATTGGCTGATGGTGTTGAGCATAAGCCCGGTGTTACCCATGATGGTGCCGAACGTGATGGTCGTGGCGTCGGGGGAGAGGATGCCCTGGATGGCGAACGAGACGCCGAGCACTTTGCCGTGCTTCTGTTCGACGTCGGCGGCGAAGTTGTTGATGATGCCGCCGATGCGCTGATAGTAGACGTTGGTGTTGCGATAGGGCAGGGAGTCGCTGTGTTTCTCGATGACGGTGCCGTACAGATTGATCGCACACAGGCGCAGTTCGTTGGATCGCATCACCACGCCAATGGCGGTGCGATGGTCAGGATTGAACTCGTAGTTCTGTGCCTTGCGGCCACCGGTGGAATCCTGTAGTTCGCCTTTGCGGATGAGTCCGTCGTTTTCCAGCGCACGCAGGTTTTGGGTGATGGTGGGTAGGCTGAGGCCGAGCTCGCGTTCCAGCTCCTGCTTGGTAACATGGTAGTGACCATACAGATACTGGGTCATGGCGTAGCGGTTGTGCGTTTTGACTGCGGTCGATGGCATTGCCCTCATGATTACCCCTTCGTGAGATGAGATATATGCAAGCGTACTTTATGAAAGTGGTTTGCATGTGGCATGACATAGCGGTTATGGGGCGAAAATCCTGGATTTGTAAGCGATTTCGGATACTTTTTTAAACTAATTTTCTAGAAATGTGGAGAAAATGGGCACTTTTAGAAAATAACTTTAGAAAAGTTGGCCGGTCGGGCCGTTTTCGGGCATGTGTTTTTCGTTAAAAAGCAAACAAAAAGTATCAAATCGATGAATAAAGTGAGGATTTGTGCGGTATTTCGCACAGATACACACATAAATATCTCAACTTCACACATGAAACGCCGTCGATTTTGTGCGTATGCAGAGAAGCAACTCGTTCGATATATTGTGACTCAGGTCACACGTTGGTGTGACGGCGTATCGCAAGCCATTCCGGTCGAATCGGGCGAACCCTAACGCCTGCGACGGCACAGTGACTGTGCGGTCACACAACCGAGTACTTTGCCATATACCCCAAGAAGATTGAGGAGGACCCCAAGTGGCAGAAGCAAAGAAGAAGGTCGAAGCTACCAAGCCGACCCCTGAAGAGAAGCAGGCCGCAGCCGAGGCCGAGGTTGACGCGCTGGTCACCAAGGCGCTCAAGGCTCTTGACGAATTCGAAGCCCTTGACCAGAAGCAGGTCGACCGCATCGTCGCCAAAGCATCCATCGCCGCTCTGAACAAGCACCTCGTGCTCGCCAAGATGGCCGTCGACGAGACCGGCCGTGGCCTCGTGGAAGACAAGGCCACCAAGAACATCTTCGCCTGCGAGCACGTCACCAACTATCTTGCCGGCCAGAAGACCGTCGGTATCATTCGCGAAGACGACGTGATGGGCATCGACGAAGTCGCTGAGCCCGTCGGCGTGGTCGCCGGCGTCACCCCGGTCACCAACCCGACCTCCACCGCCATCTTCAAGTCCCTCATCGCCCTGAAGACCCGCTGCCCGATCGTTTTCGGCTTCCATCCTGGCGCACAGAAGTGCTCCGTTGAGGCCGCCAAGATCGTGCGCGACGCCGCCATCGAGGCCGGTGCTCCTGAGAACTGTATCCAGTGGATCGAGCACCCGTCCATCCAGGCCACCGGCGCCCTGATGCAGCACCCGGGCGTGGCCACCATCCTCGCCACCGGTGGTCCGGGCATGGTCAAGGCAGCCTACTCCTCCGGCAAGCCCGCCCTCGGTGTGGGCGCCGGTAACGCTCCGGCCTATGTCGATTCTGACGTGGACATCGTGCGCGCCGCCAACGATCTGGTGCTCTCCAAGCACTTCGATTACGGCATGATCTGCGCCACCGAGCAGGCCATCATCGCCCACAAGGACGTCTACGCCCCGCTCATCAAGGAACTCAAGCTGCGCAAGGCCTACTTCGTCAATGCCGAAGAGAAGGCCAAGCTCGAGAAGTACATGTTCGGCTGCGTGGCCGGTTCCGGTGAAAAGCCGGTGCTGAACTCCGTGGTGCCGGGCAAGTCCCCGCAGTTCATCGCCAAGGCCGCCGGCTTCGACATTCCTGAGGATGCCACCATCCTCGCCGCGGAGTGCAAGGAAGTCTCTGACGATGAGCCGCTGACCCACGAGAAGCTCGCTCCGGTGCAGGCCGTCCTCAAGGCCGATAACAAGGAGCAGGCCTTCGAGATGTGCGAGAAGATGCTCAAGCTGGGTGCCGGCCACACCGCCGCCATCCACACCAACAACCAGGAGCTCGTGCGCGAGTACGGTGTTCGTATGCACGCCTGCCGCATCATCTGGAACCAGCCTTCCTCTCTCGGCGGCATCGGTGATATCTACAACGCCATCGCCCCGTCCCTGACCCTCGGCTGCGGCTCCTACGGCGGCAACTCGGTTTCCGGCAACGTGCAGGCCGTGAACCTCGTCAACATCAAGCGCATTGCTCGGAGGAACAACAACATGCAGTGGTTCAAGATCCCGGCCAAGACCTACTTCGAGCCGAACGCCATCAAGTACCTGCGCGACATGTACGGCATCGAGAAGGCCGTCATCGTCTGCGATAAGGTCATGGAGCAGCTCGGCATCGTCGACAAGATCATCGACCAGCTGCGTGCCCGTTCCAACCGCGTGACCTTCCGCATCATCGACTACGTCGAGCCGGAGCCCTCCGTCGAGACCGTCGAAAAGGGTGCGGCCATGATGCGCGAGGAGTTCGAGCCGGACACGATCATCGCGGTCGGCGGCGGCTCCCCGATGGACGCCTCCAAGATCATGTGGCTACTCTACGAGCACCCGGAAATCGCCTTCTCCGATGTGCGCGAGAAATTCTTCGATATCCGTAAGCGCGCCTTCAAGATTCCGCCGCTGGGCAAGAAGGCCAAGCTGGTGTGCATCCCGACTTCCTCCGGCACCGGTTCCGAAGTCACGCCGTTCGCTGTGATCACCGACCACAAGACCGGCTACAAGTACCCGATCACCGACTACGCCCTGACCCCGTCCGTGGCCATCGTGGATCCGGTGCTGGCCCGCACCCAGCCGCGCAAGCTGGCCTCCGACGCCGGCTTCGACGCCCTGACCCACTCGATGGAAGCCTACGTGTCCGTGTACGCGAACGACTTCACCGACGGCATGGCGCTGCACGCTGCCAAGCTCATCTGGGACAACCTGGCTGAGTCCGTCAACGGCGAGCCCGGCCTGGCCAAGACCGACGCCCAGGAGAAGATGCACAACGCCGCCACCATGGCCGGCATGGCGTTCGGCTCCGCGTTCCTTGGCATGTGCCACGGCATGGCCCACACCATCGGTGCTCTGTGCCACATCGCCCACGGCCGTACCAACTCCATCCTGCTGCCGTATGTGATTCGTTACAACGGCCAGATTCCTGAGGAGCCCACCTCTTGGCCGAAGTACAACAAGTACGTCGCTCCGGAGCGCTACCAGGACATCGCCCGCAATCTCGGCATCGACACCGGCAAGACCCCGGCCGAAGCCGTGGAGAACCTGGCTAAGGCCGTCGAGGATTACCGCGACAACAAGCTCGGCATGAACAAGAGCTTCCAGGATTGCGGCGTGGATGAGGATTACTTCTGGTCCGTGCTTGATCAGATCGGCATGCGTGCCTACGAGGATCAGTGCACCCCGGCTAACCCGCGCATCCCGCTAATCAACGACATGAAGGACATCGCCGTCGGTGCCTATTACGGCGTCTCCCAGGAGGAAGGCCACAAGCTGCGCATCGAGCGCGAAGGCGAGGCCGCCACTGAGGAAGCCTCCGAGCGCTGATTGCAAGAGTCTAATGGCCATGTGCCATTAGCGATATGAGACCAAACGGTTTCATGACCGCGTAACAGGAGTCCGACCCCATTCCGGGGCCGGGCTCTTTGTCATATGTTGTGTATTTTGCTATGTGATGGAAAGCCTTTGGGGCGCCACCGCGACGTGTATTTCCCACCGCGCGGTGAAATACCCACCGCGCGGTGTCCCAGAATGGCGGAATTCCGCGGATAAGGAATTCTCGCTAACATCGTGGTGGAAGAATCACTACGTGGTGGGCATTTCACCGCGCGGTGGAGGCCCTATGCATAGGCGGCATTACATCAACATCGCCGCAAGAATGCAGCCAAAAGCAATAAGACTGGCGAATGCTTCGGTAATACCAGTTACCACAGGTTTCATGATTCGGTACCGAGCGGCCACAGGCAGGGCGATGGCACGGGCCAGTAGCAGCACGCTCATTGTTATGAGGAACGGATTATGCCCTGCCACTATGGTCAGCGCCACCAACATCACATGCCATACCCACGATGCTGCCACGTACGAACGCTTCCCACGTTCTCGAATCATGGTTTTGACCACCAATACCGAGCCGTATTGCATGAGTGCGAACAGCGCAGTGGCAATCAGCCCGTTCATGGGCAAAGAACCAGCGGGCCACCAGGCACGGGGTTCAAATATCTGGCTGAATCCCGGCATATTCCGAATCATGGCACGTGCGGCGTCTGTATCGGCTCCGCACGAGGCTTGCGCCGCGTTGAGAGGAATAGCACATGCCGTCTTGGCAGCGCTGCCGAATGACGCGATTACCGTGGCCATCGTCGACGCGGCAATCACCGATACCGCATTGCCCCACAGCGAGCGCTCCTTCCTCAACCACGAGGACAGCATTGATAGCGCGACCAGCACTATATATAAAGGAGCCCAGCGCAGTATGCCGGTATGCGTAATCAGGAATGGCAGGCCAATTACGGTAAGTGCCACGGTATAGGCAATCATCGGTGGCAGATAGCGGTGCGAGAAGTGTGCCTTGAACCAGTGCGCAGCGCTGAACTGCACGCAATAGCACAAAGCCCAAATCGCCAATAGCCAGAGCGTATCAAGATTAGGACCACCGATAATGAAGCCTGCCGCTGCGGGCAGCATAACCATCACCCATGCGCCGGGCTGATTGTCAAACCAATCACGTTTGCGGGTCGTGCGTTGTGCCGTCATAGCTGGCAATAGTATCGTAGCTGCCGGTTCTAGGTAAGAGCAATGTGAGACTAATAACGTGTTAACCGAATACCGGCAGTGTGGGAATCCGATTTCAGGCGTGCGCGCGGTATGCGCGGTTATCCGAAGAATATGAGTTGGATTCGCGCTGTTCTTGCGGAAATCATTTGCGATACGAGTAAATGCCGCAGGCTGTGGGGGGCAGCCGAGCCTATTGGCTTGGCAATCATTCGCAATGCAAGTCAATGCCGCCGGCCACGGGGAGTGGGGAACATTCGTTTCGTCCCAGAAAGTGCCGAGGGCCAATGCCGCCAGCTATGGGGGAGTGGGCTTGGACTATTGGCCGGGCAATCATTCGTTGTGTGGACGAATGTCGCCTTCGGCACTGGAGATGGCCTCAGCAATCGGATCCTGACTGAAATCATGATTGCGGTATCCGGGATCATCCACCGGCAGATGCTGTACTAGGGTGTCGAATACCTGACTGTAGATTTTGCCTCGTTGGAGTACCGCATCAAGCACATGCCCGCCGAACGTGTGGTCGTCGGACAGAAAATGCTCATGGAATCCGGCCACGGCAGCACCATGAAACATCACAGGGGAGAAGTATCCGAGCATGGTGCCTTTGACATCGTGGCGCAGGAACACGGCCTGTCGATCGGCCACTTCCACCAACGTGGGGTAGGGTGCCTGTTGCTTGATGACCGCGCGGGTCTTGATGAAACTGAACGTGCCGCGCACCACCACCGAGAAGAAGGTGTTCGCGCGACCGTTGGCCTCAACGATTTTCTTGTTCAGTTCCTCAAGACCAATATCTTCGCGTTCGCACTGATACTGGAATGCCGCCCTATGGCTGTTGGCAAACGGCATCGTGAAATCATCTGGCACGCGCTCGGCCACACCGGATTGGCCGACCTTATATGCGACCCCATCCAAGATAATGAGCTCGCCGTCGAGCCCTTCGCCGGTGCCGATACCCGTATCGCCGTGCTTGAGCAGCTCGCCGATGGTGGTGGTGCCTTCCAGCAGGCCTGGTACCAGTAGGGCCAGGGTGCCATGTTGGTACAGCACGTTTGCGCCATGTTCGTGAATGGGTTTGATGTTTTTTGCCAGTGATTGTGTCACGTCGCTTAGCGTAACGCCCAGTGCTGTACGTCACAATCCGAACGTTCATATTTGGTGCGTGATTTATGACACGTGTGTACGAGCAGACGATTCCCGGTTTCTGCAATTGGCCGTTCACCCGCAATCGCCAACCTATTCGTATCGAGTCAAGTAATCTTTTTTGATGGTTTATGAGAGTATGGTCGGCGCGAGCACGCGACACGCGCGGATTCCAGTGTCCCGCCTCGATGGTTAGATAAACAAGTTGCCTGATTTGGGCTCGCAAATTGGAATTGAAAAAGCGAGCGCGGGCCGGGAACCACTTCTTGTAGGTGGCAAACGGAGACCGCGCACTGATGTCGGATGACCGCCAGAGGACGTATGTCCAAGGGAGGCCATGCGCGCCGGTGCCCTGAAGAAGCAGGTTGGTAAACAGTACAACGAACATCGCTAGAAAGGGCGGACGGCAATGGCGGGACAGAAAATCCGCATCAGGCTTAAGTCCTATGACCATGAGGTCATCGACCAATCGGCGAAAAAAATCGTCGAAACGGTGACGAACGCGGGCGCAACTGTAGTTGGCCCCGTTCCGCTGCCGACCGAGAAGAACGTCTTCTGTGTTATCCGTTCTCCTCACAAGTACAAGGATTCTCGCGAGCACTTCGAGATGCGCACTCACAAGCGCCTCATCGACATCGTGGACCCGACCCCCAAGGCCGTGGACTCCCTGATGCACATCGATTTGCCTGCGGATGTCAACATTGAAATCAAGCTGTAAGGGAGGAGGAAGCATTATGTCTAATCGCAAGGCTCTGCTGGGCAAGAAGCTCGGCATGTCCCAGGTGTGGGACGAGAACGGCTTCTTCGTGCCCGTTACTCTTGTCGACGTGTCCACCAATGTGGTGACTGCCGTGAAGACCGAGGAATCTGACGGCTACAAGGCTGTCCAGCTCGGCTACGGCGCCATCGACCCGACCAAGGTGACCAAGCCGCTGGCTGGCCACTTTGCCAAGGCTGGTGTCACCCCGCGTCGCCACCTCGTTGAGGTGCGCACCGACGACGTCGATCAGTTCGAAGCTGGCCAGGAACTGGCCGCCGACCTGTTCGAAGAGGGCACTGAGGTCGACGTGACCGGCACTACCAAGGGTAAGGGCTTCGCCGGCACTATCAAGCGTTGGGGCTTCAAGTCCTACCGCCGTACTCACGGCTCTCACAAGAACGAGCGCCGTCCTGGCTCTGTGGGCGCATGCGCCACTCCGAGCCGTATTCTCAAGGGCAAGCGTATGGCCGGCCGCATGGGTCATGTGACCGCCACTACCCAGAACCTGACCGTCGTCTCCGCTGATGTCGAGAACGGCATCATCGCCATCAAGGGCGCCATTCCTGGCCCCAAGGGCGGCATCGTTCTCGTCCGTTCGGCTGTGAAGGGAGCCTGATAAACCATGGCAAACGTTACTCTGAACGTCACTGACGCCAAGGGCCAGGCCGCCGGTACCGTCGAGGCTCCGGTTGAACTCTTCGGTGTTTCCGCTGAAGACGTCAAGGCTCACATCCCGCTGATTCACCAGGTTGTTACCGCTCAGCTCGCTGCTGCCCGTCAGGGCACCCACGCCACCAAGACTCGTGGCATGGTTTCCGGCGGCGGCAAGAAGCCGTGGAAGCAGAAGGGCACCGGTCGTGCTCGTCAGGGCTCCATCCGCGCTCCGCAGTGGTACCACGGTGGTGTCGTGTTCGGCCCGCAGCCGCGCGACTACTCCCAGCGCACCCCCAAGAAGATGAAGGCCGCAGCTCTGCGCTACGCCCTGTCTGATCGCGCCAACGCCGGTCGCATCGCCGTCGTGGACTTCGGTATCACCGAGCCGTCCACCAAGGCTGCTGTCGCCGCCCTGAGCCCGATCACCGAGGACAAGTTCACCACGGTCGTCTTCACTCGTGACAACATCAACGAGTGGCTCTCCGTGCGCAACATCCCGACCGTTCACCCGATTTTCGTCGATCAGCTCAACACGTACGACGTGATCACCGCTCAGTACGTGGTCTTCACCAAGGAAGCTTTCGAAGCTTTCGTGGCTGCCAAGACCGAGCCGAAGGAGGCCTGATTTAGATGGTCGCTATTCACAAGCCCGCGCACGACGTGATTTTGAAGCCCGTCGTCTCTGAGAAGAGCTACGCCCTTTCCGACCGTGGCCAGTACACCTTCGTGGTGGCCAAGGACGCGAACAAGGTGCAGATCAAGCAGGCAATTGAAGAGATCTTCAAGGTCAAGGTGACGAACGTCAACACCCTCAACCGCGCTGGCAAGAAGCAGCGCACCCGCACCGGTTTCGGCCAGCGTGCTTCCCAGAAGCGCGCGATCGTGACCGTCGCCGAGGGCCAGACGATCGACATCTTTGGCAACTGAAGGCTAGCCGAGAAAAGTTAAAGGAAGAACTATATTATGGCTATCCGCGTTTACAAGCCGACGTCTGCAGGTCGCCGCAACGCGTCCGTCTCGGATTTCTCCGATCTGACGCGCTCCACGCCTGAGAAGTCGCTGGTTCGCAAGAACTCCAAGACCGGCGGTCGTAACTCTTACGGCCGTATCACCTCCCGTCACCGCGGTGGTGGTCACAAGCGCCAGTACCGTCTCATCGACTTCAAGCGTTGGGACAAGGACGGCGTGCCCGCCAAGGTCGCCGAGATCGAATACGATCCGAACCGTTCCGCCCGTATCGCCCTCCTGCACTTCGCAGATGGCGAGAAGCGCTACATCATCGCGCCGAAGGGTGTTAAGCAGGGCGACGTCATCGAGACTGGCGCTCAGGCTGATATCAAGCCGGGCAACAACCTGCCGCTGAAGAACATCCCGACCGGTACCGTGGTTCACGCGATTGAGCTCCGCCCGCTGGGTGGCGCCAAGATTGCTCGCTCCGCTGGTGCTGCCGTTCAGCTCGTCGCCAAGGATGGCGCTTACGCCCAGCTGCGTATGCCGTCCGGCGAAATCCGTAACGTCGACGCCCGCTGCCGCGCCACCGTTGGTGAGGTCGGCAACGAAGACCACGCCAACGTGCAGCTCGGCAAGGCCGGTCGCGCCCGTTGGATCGGCAAGCGTCCGGTCACCCGTGGTGAGTCCATGAACCCGGTCGACCACCCGCACGGCGGTCGTACCCGCGGTGGTAAGCCGCCGGTTTCTCCGTGGGGCAAGGGCGAAGTTCGTACTCGTCGTCCGAAGAAGGCTTCGAACAAGATGATTGTTCGTCGTCGTCCGTCCGGCAAGAACCGCAAGTAAGGGAGTATCGAGAAGATGACTCGTAGCATCAAGAAGGGCCCCTTCGTCGACGCCCACTTGCAGAAGAAAGTCGACGAGCAGAACGAGAAGGGTACCAAGAACGTCATCAAGACATGGTCCCGTCGTTCGATGATCACCCCTGATTTCATCGGACACACCTTCGCCGTTCACGATGGTCGCAAGCATGTCCCGGTGTTCGTCACCGAGGCCATGGTTGGTCACAAGCTGGGTGAGTTCGCCCCCACGAAGACCTTCAAGGGTCACGTGAAGGACGACAAGAAAGCCCGCCGCTAAGGATAAGGAATAGAACATGGAAGCTAAAGCAATCGCTCGTCACGTCCGCGTGACGCCGCGCAAGGCTCGCCGCATGGTCGACCTCATCCGCGGCAAGAAGGCCACCGACGCCGTCACCATTTTGAAGTTCGCCCCTCAGGCTGCGGCCCTTCCGGTCCGCAAGACCCTGGAGAGCGCCATTGCCAACGCCCGCGTGAAGGCCGACAAGGCCGGCGAGCCGTTCCGCGAGAACGACCTGTTCATCAAGGAGACCTTCGTTGACGAAGGTGTGACCCTCAAGCGCTTCCGCGCTCGTGCCCAGGGCCGCGCCGCTCGTATCAACAAGCGCACCTCCCACATCACGGTCGTTGTTGCTACCAAGGAAGGAGCCCGCTAAAGATGGGTCAGAAGATCAATCCGTTTGGCTACCGCCTGGGCATCACCGAGAATCACCGTTCCAAGTGGTTCTCTGACTCCAACAAGGCCGGCGAACGCTACCGCGACTTTGTTCTCGAGGACGATCAGATCCGTAAGGAAATGAGCAAGGATCTCGAGCGCGCAGGCGTGTCCCGCATCGTCATCGAGCGCACCCGTGACCGTGTCCGCGTGGACATTCACACCGCCCGTCCGGGCATTGTGATCGGTCGTCGTGGCGCCGAGGCTGAGCGCGTTCGCGCCAAGCTGGAGAAGTTGACCGGCAAGCAGGTTCAGCTCAACATCTTCGAAGTCAAGAACGCCGCGCTGGACGCCCAGCTCGTCGCTCAGGGCATCGCCGAGCAGTTGACCAACCGCGTCACCTTCCGTCGTGCCATGCGCAAGGCTCAGCAGGACGCCATGCACGCTGGTGCCAAGGGTATCCGCATCAAGCTCTCCGGCCGCCTCGGCGGTGCGGAAATGAGCCGTTCCGAGTTCTATCGCGAGGGCCGCGTTCCGCTGCAGACCCTCCGTGCCCTCATCGATTACGGCTTCTTCGAGGCCAAGACCACCTACGGCCGCATCGGCGTCAAGGTGTGGATCTACAAGGGCGATATGACCGAATCCGAGTTCGAAGAGCAGCAGGCTCAGCAGAACAACCGTCCGGGCCGTCGTGGCGATCGCCGCCCGCGCCGTGGCAACCGTTCCGCCGCTCAGCAGAATGCTCAGGCCCCCAAGGCCGAGGCTCCTGCCGAGGCCACTGCCGCTGCAGAAACGAAGGAGTGAGCAAGAATGCTTATCCCCAAGAGGACTAAGTACCGCAAGCAGCACCGCCCCGTGCGTTCTGGCATGTCCAAGGGCGGCAACGAGATCAACTTCGGTGATTTCGGCATCCAGGCTCTTGCCCCGGCCTACGTGACCAATCGTCAGATCGAGGCCGCACGTATCGCCATGACCCGCTACATTAAGCGTGGTGGCCGCGTGTGGATCACGATCTTCCCGGATCGTCCGTTGACCAAGCACCCGCTCGGCGCCCGAATGGGTTCCGGTAAGGGCGCCCCGGAGTTCTGGATCGCGAACGTCCGCCCTGGTCGCGTGATGTTCGAGATCGGTGGTGTGTCTGAGGACGTCGCTCGCGAAGCCCTCCGTCGTGCTATCGACAAGCTCCCGATGAAGTGCCGCATTATCGCACGTGAAGGTGGTGATATCTGATGGCAGTCGGTACCGCTGATTACTCCATCAAGAATCTCAACGAGAAGACCAACGCGGAAATCGAAGGCTTCCTCAAGAAGTCCAAGGAAGAGCTGTTCAACCTGCGCTTCCAGCACGCCACTGGTCAGCTCGAGAACACCGCCCGTCTCAAGGCTGTCAAGAGCGACATCGCTCGCATGTACACTGTGCTGCGCGAGCGTGAGCTTGGCATCAGCCAGGAGCCGGCCGCTACCGAATCCAAGGAGAAGTGATTATGGCTGAAGAGCGTAACTTCCGTAAGGTTCGCCGCGGCTACGTCGTGTCCGACAAGATGGACAAGACGATTACCGTCGAGCTCGAGCAGCGTTCGACCCACCCGCTGTATGGCAAGGTCGTTCGTTCCACCAGCAAGGTCAAGGCCCATGATGAACACAACGACGCCCACGTTGGCGACCTCGTGAGTATTATGGAAACTCGGCCTCTGAGCAAGACCAAGCGCTGGCGTCTCGAATCCATTATCGAGCGCGCCAAGTAAGTAAAGTTCGGCAAGGCTCGCCATTTACCGGGGCACCTCGGAAGACCAAGGTGCCCCGGTAAATGGGGAGAACCAGCTCGGCTAAGGAGAATCAATGATTCAGCAGGAAACGCGGCTTCATGTCGCCGACAACACGGGTGCGAAGGAACTCCTCGCCATCCGCGTGCTCGGCGGATCGAAGCGACGCTATGCCGGCATCGGCGACGTGATCGTCGCCTCCGTCAAGGACGCCATTCCTGGCGGGTCGGTCAAGAAGGGCGACGTGGTGAAGGCCGTTGTCGTCCGTACCGTCAAGGAATCCCGCCGTGCGGATGGTTCCTACATCAAGTTCGACGAGAACGCCGCCGTTATTCTCGGCTCCGGCCGTGAACCGAAGGGCACTCGTATCTTCGGACCGGTTGGTCGTGAACTGCGTGAGCACAAGTTCATGAAGATCGTGTCCCTCGCCCCGGAGGTGATCTGACATGGCAGCCAAGATTAAGAGCGGCGACCTGGTCAAGGTCATTCGCGGCAAGGATCGCGGTAAGGAAGGCACTGTCAAGCAGGTGCTGGACAACGACCGACTGATCGTCGAAGGCGTGCAGATCGTCAAGAAGCACGTGCGCGCCACGCAGCAGGGCCAGCAGGCTGGCATCGTCTCCACTGAGGCTCCGATCCATCGCTCCAACGTGATGGTCATCGACCCGGAGACCAAGCAGCCGACCCGCGTGGGCATCACTGTTAAGGAAGAGGCGCGTGACGGCAAGGTCAAGGCCGTGCGTGTACGCGTCGCCAAGAAGTCCGGAAAGGAGCTGGCATGACCGATACTACTGTCGAAGCGCCGGCCACCCCGCGCTTGAAGGTCAAGTACAACGAGCAGATCGTCCCTGAGCTCGAGAAGGAGTTCAAGTACTCCAACCCGATGCAGGTTGCTCGTGTGCAGAAGGTCGTCGTCTCCATGGGCGTCGGTGCCGCAGCTCGCGACTCCAAGCTCATCGAAGGCGCCGTCAAGGATCTCACCCTGATCACCGGCCAGAAGCCGAAGATCACCAAGGCCAAGAAGTCTGTTGCGCAGTTCCACCTGCGTGAAGGCCAGGCCATCGGTGCATACGTCACCCTGCGCGGCGACCGTATGTGGGAGTTCCTGGATCGTCTGCTGACCCTTTCGCTGCCCCGTATCCGCGACTTCCGCGGTATCAACGGCCACCAGTTCGATGGCCAGGGCAACTACAACTTTGGTCTCACCGAGCAGTCCATGTTCCACGAGATCGATCCTGATTCGATCGATCACGTGCGCGGTATGGACATCACTGTGGTGACCTCCACCAAGGACGACACGGAAGCTTACGCGCTCTTGAAGCACCTCGGCTTCCCCTTCAAGGAGAACTGATATGGCAAAAACCGCTCTTAAGAACAAGGCGGCCGGCAAGCCGAAGTTCAAGGTGCGCGCTTACACGCGCTGCCAGGTCTGCGGTCGTCCCCACTCCGTCTACCGCAAGTTCGGCCTGTGCCGCATCTGCCTTCGTGAGAAGGCTCACCGCGGTGAACTGCCCGGCGTTACGAAGTCCAGTTGGTAAACATCGACGCTGAAGGTCCGCGGCCCAACCGCTTCTAGAAGAAGCGTGAGGGCGGCGGAAACCATAGCGAGAAAGGGCAACAAGCCCAAATGACAATGACAGATCCGATCGCAGACATGCTTACGCGTCTGCGTAATGCGAGCGCGGCAAAGCACGAGACCGTGGATATGCCGTACTCCAAGTTCAAGGCGAACATCGCCGAGATCCTGAAGCGCGAAGGCTACATCAAGGACTTCACCGCTAAGGAAGCCAAGGTCGGCCAGACTCTTGAGGTCACCCTCAAGTACGGTCCGAACGGTGAGCGTTCCATTCAGGGCATCAAGCGCATCTCCAAGCCGGGCCTTCGTCGTTACGCGAAGTCCGACTCCCTGCCGATGCCGCTCGGTGGCCTGGGTATCGCCATCATCTCGACTTCCTCGGGACTGCTGACTCAGAAGGAATGCCTCGATCGAGGCATTGGCGGCGAAATTGTCGCCTTCGTGTGGTGAGAAAGGAGAGCTGAAACATGGCATCGCATATTGGTAAGCTCCCCATCGCCATCCCCGCTGGCGTTGAAGTCAAGATTGAAGGTCAGAACTTCTCGGCCAAGGGCGCCAAGGGTTCTGATTCCTACGTGATTCCGGAAGGCATCACCGCTGCCGTTGAGGGCAACGAGATCATCGTTACCCCGGCTGATGACCTGCGTCCGACCCGTGCCAAGCACGGTCTGGCTCGTTCCATCATGGCCGGCATGGTCAAGGGTGTGCACGATGGCTACTCCAAGACTCTTGAGATCGTCGGCACCGGTTACCGCGCCGTCGCCAAGGGCAAGGGCATCGAGTTCTTCCTCGGCTACTCCCACACCATCACCGTCAACCCGCCCGAAGGTATCACCTTCAAGGTGACCGACGCCAACCACGTGGTTGTCGAGGGCATTGACAAGCAGGCTGTGGGCCAGGTCGCCGCCAACATCCGCAAGCTGCGCGCTCCGGAACCCTACAAGGGCAAGGGCGTCAAGTACGCCGATGAGCGCATCCTGCGCAAGGCTGGAAAGGCTGGTAAGTGATATGAGCGTAGCTATTCTCGGAAAAGGCAAGAAGGTTGCTCTCAAGCGCCGTCACGTGCGTATCCGCAAGCGCATCTCCGGTACCGCCGAGCGTCCGCGCCTGGTGGTCACCCGTTCCAACCGTCACATGGTTGCTCAGGTGGTCGACGACACCAAGGGCGTGACTCTCGTGTCCGCCTCCACCCTGCAGGCCGACTTTGCCGGTTTCAAGGGCACCAAGACCGAGGCCGCCAAGAAGGTCGGCGAGCTGATCGCCGATAAGGCCAAGGCTGCCGGCATCACCGAGGTCGTTTTCGACCGCGGTGGCAACAAGTACACCGGTCGCGTCGCAGCCGTTGCTGATGGCGCCCGCGAGGGAGGTCTTGCACTGTGAGCGACAACGAAACTAAGGAAACCCAAGTGGCTGAAGAAACTCAGAACACTGTGGCGACCGAATCCAACAACGAGGACCGCAAGGGTCGTCGTGGCCAGCGCGGTGAAGGCCGTCGTGGCGAGCGTCGTAACCGTCGTGAGGAAAACCGCGGCGACGAACTGCTCGATCGCGTGGTGACCATCAACCGTGTGTCCAAGACCCACAAGGGTGGTCGTACCTTCAGCTTCGCTGCTCTCGTGGTAGTGGGCGACGGTAACGGCACCGTGGGTGTCGGCTACGGCAAGTCCCGTGAAGTCCCGGCCGCCATCGCCAAGGGCCAGTTGGACGCCAAGAAGCACATGTTCTCTGTGCCTCGCGTCCGTGGCACCATCACCCACCCGGTTCAGGGTCACGACGCCGCCGGCACTGTTCTGCTGCGTCCTGCTGCCCCGGGTACCGGTGTAATCGCCGGTGGCTCCGTGCGCGCCGTCATGGAATGCGCAGGCATCACCGACGTCCTGACCAAGTCGATGGGCTCCGCCACCGCCGTTAACGTGGTGCGCGCTACCGTCGACGCTCTCAAGCAGCTCGAAGAGCCCGAGGAGATCGCCGCCCGTCGTGGTCTGGCCCTCAACGAGGTCGCTCCCGATGCCCTGCTGCGCGCTCGTGCCGCTGGTATCGATGAGGCTCGCAAGGCTCGTGAAGAGGCTGCCAAGAAGGCCGCTGAAGAGAAGGATGGTGAGTGATACTCATGGCTAAAAACCTGAAGATTACCCTGCACCACGGCATCGTGAACCGTACTCCGGCTCAGCGCGCCACCGTCAAGACCCTCGGCCTGAACAAGATCGGCAAGACCGTGATCCGCGAGGATACCCCGGCCAACCGTGGTCTGGTGAACGCCGTGCGTCACCTGGTCACCGTCGAGGAGGTTGACTGATTATGGCAGATAACGAAATCCTGCAGATGCACGATTTGAAGCCCGCCCCGGGCGCCAAGAAGGACCGCACCCGCGTGGGTCGCGGTGAAGGCTCCAAGGGCAAGACTTCCGGTCGTGGCGCCAAGGGCCAGACCAAGCGCACTCACGTGCGTCCTGGCTTCGAAGGTGGCCAGCTGCCGCTGTACATGCGCCTGCCGAAGCTCCGTGGCTTCAAGAACCCGTTCCGTGTGGAGTTCCAGGTGGTCAACATTGCTCGTCTCGTTGAGGTCTTCCCTCAGGGCGGCGAAGTGACTGCCGAGGATCTGGTTGCCAAGGGCGTCGTCCGTGGCAACGCTCCGGTCAAGGTTCTGGGCGAAGGCGAAACCACCGTGGCATTCACCCTCAAGGGTGTCAAGGCTTCGGCTTCCGCCAAGTCCAAGATCGAAGCTGCCGGCGGCTCCGTCGTTGAGGACTGATTAGTCCGCGCGAAACGCTGAATATAGCTCTGTGCCCCCGTCCGCCTATCTGGTGGTCGGGGGCACTGCTATCATCACTATGACCTATCGAGATCATTGATGGCGTTCCGCGTGCAGTGATGCGGTCTCAGCATCAAGTCCTACATTCGCTGGCGCCGATACAATACCCGATTTTCGGGGAGATGCGTTCTCCATAAAGTCATATTCAGCAAGCATTGACGAGACGCACAGTTGTCTGAAGTAGGCACGTTAGACTATGCTCGTTCGATAGTTTGTGTATTTCGCGCGTCGAGTGCGCGCTAGTGGGAGGAAACCCAGGTGAGGACACTAATCCAGGCCCTGAAGACCAAAGAGCTGAGGAAGAAGATTCTCTTCGTCCTGTTCATCATCATCGTCTACCGCATCGGTTCGTTCATTCCGACGCCGGGCGTGGACTACAACGTGGTGAACAAGTGCATGGCCACCATTGGTAGCGCCTCACAGGAGAACTTCATCGGATTGGTGAACCTCTTCTCTGGTGGCGCTATGCTTCAGCTGTCCATCTTCGCGCTGGGCGTCATGCCGTACATCACCGCATCCATCGTTGTGCAGCTGCTGCGTGTGGTTATTCCGCGCTTCGAGGCCCTGCACAAGGAGGGTCAGTCCGGTGAGGCCAAGCTCACCCAGTACACCCGTTACCTGACCATTGGTTTGGCTGTACTCCAGTCCACCACCATTTTGGTCACCGCTCGCTCCGGCGCCCTGTTCAACTACAAGTGTGACCAGGTCATTCCGGACGGCTCCGTGTGGAACCTCGTGGTCATGGTGCTGATCATGACCGGCGGTACCGGCCTGATCATGTGGATGGCTGAGCTTGTGACCGACAAGGGCATCGGCCAGGGCATGTCCATCTTGATCTTCATGTCCATATGCTCCGGCTTCCTGCCGCAGCTGTGGGAGATTGGCTACGGCACCAACGGCACTGATGGCAATTGGCTGAAGTTCGGCATCGTTGTGGGCGTGCTCGTGGTCATCCTCATCTTCGTTGACTTCGTGGAACTGTGCCAGCGCCGCGTGCCGGTGCAGTACACCCGACGCATGATTGGCCGCAAGATGTACGGTGGCTCCTCCACCTACCTGCCGCTCAAGATCAATATGTCCGGCGTTATTCCGCCCATCTTCGCCTCCTCGATTCTGGCCATCCCGACCCTGATCGCTCAGTTCGGCAAGTCCGACCAGTCTTGGGTCAAGTGGATCAACAGCAATCTCGCGAACACCACTTCGGTGTGGTACATCGCGCTGTATGCCCTGATGATTGTGTTCTTCTGCTTCTTCTACACCTCGATCACGTTCAACCCGGACGAGACCGCAGACAACATGAAGCAGTACGGCGGCTTCATCCCCGGCATCCGCGCCGGCAACGCCACCAGCCGCTACCTGACCTACGTGATGAACCGACTCAACACCGTCGGTGCCGTCTACCTGCTGTTCGTGGCCCTGATTCCGACCGTGCTCATCATGGCCCTCGGACTCAATGCCAAGCTGCCGTTCGGTGGTACCACCATCCTGATTATCGCCGGCGTCGGCCTTGACACCTTGCGTCAGGCCAAGGCCCAGACCGAGCAGTTCCAGTACACCGGCTTCCTGCTCGAGAACGTGGATCATAAGGAAGGCTGACGCCCGCTCAGCAGGCGTCAGCGCGAGGAAGGAGACAGCCCTGTGGGCTGTCGACTGACGGAGCAATCCGTTTCCTCCCACATATAACTCAATGGTTCCCTTAACAAGGGAGCCAAAGCCGTATTAATTTTCAACATAAAAGGAGACCACCATGCGTCTGCTCATCATGGGACCTCAAGGCGTGGGCAAAGGCACCCAGGCTGCGCTGCTCGCTGAGCACTTCAACATCCCCACCATCTCCACCGGCGATATCTTCCGCTACAACATCAAGAACAAGACCGAACTCGGTCTTGAAGCGATGAGCTACACCGATAAGGGTGAGCTGGTTCCGGATTCCCTGACCAACAAGATCGTCAAGGATCGTCTGGCCAAGGAAGACTGTGCCAACGGCTGGATTCTTGATGGCTACCCGCGCAACGCCGCCCAGGTCACCGCACTTGACGAAATGCTGGCCGATCTCGGCACTCCGCTCGACCACGTGGTGGCTCTCGAAGCCGCCCGTGACGTGCTGCTGGAGCGCATGAAGAAGCGTGCCGCCGAGCAGGGTCGTGCTGATGACACCCCGGAGGCCATCGCCAAGCGTTTGGAAACCTACGAGAAGGAAACCGCCCCGCTGCTCGACATCTACGAGTCCCGCGGTCTGCTGGTCGTGGTCAACGGTGTCGGCGACATCGGCGAGATCAGCCGCCGCATCATCAGCCACCTGCAGTAGAGGCGGCAAGCCTAGCGACTACCACAACATTTCGCACATACCCCTATGCGACACGCCGAGTGTCGCATAGGGGTATGTGCGTATATAGTTGACAGTTGGTGTGTCTTCGGATATGCCACAGTAATCATCCAACGGAATAGGACTAGAGGCGCATGGCAAAAGACGGTGTGATTGAGGTCGAAGGACAGGTAGTGGAAGCACTGCCCAACGCGATGTTCCGCGTCGAACTCGAGAACAAGCACATCGTGCTCGCCACGATTTCCGGCAAGATGCGTAAGAATTACATTCGCATTCTGCCGCAGGACCGTGTCGTGCTGGAAATGAGCCCCTACGACCTGAACCGCGGACGCATTACGTACCGCTACAAGTAAAGGTACACAAGAAAAGGATAACCATGAAGGTCAGCCCTAGCGTGAAGAGGATCTGCGAAAACTGCCGCGTGATCCGCCGTCACGGCCGCGTCATGGTGATCTGCGTCAACCCCCGCCACAAGCAGCGTCAGGGCTGAGAGCAGATTCTCCAGCGGCACTAAGTAAATAAGGCACTCTCTCACAGTGCTTCCCGCAAGGGAACGACACTGAACCACGGGTACGTAGGCCCGTGCCGGGAGACCGGACGAGTGGGTGCAAGACCTACGGCAACAAGAAGGAATCGCAATGGCACGTCTTGCCGGAGTCGACATCCCCAATGAGAAGCGCATCGAGATCGCCCTCACCTACATTTTCGGTGTTGGTCGTACTCGTGCCAAGGAAACGCTTGCCGCGACCGGTATTAATCCGGACATCCGCGTCAAGGATCTTACCGACGAGCAGCTGATCACGCTGCGTGACTACCTCGAAGCTAACTACAAGATCGAGGGTGACCTGCGTCGTGAAGTCGATGCAGATATTCGTCGCAAGATTCAGATCAACTGCTACCAAGGCCAGCGTCACCGTAAGGGACTTCCTGTGCGCGGTCAGCGCACCAAGACCAATGCCCGTACCCGCAAGGGCCCGAAGCGTACGGTCGCCGGAAAGAAGAAGGCCACCAAGTAATAGGTGGCATGCTCCGAGCCACGGGATGAGTTCCATCCCATCGTTCGGACGTCAACAAATAAGTTCGTTACTAGGAAACGAGGGTCAATGGCAGCGCCTAAGCAAGCCACTCGTAAGCCCCGTCGTCGTGACCGCAAGTCGGTCCCGGTCGGCCAGGCTCACATCAAGTCCACTTTCAACAACACGATCATCTCGATCACCGATCCGTCTGGCGCCGTGGTGTCCTGGGCATCTGGTGGCGACGTCGGTTTCAAGGGCTCCCGTAAGTCCACTCCGTACGCCGCTGGTATGGCTGCCGAGTCCGCCGCCCGCAAGGCGATGGAGCACGGTGTCAAGAAGGTCGACGTGTTCGTCAAGGGCCCGGGTTCCGGTCGTGAAACCGCTATCCGCTCCCTGCAGTCCGCGGGCCTCGAGGTCGGTTCCATCACCGACGTCACCCCGCAAGCCCACAACGGCGTTCGTCCTCCGAAGCGTCGTCGCGTCTGAGCACTCAGCAATACCAATCCATCCAAAACCGCTTAGCCGGTGAGTGCACCACCGAGTTCAAGCTGAAAGGATAACCACAGTGCTTATTGCACAGCGTCCGACTCTGACCGAGGAATCTCTGAATCCGCAGCGCTCTCGCTTCACCATCGAGCCTCTCGAGCCTGGCTTCGGCTACACGCTCGGTAACTCGTTGCGTCGCACGCTGCTGAGTTCGATCCCGGGTGCTGCCGTGACCTCCGTGCGTATCTCCGGAGCCCTGCATGAGTTCACCACTCTGCCGGGTGTTCAGGAAGACGTCACCGAGATCCTGCTCAACATCAAGGGCATCGTGCTCACCAGCGAGTATGACGAGCCTGTGGTCATGTACCTGCGCAAGAGCGGCAAGGGCGAGGCTACTGCCGGGGACATCACCCCGCCGTCTGGCGTCACCATTGCCAATCCGGAGCAGCACATCGCTACCCTCGCCGAGGACGGCGAACTCGAGATCGAGTTCACCGTTGAGCGTGGCCGTGGCTACGTGCCTGCCCAGATGAACAAGCAGGACACCGATGAGATTGGCCGTATTCCGGTCGATTCCATCTACTCCCCGGTGCTCAAGGTGAGCTACAAGGTCGAGGCCACCCGTGTGGAACAGCGCACGGACTTCGACAAGCTCATTCTGGACGTGGAGACCAAGCCCGCCATCTCCCCGCGTGATGCGGTGGCTTCCGCCGGTTCGACCCTGGTGGAGCTCTTCGGCCTGTGCCGCGAGCTCAATGCCCAGGCCGAAGGCGTCGAGGTCGGTCCGGCCCCGGTGGCCGAGGAGACCAACCCCGAGATGGCCGTCCCGATTGAGGATCTCAACCTGACGCAGCGTTCTTACAACTGCCTCAAGCGTGAGGGTGTCCACACCATCGGTGAGCTCGTCTCCCACACCGAGCAGGATCTGCTCGACATCCGCAATTTCGGTATGAAGTCGATTGACGAAGTCAAGGAGAAGCTGCAGACTCTGGGTCTGAGCCTCAAGTCTTCGCCGATGGCCTTCGACACCAATAACCTCGAAGGCGGCACCTTCTTCTCGCCGGAAGACGAGTGATTCGTCGCTTTTGATTAACCGTCTGTTCGCACGGCAAGCGGATGCTCGGGCACATGCCCACCTGCTTGCCTGCTTCGGACAATAAGGAGTAAACCCATGCCTACACCTAAGAAGGGCCCGCGTCTGGCTTCCAGCCCTGCGCACGAGCGCCTCATGCTGGCAAACATGGCGACCAGCCTGTTCCAGAATGGCCAAATCACCACCACGCTGCCGAAGGCCAAGCGTCTTCGTCCGCTGGCTGAGCGCCTGATCACCTTCGCCAAGCGCGGTGATCTGCACTCTCGCCGTCGCGTGATGCGCGTCATCCGCAACAAGTCTGTGGTGCACATTCTGTTCACCCAGATCGCTGAGCAGATGGAGCAGCGTGAAGGTGGCTACACTCGTATCGTCAAGATCGCTCCGCGCGTTGGCGATAACGCTCCGGCCGCCATCATCGAACTCGTCACCGAGCCGGTTGCCAAGAAGGCTGTCGTGAAGGAAGCCGAGGCTGCCACTAAGGTTGCCGAGGAAGAGGCTCCGGCCGTCGAGACCGAGGCTGCTGAAGCTGCTGAGGCTCCGGTCGAGGAGACCGCTGCCGCTGAGGCTGAGGCTCCTGCTGAGGAAGCCGCTGAAGCCGAGAAGGCCGAGTGAGCTGACCGCTAGGTCGCATAGCTAGCTTAAAGGGCTGGAATCCATTTGGGTTCCAGCCCTTTGCGTTATTCGACCATAGCCGGTTCGTCTCTGTATGCCGGCATCGCATCAAAAGTCGAATTATCATCGTGATCATTAAGATGATGGACTATGACACGACTACGCATCGACCTTGCCTATGACGGCGGCGGATTCTACGGCTGGGCCAAGCAGCCTGAGCTGCGCACGGTGCAGGGAACTATCGAGGATGCGTTGCACAAGGTGCTGCGTGTGCCGGTCGGTGACGAGAGAGAGCCGCTGCGACTGACTGTGGCCGGTCGTACGGATACCGGTGTGCACGCTTCGCATCAGGTGGCGCATCTGGATGTGTCTGATGAAACACTTGCTCGTTGCCAGGGGCATATGGATGTGCCGCTGACCGAAGCATTGGCTCGCAGGCTTAAGGCCGTGTTGCCTGCTGACATTGTGATTCACGGCATCGCCATTGCGCCGCAGGGATTCGATGCGCGGTTCTCCGCGTTGGAGCGCACGTATGTGTACCGTGTTGCCGACCGTTCATCCGAAGTGGACCCCCGGCTGCGCGGCTGTGTACTGCGCGTGGATGAGTCGCTGGATTTGGATGCGATGAATGCCGCTGCCGCCATGACCATTGGCCTGCATGATTTTGGTTCATTTGCCACGCCGAATCCGGGTGGTACCACGATTCGTGAAGTCAAGACGGCCTACTGGCGCCGAGTGCCGGTTGCCTCGTTGGTGCCAGACGTATTGGCTGAGAACGAGGCATACCGGACGCCGTCGCTGGAATCCGGCTTGGTTGTATTCACGATTGTGGCCGATGCTTTTGCTCGCAATATGGTTCGTTCGCTGGTCGGTTCCTCGATCAAGGTTGGTTCGGGGCGCAAAACGCTGGAATGGTTTGCGGACAAGATGGCCAATCCGGTGCGAGAGGGGTCAAGCGGGCCAATCGCACCGCAAGGGCTGACTCTGGAACATATCGAATATCCGGCGGATGACCAGTTGGCTGCTCGTGCCGAAGCCATTCGTGCCGTACGTACTTTGTAGATTTTATGGACCTGCAAGTGACCTGCCCGTAACAAACCCGCACATTTGCTGAAACGGGTGCCGCCTAGGTTGAAACCATCAAACCCGGTTGCGGCTTGCGGCGTCAGCGTACGCCTCAAGCATGGCAGGCCTGTAGCCGTCAGAGCAAGGAGCAGGTACGATGATTGAATCCGCGGCACGCCGACTGGCCCACGAACTGGTGAATCGCCGTGAGGCAATCAACCGTGAGCTGTCCCGCAACGGCGTGCGCTTCGGCATCTACAAGAACGGCGAATACCACGACCGTTTGTTTCCATACGATCCTGTGCCACGCATTATCGAATCCGACGAGTTTGATGAGCTTGAGAAAGGCCTGAAGCAGCGTGTCAACGCACTCAACGCCTACCTGAAAGACATCTATTCGGACAAGGCCATCATTCATGACGGTGTGGTGCCGGAGGAATACGTCTACACGTCTGTCGGATACTTCCCGCAGGTCAACGGTGTGACCCCTCCCGGTGGCATTTTCGCGCATATCGCCGGTGAGGATTTGGTCCAGGGTGAGGACGGCCGCTGGTGGGTGCTGGAAGACAACCTGCGTATTCCGTCCGGTGCCAGCTACCCGCTGTTCGTACGCGATATCGAACGCCGTATCTCTCCACGACTGTTCCGTGACGTGCGTATCCGAGACAACCGTGAATATCCGCGTCTACTGCGCAAAGCCATGGATTTCGTCTCTACTGAAGGTATCGCCGTGGTCCTCACGCCAGGCCGATACAATTCCGCGTTCTTCGAACATGCCTACTTGGCTGAGAAAACCGGTGCCGCACTTGCCTTCCCTGAAGACCTTGAAGTGGTGGACAACAAGGTCTATTTCTTGGATTACGCCGGCAAGCGTCACCGTGTGGGCGTGGTCTACCGCCGTCTCTCCGACGAGTTCCTCGATCCGTTCTCCTTCAACCCCGACTCCGTGATTGGTGTGCCCGGGCTCCTGTCCGCCTACCGTGCCGGCAATGTGGCTATCGTCAATGCTCCCGGTAACGGCGCGGCCGACGACAAGGCCATCTACTACTTCGTGCCGCAGATGATTAAGTACTATCTCGGCGAAGAGCCCATCCTCCACAACGCTCCCACCTACATGCCTATGTTCGAGGCCGACCGTAAGGAAGTCCTGAATCGTATGGGCGAGCTGGTGATTAAGGATGTGGCCGAGGCCGGCGGCTATGGTGTGGTATTCGGCTCGTCGCTGGATGCCTCCGCACGTGAGGAATTGGCCGACCGCATTAAGGAGGAGCCACGTCGATTCATTGCACAGGAGGTCATTCAGTTCCGCGATATCGACGTGGTCGATCCGAAGACCGGCGAAATGTCGCCGCGCAAATGCGATTTGCGTGCCTTCGTGGTGACCGGCAAGAACACGCATGTGTGGTATTCGGGCCTGACCCGTTATTCGTCCGTGCCTGGCCAGATGATCGTCAACTCGTCGCAGGGCGGTGGATTCAAGGATACGTGGGTGTTGGCACCGGAGACCGGAGTGGAACACGAATACGGTACCGAGGTGCAGGTGGCGAACCTGCTGAGTCAGTCGCGTCACCATTCGCTGGCCTTGGTCACCGCTTCTAAAGCGGACAACCTGTATTGGTTGGGCCGATACACCGAACGTGCCTTCACCACCCTGAACCAGTTCTTCCCGTTCTATGACCGTGTGATGGACACTGATGTAGACGCCTTCCGGCCCTTCGCTCATGCCCTCGATCTGCCCGAGGACTTCGAGGACTTTGATGGGTTCGTGGAAAGCTTCCTGTACGACGGCTCGAACCCGGACTCCGTGCGTTCCGCAGTTACCTCCGCGTTCAACAATGCCGTGATTCTGCGCCCGGAACTGAGCTCCCGACTGCTGCAATACGTCGAACTGGCGATGACCAACATTACAGATGCCGCCAAGCATGCGGCCGATGCCGAGGACATCTACAACCAGCGAGACATCACCGATGACATGCTCGCCTTCTGGGGCGGCATCGAGAATTCGCCAGTCGATCCCACGCTAAAGGCCTTTATCTTCATCGGCAAGTATCTGGAACGCATCGATTTGTACACCCGTTTTGGGCTCACGATGGAAGAAATGGAAGCCCCGCTGAAGAAGCTGGCCTCCTATTCGATGATTCTCGACGGTATGCCGTTGCCGAGCTGTTTCGCCGACGGACTGAGCTGGCTTGTCGGCCAGCTGCCGTCTCGCGGATATCAGGAGGTGGCCGATTCTCTGAAGAAGTACCTTGACGATTATTCCGGCAGAGTCAGCGCTTTGGCCATCAAGGACATGGGCTCGCTCAGCTCCATGAACATGGATGCCAAGCGCCCCTGACAGGTTGCAATGGTATGGTGGTATGGCTTCAAGCCGTATGCGCTCGCTACATTTTTTGCGAGCGGGTGCGGCGGCCACTGTATCTGTAGTGATGCTATCCCGAGATGTGCCGGCCGCCGGTGCGTGAGTATTGTGCAGGAGACGTCGTGAAAAAACTCGTGTTCGACTATGAGATGAAGCTGTCCTTCAGCTCGCCGGTCACCGACCACAGGTTCCAGTTGCGCTGCATACCGGCCACCGGTCCGCGCCAGCAAGTGATTGACGTCGAAGTGAAGATTCAGCCAGAGACCGAACTCGAAACCACCATCGATTCCTTTGATTCCGTGGTGATGACCGGCTTTGCGCCCGAGCCGCACGACATGTTCAGCTATTCGGTGACCGGCATCGCCTTTGTGGACAACGAACACATCAAGAAGGAAATCTACAAGCCGCTCTACCGGTTCAATTCTGCGCTGACCATTCCTGGCCCATCCGTAGAGGCGATGATTGCTGTATGCCGTGATCGTCTTGCCTCGCTGCCTGCTGATGCTACGCCGGTGCAGCAGGCTGCCGAAGTGATGGACGAGGTGTACAAAGCTTTTGTATATACTCCCGGATCCACCACGATTCGCACCACCGCCGAACAGGCCTTGGCGCAGCGCAAAGGCGTATGCCAGGACTATGCGCATGTGATGCTGTCCGTGTGCCGGCATGTCGGCCTGACTGCCCGGTACATTGCAGGACTGCTCGGGGGAGAAGGCGCCACTCACGCTTGGGTTGAGGTCTATCAGGATGGCCGATGGGTCGGCTTGGATCCCACGCATAATCGTTTGGTGGACGACAACTACATCACCATCGCCCACGGCCGCGACTACCGCGACTGCATGCTCGACATCGGCATATTCTCCGGCTACAACGTCCAGCAGACCCAGTGGGTCAATGCTTCCGTGCATGAACAGGTGGCGTAGACTCACAAAACCCCGACTTGCCGCGTCGTCGGGATGTGGCATAATAAACAAGTTGCCTTTTGGGCAGCATGGATGAATGTCCGAGCGGTCTAAGGAGCACGCCTCGAAAGCGTGTGAGGTGAAAGCCTCCGCGAGTTCGAATCTCGCTTCATCCGCAACCAAGCCCCCGAAGTCTTGCACTTCGGGGGCTTTGCGTTGGTGCGGTAGCCGCATTGCCTGTTATCGAGTTCGCCAAGCAACGCGAGTATGGCGTCATCATCAATACCTATGGCTCGGGTGGCATGGGTCTGGCCGACAATATCGAAGAGACATACCGCTGGGTGCGGATGGGTGGATTTTCTTTACCGAACGCGCGCTGGAGAACAAGGGTGAGGTACTTCAGCAGCCGTATCCGGTGGTGTTGGGCGGCGATTATCTGTCGTATGGGAAATGCGATCAGGTGACCATGCCGAACACCGAGGCGGTGCGGTTCGCGGTCGGGCGTTTGCTGGACACAGGTGTGAGAACCATCGCCGTTATCGGCGCCTCACCCGACATGCATGGTTGGGAGGACGTTCGCGATCAGCGCGACGGCACGCAGTCGCTGCGTATCCAGAGGTATGTGCAGGCTCAGGAAGAGCGCGGTTTGACCGTGGATTGGCGGTATGTCATTCCTCTGCTCGGCTGGAATCAGCATGGCGGTGTGCAGGCCGCGGTATCCATGCTGGATTCGTTGCCGTGCCCTCAGGCGGTGCTGTGTCTTAACGATGCCATCGCGCTCGGTGCTATTCACGAATTGCAGCGGCGTGGGCTGCGAGTACCGGCCGATGTACAACTCATCGGCTTCGACAATGTGCCGGAATCCGAGTACTCGGTGCCGGCGCTGACCACCATCGATCCGCATGTGGATGATTACGCCAAACATGCCGTGGATATGCTTATCGAACGCATTGAAGAATATTCCTGGCCGGCGCGCACCTACACCACCGATTTCACCGTGGTGGAGCGCGCCTCGGCCAAGCTCGCTCGGTAACGTGCAGTTCCTGTTTTTTGCGCGTAATCGGGCGATCTGCCTGTGCCGTCTATATCCCTACGCAAACAAAGCGGAGTCTCCGGAGGGATAACCAAGCTGGAATGCGGTGTATGCATGCTTGGCGGCCAGGGCGGCAAGCACTAGCAAGGTATCGCTGTCGGATTGGGAGGTGGAATCGGCCACGGCCTTGATTTCAGCACGGGCGCAATCCATTTCGATGGCGGAAGCCGTAGGCACGGTTTGTTCGCTGGCCTTGTCTTCGATGGTGGTCGGATCGGCCAGCAACTGGTCGATGGCATAGACCTTTTGCCGTGGGTCTTGGCTGTCGCCGGCGTCGGCAGTTGAACCAGAATCGCTGAAGCGCCTATTCGCCAGCGACACCAACTGCTGTCCGGCGGTCTTATGCATGTCGCTCAATGTGAGTGTTGCACCGGCTGTCACCCCGCGGGCGGCCAACACTTCGAGGGCAAATCCGGCGCGGTCCTCGGCAATAGCCATCGCATCCAATGCCGATCGGTCGATGGTTGCGGAAGTGATGCCATCAAGACGGGCCGGCGTGACTTCTGGCGCGCTTTGTCCGAATTTGCCGGCCAGCACGGTCAATCGTTGCTTGGTCTGGGCGTTGCGCAACGTTCCTTCGGCAAAGCGCCCGGAACAGTGTCCGGCAACATCGATCCATGCCAGGGGAGCGGCCAATCCGTTGCCGTACTGCACCATGAGCGGAGTGCCCTTGGCCGGAGTCGTGGCAAAGTTCGCCAACGTCAGCGCACTCTCGCAGGGACTCATCGTTCGTTCCGCTTCGGCTCGGTCCGACAATCGAGGCATCGAGCACGCAGAAAGCGAACATATGAACGCACCCGCGCATACGCCGGCCATGAGTCGGCGGAAACCAGTCAAGGGGGAGCGTGTCTGCATGGAAATCTACACTAATAGCTAACTGTGACCACTCAAGGCCATTCGCCACATAACTTCATAGGAGGTACGGATCGATGGAACTGGACCTGACAGGAATGCATAAGCTTGCCGCCGAGCAAGGAATCGACCCCGAAACCTTGGACGATGCGCTGGCAGAGGCTCTTCGTCTTGCTTACCTCAAGACCCCGCATGCGGCCAAGCACGCCCGTGTGGAACTCGATGAGCGCGCCGGCAGTTTTACTGTGTGGGCGGCCGACGATATTCCGGTCGAACCCACTGAAGACGATCCGCACCCCGCGCCGGAACTGGGTGAGGAATACGACGACACCCCGCACGACTTTGGCCGACTCGCCGCCGCAACCGCGCGTCAGGTCATCACCCAACTGTTCCGCAAAGTCGAGGATGAGAAGGTGTTCGGCGCCTTCTCCGGACAAAAGGGCAAGCTGGTTACCGGCATCATCCAGCAGGATGCTTCCGATCCCACCAACGTACATGTTGCCATGGGTGAGGTCGAAGCCATTCTGCCTCGCCGCGAGCAGGTGCCGGGTGAGCGCTACCGTCACGGCGAACGCATCCGCGTATACGTGGTGAATGTGGCCCGCGGCATCAAGGGCCCGGAAATCGTGGTCTCCCGCTCCCACCCGGAACTGGTGCGCAAGCTGTTCGAACGCGAGGTGCCGGAACTGGTTTCCGGTGCCGTGTCCATCATGGCGATTGCCCGCGAGGCCGGTGCCCGCACCAAGCTTGCGGTCAAGGCCAACACCGATGGCGTCAACCCGAAGGGTGCTCTGATCGGCCCCAGCGGCGCTCGCGTGCGTGCCGTCATGGAGAACCTCGGACCGGAGAAGATCGACATCGTCGACTACTCCGATGATCCGGCCAAGTTCGTGGCTGCCGCGCTGTCTCCGGCCGTGGCCACCGGCGTACAGGTGATCAGCGAGAAGAACAAGACCGCAATCGCCTTCATCCACGATGATCAGCTGTCTCTTGCCATCGGCAAGGAAGGTCAGAACGCCCGTCTGGCCGCCAAGCTCACCGGCTGGAAGATCGGCATCGAATCCGCCGAGGCGCATGCCAAGAAGGTCGCTGAAGAACAGGCTGCCGAGCAGGCTGCAGCACAGGCCGAATAGCTTGGGAGAGCTCGGCTTCCGGATCGAATGATTCCGAGTAGCCGGCGGATATACATTGCGAGCCGCGTCAACAATGACGCGGCTCGCGCTATTCCGTGCTATCCAGCGCTATGAGTATGCTGGATTGGCGTATGTGGGTTGGCGCAGTGTGCGCAAAATCTCCCACACCAGAGACGAGGTAACACGATCATGGTCGCACGATGAGACAGGGTAGGCTTGCCGTCATCACCAACTGACCACGCCCATGTACGCGTGGTCACAGATAGGAGTAATTAGTGGCGAAACCACGCGTATACGAACTGGCTAAGGACTTGAACGTCGATAGCAAGACCGTTCTTGAGAAGCTCAAGGACATGGGTGAATTCGTTAAGTCCGCTTCCTCTACGATTGAACCGCCGGTGGCACGTCGTCTGAAGGCCGCGTTCGACAAGGACGATAAGGGCGATGCCAAGCCCGCAGCTTCTGCACAGAAGCCTGCGGCCAAGCCGGCACAGCACAAGCCGGCTGCCTCTGCAACACATCAGGGTGCCGCACCGGCTGCAGCAACTCCGGGCCCGCGCCCGCAGGCGGAACGTCCTGCGGCTCCGGCTCCCGCACGTCACAATAATCAGCACGATAACGGCGGTCGTCCGAGCCGTCAGGGTCAAGGCCGCCCGAACGGTAATCGTCAGGGCCAGGGGCGTCCGAACGGTGGCCAGCCCGGTCAGCACCAGAACAACCGTGGTGGCCAGGGCGGTCCTCGTCCGACTGCTGGAGGCAACGCTTCCAACGCGATTCCGCGCCCGCATGCGCAGGGTCCGCGTCCGGGCAATAACCCGTTCTCCCGTAAGCAGGGCATGCACTCTCCGACTCCGGGCGATATTCCGCGCCCGCATCCGATGGCTCGTCCGACCACTGAAGGTGGTCGTGGCGGCCGTCCCGGTCGTCCAGGCCAGGGTCAGGGTCAAGGCCGCGGTGGATTCCGCGGTGGTCGTCCGGGCCAAGGCGGTCAGGGCGGTCCTCGTCCCGGCCAATGGGGTCATAACCGTCCGGGTCAGGGCGGTGCCGCACAAGGCGGCGGCGCTCGCGGTGGATTCCGTGGCGGCCAAGGCGGCGGCAGCAACTTTCAGGGTGGCGGAGCCCCGAGCAATGGTCCCGCACGCGGCGGTGGTCGCGGTGGTCGCGGCGGTACTGCTGGTGCTTTCGGCCGTCAGGGCGGCAAGTCCTCTAAGGCCCGTAAGAACCGTCTGGCAAAGCGTCATGAGTATGAGGAGCTGAAAGCACCGACCATCGGTGGCGTTCGCATCCCCAACGGCAACGGCCAGACCATCCGCCTGCGTCAGGGTGCTTCCTTGGCTGATCTGGCGGAGAAGATTAACGTCAACCAGGCCGCACTGGTCACCGTGCTCTTCCACCTGGGCCAGATGGCTACCGCCACCCAGTCCCTGGACGAAGAGACCTTCCAGATCCTGGGTGAGGAAATCGGCTGGAACATCCAGCTTGTTTCCGCCGAGGAGGAAGACAAGGAACTGCTTCAGCAGTTCGACATCAACCTTGACGAGGAAGAGCTGCAGGATGATGAGGATCTGAAGCCTCGTCCACCGGTCGTCACCGTCATGGGCCATGTCGATCATGGTAAGACCCGACTGCTGGATACCATCCGCAAGACCAACGTCATCGCACGTGAGGCCGGCGGCATCACCCAGCGTATCGGTGCATACCAGGTCACGGTGGATCTTGAGGGCGAACCTCGCAAAATCACCTTCCTTGATACCCCTGGCCATGAGGCGTTCACCGCTATGCGTGCCCGCGGTGCCGAGCTTACCGACGTCGCAATTCTTGTGGTCGCAGCTGACGATGGTGTGATGCCTCAGACCGTTGAGGCCATCAACCATGCTCAGGCCGCCAAGGTGCCGATCGTCGTGGCCGTCAACAAGATCGATGTGCCCGGTGCCAACCCGGAGAAGGTCCGTGGCCAGCTCACCGAGTTCGGTCTTGTTCCTGAGGAGTACGGTGGCGACACCATGTTCGTCGATATCTCCGCCAAGCAGGGCACCAACGTCGATAAGCTGCTCGAAGCCGTGCTGCTCACGGCCGATGCCGAGCTTGATCTGCGCGCCAACCCCGACATGGACGCCCGTGGTGCCACCGTCGAAGCCCGACTCGACAAGGGCCGTGGTGCCGTGGCCACCGTGCTGGTGCAGTCCGGTACGCTCCACGTGGGCGATGCCATCGTGGCCGGCACCTCGTATGGTCGTGTGCGTGCCATGTTGGACGAAAACGGTCGTGCCATGGATGCGGCTGGCCCGTCCACGCCTGTCCAGGTGCTGGGCCTGACCTCCGTGCCCACCGCCGGCGACTTGTTCCTGGTGGCTTCCGATGATCGTGCCGCCCGCCAGATTGCTGAGAAGCGTCAGGCTACCGAGCGCGCTGCTCAGCTGGCCAAGCGTCGCAAGGTCGTCTCCCTTGAGGACTTCAAGAAGAAGTTCGCCGAGTCCGAGATCGATATGCTCAACATCGTCATCAAGGGCGATTCGTCCGGTTCGGTCGAGGCGCTCGAGGATTCCTTGATGAAGATCGAGGTGTCCGACGAGGTCGGCATCCAGGTCATCCACCGCGGCGTCGGCGCGATTACCCAGAACGATGTCAACCTTGCCACGGTCGACAAGGCCGTCATCATCGGCTTCAACGTGCGTCCGAACCGTCAGGTCGCGGACCTCGCCGAGCGCGAGGGCGTGGAAATCAAGTACTACTCGGTCATCTACCGCGCAATCGAAGACATAGAGGCATCCCTCAAGGGCATGCTCAAGCCGGAATACGAAGAGGTCGTCACCTCCCACTCCGAGATCCGCGAGATCTTCCGTTCCTCCAAGTTCGGCAACATCGCCGGCGTTATGGTGCAGGACGGTGAGGTCAAGCGTGGTACGAAGTGCCGTATTCTGCGCAATGGCGTGGCCACGGTCAACGACCTCGAGATTTCTTCGCTGCGTCGTTTCAAGGACGATGTGCAGTCCGTCAAGGAAGGCTACGAGGCTGGTATCAACCTCGGCACCTTCAACGACATTGAGCTTGGCGACATCATCGAGACCTTCGAGATGCAGGAAGTCGAGCGCAAGTAGTCATTCTGGTTCTCCTCAAGGAGAGCCCCTCGCTTTTACCGGCTCCCCCTTTTAGGGGGAGCCGGCTGCGAAGCAGACTGAGGGGGCTCCGGTTTTTGCTGGATGCCTCCTCTATTTTTGTATTCACTTGATTTGCGGCTATCGCCGCTACTTCGCCTACGAACAGCCCACTGGGCTGTTCGCTTAACGGCTCAGCCCCTCAGTCGTCTAACGACGACAGCTCCCCCTAGGAGGGGGAGCTAGAAACACGACAGAAAAGGAAATTCCCATGGCAGGAACCAACCCACGTGCCGCGCGTATTGCGGCTCTGATTCAGCGTGTGGTCGCCTCGTCCATCGAGCATGAGCTGCACGACAAGCGACTGTCCAGCATCACCGTCACGGAAGTGCGTGTGACCAATGATTTGCAGATCGCCAAGATCTACTGGACCCAGCTTGGTCATGAAGGCCACGAGGATGGCGAACGTAAGCGTGCCCAGCAGGCTCTCGATCAGGCCAAGGGACATCTGCGTACTTTGGTGGGCCACAAGGCCGGCTTGCGCCTGACCCCGCAACTGCAGTTTGTGTTCGATGAAGTGCCCGGCGAGGCCCACGAGATCGAAGATATTTTGGCTATGGCCAAGAAGCGCGATGAGGATCTTGCGCGCGCCCGCGCCACTGCTCACTACGCCGGCGACGCCGACCCCTATAAGCACGACGACGAGCCGGAAGATGAATACCTCAACGATGAGGAATACGATTCCGACGAAGAGTAGTTTCCCCGCAACCTCCCTCTGACGAGGGAGGTGCCCCAAAGGGGGCGGAGGGAGAGACCATGCCGAAGGCATGGATAAAGGGAACACCGCATATGCCTCAAACAACTCCAAGCGGCCTGCTCGTCATCGACAAGCCGCAAGGCGTGACCAGTTTCGATGCAGTGGCCGCCGTACGCGGCGCGTTGCATATCAAGAAAGTCGGTCACGCCGGCACACTTGATCCGATGGCCACCGGAGCGTTGGTCATCGCATTCGGCCATGCCACGCGTCTGCTCAATGCCATCGTTGCACATGATAAAACCTATGAGGCCACCATTCGTCTCGGCTTGCGCACCACCACCGACGATGCCGAAGGCGAGGTGCTTGTCGATGACGAAGTCCGCTCCCGCTGGCTGGAGCTGTCGTCGCAGCTGACTGAAGGTGGTCATAGCGAGGGACCATCATCATTGCCAGCCTCCTCGTGGCAGCAGCTACTCACTCGCACTATCGCCGCCAACTTCACCGGCGATATCGAGCAAATTCCCAACACTTTTTCCGCCATCAAAATCAATGGTCAGCGGGCTTATGACTTGGCCCGCGAAGGCAAGGATGTGGAGCTTAAGCCACGTCCGGTCACTATCAGCGAATTCACTGTGCTGGCTATTCGCAGTGGATTCGTGACGGGGAAACAGTCTGATGAAGCGTTGCAAGAGCGCGGAATGGTTTCAGTATTGGACGTCGATGTACGCGTCAGCTGCTCGTCGGGTACGTATATTCGCGCATTGGCCCGTGACTTGGGCGACAAGTTGGGTGTCGGTGGTTATCTGACCCGTTTGCGCCGCACCAGAGTCGGCAACTTCGCCCTGCCGGACGACACCAGCGGGCTTCTTTCGCCTGATGCGGTGAGCGAGACGCAGACCCATACGATCACGGCTCATACCGAGCAGAAAACGTTTACTAATCGCGAAGGCGAAACCATCACTCGCAATAAGTGCGTGCTCGACACCCCGGAAGGGTTTGACGGCGCTGGTCGATGCGCATGGCTGATTGGTCGCTCATTGACCATGGAACAGGCCGCCCGCAGCGCCATGCCCGCTCTTGACATCACGCCGGAGGAAGCTGCGGAGCTGCGTTTTGGGCGTCGCATCGAGCGCACGATTCATGAGCCTGCCGCCGCCATCGTGCCGCAAACCCATGATGTGGTGGCCATCATCGAGAGGGCGAATGGCCATCAGGCCAAGCCGATCACCGTATTCCCCCTCGCGTAAACTCGCTTACAGCGAGACTTGATTGAATGCACGAATAAAGGAACCACACAACTTATGGAAATCACGCACTTGACTCCTGACGCCGAAGGCTCGATTGCCTGGCCTTTGTTCAGCAACGACAAGAAGGCCGTGGTGACGCTGGGCGCATTTGATGGCATGCATTTGGGTCATCAGGCCGTGATCAACCGTGTGGTGGAACTCGCTCATCGGCATGACGCGTTTTCCATCGTCATTCTGTTTGATCCGCGTCCTGCGTTCGTGCACGGCTGGGCCGGCGCGCACAACGGTGAGGAACCGACACAGAGCAATGTGGATGCCGATGCGCTGACCGGCATTGACGAGCGTCTGCGTCGTCTTGAAGAGTTTGGCGTGGATCATGTATTGGTGGTTCATTACACGCTGGCTTTTGCGGATAAGTCCTACATCTTTTTCCTTGGCCAGCTGACCGGCAAGCTCGGCATGCGCACGTTGGTACTTGGCCAGGACGCCGCCATGGGCAAGGGACGCGCAGGCGATGTCAAGCATATCGCCAACCTCGCCGCCGCCACCGGTGTCTTTGAACTTGATGTGGTTGATGACCGTGGTCCTGGCGAAGTGCGTATTCCGCGTGATTTCCGGCCCGAAGCCCCGACCGAATGGGGCGAGCCTGCCGACCCGCTGGTCAATGCCACCAAGGCCGAGCGCCGTGCCTGGAGCAAGAAGAATCAAGCCAAGGCCATGCGCGCCTGGAGTTCCACTAATGTGCGCTATCTGCTTGCCCACGGGCGCATTCAAGACGCCAACGCCATTTTGGGCGTGCCGCACGCCATCGAAGGCAAAGTGGTGCACGGCGAGGAGCGAGGCCGTACCATCGGATTCCCCACCGCCAATCTCGGCTCGGAAACACAGGGATACATTCCTGTGGACGGCGTCTATGCCGGCTGGCTGGTGGATGGCGACAACCGTTGGCCTGCCGCCATTTCCATCGGCACCAAGCCTACTTTCAGCGAGAAGACCGGACTTCACGAGCGTGTGGTCGAGGCATATGCCATCACCGACGACTGGCTCGACCTGTATGGGCACAATGTCCGCGTGGAATTCGTGGGTTTCCTGCGCCCCCAAGTCAAGTTCGATGGACCGGACCAGCTGGTTGCGGAACTCAAGCGCAATGTGGAGGAAACCAAGCGCCTTACCGCTTGACACTGCCCATTACTTCCGTACGCCTAATGCATGAAGCGCATCGGCAAGCGTGCTCGCCTCGACGAGTTTCAGCCCATCAACATGCACCGGTTTGCGCAAGGGTGGAATGACCGCCGTAGTGAACCCGAGGCGTGCTGCCTCGCGCAAACGATATTCCATGCGCGGTACAGGACGAACCTGCCCGGTCAACGATATTTCTCCGATGGCACAGGTGGAGCGGGCAATCGGCTTCGATGTGGCCGCGCTTGCCAGCGCTCCAACAATGGCCAGATCCGAACCGGGCTCCTTGGCCTGACCTCCGGCAATGGTGGAAATATACAGATCGTTGGAAAGCAGATTGAGTTTGCTGTGCCGGTACAGCACGGCGACCAACATGGCAATGCGGCTGGGATCCACGCCATTGACGGCACGCCTTGGCGTAGGCAGCACTGAATTGGTGACCAATGCTTGCACTTCGATAGGCAGGCTGCGATGGCCGTCCAGCGTGAATGTCACGCATGTGCCCTCCACGGGAGCGTCATTGGCTGATTCCGGGCCATCTCCGGACAAGAACAGTCCGGCGGGGTCGGTGACTTCTTCGATGCCTTCGCCGCTCATGTCGAAGCACCCCACCTCATCGGTCGGGCCAAAACGGTTTTTCGCTGCTCTGAGCATTCTGAGGGCCGTTTCGCTGTCTCCCTCAAACTGGCAGACCACGTCGACCAAATGCTCGAGGGTACGAGGCCCGGCAATCGAGCCGTCCTTGGTCACATGACCCACCAAAAACACGGGGATATCGAGAGTTTTGGCGGTGTCGATCAGGGCGCTTGCCACCTCTCGCACCTGTGTGGAACCGCCCGAGATGCCATCGACTTCCTGCGAAACAATGGTCTGTGCCGAATCGACGATGGCCAGTGCCGGTTTGTTCTGCTCTATTAAGCCCAATACGGTAGCCAGATCGGTGGTGGCGGCAAGCAGTAGATTCGGTTCCACTGCATTAATGCGGGTGGCGCGTAGACGCACCTGTGCCTGTGACTCCTCACCGGAAATATAGAGCACCGTGTGAGCGCGAGTCGAGGCTAGTCCGGAAGACCGATGCGATGATTGGCCTCTCCCAGCAGCGTTGATTGTCTGGCCTTCAGCCACTGCCCTGGCGATATTACCGGCCGTCTGCAGCAGCAGTGTTGACTTGCCGATGCCGGGCTCACCGGCAATCAACGTTACCGAACCTGGCACTACGCCGCCGCCCAGCACACGATCGAATTCGGAAAACCCCGTGCCCAAGCGTTCCACGGTTTCCGTACCGATTTCGGTAATCGGCTTGGCTGCGGCACGCGCGGTGTCCGGCACGGCCGCCGATCGTGTGCGTGATGTCCGCCCGGGCGCAGCGGTGTGTGAACCCGCAGCCGGACGGGCTTCATGAAACTCCTCGACCGTTCCCCATTGCCCACATTCAGGGCAACGGCCATACCACTTCGGGCCGTTCCATCCGCATTCGGAACACACGTACTGCACACTTGATTTCGCCATACCTTCAACAGTAGCCGGTGATATACAAAGCGGTAGATTTCTACCGATTCACGATATATTCACCTCAATCAGGAACGACATAGTCGCCAGCGTCACGCGGCTGTGAGAGAATCAAAGCCATGACTAATACTGAGAACTCTTCGTCTACGCAGTCCCATGGCAAGCTGATTGCAGTAGTGGTTGCCGCTGCGGTCGTCATTATTCTTGCAGTGCTTTCGGCTTTCGTATGGCCGGGTTGGGCCATTAAGAAGGACGAAACCAGTGTTCAGGGCAAGCAGCAGGCCGCCGCATCGGCCGAGCCCACCAAGCCGACCATCGAGGCCACGGCGTTACCGGATGATGCCACTGAACTGCTGAAGGCCATGCCGGATAGCGTGTTGAACTATGCGCGCACCAAGGCCGAGGCTTCCACCACTTGGACCGCTGCCACGCCGCTCGAAGAGTACACGCTTACATATTCCACCGGAGACAAGGCCAAGGATGTGACGCTGATTATTGCTCAGTGGTCCGCTTCCGACAATGCCAAGACCCAGTATGATGCTCTTGCTTCGGCTCAGACCGGTGATGAATTGGCTGCCGGCAATGTGAAGGTCTCCGGCAGCACCACCGGTTCCTACACGGTTAAGGTGGATGCCTTGGACGACAAGAACGCCGTGGCTATCTGGCAGAACGATACCGTGGTGTTCCGGGCCACCGGTGCCAAGGCCGCCGTCGAGCGTTTCTACCAGAAGTTCCCGCTGTAAAGCGCAACGTATTGCGCAAATATGCCGGTGATTGCCGTTGTCGCCGCCGGTGGGTTGCGCAATTGTGCGTGCGTGTTCCCTCTGTCTGGTAACACGTGTACTATTGGGCGAGTTGCAACTTTTACGATTAATCGGAATGGAGGCTTCAGATGGGTTCTGTCATCAAGAAGCGCCGCAAGCGGATGAGCAAGAAGAAGCACCGCAAACTGCTGCGTAAGACCCGCCACCAGCGCAAGTAGTCTTACCTGCATTCAAGGCATTGGAAACCCCGCGATCGTTACGGTCACGGGGTTTCTCTTTTGCTCCGATGCCGTCAAGACCGGTGCGTTCCTGCCATGCGGCGAGACGAAAGTTGGTTCGTGCAATACAACAAAGCCGCACCTGCGAGATGCAGATGCGGCCTTGAGAAGCTTGAGTGATGCGAACGATCACTTATTGGCGTTGGTCATCACGCGCGGGCCGTTCGGGTCGCCGACGATGACCTTGTCTACCATGTTGAGGAACAGGCCGTGCTCCACCACGCCGACCGTGTTGATGAGGTCCTCGGCCAGCTCCTGCGGGTGATCGATGCGCTCCAGGTGCAGATCCACCACGAAGTTGTTCTCGTCGGTGCGCACTTCCTTGCCTTCGGCGTCAAGACGCAGCACCGGCTTGTAGCCGCGCTCCTCGAACTTCTTGATCACATGGCCGGCGCCGAACGGGATGACCTCGACCGGCAGCGGGAACTTGCCGATGGTGTCCACCACCTTGGATTCGTCCACGATCCACACGATCTGGTTGGAGTTGGTGGCCACGATCTTCTCCCACAGCAGGGCAGCGCCGCCGCCCTTGATGCCGTTGAAGTTCTTGTCGACCTCGTCAGCGCCGTCAATGGTCACGTCGATGTGGTCCACGTCATCGATGTCCACGATCTTGATGCCGTAGCTTTCGGCTTGAGCCTGGGTACGGCGGGAAGTAGTCACGCCGGTGAACTCGAGGCCTTCTTCCTGATGACGGCGGCCGAGCTCATCTACCAGGAACTTAACGGTCGAACCGGTGCCGAGACCGGCGATCATGCCATCTTCGATGAGCTTGGCGGCTTCGATGCCGGCCGCCTTCTTCAGCGCATCCTGCTGTGCCTTATCCATGGTTTCTCCTTTGCCATCCTTGCTTCCGCCGCATGGATTAACGGCGTGAAGCCTTACTCCTTATCCTAACGCGAATGAGCGATTTTGTGACATCGTGTCCGATTGCGGTATGTATTCGTGTGGTTCAGTGTTAGTGTCGCGTGAATGGCGCATTGGTGATGACCAAGTTGCCGTCGCCGTCCACGTATCCCTGCACCTCGATGCTGCCTCTGATGGGCATGGGCTGGCCGTTAAAATACGGGCTGGTTTTCGGCGCGGGGGAGAAGCGCAAGGCACCTGAAACCGTCAGACCGCTGGGGGTGGCCGTTGGGGTGGTCGCGGCTGGTTGTGCCGGCTGCGTGGGAGTCGGGGTGGCTGTTGCTGTTGATGTTGATGCAGCTGGAGTTTGTTCGGCTGCCGGCGATTGTGCCGCATTGGGTGAGGACGTTGCGTTACGTGGCGTATCGTTGGTTGCCGCGTTGCTGACGGACTTCTCGTCAATTGTTATGGCGGGCGCCTCGGCGGTAGGCGTGTCGTCGCCCCAATCCGGCACTCCCTCCGGCTCGGTCAGTAATTCTTCCAATGAAGGCTTGACTTGGTGGGGGGTGCCTCCCGGTGCGGTATTGGGGTCGGCTGCGACCGGCTTGCGCAGACTTGTCGCATCCGCTTTGCCATCCAGTACCAATTGCACGTCCGGTGGCACGTCGGTGCCACGCGCGTATTCAGAACCTAGCAGCGACTGCCAGCCCTCGATTGGCAGGTAGCCATCGCGTGCGCCCGAACGGCAGTCTCCGGCGTACGTGCGTGCCAACTCGTCGACCAGCTCGTTGCCTTCATTGCCGGCATGGCCCTTGACCCACTTGAAGTTCACCGGTCCGGGGCGCTGCGATATCTCGCGGTCGATAGCCTTGACGAGCTCGACGTTCTTCACCGGCTTCTTCTGCGAGTTCTTCCAGCCGTTCTTCTTCCAACCCTTGACCCAAGTGGTTGAGCAGTTGATGGCATACTGCGAGTCGGATTCGATGAGCAGCGGCTCTGAACCGGGGTGCGCGCGCAGCGCCTCGAGCACCGCGCACAGTTCGCCGATTTGGTTGGTGCCGTTGGTGGCGCCACCGGCGTCATAGCCGTGATCGTCATGCTCATGACCGGCAGTACCGCCTGCGTTCTTGTCGTGATCGGCCCACGCCCAGCCCATCGGTCCGTTCGGATTGCCGAGTGCGGAACCGTCAGTAGATACAACAATCGTCATGCATCCCACCCTATCGCACTGGGTGGCTGGATGCTGGGTGATGGGCGATAGCCGCTACGCGAACAAGTCGTTCAATGCTTCGGCGATGGTCGGATGTGTGAAGATCATGTCGCGTAAGGTGCTGGCCGGGGCGCCGAGGTCCATCGCTAGTTTGACGATATTGATCACCTCGTGCGATTCGGCGGAGAGCAGCATAGCACCTAAGATACGGCCGGTGCCGCGCTCCACAATCGCCTTCATCAGACCCTCCGGCTGGCGCATCACCTGCGCTTTCGGCACGGCGGCCACCGGCAGTTTCTTGACCACATAATCAAGCCCGGCGGCTGATGCCTCCCGCTCATTCAGGCCCACGCGTGAATACGGCGTGTGCAGGAAAGTGCTCGACGGTATGTTCTTCCGATCGTTCACCGTGTATGGGCGGTCGGAGCCGTTGAGCTGCGAGAACACCACGCGGTAATCGTCCAGCGAGATATACGTATGCTGAGGACCTCCGTTCACGTCGCCCAGAGCCCAGATATCCGGTGCGGTGGTGCGCAGCAACTCGTCCACTTTCACCGCGCCGCGTTCGGTGAGCTCCACGCCGGCTGCTTCGAGATTCAGGCCTTCGATGTTTGGCGTGCGGCCGGTGGCCACCAGAACGGCATCCGCAGTCAGGCAGAATTGAGCCTCGGAAGGGTGGGCGGCTGAAGTCAGTTGGTCTGCTTCGCATGTTTCCTGCAGTGGTGTGGTCGTGGAATTGGCCGAGGCGTTCTTCTCTGGTGTGGCTTTTGTCGAGCCCTTTACCGCGACGGAAAGTCGGACGCCGCCAGCGCTCGCCGGTGCGATTTCTTTGGTCTCTGCATAGAACAGGAATTTGACGCCTTGGGCCCCCAGCTGTTCCCGGATCGCAGTGGCGATATCCGCATCCTCGCGTGGCAGGAACTCGGCGCTATGCTGCAGCACGGTAACCGCCGATCCGAAGTCGGCGAACATCGAGGCGAACTCGAGTCCGATGAAACCTGAGCCGATAATCACCAATCGTTGTGGAATCTCGTCAATATCCATCAGACCAGTGCTGGTGTACACGCCGGGTGTAGTGCGGATGCCGGGAATATCCGGGATGTGCGGCGTGGCGCCGGTGTTGATGAAGATTTTGCCGGCGGTTACGGTTACTGGCCCATCGGCAGTGGCGATTTCCGCGCTGTGCGGTCCGATGAATCGAGCGCGGCCGGTCAGCACGGTGATATTGTCCTGGTCGGCGAGCTTGTGATAATTCTTGTCTCGCAGCATGGAGGTGACGCGGCGCTTTTCTGCGATTGCGTTCTTGAATGCCGTCTCGCGAGTTTCGGTCGTCAGGCTTTCTCCGGTTCGATTCGCCTGTTCGGCAGAAAGAATCAACGACTTGGATGGCAGGCACCCGATATTGATGCAGGTGCCGCCGTACATGTTGGCGCTCGCTTCTGCGACGACGACTTTATGGCCGGTTGCGCTGAGCTTGGCCGCCAATGTCTTGCCGCCTTTGCCGAATCCGATAATCAGGGCATCTGTGGTGATGGTGGGGGAGAAAGTGGTGTTGGTGTTCATGGAATGCTTCCTTGTGTGAGGTGTGAACAATTTGCGGGGGGGGGGCGACCGTGTTCGCGGTCAACGGTGTTCCCTTGTGTGTGGCGTAGGCGTGCTGAGTTGTGGCGCACGCCGTGTGATTCGTTGCGATGATGCCGGGGTCTGCGGTGCGTGCGGTGCGCTGGTGCCGGCATGAATTCCTTGTTCGCGGATGTTGCAACCTGACCATTTGCAGGTGTGTAGCGGGCTGTGATGCTACTGCATTCCTCGGGAATTGCGAAGGGCCGAAACTGATCGGGGCGGTCTAGTTTGCTTGGCTGCTAGCGCCGCTGAAGATCTGTTCGGTGATGTCGTGAATGGTGGTGTGTGCCAACTGCTCGAGGCAGGTGCGGTTCAGCCCATCGTAAATGCCGTCCATCACCGCGCCCATGGAGGATGACACTAGGCACTCCTCGTGGATATCTCCCGGTTTCCAGTTCGCGTCCACAAAAGTGGTGCCGGTGGCCTCGGCCACTGTGCGCAGTGTGATGTCGGCGGCGGGTTGAGCCAGCGCGTATCCGCCCTCGGCGCCTTCCTTGGTGGCGGCGAGACCGGCTGCGGCCAGCGGGCGCATCACCTTGCGCACGCGAGCTGCGTTGGTGCAGATGTTCTCGGCCAAGATCTGGCTGGGCAGGTGCGTATTGCGGTGATCCAAATAGACCAGCGCGTGCACTGCTAGTGAATAGTCTCCGTTCACGGGCTCCTCCTTGCCAGATCAACTGTAACTGTACTGTGTACAGTATCGATACTGTAACTATATCAAATACAGTTACGCTGTCAAATCGGCATGATTGTCGAGCAAGTTATCCACATTTACAGCATTGCGGCGAAGCTGGAACCACATACCCCGATTTGGCTTCCTTCGTGATTTGCGTGCCTATATGGTGGGCTCATGAATGGAGTAAATAGCAATGGTATAAATCGTGCTGCACCTGTAATGATGCCGGTTTCGGCGTATGATTTGCCTCCAGAGGACTGGGAAACGGAGTCCATGATTCCGCCCGCAACCGCCGTGAGTAGCGGATCGGACAGTGCGATGATGCCTTCCATGTCCGAGAGCTTGGACCAGCGTAAACGAGAGACAATCGCGCGCTGCATTGAAGAAGCAAAGCGGTTAAATAAAAAACTGCTTTTCGGTATGACCACGTCCCTTGTCCTGCAATCTGTACCGCTCCCCGTTGACTGTGATCTTGACGAGTCGTTGTTGCATACCGTTTCCAGCGCTAAGAACAAACGGATCAGAGTAAAGAACTCACCTTTGTGCACTCATATTTGGAAACACGTGGCCCGAGCGGGTGTCGTGGAAATCAGCCGAAATGTTTATGCGCTTGATTTATTCCATACATGGGCGCAGCTTTCGGCGCATGTATCTCTACGAACGCTGATTGTGCTTGGCGATGCCATCATTACCGCCATGAGTAGGCAGCCGGCGTTGTCTCAAGGCCGTGATGCCGTAACCATTTATCATGATCTGATACGGTTTGTAGAAGAGCTTCCTCATTTCAAAGGACGAACGATGTGCGTTCGTGCGTTGCCGTTGATTATGCCTGGTGTGGACTCGCCAAAAGAGTCGGAGGAAAGACTGTCGTTGCTGACTCATGGTATTCCTCAGCCGGTGGTGAATTATGTAGTTCCGGACATGACCTTTAGATCTGGGGCTCCTGTAACGTTGGATTTGGCGTGGCCCGAATTCAAGGTCGCAATCGAATATGATGGCGACCATCATCGCACCAATAAAACGCAGTGGCGTAGGGATCAAGAGAAAAGATCCAAGTTGGTTGCCCGGCAGTGGATTACGTTCGTGGCGACGGCGGCTAATCTTGCGGACGAGGCTGCATGTGCTGAATTCTCATTCAATGTGGCACGTGCTCTTGCTTTGCGAGGTGCAGTATTCGATTTTCAGGTAATTGCTATGACTATTGAGCAGTTGGCTGAGACTCGGCTCCGTCGGCAGGGTTAAAGTATCTCGGCCTTGCGATGGGCGTTGCGCACTAGCATCGGGAAAGAGGATTGGGTGCGGTGCCAACGGGGGCGATTCTGGTTTGCTTATATGCCTCCTAATTTGAATGTTGTTGCAGAGCTGCGGAGTCTTAGCCATTGAGTCAATGTCGATGGTCGAATCGTTCTCGGAGCGTTGTTGGCTCGTACCTTGGGGTGCTATACGATGCGAGCATTGCTGCGATGATATTCAGCGTGGGACAACATGTGAATTTGCTCGTTTTTTCCATGTTGTCCCACGCGGCATTGGAGGAGATTCCGTCGATTGTCGTGAGAATGGCGGTTTTCCGCGGTTCTTGGAATGACTCCGTTGGGACAACATGAATTTAAAACGATCTATTGCAATGTCGTCCCATATTATGTGGGACAACATCTTCTAAAGGGCCATTTTTTCGTGTTGTCCCACGATAAAGCAGTACAGAGCCGCTTGAGATGCATATTTTCATATGAAAACGCTGACCAATAAGATGAGGGCTTGATTATTGGCGGAAACCAACAATCAAGCCCTCATCTGAGTTTTGCCGGAGCGGCTTGCTGAGTAATCCTTACTCGCCCAGGGCCTTGTCGACTACTTCGGTGGCTTCATCGAGCACCTTGTCCAGCGCCTCGGGGGAGACGAAGGACTCGGCGTACACCTTGTAGATGTTCTCGGTGCCGGAGGGGCGGGCGGCGAACCAGTTGTCCTTGGTGGTGACCTTCAGGCCGCCGATCTTGGCGTGGTTGCCGGGAGCCTCGGTCAGCTTGGCGGTGATGTCCTCGCCGGCCAGGGTGGAGGCGGTCACGTCGTCGCCGGACAGTGCCGCGAACTTGGCCTTCTGCTCGAGCGTGGTCGGAGTGTCGACGCGCTTGTACCAAGATTCGCCGAAGCGCTCAACCTGCTCCTGATGCAGCTGGGCCGGGTTCTTGCCGGTCTTGGCGGTGATTTCAGCAGCCAGCAAGTCGGGAATCAGGCCGTCCTTATCGGTGGTCCACACGCGGCCATTCTTGCGCAGGAAGCTCATGCCGGAGCTCTCCTCGCCACCGAACGCAACCTCGCCGCTGAACAGCGGGTCGACGAACCACTTGAAGCCCACCGGCACCTCCAGCACCTTCGCGTTGATCGACGCGGCTACGCGGTCGATCAGGGAAGAGGAAACCAGCGTCTTGCCCACGGCTGCACCCTCGGGCCAGCCTGGACGGTTGCCTCCGAACAGGTACTCCACGCACACGGCGATGTAGTGGTTCGGGTTCATCACGCCCCAGTTCGGGCAGACGATACCGTGACGATCGGCATCGGGATCGGTGCCGCCGACCAGGTCGTACTTGTCCCAAGCGCCACCGTTGAGCTCGTCAACCAAGCCCTTCATGGCATACGGGGAAGAGGGGTCCATACGGATCTTGCCGTCGTGATCGATGGTCATGAAGCGCCAGGTCGGGTCGACCTCAGGGCGCACCACGCCAATGTTCAGGCCGTACTTCTCATTGATGAGCGGCCAGTAGTTCACGGAAGCGCCGCCAAGCGGGTCGATGCCCAGACGTACGCCGGAAGAACGAATCACGTCAAAGTCGATGACGTTCTCCAGGTCATCCACGTAGTGTTCGCGGAAGTCGAAGCCCTCGACGTACTCGGACTTGATGGCCTCCTCGTACGGCACGCGCTTGACGTTCTTGTAGTCGGCAAGCAGCTCGTTGGCGCGGGCGGCGATGGCGTTGGTGGTTTCGGCCGGAGCCGGGCCGCCGGTGACGGGGTCGTACTTGAAGCCGCCGTCGGTGGGCGGGTTGTGGGACGGCGTGACGACGATGCCGTCAGCTAAGCCTTCGCCCTCAAAACGCTGGGTGCCGTCGGCCGCACGGTTGTGGGTCAGGATGGCCTGAGAGACCACAGGGGTAGGCACGAAGTCGTCGCGAGAATCGATGCGCACGTGCACGCCGTTGGCGACGAGCACTTCGATGGCGGTCTTCTTGGCCGGGCCGGACAGCGCGTGGGTGTCGGATCCGAGGTACAGCGGGCCGGTAACGCCGGCTTTCTTGCGGTATTCGGCGATGGCCTGGGAGATGGCAACGATATGGGCCTCGTTGAACGAGGTCTTCAGAGACGATCCACGGTGACCGGAGGTGCCGAAGATGACACGCTGCTCGGGAACGCTGGGGTCGGGGACGAGGTCATAGTACTTGCCGATAACCTCATCGACATTGATCAGATCTGCTGGGGTGGCGGGTTGACCCGCATTGTTTGCTACCATACTTTCATTCTGCCACGTTTTTTGCCGTCTGGGGCAAGATCGTGTTAAAAGTTGTCAACTTTTGTGCGAATAAGTGTATGACGGTGGCGCGCGTCTGGCACAAAGAGCCTAAGCGTGGGCTTGCGTGCCGTCTCATTGCGGATGTATCGTCCAAGAAAGACACGCCGGATGTTCATCGCTGATTAAAGCCTGTTCTTCCTTACTCTCGTCTTATGTTTCGAGGTATAGGCGGGCTTTGACCATATGTGTGATTTGCCGGATTGTTATCAGCTCGTTATAATCGCTGTTCAGTCAGTAATTAGCAGGGTTGCTACTCAAATGTTGAGGCAAGACCTGAGATGTTGACGTAGTCATGTGTATTCATGATGGCGTCCATATCTCAGGTCTTTTCTGTTATTTGGCGTGACTGCCGGTTCCTGGAACGCAGATGCTCAGGAACAGGGTGGTTTCTCTGGTAGGTACTGGCTTAACCGTGGAAAAGGAATGGAGTAAGAGATGTCGCATCAAGACGATATCAAGGCAATCGTCACCAGTGTTGGTGGCGCGGCCAACATCAAGTCGCTGACGCACTGCGCCACGCGACTGCGCTTTGAACTCAATGACGCCGGCAAGGTTGACAATGCCGCGCTCGACGCCAACAAGCTTGTGCTGGGCGCCGTGCCGCAGTCCGGCGACCGATACCAGGTCGTTATCGGCGGTCAGGTCGCCTCCGTGTATGAGCAGATCATGCACCTGCCAGAAATGGCTGGTCTCGGCGCCGGCACCGTTGACGACGATGCCGATGAGCCGACTGATGCGGAGGTCAAGGCCGCCGCTCGTTCCAAGGCTCGCGGCAAGGTCGCATGGCTCGATAGCTTCTTCGAATACCTGGCCGACTCCTTCCGTCCGATTCTGGGTGTGTTGCTTGGCGCGTCCATCATCATCGCACTGGTCAACCTGTGCATTTCCCTGGGCCTGATTCCGAACGACACCGCCACCACCGGCCTGGTGTTCGTGCAGGCCATCTGGAAGGGTGTGTTCTACTTCCTGCCGATTATGGTCGCCTACAATGCAGCCAAGAAGCTCAAGGTGGATCCGTGGCTGGGCGGCGCAATCATGGGCATGCTCATGACCCCGCAGTTCGCATCCCTGTCTGACACCAAGACTTGGGGCGACGCCGTCAAGTGCGTGGAGAACACCACGCTGGGCACCTCCTCCTGCACCGCCACGGTGTTCGGTCTGCCGATGCAGCTGTCCGACTACTCCGGCAACGTGTTCGTGCCGCTGCTGATGGTCGCCGTGCTCGCGGTCGTGTACCACGGTCTGAAGAAGATCATTCCGGACAGCGTCCAGATGGTCTTCCTGCCCTTCTTCTCCATGATCATCGTCGGTGCGCTCACCGCTTTCATCATCGGACCTATCGGTGTGTGGGCCGGCAACGGCCTCGGCGCCGGACTCGCCTGGATGAACACTCACGCTCCGTTCATCTTCGCCATCGCAATCCCGCTGCTGTACCCGTTCCTGGTGCCGCTGGGTCTGCACTGGCCGCTGAACGCCCTGATGATCATGAACATCAACACCCTGGGCTACGACTTCATTCAGGGCCCGATGGGCGTGTGGAACTTCGCCTGCTTCGGTGCCACTGCCGGTGTGCTGTTCCTCTCCATCCGCGACAAGGATAAGGACATGCGCCAGACCTCCATCGGTGCTCTTGCCGCCGGCCTGCTCGGTGGCGTTTCCGAGCCGAGCCTTTACGGCATCCACCTGCGTTACAAGCTCATCTACTCCCGTATGCTGGTCGGCTGCGGCGTGGGCGGCGTCGTAATCGCCGTCATGGGCTGGCTCTTCCCGGCCACCGTCGCCTCCGGCGAGACCGTGCACGGCGTGACCACTACTGCATTCGCCTTCACCTCGCTGCTCACCGTGCCGGTGTTCAACCAGATGTGGGTTTACGGCGTCTCCATCGCAGTGTCGTTCTTCACCGCCATGATTATGATTATCATGCTTGACTACCGCACTCCGGAGCAGAAAGCCGAAGCCAAGGCCCGTGCCGCGGCTCAGTCCGCCAAGGCTGTGAACGGTGGTGACGCCACCACCGCTACCGCAACCGCCGCTGTTGCCGTTGCCGATGCCCCGGCTGCCGCTGCGACCGCCACTTCCGCCGTGTTCGCTCCGATTGCGGGCCACGTGGTATCCCTTGACGATGCCGGCGATCCGGTGTTCGCTTCTCGTGCCCTCGGCGAGGGCGTGGGCATCGAGCCGGTTGACGGCACGGTTAAGGCTCCGGTGTCCGGTGTGCTGCAGACCGTTGCTGAGACTGGCCATGCTTTTGGTCTCAAGACCGACGATGGCGTTGAAGTGCTGGTACACGTCGGCATTGATACGGTTAAGATGAATGGCAATGGTTTCGTGGTGAATGTGGCCAAGGGTGACCGAGTGAATGCCGGTGACCTGTTGGCGACTGTCGATCTCGACGAAGTCAAGAAGGCTGGATTCAGCACCACTACGCTGGTTACGGTACTGAACACCGCAGCGCTCAAATCCGTTACTCCGAAGACGGATGTGAACGTCGCGGCCGGTGACGAAGTCATCGCCATCGAACAGTAATCATGGTCGGTTCGCAACCGTAACCTGAAGATCCCGACCGGAAGGGATGTCATGGAAATACTTCGCGTCTTCAATAACAACGTCGTCCTGGCGAAGGATCGGGGGCGCGAAGTCATCCTTACCGGCCGGGGTCTGGGGTTCAAGGCCAAGCCCGGCATGACAGTTGACGATGCCAAAGTGGCTCGTGTGTTCGTGCCGGCTCAAGGCCGTGACCCTGACCATATGGCCCAGTTGCTGGGCGATATTCCTCCTGAAATCATTCGTCTCATTTCCGAGACCATGGATGAGATTGGCCTGAGTTCAGAGGCCGCACAAAGCTCGACGTTGGTCATGGCGCTCGCGGATCATGTGTGCGGTGCTTTACGCCGCGCCAAGAACGGCATTCCGCCTGTGCCGTATCCGCTGAACTCGGAAATTCGTTCGCTGTATAAGCGTGAATACCAGCAGGGCTGCGCACTGCTCGCCGCGCTGAACCGTAGATTGGACGATGCGCTGGATCCCAGCGAGAGCGTTGCTTTTGCGCTGCATTTTGTGAATGCCGGCTTCTCCACAGGCGACCTTTCTCCTACGTATATGATGACCGGCGTCATCCAACAGTTGCTCGCTGTCATCGAAAGCACCTATAACATCAAGCTGGATGAGCATTCGGTTAATGTCGGCCGTTTCATCACCCATCTTCGGTATTTGTTCGTACGTATTCATCAGCATGAGCAGCTCAGCAGGGAGCCGGAGGCAATCGTTTCCTCGATTATGAGCTCCTATGCAAAAGCCTCGAAATGCGCGAGACTTATCGCATCTCTTATTGAGCTGCGCCTCGATACCACGCTGACCGAAGACGAGGTTGCCTACCTGACATTGCATGTGGCACGAGTCACGGATCAAACGAATCAGAATCATTCCTCGGATATTCCCGACCATCCGCAGCTGGCGCATATGGGCCAGTGAATCAGCGAATCGGCTCGATGGTACCGGTCGTTTCTGCGAAATCAGCGGTGGCGTTCTGCGCCGCCACCTGAGCGGTTTTCTCCAGTGCGGAAGCATCGGGTACGCGTACGATCAGAGCCCGGTGATCTACTGAGAATCGGATGTGTTTGGTCTCCGGCAGCATATCGCCGTCCACCTGGGCCTTGGCTGGCTTTTCCAATACGATTTCCGCGCTCAGACCTTGCACCTGCTCAATGGTCGAGTTGGTGGACAGCGGGTTCTGCTCAGGCTTGCCGATAATGGTTTGGTGCACTACGTCGCCGAACAGGTTGGCCCAACCCAGGATGCCGCCGGTGGTGTCGATGATTTCAAAATCGAGGATGCCGTCATCATAGGACGCGGCGGGCATGAGCGAGAATACGGGAATCTGCCCGCAATTGCCGGCCATCACCGTGCGAAATGCAAGATTATTGGTGGTGTGTGTGGAGCCGTCGGCGCTGGTGACAGTCAAATTGCCGCGGAATTTCGGGGCGAACAGGTTTTTCACGCCGCCCACGAAGTATGCCAGCCAGCTGATATTCGCCTTCAAGTCCGGATCGGTGTCGTCGATCATGGCGGCGTCGAAGCCGATGCCTGCGATAATCAGGAACGCATGGCCGTGGTCGTCCTCGGGATGATCGAGCAGCGTGAGCCGGCCCATGTCCACCATGCGCGATCCGTGCGATGTGGCCACGGTCAGGGCCGCATCGATATCGTCCACAGGAATGCCCATATTGCGGGCAAAGAGATTGCCGGTGCCAATAGGCACAATGCCCAGTGCGTGGCCGGTGCCGGATACGGCGCTCGCCACCGTGCGTACAGTGCCGTCGCCTCCGACCGCGATCACCACGTCAGCGCCGTCTTCGAGCGCCTCGAGCGCACAGGCACGTCCGTCCTTGTCGAGTTGGGTGTCGTAGAAGCGCACCCGATTCAGACCCTTGGCTTTGCAGAACTCCTGAATGTGGAGCCTGCGTGCGGTGGCCTGTGGCTTGGATGGGTTCACCACGAACGCATACTGCACCTCGTCATCCCTGCGTTTCTCCAATGTCTCGGCCAGTTTGCGGCGACGGTGCGCCCGCAACGCGATGACGATGACGGCAACACATACCGCGACGATAACGATCGCGGCCACAACAAGAAATACAGTGAGCGCAGGCTGGGGCATGATTCCTATTGTTAGCGTGAGACGGCTTCTTTTCGCTGCATTCAGGAAGTACGTGAACAGTTCCTGCACGGAATGCGCCCACTCTAAGCGAGATTTATTATTCACTCTGATTCCGTCTGGTGGAATTTGCTACCGTCCGAGTGCGGTTTCATCGGCCGTAAAAGATGTATGAGAGAGCATGCTCTACTCCTTATTATTTCTTTGTTGAGGGTGTCGGCTTGCGGGGCTAGTCTGGTGCTCATGCTTGATATTCAATTCATTCGTGAACACACCGATATCGTCAAGGAATCCCAGCGCAAGCGTGGCGAGTCCGTGGAACTCGTCGACGAAGTGCTTTCCTCCGACACTGTCCGTCGTGAGTCGCTCAAGGCTTTTGAAGAGGCCCGCGCCCAGCAGAAGGAAATCGGCAAGAAAGTCGCCTCTGCCCCAGCTGACGAAAAGGCCAAGCTCATCGCCGAAACCAAGGAACTCTCCCAGAAGGTCGCCGAGTTCAAGTCCAAGGCCGATGCAGCTGCCGAGGAATACACCACCGCCATGTGGAAGCTTTCCAACATTGTGGAGCCGGAAGCTCCTGAGGGCGGCGAGGACGATTACGTGGTCGTCAAGAAGGTCGGCCAGATTCGTGACTTCGCGACTGAAGGTTTCGAGCCCAAGGATCACCTGACCCTCGGCACCGGCGTGGCTGGCATCGACATGCGCCGCGGTGTCAAGGTGGGCGGCTCCCGCTTCTACTTCCTGCGTGGCCAGGTGGCCCGCATGCAGATTGCCATGCTCACTATGGCCGTTGACCAGGCAGAGGAGCACGGCTTCACGCTGGCCATTACCCCGACGCTCGTGCGCCCCGAAGTCATGCGCGGCACTGGCTTCCTGAACTCCCACGCCGACGAGATCTACCGCCTGCGTGAGCCCGATGACCAGTACCTGGTCGGCACTTCCGAAGTGGCGCTCGCCGGCATGCACGAGAACGAGATTCTCGACCTCGGCAATGGCCCGCTGCGTTACTGCGGTTGGTCCTCCTGCTACCGCCGCGAGGCCGGCGCCGCAGGCAAGGACACCTCCGGTATCATCCGCGTCCACCAGTTTGACAAGGTGGAGATGTTCGTCTACGCCAAGCAGGAGGACTCCTACAAGGAGCATGAGCACCTGCTGGCTATGGAACAGGAGATGCTTGCCAAGGTCGAGGTGCCATACCGCATCATCGACACCGCCGCCGGCGATCTCGGCTCCTCCGCCGCCCGCAAGTTCGACTGCGAGGCTTGGGTGCCGACCCAGGACCGTTACCGTGAGCTCACTTCCACCTCGAACTGCACCGAGTACCAGGCTCGTCGTCTGAACATCCGCGAGCGTATGGAAGACGGCGGCACTCGCCCGGTCTCCACGCTCAACGGCACGCTGGCCACCACCCGTTGGCTGGTCGCCATCATGGAGAACCATCAGCAGAAGGATGGCTCCATCGAGATTCCGAAGGCCATGCGTGCCTACATGGGCGGCAAGGAAGTCATCGAGCCGACTAAATGGGAGGCCTGATTTCATCAGACCCGCTGGCAGATTAGCTGCATGTAAGGCTTATGGGGGAGTGCGACTGTGTCCGCTCCCCAAATCCTTCCCTTTTGTATAATCAAATATCGTGCACATGCGCATGTGCATAAGGACAGATGTCTGAGCGGTCTAAAGAGACGGTCTTGAAAACCGTTGAGGGGCAACCCTCCGCGAGTTCGAATCTCGCTCTGTCCGCCTGTGAACGATGAGCCTCGGAGCAATCCGGGGCTTTTTCGTATTTCACGCATGGTCCACTGGTAGACCATAAGTATGTAGCTTTGTAAGGAGTATTAATAAAATGACAAAACGATCATAATAAGGAATCAAACCGGGTTAATGTCACTATTCCACTGGGGCGCGCAGAAATTGTTAGTTAGGTTGACAATAAAGATTTGAGCGCCTAAACTGATTAACAGTCGTCACAGAGGAGTGATGACGCCATTATCGAAGGAGTAGAGATATGGTATCGCACAACAAGCGCATCGTGGCTGCTCTTGCCGCGGTAGCAGCAATGGGTATTGGTTTGGCCGGTTGCGGCGGCAGCGACACTGCTGGCGACACGAAGTCCGGCGGCGATGGCGGTGTGGTCAACATCACCTATATGCACCGTCTGCCCGATTCCGAAGGCATGACCTTGGTCAACGACATTGTGGCCAAGTGGAACAAGGAGCACCCGAACATTCAGGTCAAGGCCACCAAGTTCGATGGCAATGCCTCCGAAATGATCAAGAAGCTCGAGACCGACGTCAAGGCTGGCAATGCGCCGGATCTGGCTCAGGTCGGTTACGCCGAGGTTCCTGAGGTCTTCACCAAGGGCCTTCTGCAGGATGTCACCGATGAGGCCGCCAAGTACAAGGACGATTTCGCTTCCGGCCCGTTCGCGCTGATGCAGGTGGGCGGCAAGACCTACGGTCTGCCGCAGGACACCGGCCCGCTGACTTACTTCTACAACGCCGCTGAATTTGAGAAGCTCGGCATCACCGTGCCGAAGACCGCTGACGAGCTCATCGAGACCGCCAAGAAGACCGCTGCCCAGGGCAAGTACATCATGACCTTCCAGCCTGATGAGGCCATGATGATGATGTCCGGCCAGGCCGGTGCTTCCGGTCCGTGGTACAAGGTCGACGGCAACTCCTGGGTTGTCAACACCCAGACCAAGGGCTCCAAGGCCGTGGCCGATGTCTACCAGCAGCTGATCGACAACAAGGCCGCCCTCACCAACCCGCGTTGGGATGCATCGTTTGATAACTCCATCCAGTCCGGTCAGCTGATCGGCACCGTGGCCGCCGCTTGGGAAGCCCCGCTGTTCATCGATTCCGCCGGTGGCACTGGTGCTGGTGAGTGGAAGGTCACCCAGCTCGGTGACTGGTTCGGCAATGGCACCAAGACCGGCGCCGATGGTGGTTCCGGTGTGGCCGTGCTCAAGGGTTCCAAGCACCCGGCCGAAGCCATGGAGTTCCTTGACTGGTTCAACACCCAGGTTGATGACCTTGTCTCCCAGGGCCTCGTCGTGGCCGCCACCACCGCGGAAGCCAAGACCCCGCAGAAGTGGTCCGACTACTTCAGCGGACAGGATGTCATGGCTGAGTTCAAGACCGCGAACGGCAACATGGGTGACTTCACCTACATGCCTGGCTTCTCCGCAGTCGGCGCTGCAATGAAACAGACCGCCGCCAAGGCTGCCGATGGTTCTGCCAAGGTTTCGGATGTGTTCGACACCGCTCAGAAGACCTCGGTGGATACGCTGAAGAACCTCGGTCTGTCCGTCAAGGAGTGACCTCACTAGGTCTTGTCAACGGGCCGGCTTGAAATAGCCGGCCATCCAAGACCTCCGATGCCTCGCATCACCATAGCGGAAGGCTGGGGCGCATACTCCGGCCTTCCGTATTGTTTGGGGGTATTGCTGCAAGGGCGCTGTGGCCCTTGTTATTTGTTTTACTGTTTTTTGCAAAGACAGGTTTTGTATTATGACTGCATCCACTACTCAGGCGAAGGGCAAAGCACCTAGGCGTGCCGCCGCCAAGCCGAAGCGGTCCGGCGCTCAGAAGCGCGAGAACCGCACCGGCTGGGCGTTCATGGCACCGTTCGCCGTCCTGTTCGCTTTCGTGTTCATCTTGCCCATCATCTGGGCCATCTATTCCAGCTTCTTCCGTCAGGTCACCGAGGGCGGTGGCGCATACGGCGGTGGCGAGCTGGTCAATAAATTCGTAGGATTCCAGAACTTCCAGTATGTTATTACTTCCGGCAACTTCTGGTCCGGCGTCGGCAGGGTGCTGGTCTACACCCTGATTCAGGTGCCGATCATGATCATCGCCGCACTGGCGTTGGCCATCGTCATCGACTCGTTCGTGGTCAAGCATGTCACCGGTTTCCGTCTGGGCTACTTCCTGCCCTACGCCATCCCCGGCGTCGTGGCCTCGATTATCTGGGTCTACCTGTACAACGGCCAAATCTCGCCGATCGTCAAGGGACTTGCCGCCATCGGCGTCAATGTGGACTTCTTCAACAAGAACATCGTGCTCGGCTCGATGGCCAACATCACCACATGGACCTTCACCGGCTACAACATGCTGATCTTCCTCGCCGCATTGCAGGCCATCCCGCATGACCTCTATGAGGCCGCCCGTATCGACGGCGCCAATGGTTGGCAGATCGCCACGAAGATCAAGCTGCCGAACGTGCGTGGCGCGGCCCTGCTGGCCATGCTGCTTTCCATCGTCGGCACCATTCAGCTGTTCAACGAACCGCAGATCATGTCTACGGCTGATCCGGGTATTTCCAAGTCGTATACACCGATGATGATGGCCATGAGCACTTCTCAGGGCAGCATTACCCCGTCTGGTGACGGTCCGGCTTCGGCCATCGCCATTGTCATGGCTCTGATCGCAGGTGTGCTTGCCGTGCTGTACACCTTGGCCGAAAGGAAGGTGAACGAGTAATGAGCTCCGCAACCGTTGAAGAACGCGCCCGCCAAAAGGCCGAGCGCAAGCTTGAAAAGCAGCGTCAGGCTGCGCAACACGATTTGCCTCGCTCCATGCGACCGTCCGCGGCCGTGAAGACCCTCACCGTGGTGCTGCTGGTACTGGTGTTGATCTACTTCCTGTTCCCGATTTACTGGGCCATCATCGCGTCCACCAAGACGCCGGCCCAGATGACCGGTAGCAACGGCATGTGGTTTGCTGTGCCGCTTGACCAGCTGCCCAATGCCATCGCCACTAACTATTCCAAGCTGCTTGGCTGGACTCGTGGCAACTTCTGGCGCTGGGTGTTGAACTCCCTGATTTATTCGGGCGTCTCGGCATTGATCGGCACCATCGTGTCTGTGATGGCTGGCTACGCCACTGCGAAGTTCAACTTCCGCGGCAAGAACGCGGCTATTGGCGTCATCATGGCTTGCATGCTGATGCCCGCCGCACTGCTGACCATCCCGCAGTACTCGATTTTCCACACCCTGCACCTGACCAACACGATGCTCTCCATCATCATCCCGTGCTGCGTCTCCCCGTTCGGCTTCTTCCTGGGCCGCACGTACGCGCAGAGCTCGGTGCCTGATGAGTTGCTCGAGGCGGCCCGCATTGATGGTGCGAGCGAGGCACGAATCTTCTTCACTATTGTGCTGCGCCTGCTGGCTCCGGCAATGGTGACGATCTTCCTGTTCCTGTTCGTGGCCACGTGGAACAACTTCGTGCTGCCGTTGATGATGGTGTCTTCCGACACCCTGAAGCCGGTGACCTTGGGTCTGTATGGCATGGTCTCGCTGTCCACGTTCACCGATCGTGGTGCCCTGATGATGGGTGCCTTGCTCGGTGTGCTGCCGGTGATTGTGCTCTTCCTCGGCCTCCAGCGCTACTGGCAGTCCGGTTTGGCTGCCGGTGCAGTCAAGGGCTAATTAATCCGCCGCCCGGCATAACATGTCACTCCTTCCGATGCCGGGCGGCGCCCCTTCTTTATTGGAGTGACATTATTGCAATCGTCCGGCGTCACCGTAGCGTCAAGGATCTACGCAGTCAGGGCCCTAGAACCCGCGATGACGCCGGCCATTTTTTGTTGTGGCATTTCGTCGCCATGCTTTCCCATTCGACCGTTCTATAGAGGAGAACTCATGAGTACTGGCCGCTTCACTTTGCCGAGTGAGGAGAATTTTGCTGAGAAGACCAAGGAGCTTGCCGAATTGTGGGGCGCGGATGCTATCCGCAACTCGGATGGCACGCATCTTGATGAGGATGTGCTCGCTCTTGGCAAGAAGATATACAGTGCGTATTTCCCGACGCGTGCGCATAACGAGTGGATCACTCTGCATATGGACGAGACGCCGCAGGTGTACCTGCTGACGGATCGTATCCTGGCGGAGTCGGATGCGGTGGATGTGCCGTTGATGGATGGTTTCTTCGAGGAGCAGCTCAAGCCGAACCGTGACGCGGACCCGCACAGGTATTGGGAGGTCGTGGACCGCACGACGGGCGAAGTCGTGCCGCCCGAACAGTGGACGCTGGACGCGGGCGAGGATACCGTGCACGTGACCGCTGCCGTGCCGATGCACGAGTACACGGTTTCGTTCCTGGCCTACATCATCTGGGATCCGGTCGAGATGTACAACCATCTGACCAACAACTGGGGCGACAAGGAGCACGAGATCCCGTTCGACATCTACCATCCCGCCACCCGAAAGTTCGTGTTCGACACGTTCGCGAGGTGGCTGAAGGACAGCCCGCAGACTGATGTGGTGCGTTTCACCACGTTCTTCTACCAGTTCACATTGCTGTTCGACGCCAAGCGTCGCGAAAAGGTGGTCGACTGGTTCGGCTGTGCCTGCACCGTGAGCCCGCGTGCCTTGGACGACTTCGAGAAGGAATATGGATATCGTCTGCGTCCTGAGGACTTTGTGGATGGTGGCGCCTACAACAGCGCATGGCGCGTACCCAGAAAGGCCCAACGCGACTGGATCGACTTCCTGTCTGGCTTCGTGCGCAAGAACGTCAAGCAGCTGGCGGACATGTCCCATGCGGCCGGCAAGGAGGCGATGATGTTCCTGGGCGACCAATGGATCGGCACTGAACCCTACAAGGACGGGTTCGACGAGCTGGGCCTGGATGCGGTGGTGGGTTCGATCGGCGACGGCACCACGACCCGCATGATCGCGGACATTCCCGGCGTCAAATACACGGAGGGCCGTTTCCTGCCGTACTTCTTCCCAGACACGTTCTATGAGGGCAACGACCCGAGCATCGAGGGGCTCGACAACTGGCGCAAGGCCCGCCGCGCGATCCTGCGTTCGCCGATCTCACGCATGGGCTACGGCGGCTATCTGTCCCTGGCCGCGAAGTTCCCGAAGTTCGTGGACACCGTCACACACATCGCGGACGAGTTCCGCGACATCCATGACCGCACGAACGGCGTGGCGGCCGAGGGTGAGCTGAACGTGGCGATTCTGAACTCGTGGGGCAGGATGCGTTCGTGGATGGCGTTCACCGTGGCGCACGCGCTGCCCAACAAGCAGACGTACTCGTATTACGGGATCCTGGAGTCCCTGTCCGGCATGCGCGTCAACGTCAGGTTCGTCAGCTTCGATGACATCCTCGAGCACGGCGTGGACCCGGACGTCGACGTGATCATCAACGGCGGCCCGGTGGACACGGCGTTCACCGGCGGCGACGTGTGGGCGAATCCGAAGCTCGTGGAGACCCTGCGCGCATGGGTGCGTGACGGCGGCGCGCTGGTGGGCGTTGGCGAGCCGAGCTCGCTGCCGCGTTTCCAGGCGGGCCGCTTCTTCCAGCTGGCGGATGTGCTGGGCGTGGACGAGGAGCGCTTCCAGACCCTGTCGGTGGACAAGTACTTCCCGCCCGTCACGCCCGAGCATTTCATCACCACGGACGTGCCCGTGGACCCGGCGGCCCGCGGGGCCTGGGAGCGGGCCGGCTACCGTGCGCCCCTGTCGGGCTGCGGCGGCGGCCAGGGCATCGCCCCGCTGGGCGGCATCGACTTCGGCGAAGCCGTGGCGAATACGTATCCGGTCAGCGAGGATGTGACCCTGTTGCGCGCGGACAACGGTCAGGTGCAGCTCGCGGCCAACGAATACGGCAAGGGCCGCGGCGTCTATATCTCCGGACTGCCGTATTCGGCGGCCAATGCCAGGTTGTTGGAACGTGCCCTGTTCTGGGCCTCCCACAAGGAGGACCGGTACGCGGCGTGGAGCTCCAGCAACCCGGAGTGCGAGGTCGCCCACTTCCCCGGACAGGGCTTGTACTGCGTGGTCAACAACACCGACCAGCCGCAGACGACCACCGTGACCCTGGCCGACGGGTCGAGCGAGACCTTCGACCTCCAGCCCAGCGGCATCGCCTGGCGCAACGACTGACAAAGTTAGTCCACCGAGGGGAGAAATGCGGAAAATAGAAGGCTTTCTCCCCTCAAAGAGGTACATCGGTTCCCATGCAAAATGCTATCTGCTTTCAAAGAGGTGCCGGTTCGTCGAAAATCCAAGTATGGGCGTTGAAATATCAACATCTGTACTTGGATTTTTCGCATCGAGGTACCTCTTTGAAAGCAGATAGCATTCTGCAACGGCCGGAATGTGCATCTTTGAAAACAGATACCCCTGTATGCGCGTTCGTCCACGGTGTTGTGGCTCGTTCTCGGGTGTTGCAAATCATATCAATGTCTATTTATGTATATATACTTAACAAATAAGCAATGCCGCTTATTGCGGCTTTATAGGGAGATTGGACCTCATCATGGCCGCAAACAAGGAAACACTATTTGACATCGCCTCACACTTCGCACTGGAGGGCAATATCATCAGCGTCGAGCCTTATGGCGACGGACACATCAACACCACTTATCTGGTGGTCACTGATGGCCCCCATTACATCCTGCAGCGGATGAACACCAGCATTTTCCCCGATACGGTAAATCTGATGCGCAATGTCGAACTAGTTACTTCTGCCCTCAAAGCTCGGGGCAAGGAGACATTGGATATCGTGCCCACCACTTCCGGCGCAACGTGGGAAGAGATCTATGGCGGTGCGTGGCGTGTATACAAATTCATCGAGCACACCGTGTCTTACAATCTCGTGCCGAATCCAGATGTATTCCGTGAGGCCGGCAGGGCATTCGGCGACTTCCAAAATTTCCTGTCCGGGTTCGATGCCGGTCAGTTGACCGAAACCATCGCGCACTTCCACGACACCCCTCATCGTTTTGAGGATTTCAAGGCCGCCCTTGCCGCGGACAAGCTCGGCCGTGCCGCAAGCTGCCAGCCGGAGATTGACTTCTATCTGGCCCATGCTGATCAGTACGCCACCGTGATGGATGGATTGAAGGACGGCTCGATTCCGCTGCGTGTGACTCATAACGACACCAAGCTGAACAACATTCTCATGGATGCCACCACCGGAAAGGCGCGTGCGATCATCGACCTCGACACCATCATGCCGGGCTCAATGCTGTTCGATTTCGGTGATTCGATTCGCTTTGGAGCCTCCACTGCTTTGGAAGATGAGAAAGATTTGGATAAAGTGCATTTCAGCACCGAGCTGTTCCGTGCTTACGCCGAAGGTTTTGTGGGGGAGCTGCGCGGCAGCATCACCGAGCGTGAGGCCGAGCTGTTGGCTTTCAGCGGCAACCTGCTCACCATGGAATGCGGCATGCGTTTCCTCGCCGATTATCTGGAGGGCGACGTGTACTTTGCCACGAAGTATCCTGAGCACAATCTGGTACGTACCCGTACCCAGATCAAGCTGGTGCAGGAGATGGAGCAGAAGGTTGATGAGACGCACGCCATCGTTGCGGACATCATGAAATAGAACATAGTCCCGGCCAATAGTTCACATTTATGAACACGAGCGAACAGAAAACTTGCGCAAAAGTTCGATTTTGGCACAATCTGTGATAAAGTTGGCAGCGAAGGAAAACCGAAGGCAACATCCTTCCCAAGGAGGAAACATGACCACTGTTCTGGTTACGGGCGGCGCTGGATTTATTGCTACCCATACCGACATCGAACTGCTCAACAAGGGCTATGACGTTATTTCCGTGGACAACTACGGCAATTCGTCTCCTGTCGCATTGGAGCGTGTCGAGCAGATTACCGGCAAGCCGGTCAAGCGCTACGACGGCGACGTGCGTGACGAGGCTCTGATGGAGCGCGTCTTCACTGAAAACAACATCGACTGGGTCATTCACTTCGCCGGTCTTAAGGCCGTGGGTGAGTCCGTAGCCAAGCCGATCGAATACTACGACAACAACCTGTACTCCACGCTCGTGCTCCTCAAGGTGATGAAGAAGCACAACGTCAAGAAGATCATCTTCTCCTCCTCCGCCACCGTGTACGGCAGCCCGAAGGAGCTGCCAATCACCGAGGAAACGCCGACTGGCAGCACCACCAACCCGTACGGCACCTCCAAGCTGTTCCAAGAGCAGATCCTGCGCGACGTTCACGTGGCCGATCCGTCCTGGACCATCGTGCTGCTGCGCTACTTCAACCCGGTTGGCGCTCACGAGTCCGGCCTGCTTGGCGAAGATCCGAAGGGCATTCCGGCAAACCTCACCCCGTACGTGGCCAAGGTCGCGGTTGGCGAGCTGAAGGCCGTTCAGGTCTACGGCGACGATTACGACACCCCTGACGGCACCGGCGTGCGCGACTACATCCACGTGGTCGACCTGGCCAAGGGCCACGTGGCCGTTATCGACCACATCGACAAGGAAGGCGTGTTCGTCTACAACCTGGGTACCGGCCACGGCTACTCCGTGCTCGAGGTCATCAAGGCCTACGAGAAGGCCGCCGGCCACCCGATTCCGTACGTGATCAAGCCTCGTCGCCCCGGTGACATCGCCGCATGCTATGCCGATGCCTCCAAGGCCGCAAAGGAGCTGGACTGGAAGGCCGAGCTGACCATCGACGATATGGCCGCTTCCTCCCTCAACTGGCAGACCAAGAACCCCAACGGTTTCCGCGACGCCGAGTGATTTTTAGCTCCCGCTGGCGGGATCTGTCGAACGAAGTGAGACTGAGGGTGGTTTGTGCCGCATGACGTTGACCACCCTCAGTCGGCTACGCCGATAGCTCCCGCCAGCGGGAGCTATCTTATATCTCATACAATCCGCCGATCGGCGGCCCAGCGCGTGAGCTCGGTGCGATTCGAAAGCTGAAGCTTTCGTAGCACCGAGCTCACGTGCGTTTCGACCGTCTTAATCGAAATGAACAATTCCGCGGCAACTTCCTTATATGTGTATCCGCGGGCAATCAATCGCATGACTTCTTGCTCGCGGGCGGAAAGTCGGTCCAGTTCCTCATCATGCGCGGGTGCGGCACCATCGGCTCCGGCGGCCGGCACACCTTGGAACGCAGAGAGCACGAATCCGGCCAGTTTCGGAGAAAACACGGCGTAGCCTTCATGCACCTGCTTGATGGAGGAAATCAAATCGGCTCCGGTAATCGTCTTGGTCACATAACCCTGGGCGCCGGCGCGAATCACCGAACCCACATCCTGAGGCGCATCCGAAACCGACAGCGCAAGAAACACAGTAGCGGGGGAGTAGGCGCGTGACTTGGTAAGGATCTCGGCACCGCCGCCACCTTCGCCGCCCGGCACGTGCACGTCCAGCAATACCACTTGTGGTTTGGTCTGGGCAATCATCGCCACCGAGCCGGGCACGTCCGCCGCCTGGCCGACGATATCAAAAGAGTCTCGCAGTGTGGCAATCACGCCGGCGCGAAACATTTCGTGGTCATCCACTACCGCCACGCGAATGCGGTCTGCTGCAGCTTCACTCATCGATGCTCTCCTTGTGTCGATTTCAATGCAATCGGCATATGCATTCTCACTTCGGTGCCCCAGCCGGCTCTGGATACGATTTCCACTGTACCGCCACGGCGTTTGATACGCCCGATAATCGACTCACGGATTCCTAATCGGTCTGGCGGTATTGTATCGATATCAAATCCTTCACCGTGGTCGCGCACGAACGCTTCGACCGTCGTATCCGTAGCTTCGCAGTAAAGGGAGACCGGTTCGCTGCCATGTGTGACGGCATTGACCAGCGCCTGACGCGTGGCGTCTAACAGCGCATCGGTCTGGGCGCTTGGATGGGCATCGCCCACAGTGACCACCTCAATCGGTTTGCCATGTTCGTCCTCAACCTCGGCGGCGATCTGCTTCAGCCCGGCACTGACGGAACGATCCGATGTGGAACGTTCCTGATACAGCCATTCGCGCAACTCGCGCTCTTGCCCGCGTGCCAAAGTAAATACGGTGGAGGGGTCTTCGGAATGCAGTTGGATGAGCGCCAGCGTCTGCAGCACGCCATCATGCAGATGGGCGGTCATGTCCGCGCGCTCTTCCTCGCGCTCCTTCAACGCCTGCTCGCGGGAAAGCCTTTGCAGCATGGCATTCGCCCATGGCATCACCGCCAATACAATGCACGCAATCATAATGAATCCACTGAGCATGATGCGTCGCGGTGAGGTGCCCCATCCCGCATAGGTCACGTTCGACACATATACGGCCCATCCTATGAAAATCAGCGCGATGCCACCCAGCATGGAGAGCAGTTGCGTGCCGTTCGGGCTCAGATTCATCCAAGCCAACGCTATGCCGGCCAGTCCAAGCAGTAGCGGGATGATGAGTTGGCTATCAGCGCCGGTGCCGACCAGCAGCAGGCCGATGGTCAGCAACACGAACCCGGCCAACGCCACTAACGCAGGTTTCGGGGCGCACTGGATGGCTTCGGATAATGACTCGGCCGAGGCGGCCGTGTCTTCAACGCCGGCCTGTGCGGCCTGGTTGCCCCGCGCGAGCGGAGCTTGCTCCACTGGTATATGTTCCGCACTTGCCACAGCCTGAGGATCACCGGCCGGCATGAAAATCCATAGGAACACATAGGCGATAATGCCGGCGCCATACAAGCAGGTCAGTGCAATGAATGCCAGCCGAACCCACATCACAGAAATGCCGAGATGTAGTGCGATGCCTTTGCAGACGCCGGTGAGCCAGCGGCCTCGTTTGGGTCGCATCAACGGCATGCGCGCGGGCAGCAGCGGTTCGGGAATTGATGTCATATCTCTATTGTGCCGCGTTCAGGGCTTTGGAACCGGGGTTTTACATGGTGTTCAGGGAACAATCAGGGTGTTCCCCGAGCCTTGTGGCGGCGTTTGGGCTGTGTAATGGAAGCATGAGCAGTCCACATATGAATTCGTATCAACAGCCGCAGCCGGGCAAGGCTCCGCGGCGTTTCTTCACATGGGTGCGTTCTTCCGGATTGATCCGCGGCAATGATCGCTGGATTGGCGGCGTATGCAGTGGCATTGCGCAGCGTCTCGGTTGGAGCCCGACATTAGTGCGTGCGCTGATGATTGTGGCCACGCTGTTCTTTGGTTTTGGCGCGGCGCTATACGCAATGGGATGGTTTCTCATTCCCGATGTGCGCAGCGGGCAGATTCTCGCCGAAGATTTGATTGAAGGCCAGTGGGATTGGAATTGTCTTGGCTGCTTCCTGTTTATGGCTGTGGCTGTGCTGATTCCAGGCGCCGGCTGGGTGTGCATTGCGCTCGCCGCTCTGGTGCTGTGGCTGATTGCGCAAAGCGGTGTTCGTCAGCAGGAAGGATACGGTTTCGGGTACCACGGTGGTCAGTCCACCGCGCCGCCGAATAATCCGAACGGACCGAATAATCCGAATAACCTTGCACCGAACCCCTCTATGCAACCGTCTGCAGCGATGCCTCCATATGTTTCACAACCTGTTTCACAGTCGGTTCCATATGTTTCACAGCCTGTTCCGCAGGCGGGGCAGCGGCCGTATAATCCCACAAGCAGCTCTGCGGCGATGCCGGTAGATGGCATTCCTGCGGGCAAGTATGCAATGCCCAATCCTGTCGCGGCTGCGGCGCCGCGTTCCTCCACCCGCCGCAAACCGGCCGGCCCGGTTGTGGTGCTGAGCGTATTGGGACTGTCCTTCATTTCTTTCGCTGCCGTTATGGCGGTGATTTGGGAATATGACATGGACGTCAGTGGCATCGTGCGCGTGGGCACCATATGGATTTCCGCAGTATGCGTGGTGATGGGTCTGATTGTTATTGTGTTGGGATTCAAGGGGCGTCGTGCAGGTGGACTGATTCCGCTGGGCTTGATAGCCGGAGCCTGCGCGATGTGCATGATTATCGCGAGCGGTACGTATGCCATCCGCCATTACGATGCGACGCATACCAATATCAGTTACACGGATATCACGCTGTCCAGTGCTGGCGGCCATGCGTCGGTGGACGCGTATGGTATGAACCAGGTGCAGGTCAAGGACCAGTTTTATGCGGATTCCAGCCAACGGACATTCGATAAACTCGTGAGGGGCGTATGGTTCTCCGGTGACGACTACGACTCCAGCCAGGCTGTGCTTGACCTGTCGGATTGGGAAAGCAGCCATGCGCCTCATAAGCTGGAATTGTCGAATGGCAATACATCCATCAGCAACTGCCCGGCGGGAACCATCACCATATCCGCGGTTCAGGCTCAGGTTCACATCATTCTTCCTGACGGGTGCTCCTACGGCATTGGCAGTGCGTGGCGCGGGTACACGTACAGCAACAGTATGGGCGGCAAGTATGCGGTGATATATGACACGGTGAACCTTATCGGGTTTTCCGATACCGATCAGGGGCATTCCATCGACAGCTATGACACCAACTATGCCTGGATGACGGACGATAGCAAAATGCCGGCAAATGGCCCTGAGCTGCTCGTCGACATCCCCTTCTCGGCCGGCGCCCGGGTGAATATGACCTATATCTCGGATTGGGAAGGGTCGACGTATATGCAATTCAGGAACAACTTCGATACGACGAACGGATACACCGAGGACTCAGGGAAGGCAGAATGATGAGCGACGACACCAAGGAACTGAAGACCATCGAAGACCAGGCCAAGGCCCGTCCGCTGTCGGTATCCGACGATGCAGACGAGACCAAGGTGCTGCATTCGCCCGATAATGAAACGGCGGCTGAGACCGAGGTGCTGCCAACAGCTGCAGATGCGGTGGAGACCTCGGCCCTGCCCGTGGTTGACGACAGTATTGATGAGACTCGGCCAATGACTACGGCGGCTGATGGTTCGGCAACGACGGTGATTCCGTCTGCTGACGACAATCCGGAATCCGAAGATATCGTGTCGGACGACCGCGAGAAGACGATTCCTCTGGAGGCGGTTGCCGATACGTCAATTCCGCCCGCAAGCGACATTCCGCTCTATGCGGCGGGCAACGCTTGCTCGGGGAATGAACAGACTGCATCTGGAACTTCGCCTAATGCGGAATTCGCCTCATCCGCACAGCATGTGGATGCTCAGTCTCAGTCGAGCACAAGGATGGAACCTGCCAAGAAAAGCAGCATCAGTACACTGACCGTTGTCTTCGGTCTATTGGGCGTATTGATTGGCGCACTGGGGTTGCTCTTCGGCGTGACGTTCCCCGATATGCTGATCACACAGTTCGCCGCTGATCCGCAGGTGTTGGTGGCTATTGTCTGCGCAATAGTGGGCGTGGTCTTGGTGACCATAGCTATCGTGTGGGCCATTATGGGCGCCGTGAAGAAAAAATAACTCGTATTGTTTGGCAAGCCCCTTTGCGAGCACAGCTGACTGAGGGGCTAAGAAATCATACTTCGGTACTATGCAATATCTGAAGTAAGGCGTTCTATGCTTGTGGGGGAGGTGGAACGGATGACGCGGATCACAGTGCGGCGAGTGCTGAATATCGCTGCGATTGCGGTGGTGATTGCGTTAGTGTTCTCCCTGCTTGGCTGGGCGATGATGCCGCAGTGGAGCACTCGTCCTTATAACAATCATATTGCCGTTGCCTCGTCAGACCCTGCTATTGCGCCTGCTCATGCGGACATCCCGCATGAGGGCAGATACGGTACCCGTGAAACCCAGCTGTCCATTGAAACAGACGATGGAGTCACGTTACCGGCTATCCTGCGGGAACCGATTGATGCTCCTGGCAATCGCCCGGCCTGCTTGTTTATCCATGGATCCGGCACCAGCGGGGCCGAGGACTTTGGCGACATTGCCAACGCTATGGCATCCGCCGGTATTGTGACGCTGGTTCCGGCCAAGCGCAATGACAATTACACCGTGCTGCATCGCGACTACCAGCGATTCGCCCGCGAATACAGCAGTTCTTTGGATGTGTTGCGTAGCACTGCAGGCGTCGATCCGGCAAAAACCGGCATCTACGCCGAATCCGAAGGCACATGGATATCCACGATTCTGGCATCCAAGCGGCAGGATATCGCTTTTGCCATCCTGACTTCGGCACCAGTATTTAAAGGTCGCGAGCAAATGGCCATGGCCATCAGCGCCTATATGCATGAAGCTGGTGCGCCCACTTCCGTGGTTAAGGATACAGCTAAGCTCATGTCGCTCAACTACGCTCCTTTTGATCTTGCTTATGCCGATTTCGATGCCGATCATTACCTGCGTTCTTTGACCATGCCGCTTCTGGTGAATTATGGCGCTTATGACACCGCCATGCCCATTGAGCAAGGCGTGCAACGCATCATTGACGCAGCTCGCAGCGCAGGCAATGAGAACGTCACGGTGCGGTACTTTGCCGGCAACCATCAGATGCGGGCCGGTAAGGGATTGTTCACGCCGAATCTACCGTTGGCGCAAGGGTATACGCAGGCGTTGGAGAACTGGGTGAATGGTATTGCCGCAGGCGCTCGGGCTGACGGATGGGCCACGCCACAGATCGCCGGAGTGCATCCTCATCAGCAGTTCGCGGCACCGCAGCAAACCAAGTCGGGTATTATCGGCTCGCTTGGTGTGTTGGCGGGCATCATGATTGCAGGCCCGGTGCTTATGCTCGTTGCAGTCATACTTGGTATTGCCATGGATATTGTGGATTGGCTGCGCATGCGCGGTGCGTTGGGCCGGCGTGTACCAGGACGAAACATGCCTGCCGGATGGAATCAGCCGTATCGGAGAGATGCCGGTACGCATGTTGACGATGATGGCAACCGTCACCGGCGTCGTAATGCAATAGTTGTTGACGGTAACCGCCTGTACACGTTGCGCGATCGGCGTGCGATGCATGCCAATCCTGTGTTGGCGTGGCGGGCCATGCCCCGTGGTGTTGCAGGGCCTATTGCCGGCTTAGGCGTTGCGATAATGGTGATTACCGTACTGCTGTACGGGTATATGGGTGCCGTAGGGGTGGCGGCTGTATATGTTATGCCGCATCCGCGGCTTTTCGGCATCGGATGGTGGGTATTGCAGGCGTTGACGGTGGTGCTGGTACTGCTGTTCGCCGTGGTCGCGGAGCGGTTATGGCGTCACCGCGCAGACATCATGGGCGCTCGCCGTGCGGCCGGCATCATCATGGTGGTGGCAGCGCTCGCTACATGCACCACGCTGGCGTTCTGGGGTCTATTCAGCCTGTAGTTGTGGTGCGCGTAGCGTCAGCGTTGAGCCGCCTCGGCCTCGTCAAGAGTGCTGAACCCGCCGAGTTGCACGGTGTTCAGCAAAGTTTCTTCGGTGATGTTGTGCTGAGGGTTTGTGTCGGCTCGTTCGCGGATCATCGCTTCATAGAGGTCGAAAGTCGCGTCGGAGTATGTGCCGAGTTCGCCGCGTAGATATGTTTCAAATGAGGTGGTCGTTGGCGCGTCCTCGGCGGTGGTCAGCACGCGCATCGCCTCGCCAAGCTTCGGGTACCGCGAACGGAAATCGGCGGCCCACGCCACTTGCTGGGCGATTACCTGTTCTTGCCTGGACACACGAGATTCAGTCAGGCGCGGAATGTACGGTTCGATGTTCTTTGCGAAGTCGTCGGGTGCGGTGGAGGCCATCATGCGGCCGTATTTTTCGGTGATGAGATTGCGGCCAACGTGGTCGGCTTCGTCCAAATCAGCGGCGTAGCTGGAGAGCAGTGGCCGTTCCCATGTGAGGAACTGGGCCAAACGCATCTGGTGGAAAACCGGCCAATTGCCTTGGCAGGCGGCACGGCCGCCCTCGTTATTGGTGTGCTGAAATTGGTTCCATTCATGGCGCACAATGGTTTCACGCAGTTCGTCGGTGGTAAGGTTGTCGGTCATCTTCGAGCCTCACAAACTCTTGAGCACTGGATCGTCGGAGGCGATGTGATCTTCAATGTAAGGCCGTTGCCATTCCAGGAAGGTTTCGGTTGACGTGGTCAGGTGTTCCCTCTGGAGTTCCTTGACAATCTCTGCGGCGATATGTTCCACAATCCCGTTGATTTGGTCAATCGCCGGGGCGGAGCCCTTGCCGCCCTCGCCGAAACCGGCGCCGCCGTAGCAAGCCGCTGAGCTCAGCCGCATTACGCTTTCCAGTTGTTCGGCCACATCAGGCAGCAGCGCGAACATCGATTTGGACAGCTTGCGCAGTGCCGCGAACTGCCATTTGTAGTACGGCAGATAGCCGGCCACCATCGGCACATTGATGAGAAACACCAATGAGGAGGCGGCATTCACGAACTCGTGGATGGACAGCCATGCGGCGGCGCCATCGCCACGTTTCAGCGAACGTGGCAGATTGTATTGACCGGCTTGTGCGATCATGCCCAAACGCTTGGAAATCAATGCCAGTCGCACATCATCCGGCATATCTTTGAATCCTTGGCGGGTCTTGGAGAATTGCCCGGTGGGGTCGGCAAACACCTCGCCGTTGGTGGCGGCGGCCAGTGTGGCCTCATCCAGCATCAACCATTCGTGAGGCGAAGTCTGTGCCGGAGCGGTGCGGTATCCGGTGATCGACTCGAAGAAATCGCCGATGCGGAACACGCCATCGCGTCGGTTTACGCCCTGTGCGCGTGGAGTGATGGGGGAGGGACTTCCATGACTTGCTGCAGTGGATGCGGTATTCGTGGAGAATACCGCATGCCCTTGTGTGTCAATATTGAAGTCTCGGGGCAATGCATCATAATCGGTCTGCAGTTGCTCGCCGATGACGGCGTAATCCTCATCGGAAAGCCACAAGCAGAATCGCGGGCCGAAGTCATGGTCTTGCGAATATGCGTCATCGAACCCATAGCATTCCGATCCGTGCCCCACCAGACCGACGGCGATGCGAGAAACATATTGTGGGTACTTTGCCGAGAGCATCGGTTTGCCGACCTGCGTCCAGAAAGCGCGGGCCAGTTTCAGGCCGGAAATTCCAACTACAGAAGTGGCGGTTGCGGCGGAATCGGATACCAAGGCAGTCGGCATGACTGGTGCATCGGTGGAATTTTGGCGATAGGTGCCGGCGTTGGTCGCTTGCTGCGTGGGCGCAGTGGTTGCATCCGTAGTGTCATTCGGAACGATATCGATACCCGCGGCTTGTGCCTGGGTCTCGGCCTGTCGCAGATTGTCTTCGGTGATACGCCAGTAATCGGTGTCCTTGCCGTAGCATTCCTCGATCACGTCCAGCGCATGACGGTACCCGGCGACGGCATCTGCATATCGCTTTTCGGCAAAGCATACCTGCGCGTAGCCGGCCAATGCGGAGGCGTAATGTGCGGAATGCTCCAGATGACCGGTCTTATAGATATCCAATGCCTTGGCCGCGTGCCAGTGGGCGCCTTCCAGCTTGTGCTCGGTCAGCAAGGTCAGCGCCAGATTTGTATGCGAGCTGGCCACATCGATATCCTCGTTCGGGTTCACGCTCGATGCTTCGATGATGCGGAGTGCTTCGCGCAGCTCAAGCTCGGCCTTATCCGGTCGGTTCGTTTCGCTGTAGAGCATTGAGAGGTTATTGTGAAGCGCCGCAAGTCTGCGGTCGGTGGGCGCCAGCGAATGACGGCATACATCCTGGGCTTGATGGTAGAGATCTTCGGCCTGGTCGTATTGCTTGGCGGCGCGCATGGCGGTGGCGCAGTTGATGAGCGTGGTGGCCCATGCTTCGGATGTGCCGGTGGTCAGGCCCATGCGAGCGGCCAGTTCCAGAGCTCGCTGCACGATCCACTGGTTGTCCTTATGGCGTCCTTGCGAACGGTAGAAGCCCATTGTTTCGTTGAGTACGGTCAACAGTCCGGCTTCATCACCGGCATTCTCTGCGTCAACCATCGCCTGTTCCAAATACGGGCCGGCTTCGGTGGCGGCCGCATGACGGTCGAAGATCGCGTCCAATCCGTTCAGGAATTGTTGGGTGTCAAAGCTCGTTGACGATTGTTCGGCGTTGGTCGCGGCCTGATCTTCTGGGTTGTTCGCGTGTTGTGCCGCGGCCGCTGCGTCTGTGTCGTCGGCATCATTCGGGCCGTGAGCGAATTGTGCGGCAAATTGTTTGAGCAATGCTTCTTCGTCAGCCACGAGAGACCTCCCTGAATCGCGTCTGATTCCAGTCTATTAATACTGTGCACAGACACGTCAGGGAATAGGCTGTGAGCTTGGTCTCAGTCGACCTTGATTTCGCGCATGCGATGGATGGCCTCGGTGTCCGTTTCGCATCGCCATGAGTAGAACGTGAGCAGGCCGACTGCGAGCAGGGTGAGAGGAACGCCACCCAAACCGGTGAAGCGGTAGTTCATGGAGAATGAAGTGAGCATAGCGCCGCCCACAATCGAGCCGATGGCATTGCCAAAATTGAATGCCACTTGTACGGCGGCTCCTGCAATGAGTTCGCCGCCTCCCTGACCGGCCTCGGTCATCAGCAATTGTTGCGGTGCGGAGATGAAGAACAATCCGAATGCGATCCAGAACGTCAACAACGCGGTAGTGCCATGGTTGCCGGGCAGCAGCACCACAAGCAGCAGACCAATGCAGGAGATGGACTGGCCGAGAGCGGCAGTGCCGGCATGACGCCACCGATCGGTAATACGGCCACCGATGATGCCGCCAACTACCATGCCGAATCCGGCGAGCATCATCAGCATTGGTACGAGGGAAGATGACCAGCCACCAGTCTTTTGCAGCCAGGGAGAGATGTAGCTCCACCAGCAGAACACGCCTGCGTTGCCAGTGAACACGGCAGCCAAGATCGCCCAGGGGCCTCGGCGAGTGAGGAATTTGAACTGACCGGCGATGCCGGCATCTTTGATTGGTGCCACGAATGGAATCCATGCCAGTGACAGCACTATCGTCATTGCGGCCCATGCGGCCAGAATGCCGAAGGCAAGACGCCAGGAGAGAAAATCGGCCATCAAGGTGCCTGCCGGCACGCCCAACATATTGGCCAAAGTTTGTCCCGTGACCATTATGGATACGGCCTGCGCCTCTTTGCCTTTATCGGCCAGGGTTTTGGCGATAAGCGTGGCGGTGCCGAAGAATGCGCCGTGCGGCAGACCGGAGATGAATCGCGCAATGACGAGCATGGCGGCGTTGGCGGAGAATGCGGAGAACAGGTTACCCACCAAGGCGATAACCATGAACACAATAATGAGATCCTTTGGTGGCACTTTGCGGCCGAACACCAGAATCAATGTGCCGAAACACACGCCGATGGCATACGCGGAAATATAGTGGCCGGCGGTAGGGATGTCTACGCCGGTGGCGGCTGCGGCCTGCGGCAGAATGCCCATCATCACGAACTCGGCGGCGCCGAGAATGAATGCGCCTGAGGCCAGCGCAAGCAAGCTCTTCTTCATATTTCCTCTCATGAGATTTCACGGCATTGCATACGGAAAACAGCGATCGATTGATTCGGGCGATATGTTACGGTGCGCCATCAACAATGCCATGAGCATGTGCTGCTTCGAATGCTTATTCCTTGTGCCGGTATTTATTCAGAGTCGTGCTGCGCTTGAATAGTGTTATTTTTCGACACCTGCAACCATTCCAGCAATGAAATATCGCTGAAGAAATAGATAGGCAATGATGACGGGCAGTGCTGCGAGCAACGCAGCTGCAGCGCCTGTTCCGATATTGTTAGTTTGAGATGCAAAAAATGCGGCTACTCGTGGAGCGATGGCATGTGGTGGTGCTCGATCGACCAAGAAGTCTGTCTGGGTGCAAATGCGAATTCCCGAAGATATTGCCATTGCGTCGGTGGATGGAACCGTTGATTGGCGGATTCTAGTGGTGGTTGCAACACTTGTGTTGCAACCACCACTAGAATCCGCCGACTTTCTTTAAGTCTCGGAACCCAAAATAATGATACGGATAGTGATACTTGGTGAGGATAAAACAAAAAAAGGAGAAACGTTGAAAGATCAACGTTTCTCCTTATGGGTCGGGCTGGCGGGATTTGAACCCGCGGCCTCTTCGTCCCGAACGAAGCGCGCTACCAAGCTGCGCTACAGCCCGTTTTGGCAACAGTCGTAGATATTACATTATGGTGCTGGACAAAGCAACTCGGCATGTCGTTCTTAATCGTAGGCTTTGCGTACACTGATGAACCATGGCTGAAGTTGTTGAGAACACTGAAAATACTGAGAACGAAACCCCGGCAGTCCCGCAGATGAGCACTGTTGAGCGTGCGGAAATGCTGCTCAAGCAGGATGCCACTATCCGTGAGAAGATCAAGTCCGGCGCCACGCTGGACGAGGCCGTGGACCCCTCCAATAAGGAGTTCGGCCCGCTGGGTCACCCCGAGCAGGTGCAGATGCGCGTGGCCAAGCGCGCGATGATGCTTGAGTCCGGCATTGCCCCCTACCCGGTGCGCCTTGATGTGACCAACACCATCGAAGAGGTGCGCGCCAAGTACGACGGCAAGCTCGAAGCTGGCCAGGAGACCGAAGACATGGTCGGCATCGCCGGTCGTGTGCTGTTCCTGCGCAACGCTGGCGGCCTGTGCTTCGTGCAGCTGTCCGCCGGCGACGGCACCAAGATTCAGGGCATGATCTCCAAGAAGGAGATCGGAGCCGATTCCTTGAAGCAGTTCAAGCAGCTCGTTGACCTTGGCGACCACTTGTACCTGAAGGGCCGCGTCATCGCTTCCAAGACCGGTGAGCTGTCCGTATTCGCCGCCGAATGGGCCATCGCATCCAAGGCTCTGCAGCCGCTGCCGGCCCTGCACAAGGATCTGAACGAAGACACCCGCACCCGCAAGCCGTACATCGGCATGATCGCGGACGAGAACATTCGCAACATGGTGCGCAATCGTTCCAAGGCCGTGGCATCCCTGCGTCACACCTTCGATACCCACGACTTCCTCGAGGTCGAAACCCCGATGCTGCAGACCCTGCATGGTGGCGCGGCCGCCCGTCCGTTCACCACGCACATGAACGCCTTCGACCTGGATCTGTACCTGCGCATCGCCCCGGAACTGTTCCTCAAGCGCTGCCTGGTCGGCGGCATCGACCGTGTGTTCGAGATCAACCGCGATTTCCGCAACGAGGGCGTCGACGCCACCCACGCTCCCGAGTTCACTATGGTCGAGGCCTACCAGGCCTACGGCACCTATGATTCCATCGGCCAGCTGGTCAAGGAACTCGTGCAGCAGACCGCTATGGACGTCTACGGTTCGCACAAGGTCACGCTGCTCGACGGCACTGAATACGACTTCGGCGGCGAATGGAAGACCATCAGCATGTACGACTCCCTGTCCGAGGCATTGGGCGAGGAAATCGTGCCGAACGGCGGCCCCGAGCACCCCGGTACCTCCGTGGAGCATCTGGGCGAGATCGCCGACAAGCTCGGTGTGGAGCGTGACGACGTGGAGAACCACGGCAAGCTCGTCGAGCACCTGTGGGAGCACTTCTACGAGGACAAGCTCTACGAGCCCACTTTCGTGCGTGACTTCCCGGTTGAAACCTCCCCGCTGGTCAAGGGGCACCGCACCAAGCCCGGCGTGGTGGAGAAGTGGGATCTCTACGTGCGCGGCTTCGAGCTGGCCACTGGCTACTCCGAGCTCAACGATCCGATCGTGCAGCGCGAACGCTTCGTGGCTCAGGCCAAGGACGCGCTCGCCGGTGATGAGGAAGCCTGCGATATTGATGAGGACTTCCTCGAGGCCCTTGGTGTGGGCATGCCCCCGGCAGGCGGCATGGGCATGGGCATTGACCGACTGCTTATCGCGCTGACCGGTGCCACGATTCGCGAGACCATCACCTTCCCGCTGGTCAAGCCGCTGGTTGGCTGAAACCTATTTCTGGCTCCCCTCGGGTGAGGGGAGCTGTCGAACGAAGTGAGACTGAGGGGAGTCGAAGGGTGATACCGCCAGCGACTCCCCTCAGTCACTTACGGTGACAGCTCCTCTCAGAGAGGGGAGCCGAGTTATATCGGAAAGAAGGTTGCTTATGTCCATTGGTTTGTGGCTCAAGGGTGCGCGTCCCAAGACGTTGGCCACCTCCATCGCCTCGGTGATGGTGGGTGCGGCGATGGCTCGTGTGCATATCGAGCAGATGGGCACCTGCGTCGCAATCTATCCTGAGCCGGCTTATTGCGCCGCGAACCGGGCGCAGCAGGATCTGCTGTTGGGTCGGTTCTGGACGGTGACTTTCCTGTGCCTGTTGGTGGCGCTGTTCCTGCAAATCGCCGTCAACTATGCGAATGATTACTCCGATGGCGTTCGCGGTACCGATGCCGGACGTGGTGGTAGTGAATCGCAATCCGGCAAACCGCAACGGTTGACCGAATCCGGTCTGGTGCCGGCCAAGCACGTATTCATTGCGGCAATCATCTGTGCCGGTATCGCCTGCGTCTGCGGCATTGCCGCCATCGTGATTTCCCAAGCATGGTGGCTGTTTGCCGTGGGCGCGGCCTCGCTAGTGGCCGGCTGGTTCTACACCGGCGGCAAGCATCCGTACGGTTATGTCGGTCTTGGAGAGGTCGGCGTGTTCCTGTTCTTCGGTCTGGCCGCAGTGTTGGGCACCGAATATGCGCTGTGTGGCATGGTGGATGTCGGCGGTCTGCTGGGTGCCGTGGCGGCAGGATTGTTCTCCTGCCACATACTGATGGTGAACAACCTACGTGATATCGGCGAAGACCGCGAACATAACAAACGTACGCTGGCCGTGCGTATGGGGGAGTCCGGCGCACGCACGTTGCTGATTGTGTGCTGTGTTATTGCATGGATTATTGCCCTGCTGATGTGCGGCACATTATGGTGGCCGTGGGGTGTGGTGCTGCTGCTCTCTGGAGCGGGTGTGCCGGTGCGCATGATTTCCAGCGTCAAGAAGCATGCATTTGGCCCCGCTTTGGGTGCTGCCAGCTTCCAGACGCTGCTGTTCGCAGTGGTGCTCGCACTTTCCGTAGCGCTGTAATTCCCTCAGTCAGCTACGCCGACAGCTCCCCTTGGGAAGGGGGCCGGGAAAAGGAACGCGGCGTTGTGACCTAATTGAGATGAAATATCTAAGACGGATACTCGTGTTTGGCGGCATACGGCTGTAGACTGAACCGTATGACTTATAAATTAGTACTGCTCCGTCATGGACAGAGCGCATGGAATAAAACCAACCAGTTCACCGGCTGGGTCGACGTACCGCTGACCGAGCAGGGTGAAGCCGAGGCCAAGCGTGGCGGCGAGCTGCTCAAGGAGAAGAACGTCCTTCCGGACATCGTGTTCACCTCCCTGCTGCGTCGCGCCATCAACACCGCCAACATCGCTCTGGATGCCGCAGATCGCCTGTGGATTCCGGTTCAGCGTGATTGGCGTCTCAACGAGCGTCACTACGGCGCTCTGCAGGGCAAGAACAAGACCGAGATTCGCGAAGAGTACGGTGACGAGAAGTTCATGCTGTGGCGCCGTTCCTACGCCACTCCGCCGCCCGAGATCGACCCGAACGACCAGTACGCCCAGAATAACGACCCGCGCTACGCCGGCGATCCGGTTCCGGAAGCCGAGTGCCTGGCCAACGTTGTTGAGCGTGTGAAGCCGTACTTCGAGTCCGCCATCGAGCCGGAGCTGCGCGCTGGTAAGACCGTGCTGATTGCTGCTCACGGCAACAGCCTGCGTGCCATCGTCAAGATGCTGGACAACCTGTCCGAGGATGAGATCGCCAAGGTCAACATCCCGACCGCTATCCCGCTGCTCTACGAGCTGGACGAGAACTTCAAGCCGATCAAGCCGCGTGGTGAGTATCTGGACCCGGAGGCTGCCGCCGCCGGTGCCGCCGCTGTCGCTGCTCAGGGCCAGAAGTGAGCCTAAGCCGCTAATACGGTAAGCATTAGGGGAGTCGCACAATTATCGTGCGACTCCCTTTTGCTATGCCGAAACAAGTTTCAAACGGTTTGTGCCGCTCCACCACGAAGCGAACTCCCCACCGCGAGGTGAAATACCCACGACGTTGTGAAATGCCCACCACGTGGTGTCCCAAAACGGCGGAATTCCGCGAAATGCAAAATTCGGCTGACATCGTGGTGGGAGATTCACTACGTGGTGAGACATTTGCTACGTGGTGGATATGCCGGTGCACCGCCTAAAAGCAACAAAAAACGGCGTCCAGCCGTAGCCGGATCGCCGCTTTTCGGGCATCCTCCTCAAGCCACAGGAGGATAAGTGTTCAATCATCAGTCGATGTCGGTGCCTTCGTCGCGGGTCGGCTCCTTGGTGGGGTCGAAGCCGGAGACGATGTAGACCACACGGCGGGCGGCGGACACGGCGTGATCGCCGAGGCGCTCTAGGAAGCGGCCCAGCAGCACGATGTCTACGGTCTGCTGACGAGTGATCTCGTCGGACAGCGCCAGGTCGAAGGTCCGGTGATGCAGCTCGTCCAGCTTGTCATCGGCCAGAATGATGGCCTCAGCGGTCTTGGCATCGCGGTCGGTGAGCATGGCCACCAGCTGATCGGCGGTGTTGTCCAGGAACGCGACCATGTCGGCAAATACCGGCTGAGCGGATTCCGGGATTGCGGCAGCCGGGTACGTGCGGCGTGCGGCTTCGGCCACGTGACGGGCCAAATCGCCCATACGCTCGAATGTGGAGGCCAGACGCATGGTGGAAACCACCACGCGCAGATCGGTGGCCACCGGATTCTGCTTGGCGAGCAGCTTCACGCACTGGTCGAGAACGGAGGACTCCAAAGCATCGATTTCGATGTCGCCATCAATCACGGTTTGAGCGGCTTCAACGTCCTGATTCAGCAGAGCATCCCCGGCTCCTTTGATCGCTTTGCGCACATCTTGCGCCATGCGGTCGAGGTCATCGGCAACCTGCTTCAGCTCCTCGTTAAAAATAACGCGCATTTCTCCAGCCTTTCATGCTTCTCGTTGTGCAACCTGTACCAGTGTATTATTCCAGCATTCCGTTCCTACTTCAATGTAGATAATGGCAACCTCAAGTTGTTCTACTGTTCATTGGGTTGTTCACCTGAAATTCATGTTATCGGCGTGCCGGTCGCACGTGAATGCCGCCGCACGTGTGGAACAATGAAAGTATGACATCGATGCCGTTTCCTGTTGTGGCTGCCCTCATTGTTGCGGCCGTTGTGTTGCTGGTACTAGTCGTTGTACTGGTGGTGGGATTCGTGACGCATCGCATTTCCTTGGATTCCCCGCTCATCGACGATGACGAGGATGACGACCTGTGCGACGATACCGCGGCCTTGCTCTCCATGCTGCCGACCACATCCATAGTGATTGATGACAATGATGATGTGGTGCGTTGCTCTCCGTCCGCCTACCGATTGGGTGTGGTCTCGGACGATGCCATTGCGGAGCAAGAGGTATTAAATGCCGTGCATGAGGTGCGGCAGTCCGGCGGCAAACGTCAGTTCGATTTGACCACCGCCACTCCCGAACGGTACGACAGCGCCGAGAACAGAATCGATCATGTAGAGACACGATCGGTGCATCGACCGAACTGGCTGAAAGTTACTGTGGGGCGCATCAATGAGCATTTCATCGTGGTGTTGATTGCCGATGTCAGTGAGGCGATTCGGTTCTCCCAGGTGCGTGATTCATTCATTACGAACGTGTCTGAACAGTTGCTCGGCCCCACTGAGGCCCTGGCCAAGCTTGCTGATTCTTTGGAGGCGGGAAACCTTGATGAGCGACAGGTGATGGACGATGCGCGGCAGGTGAAATCCAGCTGCAGCAAGCTCAACCACATGGTATCTGATTTGCTGCTGCTGATCCGTGCGCAGGAGCCCATTACGCCGTCTTCGGCCAACCGACTGAATGTGATGGAACAATTGCGGCGAGTGGCCGAACGTCTCGAACCTCTGGCTGCCCAGTCCAAAGTCCAGCTCAATGTCGCCGGCGATGAAGACTTGGTGATCAACGGCGAGACCGACCAGATCGACAGTGCCGTGACCAAGCTTATGGAAAACGCCATCGGATACTCTCCGGCGAATGGCACGGTGAGTGTGTCCGCGGTCAAATCCAAGGATGGAGAGCAGGCGGTAATCCGAGTCATCGACCAAGGCGTGGGCATTGCCAAGAAAGACCAAGCTCGTATCTTCGAGCGGTTCTATCGTGGCTCCTCGCAGAGCGAACGTACTGCGGATGGCGTTGGCTTGGGTCTGGCCATTGTCAAGCATGTGGCGCTGACGCATCACGGTGACGTATCCGTATGGAGTGCGCCGGGACAGGGCAGCACGTTCAGTCTGACACTGCCGTTGGCCCAATGATCATTGACCGAGACGGCGGTAGTCCCAACGGTCGAAGTGTTCCCAAATCAGCAGCAGCACGCCGATAATCACGCCAGCAGCGCACATGATGACCAGCGGAAGGGTGCTGTGATTAAACGCCAGTAGAATCAGGGCGATGACCAGCGCCACAGCCCACAGGCCCGTACCCATGCCAAATGCCTTACGCAAATCCACTCGCACGGGTTTGGGTGCGGGTTTGCGGACGGCTGGGTCGATAATGGGCGCGAACTTCATACTCAACGACAATAGTAAACAGGAACGTCAAAAAAGGAGAGGGGCTATACATGCCCCTCTCCTGTACGTCGATGAATCGCTGGATACGATTGCGCTACATATGCTCGACCACATAGTCAATGCACGCGGTCAGAGCAGTGACGTCAGACGGTTCCACAGACGGGAACACGCCGACACGCAGCTGGTTGCGCCCCAGCTTGCGGTATCCGGCGCAGTCGACGATGCCGTTCTCTCGCAGAATGGCAAGCACCTGACTTGCCGGAACCTGCTCGTCCAGATCAATAGTGACCACTGCGCTCGAGCGTGCTTCCGGATCGGAGACGAACGGCTGTGCATAGTCGGAACGCTCGGCCCAGGAGTACAGAATGGAAGCGGACTTGGCGCAACGAGCGGTGGCCCAGTCGAGCCCGCCGTTGTTGTTCAGCCAGCGCACCTGATTCTCCATCATGATGAGTGTGGCCACGGCCGGCGTGTTCAGCGTCTGATCCTTGCGGGAATTGTTGAGTGCGCTGGTCAATGAGAGGAACGGAGGCACCCAGCGGCGTGCGCCTTCGAGGTGTGCGCTGGACTCAACGCCTGCCGCACGGTCGATGGCGGCGGGAGAGAGCGCTGCCACCCACAGGCCGCCGTCGGATCCGAAGGCCTTCTGCGGGGAGAAGTAATAGACGTCGGTCTGGCTGATATCTACTGGCAGAGCGCCTGCCGCGCTGGTGCCGTCAATAACGGTCAACGCGCCAGCTTCCAAGCTTTCCGGCACACGGCGAATCGGCGCTGCAACGCCGGTGGAGGTCTCATTGTGGGCCCAGCAGTAGGTGTCCACGCCCTCGGTGAGTTCAGGCAGACGATAGGTACCGGGCTTGCCGGCGAACAACACCGGATCCTCAAGGAATGGTGCGTTGGCTGCGGAGGCGGCGAACTTCGCGCTGAACGAGCCGTACGTGCCGAATGCGGCGCGGCGGGTAATCAACGATGCGCAGGCGATTTCCCAGAACGCACTGGCACCGCCATTGCCCAAGGCGATTTCATAGCCTTCCGGCAGGTGGAAGAATTCGGTGAGCCCTTCGCGAATCGAGCCGACCAATTGCTTGACTGGAGTCTGGCGATGTGAAGTGCCGAGCAGCGTGGTGGCGCCGGCGTCGAGCGCGGCGATTTGCTCCGTGCGAATCTTGCTGGGGCCAGAGCCGAAACGGCCGTCACTGGGTTTAAGCGATGCGGGAATGTTCACTGTCATGATTCCAAGGGTAGCCAGAGTGGGGGAGCTGTGTCATAACTTTTCCGATAATCGGATGGACAATAGGCGGTAAACGGTTGGAATGAAGCACTTTTCCGGTGATTTCAGGACACGAAGTAAAACGTTTGATGCACCCGAAGTGTAGGCTATGCGTTTGGGCATTGGCCCCAGTTCGTTGTACAGTAGCAAATTGTGACGGAACGGTGACGCCCATATCAGGTGCCCGTGAGCCCATCCAAGGAGTTTTTACAGTATGAAGCATGCTTCGCACAAGGCGACCAAGGTCTCGCGCCAGCAGTTCAGCTTAGCGAAGGTATTTTTTGCCTCCGGTAAAGGGTCCCATCGTGCTCGCGCCGTTCGTGCCATGCAGGCTGCCGGCAGCGATGCTGCCGTGCTGGGTCTTGATCCCGCGGTAGCTGAGAAGATTAACGAAATCGCTCCGCAGACCCGTCGTTCTATTCGTCAGGCCGCCCGCGCGGCTGAACGTCGCAGCCATATTCTTGCTTCTGCCTCTCTGGCAGCTTTGGCCGGCACTGCCGCCACTGCAATGGCTTTTGCCAACACTGAAGAGAATTCCCCGGTGCTTGCCGATGCGGCCACTACGACTACGCAGATTAAGCGCGTCACCGATGTGAGCTCCGCTTCCCGTTCCGAGGCCCGTACCGATTTGAATGAATCCGCGGCCAATGCCACGCAGTCCTCCAACGAGGGCGGCTGGGGCCTGAGCAACTCGGACAGCTCGTTGAATACCGACTTGATGAACCACAACACCGCCAACAACCCGGTGGTTGCCGCGTGGATGGACGGGGATCAGTCGGTGCTGCCTGCTGGTTTCAATCCGAACCATGCTGTAGGCAGGAGCGCGTCAAACACTTACCCGTGGGGTCAGTGCACGTGGTACGCCTATCAGCGCCGCACCGAGCTGGGGCTGCCGGTTGGTGGCAGCTTCGGTAACGGTGGTCAGTGGGCCTCCAGCGCCAGCGCGCTGGGCTACTGGGTGGACAGCACGCCTCGCCATGTGGGCGACGTCGTGGTGTTCCAGCCCGGCCAGCAAGGCGCTGATTCCTACTATGGGCATGTCGCCGTGGTCGAGAAGATCAACGCCGATGGTTCCATCGAGATATCCGAATCCAATGTGAAGGGTTTGGGTGTTATCTCCTCGCGTTCGTTCACTGCTGCTGAGGCTGGCTCACTGCAGTACATTCATTACTGATCTGGCGCATTCGGCACGCCGAAGAAATCCAATGTTCCCAATGTGAGCAGACGGCATCGCATTTTGGGCCATTAACCGGCACGGTGTAAGGTGAAGGATTTATGAAGGCAAAATCAGCACTTTCTTCTGTTTTCGCGTCCTGTGTGGCGGTGGCATGTCTGTTTGCTGTTGTTCCCGCAGCCTCCGCCGATGAAGGCACAGTGACCTCTACGAAGTCGTTCCCGTCCTACTCGCAGGTTCGTCGTAACCTGACCGCCGAAGCTACCTCCACCTCCACTGATGACAATTCCAGCTGGGGTGATGTGGAAAGCTTGAATGTGCCACAGACGCAGTCTCAGGCCGAAAAAGAAGCCGCAGCTCGTAAGGCCGCCGAAGAACAGGCCGCTAAGGAGCATGCCGCCGCTCAAGCGGCTCAGGCTCAATCCGCTGCCGCCAGCCGTAGCCAGGCTCGTACTTCGTTGAGCTATGCCGATACCGGTGCCGGTGTTTCCGCTGGTGCTGCGGCATCCATTGATCGCGCGTACTCCTTGATCGGCAGTGCGATGGACTGCACCGCTCTGGTGTCTGCCGCGCTGGCTGCCCGTGGTATCAGCTTCCATGGATGGCCGGAACAGTATGCCAATGTTCCCGGTGGCTATGTGGTGACCGATGGTTCGCTGCAGCCGGGCGATATCCTGATTTACAAGTACACCAACGGCACCAATGGCGGCGCTCACTATGATCATGTTGGTCTTTATGTGGGAGGCGGCAAGACCATTCACGGTGGTTGGACCGGCGGCGTTGTGGCGCTTGCCGGCACGTTGCCTAATCGCCTGACCATGGTGGTGCGCATTCCGTAAGCGCCAAAGGCTTTATGCATCGACTCCGATTGCGTCAGCGTCGGAGTCGATTGCGTTATAGGGCTGATTGATGCTTCGGCGTGTTGCCTATGAGACCAGTCGGTTGATGCTGTGCTCGACTGGTGAAGATTGCCCCGGGTGTGTTACAGTTCCGTGTTGATGATGAATGCTAAACACATTGCTTCTACATTGGTGACGATTGCGGCCGCTGCCGCAATGTTCGCCTGTGTGGCGCCGACGGTCAACGCTGCCGATACGGGCACTGCTGTGGTGTCTTCTCGCTCTTTCCCGAAAGTGACGACGGTCAAGAAGAACATTCTTGCCGAATCGACTGCCACCTCCACTGATGACAATTCCAGTTGGGGTGATGTGGAAAGCCTTGATGTGCCGCAGACGCAGTCTCAGGCTGAAAAGGATGCCGCCGCCCGTAAGGCCGCCGAAGAGCAGGCCGCCGCTCAGGCCCAGGCATCGCAGGCCCAGGCCGCGAGCCGTTCGGCACAACGTGCCGCGATTCCGCAGGTTGATTTAGGCGGCGCCACTGGTTCCGGTGCTGATGTGGCCCGCTTTGCTTCCCAATTCAGCGGCTATCCCTATGTGTATGGCGGCAACACTCCCTCTGGTTGGGATTGCTCCGGCTTTGTGCAGTACGTATACGCGCAATTCGGCATCTCCCTGCCGCACTCCTCCGGCGCACAAGCCGGTGTGGGCACTGCTGTCGGTAGCCTCGCGCAAGCGCAGCCGGGCGATATCATTGCCAATGGCACTCATGCAGCTATCTATATCGGCAATGGTCTGGTCATGAACGCATTGTCTCCTGGCTTGGGAACGCAGGTGACCAGCACTTCCGTGTTCTCCGGCGGATACTCCATTCGCCGCGTGCTGTAGCTCGCATTGCTCTTATGAAGCGCGTCCCTCGGGGCGCGCTTTTTGCGTTTTCGCCAGCGCTGTATGGAGTGGGGAGAAGTATTCCACGGCAAAGCGAGACATGTCCAGCAAAATTCCGTGTTGTTCTTTTCGGCTGAGTTTGCCAGCAAATCCGAGTGTCGCGGGGTATTGTTGAAAGTACGCGATATTACATATCGCAATAGCTTCAAGGAGGTCGTCATGATTAACGACAAGGCCATTCTCGTCGGTGTTGACGGGTCGCATGCCAGCTATAAGGCAACATGGTGGGCCGCGAATTATGCCAAGCATGCCGGACTCACGTTGCAGATTGTCTGCGCGTATTCCCTGCCGAGCTATGCTGCTGTATCGTTCGATGCCACATATACGGCGATGGGGGATGACAGCGCCGCGCATTCCGATGCTCAGGAGATTCTGTCCAAGGCCAAGGCCATCGCAGATGAGCAGGGTGTGGAAGCTGCCACACTAATCGTCACGGGCGATCCCGCTTCGGTGTTCGTCGAACTATCGCGCAACTACAACCTCATCGTTATCGGCAACCGCGGCAAGGGAGGCTTGGCCGAGCGTCTGCTGGGCACCACGTCTTCGTCGCTGCCGGCATATGCATACTGCCCGATTGTGGTGGTTCCGTACACCGATGATGACGGTAACCTGATGCACTTGAACAACACCATCACCAAGGTGGCTGTCGGTTCCGACGAATCCAAGTGGGGTCTGAAGGCTCTGGAGATTGCCGCCGACTTTGCTGCCGTCTGGGGCGCAGAGCTGGATGTGATGTCCGCTGTGCCGAACCTGAAGGGCGTTGACGGCGAAGACGCGGTCATGGAATCCTACAAGGAAGACCTTGAGGTGCGTATCAAGCCCCTGCAGGAGGCCCATCCTGACCTGAAGATCAATAAGCAGATCGTCTCCGGCCCGGCCGTCAGTGCGTTGACCAAGGCCAGCTTCGACCATGATGTAGTGGTTGTAGGCTCTCGTGGACGCGGTGGCTTCACCGGTCTGCTGCTGGGTTCCACCAGTCAGGGACTGCTGCAGCATGCAGCCGGACCGGTGTATGTGGTGCCGCGCAAGTATGTGGAGGCTGCTGAGTCTCGTCTCGACACCGTGCCGAGCTCGCCTGCTGATGTGCCCACCAAGTCGTTGGAGGAGATTGCCGGCGTCGAGGAGATTCCGGTGACCAAGGCCGAGCCCGAGGTGGCCAAGAAGATCGAGGAAACCATCGATCCTGATCGGCAGTAAGTCTCAATACGGAAAGAGGCTCCCAATGGGAGCCTCTTCGTTTTTTCTGCCTTCGTTCAACTGCCGTCTCTCAGGCTTCGCCTACAGACGGCTCACTGGGCTGTCTGCTTCACGGCTCAGCCTCAGAGAGGGGAGCCAAGTAAGTCTCAGTGCTTGACGGTGACGCTCATGCGCACCGGGGTTTCCTGCACGTATGTGTGCTTGACCGTGCAGCCCTTGTCGATGTGACGGGTGACGCGCTCCTTGAGCTTGTCGGCGTCCTCATCGCTCAAGCCTGCGTCGGAAGCATCGATCACCACTTGCTCGTCAAAGCCGGTGTAGGCGTCGCCGTCGGCGTCATAGGTGCCATCCACCACAATCTTGGCGCCCTTGCCTTCACCCAGCGTGTGTTCGATGGCGAACTGGCTGGACAGTGCCGCGCAACCAGCCAGCGCGACCTTCATCAGATCACCCGGCGTGAACTGGCCGCGATCCTTGCCGAACTTGATGTGCGCGCCGTCATCGCTGAACGCATCCCATGAACCGTCCTTGTTACGCTCAACCCACAGTCGCTTACCCATGGCTATCCTCTTTCATTTCATCCGTCGGCGAACTGGCTCTATCGACCGATACCGGCGGGGAAGCACGGTTCATGACCGGTGCTCCCGTTTATGTGGACGTCTCTATTATGCCTCTAAGCTACACTGGTGCGTATGGCTTTGACCGAAGAACAACTTGCAGATATCCGCACCCGTATTCCTGCGCGCCCCCAAACCGACATTCCCATGCCGTATGAGGATCTGGTGCGCAAGATTCTGACCGAAGGCACGTTGAAGTCCGATCGCACCGGAACCGGTACGATTTCCCTGTTCGGGCAGCAAATGCGTTTCGACTTGTCCCAGTATTTCCCTCTGCTGACCACCAAAACGGTGTTCTTCAAAGGGCTGGCCTACGAGCTGCTGTGGTTCCTCAAGGGCTCTTCGAACATCAACTGGCTGCTGGAGCATAACGTCCACATCTGGGATGAATGGGCGGATGAGAACGGCGATTTGGGCCCGGTCTACGGCGTGCAGTGGCGTTCCTGGCCGGCTCCCACTCCTGAGGATCCGAACCGCACCATCGACCAGATTTCCAATGTGCTTGATCTGATCAAGAATCATCCCGATTCCCGCCGTATGGTCGTCTCCGCATGGAACCCGGCCGAGGTGGAGAAGATGGCGTTGCCTCCCTGCCATGCGCTGTTCCAGTTCTACGTGGCCAATGGCAAGCTCTCCTGCCAGCTGTACCAGCGTTCCTGCGATATGTTCCTTGGCGTGCCGTTCAATATCGCTTCCTACTCGTTGCTGACCATGATGATGGCCCAGCAGGCTGGTCTTGAACCTGGCGAATTCGTCTGGACCGGTGGTGACTGCCACGTCTACGACAACCATGTCGACCAGTTCCTGGAGCAGCTGAGCCGCGACCCGTACCCTTACCCGACCATTGAAATCCGCAAGGCTGATTCCTTGTTCGATTACCAGTATGAGGACTTCACCATCGTCGGATACCAGCATCACCCCACCATCAAGGCGCCTGTTGCTGTCTGATATTGTCTGATCAGGCATTGTCCGCAGGGCATAAAACTTGGGCCGTGAACGCGGCCCGAGTCTGCGCTGTCCACTACACTAAAGCCCAGTTCCACAATCCAAAAGGAGTACAGCGAAATGGAGCATGACAGTAGCCGTAGCGGCTATCACGAACCCGAGCCCGGATCTGCCGGGCTGTCTGCCACTGAAGAAGACTGGGGCGATGATTTCCCAAAGACTTTCTCGGTGAATCTTATTTGGGCTCAGGCCCGCGACAAGGAAGGTCGCGCTGGCGCCATCGGGCTCAACGGCGGTATGCCTTGGCATTGTGCTGAAGACATGAAGCATCTCAAGGAGCTGACCGTCTCTCATCCGGTGATTATGGGCCGTAAGACCTGGGAATCGCTTGGTGTGAAGTACCGTCCGCTGCCCAACCGTGACAACATCGTGATTTCCCATGATCCGATGTATCGTGCGCCGGGGGCGACCGTGGTCACCGGCCTTGATGATGCGCTTGATCTGGCTCGTCAGGAGGCGATTCCGGATGACGGTCTGGATCGTTCTGAGATTTGGGTCATCGGAGGTGCACAGCTGTACTCCGAGGCGCTGCCGTTTGCGGATAAGGCCTATGTGACCGATCTCGACGCCACTGTGGATGCCGATGCCTATGCTCCGGATGTCGAATCGCTGGTTGAAGCAGGGCTTTGGCATGAAGCTGAAGCAGGGGAGTGGCTCACGCCCGCGAAGGACGAGCCCGGCATCGCCGCGTACCGTTTCCGCATCTTGCGCAAGACCAAGTGATGCAGCGGCCTCGTTGACGGTTGATGGTTCGGTCGCCTGACGAGGTTCTGCATATTACTCACCGTGTGATAATCCGTACTGGCCGGTGATGGCCCCGATTAAGAATGAGACCGTGATGACTGACACTCAGCCCTATACCGTAATGACCGTTTGCACCGGCAATATCTGCCGTTCCCCTATGGGAGAGATTATCTTGCGCCACTTCTTCAATGAGCGCGGACTGGGCGATCAGGTAGATGTGGAGTCCAGCGGTGTTTCCGATGAGGAATGGAGCCATCCGATTGACCCGCGTGCCGTGCGCGTGCTGCGCGAGCGTGGATATGGCGACGAGATCCCGCGCGATCATTTTGCTCATCGCATCTCCCGCGAGGAAATCGAGCGTACCGACTTGTTCCTGCCGATGACCGCCTCGCATATGCGCTCGCTGCTGCGCATGCTGCCTGCCGGCAAGCGTGCCGAAGTGCATATGTACCGCAGCTTCGATCCGAACCTGCCCAAGCCGAAGCCTGGACGTGAGGATCAGATTGACTTGGTCGACCCGTGGTACGGCGGACAGCATGAGTTCGAGGTCGCGATTGACCAGATCGAGGAAGTCGCGCCCTATATCGTCGATTGGGTGGCCCAACAATTGTGAGTTCTTGGCTCCCCTCTCTGAGGGGAGCTGTCCGCGTAGCGGACTGAGGGGAGTTCTCAGAACACCAGCTGCACCAGCAGCATGTACACGATTGTGCCGCTAAGAATGCCATAGGAGGCTCCAAGAAACAGGAATCCCAGGCAGATGGGGATGGTGAGCGGGAAGGCCGCTTTGAGAGCCGGCAGCCAGCGCTTGGTGTTGCGTGTGGGTGTCGTGGCCGAGTGGCCATCGGATGATCCATGCGACGACGTGAATCGGGTGCCGTCGTGTGCCATGCTGGTTGTTTCCCTCGCTATGCCGGCCACGCCGGGCACTTCATCATTCATCACTGGCATGGTTCCACTATCACGCACATTATGGCGCAGAACGAATACGGCACCCCGGCAACGCGAGTGGGTCGCCGGGGTGCCGGGGTGCGGGGTGCCAGAATGCCGAAGGGCCGGGATACCGGAACGCCGAAATGCCGAAGCGGTGTATGGGTGCCGCCCGGCCCAGGCGGGTCACGCCCGGGCCAGTTTCTTGCTCCTGAGACGCAGCACGACATCGGCGGAGTCGGCGACGCGCTTGGAATGCGTCACCACGATCACGCATTTGCCGAGCTGATGGGCGGCGTGCTGCAGCAGATGAATCACCTCATCGGTCATCTCCGGGTCGAGGCTGCCCGTCGGCTCGTCCGCGAGGATCGCGCGGCCCGGTGCGACCAGCGCACGGCCGACCGCCACCCGTTGACGCTGGCCGCCCGACAGGTGCATGATGTTGCGCTTGGATTCCTCACGGCTCAAACCCAGTTCCTCGAGGATCTTCATATCGGCCTTGGCGCTGACCAGCCGCAGGTTCTCTTCGGGGGTGAGGTAGTCGATCAGGTTATGGTCCTGGAACACCAGGGACACGTGCTCCCGACGGTGCTTCGCATAGCCCGATGCGGCGATGTCCTCCCCTTCGAAGCGGACCACTCCCCGGGAGGGGGCGTCCAGGCCGGCCAGCAGCGCCAGCAGCGTGCTCTTGCCGGCACCGGACGGGCCGGTGATCGCATACATCTTCCCGGATTCGAAATCCGCGCTGACATCCGAAAGAACAAGGATCTTCGCCGCGCCGTAAGCGTAATCGACATGGTCCAGTTGCAGACAGTTAGACATGATTGGTGACTCCTAACGCATAGAGGAAAGAATGGATTTCGGGGATTTGGACAGCACGGCGGCGCATGACACGGCAAGGGCCACGGCGATGACCGCGAATCCGAGCAGCAGGATGAGCATCGTCTGCTCAGGCGGCAAGGCCTCCACATGCAACGATTCCAGCGGCGCGACGCCCGAATCGCGCAACAGTCGGGAAGACACGTATCCCGACAGCATGGCGCCGGTGCCCAGCGAACACAGGGCGGCGACCGCCGCCATGAGTCCGGTTTCGATGGCGAGTTGTGCGACAATCCGCATCTTGCCGATGCCGAGGGCCAGAAGCGTGCCTATCTCATGGATGCGTGAACGAATCCAGAAGACCAGCGCCATCGCCAGCACCAGTACGTCCGCGAGGCAGACGGACAGCAGCACCATGCGCACCAGATCACGCACCGTCTGCACGGATTGCAGGACGCCGGAGAGCCGGGCCGAATCGTCGGTGACGTCGTACTTGCCGCCGGCCATGGTCTTGGCCCGTCCAACAGCCGCGGACAGGTCCTGCGGATTATCCGACAGGCATCGGATCATGCCGATCCGGTCGTTTCCGGTCAGAGCGGAGGTCACTCGCCTGCCCGAATAGATGAGGTTCTCGGAAGTGTCCGAGGGCAGGGGGCTTTGGGCCTGCACGTTGCCGGAGAAGATCCCGGCCACACGCACCGTGGCGTTGCGCCCCTCCTGCCGGAGACGGAATGTCGAGCCGACCGCTAGGCCGTTCTGCAACGCGAAGTCGCGGTGGACCAGCACATTGTCGCCGTCGCCCGAGATATGGCGGCCCTGCTCCAAGCGGTACAGGCCACTCTGGAATTCCTCGGACAATGAGGAATCGGTGGTGCCCAGCACGCTGACCTGCATGGCCAGATCGGAGTCCAGTCGGGGGCCCTGCCGGGGCATGACCGGACGTGCGCCATCCACCTGCGCCAAGGTCTTCGTCGCATAGGCGGTCTTCGTCACACCGGGGATATGCGAGAACCGGCTCGCCTCCTCGGTGCTGATGGGATTCTCACCGGCGCTGACGGTAAACCCTATGCCCATGCCCGCGCCGATGCCGTCGGACATGGTACGCAGGGCCGTCGAGACTCCGACCTGCGCCACCAGGCTCGTGAAGACCATCAGCATCAGCAGACCGATGATGCCGCTGCGTACCGGCTTGCGCACGATCGCCAACGTGGCACGCTTCCACACATTCATGCTCATCATCGAATCTCCGACAGGTCTCGTGGCGATTTGCGCAGCATCGGCATGCACGCCACCGCGACGCACACCAGCATCACCGCCAACAGTCCGAGCGCCACGTACAGCATGGCGGTCCCGTCGACCGACACCGTGAGCGAATCCAGGGTGCGCACCGACATGCTGGATTCAAGATCGCCGCCGACCTGCCCCATGCTGCTCAGCTCCTTCGCCGCGGAGGCGTTCACGGAATGGAGCGCCGTGGTGCCGAGCCACTGGGCCATTCCCTGCGCGCACAGCCAGCCGAGGGCAAGGGACGGCAGACCGATCAGCACCATCTCAGCGAGATATTGGGCGACCAGGGAGGGCTTGCCGACGCCAAGGGACACCAGTATGCCCATCTCCTGACGGCGGTCGTTCATCCACAGCAGCAGCATGAGACTGAGCACGAGCACGGCCGAGACGGTCACGCCGATCAGGGCGCCGCGCATCATCGAGCGCACGCCGCGGGCGGCATGCAGCATGCTCGACGAATACTGGTCGTTGCGCGTGATCTGATAGTTGTTCCAATCCACCGGGAGTTTCTTCGCGGCATCCATGGTCTTCTCCACGTCAACGCCCTTGGACAGCACGAAGGTGGCGTCCTGGTATATTTCCTTGCCGTCCTTGTACTGGTACAGGTCGCGTGTGGTATCCAGATCGGTGTAGATGGTGTTGGCGGTGAGTTCCGCTCGGCTGGATACCTTTCTGGCGCTGTCGCCCTTGAATATGCCCACGATGGTGGTCTTGACGGTCGCCGTCGAATGTGATTCGTTGTCGGCGTCATAGGCGTTGGCCTTGAGCGTGAGCGTGTCTCCGACTTTGAGCCCGTTGGCTTTGGCGAGATCCTCATGGATCATCGACGTGTACTTGTCGGAGGCCTTCAGATGTCGTCCTTCGGCCATGCCGAGCGTGCGCGACGTGAACACGTTGAGTTTCGACGAATCATTCGTGCCTATGACGTTGGCGGCGTTGCCGAACTGCTGCTCCTTGGTCGCATCGTAATCATCGCCGCCGGGGACCTTCGCCACATTCGCCCCCACGAGATCGGCGGTGGCGTTCTGACGGACCATATACGAATCGACCCCGGGCAGTTGGGCGATCCGGCGCACGTCGGCGGGACGCACCATGCCGCCTCCGCGAGGCGTGAGCATGCTGCCCTGCAGGTTGCTGGCCAGCACGAATCCACCGACCGCTTCCTTCTCGATTCGTCCGGCGGCCTGTTGAGCTGCCCGAGAAACCGCGATCGTGGATAGCATACTCGCCGTTATGATGGTCAGTACTATGAGGAGCACTATGGTTCGCACTCGTTTTCTGAGCACATAGCGCACCGACCGTGCAACGAACGTCATCAATACCTCCTATGGGCCTTGGGCTTTTCGCCCAAAATGCGAAACATGCCGCGTTTCGCCGGTTAGTTAGCCGCGACAATACATGATGCACCTCAAGACACGGGGAGAATACGCCTTGGGCGAAAGACGGAACAGCGGCGAATGTCGGTTATTCTGGATTTTGGTCCATCGCGGGCCGCGTCGATGCGTCGGCCCGCGAGGAATCAGCGCTCGCGCCTCACCTTCGAGGCGGCGAACACGAGGAGCGGCAGAGCGGCGAACGCATAGTTCTCGCATTGGATGTACAGGTATGCGACCAGGACGAGCCAGCAGATGACGGTCTTGTGCCAGACGCCGGATTCGCCCGAACCCGCGCCGCGAACCCGAACGAGCTGTGGGTCACGGACATCACCGAGTCCGGGATCCCGGCGGGCAAGGTGTACCTGCCGCCGGTCATCGACCGCTACGACGGCATTCCCGTCGCCTGGACGTGCGTGCTATCGTTGCGAACGACCATTCAGACAACGAAGTCCAACAAAACGTCACCGCCCCTCGCGATACGTGACACACCTTCGTATAGGAAATGCCGTGAGGGATCTGAATCTGGTCCCTCACGGCATTTCAGTATCTGATTGGTCGAAGTCTCACAATCGCAGCATCAGACGGATTGGAAGCGCAGATGGTCCGTTAACTTCCACACCGTATCTTGCAGCCGACGAAGTTCGGAGTCTCGGCTGACCGTGCTCCATTGCGCCGCATACGCCTCCATCCAGATCTCCAATGCTTCAGCAAGGTTCGCCTCATCGTCATGTTGAGACGTGGTGTTCGGTTGCAAAGTGTCAGTGATCCCGGTCTCGGACGCAAGCCGGAGGCCAACCCGGTTCAGCAATCGCTGCCCCTCGACGGCTATGCGGAATGCAGCGGCGTTTCCTGCGTTCCGCGGTCCTGCGGTCGCGGTGATCGCGGAGATTCGACGGGCACTGGCCTGCAGAAGGTGATCTGCGGTTTCGCCGAGCGTGATGCGGTGCTCCAGATAGCGGAGCAGCATCCGTCGGGATTCCGCAAGTGACGGTGCCTGGCTTTCGTCCCGGAGGGTGCGGATCGCATCGTCCGGTCGTTCGTTTTCCGGCAGCAGTCCCGGGATGGTTTGCAGGACCCCGGTGTTGACTCCGCCTTGTCCGTCATCAAGTTCCAGCCAAGTGATCAGGTGGTTCCATTCGAAACTGGCCGCATGACTTGCATGCGTAAGAATATCAAGCAGTTCACCGCTGGCGTCGTGGTATTCGAGTCGGGAGATACGGCGGAGCATGTCGGCCTCATCCGGGATTCGCCCCGGGTTCCATGATTCCTGTGCACCGATGATCATGCCGGGGATGGCCATGCGTGGGTCGTTGACGTGGCCGAAGTCGCCCCAGTCGGTGATGAGCATGCCTTGCGCATGGTATTGCGCGCCGTAGCGGGCCATGCGGGTGATGTTGTTCCAGGCGTCGTCGATGCGCGGCAGGAGCGCGTTCCAGCACCATACGGCCGGGCAGACAATCTGTGTGGCGCCGGATTGGGCGACGGTGCGGATCTTCTCGTCCGTGACCTGCGGGTCGTACTGCCAGTTGAGCAGGGTGACGGTTTCGGGGAGCCGGTCGAGGATCTCGGGGTGTTCGAGGGCGATGTCGCCCCACATCATCGGCCGCCTGCCCCGGGCTTCGAGGTGGCGGCACAGGCGGGTGACGTAGTCGGCGTACATGGCCGCGACGCCGATGTGGTCGGCGAGGGGCTTGGATCGGCCCTTGCCGAGGTCGAAGGTCTCGTCGGCGCAGATGTTGAATTTGTCGGAGCGGAACAGCTGCAGGTAGTCGTCGATGAGCCGGCATGACAGGTCGAAGGCGCGGTCGTCGCCGATGTTCAATGTGTGGTGGTGCATGCGGTCGATGAATCCGAACGGCTCGTCGGCGGTTTCGGGGAACTCGCCGAGGTCGCGCAGGGATTGCGTGCGCAGGGCCATGTAGAGGTGTCCGAACGTGGAGACCGACGGGACCAGCTCGATGCCGCGTTCGGCGCAGTAGTCGTCGAATTCGAGGATGTCGCGCGGGGTGAGCGGGCTGGAACCGCGCCAGGTCTCGCTCATCGAGTCGAACGCGAAGGTGTGTTCGATGTAGAGCTGGAGCTGGTTGTATTTGTACAGGCAGAGCTTGTCGGCCCAGTGTTTGAGCCAGTCGAGGGTGGGGACGCGCCCGCGGGTGGCGTCGAGGTAGTAGCCGCGCGTTTCGAAGGCGGGTCGGTCCTCGATGTGCAGGCAGGGCAGGGCGGCGCCGCATTGGCGGATGAGTTGACGTAAAGTCTGCACGCCGTTGCGCACACCCTCGAAGTCCGCTCCCGCTACGGTCACGCCGTCCGGGGTGACATCGAGCGTATATGCACCGGACGGGTGTGCATGGGGGTCGTCAAAGGTCGTCAAGGTGATGAATCCCGGCCAGCGGTCGCCGGTGGCGATATCCCATTCCAATCCGGTGGCTGCGCGGATGTCGTCGATGAGCTGCACGGCAAGTATGTGCCGATCGTCACCGACTGCGCGCGCTTCGTTGATTCGTCCGCACATTGGCAGCAATGCGATGTCCGCTTTATGCTGCATGGTTTGCGGCATGGGGATGATGGTCCATCCTTGCAGAGATGTTTGACCGTTCATGGAGGTTCCTTTCTTGGGATGACGCTAAGGATTGTTTTGGGTTTCGTTCGGTCCTGAGATGGCATGTGCGGCGTCGGGGCCATTGTACGGAGATGGTCCCGACGCCGTGGTTTGCGGTTGCCCTATTCGTGGTCGCAGGTCCTCCCCGGATTGAGCAGGTAGCGGATGTACACGCTCGTCAGGGCGAGCGGGATGAGCGTGACCAGCACGCTCGCGGCGGCGCCGGTGCCGATGCCGAACGACACGAACGCCTTCTTATAGGTGAAGATGCCGATTGTCGCGGTCGTCTCGCGGGGGCTCCCTGGGAGACGAGCCAGATCTGGTTGAACACGTTGAAGTCCCAGATCGCCAACAGCATCGTGATGACTATCAGGCTCGGCTTGATCAGTGGCACGGTGATCTGCTAGTAGCGGCGCAGCTTTGAGCAGCCGTCCAGCTGGGCCGCCTCAAAGCAGGACTTGTCCACCTGCGTGGTCGCCGCGTACAGCCCGCGCCCGCCCACGATCTCGCGCAGCACGGAGACCGCCTGCCCTCGCAGAGTGGCGTCGTCGCCGAGCTCACACCGACGCACCCGCATACCGCTCTGGTAGTCGTTCCGCGACAAGGAGTTGACGGTCTCGTCGCATGCATTGAGCAGCGTCTCGCCGACGATGTCGGGAGGTCCGTAGACGGCGATGTCATGAAGATTCAGCAGGCTCACCGGCATAGCCAGAGCTTCGCCGAGCCTCGCACCGGCTTCGGCCAGGATGTCCGCGCGCCGATTCGGGTCCCGGCGAATGCGGTCGCGCAACGCGATGGCGGAGACGTAGGTCTCCAGGCAGCCGCGCTTGCCGCAGGTGCATGCCGGACCGTTCGGGTCGATCACAACATGGCCGATCTCGCCGGCCGCATGGTCGTCGCCATCCACGAACTCGTCGTTCAGCAGCACCGACGCGCCGATGCCCCGGGTGATCTGCACAAGCAGGCAGTTGGGATTGCCGTGCCCGAGGAAGTGGTCGGCGAGCAGCGCGGCGTTCGCGTCGTTGTCCACTCGGACCGGCAGCGAGAACTCGTCTTCGAGCATGTCGCGAAGCTCCACGTCGTCCCAGCCGAGATTGGAACTGGAGATCATCCTCCCCGCGCCGGAGACCACGCCGGGGACTGCGACGCCGATGCCGACAAGCTCCGAACCGGCAAGCCGGATCATCTGGCCCGCAAGCGAGAGCACATCGTCGAGATCGACCCGGTCGCCATCATCAAGCACGCGTTCGCGACGCTCCACGATTCTGGCCCGCAGATCCATCACGGCACCGGTCATCACATACGGGTGCGACAGATCGATGCATATCAGACGAAGCACATCCGTATCGATGGCCAGCAAGGTGCCCGGCTTGCCACGGCCATCCCGTTTCCCCGACCCCAGTTCACGTAGCAGGCCGTCGTCGATCATCTCGCCGGTCACGTCCGTCGCAGTGGCGCGCGAGAGCCCCGTCTCCTTGCATAGGTCGGCGCGCGACAGTTGCCGGTCGGGGAACAGCAGCCGGAACAACAGTCTGCGGTTGTTGGCCCTTGCGTCGCTGGGATTGGATTTAGCGTACATGGGAGCCATCCTCGGGTGAGACGATTGCGGAAATGCGGAATCACATTATCGGGACAGACATCCCGGCGTCATCCTCGAACGGCTTTCAGAATAGCGCCCATCAGGGGACTGACAATATGAAAACGCTGGTGTTTTGACGAGTTTCCCATCTCTGTACATAATTATGCTCGACGTCCAAACAAAGTAGTTGCTACGGCCAGAGACGGTCAAGCACGGAAAGAAGACCAACATGAACAACACCACGCGCGCAGTCATAGCCACGGCTGCCATCGGAGCCCTGCTCATCCCTCTCGCGGGATGCGGCAACACGACCACAAGCTCGGGCAAGACCGAACTGACGGTATGGTCGTGGGACACCAGCATCAATCGCGCCGCCAAATCCTTCATGAAGGCCAATCCTGACATCACGGTGAAGGTGAGCAACGTCGGCCAACCCAACGAGACCTACACGGCACTCAACAACGCGGCCCAAGCCGGCAGCGGTCTGCCTGACGTCACCCTGATCGAATACCTCGCCATCCCGCAGTTCGTGCATTCGGACACGCTCATGGACCTGAGCAAGGTCTACGACACCGCCAAGCTCAAGGACACGTTCACCCCCGGCACATGGAACTCCGTGAACATCAACGGCGGCCTGTACGCGATGCCCGCCGACTCGGGCCCCATGGCCTACTTCTACGACAAGGACGTGTTCGACAAGGCCGGCATCAGCGAACCACCGACCACCTGGGACGAGTTCTACGAAGACGCGAAGAAGATCCGCGCCACCGGCTCCTACATCACCTCCGACTCCGGCGACGGTGGCCTGTTCAACGCAATGATGTGGGCTATGGGCGGCCACGCCTACAAACTCAACGACGACAAACTGACCATCAATATCACCAAGGACAAAGGCGCCCAGCGGTTCATGGACCTCTGGCAGAAGATGCGCGACGAAGACCTCATCGACGTCCACACGAAGAGCTGGACCGACGATTGGATGAAGTCACTGGGTGGCGGCTCCATCGCCAGTCTCATCAGCGGCGCATGGATGGCCAACAACCTCCTGCAGGGCGTGCCCCAAGCCACCGGCAAATTCCGCGTAGCCCTCCTGCCCACCATCGACGGAACGCCCATCAACGGCGAATACGGCGGCAGCGGACTAGCCATCGCCAAGAAGATCCCCGATGGCAAACTCGACGCCGCCAAAAAGTTCGTCGAATACGTCACCACCAACGACGAAGGCATCGACGCCCGCGTATCCAACGGCAGCTTCCCCGCCACCACCAAGACCCTCAACCAGAAGGACTTCCTCACCAGGACCACGCTCAAGAACACCGACGGCAGCGACAACGAGTTCTTCGGAGGACAGAAATACAACGAGATCTTCTCCCAAGCCGCCAAGGATGTCACCGGCAAATGGGAGTTCCTGCCCTTTGAACCGTACGCACGATCCGTCTACAGCGACAACATGGGATCGTTCTTCGAGGGCAAAACCTCCTTCAGAACAGCTGCAGACAACTGGCAGAAGGCTCTAAAGGATTATGCCAAGGATCAAGGCTTCACCGTTCAGTGACCAATACTCCAAACGGTGAATAACGTCGGTATCTTCCGTCGACAAAGATAGGCACCCTACCCCAATCTCCTTCCGGGGTAGGGTGCTTTTGCATTCATTATTATCGGAGCGGGAACACGGCCCCGGGCCATGCGCTGCGCGCATGGCAGGCGGGTGGTGTCCGAAATGGAAACCACATGGAAAGGACCGATGGACATGAACGACATGATGGACACCCGTACGACGGGAACCGCAACGGCGTAATCCGCCGCTACCTGCCCAAACGCTCCCGCATCGAACCGTCCATGGCCGCCGACGTGCAGGCCATCGTGGACGAGATCAACAACCGTCCCATGTGGGTGCTCGGCTACCGCACGCCGGCCGAGGCGTTCGCCGACGAACTGCTAGAATTAACCGACAAACAAGGGCGTTGCACTTCTAAATAGACAGCGGGCAATGGGGCATCTTGCAAATCTCGGGTTATGCTGTAGTAAAACCCTTTACTAAAGTTTGCGGGAGGATATCATGGCCACGCTCAAGGAAGTCGCGGAACGGGCCGGGGTGTCGCAGAGCACGGTGTCGCGTCTGCTGAACGACTCGTCGTTCTCCATCAAGGAGGAGACACGGCGGCGTGTGCTGCGTGTATGCGAAGAGCTGGGGTATCGCAACGTGTTCCGCCCTGCGATCGCAGTGCTGGATGCGCCTCCGTCTGGGGAGGAGCTACAGGATGTGTACTTCGCCGATCTGCGGAAAGTCCTTGCGGAGTGCGCGGAATCGATGGAATTGGACCCTCCCGCATCCATCCGTTCCATACATGAGCTGACGGAGCGCGCATCGGAGTTCGACGGGTTCATCACCGTGGGTGCCACGGTGTTCCCCGAGGCGGATTTACGTGCGTTGCACGCGGTGCTGCCTCATGGCGTGTGTATCGACACGAATCCGGCGCCTCATCTGTTCGATTCGGTGCGACCCGATCTGTCGCAGACGATGCTGGACGCTCTGGATGCAATGATCGCGACGGGCCGCAAGCGTGTCGCGTTTCTTGGCGGCGTAGGCAGCATCATGGGTACGCATGATTATCCGGAGGATATCCGCGAGCTGTCGTTCCGTCAGTGGGCTACTCACTTGAAATTGGAAACGGACGGGCTGGTGTATTCGTCCGGCACGTTCACCGTGGAGAACGGCTATCGTCTCGCGGAGCAATTGGTTTCTGACCATCGCGGGACAGGCACCATGCCCGACGGTCTGATCGTGGCGGCTGACGTGCTCGCGGTGGGGGCATTGCAAGCATTGAACGCGCTACGCGTGGCGGTTCCTGACGAGTTGGCCGTGGTAAGCGTGAACAACCAGTCGATCGCTCGGTACACGTCACCGTCGCTGAGCTCATATGCAATCGATCAAAGGGAGTTGGCGCGCATGGCATTCTCCACCCTGATCGATGGGTTGAAGCATGAGCGTCGGGTGCGACGGCACATTCTGCTGACGACCGAGCTGGTGCCGCGAGCCAGTTTCGTCCCCTCGGCCATGATGAATTGACGAAGACGGACGGCACTGGCCTCGGCCTTGCCCGCGCCGAACGCGAGCAGCACGAGGTGGCGGGCCTTGAGCACCGTGCCGATGCCCTGCGTGATGCAGTGGGTCGGCACCTGGTTGATGTCGTTGTTGTGCTTGGGGAATATGAATATATACGGGTACGGGCGGCGGCATGATGGTGCATGCCGCCGCCCGTTGCCGGTCAGATGAGTTCGAGGTTCACGTCGAGGGTGAGCGGCCTGTCAGCGGGCAGCTGGTAGGCCGTGTGGACGGGGGCTCCCCAGGAGTCGTCTCCGCCGACTCCCATCTGGGCCGCGAGCAGGCGCAGATAGTTGTGGCGCGGCGCGGGCAGGTCCTCGTGGCGCCGCGCGGCTTCGATCGTGTAGGTGTTCCAGGGCAGCAGGCTCGCCGTGAAGTGGCGGTCGCCGCGTTGGGTGACGCGCAATCCGTGGCCTTGGATGTCGGTGGCTTCGAGCCAGCGGACGTCCTCATGGCTGCCGGTTTCCTGCACCATGAGATACGGTGCCGTGCTCGCCTCTGAGGTGGTGTCCCAGATGCCGAGCTTGCCGCCCTGCTTGCGGTCGCGATAGGTCTCCTCGGGGCCGGTACCGTAGTAGCGCAGGTGCTGGTATTCGCCTGGCAGCTCCCATTCGATGCCGAATGCGGGCAGGCTGGCCGCTCCTGCGGCGTTGCCGGGGTATTCGACGGTCAGTTGCATGCGCATGCCGGGCGTGACGCGGTAGGTGACTGACACCGGCGTGTGATCCGGGTCGGCGAGTTCGTACCGGTATGCGGCCGTGAGTCCGCCATCGTCGGATTGCGTGATGCTCGTATCGGTCACGACGGCATAGCGGCCGGCCGCGAACCATGCGGCCCGGTCGTATCCGGAGCGATTGCCGCGGTCGTTGTCGGTCAGCGGACGGAAGGTGACGATCTCGGGACGGCGGATGACCATTTCCCGCCCGTTGCGCTTCCAGGAGACGATGCCTCCCTGGGTGCGTGACATGAGGATTTCCTCGTCGTCGCGGCGGATGCCGGCGTTCCATCGGCTGAGAGTGACCGTCGCGCGGCCGTCGTCTTGGTCGTTCCCGGTGATGTCCCCTGCGGGGTTGAGGGTGTCGGTGAGTTGTCCGAAGGCGAGTTCGTAGCCGGCGGGTGCCCACGCGGTGGCCTCTGCGAGCAGGAGATCGACCTCATAGGTGACCTCGCGCGTGCCCTCGTCGGAGTCGATGTCCGGGAAGGCGATGTCATGGTGTTGGGTATCTCCTGCGGCCACGTCGAAACGGTAGTCGGCATGCCAAATCTCGCGTCCGTCTTCGAGGAGCCGTGCGGCGAATACATAGCCGTCGGTGCTGGCGAACAGGTTGCGGTTCTCGATGGTCACGCCGTGCCCGTCGGGGGTGAGCTTGACTGGCGAATACAGCTGCTTGACCTCCTGCGCCTTGGGGCTGGGGGTGCGGTCGGCGAATACGATGCCGTTGCCCACGAATTCGTAGTCGGTCGGCCGGTCGCCCCAGTCTCCGCCGACGCTGAGGCGTTCGCATCCGTCGGGCAGACGCTGGACGAGCCCTTGGTCGATGTAGTCCCAGATGAATCCGCCGGAGTAGCGCTCGTACCGTTCGAGGTCGATGAACTCGCTCAGGCCGCCGCATGAGTTGCCCATGGCATGCATGTACTCGCAGCTGACGAACGGCTTGCTCGCCTCGCCTCGTTCGTCGCCGTGTTCGAGCCAGTCTCGGATCTCGGCCGGCTTGGCGTACATACGGCTCTCGAAATCGCTGATCTCGTCGTAGGCGTGGTTCCAGTTGACGCCTTCGTAGTGGACGGGACGACCCGGATCAAGCCGGTGCGCGTGCGCGCTCATGGTCTTGAGGACTTCGCCCGCATAGGATTCGTTGCCCAGCGACCAGATGAGCACGCTGGGATGGTTGCGGTCGCGCATGATCATGCTGTCGAGTCGGTCGATGCATGCGCCGAGCCAGGCTTCGTCGTCGCCGGGGACGGAGGTTCCCACGGGGATGTCGCCGGGGCTGTTCCAACTGCCGTGGGTTTCCAGGTTGGTCTCGTCGATCAGGTAGATGCCGTATTCGTCGCACAGTTCGTACCAGCGTGACTGGTTCGGATAGTGCGAGGTGCGCACCGCGTTGATGTTGTGGCGCTTCATGAAGCGGATGTCCCACAGCATGTCCTCTTCGGTGATGGCTCGGCCGCGCCGGCAGTCGAACTCGTGGCGGTTGACGCCGCGGAACACGAGGCGCTTGCCGTTGAGCTTGAGGATGCCGTCCTCGATGGACACGCGGCGGAAGCCGATGCGGGTGCGCGCGATTTCCAGGATCCTGCCGTCCGCGTCGAGCAGGGCGACGGACAGGGTGTACAGGTCGGGTCGCTCCGCGCTCCATGGCGACGCGTCGTCGATCTCGGCCTCGGCGTGCAGTGTTCCTGTCGCTTCGGTGGAGGTGTGCCAGACGGTCGTGCCGTTCTTATCGCGCAGCACGAGGTCGGCCGTCGCGGCGTTCGGTGTGCCGTCGACTAGTATGTCCAGCGAGAGCGATCCGCGAGATGTGGCGGGGTCCCAATCGGTGTCGGCGTGGATGTCGGCGACATGGGCGGAAGGCCTCGCGTTGAGTTCGACGGAGCGGAACAGGCCGTGCAGCCGCCAGAAGTCCTGATCCTCCAACCAGCTCGCGCTCGAATACTCGTAGCAGGCGACCGCCAGCACGTTGCCTTCCATCTTGATAGCGTCCGTCACGTCGAACTCGCTGGGCGTGAAGGAGTCCTCGGCGTAGCCAACGAACGAGCCGTTGAGCCACACGTAGATGGCTGTGGCTGCGCCCTGGAAGGTAAGCGTCACCGGGCGCCCCTCGCGCACGGCCTGGGCGACTTCGCCATCCGCGTCGAACTCGCGACGGTAGACCGCCACATGGCCGTGCTCGGGGATGGCCGGGGCCTCCGGGTCCTCATGTCCGTCCCATGGGTACTGCACGTTCACGTACTGCGGGGCAAGCAGCCCCGCAGTCTCCAGATGCGAGGGCACCTGCACGCGGGAGAACGACGAATCGTCGAAGTCGGACGCGGCGAACAGAGGCGACACGTCGCTCGTCCCATCGGGGAAACGGCCCGTCGGCGCCGTCTCGACGCGGACCCGCCATTCGCCGTCAAGGCTCTGCCCGAGATCAGAACCCTCGCCGTTAACGGGGGCGTGCGACCAGCACGCATGATCGGAATGGGCGTCGAGCCGGTGGACCGCGTACACGCGCGGGTCCGTGAGCCATGCCGTCGTCGGCATGGACGGTGAGACGATCGGATCGCCGTTCTTCAGTTGATCGTCGGTTGTGTTCATGATGTCCTCGCTTTCGCATCGGATTGCGTCGCGTCGTTGCCGCCGCAGTGAAGGGAACCTCGTTGAATCGGGTTCCTTATATAACAAGGATAAATTTTTTTACTTGATTGCGCAAATTCTTTCCAGCATCTCGCGGCATAAGGCCTACAACATGCAAAATACGTGGATTTCTTAAGATCCAAGCACATCAAGCAAGCTTCAAACCTTACTCATCCACACGGAGTGCCGGTTGCAAAACGTTGGCATGATCTGCGACACGCGGTAAAGTTTTTTACTTTTTCAAGAAAGTTATATACTGCCGCTTTGCGGGATTGGAGCGGTTCCCGCGCACGGATTCTTTATAGGTCGCAAGGAGGCCACCACACCATGAGCGGATCCACCACACAGCGCATGGCGACGTCGGAACAGCCGCATGCCACGCCTTCAGGAAACATGGGGCAGAAGATCGCATACGCATTCGGCAACCTGGGCCAGGCCGCGTTCTACAACACGATGAGCACGTTCTTCATCACATTCGTGACCACCGCGCTGTTCATCGACGTGGACAAGACGCTGGCCAAGCGCCTCATCGCGGTGATCACCGGACTCATAGTGGTCATCCGCATCGCGGAGATCTTCCTCGACCCGCTGCTCGGCAACCTCGTGGACAACACGAACACCCGATGGGGCCGGTTCCGTCCCTGGCAGTTCATCGGCGGCATCGTGCCCGGCATCCTGCTGATCATGGTGTTCACCGGCCTGTTCGGCCTCGTGGACGTGAACACCGGCGTGTTCATGGTCCTGTTCGTCATCGTGTTCATCCTGCTCGACGTGATCTACTCGCTGCGCGACATCTCGTACTGGGGCATGATCCCCGCGATTTCCTCCGACTCGCACGAGCGCAGCACGTACACCGCGCTCGGCGCGTTCACCGGATCCATCGGCTACAACGGCGTCACCGTCATCGTCGTGCCCGTCGTCAGCTGGTTCACCTGGAAGTTCACCGGCCAGTGGGAGCAGGGCCGCACCGGCTGGGCGGCGTTCGCCATCATCATCGCCGTGCTCGGCTTGCTCACCGCGTGGAGCGTCGCGTTCGGCACCCGAGAGAACCAGGGTGAGCTGCGCGCCAAGGCCGAGGCCAACGGCAACCCCATCGAGGCGTTCAAGGCCATCGCCCGGAACGACCAGCTCCTGTGGGTCGCCCTCAGCTACTTGCTGTACTCCGTGGCCAACGTCGCCACCACCGGCGTGCTCTTCTACCAGTTCAAATACGTGCTCGGCGCCCCGGACAGCTTCTCCATCGCCGGCGTCATCCCGGTCATTACCGGACTGGTCACCACGCCCCTCTACCCGGTGCTCAACCGCCGCATTCCGCGCCGCTGGCTGTACACCGCCGGCATGGCGCTCATGATCGCCGGCTACACGCTGTTCATCATCGCGCCCATGAACCTGCCCGTCGTCATCGTCGCGCTCGTCCTCTTCTACCTTCCCGCGCAGACCATCCAGATGACCGCCATCCTGAGCATGACCGACTCCATCGAATACGGCCAGCTCAAGACCGGCAAGCGCAACGAGGCCGTCACCCTCTCCGTGCGCCCGATGCTCGACAAGATCGCTGGCGCCCTGTCCAACGGCATCGTGGGCTTCGTGGTCGTCGCCGCCGGAATGGTCGGCAACGCCACCGCCGCCGACATGACCGCCGCGAACATTCGCACGTTCAAGACCTGCGCCTACTACCTGCCGCTCGCCGGTATCGTCGCCAGCCTCGTCGTCTTCCTCCTGGCCGTTAAGATCGACGAGAACATGCACGACCACATCGTCGAACAGCTCGAAGAACGATTCGCCTCCGAGGAAACCGACAAGCAGTAAAGAGTCCGAGCAGCGAGGGAACGGCCCTGCGTTAACGGTTTGAACCGTTGGCGCAGGGCCGTTGCCATGCCCGACGGGGAGAGAAGAAGGAAGAGAGCCGTCGGGGTCCCGGTCGGATTGTCGTCCGGCCGGAAGAATCATCGCGGCGGAGAGCGGTCCCTGTCGCTTCGGTCAGACCGCGGATTGTCCGCTGGGAACCGGATCCGCGGTTTCGACGGCATCCGCGTCGGCGTCCTCGGCATCAACGGGTTGCATCATGCCGGAGTGGCGGCCGGCGGCGTTGTTTCCGTGCCTGAACCTGCGGGCGGCGATGGATTGGCAACGGTGTGTTGGACAGTTTCTTAGAGGACGAGTCCTTGTTCGGTGAATTCCTTCGGGCTCTGGTATCCGGGGATGTTTCGGGCCGGCCATCGTCGGCCTCAGATCTCATGTCATTCGTCCCTCATCGGACTGTCTAATGCATTGTAGCCAATCCAGCCAACCTGACCAAGGACGACTACATGCGTCATCCCGACAGTCGCACCGGCTGGCTCACCGTGTCCGTCGAGAAGACCGAGGGCGTACCCGACTACATGCCCCCGCATGATCTACGGCATACGGCGGTGAGTCTGGCTACCCATGCCGGTGTCAACCCGAAACTAGTGCAGCGGATAGCCGGACACCATACGTTCGCGCAGACGATGGAGACATACGCCGACCTGTACGACTCCGATCTGGACGAATACGGCGAGGCGTTGGACACCGAAGGCGATAGCAACGAGTAGAACGCCTTGCAAAAACCTTGCAAAACGGTGGCGTCTAGCACGATGAATATGCGAAGAGCCTTGGAATCTCAACGTTTCCAAGGCTCTTCTATGCGGTACCCCCAGAGAGAGTCGAACTCTCGTTGTCAGATTGAAAGTCTGGTGTCCTAACCGTTAGACGATGGGGGCGAACAACTTGAGCTACTTTAATGAAGGAATCGGTTTTATGCAAATCCGCGACACGCCCGTGTGTCGGACGTGCCGCGGATGCCCGCTTATCGGGAGACCGGTACTGCCTGATACGTGAAATCGTGAATCACTCGGCCGGCTGCCAGTCCCTTCTTCTCGAAGTTGGTGAGCACACGGCCCTCGAACCGTTCGGATTCCTTGAAGTCAGCGTGCGGCATATCGGCGGCCATGTCTGCGTTGCCCTTGCCCACGTGCTCCACAGGAAGACTGACGGTGACGCCTCCCAAGTTAGTCCAGCCATCAAGATGATCCATCACCTCGTGCACATGCAAGGCGTAATCCTCGATATCGGTGGCGATGCGCCACAGCCCGTTTTCGACCAGTGCGCGGTGGATGTCGTCCGACATGCCAACCTGAACGATACGGCGTTTATGGTGCTTCTTCTTGGGCCACGGATCGGGGAAGAACGTCCATACCTCAGCCACAGTGCCGGGCTCGGTGACCTTAAACAGTTCAGGCGCGTTGACCTGTGCCACTCGGATGTTGGGCAGCCCTTGCTTGCCCGCCAGCAGCAACGTGTGGGCCACGCCGGGGTCGTAAACTTCGAGCGCCAGGAAGTTCGTTTCGGGGTGGGCCGCCGCTGCGGCGACCGCATTCTCGCCCTGGCCGGTGCCGATTTCCACAATGAGCGGGTTGTCGTTGCCCCAATGCTGTGCGACGAAATTGCGGTTGAGCGTCACGCCTTCGCGTACGTCCAGCAGATTGCCAGTGGTGATATCGAGCAGATACGTGTCGGCATAGTTGTCCCATGCGCGCTGCAGGCGGTCGTCAAGCCTTCCGGAGCGTCGCACGAAGGAGAGCACTTTGTGCAATGGGTGTGGATGCGTGGCGCTCGCATTATCGGTGGTGGCGTTGGCCACGCCGGCAGTCGTGGGGGTAGTTGTCGGGTCTGTCATATGTTCCTCGGAATGGTTGGAGCTGCCTGGAGTAACGTTGCGCGTCTCGCTCATGGTGTTGCTATTCATTTGGGTCGCTGATATGTTGCATCACTCACCATAGCAAGCCAGTTACCTAGAGGATATCTGCAATCGGCGGTGCCGGTCAGTGCGGGTCGCGAAATTACAGGTATTCACAACGAATATGCCAAGTGCCGGAAATGCTGCAATATCGCGAAACACGCCGTGGTTTGCGAGGTTGCTAATTTCATATAAGATATACATCTGTTGTCTGTCGCATGGCAGAAACAACATGGCCCCGTAGCTCAGTTGGTTAGAGCGCCGCCCTGTCACGGCGGAGGTCACCGGTTCAAGTCCGGCCGGGGTCGCTGGAATGGTTATGAAGCCCGGTTTTGTCCGGGCTTTCGACTGTTCACTGGCTCTGTAGCTCAGTTGGTAGAGCGAGCGACTGAAAATCGCTAGGTCAGCGGATCGATGCCGCTCGGAGCCACCACAGAAAAGCCTCGCATAATGCGGGGCTTTTCGTTGTTGCGAGGGGTGTCAGGCCTGCCACCATTGGCGCAACGGATACCACTTGCCGTCCGGGTGGCCCACACGGTCTGGCTTGGCGGCCAGGAACTGGTGGATTTGAATGCCGTCGAGCTCGAAGTTCAGGGCGCAGGCGGCCATATACATGCCCCACACCTTGGCACGCTCGAATCCGACCTGCTTGACCGCGTCATCCCAGTGCTCGGAGAGATTCTGGTTCCAGTGATGCAGGGTGAGCGCGTAATGCTGACGCAGGTTCTCCTGGTGCACCACGTTGAAACCGGCGTCATGAATGCATGATTCGATGAAGCCGGGCGCGCCGAGGTCGCCATCCGGGAAGATGTAGCGATCGAGGAATTCGTCGGTGCCGGGCTTGCCGTGTGGCTTGTCATGGCTGATGGTGATCTGGTGGTTCACCAAGCGGCCCATCGGCTTCAGCAGGCGGAACATCTCCTCGAAGTAGCTTTGGTAGTTCTTGACGCCCACGTGTTCCATCATGCCGATTGAGCAGATGCCATCGAAGTCATGCTCAGGCACCTCGCGATAATCCTGCACGCGTACCTCGGCCAGATCCTGCAATCCCTCACGGGCGATCCACTCGTTGGCGTATGCGGCCTGTTCCTTGGACAGCGTGACGCCCAGCGCCTTGATGCCGCGGCGGGCTGCGGTGATGACCATCGAACCCCATCCGCAGCCGATATCGAGCAGTCGTTCGCCTGGCTTCAGATCCAGCTTGTCGAGAATCAGGCGCAGCTTGTTGGCCTGTGCGTCTTCAAGGCTCATATGCTCGTTGTCGAACACCGCACAGGTGTAGGTCATGGACGGACCTAGGAAGTCGGCATAGAACTCGTTAGACATGTCGTAATGGAAGCTGACGGTTTCCGAATCGGCCTTTTCGGTATGTGGCATCAGGCCGCGCTTAATGCGGGCGAACTTGCTCGGTCCCTCGGTGGAAGGCACCGGCGGCTTCTTGAAGCCATGGCTGAGTATTCCTGCGGATACGCGGGCGATGGAAGCAGGAGTGGGCGGCTTGACGTACTTGGACAGGGAAATCAGCTTGCGCATGGCAGGGTACGGATCGGCATAGTCGATGCCTTCCACGTCAAAATCGCCCAGAATATACGCGCGCACAATACCGATTTCGTTCGGATGAGCGAGCAGCTGATACATGCAATTCGGGGTGGCGACGTTGACTTTCAGATCGGCGTCTGCCGGTCCGAAATGAGAGCCATCGAAAGCGTCGATGCGAACAGGAGTGGCGGGATCGAGAAATAGGGATGCCATCTCGCCGACCGTCATAGCCTTGCCGTTTGCCATTATCTACCTCATTCCACTACCTGTGATCACCCCAACTGCGACGTATCTTAGTCCTCTTCTAGAAGTAGAAAACGGTGAGCGAGTCATCTGATGACCCCGTTCGCGTTCGGCTGATGGAATTGGTCAGGTGCGCCCCGTGTGCCGGACTCCCTCGTTTCTTATCGCTGCGACTTATTGAGACAGAATCTCAATAAGCGCGGAATCGCCGTTTTTGACATTATTTTCAGCGTTGTTTTTTCAGCGTGTTTTCAGGTTAACGTTAACATTCGGAGTACACTGGAGAACCGTTGAACCGCTCAATGACAGAGTGACTCATCGGTTAATGAACGAGCTCAAAAGGAGAGCACTTATGGTCTATCGCATGATTTTCAACCAGACTGCATACTTCGGTCGCGGCGCCATCAAGGAGATTCCGGCTGTTGCCAAGCAGCATGGCTTCACGAAGGCGTTCATCGTCACCGACCCGGTGCTTCTGGAGACCGGCACGGCGGAGAAGGTCACCAAGGTTTTGGACGAGGCCGGCCTGCCCTATGAGGTGTTCTCCAACGTCAAGCCGAACCCGCCGGTCGAGTGCATCAAGGATGGCGTGGCCAAGTTCGCCGAATCCGGCGCCGACTTCCTGATTGGTCTGGGCGGCGGTTCCCCGCAGGATACCTGCAAGGGCATCGGCATCATCACCGCCAACCCGGAGTTCGCCGACGTGCTCTCCCTCGAGGGCGTGGCCGACACCAAGAACCCGTCCGTCCCGATCTTCGGCGTGCCCACCACCGCTGGCACCGCCTCCGAGACCACCATCAACTATGTGGTCACCGATACCGCCAACAAGCGTAAGTTCGTGGCCGTCGACCCGCATGACATCCCGATTGTCGCTTTTGTGGACCCGGATCTGACCGACTCCATGCCGCGCGGCCTGAAGGTGGCCACCGGTCTGGATGCCCTGACCCACGCCATCGAGGGTTACATCACCCCGGGTGCTTGGAGCCTGTCTGACTGCCTGTCCATGCAGACCATCCGCATGATTGCCAAGAACCTGGCCAAGTCCGCCGATGGCGATATCCCGGCCGGCGAGCAGATGGCCTACGCCTCCTACATCACCGGTATGGCTTACTCCAACGTCGGCCTCGGTCTGGTGCACGGCATGGCCCACCCGCTGGGCGGTCGTCTGGGCGTGGCCCACGGTGTGGCCAACGGTATTCTGCTGGCTCCGGTCATGGAATACAACAAGGACTTCACTGGTGAGAAGTACCGCGACATCGCCGATGCCTTCGGCGTTGAGGATGCCTACACTGGCGATCTGGAGAAGGTGCGTGAGGAGGCCGTGCAGGCCGTCCACAAGCTCACCGTGGATCTGAAGAACCCGACCACGATCTCCGAGGTCGGTGCCACCGAGGCCGATCTGGCTCCGCTGGCCCACGATGCCTTCAACGACGTGTGCACGCCGGGCAACCCGCGTCAGGCCACCGAAGAGGACATCCTGAAGATCTACACCTCGCTGATGTGATCTGCTGAATAGCGTTGCCCCCGCTGGCGGGGCTGTCCGTCGGAGACGGACTGGGGGTGGTCGCGGTATTCCCGTAGCCACCCCCAGTCAGCTTTGCTGACAGCCCCGCCAGCGAGGGCAACGCTATATGCCCACTTATTTCTCGTGGCGCTCGTCATAGACCTCGTCAGTAGGCGTCTCGGCGTAGAGCTGCTTGCCTTCGGTCTCGGCCAGTTCCATCTGCTCGTTGATCCACGCTGCCTCAGCCGGATTGATGTCTGCAGTGTCCAGCACTTTCTGCCATACCGGATAGAACAGATGCATTGCTGGATACATGGCGGTGAAGAGAATTTCCGGCTTATGCTTGCGCCAATGCTGTGGATGCGCATCGAACGTGTTCTTGAATCGACGCATATAGTTCAGGAACGAACTGGGCGACGTATCCATGCGTCGAGCGCTCATCGCGGCAATCATGCGCGGCGAATATACGGTTTTCAAATCCTTGCCCAGCAGATGCAGCGAAATATCGATATCCTCATGCATCACGTCGGCTTTGTCCCGGCACACCTCGTTGGCGATCTGATGCCAAGCGGAAGCGCGCAAAGCCATATTCGAGCCGAACAGCAGCGGCTGGCCGCCGTCGGCTTTGTACATGCGTTTGCGCAGGGAATTGTCGCTCCTCAGGCCGAAGTGGCGTGAGGGCATATCGTAATACATCACCGGTCCGGTGGCGCCCATGGCCCCGGGATCCTCGGTGAAAATCCCGGAAACCACCTCCACCCAATCGGGGCGAATCATGCAATCGGCGTCAAAGCGTCCCAGCACATCGCCGGTGGCGGCGTTCAGGCCGAAATTGCGGGTGGGAATCAGCCCTTGCTCGTCGTTCTGGTGCAGCAGTTTGACCGGCGCCTCGGGATGTTCGGCAATGAACCGCTCCACGATTGCGCAGGTGTCATCCGTTGATCGGTTATCCACCACCAGTACCTCATACGGCATAACAGTCTGGCGTGTGGCGTTCAACAGACAATCGAGGATGCGTTCGGACTCGTTCCACGCGGGGATGATAATCGAAACGTTGAGCATATTCCCAACAATAGGAAAGCGGGTGTACTCCGCAGGGATGACTCGAGCTTCAAACCCACTCGCTACAATGGGGAGCCATGAGCGAAAGCGCGCGAAACACAGATAATGTAGGCACTGCCGAAACCGCAGCTAGTCCTGAAGACGAGAACCGTATCGATTTTGGTACCCTGTTCCCTTCTAAGGGCGATCCGCGCCGGCCTCCGGAATGGTTCGGTCGTGCGTTGCTCTATGTGGCCATCGCCATCATCGTGTTCATGTTCTGCTGGCGCTCATGGGGCGACATCTCCTATCTGGTGCTGGACATCATCATCTCGCTGTTCGTGGCGCTCGCCATCGAACCGTTGGTTGTGGCGCTGGTGGCCCATGGCTGGAAACGCGGCGTGGCCTCGATGGTCAGCCTGGTGGGTGTGGCCGTGGTGGTGAGCGTTCTGTTCATCTTGTTCGGCAACATGTTCGTGCAGCAGATGATCGCCATGGTCAAAGGTCTGCCGGGCATGTACGAGCAGATACGTGAGTTCGTCGATCAGTACGCCACGTTTAAGATGCCGGAAATCAACAATCTTGGCACTGAAATCGTCAACAACATTCAGACTTCGTGGGTTACCGACTTTGCCGGTACCGCCATGAGCACTGTGGGTGGCCTGTTCTCCTTCTTGCTGAATCTCATGACCGTGGTGATGACCACGTACTACATTTCCGCCGCCGGCCCCAAGCTGCGCCGTTCCTTCTGCCAATGGCTGGCCCCCAGCACGCAGCGCCGATTCTTGCTGGTGTGGACTGTGGCCCAAGGCCAGATTTCATCCTTCCTGTTTTCCCGTTCCATCCTGGCGCTTATCAATGCCGCATGCACCGCGATTTTTCTGGAAATTCTGCATGTGCCCTATTGGCTGCCTCTGGCGCTCTTCTGCGGTGTGGTCTCCCAGTTCATCCCCACAGTCGGCACCTATATCGGCGGTGCGCTGCCGGTGCTGTTCGCTTGGGGTGATCGCGGCTGGGCATATGCTGTGGCTGTGCTGGTGTTCATCATCGTCTACCAGCAGATTGAGAACCTGATTCTTTCTCCGAGAATTTCCCAGCGCACCATGGATATCAATGCCGCGGTCGCCTTCCTCGCAGTGCTGGCCTTCGGTTCGCTGTTCGGTGCGTTCGGTGCGTTCCTGGCCTTGCCGGTCACCGCCTCCCTGCAGGCCATCTTCCGCGCCTACACCAAGCGGTATGACCTGATTGATTCGCCATTGATGAATGATCCCGAACCGGAGAAGAAGTCTAAGATCGTCGAGGCATCTGAGGCCTTCGGCGAGCATGTGCTGCAGCCACTGGGCGAGCATATGCCGCGTGCTGCCAAGGGGTCGACGAGTCGGGTGCCGATGAGCGAGGAGCTGCGTTTGCTGCAGGAGCAGATCTACGCGATTCCGGAGCACGGGGGAAGTGAAGACGATGGCGAAGATTCCGCCACGGTGGCTATCCCGAAGCGTGTGCTTTCGGCCAATGCCCGCAAGGGATTGCGCGGTACCGCTGCGGAAGATGATGACGATGAGCCGGATACCTCCGCCATTCCTCAGCGTCACACTTCCACTGGTGATGAGGCAGCCGCGTCCGATGCTGTACAACCTGAATCATCGTCAGACAATACGTCCGTATCGGACAACCCGAGAGCGGGGTGGCGCTGATGACATTGCTTACTGTGCTCGACATCCTATTGGTGATCGTCGGTGGAGCGGGCATGGTGTATCAGGGACTGTGCATTGTGATGTCCCTGTTTGCCAAGCCCGTGCGTTTCCCCGACGCGCCCATGACCAACCGTTATGCCGTGCTGATCTCCGCGCGCAACGAGGAGAACGTCATCGGCAATCTCATCGACTCGATTCAGGCGCAGACCTATCCCACCGGCCTCATTGATATCTGGTTGGTGGCGGATAACTGCACCGACAACACCGCTGAAGTGGTGCGTGCCCGTGGATGCCATGTGATTGAGCGGCATAACCTTGAGCTGGTTGGCAAGGGATATGCATTGACCTATCTGCTGAACCATATGCTCGATACCGGCGCGGCAGATGACTATGAGGCCTACTTTGTGTTCGATGCCGACAACAAGCTCGACAAGCATTACTTCGAGGAAATGAACAAGGCGTTCTGCTCGGGCTTCAGGATCCTGACCAGCTACCGCAACTCGGTGAATTTGGCTGATAACTGGGTTTCCTCTGGCTCGGCGTTGTGGTTCATCCGTGAATCGCGATTCCTGTCCAACTCGCGCATGATTCTGGGATCCTCTTGCCACGTGGGCGGTACCGGATTCATGTTCTCCCGTGACGTGATGAAGCGCAATCGTGGATGGAAGTTCCATCTGCTTACTGAGGATCTCGAATTCACCATGGATTCGATTCTGCATGGCGACCGTATCGGCTACTGCGGCAACGCAATTCTGTACGACGAGCAGCCTGTCACCTTTGCGCAGAGCTGGCGTCAACGACTGCGTTGGAGTAAGGGATTCCTGCAGGTGTTCCGCTATTACGGTCCGGCCCTGCTCAAGCGAGCGGTGCGAGAACGCGATTTCTCCTGCATTGATTTCACTTTGATGTTGTGCCCGTTCACCGTGCTGGGTGTGATTCGCGTCATTATGGGTGTGCTGTTTGCCGCCTTTGGCTTTGTGAGCTGGCCGAGCCAGCTGCAATCGTTGCTTGGCTGGTCGAACGGTATCGTCACGTCGGTGCTTGGTCTGATGGCGCTGGCCGCCTTGACCATCATCGTTGAGCGCGATCAGATTGGTGCCTCCAACAAGGAGTTGCTCGCCTACGTGTTGAGCTTCCCTATTTACATGTTGAGCTATGTGCCGATTTCATTCCAGGCCATCTTCGCCAAGGTCCAGTGGAAGCCCATCGCGCATAAAGGCTGATGAGTTCCAGCGGAGCAAATCAACCAGTTGCCCAACGTTTTGTTTTGTTGAGGGCTTGTTAGTGGGACAAGGCGTCGACTAACTGGAGATTTTGCTTCGCTAGTTGGATCTCAGCGGGGCAAAACATCGAGTTATTCGGCAATATGCTTCGCTGGGAGGCCGTCAGCGGGGTGATTCGACTAGTAACCCGTGGTTTTGCTTCGTTGAGGGCTCGTCGGTGGGGCAAGACATCGATTGACTGGAGATTTTGCTTCGCTGGGAGGCTGTCAGCGGGGCAAAATCTTGGGTGGCTCGCAGAATTACCTCACTGAAAGTTTGTCAGCGGAGCAAAAGCTTGATTGACTTGTGGTTTTGTTTCATTGAAGGTTCGTCAATAGGGCAAAATATCGATTTACCGGGGGCTTTGCTCTGCTGAAGGAGTAGAGTGGGTGTATGAACTTAGACAATATCCAGGGGAATGCCGAATTTCAATCTGCGATGAGGCCTGGAAACGCACCTGCTCAGCCGCCGATGATGCCGCAACAGCCACAACCGCAGGCATGGCCGCCGAATCCGACTGCCGCGGTGTCGATTCGTGGCCTATTTAAACGTTTCGACCAGAAGATCGCAGTCAACGGGCTTGCGCTCGACATCCCAATTGGTTCGTTCTATGGGCTTGTAGGCCCGAACGGTGCCGGAAAAACCACCACGCTTAACATGGTGACCGGTCTGTTGGTGCCGGACGCTGGCACCGCCATGATTCTGGGCCACGACGTGTGGAGCGATGTCAACACCGCCAAACGCATGATCGGCGTAATGCCGCAACCCGATCAGATATTCGATCGTCTCACCGGCCTGCAGCTGCTCATCTACTCCGGCATGCTACGCGGCATGAGCCGTGAGGAGACCACTCGCCGCGCGAAAGACCTCCTGAATGCTTTCGATTTGGCCCAAGCCGCCAACACTATGGTCACCGATTATTCGGCCGGCATGACCAAAAAAATCTGCTTGGCCTCCGCGATGATTCACAGCCCACGCATTCTGGTGTTGGATGAGCCGTTCGAGTCCGTGGACCCGGTATCTAGCGCCAACCTCAAAGACATCCTGGCCGAATATGCGCAAACCGGCGGCACGGTTATCATTTCCTCGCATGTGATGACACTGGTCGAGAAGATGTGCACGCATGTGGCTGTGATTAACAACGGCATGGTGTGCGCGGCCGGCACGGTGGACGAGGTTGCCTCCGGCGAAGAGCTTGAAGACCGCTTCCTGCAGTTGGTTGGTGGACGCCATGAAGCGGCACATCTCGCATGGCTCGATGGTGGTCTATCGCATGATGGTCAGCCGGCAGTACAGCCCAATCAGCCGGCAGCGCAGCCTGTTGCGTCCACGCAATCAGCATCGCAACTCGTCCAATCAACCCCGCTTCAGTCCTTCACTCAGGAGACAGTTCAGCCTCATCCTGATATTGTCGGCGGCTCGAGTAGCGCAAGCAATGCGGACAATGCGGACAATGCAGACAACGAGGCCCGGTAATGAGTACCGCAATCACTCTGGTCCGACTGCGTTGGGCGCTCACCCTCGCGGCGCTGCGCAAATCGGTATGGCAGACGGTTGCCTACGTTCTTTCCGCAATATTCGCCGCTGGCACCATTATCGGGACCGGTATACTCGCATGGTTCGTCGGTATGCTCCCGCCTTCCACCATGGACTCGGACGGCTATCCGTTCAACATTCTCGGGCCGGGCGGCATCGTCAACATGGTCGCCGTGCTGGTCGGTGCGACAATCACCGTATTCATCGGTTTGATTCAGCTCATGATGTTGGGCGAAGGGTCCACCATGAGCCCGCGCAAATTCGCACTCTACGGTATTGCAGATCGCAATTTGCAATTCGGCCTGCTGCTTTCTGGCTTATCCGGGCTCCCCGCCATCACAGGTGTGATTTCCTTGATGCTCTGGTCGCTGGCTTACCGTGCCATGGGCCCGGCAGTGGTGATCGCCGAGCTCGTTGCCGCACCGCTCGCCGTCATCACAATGATGAGCATTTCCAAAATGCTGATCGCCTTATCTACCACACTGGTGACCAGCAAACGAGGCAAAAGCACATTCTATATTGTGATTGTTCTCCTGTTCGTGGTGATTTGCCAGTTGCCGAATATTCTGGTTAATTCCGGCATCGCGTTCGGGCTTGATCCATCCGCATGGAGCGCCACCGCGGCGGTCATGGCATGGACCCCGTTCGGCGCGGTATTCCAATTGCCGTTCGATGTGCTGTCCGGTGCATGGTTGCCAGCGCTCGCGCGCATCGCCATATTGGTGGTTGCATGGGTTGTGTGCTTCATTGTGTGCACATGGTGCCTGCGTCGTGAACGCCTGACGGTTGGAGTCGCTGGGCAGAGCGCAACCGTGAAAGGCGTCGGCGCATTCTCATGGATGCCCGATTCCACGTCCGGCGCGATTTCCGCACGCGTGCTCACCTACTTGAAGCGGGACCCACGTCAGGTCATGATCTTCGCCATGCCGGTGCTGTTCATAATTATCTTTGCCTTCCAGGCGCACGGTATACACGCAATCGTCTGGCAGTCGATGATTTGGTGCGGATGGTTCATGTCCATTGTGGAAAGCAATGGTCTTGCCTACGATGGCCGCGGTTTCACCATGGAGGTCATCGCTGGTGTGCGTGGTTGGGCCGATAGGCTCGGCCGAGTGCGAGTCTATGTCGGCATCATGGTCGTCTACATGGCATTGCTGTATGTGGGCTGCGTAGTGATAGTCGGCGTGACTGCTGGGCGCTGGGCTCAGCCGGACGATCTCATCATCGGGTTGTTCTTCCTTGCCGTGGGCCTAGGTGTGGGCTTCAGCGGTCTTGGTGTGGCTGAGATAACCTCCTGTGTGCTCATGTATCCCGTGGCGTCAATGGACAAGCCGTTCTCCTCGCCGCAAGGCCGAGCGATGGCTCAGGGCTTCTTCCCGTTCGTCTATATGCTTGGCAGCATGCTGCTGATGCTGCCCACGGGTATCGCCGCCATCGTGCTGCTCGTCATCCATGCGGGGATTGCCGGCTGGCTGGTGATTATTCCGGTCGCATTAGCCAACGGCATCGGTGTTCTGGCGCTTGGGACATGGCTGGGCGGTAAGCTGTTGGAGGCGCGAATACTGTCGATCGTGAGCACGCTCGATTCATTCGCATCACTACAGAAATAACCGACCCGTGAGATAGGGAGTCTGATGACGTCCACTGCGATGTCACGTCGCCAACGGCGTGGAGCGGTGAATCATAGCGCGCGCCGATCCGTCCGACGCACAATTACCGTAATCATCTCCGTGCTGATAACGATTGCGCTATTCGCGGGCTACTGCATTGCAGATGTGTACGATGTCATGCCTGGTATGCTCACCCTCAAACCGGTCGACGCCCCCACTTTCGCTGGCCCCGTTTCGGCCAAGCAAGGCGGCACCATCGCCGGTTCCCTTGACACTACCAAGACTATCGACGCCGCGGCTGCGGGCGAAGTGATGAACGAGCTGCTGACGGCTGAAGGCGTGGGCTCTGATGTTTCGGTGGTGGTCGAGGATGCCCGGGGCACTGTCGCCGCCGAGCACGAGTCAGGCACGCCGCGCGAACCCGCGTCCACTATGAAGACGCTTACCGCGCTCGCGGCATCATCCACGTTGAACATGGCCGCCACGTTGGACACGCAGGTGTTTCTTACCCAATCTGATACCGGCAGCGACACGGTGACGCTCAAAGGCAATGGCGACATGCTGCTGTCTGCCGGCGATTCCGATGCTGACCATATTAACGGCCGTGCCGGGCTGAACACTCTTGCGCAGGCCACGGCTGCGGCCCTTGCGCAACGCGGCATCACCACGGTGCACGTCAACTACGACGACACATTATTCGGCGATTCCCGCATACCCACGGGCCTGCGCAACGCCGATGGTGGCGTGCTCGGCGAATACACCACGTATTTCACATCGGTATCATCCATGGCCATCGATGGCGGGCGTCAATATTCCGACAGCATGCCCGCGCCCGCCAACCCGGATGACTCGGCCGGATACCCTGAACTATCGCAGCACACTGCAGCGGACGTCGCCGCGACGTTCTCCGGTCTGCTACAACAGCACGGCATCACCGTGGAGGCGGAGCCGGCGGCACACGCCGCCCCTCAGGGCGCAAGCCCCATAGCTTCGGTGAGCTCCGCAACGTTGTCCGAAATCCTGGCGTTCATGTTGCGTCATTCAGACAACACCTTGGCCGAGGAGTTTGGCAGACTCACCGCACTGGCACGCTCGGAGAACAACAGCCCGGAAGGCGCCACCAAAGCGGTGCGGACAGTGCTTGGCAACCTCAAAATCGACATCAACGGTCTTACTATGGCCGACTGCTCGGGTCTGTCTCCTGGCTCGCAGCTGACCGTGCGCACATTGGCCGCCGTGCAGCAGCGTAACCTGACGGTCGGCGATGGAGCCCCTGCGGCCGAAGGATTATCGGTTGCTGGTCTGGTCGGTTCGGCGCGGAAGCGATACACCAGTGATGATGTCGCCGGCTTGCTTCGCGTCAAAACCGGTAGTTTGGATACGGTCACCTCGATGGCCGGCAATGTGTCCCGTACGCATGGGGGAGCGTTGTCTTTTGCGGTGGTGATTAACAATCCTGCGGATTACTGGGCCGCGAGCAATGCCATCAGCGCATTCATCACTAAGCTGGCCGAGTTGTGATGGCCGAACGGTAACGGTAAGGCGGGTGATGAGGCATGGCATATTCGGCTCGATTGCGTAAGGCGATTGGTGCCGTCCGGCTGGCATTGGAATCGGCCGGATTAGGGATGCAGTCGCCCGAATTTGCCCGGCATGGTGAGCACCAGGCGGCCCCCGACGCGCCTTTGGTGCTGGTCGCCTGCTCGGGTGGACGTGATTCGATGGCGCTGGCCGCGGTTTGCCGAATTGTCTGCGCTAGTCTTGGTTTGCGGTGCGGTGCGGTGATTGTGGATCATGGTTTGCAGTCAGGCTCCGATCGGGTGGCGACTTTGACCGCTGAACGATGCCGCGATTGTGGCCTTGCCCCGGTTGCTGTTCGTACAGCCAGCGTGCATGTGCAGGGCGAAGGCGTCGAGGCTGCCGCCCGTGAGGCACGGTATGGGGAATTGTGCGGTGCGGCACGCGAGCTGAATGCCGCTGTGGTGTTGCTGGCTCATACATTGGATGACCAGGCGGAAACGGTGCTGATCGGGCTGTTGCGCAGTGGCGGCGTTGATGCGCTGGCCGGTATGCCGCAGGTAATGCACCGCGACGGCATCATGTTTCTCAGACCGCTGATCGGCGTTTCTCGAGCCGAAACCACCGGCATCTGCGAGGATTTGAACATTCATTATTGGGACGATCCCACCAACGGCGATGATGTGGATGGCGAGCTGCCGCGAAACTACCCGCTCCGCTCACGTATCCGGCATGACCTGTTGCCGGCGATCGAGCGGTTCGCCGGTGCCGATGTGACGCAGCATATCGCCAACGGCGCACGATTGGCGAGACTGGACAAGGAGTATCTGGATCAACAGGCGGATAAGACCATGATCGAAGCCCTTGGCGGCACCCTGAAAACGGCGGAATCACAAGGAACCTCCGCTGCCGGCATGACGGACAAGTCGAATGATCTGGAGCGAGAACCCAGCTTGGTCATTGCCGTCAAACCGCTGCAATCGGCACATGAGGCAATCCGTCTTCGAGCCATCGCCCATGCTCTCTCCCGGGCTGGTATCAGCGCAAGTTCCGCGCAAATCGAGGCCATCAATCGCCTGGTCGTCGACTGGCATGGTCAGGGGGCGGTCGCACTTCCCAGCGGATATTCAGCAAAGCGCCAGAAACACGTCATTCGCGTGTGCCAAGATGGAGCCCATGCGAATCGCTGACGTTGAGGAAGATATTGACCACGAGCTGGTCAGCAGAGAACAGATCGATGCCAAAATCCATGAGGTCGCCGCGCGGGTAAGTGACGATTATCGTGGCAAGGACCCACTGCTGGTTGCCGTGCTGAAGGGGGCCGTGAACACGCTGGTCGAGTTCAGCCAGGCCATGAGCATCCCTGTGCAGATTGATTTCATGAGTCTGTCCAGTTACGGTTCGGGCACAGTATCCAGTGGTGAGATTACGGTTCGTCAGGATTTGTCCGCAGATGTTCGCGGACGGCACATTGTGATCGTAGAGGATATTGTTGATTCAGGACGCACGCTCGCGTGGCTGGTCGAGGAGCTGAAACGTCGTGGCGCCGCCTCCGTGGAGGTGTTTGCTCTGCTGAGCAAGCCTTCCCGCCGAGAGGTGGACGTGGATGTGAAGTACGCCGGCTATGAGATTCCGGATGAGTTCGTGGTCGGCTTTGGTCTCGATTACGACGAACGCTACCGCAACCTCGACTCGATCGCGGTCCTCAAGCCGTCCGTTTACCAAGGAGTGCAAGCATGAGTTTCCCCCAGGGGCCCGGTTCGGGCAACGGGAATAACCCGAACTCGAACAATAACCGCAACAACGGCAACCCATTCAACAACCCGTTCAACCGCGGCAACGACAACAATGGCCGTAAGAACGGCAATGAGAACAAGCCGGTCTGGCAGTCGCCGTGGTTGTGGGGCGCGGTACTGGTGATTATGGTCGTGCTGATGTTCCAGATGTTTGCTGGCAGCGGCACCAAAACCATCGACACCAAAGACGGCTTTGCGCTGTTGAACCAGGGTAAAGCCACCTACGCCGAAATCACGGATAACAAGCAGGTAGTCCGTCTTGAGCTCAAGAACGACTATTCCAAGAAGGATCCGGACACCGGCAAGGTGACCAACTACGGCAAGAACGTTCAGTTCTACTACACCTTTGCGCAGGGCGCTCAGGTGGCCAAGGCCGTGGAGAACGGTGATTTGTCCAAGGGCTGGACCTCCAACATCGAGCAGACCAGCATGATGAGCTACCTCATCACCTCTATTCTGCCGTTCATCATCGTCTTCGCTTTGTTCTGGTTCCTGATGAGTCGCATGGGCGGTGCCGGTGGCATGCTCGGCATGGGCGGCAAGAAGAACAGCGGCAAGCTGCTCGAAGGTCAGACCCCCACCACCAAGTTCGCCGATGTGGCCGGCGAAGATGAGGCCGTGGCCGAGGTGGAGGAAATCAAGGACTTCCTCAAGGATCCGTCCAAGTACAAGGCATTGGGCGCTCGTATTCCGCGCGGCGTGCTGTTGTATGGCCCTCCTGGAACCGGTAAGACGCTGCTGGCCCGAGCCATTGCAGGCGAGGCCGGCGTGCCGTTCTACTCGATGGCCGGTTCCGACTTCGTCGAGATGTTCGTCGGACTCGGTGCCTCCCGTGTGCGTGACCTGTTTGACGAGGCCAAGAAGAACGCTCCCGCCATTATCTTCATCGACGAAATCGATGCCGTGGGTCGCAAGCGTGGCTCCGGCATGGGTGGTGGCCATGACGAACGTGAGCAGACGCTGAATCAGCTGCTCGTGGAGATGGATGGTTTCGACAACGACACTAACCTCATCATCATCGCCGCGACCAACCGTCCCGACGTGCTTGACCCCGCCCTGCTGCGCCCGGGTCGATTCGACCGTCAGGTAGGCGTGGCCGCACCCGATTTGGAAGGCCGTGAGGCGATCCTGAAGGTGCATGCCAAGGGCAAGCCGTTCGTGCCGGATGTCGACCTGCACATGGTCGCCGTGCGTACCCCGGGCTTCACTGGTGCCGACTTGGCCAATGTGCTCAACGAGGCTGCCCTGCTGTGCGCCCGCGCCGGTGCCCAGCTCATCGACAACCGTGCCATTGACGAGGCCATTGATCGTGTCCAGGCCGGTCCGAAGCGCAAGTCCAAGGGCATGGCCCTGGAAGAGCTGCGCAACACCGCATACCACGAGGGTGGCCATGCTCTGGTGGCCGCCGCCCTGAACAACACCGATCCGGTGACCAAGGTGACGATTCTGCCGCGCGGCCGTGCACTCGGCTACACCGCCGTGATGCCCACTTCCGACCGCTACTCGCAGTCGCGCAACCAGCTGCTCGACCAGATGGCCTACGCTATGGGCGGCCGTACTGCTGAGGAGATCGTGTTCCACGATCCAACCACCGGTGCCTCGAACGATATCGAGAAGGCCACGAACATCGCCCGCACCATGGTGATCGAATACGGGTTCTCCGACAAGCTCGGTGCCATCAAGTGGGGCGACGACGATGACCAGACCACCGTGATGGACGGTCTGCAGCCGCGTAAGTACTCCGATCGCACCGCCGAGGTGATTGATGACGAGGTGTTGAAGCTCGTGGAAACCGCGCATACCGAAGCGTGGACCATCATCAACGAGAACCGCGATATCCTCGACGAACTGGTTCGCCAGCTGCTGGTCAAGGAAACGCTCAACGAGAAGGAGCTCGCGGAGATCTTCGCACCGATCAAGAAGGCTCCGGTCCGTCCGGTGTGGCTGTCCAACGAACGCCGCCCCGACTCCGATAAGCCGCCGGTGGAGATTCCCGACAGTCTCAAGCGTTCAGTCGGTATGAAGACGGAAGAGTGATTCGATGACTGTTCGGCCCGATCCGGCATATGGTTTCGTCCGTATGCCAGGTCGGGCCGACGTCGTTGTAAAGCCGGTATCAAGGGAGAGATGAAGATGAACGAATATATAGAATCTTGCCCCCGCTGGCGGGGGCTGGCGGCGCAGCCGACTGGGGGTGGTTCTGGGTCCGAAAGTCGCCAGCGGGAGGAATCCTCATACGACGAAGAAGGCGTGCGTCAGGCAGTACGCCTGTTCCTGAAGTCGATCGGTGAGGATCCCGAGCGCGAGGGACTGGTGGAGACACCCGACCGCATCGCCCGTGCCTGCCGTGAGCTGTTCGCCGGCCTGCAGGCCTCGCCGGCCGATGTGCTGGAGAAGCATTTCGATGTGGATACCGACGAGCTGGTGCTGGTCAAGGACATCGAACTGTATTCGGTATGCGAGCATCATCTGCTGCCGTTCCACGGCGTGGCCCATGTGGGCTATATTCCGGCCAAGGATGGGGTGATGGGCTTGAGCAAGCTGGCCCGACTGGTCGAGGTGTATGCCCGCCGTCCACAGGTGCAGGAGCGCTTGACCCAGCAGATCGCCGATGCACTGGTCGAATATGCGGGCGCGCGTGGCGTGATTGTGGTGACCGAATGCGAGCACCTGTGCATGTCGATGCGTGGCATCAAGAAGTCCTCCGCCCGTACAGTGACCTCCGCGGTGCGTGGCCTGCTGCGCAACCCCGCCACCCGAGCCGAGGCCATGAGCCTGATTCTGGATAAATAGTGAAGGAGACAAGCTCCTTCTGATGAGGGAGCTGGCAGCCGTAAGGCTGACTGAGGGAGAGACCTCATCAATAAATTGGCCGCCTGCTGGCGGGAGCTGGCGGCGCAGCCGACTGGGGGTGGTAAACCACAGCCCGACCACCCTCAGTCAGCCCATGGCTGGGCAGCTCCCACCAGCAGGAGCAGAAAAGGAATACAATGACTGATTTGCAAGCATTGCACGACGCATCGCACACCATGGTGATGGGCGTGCTCAATATCACCGAGGACTCGGTCTCGGACGGCGGCCTGTGGTTGGACCCGGCCAAGGCCGCACAACATGGTCGCGATATGATGGCCGCCGGCGCCGACATCATCGACATCGGCGCCGAATCCACGCGTCCCGGTGCCAAGCGAGTGTCTGAGGAGGATGAACTGGCCCGCATCACCGGTGCCGTCAACGCGCTGATTCCGGCCGGTGCGGTGCTGTCCATCGACACCACCCGCGCGTCCGTGGCCGCAGCGGCTCTGGATGGGGGAGCGCAGATCATCAATGACGTCTCCGGAGGTACGCTGGACACGAATCTGCCTCATGTGGTTGCCGACCATGACTGCCTGTATATCGTGCAGCACTGGCGTGGCTGGCTTGCCGGATCCAAGGGGGTGAACCCCGATCAGGACACTTCCGTATACGAGCATGGTGTGCTGACCGACGTCCATGACGAGCTCATGCGTCAGGTCGATGACGTGCTGGCGGCCGGTGTAAAACCCGAGCGTATCGTCATCGATCCCGGTCTGGGCTTCTCCAAGCCCAGCATCGAACATAATCTGCCGTTGCTGACCGGGCTTGAGACCTTCCGCGCTACCGGATATCCGGTGCTGATCGGACAGTCCCGCAAACGTTTCATTTCGGCGATGCTCGCCGAAGCCGGAGCGTCCGGCGAAAACGGGCCGACCATGGACCAGCGCGACGATGTGACCGCAGCGCTCTCCGCTCTCAGCGCCGAACATGGCGCATGGGCCGTACGCGTGCACGATGTGGCCAAAAGCCGCGCCGCCGTCATCACCGGCAACACCTGGCGCCAGTACGCCTAATCGCCTCAGCTCCCCTCTCTGAGGGGAACTGTCGGCGGAAGCTGACTGAGGGGTGTGCCGGCTCGCACTCCCTCTCGCTGCGCAAATATAAGGTTCGATAATAGGAAGCAAGCATTAATGGACACCATCACACTCACCGGCGTACATGCCAACGGCACGCATGGCGTGCTCGCCTTCGAACACGAGCGACCGCAGACGTTCGTGGTGGACGTCACGCTGCATCTTGACTTAGGACAGGCCGGCCAATCTGACGATCTCGAAGACACCATCGATTACGGGCGCATGGCCAAGGACATCGTCTCGGTCATCGAGGGCGAACATGTGGATCTCATCGAGCGGCTTGCCCAGCTCATCGCCGACCGAATCCTCGCCGACGCTCCGGCCGTGGAAGTCATCGACGTCACCGTACATAAGCCTCATGCCCCCATCGTCGTGGCTTTTGCGGATGTATCGGTGTCCATCACCCGGGCTCGTAGCGATTCCGGCAAGGCAGCTGCCCGCATGGATGAGGCTTCATCGACGGTGACGGGCGAATCATCTGTGCTTGCTCCGAATGCCATCAGTGGTGCTGCCGTGCCGCCGCAAACCATTCATAATGCAGTGGTGGCGTTAGGCGGCAACGTGGGCGAAGTGGAAACCACATTGCGTGCCGCCGTGCGGGAAATCGACGCGTTGCCTGGCACTCAGGTGACCGGCATATCACCGCTTTACCGTACCGCCGCATGGGGCATGGCCGACGGCACGCCGGACTTTCTCAACGCCGTGGTGGAGCTGGAAACCACAATGGGCAGTCATGAGCTTCTTGCCTCGTTGCAGGGCATTGAGGCCCGTCATGGCCGCGTCCGTGAGAATCATTGGGATTCCAGGCCGTTGGACCTCGACATCATCGATTATGACGGCATCACCAGTGCCGATCCGGATCTAGCCCTGCCCCATCCGCGTGCCTGGCAGCGTGCATTCGTCTTGGCCCCATGGGCCGCGTTGAACCCCAATGCCCGGCTGGCTGGTGCCCATGGCGGCCCAGTGGCGAGCCTGCTGGCCGTGGCGCCAGATCGCAATGCCGTGCAATTGGAAAGCGAAGACTGGATGCTGAGCGGACATGCGGATTCCGATACCTCAGTCCCCGCCGGCGGGAGCCGTCAGCCGCATGCTGACTGGGGGTGGTCAGCCGTAGAAAACCACCCTCAGTCCCGCTCCGCGAGCCAGCTCCCGCCAGCGGGAGCAGCGGAATCAGATGAGGCCGTCGAGACGCAACCCGTTTCGCGCAAGGCGATTATCTCGCTTGATTCCACTTCGCATGATGCGGAACGGCTTTTCCGGGAGGCCATCGTGTCCATCGACAGCATTCCCGGCAATCAGGTCCAAGGCATCTCCCCGCTGTACCATGTCAGTCGTTTCGACGGCCCGGATGCAATGAGTGCGGTCGTCCAGATCGAAACCAAACTGCCCGCCGCCGACCTGATCGCCGTATTGGGCAGCATCGAGGCCGCTCACGAGCTGACGGTGGACCTCGATCTGGTGGACATGGAGGGCGTGACCTCGGATGAGCCGAACTGCAGCGTCCCGTGGCCGTCCGCACGTAACCATGCGTCGGTATTGGCGCCTTGGTTGGATATGGATCCAGATGCCACTCTGGGCGGCGATCCGGTGTCCTTCCTGCTGGCCATGGCGCCGGATGCCGGCCAGGTCGGGTTGCTGTCCGACAACTGGGTGCTGCCGCCGCAGTAAGCCAGGCGCACGTTGCTCGGCGTAATCACGCTGAGGGCAAGAATCATGTTCAACCGGTAGTGTGGGCGTAGAACGTAAGGTAAGGAGACCAGTCATGAAAACACGGCGTACACCGTGGTGGCAGTATGTGATCGGTGCCGGACTCGGCCTGTTGGCAGGTATCGGCCTGGCCTCCTATGACGAAAGCTCGGGGCTGTCGCTGATCGGCGCGCCATGGATCGTGACCGGATTATTGGCCGTACTGGGCATCATCGTGCTGGTCATGGCCCTGCAGGTGCACAAATACGCGAACACCGATCCCAAGAAGCGGCCGCATAGCTTCATCAACCCCACCATCGCCGTATACACGTTGGTGCTGGCCAAAGCGTTGGGTTTGGCCGGGGCGACGCTCGCCGGCTGGTATGGCGGCCAGATTCTGATGAGCCTGAGCCATATCGAGGCGGAGTTCTACGCACAGGCCGTCACTGAATGCGCGGTCGCCGCAGTGGTGTGCATTGCCGATATGGTTATCGGCATCATCGGCGAATGGCTGTGCCAGCTGCCGCCGAACGAAGGTCCGGAGAATCCCAAGATCAAAGAGGCCAAGCGTCGCCGCGACATGGCCCAGGCCTACAAGCGGTAATCCTTACTAAACCCCCTCTGATGGGGCCGAGCCGATGCCGCTATTCCTGCGGCACGCGCACCATGGCCTCCTGGGCAATGGCCGCCACCAGTTCGCCGGATTGCGCATACACCTTGGCTATGCCGAGGCCGCGACCGTGCGCGGCGATCGGGGTGTCCTGCACATACAGATGCCATTCGTTGATGTCGATATCGCGATACCACCACATCGAGTGGTCGATGGAAGCGTACGAGATGCCCGGTGTGGAAATCGACAGTCCGGCTCGGCGCAGCACCGGTTCCATCATCACCTGATCGCATCCGAGTGCCAGCATCGCGCGGTGCATGACCTGCGACACATCGACATGGCCGTCGGCCTTCATCCACACCATCTGCTTGCCGGAATCATGCTCAGCGGAATCCTTATCGGCTCGCAGCATCACGGTGGGTGTCACGTGGCGAATATCAAATGGCGACTTTTCGGCGTAGTAATTGGCGAACGGCGACTTTTCGGCGAACGGTTGCATAAGCTCCTTGGCGGAGGTCAGCATTTCAGGATCAGGTAGGTCTTCAGGCATCGGATCGGCGAACTCCACGCCTTCCTGATCGGTTTCCTGGAAGGAGGCGATAGCAGTCAAAATCGGTCCTTCGGCTTGGGTGACATTGACACGGCGAGCCGAGAACGAGCGGCCGTCGCGCAGGTTCTCCACGTCGAACAGCAGATCTTGCCGAATATCGCCGGCGGCGATGAAATAGCCATGCACCGAGTGTGGCAGGCGCGATGCGTTGACGGTTTTGGATGCGGCGACCACCGACTGGGCGATGACCTGGCCGCCGTAAACGCGGCCGGTGGGGAAGTACATGCTTTCGCCGTTGATATAGGTGTGATTGCGGTAAGCGGAAGGCTCACCCAACTTCAACACTTTCACCAGATGATCCAGCGGAGTGACGGCGGTTGACTGAGCCATAGTGTTCCTCGATTCCTGTTCGATATTCGGTTTTTATTATTCCAACGTATGGTTGGCAGTCTATCCGGCGAGGGTTAAGAGTTTCGGGAGCGAAATGTAACGAGCCTGTTTGGAAGGTAAACGGCCGGTTATGCACAGCTATAGGAAAACCGCCCCTTTCGGGACGGTTTTCGACGAATACAGGCAATATGCCTTGTTCTCAGGTTAGCTGTGGGCTTAGCCGCGCACGAGCTTCTTGTGCAGACGGTGCGGGCGGGCCGCGTCCTCGCCGAGGCGAGCCACCTTGTTCTCCTGGTAGGACTGGAAGTTGCCTTCGAACCAGTACCACTTGGCCGGATTGTCGTCATCGCCCTCCCACGCGAGGATGTGCGTGGCAACGCGGTCGAGGAACCAACGGTCGTGGGAGATCACCACGGCGCAGCCCGGGAATTCGAGCAGTGCGTTTTCGAGGGATTCCAAAGTCTCGACGTCCAAATCGTTGGTGGGCTCGTCGAGCAGCAGCAGGTTGCCACCCTGCTTCAGGGTCAGGGCCAGGTTCAGACGGTTGCGCTCACCACCGGAGAGCACGCCGGTCAGCTTCTGCTGGTCGGCGCCCTTGAAGCCGAAGCTGGCCACGTAGGCGCGGGTCGGCACTTCCACGCCGGCCACCTCGATGAAGTCGAGGCCGCCGGACACCGCCTCCCAGAGGTTCTTGTTCGGATCCAGACCCTCGCGGTTCTGATCCACGTAGCTGATCTTGACGGTGTCGCCGATCTTCAGCTCGCCGCTGGTGAGCGGCTCGAGCCCCACGATGGTCTTGAACAACGTGGACTTGCCCACGCCGTTCGGGCCGATCACGCCGACGATGCCGTTGCGCGGCAGCGTGAAGGACAGGTCGTCGATGAGCACGCGCTCGCCGAAGGCCTTGTGAATATGCTTGGCTTCCAGCACGGTGGAGCCCAGACGCGGACCGGCCGGGATCTGGATCTCGGAGAAGTCGAGCTTCTTGTTGTTGCGTGCCTCATTCTCCATCTGGTCGTAGCGTTCCAGACGTGCCTTGTTCTTGGCCTGACGGGCCTTGGGGGAGGAGCGCACCCAGTCGAGCTCGTTCTTCAGGCGCTTGGCCAGCTTGGCATCCTTGGCGCCCTGAATCTCAAGACGCTTGGCCTTGGTCTCGAGGTACGTGGAGTAGTTACCCTTGTACGGGTACAGGTGGCCGCGGTCGACCTCGCAGATCCACTCGGCCACGTTGTCCATGAAGTAACGATCGTGGGTAACGGCGATGACGGCACCCTTGTACTGGTGCAGGAACTGCTCCAGCCACAGGATGGATTCGGCATCCAGGTGGTTGGTGGGCTCGTCGAGCAGCAGCAGGTCTGGAGCCTCGAGCAGGAGCTTGCACAGAGCCACACGGCGGCGCTCGCCACCGGAGCACACGTTCACTGGGGTATCCGGGTCCGGGCACTGCAGAGCGTCCATCGCCTGCTCGAGCTGGGAGTCGAGATCCCAACCGTCGGCGGCGTCGATTTCGGTCTGCAGCTTGCCCATCTCTTCCATTAGCGCGTCAAAGTCGGCGTCCGGGTTGGCCATTTCCTCGCCGATAGCGTTGAAGCGGGCGACCTTCTCGGCGATTGGGCCGAATGCCATCTTGATGTTCTCGCCCACGGTCTTGGTGTCATCCAGCGGCGGCTCCTGCTGCAGGATGCCGACTGTGAAGCCCGGGGTCAGCGTGGCCTCACCGTTGCTCACGGTTTCGAGGCCGGCCATGATCTTGAGCAGGGTGGACTTACCCATACCGTTCGGGCCCACGACGCCGATCTTCGCGCCGGGCAGGAAGCTCAGGGTCACGTCATCGAGGATCACTCGGTCGCCGTAGGATTTACGGGCCTTGATCATCTGAAACACAAATTCAGCCATATAATACCTAACTACTTAGAAAAAGTTGATTTTCCAACGTTTTGCGGGATCTGGACTCCGTAATGACACAAATCAAAATGACACAACCGTCTACGGGGTGTCCCGGACGGCCCGTTTTGTGTCATCCGCCGTTTGTTTTCCCGTGTCATCCTGGTGTCTGTCCACGCAAAAGCACCTTGTGGATTATCCCATATCCCATCGTCATGCCGCAACGGTGGGCATAGGCAAACCGACGTGACGGGGTGGAGTGGCGGAAACGGATTTCGTCACATGTTGATCCATGTCTTTGCATCGTCGATCGTCATGGCCAGGCGTTGTTGGAAATGCTCGAGGAAGTTCTTGTCCTTCAACAGGGCAAAGGTTTGCCGGTTCTCCTCCGTGGCTTGATCGAACGCGTCGGGCAAGGTTTTCACCAAGCCCGTGAATCGGTTGATGACATATTCTCTGGGCAGTTTCATGCGGTCGGCGAAGCGGAGGAGATGCTTCTCGCGCAATTGCAGGAGTTTGCGTTGCCCGCCGATGGTCATGGCCAAGGTGGAAGCGTATCGCTGCGTTCCCGATGCGAGATAGGGGAAAACGGAAGCGAAGTCGTAGATCGGCGCCATGGCGACGTGCGAATCTTGGAGCATCAGCGAATAATTCTTGGCATGGCTGTCGGTCGCTCCCAGTAGATAGCTGGCGAGCATGCCATCCGCGAAGATACGGACGTTGGAATCAGCCTCGTGATGGATGTCATGCGCTCGCAGCATCTCTGCATAGGCCTCGGATCTCGGTCCGCCGTGCTCCTCGTATTTTTGGTCTGCGCCGACGCCGAGGGCTTGCGTGAAGTCGATTTGATGCAGTGCGCGCACGGTTCCGTCGGCATTCTGTATGCGGTCGAAGCGCGTGGACACAATCGCCGGCTCTCCGTCGAAGAACCTGAATTCGGTTTCTGCGACGCGCAGCCCTAGGAAATGGGCGATGCGCATGGTGAAGTGCTCGTCGAAGGCTTGGTCGGGCAATGAGGGGATGCCGGGCTTGAGGATATGCGTGGTCAGCGCGTTGCCCGATGCGGCGAACCATTGTCCGTTCTGGAGCAGCAGGGCGGTTTTGCCTTGCTGACCGGCGACGGACCAGTGCTCGTCCTCGTCGGAGGATTGCTCACCGGTTGGCGCGGCCTGCCGAAGGCGCAGTGCGATGGCGGCGTCGTCGAGCGGTATGAGGTCGTAGAGTTCGTTCGGTGGCTGGGGCGTGGTGGTCAGACGCAGCGCGCCCGTCGAATCCAGCCCGATGGCTGTGAGCAGATCAAAGGCACCGGTTGAAGCCGCATGATGCAGTCTTGCCGCATTGGCCCGGGCCGCAGGGGATTCGGGAATCAGCGCTTCGAGGAAGATGGCGGGACGTTCGTCGTCGAAACTCTCCTCCTCTAATGGCATGTCCAAGGACAATGGGGTCGGATTGGCCGACCAGCGATAATCGTCGTCATAGGCGAACGAGACGGTTCCCCTGCTTGAACGATAGAACCTGCCCACATAAGTGTCAGAAAGAAAGGCGAAAAGAGTGTCTTGGAAGGTCATAGCTGTCCATCCTTGCCTGTGACGAATTCGTCGGCGAGTTGGTCGATGGACACGCTTTGCCGCACGTCGAGGGAGAGGCCAAGCAGGTGCAATGCCCTCAAGATTGTGGCGAAACCGGGATTGGGAACCTTGTCGTTCTCGAAGTCGATGAGCCAGCGCCTTGATACTCCAAGTTTCGCCGCGAACGTCCCTTGGCTCAGGCCGAGTGCGCGGCGGCGCTGTTTGACGAGTCGCGCGTATCCCCTCGTTGAATCGACAATCATGTGAACAATTTATCACCAGTTCCCATGTAGTGCAATATATTTCGCTATTGCGAGGATGTGCAATATATTTCTTATGTTTCAATGAGCCGGGTCGCTGACCGCCTCTATCTTGCATTGCAAAGTAGCGTGTGGTATCTTGGTATGCAAGATAGTTGTGCTGGGCGCAATGGTGGAATCGCGGAAGGAGGAAGAGGTGAGGCAAGGAAGAATCCCAACGCAGATGCTGAAAGGCGTCATCGCGGGTTGCGTGCTTGCCGTCATCGCGCAGGGCGAAACCTACGGGTACGAGATTTCGCAACGGCTGAACGGATATGGTTTCGGCGATGTCGCCGAAGGGACGATCTATCCGGTGCTGCTGCGGTTGGAGAAAAGCGGTTGCGTCACTGCCACCTATCGTGCCTCGGAGCTGGGGCCGAAGCGCAAGTACTACGCCATCACCAAGCAGGGACTGGATGAACTCGCGGGCTTCCGCGATGAATTCGGCATGCTGTCCGCCGCGGTGCGGAACCTGTTCGCCGTCGGAGGCGCAGGCAATGGCGCAAAGAAGTCCGAGCAAAGCAAAGGAGCGTCGTCATGAGCAGGGCATCCCGCCGTTTGCGAAAGATCAATAATAAGATGGAATATCGCATCGATCCGGTGGATTTCGACACAATGACCGACATCGAGTGCTACTTGGAGTCCACGAGCCTGACCGACATGCAGCGGCAGGAGGTGCGTCGCGACATCATCGACATGCTCATCGACGGCCGCCGTCGCGGGTGGACTGCGAAGGATGTCATCGGCCGCGACTACCGCGCGTTCTGCGACGACATCGTGTCGGCCATCGCGCCAGCGTCCTTCTGGCTGCGGACGCTGGGTTGGATGAATTCGGCGTTCGGATTCGTGGCGATGATGAGTTGGCTGCTGTTGATAATCGGCGTCATCGATGGATGGAGGAGCGGCATGCTGCCGTACGTCACGGTTCGTGTCGGGATGCTTATCGCCTTTGCAATATACGCCGTGGCGGCGGTGGGCTTGGTCGGGTACATCTCGCGCCATAGCTTCGACATGGTGAAAACCCATCGCAAATTCAGCAGTCGCGATGCGGTGTTCTTGGTGGTGTATGTCCTGGCTCTGGTCTCGGGAACCGCTATGTCGACTTTCGTTACCGTGTCGTTCCGAATGTCGGCGTTCACGCTTGCGGCGATCGCCATCGCCGTCACCGCGCTTGCGGCGTTTCTGGATTATCGCGTCGAATAACGTGCGTTGATGCTAAGGCTGAGCCCCGATGACTTGGAGTCGGCGGTCATACCCGGAGTCATTGAATCTCATGGTGCCAACATGGTTCGTCTGCATCCGTTTCTGCGAACTAGTCATGTTTCTGCCGGAATAAGGGACATGGTCCTACGCAAAAGCACCTTGTGGATTATCCCATATCCCATCGTCATGCCGCAACGGTGAATCTCCTGTAAGTACATTTGGTGGCAGTTTGATCATGTGGCGAGTTTGCGTCGCAATATCTTCGGATAATTCTGTTTGAACGTGCGCCGGTCGCCGCATCTTGTGGTCGGCCTTGTGATAGACGACTGCCTCCTTGGCGAACGCGTAGCTGACGGAGGCCTACAATGCGTTGGTTGGAGACCCTCGACGAAGCACAGTTGCGCATCGCGCGCACGCATCGTGCATCCGCGTCGATGTCAGCCGCCACTTCCGTCGAGGAAGATTTCGCCAATGCGAGAACGTAGTTTTGCTTTGCCGGATGATTCCGTCCCTGGCTCCGCCATGATCCCGTTGCCGTTGCCGTCGGATGGGTTGCGCCCGTCGAACGGATTGCGGCCTGGCGCGATCCGGCATGACGCGGCCGTCCCCGATGGTGCCGTTGCGGCGATCCGCCGAGGTTACGCCCATGGCTGAACGCCTGGAATGTTCCTTGATATCCGGTGAGACGGTCCGCGCCACGGATGTACTGTGAACGGCGGATAAGCGCATCAGGCGCCGCGATCATGGCAATGAGAGGAAACCCCGTTATGGACTGTTCATCACGATCCCAACGTCAGACTCAAGTCGATGCGTCCCCGACATCTTCGACAACTTCGAAAACTTCGACAACTATGACATCTTCAACGAATCCGACGGCCTCGTCGCCACTGCCTGCCCAGACGCCGCCGTGGGGCGCGCTGTGGGTGATGGCCCTGGGTTTGGCCATGATCGTGCTCGACAGCTCGATCGTCAACGTCTCCATCCCCACCATCATCGATGATATCGGCATTAACCTGACCGACGCCCAGTGGGTCACCTCGCTCTACAACATCGTGCTTGCCGCGTTGTTGCTGCCTTTCGGCAAGTTGGGCGACGCCAGGGGACGCAAACTGGTGTTTCAAGTCGGCACCGTGATCTTCGTGGCGAGTTCGACGCTCGCCGCCGCCTCGCAGGGTGCGGGGATGCTGCTTGCCGCCCGTGTGCTGCAGGGCATCGGAGGCGCGATGATCATGCCGAACACCCTGTCCACGGTGTCCGCCCTGTTCCGCGGCAGATACCGTGCCGCGGCGTTCGGCGTCTGGGGTGCGGTGATGAGTTCGGCCGCCGCCCTCGGCCCGCTGCTCGGTGGCGTGTTCACCGAGACTCTGGGATGGCGTTGGATTTTCCTGGTGAACTTGCCGCTGGGTATCGCGGTCTTCGTGTCGGCCGTCTTCCTGGTGCCGCAAACCGGTGGGAACGCCTCGGTCGCCGGCGCCGCGGATGCCGCACGGGATGCCCGATCCCATCGTGTCGGTGTGGATATTCCGGGTGTGGTGCTGTCTGCTCTGACTTCGGCCCTGCTGGTGTTCGGTCTTATTGAAGGCGAGACCTACGGCTGGTGGAAGCAGACCTCAACGCAGTTGAAGCTGGGCGGGTTGAGCTGGAATCGAGACTGGTTGTCGCCGGTGCCGATCTGCCTGATCGCCGGTGCGCTTCTGATGACTGCCTTCATCGTCTTCGAGTCAGCGCGGGGCAAAGCCGGTCGGCCGGTCATGCTGGACATGACCCTGTTTCGCATCAGGACGTTCTCGTGGGGCAATCTGGCGGCTGCGGCCATCGCCGCCGGCGAATTCGCGCTGGTGTTCATGCTGCCGCTGTACCTCATCAACGCCCGTGGGCTCAACACGCTGCAGGCCGGTGCGATGCTGGCCGTGATGGGTCTGGGGTCCATCGTCGCAGGTGCGCAGGCCCATGTCATGGCCGCCAAGCTCACCCCGGCCGGCGTGATTCAACTCGGTCTTGTGATCGAGATCATCGCCGTCGCCCTGGTCGCGGTCCTTATGCCTGTGGGATTGTCGGTGTGGTGGCAGCTTATTCCCATGGCCGCATACGGTCTGGGTCTGGGCTTCGCCTCCGCGCAGCTGACCAGCGTGGTGCTCTCCGAAGTGCCGATCATGCAGTCCGGCGAAGGGTCGGCCACCCAGTCCACGGTTCGACAGCTCGGCACCGCCGTCGGTTCGGCCATCTCCGGCGCGTCGTTGGCCATGGCCGTCAACGGAACATTGCCGGCGCGGCTCGAATCCCTCGGGCTGCCCGCCAAGGTCGGCGACGGTCTGGCCCAGGCGGTCAGCGGTTCGGCGGGTGGAGTGATCGGCGTGTTCCGCAGCGGTGATGGACCGGCGGCCCGGTTCGGCGACGAGGCGCCGAAGATTGCCGATGCGATGACTTCAGGATTCGTCGAAGGAGGTCAGTGGACGCTTCTGGTCGCCGGCATCATGCTGTTCATCGGTTTACTGGCCTCGGTGGCCGTGCGTCGTGCCGCGTCGTCGCACAACGTGCGTTGACGCATGACGGCTACTGTCTTATGGGGAGTGCGGCCGTGCGCGGTCGAACGATATGGTTCACATACCGTCCACCGTACCTGCGGTCGGTTCGCCGGTGGAAGGAACGACGTATCAGACGGCGTGTCATGATCCGATGATGCTGTAGCATATCCTTTTGTGCCTCATCGAGGCACGCACGGCCCCGTAGCTCAGTTGGTTAGAGCGCCGCCCTGTCACGGCGGAGGTCACCGGTTCAAGTCCGGCCGGGGTCGCCACCAAACTCCCGATGCATGTCGGGAGTTTTTTGTTTCCTGCCGTTCTTCGATGCCGTCCGCAAGGACGGTGAAAGTGAATGCATCCGATTCGACACGCCGTCCGCACCGATGCCGGCGTTAAGGGAGGCGCCCGTTTGCAACGGGTGAAATGCATGAGGAAGCGCATCGGCGGAATGTTTGCGACGCATGACGAACCACGGAAAATCCGCGGTGGGAGGTCATGGCGGCTCACTACTATTTTCGCTATCTCGTACGTTACGAAAGTCTTCAAGGAGTAAGCCATGACCACGCTCGCCATCGATATCGGCGGAACCAAGATCGCCGCTGCCGTCTGCGATGCAAACGACAGCATCATCCAGCGTTGGCGCGTCCCCACGCCGATGGACGCCGACGCCATCAACAAGCACATCGCCGAGATCTACCGCGAAGCCATCGCCGCCGGCCACACCGATATCGAGGCCATCGGCATCTCCGCGGCCGGTAATGTGAGCGCGGATCGCAAGACGCTCACCTTCTCCGCCAACATTCCGGCCTGGATCAATTACAATCTGTCCGAGCATGTCGGCGCGATGATCGACCATGCCGTTCCGGTCATTGTCGAAAACGACGCCAACTGCGCCGGCTGGGGCGAATTCGTGCACGGCGCCGGTCAGGGCAGCTCCAACATGGTCGCGCTGACCGTGGGCACCGGCCTCGGCGGCGCCATCGTGCTCAACGGGCAGCTCTACCGTGGCTCCTTCGGCATGGCCGCCGAGCTCGGCCACCTGCCGATGGTCCCGGACGGCGACCACTGCGGCTGCGGCCTGCGCGGCTGCGCCGAACGTTACACCTCGGGCACCTCGCTGGAGAACTTCGCCAAGTCTGCCGTGCGCCGTCGCCCGCAGGATGCCAAGCGCCTCATGGAGCTGTGCGGCGGCGACATCGCCAAGCTGGAAGGCCCGATGGTCTCCCAGGCAGCTCAGGAAGGCGACGTACTCGGCCTGTACGCATTCGGCAAGATCGGTGAATGGCTCGGCCGCACGATGGCCGCCGTTTCCGCCGTGCTCGACCCGGACCTGTTCGTGATCGGCGGCGGCGTGGTGGCCGTCGGCGACATCCTGCTGGAGCCGGCCCGCTACAACTACCAGCGCTTCCTGGAAGGCAGCGCCTACCGCGCTCACGCCAAGATTGTCGCCGCCACCGCCGGCCAGGATGCCGGCCTCATTGGTGCCGCCAACCTGGCTCTGCGCTGACGCAGCCGACCGCAAGGCATTCGGTCTTGCGGTGACGCAGATGGCGGTGCGTCGATAACGCGCACGACGCAGATAGCAACGCGTAAACAATCGCGAACAGTACAGTGCGGTGATTCTCGTTATGGGAATCACCGCACTGTTGTTTTTCTCCCGAAAATGGCGAAACCCAACGTGAGCGAATGGGTCGTTGGGTTTGCCTATAGGTCGCATACCCTTGCTAAAGGTAATGACTATTGGTAACTAAATGGAGGTTGGGTCAGCGATGACCGAATCCCAGACCGAAACCAAGTCCGCGACTGAGTCCGCGACCAAGTCCAAGCCCGGCCAGCTGCCGGTGGATGACGTACGCAGTCTTATAGACGCCTGCTGGAAAGCCAAAACCATCACCGAACTGATACCGGCATTGCCGAAAGGCATGAAGCCGCGCTATGTCCACGTGATCGACGCCGTCTGGCATATCAACGAACCGAACGGGCAAGATACCGGCACCGCGCGCGTGGGCGATGTCAGCGCATTCCTCGGCGTCACCACGCCGAGCATCACCAAGCTCGTCGGCGAAATGGCCGACCTCGGGCTCGTCGTCAAACACGCCGATGCCACCGACCGCCGCGCGGTGACGCTTACGCTCGCCGAACGCGGCTTAGATATCCGCCACATCTATGTGGAGGAATATCACGCGCATTTGAGCCAACTGCTGGGTGGATTGACCTCGGACCAGTGCGAAACCACGGTACGCACCTTGACCGAAGCCTTGCGACTCATGCAGCAGGACGCCAACAACCGGTAACAATCGGAAAACAATCGGTACAACCGGCGGCCAGCCCATCGGCAACACCGAAAACGAACGAATGGAGGGGAGGGCAAATCTTATGAACGATGCAGCAACACAGTCAGCAACGCCAGCAACAACGCGACCAACAACACAGTCAGCAACGCAGCCAACGACACTGCTGTGGCCAGCGCGCTGATTTCTGGATTTTCGGCCGCCGCCGTGAACAATGGGGCGGATGCCGCCGACTCCTATTTCACCGCTTTCCCGCAAAGCATGATGGTGTTCACCGGCATGACGGTGCTTGGCGTGATTCTCGCCGCACTCATGTTCCGCTTCTCCACTCGCCGTCCGCCGGAATTGCGGGAAATCAAATAGTTCGCCTGCCGCGTATCGGTTGGCTTTATGATGGAATCGATATTCCATCACAGGAGAAGCAGGAGGACTATCATGCTTGAGCCACCAGTCACTCCGATTCGCAAGGCCAACGACGGCCTTGAGCTGCCCGCCACCGGATTCGGCACCTATAAGGTTAACGGCCTGACCGGTGTGGACGCCATCAAGTCTGCCATTCATCAGGGCTACCGACTCATCGATTCCGCCTTCAACTATGAGAACGAAGGCGTGGTGGGCCGCGCTATCCGCGAATCCGGTGTGCCGCGTGAAGACATCATCGTCACTTCCAAGCTGCCTGCCCGCCACCACGCCCATGACGAGGCGCTGCTCACCATCGAGGAGAGCGTGTGCCGCATGGGACTCGACTACATCGACCTCTACCTGATTCACTGGCCGAACCCGAGCCAAGGTCAGTTCGTCGAGGCATGGGAGGCGCTGGTCGAAGCCCGTGAACGTGGGCTGGTCAAGCATATCGGCGTTAGCAACTTCCTGCCCGGTCACATTGATTTGCTTATTCGCGATACGGGCGTGACCCCTGCCGTCAACCAGGTCGAGCTGCATCCGTACTTCCAGCAGCACGAACAGCTGGCCTACGACAACGCGCATGGCATCATCACTGAGGCGTGGAGCCCGCTGGGCCGTGCCAACCAGATGCTGCGCGATCCGGACTTGAAGCGTATCGCCGCCAAGCACGGTATTTCTGTGGTGCAGACCATTCTGCGTTGGCATCTTCAGTATGGCGATGTGGCCATCCCGAAGTCCCTGAACCCGGAGCGTCAGCGCCAGAACCTCGATCTGACCGCCTTTGAGCTGGATGAGCAGGACATGGCCGACATCGCCGCGATGGATAATCCCGAAGGCTACACCTTCGGCCAGAATCCCCACTGGCACGAAGAGGCCTGATGCAACGCCCCATTATGACATCGCGCTCGTTCCTGCGCACGCCGTCCGAACCAGCCGAGCCTAGCGACGAGGCAGCCATGCAGGACCTCGTGGACACGTTGGAGGCCAACCGTTCGCGCTGCGTGGGAATGGCCGCCAATATGATCGGCGTGGGCAAGCGCATCATAGCCTTCGTGGACGAGGACCTTGGCGGTCGCGTCACAGTGATGCTCAATCCCGTAATCACCGCTTCGGATGGTGCCTTCGACACCCAGGAAGGATGCCTGTCTTTGGCCGGCGAACGACGCACGCTGCGTTACCGTCGTATCGAGGTCAATTACGAAGACCGTCGTTTCCGAGCGCGTCACGCCACGTTCACTGGATGGACCGCGCAGATCATCCAACATGAGGTCGACCACTGCAACGGCATTATCATCTAGCTGTCTGACTGAATCCGGCTGACGAATTTGTCGCAACCGGTGGCCGGTCGTCCTCATCATGGCGGCAGACCACTTGTCGTATTGGCAGGCGTCGTTCGAAGCGTCAGCGTGTTTGGCAAGGGTCGGATACGCCTCGATCGTCGACTGTGGATGACACGCCGTAGAGCCTGTGGATGGTGGATAACCTCGTGCATGAGGTGCGTCGAACCGGCGGTTATCCACCTATCGATGGCATGGTTATGCACAATCGGCATCCCTTGGAATCATTGGATTTCCACATATCCACAAGTTTGTTTCAACGGGTTGCGGCGGGGCGGAGGCTTCCGTACAGTGTGTCTCACGGCGGGCGATGCGGCCTGCCGTCCACACTTGACCGGAAGGATCGACCATGACCGAAGCCACTGCCGCCGTTGAAGATTCCGGAGCACCGGCAATCCTGGATACCAAGGATGTCGTTGATATGTTCAAGCAATGCAATCTTGCCGTGTATGCCGAGGCGCGGCGTGAGTTTTACCGTGAAGTCAGTTTGAACCCATTCAAGCCACATCCCGAGGGTCTGCTCCGGATGATCGAGTGGCAGTTTTGGGATTGGTTTTCCTTTGATTGCTCGATCAGCGACATCGGTCTGACCGGAGATGAAGGCTCGGATATGCGCGTCGAGCTGGTGCATAACAAAGATAACGGCATCTCACCGTTCCGGGCTATGGCGGAATACATGTACGCCGTCGACCCGCAGGTGGGGGAACGGAAGCTGCAGGATTTCCGGGATATTGATGACACCAATTTCGCCTCGATGTTTTGGCTCAAGGATGCCAGTGCGGTGAAGGGGATAATGACGGTCGAGGACCTCATTAATGGTGGTGTTTATGATTTAGCAAGCCCGCAAGCTGCAGAATATGACGGCGCACGTGGCGGCCTAATCGTCAACCGCATTGCCCGTGTGCGAGGCAAGTGGCAGGGTTGCGCGATTCCTATCTATGAGGCTCACCGGCCAGATGACCTCAAGACGGGCGAGGCCATAGCGCGAAGTTTCCGCCAAAGCGGATACCGGCCCGACTTTCCCGGTTTGGTCAGATTCTTCTACGGACGGGCCAAGGATACCGGACTGGATTGGGAGGAGACGGTTGCCGCCCGGAAGGCCGGCATACTGAATCAGCTGATTGAGCAGGCGCGCGATTGATGGGGCTTTCGCGAGGCTGCCGTCCTGAGTTGTAGTCTCTGTTTTTTTTTGGGGGGGGGGCTTGGGCCGTCGGTGTGTGCTGGCGGCCCTGGAGCATGTTTTCAGCGCTTCTGACCGGGATGAAGACCGCGGTCTCGGATGAAGAAGGATGCCACCAGACAGATGATGCACACGATGGCCACCATGCGGAAAATGCGGAAGTCAAGCATTGGCTGTTCCAGCCGCATCTGGCGCCAGATGAACAGTGTCAGGGCGATTACGCCAATGGCTAGAGATACCAGCACGTCCATGCTGCCCCAGCCGTTTCCGCCGGCAGTGGAGAAGCCGAAGAGCACACCGCCGAAACCGAAGGTCGAAAGTACCACGGACAGCACGTCGATATGCGGGTGGGTCGGCTCGCCCACGTTGTGCACCGTGAAGCAGGCGGCCGCGATCACGCCGCCGGCGATTGCCACCAGCAGCGCGAACATCCAACGCCAGCTCAGCCATTCGACCAGCAGACCGGAGATGGTGGGGCCCAGTGCCGGAGCAAAGGCGATGACCATGCCGAACATGCTCATCGCCTGTCCGCGGCGCTCGGGCGGATAGACGCGGAACAGCACGGTCTGCAGCAGGGTCATGAGCACGCCGGCGCCGCAGGCCTGGATGATGCGGCCTGCGAGCAGTAGCGCGAAACTGGGGGCCAGGGCGCAGGCGAGTGAGCCGGCGAAGAACATGCTCATCGCCGTAAAGAAACAGCTGGCGTGTGGTGAAGGTCTCGGTGAGGAATGCGGTGACCGGAATCATGATGCCGTTGGTGAGCATGAATCCGGTGGTCAGCCATTGCACGGTGCTGCTGGGCACGTTGAACTCGCGCATCAGGGTGGGCGGCGCGTACAACATCATACGGGAGTGGTCGTTTGTTATCCGTTCCTGCGACCGGGGTCGTGCTACACTTTGGCGAGTTGACTACTCTGCAATCGCGGTAGGTCATCGTGGGGCCGTAGCTCAGTCGGTTAGAGCATGCGACTCATAATCGCCCGGTCCAGGGTTCAAGCCCCTGCGGCCCCACTCTTTTCCGACAGCACAACGTATTCCCCGTCCATATAGGCGCGTATAATCCGTAAGGTTCCGGTTCACGTCTGCCATAGGGGCATGACGACCCGGGTCCCCCGAATCCATAGGAGACGCAAAATGCAGCAGGGTATCCATCCTGATTACCACCCCGTTGAGGTGACGTGCTCGTGCGGCAACACCTTCGTGACCCGCACTGCCGGCAAGGAAGATCACATGTTCGTTGACGTGTGCTCTCAGTGCCACCCGTTCTACACCGGCAAGCAGAAGATTCTCGACACCGGTGGCCGCGTTGCTCGCTTCGAGAAGCGCTACGGCAAGAAGAGCAAGTAGCATACTTCACGCCAGTCCTATTCGGCCCGGCATGCTTCGGCATGCCCGCCCGAGGACTGGCGTTTTTGTATTCTTTTGACCTGATTACAACACAACCAGAAAGCGTGTCATGGCAGACGAACAGTTCCCCGCGGCGGCGACCGCACTTGAGGAGTACCAGTCCATCGAAGAGCAGATGGCGAGCCCCGAAGTCGTGTCCAATCCGGACAAGCTGCGCAAACTAGGCCGTCGTCATGCCGAGCTAGGTGCCATTGTGGGAGCCTACAAAGCTTGGTTGCAATTGAAGGATGACTTGGAAGCCGCTCAGGAGATGGCCGGCGAGGATGCCGACTTCGCCGAGGAAGCTAAGCGTCTCGAATCCGAACTGCCGGGCGCGGAAGAAAAGCTGCGCACCGCGCTTATTCCGCGCGATCCGGATGATGCGCGAGACACCATTATGGAAATCAAGGCCGGCACCGGCGGCGAGGAAGCTGCACTGTTTGCCGGTGATTTGCTGCGTATGTACACCCGCTACGCCGAGAAGCGCGGCTGGAGCGTGAACATTCAGTCCGAGAACACCACCGAGCTCGGCGGCGTCAAGGACGTGCAGATTGCCATCCGGGCCAAGGGCACGCCTGCTCCCGAGGACGGCGTGTGGTCTTCGATGAAATACGAGGGCGGCGTGCACCGCGTGCAGCGCATTCCTGTCACCGAATCGCAGGGGCGCATCCAGACTTCTGCGGCCGGTGTGATTGTTTTCCCCGAAGCCGACGAGGATGATGACGAAATTGAGATTGATCCGAAAGACCTGAAGATTGATATCTTCATGAGCTCCGGTCCTGGCGGACAGTCCGTGAACACCACGTATTCCGCCGTGCGCATGACCCACCTGCCTACCGGCATCACGGTGAACATGCAGGACGAGAAGTCGCAGATTCAGAACCGTGCCTCCGCCCTGCGCGTGCTGAAGTCCCGACTACTGGCCATGAAGCACGAGCAGGAGGCCGCTGAGGCGGCTGATATGCGCCACTCGCAGGTACGCTCGTTGGATCGCTCCGAGCGTATCCGTACCTACAACTTCCCGGAGAACCGCATCGTCGATCATCGTACGAATTACAAGGCATACAACCTGGATGCCGTGCTTGACGGCGACCTGCAGGCCGTAATCGACTCCGACATCCAAGCCGACGAAGCCGACCGTCTGGCCAATCAGAAGTGATAGTAGCGTGAGCGGGTTTGGCCGGTAGATACAATGCTCGACACACTCTAGGCCGTTCGGTCAAGCCTACGGTCGAGCATCGCATTTACCGGCCGAACCCTTACATTATGTGATAATTAAGGCACCGGAAGATAGGGATGTGATGGCTGCTGCCGATGTGATTCGTGATGCCGCCGTGCAATTGCGTGAGGCTGGCATTGAGACGCCTGAGCATGATGCCAAACTGCTCCTTGCCGAGGCGGCAGGTGTTGAGTTGCGCGATGTCGACAAAGCTCTGTTGATGGGGGAGGAGCTTGGCACAGCCGAACAGCTTGCCCGCTTCCAATCCATGCTTGCCCGCCGTGCCAAGCGCGAGCCGCTGCAATACATCACCGGTCATGCGCCGTTCCGCTATCTCGACCTGAAGGTCGGCCCTGGCGTGTTCATTCCGCGTCCGGAAACTGAAACCGTGGTGCAGGCCGGTCTTGACTGGCTGACAAGAAACGGCATGATCCATCCTCGTGTGGTCGATCTGTGCGCCGGCTCCGGCGCGATTGGGCTGTCCGTTGTCAGCGAGGTGCCCGGCAGCCAGGTGTGGGCGGTGGAGCTGTCGCCGAACACCGCCGAATGGACGCGAAGGAATCTGTCGGAAACCGCGAAAAAGTACCCATCCATTGCCTCGAATTACCATCTGGAAATCGCGGATGCCACGTCCTTCGCCACATTGGCCCAATTGGACGGCACCGTCGATATCGTCATCACCAATCCCCCCTACGTGCCGCAGACCGATATTCCCGAGCAGCCGGAAGTGCGTGATTGGGATCCGGAATTGGCTTTGTATGGCGGCTCGATGGACGGTACGTTGATTCCCGAGCGCATTATCGAGCGGGCCTGCCGTCTTCTCAAGCCTGGGGGCGCGCTTGTCATGGAACATGACGTGACCCAGGGGGATCGTCTCGTGGCCTTTGCCAGGGCCACCGGATTCGCTGCCGCATCGACCGGCCAGGACTGGACGGGTCGCGACCGCTACCTGTTTGCGGTTTCCTAAGCCTCACGAATCCCACATTTCCTTGGGCTTGCATTCTCGTTCCCGTAATTGCGCTGTCTCATAATAAGAACAATTTATTGCGGCTTCAAAGCGGGTCTGGTTATAACAGTCCGCGACAAACATCGAATGAGAGAGACGTAGATGACGGCCACAAGCCGTGTGATGCAGTTCTGTGGTATGTGAATTATGCGAACGGAACGTCTCACGCGCATATCCCGCGCGTTGATTGACTGATGAACGATGTTGCAATATCCCAAGGAAGAAGGAAGAGGATGAACGTGAAGTTCTCCACTAAGTTCATTGCGGCCAGCGCGGCCGCAGTTATGGCGTTGTCCCTTGCTGGATGCTCCGGCGGCAGCATGGATGACTCCTCCAGCTCCAGCGCCAAGGCATCCGGTGATACCATCACCATCGGCACCGTGACCACCAACTCCGGTACTGCTGCCGCTTACGGCGAGGCCGAGGTCAAGGGCTTCGAGCTGGCCGTTTCCGAGATCAACGCCAAGGGCGGCATCAACGGCAAGAAGGTCAAGCTCGAGTCCATGGATGACAAGGGCGACGCCACCGAGGCGTCCAACGCCTACAACAAGCTTGTTGGCGACAACAACGTGCTCGCCGTGGCCGGTCCGACCATCTCCGCCACCACCGCAGCCGTGGCTCCGCTGGCCGACCAGTCCAAGCTGGTCACCATCGCCCCGGCCGCCACCTCCGATTCCATCGAAACCGGCAACTACCTGTTCCGCACCTGCTTCAAGGACTCCTACCAGGGTGAGGTCGCCGCCCGCTTCGCGGCCGAGAACCTGAAGGTCAAGAAGGTCGCCGTGCTCTACGGTACCGGTGATCCGTACTCCTCCGGCGTGGGTGAGGCTTTCGCCAAGGCCGCCGAGAAGCTTGGTCTTGAAGTGGTGGACAAGGAAAGCTCCTCCTCCGCCGACGACACCGAGTACTCCGCTCAGCTGCAGAAGATCCAGGCCTCCGGTGCTGAGCTGCTTTACGCTCCGTACTACTACTCCGTGGCTGGTCCGTACATCATCCCGCAAGCTCGTTCCGTGGGCTTCGATGGCTACGTGATGGGCCCTGACGGCTACGACGGCCTCAAGCTCACCGGTGACAAGGCCCAGTACAACAAGACCTACTACACCACCCACTACTCCGCCGACGACAACACCAATTCCAAGGTGCAGGACTTCATCAAGTCCTACAAGTCCAAGAACAACGCCGAGCCGAACACTTTCGCCGCTCTGGGCTACGACACGATCTACATGATCAAGCAGGCCATCGAAAAGGCCGGCAAGAACGCCACCCGTGAGGATGTGCGCAACGCCGTGGCCGGCATGACCTTCGACGGTGTGACCGGTAAGTTCACGATGGACAAGTCCGGCTCCCCGACCAAGTCCGTCATCGTGCTTGAGATGAAGGACGGCAAGCCTGTCTACAACACCACCGTGCAGCCCAAGTGAATCACCGCTGCATGATTCCAATCCATGCGCTCTAGTATGAGCGCGCGATATAGGAGAGTGGCCGGTTTCCCGGCCCTCTCCCTTTCGTGTTTTCATGGCGCATCATCAGACATTCAATAAACGCATTCAACACACAATGAGATTTAGAAAGGGGGAGCAGTGATGGATCAGATCATCATGTTTGTCAGCCAGCTATTCAATGGCCTGAAAATCGGTAGCGTGTATGCGCTTGTGGCATTGGGCTACACCATGGTCTACGGCATCATCCGCCTGATCAACTTCGCCCACGGCGATTTCATCATGGTCGGCGCATATGTGCTGATGCTCACCATTCCCGCCATCGTCGCCATGGGCCTGCCCGCCTGGGTGGCGGTCATTCCCGCCATCCTGGTGTGCGTGGCCGTCGGCGTCATCGTCGAAAAAGCCGCATACAAGCCGGTGCGCGAGAAGGGCAATTCCATGACCGCCCTGATCACCGCCATCGCCATGTCCCTGCTGCTGGAGAACGGCTCTCAGGCCATCTTCGGTGCCGACTTCCAGACAGTCCCGACCATTTTCCACCTGCCGTCCATTGCCTTCGGCAAGCTCAAGCTTTCCGGAGACACACTGCTGACCATCGTCATCGGCCTGGTCATCATGGTGGGCCTGCAGCTGTTCGTCAAGTTCACCAAGCAGGGCAAGGCCATGCGCGCCGTCTCCGAGGACAAGGAGGCCGCCGTGCTCATGGGCGTCAACGTCAACTCCACCATCGCCCTGACCTTCGCCATCGGTTCCGGTCTGGCTGCAGTCGCCTCGCTGATGTACTGCGCCGCCTACCCGCAGGTGTCGCCTATGATGGGTGCCATGTTGGGCTTGAAGGCATTCGTCGCCGCAGTCCTTGGTGGCATCGGCTCCATCCCGGGCGCCATGATCGGTGGTCTTGCCATCGGCCTGATCGAGAGTCTGACCAAGGCATATATCGGCACTGTCACCGGAGGCCTCATCACCTCGGCATTCTCCGATGCCATCGTGTTCGCCATCCTGATCATCGTGCTGCTCGTCAAGCCGTCCGGCATTATGGGCAAGAACGAAGGGGAGAAGGTCTGATCGTATGAAGAAGACAATGCTTTCCACCACACAATCCTATGTGGTGTGCTTCCTAGGCATCCTTGCCACGTTCGGCATCGTGATGGCTCTGTGCGAATCCGGTCTGGCCGATTCCTATATCAAGGGCATCATGATGACCGCATGCATCGCCATCATCATGACCACGTCCCTGAACCTCACCATCGGTGTGCTTGGCCAGCTGACGCTGGGTTGCTGCGGCTTTGAGGCCATCGGCGCCTATGTAGCCGCACTGGCATCCAAGTACATGGTTGCGGCCGGCATCGGCGTTGACCCCACCGCAAGGTTCCTGATTACCACGCTGATCGGCGGCATTGTGGCGTGTGTGTTCGGCATCCTGATTGGTATCCCGGCACTGCGACTGCATGGCGATTACTTGGCCATCATCACGCTGGGCTTCGGTGAGATCATTCGTGTGATCATCCAAAACCTCAAGGTTGCCGGCGGCATGGGCCTTGACAAGGGTGCCGCGGGACAGGCCCTGATCGGCATCGAACGCACCGCCAACCTGTACGTCGTGTTCTGGATCATGGTGGTCACCGTGGTCGTGCTCTTCATGTTCGGCCGTTCCCGTTACGGACGCGCCGTCAAGGCCATTCGCGACGACGAGATCGCTGCGGGCGCTTCCGGACTCAACACCACGTACCTCAAGGTGCTTGTCTTCGCGATTTCCGCATTCTTTGCAGGCATTGCAGGTGGCATCTTCGCCCAGTACATCGGTTCGTTGAACCCCACCATGGCCGGCTGGCTCAACTCCATCAACTACGTGATCATGGTGGTGTTCGGCGGCATGGGTTCGCTCACCGGCTCGATCGTCTCCGCCATCGGCCTGACCATCCTGCCCGAGCTGCTGCGTGCCTTCGCTGACTACCGTATGCTCGCCTACTCGGTGGTGCTGGTGCTTGTCATGATCTTCCGCCCGCAGGGCATCTTTGGTTCATGGGAGTTCTCGCTGCCCAAGCTCATCAACCGGCTGCTGCTTCGCGGAAACGGCAAGAACGACAGGGCTGCTGATAAGTCCGATAAAGCCGTCAACGAACCGGCCGATGCAACCGAGAAGGAGGCTGCACGATGAGCAACGATACCCAGCCCATCCTCAAAGCCGAACATCTCGGCATCACCTTCGGTGGTCTGAAGGCCGTATCCGACTTCAACATGACCATCAACAAAGGCGAACTCGTCGGTCTGATCGGCCCCAACGGTGCCGGCAAGACCACGGTGTTCAACCTGCTGACCGGCGTGTACAAGCCCACCGAGGGCGATTTCTGGCTGGATGGCGAACACATGAACGGCAAGAAGACCTATCAGGTGGTTCGTGCCGGCATCGCCAGAACCTTCCAGAACATCCGCCTGTTCAAGCAGCTCACCGTTGAGGAGAATGTGCTCGTCGCCTTTGACGAATCGTTCTCCTACCATATGGGCGGCGCCATCTTCCGCACCCCGGGCTTCTGGAAGCAGGAGCATGAGATGCATGAGAAGGCCATCGACCTGCTGCGCATTTTCAACCTCGAAGGCTTGGCGGCCACGCAAGCGGCCAACCTGCCATACGGCCAGCAGCGCAAGCTGGAGATCGCGCGCGCTTTGGCCACCGGCATGAAGCTGCTGTTGCTCGACGAGCCGGCCGCAGGCATGAACCCCACGGAAACCGAGGATCTGCTGCACTGCATCAATACGATCCGTGATCGTTTCGGCATCGCCATCCTGCTCATCGAACATGACATGAGCTTGGTGATGAGTGTTTGCCAGCGCATTCAGGTGCTTGATTACGGTCGTACCATCGCATCCGGTACGCCGGAGCAGATCGCCAACAACCCGCAGGTCATCTCGGCCTATCTGGGTAGCGACAGCAATGATGATGTGGATGGCGACTCGACCGCCAAGGTCGAGCCGGAGCCAAGCATCGCCAAGACGATTCAAGAAGAGGGGGCACGCTGATGCTGGAAATCAAGGATCTGTGTGTCTCGTACGGCGCCATCGACGCGGTCAAAGGCATCAGTCTGAAGGTGGACGACGGTGAGATCGTCTCCCTGATCGGAGCCAACGGTGCCGGTAAAACGACCACCTTGCACACCATCACCGGCCTGGTGCCGGCCAAGTCCGGCAGCATCACCTATGACGGTCATGACCTGCTTAAGACGCATGCGAACAAGATCGTCACCCTGGGCATGGCCCACGTGCCGGAAGGCCGCCATGTGTTCACCCGCATGAGTGTGCAGGAGAACCTGGAGATGGGTGCGTTCAGCCTCAAGGACCAGTCGAATCTCGGCAAGGATCTTGAGATGGTGTTCGACTACTTCCCGCGTCTGAAGGAACGTCGCCGCCAGCTGGCCGGCACGCTCTCCGGCGGTGAGCAGCAGATGGTGGCCATGGGCCGCGCCCTGATGAGCCATCCGAAGACGATTCTGATGGATGAGCCGTCGATGGGTCTTTCGCCTCTGCTTGTCAAGGAGATTTTCGACATCATCGTCACTCTGCGCAAGAGCGGCATCACCGTGCTGCTGGTCGAACAGAACGCGAAGATGGCCCTATCCATTGCCGATCGCGCTTACGTGCTCGAAACCGGCAAGATCACGATGGAAGGCAAGGCCTCGGATCTGCTGCACGACGAGAAGGTGCGCAAGGCATACCTCGGCGCGTGACGCATAGTCTGGCACAGGTTGCTTTCGAATTGATGGTGACCGGGTTTCGCCCGGGACGGTGCATGCCGTTCGGAACGAAACCCGGTCATCGTCGTTGTGCAAGTCGGGGCACAATGGTGCAATGATAGATTGTGATGAATCAGGTGAACGGAGACGGTATGAGCGCAACGCGGAAGGTCACGGATGAGTCGTTGGCTCAGGCCGCACGCATCATTCATGATGGCGGACTGATCGTCATTCCCACCGATACCGTGTATGGCGTAGCCTGTGATCCGCGCAATGCGGCTGCCATCGCCCGCATCTACGAACTCAAGCGGCGTCCCCGATACAAGGCATTGCAGGTTCTGCTTGATTCCACTGACCAACTTGACGAGCTCGGACTCGAACTACCTTCGCCGCTGAACCGTCTTTCTGCCGCCTTCCTGCCGGGGGCGTTTTCGCCGATTGCCGTCGCGCGCCCCGATTGCACGTTGGAGACGTTGGCCGACACCGCGGAAGGCAGGCCCGGCACGCAAGGCATTCGCATCCCCAACTCGGCGCTCTGCCTTGAGATTCTTCGTGCTACTGGTCCTCTGGCCGCTTCAAGCGCCAATCGCTCCGGCGATGAAAGCGCGCAGACCGTGGACGAGGCCGTGGAAGCGTTCGGGAACCAGATTGGTTTGTATCTGGATGGCGGGCCCACACAAGGCCATATATCTAGCACCGTGGTGAAAGCGGATCCGTATGCGAGAGACGGCATTGAGATTCTTCGTGAGGGAGTCATTCCCCAATCCATGATTCGCAAAGCCCTCCACCTCAATGGCGGGGGATTAGGCGCATGAGGATTTACTTACTGGTCGCGGCCATCGCGGGTGGCGTCACCTGGCTGGTGACTCCGCTGATTCGCCACGTGGCCATCGAGATCGGCGCGGTTGGCGAAGTGCGCGCCCGCGATGTGCATACCATTCCCACTCCGCGTATGGGCGGCCTTGGCATGCTGATTGGATTTACCGTGGCCACCATCTTTGCCAGCAGAACGCCGTTCCTTGCGGGTCTGTTCCAAGGCAATTACCAGATGTGGGTGATTCTTGCCGGCGGCATTATGATCAGTCTGCTGGGCATGGCCGATGATTTGTGGGATCTTGACTGGATGTTGAAGCTCGCCGGTCAGCTGCTGATTTCCGTTTTCGTGGCCTGGGGTGGTTTGCAGATTATTTCGCTGCCGCTGGGAGGCTCTCTGATCACCGCATCCCCGAGCCTGTCCATGGCAATTACGGCATTCCTTATTGTCGCTTCGATCAACGCGGTCAATTTCGTGGACGGTCTTGACGGACTGGCTTCGGGCATCGTGGCCATCGGCGGCATCGCGTTCGCCATCTATTCGTACATCATCGCCCGATACTCGCCCAGTTACGCCTCGCTGGCCACGCTGATCGACGTGATGATGGTGGGCATCTGTGTGGGCTTTATCCTGCATAACTGGCATCCGGCGAAATTGTTCATGGGTGATTCCGGCTCGATGCTGCTCGGCTATCTCATCACCTGCGCCTCAATCGTCATGACCGGCCGTCTTGATCCGGCATCGATTCACGCCAGTATCTATCTGCCGGTATTCATGCCGATTCTGTTGCCGATTCTGGTGCTGTTCCTGCCGGTGCTCGACATGTGCCTGGCGATTGTGCGGCGTCTGGCCAAGGGGCAGTCGCCGATGCATCCGGACCGTATGCACCTGCATCATCGCATGCTGCGCATCGGCCATTCGGTTCGTGGAGCCGTGCTGATTCTTTGGGGTTGGGCGGCGTTGATCGCGTTTGGGTCGTTGACCATTCTTTTCTTCAAGGCGCAGCACGTTGCCTTTGGTATGGCGATTGCCGTGGTCGTACTGACCATCGCCACCATGTACCCGTATCTGAAGCATCGTATTCCGGAGATACAGGAAGAGAACGCTACGTTGGAAGCGGCGCGCCACAACGCGCAGCATGCCACGGCAGTGCATGACGACGTAACCCCAGAAAATACGCGTTCCGGAAGCGAATCGCTGCCGGTTGCCGGCGCTGATTCGAGCGGACAGGAAAACCCTTCCTGATAGCAGTCCGCACGCGTTGAGCCATATGTGATTGGACGGTTCTCACACGTGTGTCGTGAAGGTCAGCGCATTTTCATATAGTGTTTACATGGCTACAAACCTTGATGAATTAAACGCCCAGTCGGCGTATGCCCCCCTTCCCCCGATTTTCGCCAAGCTCGGCCTTGCCTATGATGATGTGTTGCTGCTGCCGAACGAGACGGATGTCATTCCTTCCGAAGTGGACACCAGCACCCATCTGACCCGCAATATCACGATGAAGGCCCCGGTGCTCTCCGCCGCCATGGATACCGTGACCGAGTCCGAGATGGCCATCGCCATGGCTCGTAACGGTGGTATCGGCGTGCTGCACCGCAACCTGTCCATCGACGATCAGGCTGCTCAGGTCGATGTGGTCAAGCGCTCTGAGTCCGGTATGATTACCGATCCGCTGACCGTCAACCCTGAGGTCACTTTGGCTGATCTCGACAAGCTGTGCGGCAAGTTCCACATCTCCGGTCTGCCGGTGGTGGACAAGGACAACAAGCTCGTCGGCATCATCACCAACCGTGATATGCGTTTCATCGCCTCCGAGGATTACGACACCCTGAAGGTCAAGGATGTCATGACCAAGGAGAACCTGGTCACCGGTCCGTCCAACATCTCCAAGGACGACGCCCACCGCCTGCTCGCCCAGCACAAGGTTGAGAAGCTGCCGCTGGTTGATGCGGAAGGTCATCTGACTGGTCTGATCACGGTCAAGGACTTCGTCAAGACCGAACAGTACCCGGACGCCACCAAGGACGAGCAGGGTCGCCTGCGCGTGGCCGCCGGCGTTGGCTTCCTCGGCGACGCATGGCAGCGTGCCTCCGCCCTGATGGAGGCCGGCGTGGATGTGCTCGTGGTCGACACCGCCAACGGTGAGGCCCGCCTGGCACTCGACATGATCTCCCGCCTGAAGCACGATTCCGCCTTCGATGGCGTGCAGATCATCGGCGGCAACGTCGGCACCCGTTCCGGTGCCCAGGCCATGATCGAGGCCGGTGCCGATGCCGTCAAGGTCGGTATTGGTCCTGGCTCCATCTGCACCACCCGTATCGTTGCCGGTGTTGGCGTTCCGCAGCTCACCGCCGTGTACGAGGCCGCCCAGGCCTGCCGTGCCGCTGGCGTGCCCTGCATCGCCGACGGTGGCATTCACTACTCCGGTGACATCGCCAAGGCCCTTGTGGCTGGCGCCTCCTCCGTGATGCTCGGCGGCACGCTCGCTGGCTGTGAGGAAGCCCCGGGCGAGAAGGTGCTCCTGCACGGCAAGCAGTACAAGCTGTACCGCGGCATGGGATCCCTTGGCGCCATGGCTCCGCGCGGCAAGAAGTCCTACTCCAAGGACCGCTACTTCCAGGCCGACGTGACCTCCAGCGACAAGGTCGTGCCGGAAGGTGTGGAAGGCGAAGTGCCGTACCGCGGCCCGCTCAACGCTGTGCTCTACCAGATGCTCGGCGGCCTGCACCAGTCCATGTTCTACATTGGCGCACACAACATCGCCGAAATGCCGGAACGTGGCAAGTTCATCCGCATCACCGACGCCGGCCTGCGTGAATCGCACCCGCACGACATCGTGATGACCGCGGAAGCACCGAACTACTCCGGCTTCCACAACAACTGATCGGTTGATGCCCGCTAGCTTGCGCTAGTTAGGGGTTGATTCCTTGTGAAAAGGGTCTGCTTATGCAGGCCCTTTTCGCGTATGTGGCTCGAGATAGCTTGTATGCGCTGGGGTATAGTCTGAACTGTTCTGCATAAGCGATGACCAGCGAAGAAAAGAGGCACACCATGGTCGACAGCCATGACGCGGAAACGTACAGCGCGAAGGACTCGCGCCTGATTTGGATCGATTGCGAGATGACCGGACTTGACATCTTCGGCGGCGACGAACTCGTCGAGGTGTCCGTGGTTCCCACCGACTTTGACCTGAATGTGCTGGACGAGGGCGTGGATTACGTCATCAAGCCGTCCGAGAAGGCCGTGAACCACATGAACGATTTCGTGCGCCAGATGCACACCCGTTCCGGCCTGATCAACGAGTGGGAGAATGGCCTGAGCCTGGCCGAGGCCGAGCAGAAGGTCACCGAATACGTGCTGCGCTTCACGCCGGAAGGCGTGCGCCCGCTGCTGGCCGGCAACACCATTGGATCCGACAAGAAGTTCCTCGACCACTATATGCCGGACCTCATGAGTCACCTGCACTACCGCAGCGTGGACGTGAGCACCCTGAAGGAGCTCGCCCGCCGCTGGTACCCGGCCGTCTACGAGAACCGCCCGCCGAAGAATGGCGGTCACCGTGCTCTCGCCGACATCATCGAATCTTTGGATGAGCTGCGTTACTACCGCAAGGCCTTCATGGCTCCGGCCCCCGGCCCGGACGAGGCCGCAGCCAAGGCCATCTCTGCCGACATCGTCTCCACCAGCATCCTCAATAAGTAGTCCGCCGTACTTGGCTCCCCTCTCTGAGGGGAGCTGTCGAACGAAGTGAGACTGAGGGGAGTCACGGATGGGTATGACTCCCCTCAGTCAGCTCCGCTCAAAGAGTGGAGCCTAGAGAGGTTGATATGCGCCAAACCGAAGCCCTGGCCATTCTGAACGCCGGCGCGAACGTGTTCCTGACCGGTGCGCCCGGTGCCGGTAAGACCTACGTGCTCAACGAGTTCATCCGGCAGGCGCGTGCCGACGGGGCGAGCGTGGCCGTCACTGCGTCCACAGGCATAGCCTCCACGCATATCAATGGCCAGACTATTCACTCATGGAGTGGTGTGGGTGTGGCGACAAGTCTGACCTCCAGTCTGCTCAAGCTCATCAAATCCCGCCGCAAACGCAAGATTCAGGCCACGGATATTCTCGTCATTGACGAGGTCTCCATGCTGCACGCCTGGCTGTTTGACATGGTTGACCAAGTCTGCCGCGAGGTCCGTCGCGATCCACGGCCGTTCGGCGGCATCCAGGTCGTGCTGTCCGGAGATTTGTTTCAGCTGCCTCCGGTCTCGGTATCCGGCCGCAACCGCGACCTCATCGAACCCACACCGGAATTCATCGCCAGCCGTGAACGGTATGCCCGTGCCGGTCTTAATCCGGAAGGCTTTATCACCGAATCGCTGGTGTGGCAGGAACTCAACCCGGTGATCTGCTACCTCACCGAGCAGCATCGTCAAGACACCGGTGAGCTTCTGACCGTGCTTACTGACATTCGCGAAGGCGACGTGACCCAGTCCGACCGTGACGCACTCGTCACGCGTTTGGGCAAGCTGCCCGAGCCCGGCCAAGTGGCCGTCCATCTCTTCCCCGTGAACCGTCAGGCCGACAATCTCAACGACATGCGGCTGAACCAGATCATGCTCGAGCCTCATGAGTTCCATGCCGAAACCGCAGGACCGGCCAATCTGGTCGATCGGCTCAAGAAGAACATGCTCGCCCCCGAGCGGCTCGTGCTCAAGAAAGGCGCGGCCGTCATGGCTCTGCGCAATGACCCCGACCGCCAGTATGTCAATGGTTCGCTCGGCACCGTGCGCGGTTTTGCGCAGGAGAACAAAGGCGGTTGGCCGATTGTGGAATTCGAGAACGGCAATATCGTCACCATGAAACAGGCCAAGTGGGAGATGATGGATGGCGAGACGGTGCTCGCTTCCGTGGCTCAGGTGCCGTTGCGCTGCGCGTGGGGCATCACCATCCACAAGTCACAGGGTATGACGCTCGATCGCGCGGTTATGGACTTGAAGAGGACCTTCGCGCCGGGCATGGGATATGTGGCGCTCTCCCGAGTTGAATCATTGGGCGGACTGTATTTGGCTGGTGTCAACGAGCGCATGTTCCTTGTCTCACCCGATGCCGTGGTGCTTGACGGCGACCTGCGCGAGGCCTCGGCCTCGGCCTCCGACCAGTTGGCCGATGAAGGCGCAGGCGCATTCAAACCCACCGAGCCAGACGAATTCGCCGCCGATCCCAATGACGAATTCACCCAAGACGCCTTGTTCTGACGGTTGCTATGCCGAACGACTACTAATGTAAGCGTTTCTGCGTTTCAAGGGGCGGATTTTGAGTTTTCAGGACATCTATCTCCGTTTCGAGGGGCTGATGCCCAAGTAGACAACACTTAAAGACGGCGGAATGACGTTGGTGCGCGGCTGCATTGGCTCGCTGGTTGCCCATCAACCACTTGGCAAGGATGTGATCGCCCATGCGGTGGATGCCGCCACCCGTGACCCACGTTTCAACCCGGTCACCGCTGCGGAATACCCACTGCTGAATATCGAGGTGTCGGTGCTGGGGGAGCCAAAGGCAATTACCATCAAGACCCGCGATGGAAAAGAAGCCCCTCAACCACTTCCACCCTGGTTCCAGTGTGCTGAGTTTTGGCACGGCCGGCTGCAATTCCGGCTGCCGCTTCTGCCAGAATTTTGACATTGCCAAAGCGCGCAGCATCGATAAGCTCAGCGTGGGGGCCAGCCCGGAGAAAATCGTGCAGATCGCGGCCAGTCGTGGCATCGACTCAGTGGCGTTCACCTACAACGACCCCATCGTGTTCGCCGAATACGCCATCGACACCGCCCAAGCCTGCCGCGCACTCGGCATCCATCCCATCGCCGTGACGGCCGGATACATGAGTGCCGAAGCCCGGCCCGACTTCTATGCCGCCATGGACGCCGCCAATATCGACCTCAAAGGCTTCACCGAAGATTTCTATTGGAAAGTGACCGGCACGCATTTGGCCGACGTGCTCGCGACCATCGACTATGCGGTCAACGAGGCACGTACCCCAGAAGGCGAACACGTGTGGGTGGAACTCACCACACTGCTCATCCCCGGTCTCAACGATGACGATGCCCAATTGCACGCCGAATGCACGTGGATAGGCGAACATCTGGGGCCGGACGTGCCGCTGCACTTCTCCGCATTCCATCCGAGCTACCGGATAATGGATGTGCCGCCTACGCCGCACGAGACGCTGACCCGTGCCCGCGCCATCGCGCTCGCTGAAGGGCTCCATTATGTCTACGTTGGCAATGTGCATGACCGCGAGGGCGATACTACGTATTGTCCGAACCCGCAGTGCCATGCGAAGCTCATCGAGCGCGACTGGTACCGCATTATCGCCGACCGCCTATCAGCAAGCTCCGGCGGCAACGGTCACTGCCCGCAATGTGGCACCGCAATCGCCGGGCGATGGTGATGAAACGTCTCTTCAGCCAGGCCATGGCCTTGCCTCGAGTCGTTCTGCCATAGAGAACCGTCCGTATGCCAAGATTAAGGCCGGAAACGGAACCTGTGACGACTTAGCTTGTCGGTTCACGCGAATATCTTGGAACCTATGACTTCCAATACCCTTCGCATGTCAACCATGTTCCTGCGCACCCTGCGCGAGGACCCCGCCGATGCCGATGTCGATTCGGCCAAACTGCTGCAGCGTGCCGGCTACATCCGCAAGGCCGCGCCCGGCATCTGGACCTGGCTGCCGCTTGGTCTCAAGGTGCTTAACAAGATCGAAGATATTATTCGTGAGGAGATCAACGGCATCGGTGCTCAGGAAGTGCACTTCCCGGCTCTGCTGCCGCGCGAGCCCTACGAGGCCACCCACCGCTGGGAGGAGTACGGCGATAACATCTTCCGTTTGAAGGATCGCCACGAGGCCGATTACCTGCTGGCCCCCACCCACGAGGAGATGTTCACCCTTCTGGTCAAGGACATGTACTCCTCTTACAAAGACCTGCCCGTCACCCTGTACCAGATCCAGACCAAGTACCGCGACGAGTTCCGCCCGCGCGCCGGTCTGATTCGCGGCCGCGAATTCATCATGAAGGATGCCTACTCCTTCACCATCGACGAGGAAGGCATGCGCAAGGCCTACTACGACGAGCGCGGTGCCTACGAGCGCATCTTCCAGCGTCTTGACTTGAAGTACGTGCCGGTGTTCGCCATGTCCGGTCCGATGGGCGGCTCTGCTTCTGAGGAGTTCCTTGCCCCGATGCCGATCGGTGAAGACACCTTCGCTCTGGCTCCTTCCGGCAAGGCTTGGAACGTCGAGGCTTTGACCACTCCGGAGCTGCCTGAAGTCGATGCTTCCAACACTCCTGCCGCTTCCAAGGAAGCCACCCCGGATGCCAAGACCATCGACAACATGATCGAGCGTGCCAACGCCGACCACCCGCGTACCGATGGCCGCGAATGGCAGGCTTCCGACATCCTCAAGAACGTGGTGATTACCGTCAAGCACCCTGAGGATGAGGAGCATGACGAGCCGTGGCGCGAAGTGATCGTTGTCGGCGTGCCCGGTGACCGCACGGTGGATATGAAGCGACTGGAAGCCCAGTTCGCTCCCGCTGAGCTCGAAGAGGCCACCGAGGAAGACCTGAAGAACCACCCCGAACTGGTGCCCGGCTACATCGGCCCGATGGTGCTTGGTCCGCAGGCCGAAGCCGCTGGCGTGAAGAACCCGGTGCGTTACTTGGTGGACGCGCACGTGGTCAAGGGCTCCGCTTGGTTCACCGGTGCTGATGAGAACGAGGTTGACTACTACAACTTGGTCTATGGCCGTGATTTCAAGGCCGATGGCGTGGTCGAGGCCGTTGAGGTTCGCCACGGCGATATGAGCCCGGATGGTTCCGGCCCGCTGAGCTTTGAGCGCGGTGTGGAAATCGGTCAGGTCTTCCAGCTGGGTCTCAAGTATTCCAAGGCATTGGACCTGAAGGTGCTCGACCAGAACGGCAAGGCCGTGCCGGTGTGGATGGGCTGCTATGGCATCGGCGTCTCCCGCGTGCTGGCCTGCATCGCCGAAACGCATCACGATGAGGCCGGCTTGGCCTGGCCGTCCGTGATCGCTCCGGCCGCCGTTCATGTGGTGGCCACCGGCAAGGATGAAAAGGCATTCGAAGGTGCCGAGAAACTGGTCGCCGAACTTGAGGCCAAGGGCCTTGAAGTGATTTACGATGACCGTAAGAAGGTCTCTCCGGGCGTCAAGTTCAAGGATGCCGAGCTGATCGGCGTGCCGCTGGTCGCCGTGGTCGGTCGCGATTACGTGAACGATGGCACCATTGAGATCCGCGATCGCAATGGCGAGAACAAGGTCGCCGTGCCCGCTGCTGAAGCTGCCGGTACCTTGGCCGATCGTTTTGCTGCTCTCGGCTGAGGGTGGCTGATAGCCCATAATTACAGCGCCATCCTGCTCTTTGCAGGGTGGCGCTTTTGCTTTTTTGCTCCTAATTGTGGATAACCCAAAATTATCCACAGTACAAAAAATGCAACCCCGTCACGGTATCCACAATTGTCGGTTGCCCTTGTGCTGCTACGGTGCGGCACTTCACAGTGGAGATACCGTTGGGGTGTGCATTGGTGATGACGCCATAGACAGGCCCCGGCGGTCCACAACAGTGACGTGAGAAAGGGCCGATCATGGCGATTCAACAGGCAGCAGTAACTATTACCGGATTTGTGGCGGGCGATCCCGTGCTAGGCGGAACGGACACTTTTCCCGTGCTGACCTTCCGAATGGGCAGCACCCGTAGCAGGTTTAATCAGAGCACACAGCAGTGGGAGGATTTTGCCACCGCCTGGATTACGGTCAAGGCATTTCGCGCGTTGGCAAAAAATACCAAACAATCGGTTCGACGTGGCGATCGCATTGTGGTGGTCGGAGTGCTCAACACGGACCAGTGGACTACCGAGCAGGGCGAGGCCCGTAGCAAAACCGTTGTGGAAGCCACCAATATCGGCCATGATCTCACTTTTGGCACCACTTCTCTTGCCAAGGCGCAGCGCAATGGCACCAATGCCAATGCGGGTACTGATGAGGCATCCCGGCAAAATCTGCAGAATCGGCAGTCCTATGATGCCGGGTCCGGGCCGGGCGCCGACCCCTATGCCAATGCAGCCGGAACGAAGCCAGTGGAATTCGGCATCACCGAGAACGATCAAGGTGATCAATCCAATGCGACGCGAGACCAAGAACATGCCGACAGTGAAGTTTCGGCGCCGAATGCCGATGCAGGTCAATCACAATCCGCAAGCCAGAAAGCTTTCGCCGGTGGTGCTGCGAATGCTACAGAGGAGGAAACGGACGAGTTCTAGATGCGGCCAAAACGATATCGGCCTGCACCCTTGCGAAGGATTACAGGCCGATATTGATTGGTGGAGGAATTACCAGATACGCACGCGGGCGTCAGGATCCAGCCACATGGCGTCGCCCTCAGTGACGTTGAACGCATCATAGAAGAGATCCACATTGCTGGCGATGCCGTTGGTGCGGAATTCGGCCGGCGAATGCGGGTCGATTTGCAAGTACTGCTCGGCCAGTTCGTCACGGTTCTTGGTGCGCCAGATGGAGGCGTAGCTCAGGAAGAAACGCTGCAGACCAGTGAAGCCGTCCATCTCGGGGGCGGTACTGAGCAGTGCCTTTATGGCAGCGGGGGAACCGTCTTCCTCGGCATCCGCTTTACCGGCAGCCTTGCCGAGCGCAAAAGCATACGCCTTCAGTGCGATGTTCACGCCACCCAAGTCGCCGATGTTCTCGCCGATGGTCAGCGCGCCGTTGACATGCGGTGCCTTGTCCGGTTCGTCGGCGTATTTCTCGGCCAGCTGCTGCGGCACAAAACCGTTGTACTGGGCGATCAGCGCACCGGTGCGGGCCTCGAAGTTCTTGCGATCCTCATCGGTCCACCAGTTGTTGAGCTTGCCGTCGCCGTCATACTGCGAACCCTGGTCGTCAAAACCGTGGCCGATTTCGTGGCCGATCACCGCGCCGATGCCACCATAGTTGGCTGCATCTTCGGCCTTCGGATCGAAGAACGGAGGCTGCAGAATCGCCGCCGGGAACACGATGACATTCATGCTCGGCTCGTAGTAGGCGTTCACCGTCTGCGGGTTCATCAGCCACTCGTCTTTGTCTGCCGGCTTGCCGACCTTGGCCAGCTGGTAGCCGGTCTCATAGAGGTTTGCGGCCTTGGCGTTCTCGGCTGGCAGCGCGTCTGCGGATGGATTCAATGCCGAGTAGTCTCGCCAATGGTTGGTGTAGCCGATTTTCGGCGTGAATTTGGAGAGCTTCTCCAGTGCCTTGGCCTTGGTGTCTTCGCCCAGCCAATCGGAATTGGTGATGGATGCGCGGTAGGCGTCAATCAGATTGGCGACTAGTTCCTCCATGCGGCGCTTCGAGCTTTCGGGGAAGTGACGACGCACGTACTCGCGGCCCACGTCTTCGCCGCAGATGCCGTTGACCAGGCTGACTGCGCGCTTCCAGCGGTCACGCTGCTTCTTGGCGCCGGAAAGTACCTTGCCGTAGAAGTCGAAGTTTGTGGTGTCGAAGTCGTGGGACAGCGAGGAAGCGAAGCCTAGGATCATGTGGACACGGGCCCACAGCTTGAGATCGGCCAGATCGGCTTCGGCCCAGAACGCATCAAGACCGGTGAGGAAGCTCGGCTCATGCACGATGACGCGCGCGAACACGGACTTGAAGTCAATCGGCTGGGCCTTGGCGGACTCGGTGGCATCATAGGCGGACTGCCAGGCGTCAATCCAGGAATCGAGATCGAAGTTCTTCAGTGTGGCGGCCAGGTCGTTGTAATCGGTGGGGTTATAGGTCTTCACCGAGTCGCGCGTGGCCACATTGTCCCAATGGTTGGCGGCAATCTTAGTTTCCACGGCAAGGAAGTGGCGAGCCATATCAAGGGCGGCCTCACTGGGGGTTGCGGTGGTCGGCTCATTGCCTTCATCCTCGTCCTGCGGCTTTGGCAGTTCGTCATCCACGTTGGGGTTGTCTTCAGCTGCTGGAGCATAGCCGGCATTGACAAGCTGCGTGGCGACCATGTTCACATACGCTTCGCGTACAGGAGCGTAGTGGTCTTCGCGGTAGTAGGCTTCGTCCGGCAGACACAGACCGGCCTGCTCGAGGTGGGCGATGTTGCGGTCCGGGTCGCCGGGGTCGCCGTATACGGCCAGACCGAACAGGTCGGGGCCTCCGGTTGGGTTGATGGTGCCGAGCACGCGCGTGAGGGCGGCCTTGTTGATGGAGGAATCAATAAGGTCAAGTTCATCGCGGATCGGGTCGAGGCCGGCGGCTTCGATGGCATCCGTATTGAGGAACGAGCGATACAAGGCCTGTGATTTGGTTGCCGGGCAGTCATCGTCTTCGAGAATCTCGTGCACCTGGTTTTCGGAATCCTCCGCGAGCTTGTCGAAGGAGCCGTAGCGCGAACGATCGTCGGGCAGGCGGTAGGTGTCGATCCATGGGCCGTTGACGTAGCGGAACAGGTCGTTGGTCGGTTTGATGACGGAGGAGAACGATGCCGGGTCAATGCCCGACGTCAGCGTTTCGGTTTCGTTGGTCATGGCCTCAAGCCTAATCGCGGCGGGGGAGAAGCGTTCCTCGGTCGTCACAACGTTGCGCCGTAAGTGAAATAGACATATTGCCTAGTTTTGATGATGGTCTGAATTGGATAACCTGTCTAGTGTGGTAGATGAAGCTTGAATGTGACCTGATGAAAGGAGTCATGATGGGCGATCCGAATGACGGCCAGTGGAATGGTCAGCCGAACCGGCAAGACCAGTCCGGTCAGCAAGGCCAACCACGGTATGGTGCGTATGACAGCAATCACGGCGGCCAATTCCCGACGCAGGGTGCGCAGGGACCGCAGGGTGGCCCGGGCCAGAACCCGTATTATGGCCCATATGCATATAACCCGGGTTACGGTCCGAATGGTCAGCCATACCAAGCTGATGAACAACGCAACGATCAGGACCAGTCCGGCTGGCAGCAGACCAATTGGTATACCGGCAATTTCAACCCGTTCCGTCTTATTGAGGAATGGTTGCCAGAAAAGGCCAAGACCAAGATTCGTGTGATCTACGGCGTAGTTGGCGTTGCTGCCATCGCCCTTGGCGCGGCCCTTTTGCTCGTGCCGAACAAGACCTTGGCTCTGGCGGCTCTGCTGCTTGGTGTCTACTTCGTCATCTCCGGTGTGGTGCGCATCGTGGGTGCTTTGGTGGAGCCGTTCCTGCCGGCCGGTTGGCGTGTGCTGGATGTGTTCGTCGGTATCTTGCTGACTTTCGGCGGCGTGGTGGTTGTCAGGAACTACGGTATGACCGGGCAGACGCTGGCGCTGCTCATCACCATGATGGTCGGCTTCGGCTGGATCATGGAAGGTGTGATGTCGCTGGTGGAATCGTGGCGTATCCCTCATTCGGGATGGGCCATCGCCTATGCGATTATCTCGATTGTTGCCGGCTTTATCGTGCTGATGAGTCCGCTGAGCTCTGCGGTCTTCATGGTGGTGTTTGGAGGATGCGCCATGGTCGTCATGGGTATCACCGCGGTTATCCGCGCTTTCACTTTCGGCAAGCCCAGAAAGTAGATACCAAATCATCAAGCCAAAGCGTCCGTGCGGGTTCCATACTTGCCCGGGCGCTTTTTCTTGGCCGCACCCGCTGCCGTCGCTTGGCGGTGCCGGGCGCTGGCAGTTGACCCCGGGCTGGACTAGAGTTGAGAACAAGTCTCAACAAGGTAGAAAGAGCCTCATGATCGAACTGAAAACCCCTCGTGAAATCGAGGAAATGAAGCCTGCTGGTCGTTTTGTCGGCGGCATTCTGAAGGAACTGAAAGAGAACACCAAGGTCGGCACCAACCTGCTCGAAATCGACGAGTTCGTCCACAAGAAGATTGTGGACCGCAAGGGTGCCGAATCCTGCTATGTTGACTACGCTCCCGACTTCGGCACTGGCCCGTTCGCCCACTACATCTGCACCTCCGTCAATGACGCTGTGTTGCACGGCGTGCCATATGACTACAGCCTGAAGGACGGCGACCTCGTCTCCCTCGACCTCGCCATCTCCGTGGACGGCTGGGTGGCCGATTCCGCCGTCAGTTTCGTGGTCGGCAACGATCCCGACCCCGAAGACCTGCGCATCATCAAGTGCACTGAAGAAGCGCTCGCCGCCGCCATCGACGTAGCCAAGCCCGGCAACCGTCTCGGTGATATCTCCAATACCATCGGCGATATCGCGCGCGAATACGGCTATCCGATCAACCTTGAGTTCGGCGGCCACGGCGTGGGTCACATCATGCACGGCGATCCGCATGTGCCGAACGATGGCCGCGCCCACCATGGCTACAAGCTGCGTGAAGGCCTGGTCATCGCCATCGAACCGTGGTTCCTCAAGACCACCGACGAGATCTTCCAGGATCCGAAGGATGGTTGGACCCTGCGCGCCTCCGACGGTTCGCGCGGCGCTCACTCCGAGCACACCATCGCCATCACCGAGAACGGTCCGATCATCTTCACCGATCGCTCCAGCCTCTGATTGACGCAAGCGCTTGAATGTTCGCGGTTTTCCGCGATTTCGAGACGTAACAAGCCGAAGTGCATTTGCTTTGATAGCATGAGCGCACTTCGGCTTTCGTGTATCGACCGGCATTCGTTGGCGGTAACACAAAAGACATACAGTACCGAACACCAATGTTCATAAATGTTGGTGTTCGAACAAGCGGTTCATAAAGAGGAAGGCGCGCGCATGGCGACGGCACAGCTTGATGTCGATTCGAGCAAGTTCAACCTGCCTGTGGTGAAGGCGAGTGCGGGGCCGGATGGCATTGTTGTTTCCAAGTTGCGCAATGACGGCTGGGTGACGCTTGACCCCGGATTCCTGACCACTGCCCAATGCGAGTCGAAGATTACGTATATCGACGGCAAGCATTCGATTTTGCGCTACCGCGGCTACCCGATCGAGCAGCTGTGTGAGGACTCCGATTTTCTTGAGGTCGCCTGGCTGCTGCGTCATGGCGAATTGCCAAGCAAGGCCGAGTACGAGCAGTTCTGCGCGGACATCAACCATAAGACCATGGTTGGCGAGGATTTCCGCACATTCATGGGCTCGTTCCCGCGTGCCGCGCATCCGATGAGTGTGCTTGCCTCCGCAATCAACGCGCTGGCCACGTTCTACCCGGATACGACTGACATCGCCGACACCGATCAGCTTGATGAGTCGGCCAAGATCATCATGGCCAAGGCTCGCACGATCGTATCGTATATTTTCCGCCGTCGCCGTGATGAGCTGATGCTGTACCCGGATTATGCGCGTGGCTATGTAGACGACTTCCTGCGTATGTGCTTTGCCGTGCCGTATGAGCCATTCGAGTCCGACCCGTTGTATGTACATGCGTTGGGTCGCTTACTGATTATCCACGCCGACCATGAGCAAAACTGCTCGACTTCGGTGGTGCGTATTGCTGGCTCGGCTCATGCCAACCTGTATTCGGCGGTGGCCGCCGGTGTCAATGCGCTGTCCGGCCCGCTGCATGGTGGCGCGAACGAGGCCGTGCTACGCCAGCTGAAGGCAATCCGCGACTCCGGCAAATCCGTGCGCGAATTCGTGGAGGATGCCAAGGCCAAGGGTCAGAAGATTTCCGGCCTGGGCCACCGCGTATACAAGTCGTATGATCCGCGCGCCGCGATTGCCAAGAAGTATCTGGAAAAGATCATGGAACGAGAGGATACGCAGAAGCTGCCTTCCGATGAGCGGGCGTTATTTGCCGTGGCCACGGAGCTTGAGGACATTGCGCTGAATGACGAATACTTCGTGTCGCGCAATCTGTACCCCAATGTCGATTTCTATACGGGTCTGATTTACCGGGCAATTGGCTTCGATCCGGCCATGTTCACCACGTTGTTCGCGTTGGGTCGTATTCCTGGCTGGATTGCCCAGTACCGTGAGATGCTGGCCGACCCGAACACCAAGATCGGCCGTCCGCGTCAGGTCTACACTGGCCCGGTCGAGCGCGACTACGTGCCCATGGACGAGCGCTAAATGCTCTGCGTGGTCCGGTGATGCCGGTTTGTTCGATATGTGGGAGCTGATTGCTCGCTACATGATAATTTGCGTAAGAAATATTGATTCACCCGAGGGTTTGCCTCGCTGAGATTGTGTTAGCGAGGCAAACCCTCGAGTTTATTGTGACTATGCCGCACTGAGAGGGCTTTAGCGGGGTGGTTTGTTGACTTAGTCGCGGTTTTGCTTCGCTGATATCGTCTTATCGGTGCAAAACCCAGGGTTGCTGGTGGTTTTGCCCCGCTGAGAACATGTCAGCGGGGCAAAACCTCGGGTAGTAAGAAAAAACGCCTCACTGGAATACCAAATGAGGCGTTTACATAACCGCTAGGCGCCCAATATGGGCTGACTGCTTAGTTCTTATGCAGCTTTTCGTTGAGCTCGATGCCCACCTTGCGGTAGCGGGCTTCGATACGGCCGTTCACCGAGTTGCGGATGAACAGGATATTGTCCTTGCCGGAGAGGTCCGAACCCTTGACGACCTCCAGAGGTTCGCCGGCCGCGGCCTTGGCCTTATCCCAGATGGTGATCTTGGTGCCGGCGGTGATGTATAGGCCGGCCTCAACCGTGCAATTGTCGCCCAAAGAGATGCCGATGCCGGCGTTGGCGCCGAGCAGGCTGTGCTCGCCGATGGAGTTGCGCAGCTTACCGCCGCCGGAGAGGGTGCCCATAATGGAGGCGCCACCGCCGATGTCGGAGCCGTCGCCCACAACCACACCCTGTGAGACGCGGCCTTCGACCATGGAGACGCCGAGCGTGCCGGCGTTGAAGTTCACGAATCCGGCATGCATCACGGTGGTGCCGGCAGACAGATAGGCACCGAGACGCACGCGGTCGGCATCGCCGATACGCACGCCGGTGGGCACCACGTAGTCAATCATGCGCGGGAACTTATCCACACCGAAAACGTTGACAGTGGTGGCAGGAGCTGCGGCCGACAGGCCCGCCTGAGTGGCAAAAGCGAGAGCCGCATCGGTGGCGGCACGTTCCACGTCGGCCTTGCGCAACGTGAAATCCTCCACGGCGAACGGGCCGTAATTGGTCCACACCACATTGGCGAGCTGGGCGAAGATGCCATCGAGATTCAGGGTGTTCGGCTTGGCCATGCGCATGCTCATCAGGTGAAGCTTCAGGTAGGCGTCGGCTGCGTTGACGATTGGCTCATCCAGCTGGCTGACGGCGAACACTGGCACGCGACGGATGCCGCGGGCGTCGGCCTCCGTGTGGGCCAATGTGCCGAAGTTGTGGTTTGGTCGGTCGGACTCGGCGGGTGCCTCGCCGAGAGTCAATTCGGGGTACCAGACGTCCAAGGTGGTGCCGGCAGCATCGACGCTGGCCAGACCCCAGCCCCATGCGGTACGCGCTTCGCTCATAGATATGCTCCTTTATCGCTTGCTGCTCCACATCGTTGAACGATGTGCAGCGTTTTGCTGGTTACCACCTTAGCGTCATGTCTGGTTAGCCGAGAGCTTGGTTCCGCGTAATGGCTCGCGAGACACTCGACTAAGATGGAAATGTTGGCCTGAAACATGTAATCGGGGGAGGGATCCATGAATAACGGATACGGCGTATTCGGGCATGTTCCTGACGATGCCTCCCATGGCGGCGGCGACTCCGATTACGAAGATGACAATGCGGCTTGGGGCAATGGGCTGAGGCGTCGCAATCCGTGGAAGAGCGCGAATGCGGATGGTGACGAATCCATGTTGCCCGATGACGGCGATTTCGTTGGTGTTGATGATGATGGCAATGATGATGTGGCATTCGGCTCGGCTGGATCACTCAGTGCGGAGGATGCGGTTGTTCCTTATAGCCAGTCACGTCGGCCGGGTGGTTCCGTGTGGTTCGATGATGAGGATGAGATTAATGGCCTGAATGAGCAAGGTGTCCGGCAGGCGCCTATTGCGGCATTACGCCGTGATGTGGAAACCTCCACCTCGAACGCCGTATTGGCCCGTGCCCGCGTCATCGCGCGCAAAGCGGCCAGTATGCTCATCGACCCCACCTATGACGAGAATCGGCGTACCGGATATGCCGAACTCGGCGCCATGATGCGCGGCACCACCAGTCCCTCCAGCCGGTATCGTGTCAATCTGCAGGTCGACCTTGACACCGGGGAAGTGGCTGGCGGTGATTGCACCTGCCCGGCTTATGGACGCGGGTATGGCATTTGCAAGCATATGGCGGCTCTCGCCTTGATGTTCTGCGATGAGCCACAACGATTCAAGGGATACCATGCCGGTGCCGTGCGGCCTTCGCGCGCGTTGCTTGACTACATGGAACGCGCGGATAAGCAAGATGCGCAGGTCAGGGCTCGTCGACGCAGCGCCGTCATGCAACGGTTTGATGGCGGCGGTACGGCTGGGCGCGGTGTTTCCAGCCACCGCAATCGGACCGGGTATGGTTCCGGAATGGGCGGATATCAGGGTTTGCGTGAAACCGTCTCGGTTGGCCAGGTCAGACTTACACCCATCCTGAGCTTCATCGATGGTACCTGGAGTGTGGAATTCAAGATTGGCTCAGCCATAAACTCCTCCAGCTATGTGCTGAAATCCATCCCACAATTCGTGCGGGCCATGACCAACGGCGATCATGAGGATTACGGGCAGAAACTGGCGTTCACGCATACGCCGGATATGCTTGATGCGGATTCCCGCCCATTGCTGAGATTCCTGAAATCCGCGCTCGCCATACGTCACGCGGCCGAACAGCAGGATCGGTATTACGGGCGTATTGCCATTGACCGTCACCTGACGCTATCCGAGACGGAAGTGGCTTTGCTATTGGTTTTGCGTGAAAGCGTAGGCGTGCAACTGGTGCTGGACACCTGGTTTTCCAGCCAGCCTTCGCCGGTATCGGTTGGCGGGGAACCAAACCTGACCATGCATATCGTCAGACGCGATTCCCGTATGTTCGGGTCGGAAGCCGGGTATTTGCTGACTGGAACGCCTTCGGTGGAGACCGTCATCAATGGCGACCGTGAATCTTGGCTGTTGCTCGCACCGTCCGAGCCTTTGGCTTACACCTCCGCCATGATGGCAAAGTCGCGGCGCAAAAGTGCCGCAGGATACCGGTTCGTCCGTTGCCCGAAGCAATTCGGTCCGATTGCGGAACTTATCGGTGAGCTGTTTGCGCCAGACGGTGAGGGGCAGGTCATCGCCGGAGACGATTCGGCTCTGTTCGCCCGCACGTTATTGCCGCAACTGGTGAATATAGACATGCTTGCCGCCGATGACATCCCGCGTGAACTTGCTGAGCTGAGTCCTGCTGAGTGCCATGTTGGGTTCTATCTGGATCGTACGGAAAACGGCGTGGAATGCGAGGCCAAGGCCCGCTATGGGAATGTAATGGTGCCGCTGCTGCCGGCTGGGCCCGCTGTGAGCGCCGACGATGGCGGCATGCCGGTCGCGGTGTCTGGCCGTGACCTTGATACCGAACATCTGGCTCTTGACGTGGTAAGTGAGTTCTTCTCCATGCCTGAGGAGCAGCGGCGCAAGTTGGCCGAAACCAGACAGGCGACTGCCGGATTCAGGACCCCGGCATCCCGCGCCAAGGCCCGCGCGCGTGCGTCCGAGGCCGCCGTCATCAACCGTGATGACACCACACAGATTATCCGCTTGTTCGATGAAGGTCTGCCGGCGTTGCATGAGGTGGGAGAGGTGTTCACCACGCCTGCGTTCGACCGGCTCATCGCACCCAAGCCGCCGAGCGTCAAAGTCGGTTTGTCCATCAAGGGCAATCTGGTGGAGATCTCGCCCATTGCCGATGAAGTGCCGCCTGACGAGGTCGGTGCCTTGCTCGTATCCTATCGGCGTCGTCAGCGCTATCACCAGTTGAAGGACGGTACGCTGCTCAAACTTGAGGGCGCAAACCTGAATACGCTTGATACGCTGGCTGCCGATCTTGATTTGGACGAGCAGCAGCTCAATTCCGGGCTGATTGAATTGCCGGGCGGCAGAGCATTTCTGCTGGACGGTGAACTGCCGGATGACGGTTCCGATGTGGTCAAGGATGCATCTTTCACCGAATACATTGACGACCTCAAAATCATCGACCCCAAATCATACGAGGTGCCGGACAGCCTCAAGCCCGTTCTCCGCCCGTATCAGGTCGAGGGCTTCCGGTGGCTGAACACCTTGTGCGACAAAGGATTCGGTGGCATTCTTGCCGACGAAATGGGACTGGGCAAATCCGTACAGCTCATTGCCCTGTTGTTGTCTCGCTATCGGAAGCCGGGCACTGCGGATGGCGCGATTGTGGAACCTTCGCTTATTGTCTGCCCGGCATCGTTGGTATACAACTGGGCTGCCGAGTTTGCCAAATTTGCCCCCAGCTGTAATGCCATGGTCGTTTCCGGCACCAAATCCGAGCGTCGCACTGCCATAGGCCGTGCGTTCCGTGCGGATGAGCCCACTGTGCTCATCACCTCATACGATTTGCTGCGCCGGGATGTAGACGACTACACCGCAGATGAGCGGCGTTTCAACGTCATGGCTCTGGATGAGGCTCAATACATCAAAAACCACACCACCAAAATTGCCAAAGCGGTTAAGGCCGTAGCGGCGGACCATCGTTTTGCTTTGACCGGCACGCCGATCGAGAACCGACTTTCCGAATTGTGGAGCATTTTCGATTTCCTCATGCCCGGCTTGCTCGGCACGTACAAGCGGTTCCATGAACGGTATGAACTGCCCATCTCCAACGCGAGAGCCGCGGATTCCAGTACCGAAGAAGGCCGTGCCGCTGCTCAGGTCAATCCCGAGGCGGCACGGGTGTCCCACCAATTGCAGTCGCTAGTGGGCGTGTTCATTAAGCGCAGGCTGAAGTCCCAAGTGCTGACCGACCTACCGGACAAGCTGGAAACCACACTGACCGTGCAACTTGCCGGCGAACAGCGCAAGCTGTATGCGGCTCACGAGCAGCGCCTGCGCATGCAGCTCGAACACAGCGAGGAGGCGGACTTCAACACCTCGAAGATTCGTATCCTCGCCGAGCTGACCAGACTGCGCCAGATCTGCTGCGATCCAAGGTTGCTGTACGCCGATGCCAAAGACCAGTCGGCCAAACTCGCGGCCATCACCGAGCTGGTGGAGACCTGCGTGAACGAAGGCAAGAAGGCGCTGATCTTCTCCCAGTTCACCAGTTTCCTTGATCTGATCGCCGAACGTTTCGACGCGCAAGGCCTGCGCTACTACACCATCACCGGTTCCACGCCCAAAAGGAAGCGCCTCGAACTCGTCGACCAGTTCAACGCGGACGATACGCCCGCTTTCCTGATTTCATTGAAGGCCGGCAACACTGGTCTGAACCTCACCGGCGCCAGCGTGGTCATCCACGCCGACCCATGGTGGAACGCCGCCGCCCAGGATCAGGCCGCCGATCGAGCCCATCGCATCGGCCAGACCGAAGACGTCAATGTGTACCAGGTGGTGGCCAAGGACACCATTGAAGAACGCATCTTGGAGCTTCAGCACACCAAGAGCGAACTTGCCCGCCAGTTCACCGACGCCTCTCCGCTCGCCGACGAAACCGGCACCGGCACCACTGTCTTTGCCGAAGCCCCTGCCTCTATCGCCACCCTCACTAGGGACGACCTTCTCGATCTGTTGGGATGAGTGGGTTACAGTATCTGCTCCATGCCGATGCGGTAGGGGGTCAGTCCCATGCGCTCATAGAAGGTCTGGGCCTTGGGATTGCAGGCCCAAACATTGAGGGTCACGTTGTAGCAGCCGAATTTGCGGGCGAAATCGAGCACGTAATGATACAGCGTGGAGCCCACATGATGACCACGAGAGCGCTCGTCAACGCATAGATCGTCGATGTACAGAGTCTTGATATTGGTCAGAATATTACTGTTGGTATGTTGCTGGAATACGCAGAATGCGTAGCCGAGCACTTGATCGACGGCGAGGGAGCCGGTGTTGCTGGATTCTTCAGCTGAGTGTGCGGCGCTGACTGATTCGGCATCGCCGGCATTGGCAGTGTCGGCCGGTGCCACTGCCACGAACACAGGTGTTTGATCGTCGGCCAGAATCGTTTTCAGTTCTTCATCCGTGTACTTTTTGGCGCCGCCTTTGAACAGATCCGGTCGGCCGGCGTGATGCACTTCGAGCACTTGCCGCAACAGTTCATCAATCTGGGGAATATCGGCCGCCGTGGCCCTGCGAATCGTCATGTCTGCCATAGGTGAAGTGTAAGTGCGCGGTCTCGACCAGCGTGCGAGGAATGACCGGAATAAGAAATGACGACCGCATGCAATGGGTGATCGTTCGATCGGGTATCGTCTCGTACCGATATGACACGGTAGTCTGGAGTGCGTGAGTCGTAAGAAGCAGCCAGTGGAAAAGTATGAACGGGGCACCCGCTCGTACACGATGTCGCATATTCGCGGCAAAGACACCAAAATCGAGGTGCTGGTACGCAGCTATCTGTTCCGCAGGGGCCTGAGATTCCGCAAGAACGACAAGCGCTACCCGGGCCATCCGGACGTGGTACTGCCGAAATACCACGCCATCGTGTTCGTCAACGGCTGTTTCTGGCATATGCATGAAGGCTGTTCCAAACATTCGATGCCGAAGTCGAATGTGGAATTCTGGCAGGCGAAACTGTTGCGCAACCACAATCGAGACATCGCCCAGCGCGCCGAATTAGAGGCCTCCGGCTGGCGTGTGATCACCGTGTGGGAGTGCGAATTGACAAAAGCCGCACGAGACGGGCGTCTCGCACGGCTATACGAACAGATTGTGTGTCCTTCTGGCTTCCCGCTGGAGGGGAGCTGCCGCCGCAGGTGACTGAGGGGAGGTCGACATCGATTGGTCTGCAGGACCACCCTCCGACGCTGCGTGCCATCTCCCTCCAGCGGGAGGACAACTACTGCTCAAACGGGAACTTGAGGCCCCAACTGCCACGAATCGCATCCATAAGCTCCATAATGCGAATGGTGTCGGCATGAGGCATCGCTTCGCATTCGGTCTTGTCGTCCAATAGGGCATTGGCCGCGGCGGCAACCTCATACTCGTAGCCGGTCAATTGCGGCGGAACCGAGATGCTGCGCACGGGCTTGTGGTCCTTGCCGTAGATATCGATGGACTCGGGATTGTTGATATTGGTAACTTCCAGATATCCCTCGGTGCCCCACACATATCCGCCGCGATCGGAGGCCACCAGCATCGAGCTGGTGGATACCGCCATCGTGCCGTCGCTGTAATACAGCGTGGTGGAATTCTGTGCGTCCACGCCGGTTTCATACGGCACCATCGAGGTGCTGAAATGATCCAATGTGCGGCCGTGATCAGCACCCACCGCCATATCCAAGAAGTTCAGCGGATACACACCTACATCGAGCAGCGCGCCGCCGGCGCAGGCCGGATCGATCATGCGGGCCTTGCCGGACACTGGATAGCACAGGTTGGCGCTTGCGGATTTCACCTCGCCGATTTCTCCGGAGGCAATGACCTCATTGATGAGTTGACGACTTGGCATGTAACGTGTCCAAATCGCTTCCGTGCACAGCAGTCCTGTTTCCTTGGATACGGCCAAAGCCTCGCGCTCCTGTGCGGTATTCGCGGTGAACGACTTCTCCACGAGCACGTTCTTGCCGGCTTTCATGCACAAAATCGCCTGCTCGGCATGCAGATTATGAGGAGTGGCGATATAGACCAAATCAATATCCGGGTCAGCCACCAGATCCTCATACGAACCATACGCTTTGTCGAGATGCCATTGATTGGCGAATGCCTGTGCGCGATCCAGATCACGGGCAGCCACGGCATACGGGTGAATCCATGAGGAATACAGCGGGTCGGTGGCCATTTCGACCAAGGTATTGGCCATGGTGTGAGCTATACGTCCTGCGCCCAGAATAGCAACGTTGATTTTCTCGCCGCTGGCCTCAAATTCGGCGCGTTTGCCGTTGAATCGGCTCATCATTCCTCCTTGAACTTGGGTTGAGGTGGTAACCGGTCTCCCCGGCGATTATAAAGCCACGGAAAAACCTTGTCCCCGAGAGCGGATAGAACCGAACCATGGAAAACGAAGCAGTGCAGCAGCCCGTGTCCCCGGTTATGTCTCGTCGCGCGCGCGAGGCCAATCCCTTCCGCGCCATGGTATTTGGCGAGAAAGCGGACAAGATGATCGCATCCGGTGTCAGTGTCATCAAGCTCAGTCTGGGGGAGCCTGATTTCGGTGCGCCGCCTGCCGTACGCGATGCCATGCGCGAACAATACGATGGCCGTGCCTTGCCCTACACCGCAGCCATGGGATTGCCCGAACTGCGCCAAGCCATCGCCGATTTCTATCGAGAACGCCATGATTTGGATATCGATCCCAAACGCATCTGCGTGACTGCCGGTGGGTCCGCCGCTTTGCTGTTGGCCACAGCCCTGACCGTGGATCCCGGTGATGACGTGATCGTGGCCGATCCCTCCTATCCGTGCAACCGCGAGCTGGTGCGTTCCTTTGAAGGCCGGGTTGTCGATGTGCCGACATCGGCCGCCACGCGGTTCCATCTGACCGCCGACCTATGCCGCCAATATTGGACGGACGACACCAAGGCCGTGATGATCACCTCGCCGTCCAATCCCACCGGCACCACCATCGACTTCGCCGTGCTGGATGAAGTATGCCAGTTGGCCGCCAAGCGTGGCGCATGGCGCATCGTGGACGAGACCTATCTTGATCTGGCCGATCATGAGCCGGACGGCACTGAGGTCAAATCGGTGCTGGCTTGTGACCCTGGCGCCATCGTGTGCAACAGTTTCTCCAAGTTCTTCGGCATGACTGGTTGGCGTCTTGGCTGGGCCATTCTGCCGGATGATTCCACCGTGCTGGAGGCGGTCGATGATCTGGCCACCAATTATTACCTGTGTGCGCATACGCCCACCCAGCATGCGGCGCTCGCCTGTTTCACGCCGGAGAGCCTGGCTGAGTGTGAAGCCCGCCGTCAGGAGCTGCTGAGCCGTCGGCGCATCGTAATTGATGGTTTGAAGCGCATCGGACTGCCGGTCGAAGTGGAGCCGAACGGTGCGTTCTATGCCTACTTCAACATTTCCCGTACCGGATTGGATGCATGGACGTTCTGCGAGCGTGCGCTGGATGAGGCGCATGTAGCGTTGACCCCTGGCCGCGACTTTGGTGCCGCCACCGCCGATACGCATGTTCGGTTGAGCTATGCCGCTTCTCGCGAGGCGTTGTCCGAAGGCTTGGAACGACTCGACAGGTTCGTCGAATCGCTGTAATGGGCTGGGCTGTTGTACAGTAGTCGCGTTTGTGTTAGGTAAGGTCAGGAATCATGGTCAATCTGCGTTCGCATACCACGCGGCTCGGTGTGCTTGATATCGGTTCAAATACCATCCATATGTTGATTGTCGATGCAGCTCCGGGCGCGCGTCCCGATCCTGAGGCCAGTACCAAATCAACGGTGCGCCTGATGAAGTATCTCAAGGATGACGGCTCAATCAAGAAGTCCGGCATCGAGGCGATTCTGGCCGCCGTTGCCCAGTGCATGAAATTGGCTGAAGAATATGAGATCACTCAGTTGCTGGTCATGGCCACATCCGCTTTGCGCGAGGCGCCGAACGGCAACAAGGTGATTCATAAGATTGAAGAGATGATCGGTCAGGGCGTGACTGTGCTGTCAGGCAATGATGAGGCGCGTCTGACGTTCCTGGCCGCCCGCCGCTGGTATGGCTGGGATGCCGGCCGATTGCTGGTGCTGGATATTGGTGGCGGCTCGCTCGAAGTGGCGATGGGCTCCGATGAAGAGCCAACTGTGGCGCTTTCCGTGCCGGCAGGTGCCGGCCGTGTGACCACCGAGTTCCTGCCTTCCGGTATGGCTACTCCCGAGGAGCTGGAGGACGTGCGCAAAGATGTGCGTAAGATTCTGGCGCCGATGGTCAAGGTGTTCCCGCAATCCAAACATCCGAACCATGCCGTTGGCACGTCCAAGACCTTCCGTTCGCTGGCTCGCTTGTGTGGCGCGGTGATTCGTGCGTCTGGGCGTGAAGATACGTGGATCATGACCCGCGAGCAGCTGGAGGATTGGATTCCTCGTCTGGCGGCGATTGCTCCCGAACAGCGCGTGGCGTTGCCCGGTATCACGCCTGAGCGCACAATGCAGATTGTGGGCGGCGGCGTGGTTGCTGACGAGATCATGAAGGCCCTGAACATTCAGGAAGTCGAAATCTGCCCGTGGGCGTTGCGCGAAGGCGCCATCCTGCGTTGGCTCGACCAATTCGGCCGCACCCGTCTCGGTTTTTGACACTTTCTCTGCTCCCGCTGGCGGGAGCAAGTATTACCCTACCGAAATCGTAGCGAGTAGTGCCGCGTGATCGGAGCCTGCGATTTTGGCGATTTGGCATTGCCCGGCCGTCATACCAGTGTCCAGCACCACATGATCGATGCCGGCAAACGTTGGCAGATAGCTGCGGTTGGTCGGCCAGGAGAACGTGAAGCCATGTCCGGACTGGTGGGCTGCGTCGACGAATCGATTGCCCAGAAATTCGCGGAATGGCGTGTGATCGTAGGTGGCGTTGAAGTCGCCCATGAAAATATAGCGGGCGTCCGTGTGGCTGCGCATCAGGCCAAGTTCGTCAAGCGAACGTTTCCATTGGCCCCAGTATCCGGGCACGGGTGCGGTGGTGTGCACGGAGACGAAACGAATCTGGTTGCCTCCCATGTCCACTGTGCCGGAGGGCATGAATGAGGCGCTGGAATTCACCTCGTCGTCGACCACGTCCTTAAGCGGTGCCGCAGACCAGAGGCCGTTGCCATACGCGCCATCGGACGAGGATACGTGCGCATACGGCAGATAATGTTCAATGCCGGCTTCGGTCAGCTGCTTGACGAAATCATCCGTGGTCTCCTGCAGCGCGAGCACTTCCACGCGCTGATCGCGTACCAGATTGACGATGGATTGGGCGTCGGCCTGCCCCTTGTAGACATTGAAGGTCATCACGCGGGCATAGGCGTCGGCGGTGTGCGCTTCGGCCGCGGCTACGGCGTTCTGTGCGTCTTGGGAAAGTGAGTTGGTCGGGAAGAAAAACGGGTACTGCCAGTAGACGTTCAGTCCGAGGGCGGCAACGGCAATCAATGCCGCCAATGGGCGGCGCAATGGCATGGCCAGCAACAGTGCAAGCAGGGCAAGCAAGGTGAACCATGGTGTTGCCGACACTACGATTGGGATGAACGGCCAGGCTTGGATATCCGAGGGCAAGGCGCGTGCGGCGGTGCAGATAAGGGCAGTCATGGCCAGCAGCAATGTCAGCGTGCCGAAGAAATGGTGACGCTCATGAGGTTTGAGTGCCGACTGTGATACAGGACGGGAATAGGATTTGTTTCGTTGCGCGGACTTGGACTGCGAACGGGTGGTTTGAGGGCGTGCGGACTTCCCTTTGGTTGTGGTTCCTCTGGTGGTGTTCCGTGACTGTGCCATATCGCCTTTCCTGCGTTGATCTGCTTTGTGGGGAACGTCGATGCATGGTGATGCAGCTTGTCCCATGACCTGCCACTGTACCTTGTTCGACTTGTGAATCGGCATTGCGCCGGCGGCGGCAGCGCGGTTCCGTACCAAACCGGCACGAATTGTGGGCTGGGCGACTGCCCGTGTACAATGAAACGTCGTTGCCCGAGTAGCTCAGTGGATAGAGCACCGCTCTCCTAAAGCGGGTGTCGTCGGTTCGAATCCGATCTCGGGCACTTGCGCTCCTGATGGTCATTATGCGGATGGCTATCCATGCATTGAACTTGCGGCCCGCAAATGGACGATGCTGCGCTATGACTGGAAACCATGAGTGAAGACAAGCAGTATGACTTCTATGTGGCCGGCCCGTTTTTCGATCCCGAACAGACGGCGAGCATGGAACGGTTGGAGAAGGTGCTGGAGGATCACGGCAGGACACTGTTCAAGCCGCGATTCGCCAGCCAAATCGAGGAGGTCGGCCCCGAGGGCTGCTTCAACGATGACATTCAGGGCATCAACGCATCCCAAGCGGTTGTTGCCAATCTTATGGATGAAGACCCCGGCACCATGTTCGAGGTCGGGTATGCTCACGCGCTTGGTATTCCGGTATACGGCTATTTCGAAAACCTGACGCCGATGGATCGCGTGAATCTGATGATTGCGCAGGCGGTCGAGTTGGTATTCGCTGGGCCGGATGACGTGGCAAAGTATCTGGAGACCGGCGAACATACGGAGATCGACTATATTCAGTTCTGAAACGTGAGAGTCGCAACGCGGGTGGTCAGTGGTGATTGCCCGCGTAAATCCGCGCATGAATACTGGTTTTCTGCCGATATGTTGTCGAATAACCGCGCATACGGTTTCTCGTGAAGCATAATGGCGAATGAAAGGCGAGCCCAGGTCATCGGGTCGGTTCGCGGATTTGCGCTGTTAAGGAGATATCATGGCAAATCAGTCCCCATCCAATATTGCCGACAATCTTATGAAAAGTGCGGGCAGCGCCACTCATGCGGTCGTTGCGTTGACCGATAAAGGCCCGCTTGCCGGCTTCAAAAAGTTCCTTTCCCGCGGTTCGATGATTGATATGGCCGTTGGTGTGGTTATGGGCTCCGCGGTTACCACCGTGGTCACTTCCATTGGCGATAACCTCATCAGCCCGCTGATCGGCATGATCGGTGGCGTGCCGGATTTGTCTGGTCTGCTGACCATTACGTTCAATAACTCGACCATTTCGTTCGGCGCTATTCTGAATGCTTTGATTAACTTCCTGCTCATCGGTGTGGCCGTATACTTCTGCGTGATTCTGCCTATCAACAAGTTGCGTGACCTGACCGCCGCTCAAGATGAGGCCGAAGCCAAGGAAGAAGGCCCAAGTGTCGAAGAACAGACGCTCGCCACGTTGCAGGAGATTCGCGACGAGCTGAAAAAGAGCAACGGCTCCATTGGCTGAGTCTGGACTGGGCATGTAAACATTGAGTTGCCGCATGGCCTCGCATTCCGGTGGATGCCGGTGTGCGAGGCCATTTGCATTGGGCGTGCAGCGTCAATCGGCGTGTTTTGTATCCTCCGTGGAGTTACATGGGAATATGCCTGAAAACATCGCTGACAAGGCCAATAACGATACTCATATCGTCAAGCAGTTCACCAATCCCGTCAAGGAGCCGATCGACAGCGACATCAACCTGTTCGATTTGCTCGATGAGCGAGCCAGGCGCGATCCCGATGGCGCCATGATCGAATATAAAACTGAGGATGGCACCTGGCAGCCGTACAGCGCCCAGGTCTTCCGTGACATGGTCATCGATCTGGCCAAAGGCCTGATTGGTCTGGGCGTCAACAAGGGCGACTCCGTGGCCATCGTGTCTCGCACGCGTTGGGAGTGGACCGCTCTGGATATGGCGATCATGTCCATCGGCGCACTCACCGTGCCGGTATATGAGACCAACTCCGCCAGCCAGGTCAGCTGGATTTTCAACGATTCCAAGGTCACGCTCGCCATCGCCGAGGATGACGGTCAGCGCGACAAGATTGAATCCGTGCGCAGCGAGGTACCCACCCTGCGCAACGTGTTCGTCATCGAAGCAGGCGGCCTGAACGCCATCAAGACCTATGGCGAAAGCGTCACCGATGCCGAATTCCGGGAATACAAGAACGCCTCCCACGGCGACGACCGCGCCACCATCGTTTACACGTCCGGCTCCACCGGCACCCCGAAAGGCGTGGAGCTCACCCACCGCAACTTCGCGTTCCTGGTGCGCTCCGCCCTGCAGTACATGCCTCGTGCCGGCGCATGGCCCAATCGCCGTCTGCTGCTGTTCCTGCCCCTGAGCCATGTGTTCGCCCGATTCATGGAATTCTTCAGTTTTGGCGGCACCATTTCTCTGGCCCTGAGCTCCAATATGAAGACCATGGTCAAGGATTTCGAGACCTTTGGTCCCACGCTGCTGCTTGCCGTGCCGCGTGTGTACGAAAAGGTCTACAACGCCGCTTCCCAGCGTGCCGGCAGCGGTTTTGCGGGCAAGATGTTCATGCGCGCCGCCGAAAACGCGCGTGAATGGTCCAAGGCCGAGCAGAAGGGCGAGAAGCTGCCGCTTCCCGGTCGTATTGCTCACGCTTTCTACGGGCAGGTGGTGTACAAGAAGATTCGTACCATCTTTGGCCCGAACGCCGACTTTGCCATCACCGGTGGAGCCCCGATGGATTCCGAGCTCTCTCACTTCTTCAACGGCATTGGCATGCCGGTGCTGGAAGGCTACGGCATGACGGAAACCTGTGGTCCGGTGTGCGTGAGCTTGCCGGAAGACAATCGCATCGGCACCATCGGCATGCCGATGTGCGGCATCACCGCCGGCATCGCCGAGGATGGTGAGCTGGTAGTCAAGGGACCGCTGGTGTGCAAGGGATACCACAACAACCCTGAGGTCACTACCCAGCAGATCACTGATGGTTGGCTGCATACCGGTGATTTGGGTGATATTTCCGAAGACGGATTCATTTCCATCACTGGCCGTAAGAAGGACCTCATCATCACCGCTGGCGGCAAGAACGTGTCGCCTGGCCTTCTGGAGGCTTCTGTGATGACCTCTCCGGTGGTCAACCAGTGCTTGGTTATTGGAGACAAGAAGCCGTTCGTGGCTGCCTTGGTCACGCTGGATTTGGTGGATGCCAACAATTGGCTGGAATCCCAAGGTGCCAAGCCGGAGCCGGATTTGGATGCCTTGGCCAAGAACGCCATTGTTCATGCCGAAGTTGAGCGTGCGGTGAATGCCGCTAACGAAGGTGTCTCGCGTGCCGAATCGATTCGTAAGTTCGAGATTCTGCCCGATGAGTTCACCGAAGCCAACGGTATGCTCACTCCGAGTCTGAAGACTCGTCGCGCGCAAATCGTCAAGCACTATCAGGAGCTCATCGACAACGTAATCTACGTGCCGCTCAAGAAGTAACCAGTAAGTTTACAGGAAACAAGCTCCCTCTGAAGAGGGAGCTGTCGAGCGGCAGTGAGACTGAGGGAGAGAGCTGCGGCTCATCCGTGAAAAACAATAAGGCCAGGTGTATCGCGCACCTGGCCTCAGCTCCATTCAGTCCAGAATCGCCGAAACGTAGTCGGCGGCGGCTTGGTCAAGGGCGTCATCGGTGATGGTGGCAGTACCCTGCACCAGGAACGGCTTGGCGTATTCCATGCCGACCTTATATGCCACAACTTCAAATGGGCTCAGTAGGTCATCCATAGTACGGCCGTATTCGCCGTCTTTCTGATATTTGATGGCATCGGAGCCAGTGGTGACCACCAGTTTGAGTTCCTTGCCACGCAGTGCGTGGCCGCCACCGTAGGCCCATCCTGCGGTGATGACCCGATCCTCCCACTCCTTCAGCAGGGCGGGGGAGGAATACCAGTAGAGCGGGAATTGCAGAATCACACTATCGGCTGCCTCGAGCAGCTCGTGCTCGTGATCGGCGTTGACGGCGAAATTGGGATATTCGGCGTACTCGTCGCGGATGATGATGTCTTCTTCGCCCTGAGCCTTCAGCTCGGCAATCAAGCGGGCATTGACGCGGGAGCCGTTCTGCAGGTGGGGATGGAATACAAGAATCAGTGTTGACATTGATTTGTCCTTTCTCATATGGTCGGCGTATTGCCGACGGTACGATTGCATGAATTGATGTTGGAATCAGTCCAGATTGGATTGCGTTCCTGCTGTGGCTTCATTAGCAGCCTGATCGGCCTGAGCCTGATCGAGCTTGGCGCGTACATCATTGAGCAGGCTCTGGGCTCGTTTGGCCAATGCTTCACCGATTTCCCACTGGCGCATGGATTGATCGAGATTCAGTCCGCCGGTTTCCAGCGCCTGAACGGCTTGGATGAGCTTATCTCGAGCCTCCTCATAAGGCATCTGCGCAATGAGCTCGCGTTCTTTGTCTGATAGTGAAGACGCGGGGGTGGTGTTGTCGGTCATGGTGTGTGCTCCTTATCTATATACGCATTGAGTTTCTCTTGCAGCAGCTCTGCGAGCGTTCTTACGCTGCGGCGGATGTGGTTGTGGCTGTGATGACACCCTTCTTCAAGGTTACGGTGATGTCGTCTCCGATATGAGCGGTGGAAGCGTCATCGAGTACGGTGCCATCGGCGGATTGCACCACGGCATAGCCGCGGTTGAGCGTGGACTGGGGGCTGAGGGCGGTCAGTGAGGCATGCGCCTTCTCGACGGTGAGCTGAGCGTCGTCCACGATTCTTCGCAGGCCGATATCAAGGCGCTGTATGGAATCGTCAATCAAGCGCTGATGCGGCTCCAGCATGGTGAGAGGTTGCGTCAGACTGGGACGGTTTGCGTATCCCTCGATGAGGCGATCTTCGTTATCCACTCGTGAGCGAATTCTCAGACGCATACGGTCGATGGCTCCGGTAATGAGCTGCGTCTGTTCGTTGACGTCCGGCACCACACGTTTGGCCGCGTCCGTAGGGGTTGAAGCACGCAGGTCGGCAACCAGGTCCAGGAGGGTCCAATCGTCTTCATGTCCGATGGAGGAAATCAATGGTGTGGTACAGGCATATGCGGCACGCACTACGCGTTCATCCGAGAAGCCCATGAGGTCCTCGAATGAGCCGCCTCCTCGAGCCACGATAATGACATCCACATCTGGATCGGTGTCCAGTCGTGCAATCGCTTGTGCGACTTCGCCGGGGCATTGCTCACCTTGCACATGCACATGAACAACCTTGAAGGTGACCGAGGGCCAGCGAAGATTCACGTTAGTGATGACATCTCCCTCGGCTCGTGCCTGTGGGGCGCAAATCAGGCCAATGGTCTTGGGAAATTCGGGCAGAGGGAGTTTATGGTCTGCGTCAAATAGGCCTTCTCCTTTGAGTCGCTTGCGCAATTCGTCGATCATGGCCTTGAGGCTGCCACCTGCGCCGACTTTGAGAATGGTGTCTCCGCGCAAAGAGAGGGAGGTGCGCTTCATCCACAGGTTGGGCTTGCCGTGAATGACCACGCGATCGCCTTGAATGAATTGCCGGGCCGTGTCGGCAAACCGTCCAAAGCCATTGACCTCCATTGCGATGTCTTCGAAATCGTCGCGCAGGGTGATATACGCCGAACCGGCCCGTCTGGTGTTGATCTGGGTAATCTGGCCCGTGACCCACGCGGACGGCCAGCGCTCCACCGCCCCATAGAATTTCTGGCTCAGCATGCTGACCGGCCAGGGATTCTGCGCGGTGGTCTCTGCGGCAAGCCTTGGGAGCTGGTCGACCGGCCGCGGGCCGTCGGGCAGGTTGACGGTTCCCTGCCCGGCTTCGGTGGCCGTGTTGGGGCCAAAACCGGCCGAGGCCAAAGATGCGGCGGTCGGCGACTGGCCCGTGTTCGAGTAACCCATTGCAGTAGTCATGCCCTTAACTATAAGTGCGGTGGGCGATGGCGGTAGAAATCTACCGGTCCTGTGATGGGTGCGTCATGCTTGTCGTATGGAGGCGGTGACGACGCTCTGTTGTCCCGTCCAAGAAGATGGGTACTGCCGAAAGGAGAGGAATCGATGGAAGGTGGAGTGCGACACGCTAGGGAAGAAACAGTTACGCTAATCACACAGATGTAGTTTTGGCGGAAAATAGCCAAAAACCACTATAAATAGTTCAACACACCCTTGTTGGACACTAGATATAGGGGTGAGCTTGCCGTATTCTTCTAGAGGTTCAAGAAAACGACATCAATGTAATTTCGTATGGCCCACGACGAGTGCGGCTGAAAACGCGGGGTCCGCAAGGCCGCGCGGGATGAGGAAAGGGGTGCCCGATGGGCGCACAGGTGCTGGAGGAGAACGTCACCAACAATGGGACCAAGGCGGCCGCGAAGGCCTCCACCGTTCTCGTTGAGAAGCGTGATGGTCGTGTGGTCGATTTTGACCCCATCAACATCATCTCTGCGATCAAGTCCGCCTTCGGCGACCTGAACAAGGAAGTCGGTCCCGAGGAAGATGCCATGATCCGCGGCTTCGCCGATCAGGTCGAAGGCGAGATCAAGGAGCGTTACGCTGGTCCCGCCAAGATCGAGGACATCCAGAACCTCGTTGAGCACGCCCTCATTGATGCTCACCTGTACGACGTGGCTCGTGCCTACACCAATTACCGTCTCGACAAGGACATCCAGCGTGCCAAGGCCACCGATGTCAACGAGGCCGTCTCCCGCTTCATCAACCACGATCCGACCCTAATCCACGAGAACGCCAACAAGGATTCCAACGTCTACTCCACCCAGCGTGATTTGCTGGCTGGTGCCGTGTCCAAGGCCGCAGCGTTCAACATGCTGCCGCCGGCCGTGTCCAACGCCCACATGAAGGGCGACATCCACTTCCACGATGCCGACTACTCGCCGTTCACCGCCCAGTCCAACTGCTCCCTGCCGAACTTTTGGGACATGCTGGCCAACGGTTTCACCCTGGGCAACGCTCCGATGGCATCCCCGAAGTCCATCGCCATCGCCGCCACCCAGATCACTCAGATCATGAAGGATGTGGCTTCCAGCCAGTATGGTGGCCAGACCGCCAACCGTGCCGACGAGCACCTTGCTCGGTACGCCAAGAAGGACTACGAGAAGTTCCTTGAGGAAGCCCGTGAGACCATCCCCGACGGCATGCCGGTTGAATTCGCTCATCGTCAGGTCGAGAGCGCCAAGAAGAACGAGCCGGCCAAGCTGCACTTCGGTTCCCGCGAGCCGCTGCCGATGGACACTCCGTTCCACACTGACGTTGACGAGCTGGAGCAGGAGCGCGAGATCCTCGCCAAGATTCGTACCCGCAAGGCCATCTACGATGCCATGCAGACCATGGAATACCAGATCAACTCCAACCGTGTATCCAACGGCCAGACCCCGTTCGTCACCGTCGGCTTTGGTCTCGGTACCGACTGGTTCTCCCGTGAGATCCAGCGCGCCATTCTGCTCAACCGCATCCGCGGCCTCGGCAAGGAACACCACACCGCCATCTTCCCGAAGCTCGTCTTCACCGTCAAGCACGGCGTGAACGCCGATCCGGGCGACCCGAACTACGACTTGAAGCAGTTGGCACTCGAATCCGCCACCAAGCGGATGTACCCGGACGTGGTGTTCTATGAGAACATCGTCAAGATCACCGGTTCCTTCAAAGCCCCGATGGGTTGCCGTTCCTTCCTGCAGGGCTGGATCAATCCTGAGACCGGCAAGGACGAGGAAGACGGTCGTATGAACCTCGGTGTGGTCACCGTCAACGTGCCGCGCATCGCCATCGAGTCTCATGGCGACAAGGCCCGCTTCTGGAAGCTGTTCGACGAGCGTATGGAAGTGGCTCACCAGGCTCTGCAGTTCCGCATCATGCGTTGCAAGGAAGCCACCCCGGTCAATGCTCCGACACTGTTCCGTTTTGGTGCTTTCGGTCGTCTCGGTGCCAACGATAACGTAGACGCTCTGTTCAAGAATGAGCGCGCCACCGTTTCGCTCGGTTACATCGGTCTTGCCGAGACCACTGCGGTCTTCTACGGCAAGAACTGGATCCGTGACCATGGCTGGGATCCGGAAGGCAAGGAATTCGCACTGTCCATCGTCAAGCGCATGAACGAGCTGTGCAAGCAGTGGAGCAAGTCGGAAGGCTACCACTACTCCGTGTACTCCACCCCGGCGGAGTCCCTGACCGATCGCTTCAACCGCATGGATCGTGAGAAGTTCGGCCGTATCGAGGGTGTGACCGACCACGACTTCTACACCAACTCCTTCCACTACCCGGTATGGCTGCAGCCCACTCCGATGGAGAAGCTCAACTACGAGAAGGACTTCCCGTACTACGCTTCCGGTGGCTTCATCAACTACTGCGAGTACCCGTGCCTGCAGGACAACCCGAAGGCCCTCGAAGCCGTATGGGATTACGCCTACAACATCGGCATCGGTTATCTGGGTACCAACACCCCGATCGACCACTGCTTCGTGTGTGGCTTCCAGGGTGATTTCGAGCCGACCGAGGAAGGCTTCAAGTGCCCGGAGTGCGGCAACTCCAACCCGGACAAGTGCAATGTCACCAAGCGTACCTGCGGCTACCTCGGCAGCCCGGTCCAGCGCCCGATGGTGCACGGCCGTCACGAGGAGATTGCCCACCGTGTCAAGCACATGAGCGGCGAAACTGGCCGCGTGACCCTGGACGACGGCACCACCCGCGAGTGGTTCGAGGAAGCTAAGTAAGGTTTATACTCGCTCCCGCTGGCGGGAGCTGTCGAGCGTAAGCGAGACTTAGGGTGGTCATCCTTATAGTGTTGACCACCCTCAGTCCGTTTGATGACGGACAGCTCCCGCCAGCGGGAGCCAGTGCATTTTCCGCAAGGAGGGAATCATGGCCGTGACAACCAAGCCCGAACCCAAGCGCCATGACTTTGCGGCCGGCGAGACCGGACGCGGCCCCTCCATACCTTCCAATGGCCTGGCCAATGATCCGAAAGCCGGTCAATGGGATGGCCGGCGCATGTCCAAGCGCATGATTGCCGACTACAAGACCTTCATCGTCACCGACGGCGAAGGCGTGCGCAACTCCATCTATGTTTCCGGTTGCCCTTTCCACTGCGTCAATTGCTTCAACGCCTCCATCTGGGATTTCCAGGCCGGCCACGAGTACACGCAGAAACTCGAAGACAAGATCATCGAAGATCTCAAAGCTCCATGGGTGCAAGGCATTACGTTTCTTGGTGGCGAGCCGTTCCTCAACACCCCTGTGCTAGTACCTCTCGCACAGCGCATTCGCAAAGAATTCGGTCATACCAAAGATATCTGGTCATGGACCGGCTACACGTGGGAAGAACTCATGCGGCCGGGTGAAACCCCAGACAAACTCGAACTGCTGCACCTTATCGACATCCTTGTCGACGGTCGCTATCTCAAAGACCAAAAAGACTCGTTGTTGCAATTCCGCGGTTCCAGAAACCAACGCATCCTTGATGTGCCCAAATCCCTTGCGGCCGGCAAGCCCATCATCTGGGCCAAACTGCACGATCAGGAACGCGACATTCCTTCTATTTATCTGAAAGATCGCGAAGCCGGCGAAGACCAGCAAGCCTCGTAGTAGCTTTTCATTAACTCGCACTCAGCAATATCGTCGAAACTGTTGGGAAACGCCCTTCCCGTGAGCGAAATCACCTCTGCCCGCGTCATGTTGGGTAGGTGGTCAGACTAATATTCCGTAAGAAGTAGCCGGGCGAAGCCGTCCGCAGGGTATCTGCCAGCCGTCCCGAAACGGTTCCTGATGCCTCGTGACGTGCACTCCCGGAAGTCGGAATTAAGAGGAACACATGGTTGACATCGTCACTGACGCGAGCGTAAAGCCCGCTTCACACCCGAAGCCCCTGCGTGTGGGATTGGACATCGGTTCCACCACCGTCAAGGCCGTGGTGCTTGATCAGTCCGATTCCCTGAAAGACACCCTATTTTCTGATTACCGACGTCACCATGCCAATGTGCGTGCCACCGTTGCCGGTCTGCTCGCGGACATCCATAAAAAGCTCGTGGAACTAGGTCGAGGCGATGAACCGATTCGCCTGTCTATCACCGGTTCCGGCGGTCTGGCGCTTGCTGACAATCTGCATGTGCCTTTCATTCAGGAGGTCATCGCCGAAACCGAGGCGATTGATAAGGAGTACCCGCAAGCCGACGTCATCATCGAGCTCGGCGGCGAGGACGCCAAAATCACCTACCTGAAACCCACCCCTGAACAGCGTATGAACGGTTCGTGCGCAGGCGGCACCGGCGCGTTCATCGACCAGATGTCCACGCTGCTTGACACCGACGCCGCAGGCCTCAACGAGATGGCCAAGAGCTACGAGAACCTGTATCCGATCGCCTCGCGTTGCGGCGTGTTCGCCAAAACCGATCTGCAGCCGCTGATCAACGACGGCGCGGCCAAGCCTGATCTCGCCGCCTCCATCTTCACCGCAGTGGCCACGCAGACCATCGCCGGCCTGGCTTCTGGCCGCCCGATCCACGGTACCGTCATCTTTCTCGGCGGCCCGCTGTTCTTCATGTCCGAACTGCGCGCCGCCTTCCAGCGTGCCCTTGAAGGCAAGGTCGACGAGTTCATCGTGCCGACCGACGCCCACCTGTATGTGGCCTACGGTTCGGCATTGCAGGCCGACATGGATTCCGACGATCAGGGCCACCATTTCGAGGCCTACACCTGCGACGAAATCCTGAAGCGTTTGGACGAGCTGAAGAACCTGCCCTCCAACACGCCCACCATGCCGCCGCTGTTCCCCACCGAGGCCGACCGCGAGGACTTCAACAAGCGCCACCATAAGGAACACATCCACATCGGCACCCTCGAAGGCGCGCATGGCCCGCACTTCCTGGGCATCGACGCCGGTTCCACCACCATCAAGGCCACGCTCGTCAATGACGACCGTGAAATCGTCTGGTCCAGCTACGCCAACAACGAAGGCAGCCCGCTGACCGCCGCCATCAACATCGTCAAGAAGATCCAATCCGAGCTGCCCGAAGGCGCATGGATCGCACGCTCCTGCGCCACCGGTTACGGCGAAGGCCTCATCACCACCGGCCTGCACCTGGACGAGGGCGTGGTGGAGACCATGGCCCACTATCGTGGTGCCGAAATGGTCAGCCCCGGCGTCACCGCCGTCATCGACATCGGCGGCCAGGACATGAAATATCTGGCCATCACCGACGGCGTCATCGACTCGATCGCCGTCAACGAAGCCTGCTCGTCCGGCTGCGGCTCGTTCCTGCAGACCTTCGCCATGTCTATGGGGCTGACGATTCAGGAATTCACGCAAAAGGCTTTGGCATCCACCCATCCGGTGGACCTTGGCTCGCGTTGCACTGTGTTCATGAACTCCTCGGTCAAGCAGGCGCAGAAGGAAGGCGCGTCCATCGAGGACATCGCCGCAGGGCTGTGCTACTCCGTGGTGCGTAACGCCTTGTACAAGGTCATCAAGCTGCGTGATTCCGGCGAACTCGGCGACACCGTGGTGGTCCAGGGCGGTACGTTCCTCAACGACGCCGTGCTGCGCGCCTTCGAGCTGCTCACCGAACGTCAGGTCACCCGCCCGAACATCGCCGGCCTCATGGGCGCGTTCGGCGCCGCCCTGACCGCCCGCATGCACTATCAGGATGAGGCCGACCACTTGGATGTGGTGGTTAAGGCCGATGGGTCCGAGGAACAGTCCGAGGCTGAGCCCGCACTCAAGTCCGAACCCAAGGCCGCAGCCTTCAAGAAGACCGAGCCGGCCAAGCCCGAAGTCCATGTCGTTGTCGTGGACGGTGTGACCCACACCGCCAGCTCCATCCTGACCGGCGACGCACTCGACAATATGAGCATGACCACCGAGCGTGACGTGTGCAAGCTGTGCCAGAACCACTGCAAGCTCACCATCACCACGTTCTCTGATGGTTCGCGCTTCGTGACCGGTAACCGTTGCGAACGCGGTGGTGACGCCAAGAAGAAGCGTTCCGACCGTCCGAACCTGTACGACTACAAGTACAAGCGTTGCTTCGCCTACCGCCGTTTGACCGACAAGAAGGCCACTCGTGGCGAGATCGGCGTTCCGCGCGCCCTCAATATGTACGAGAACTACCCGTTCTGGTTCACGCTGCTCACCTCGCTGGGCTTCAAGGTGATGATTTCCGGCCGTAGCTCCCATGAACTGTTCGAGACCGGCATCGAATCCATCGCTTCCGAAAACATCTGCTACCCGGCCAAGCTGGTCCACGGCCATATCAAGTGGCTGATCAACAAGGGCATCAAGACCATCTTCTACCCGTGCGTGAGCTACGAGGAGAACCTCGTGCCCAACACGGACAATCATTACAACTGCCCGGTTGTGGCCAACTATCCGCTCGTCGTCGGCGCCAACATGCCTGAGCTGCGCGAGGACGACGTGCGTTACATGCACCCGTACTTCAACCTTGCCAACCATGAGCTCATGGTTGACCGCATCGTCGAAGAGTTTGCGTGGGCCAACGTGACCCGCGAAGAGGCCGAAACCGCGGTCAAGGCCGCCTACGCCGAAGACAAGGTCTTCAAGCATGACGTGCAGCAGGAAGGTTTGACCGCGCTTGCCTATATGAAAGAGCACAACTGCCGAGGCATCGTGCTCGCCGGCCGTCCCTACCACATCGACCCCGAAATCAACCACGGCATCCCCGAAACCATCTGCTCGCTCGGCATGGTGGTGCTCTCCGAGGATTCCATCTGCGAACTGCAGCCGGGGGAGAAGCTCAACCTCACCGAATTCCTTTCCGAGGGCGAAGCCGACCCGCGTTCCAAGAACGCCGCCGGATTCCGCCATGTAGGCGACCGCACGGTCACCAAGATGCCGTTGCGCGTCACCAACCAGTGGGCCTACCACTCCCGCCTGTACGCGGCCGCACACTTCGTGGCCTCGTATCCGGGCCTCGAGCTTGTGCAGCTCAATTCCTTCGGTTGCGGCCTCGACGCCATCACCACTGATCAGGTGGCCGAGATTCTGGCCGACAAGGCGGACGTGTACACGCTGCTGAAGATCGACGAGGTCTCCAACCTGGGTGCAGCCAAGATTCGACTGCGCTCGCTCAAGGCCGCCGTCGAGGAACGCGAGGCCAACAAGGCCCGCGAGGCCGCTGCGGCCAAGGCTTTGGAAGATCAGCAGGCCGCCGCCGAACGTGCCGCTGAAGAAGCCAAGGTCAAGGCCGAGTCCGATCTGGAGGCCGCCAAGGCCGTACTTGCTGAAGCGCAGGCCGCCGTTGAAGCCGCGCAGAAGAAGGTCGACGCTGAGGCCAAGGCTGTGCAGGACGCCGCCAAGACGGCACAATCTGCACAGTCTGCGTCCGTACAGGGTCCCAAGCCCACCGGCTTCCGCAGGACCGGTTCCACCGCGCCGACTCCAGGCCGTCAGATTCTGCTTGATACGACCATGGCCGCCAACCCGAATCTCACCAAGTCGATGCGTGAGGCTTCCAAGCGTGCCGCCGAACGCGACCTACAGGCCGCAGTCGCCCACAAGAATGGCACTTCGGGCGGCACCACCGGCGTGGCGAACGCCAAGAATGCCAAGAAGTCCGGCCACAACAACGCCACCATGTCCCGATACGCGCATCGTGAGAAGTTCGTCAAGGACATGAAGAAGAACTATACGATTGTTGGCCCTCAGATGAGCCCGATTCATATGTCCTTGGTCGAAGCGGTGATTCGTTCCGGTGGGTACAAGTTCGACATCCTGAAGCACGCGAGCCGTGGCGATGTGGAAACCGGCCTCAAATACGTGAACAATGACGCCTGCTACCCGGCCATCATGGTCGTCGGCCAGCTCATCGACGCGATTCTGGAAGGCAAATACGATCCCGACCATGTAGCGCTCGCCATCACCCAGACCGGCGGCATGTGCCGTGCGACCAACTACTTCGGCCTGATCCGCAAGGCTTTGGTCGATGCCGGCTATCCGCAGATTCCGGTCATCGCCATTTCTACCCAGGGCCTCGAAGACAACCCCGGCTTCAAGGCCACCCCGCCCCTGCTGCACCGTGCCATCAAGGCGCTGATTCTGGGCGACTTGCTCATGAAGTGCCTCTACCGCGTACGCCCATATGAGGTGGAGAAAGGTTCGGCCAACAAGCTGTACGAGCTGTGGGACACCATCGTGCGTGAGACCATCGAGCATCACGGCTATTCCAAGACCGCAGCCAAGACGCCGAGCATCAAGAAGGGCTATCTGCCGTATAACGTGCTGGCCAAGGAGATCGTGAAATCCTTTGATGCATTGCCGCTGCGTGATATTCCGCGCAAGGTGCGTGTCGGCGTGGTCGGCGAGATTCTTGTCAAATACCAGCCGGACGCGAACAACCATGTGGTCGACGTCATCGAATCCCAGGATTGCGAGGCCGTAGTGCCCGGCATCATGGAATTCATGACCACCCGCCCCTACATCACCGACTGGAACGAGAAGAACCTCGGCATGGGTGGCAACAAGACGCTCTACGCCTTGATGCGCAAGGGTCTTGACCTGTACAACGCGCCTATCAAGGCCGCACTGGCCACCTCGCACGGCAAGTTCAAGCAGGACGAGCCGATGCCCGATCTTGTCAAGAAGGCTGCTGAAGTCACCTCCATCGGTGTACAGGCCGGCGAGGGCTGGCTGCTGACTGCTGAGATTCTGGAGCTTATCGAACAGGGTTGCCCGAATGTGATTTGTGCGCAGCCGTTTGCCTGCCTGCCCAACCATGTGACCGGCCGGGGCATGTTCGGCAAGATTCGTCGTCTGCATCCGGAAGCCAACATCGTCTCCATCGATTACGATCCGGGTGCCTCCGAGGCCAATCAGCTCAACCGTATCAAGCTGATGATTGCCGCTGCCAAGAAGGCCCACAACGCCAAGTTCGCCGAGACCGGCGAGCCGCAGGGCTTCGCCTCCGCGGACTGAACGCACATACAATTAAGCTCCCCTCTATGAGGGGAGCTGTCGCGCAGCGACTGAGGGGGAGTCTCTAGAGCGAGAAACCGGGCCGGAGCCTGCTATCGGTTTTTCGTATAGCGTATTGCGGGCTTTCGGGCACGCGCGCCGGCCGGCTCGAATACGATACAAAGCATGGTTACTCCCCGAATCAGTTACGCGCACCTACTCGCCAAGCCGAACCCCAAGCATGTCGAGAGCCTGCTCAAGTTCTTTGAGAACGGTCGCTCCCAGCGTGGCACCGGTGGCTTCGGTGTGGAGATCGAGCACCTGCCCGTGCACAACAGCGACGACACTGCCGTAAGCTACTACGAGCCGAATGGCATCGAGGCATTGCTCAAACGCTTGGCTCCGTACTACGACGAGGAGAAGGAATGCTGGGAGAACGGCCATCTGGTGGGTCTCGGCCGTTCCGGCGTCGCCGTTTCTCTCGAGCCCGGCGGACAGGTGGAAACCTCAATCGGCATTTTGAAGAAGCCGAGCGACCTCAATACGCTGTACTCCAAGTTCCGTCGCGAGCTCGACCCGATTCTTGACGATCTCGACTTCCGCTTGGTCAACTATGGTTACCAGCCCAAATCCAGCTTTGCGGATGTGCCGGTCAACCCCAAGGATCGCTACGATGCAATGACCGACTACCTCGGCCGCGTGGGTCAGTTTGGCCCCTGCATGATGCGTTGCTCCGCCTCCACTCAGGTCAGCATTGATTATGTGGATGAGCGCGACTCCATCGAAAAGTTGCGTCTGGGCACGGTTATCGGTCCGATTCTGGCCTACTTCTTCCGTAACACCCCGTATTTTGAGGGCGAGACGAACCCATGGCCGCTGCTGCGCCAGCGTATGTGGGATTATCTGGACTTCCAGCGCACCAATGTGCTGTCCGGTCTGTTCGATGATCGCTATGGTTGGGAGGATTACGCCATCGACGTGCTGTCCACGCCGCTTATGTTCGCTGACCTGACCCATACCCCTGAAGCTGTGGCTTCTGGAGCAAGCCCCAAGGAACTGCATCGCCCGGCGTTCCGTGAGAACGCGGGGGAGGTGTACCCAGACCGCGAACTCAACCCGTACGAGATCAACCACATCATCTCCACGCACTTCAATGACGTACGTCTGAAGAACTTCATCGAACTGCGTCACTGGGATTCACTGCCGATTGAGCGTGCCGAGCGTCTGACGGAGATTGTGTCCTCTCTGTTCTACGTGCCTGAGCACCGTGAACGTCTGGAAAGCTACTTCGAGGGCATCAGCGAGGAAGAGGTGTTCGAGGCCAAGGCCAACATTCAGGCCCACGGTCGCGAGGCTTCGCCATACGGCCAGCCGCTCGATTTCTGGAAGGAATTCTTGGGATTGGAGGGCCTCTTGTCCGACATTCCCGGCGATCTGAAGCACCCCGACGTGTTCCAGGAGTAAGCGAAGAAGCACATACAGAAAAAACTATTGCGCGATATCGGTGTCGAAGGCATGACAGAATGTTATGTTTTGGCACCGTTTTGCATATCCGGCCAAGGATATTGAATGTGGTTGCGCATGGGAGTGGGGAGAATGCGGATAGACTGGCGGATATGACATCTGGGAATTCATTGCAGCATAAGCGTGTTCGCAAGTCGCCGGGGGAACGCCGGCAGGAAATTCTCGATGCCGCCGTGCGACTGATTTCCGAGCGTGGCTACAACGGTACCTCTGTGCAGGATGTGGCCGATGCGGTCGGTGTTACCAAGCAGGGAGTTTTGCGATATTTTCCTAGCAAAGACAACCTGCTTGCCGCGGTGTATCACGAGAATTACAACACGTTTGGCAGTGTGGAAGACTTCATGGCCTCCGGCCTGCCTGGTTCAGTGCCCGATGATTTCAGATTGCCCGCGTATCTGAGGTTCTTGGTACATTGCAATTCCACGCGCCCCATGCTTGTTCAGCTGTTCTCGATATTGCAGGTCGAATCGTTCAATCCTGCGCATCCGTTACATGACGAGTTTGCCAATCGTCGGGATTCAATATGGCAATACTATTCGACATACAACTGGAACCTGCCTTCCGAATTCACCTCATTTGAGGAGGTCCGGCCCACGTTGCGCCATGCTCTGGAGATCATGGATGGTGTGCAACTGAGGTGGTTACGGGGGCCGGCCATTGACTTATGCGATGAATGGGCCGATCTGGAGCCGGCGATATTTCCTTCGCCGATATGGGACGGGTATCGCTGATTCGCTGTGTGCCTTGAACCGAGGCTTGTGCTTGATAGCGGCAGTAAGTATGCGGGCGAACGAAGGGGTCGCATACATACGGTCGTTTTGGTGTATGTGATGCGCGCGGCATAAGCGTGTTGTATGCTATCAATAGATAAACTACCAATTGGTAATTAAAAAGCTGTTCGATTTCACTGAGGAAAGCGACTTCGTATGACCGACAACACCACGCCTGCCGCAACTGCTGAAACCTTACCGTACAAGAATCCTGATTTGCCCGCTGGTGAGCGAATCGCCGACTTGCTCTCTCGTATGACACTTAAGGAGAAGGTCGGACAGATGATGCAGCTTGACGCCCGCGGCGGCGATCTTGAGGATCTCATCGTGAATAAGCATGTCGGATCCATTCTGCATACCAGTCCCGAGGATTTATCTCGTGCCGCCAAGACCGTCAATGAGAAGACGCGTCTGGGCATCCCGTTGATTATCGGAGATGACTGCATCCATGGATACTCCTTCTGGCCGGGCGCCACTATTTTCCCGTCCCAGCTCGGCATGGCTGTCAGCTGGGATCCGGACAAGGTCAAGGCCGCCGGCCGTGCTACCGCCGAGGAGGTCTCTTGTACCGGTGTGCATTGGACGTTTTCTCCTGTGTTGTGCATCGCCCGAGATACCCGTTGGGGGCGTGTGGATGAGACTTTCGGCGAAGACCCGATGCTGATCGGCGAACTCGCCTCCGCCATGGTCAAGGGCTATCAAGGCGGTGCCAAGGCCGGTGAGGAACTGCCAAAGAACGCAATCCTGGCCTGCGCCAAACATTTCGCCGGCTATTCCGAAACCCAAGGCGGCCGCGACGCCTCCGAAGCGGACCTCTCCCACCGCAAGCTCGAATCCTGGTTCCTGCCGCCGTTCGAGCGCGTGGCCAAAGAAGGTTGCGGTACGTTCATGCTGGGTTACGAGTCCATTGAAGGCGTGCCGGTCACATTCAACAAATGGTTGCTGACCGACAAGCTGCGCGGCGCATGGAAGTACAACGGCACGCTGATCACCGATTGGGACAACGTCGGCCGTTCGGTATGGGAGCAGCACGTCAAGCCCGATTACGTGCACGCCGCAGCCGACGCGGTCAAGGCCGGCAACGACCTGGTCATGACCACCCCACAGTTCTACGAGGGTGCCATCGAAGCCGTAAAAACCGGTCTGCTCGACGAATCCCTGATTGATGACGCCGTTTCGCGCATCCTGGCCCTGAAGTTCCGCCTCGGCTTGTTCGAAGACCCGCGTCTGCCGGACGCCGAACGTATCAAGGCAGTCATCGGTTCGGCCGAACACCAGCAGACCAACCTGGAGCTCGCCCGCGAATCCATCGCACTGCTGCGCAACGACGGTGCTTTGCCGTTTGCCGCAAACAAGGCCAAGCGCATCGCCGTGGTAGGTCCGCTCGCCGATGACGCCCAGAACCAGCTCGGCGACTGGACCGGCAACTCCGGTCAGGTTTCCTGGATGCCGGATGGCCAGCCTCGAGACATGATTACCACCGTGCTCGACGGCCTGACCCAGCTCACCGCCGACGATTGCGAAGTGGTCTACTCGCGCGGCGCGAACGTCATCGACCTCGTGCCTGACCCTGCCGGCGAGTTCTACCCAGACGGCCAGCCTCGCCCGAAAATCGGCGTTTCCGCCGCCGTCGATCAAGCAATGATCGACGAAGCCGTGGCCAACGCTCGCCAGTCCGATCTGATCGTGGCCGTGGTCGGCGACGTGGTCCAGCTGGTCGGCGAAACCTGCTCCACCGCCACTCTCGAACTGCTCGGCGGCCAGAACGCCCTGCTCGACGCGCTCGCCGCCGTCTCGCGCAAAACCGGCAAGCCGATGGTCACCGTGCTCATCAGCTCCAAGCCGCAGGCGCTGCCCGCCTCCATCGTGGGGGAGTACGGCGTGTTCGCCAAGCGCGTCAGCGACCCTGAAACCGGCACCGGTTCCATCCTGTGGGCGCCGAACCCGGGCATGCGCGGCGGCCAGGCTATCGCCGAAATCATCTTTGGCCTGACCAACCCGTCGGGCCGACTGCCGATCACCTTCCCACGCCACGCGGGCCAGCTGCCGGTCTACTACAACCAGATTCGCGGCCAGCACGGCGACCGGTACGCCGACCTCACCCAGGATCCGGCGTTCGCGTTCGGCGAAGGCCTGAGCTACACGACGTTCGCATACGGCGAACCGACCATCGTGGGCGGCGCAAGCAATGCCGACGGCACCTTTGCCGAAACCGACACTGTACGCGCCGAAATCACCCTCACCAACACCGGCGAGCGCGCCGGCATGGAGATCGTGCAGGCCTACATCGGCGACATCGTGACCTCCTACAGCTGGACCGACCGCGAATTGAAGGCGTTCAAGCGTGTTGAACTGGAGCCCGGCGAGACCAAGACCGTCGCCTTCGAGATCCCGGTGGCGAACTGCACGATCGTGGACCCGGACGCCAACCGCATCGTCGAGCCCGGCGAGTTCGAACTGCTCATCGGCCACTCCTCGCGCCGTGAGGATTTGAAGCGCACCACGTTCACCGTGGCGTAGATGAGTCAGACAACGGCTCGGTAATGGCAAAGCGGGATGCGGTTCGATGTCGCATCCCGCTTTTCGGCTTGTTGCGCTGTTGCGTCGCCGCCGGCCGGCGTCAGTCGGACGTGGTGATGTGCTCCACATCCCAGCGCACTTCAAACGTGTATTCATGGCCGACCGTCTCATAATCGTTGATACTGCGGCGACGATCGATGAACGAGCCGATGGCGCGGAACGGCGGGTTGGCCAGCACGAACAGGGTGGATCCCAATGCCACCAGCGCGTTGGTGCGGATGCCGGCGCTTCGGGCGCGCAACTGGCGTTCGAGCCCTATCAGTGCGCCCAATGCCGTGCCAAGCACGATGCGTACGGTGCAGTCGAGAATAACGGCCAGAGAAAACGTGGTGAACATGAGATTCACCTCCTGAAAAAATAGGCGTCAGGAACTACCCGCACACCCTACAGCGCCAGCCCGCCTCCCGCAACTACGTCGCCGCATTCGGGTGGTTCGGGCTCCGTGCGGTGAGCGGGCCGCGGCCGTATGATGGAAGCGCGGGTGATCCGGGATTTTCTGCATACGGCGGGAGGCGTCATGATTCCTATTGAGAACGTGTACGAACAGATTCGTGCGTTCGCCGCTGATGCCGGCGCTCGCAAGGTCGTGCTGTTCGGTTCTCGCGCAAAGGGTGTGAACCGGCCTAAAAGCGATATCGATCTTGCCGTGGCCGGTTGCCCCGATTTCAATCGCTTGGAGCAGAACCTTCAGGACAATCTGTGGTCACTGCTTAAAGTTGATGTCATCAATCTGGATGAGCCGATTTCTTCATCGCTGAGGGCGGAGATTGAGCGTAGCGGAAAGGTATTGTATGAAAAAATATGAGAATTACGTTTCCGCACTGAAGTCGCTGCGCAAGGCTCCCGAACAGGATCTCAGCAATGATTTCATCCAGAGCGGCATCATTGACAAGTTCGAGTTGCAGTTTGAGCTTGGTTGGAAACTGTTCAAGACGCTGCTGGCTTATGAGGGAGACCCTGTTTCCGCTTCCGGTTCTCCGCGAGATGTGCTCAAAACCGCTTTCCAATATTACGATTTCATGGACGAATCGTTGTGGCTGCGTATGCTGCGCGATCGCAATGATTCTGCTCATATCTACGATGAGGAACGCGCCCGGCGTCTTGTAGATGCCATCATCGTTGATTACATCCCCGAATTTGAGCGTGTGAATCAGGGGCTGGTCGTTCGTTACGGCGAAGCATTGAACGATTAGCGCGGGTGACATTAATGGCACTGGGCACGCTGGGCATTGGCGAGCAGATCAATGGGGTGAACCTCGGTAACTGGCTGGTGCTGGAAAAGTGGATGAAGCCGGGGATTTTTGCCGCCAGCGGCGAAGCGGACGAGATCTGGCTGCATCGGGCTACGGAGTCTGCTGAGTTGGAGGCTCTGCTGACGCGGCATCGCGACACGTATATCACTGAAGCTGATTTTCGGAACATTGCCGCGCATGGCTGCAATCTGGTGCGTATTCCTGTGCCGTATTTTATCTTCGGGGATGTGTCCGGTCATCCGGGCTGCATCGAGTATCTGGACAGGGCGTTCGACTGGGCCGAGCGTACCGGTCTCAAGATTCTTATCGACCTGCACACGGTGCCCGGCTCGCAGAACGGATTCGACAACGGCGGCCTCACCGGCGTGGTGCGCTGGCATCATAGCCCGCGAGCGGTCGCCTATGCGCTGGATGTGCTGACTCGTTTGGCCAAACGGTACCGTGATCGTGCGGCGCTGTTCGGCATCGAAGTGCTGAATGAGCCGATTGATTGGCTGACGTATGCTACGTCGTCATCGAGCAGGCAGGCAAAGGATAGCTTTGAAGCACGGAGGAGTGGGCCGATTCCAATGGTGTTCCTCAAGCGTTTCTACCGTGAGTCGTATCGCCGGTTGCGCCCGATTTTGGCCGAGAACCAAGTCATTGTGTTCCATGACGGCTTCCGACTGGGCCGTTGGCGGGACTGGTTTGTGCGGGAGGGCATGCGGGGCGTCATGCTCGATACGCATATCTATCTGGTCATGGCCGAACATTTTCCGCTATTCCGTATGATTCCGGAGCGATGGATGATGAGCTGTTATAGGCTATTCGTGCGCTGGAATGAACGCCGTATCCGCCGAGCAGCGCGCTATACGCCAGTGATCGTGGGGGAGTGGTGTGTGGCCAACAATCTGGTAAATCGGATGATCGCTAAGCATTCGGGCGATGGCGGTCGCTCCGAGGAAAACGCTATGCACAGTACATCAATCAGAGGCTCTATTTACCGCGAGGTTGCCGCCATGCAGCGCAAAGCGTGGAGCGCATCCGCCGGGCAGATTTATTGGAGCTACCAATTACGTGGTAATCATGATTTCTTGCCTACCATCGACCCACAATCCGACACGTCACGCCTCGACCCTTGGGATTTCACTCACGTCTGGCACGCTGGTTGGATGGTGTAATGAGAACGAAATTGCTCTCTGGTGGCATGATTCGAGCCAATTGTGTAAGGTAGAGAATGAGCTTCGTGACCCGGCCTATCCTTTGCGGCGGGGTGGGTTGCGGGTTCGAGATGAGAAGTCAGCTGCCGCTGGCACTTGATTCGTCCGCGCAGACGAATACCGCGAAAGCAGGGTGCCTAGCCCAGTGGCTGGGTGATACGGTTGGGCCAACCGAAGCCACTACCGATTCCACTTCGAAAGTAGTGGATGATAGTCATGCAGAAGACTGTAAAACATGGCTTTTCATCTCAGGAGGGACATCTGGCTCAGATGTCCCTCCCTTATTTTTCGGCAAAGGGGGAGCCGTGAATATAACGAAGACAAAGGAGTATGCATTGGCGCAAGCCCATGCTGCGGCTCCTCCCACATCACCCCCACCAAGATGACCAGCTTCCTCGACACGCTCGCCGAGCGCGGCATCAAGGCCGACTTCGCCCCCGGCTTCACGCTCGATATGGAACCGGCCGACCCGGCCCTCGAATCCGAAGCCGTGGAAACCGCCAAGAACGCCGACGTTGTCCTCATGTTCCTGGGCCTGCCGGAAGCCGCGGAATCCGAGGGCTTCGACCGCGACACCCTCGACATGCCCGCCAAGCAGATCGCCCTGCTCGAACAGGTCGCCGCCGCGAACCAGAACGTCGTGGTCGTACTGTGCAACGGTTCCGTGGTCTCCGTGGCCCCGTGGGCCAAGAACGCCAAGGGCATCCTCGAATCCTGGCTGCTCGGCCAGTCCGGTGGCCCGGCGCTCGCCGATGTGATCTTCGGCCAGGTCAGCCCGTCCGGCAAGCTCGCCCAGTCCATTCCGCTGGACATCAACGATGACCCGAGCATGACGAACTGGCCGGGCGAGGAGGGCCACGTCGACTACGGCGAGGGCGTATTCGTCGGCTACCGCTACTACGACACCTACGGCAAGGCTGTGGACTATCCGTTCGGCTACGGCCTGAGCTACGCCACGTTCGAGATCGCCGACGTCACCGCCGTCAAGACCGGCGCGAACACCGCCACCGTGACCGCCACCGTGACCAACACCTCCGATGTGGACGCCGCCGAAACCGTGCAGGTGTATGTGGCTCCGGGCAAGGCCGACGTGGCCCGCCCGAAGCACGAGCTCAAGGGCTTCACCAAGGTGTTCCTCAAGGCCGGCGGATCCAAGACCGTGACCATCGACCTCGACGAGCGCGCGTTCGCCTACTGGTCCGAAAAGTACAACGACTGGCACGTGGAGGCCGGCGAATATGCCATCGAAGTGGGCGTGAGCTCCCGCGACATTGCCGACACCGTTGCCGTGGCCCTCGATGGCGACGGCAAGACCCAGCCGCTCACCGAATGGTCCACCTACGGCGAGTGGGAGGTCGATCCGTTCGGCGCCAAGATCGTGGCCGCCGTGGCCGCCGCCGGCGAGGCCGGCGAGCTGCCGAAGCTTCCGGATAATGCGATGATGCGCATGTTCCTCAACTCCATGCCCATCAACTCGCTGCCCACCCTGCTGGGCGAAGGCGGCAAGAAGATCGCCCAGTTCATGGTTGACGAGTACGCCAAGCTGAGCAAGTAATACTACGCAAACTGCCAGCTCCCTTTTCTGAGATTCAGAGAAGGGAGCCAGTTTGTGTATAGGGCATATGTGGGGGTTCGTTGTCTAAGCAACATGCTGATTGTTGTATATGCAACTGTTGTATATGGGTCTCTTTATCATGAATTGTTGCATATACAACAATGTGGGGTGAAGGCGCATACGCGCACGGCCTCGCATGGTACGGAGGACAATGGATCAGCCTATTCTCATCATTGAGATGCGTGCGGTGACCAAAGCCGTCGACCGCTATCTCGGTGAGAGCATGCCGCTTTCCGCTAAGGAGACCACTGGCGGCAACGCGCATATCATCATGTTCCTGGCTCGTAACCGGAATCGTGAAATCTACCAGCACACCATCGAACAGAAGTTCTGTATCACTCGCTCCACCGCTTCGCGCGTGCTGGCGCTTATGGAAAAGAAAGGGCTTATTGCCCGCGAATCGGTGGCGCATGATGCCCGTTGCAAGCGTATCGTCCTGACCGATAAGGCGGACGCCATCGTCGCCGATCTCAAAGCGAACGGCGAACGGGTCGAACGGCTGCTGGTGGAGGATTTCTCCGAAAGCGAGAAAGCAGCCCTACGTGACTACGTCAGTCGCATGCGCGCGAACATCGACCGCGCACAACATGAATTTGAACATCAAACACTCCCTCAGTCACCTGTGGTGATGGCTCCCGATCAAGACGGAGCGGAGGTTGCTAACACGAAGGAGGAGAACGAATGAGTGATACCGCAGAGGCAATCGCGCAGGCGCGCAAAGCCGTCGAACCGGACAAGCCCAAACATGTACTGCGCACGCTGGGCCATTCGATTCGTGAATACAAGAAAGCCAGCATCCTGGCTCCGGTGTTCGTGGCGGTCGAAGGTATTCTGGAAATCCTGATTCCGACCATCATGGCTTCGCTGATCGATGAGGGTATCACCGGTGGCAGCATGCCGGCCACCGTCAAGTTCGGCGTGATTCTGCTGGTGTGCGCGATGGTTTCGCTGGGTGCCGGCTTCCTGTCCGGAAAGTACGCGGCCGTGGCCGGCGCGGGCTTCGCCAAGAACCTGCGCAAGGACCAGTTCGAGAAGGTGCAGGGCTTCAGCTTCACCAACATCGACCGGTTCTCCACCGGTTCGATCGTGACCCGACTGACCACCGACGTGACGAACCTGCAGAACGCCTACATGATGATCATTCGTCTGGGCGTGCGTGCCCCGATCATGGTGGTCGTAGCCTGGCTGTTCTCGTTCCGTATCTCCCCGTCGATTTCCATGGTGTTCCTGGCCTGCATCCCGATTCTGGCCATCGGCCTGTGCGGTCTGGTCGTGCTCGTGCACCCCGTGTTCGAGCGCGTGTTTCACACCTACGATGCGTTGAACAACGTGGTCGACGAGAACCTGCAGGGCATCCGCGTGGTCAAGTCCTATAACCGCGAATCCTTCGAGGTCTCCAAGTTCGGCCGCATCTCCCAGCGCATCTTCAAGGACTTCACCAAGGCTGAGCGCATCATGAGCTTCAACATGCCGATCATGATGGTGTGCGTCTACGCCTCGATGATTCTCATCGCATGGATGGGCGCGCAGCAGATCGTCGCTTCCGGCAATAATGCGGCGCTGGGTCTGTCCACCGGCGAGCTGACTTCTCTGGTCACTTATGCTATGCAGATTCTTATGGCCATGATGATGCTGTCCATGATCTTCGTCATGGTCATCATCTCCCAGGCTTCCGCCGAGCGAATCTGCCAGGTGCTGCAGGAGGAAAGCACGGTGAAGAACCCGGCTCAGCCGGTGACCGATATGGCCGATGGCTCCATCGAGTTCGACCACGTCAGTTTCCGCTACTCCGACAGTTCTGAAAAGCCCGTGTTGGACGATATCAACCTGAAGATTCGCTCCGGCATGACCATCGGCATCGTCGGCGGTACTGGTTCGGCAAAGTCGTCTTTGGTGCAGCTGGTGCCGCGACTCTACGACGTGAGCTCTGGCTCGCTCAAGGTCGGCGGCGTGGACGTGCGCGACTATGACATTGAGGCGCTGCGCGATCAGGTGGCCATGGTGTTGCAGAAGAACGTGCTGTTCTCCGGCACTATTGCCGAAAACCTGCGCTGGGGCAACCCGAACGCCACCGATGAAGAGATTCGCCATGCCGCGCAGCTCGCGCAGGCCGATGGATTCGTTCAGGAATTCCCCGATAAGTACGACACGTACATCGAGCAGGGCGGTACCAATGTGTCCGGCGGACAGCGCCAGCGCCTGTGCATCGCCCGCGCACTGCTGAAGAAGCCGAAGATTCTGATTCTCGACGATTCGACCAGCGCCGTCGATACCAAGACGGACAAGCTGATTCGCGCCGCATTCCACAACGAGATTCCGGACACCACGAAGATCATCATCGCCCAGCGCGTGGCCTCCGTGCAGGAATCCGACATGATTCTGGTGATGGATTCCGGTCGCATCATGGCATCCGGCACGCACGACGAGCTGCTCGCCACTTGTGACGAATACCGTTCCATCTACGAATCCCAGACCAAGAACCAGGCCCAGCCTGAAGAACTAGCCGATGCCGAACAGGCTGCTGAGCCATCTGCCGCTGAGCCGTCCGAAACCGTGACGGTGACAGTGACTATGTCCACGGCCGATACCAGCGCAGCTGATACCAATGCAGCCGATACCAAGGAAGGAGAAGTACGATGAGCAACGACCAGAGTTCCAAGAATCGCAAGCCTGACATGGGTAAAGCCGACCCCGGAACCATCAAGCGCATCTTCAGCTACATCTTCCAGTACAAGTGGCGCGTCGTCGCCATCGTGGTGTGCATTCTGATCGGCGCCGCCGCACAGGCCGGATCCGCGCTGTTTCTCCAATCGCTGATTGACACCTACATCCTGCCGATGGTGGGGGAATCGAACCCTGACTGGGCTCCGTTGCTGCGCGCCATCAGTCTGATGGCCTGCCTGTATGTGGCCGGCATCGTGGCATCCTGGGCTTGGCAGTGGCTGATCATCACCGTCGAACAGGGCACGCTCAAGAAGATCCGTGACGACATGTTCGCCCACCAGCAGAAGCTGCCGATTCGCTACTTCGACAGCCATGAGCACGGTGACATCATGAGCCACTACACCAACGACACCGATACGCTGCGTCAGGCGATTTCGCAGTCGTTCCCGCAGATGTTCTCCTCGATTATCTCCGCGGCCGCGGCGCTGCTGTCCATGCTGTGGCTGTCCATTCCATTCACCGCGTTCGTGATTGCGTTCACCGTTCTGCTGTACTTCATCGTGCGCAAGATCGTGAGCCGTTCCGGCCGCTACTTCGTCAAGCAGCAGCAGTGGATCGGCGACGTGAACGCCTTCGTGGAGGAATCCGTCAACGGTCAGAAGGTCATCAAGGTCTTCAACCACGAAGACGCCACCCAGAAGACCTTCGACGAGAAGAACGAGGAGCTCTTCGAGGCGTCCGCCGAAGCGAACACTTGGGGCAACGTCACCATGCCGGTCGTCGGCAACATGGGCTACCTGCTGTACATCCTGCTCGCCATCGTCGGAGCCGCCGTCTCGTTGGCCGGCGTCAACGACATCGGTCTGACTGGTGTCAAGCCGCTCACCCTCGGTACGCTCGTCTCCTTGCTGACCCTGTCCCGTTCGTTCATCAACCCGATCGGTCAGGTTTCTCAGCAGCTGACCATGGTGATGATGGCGCTCGCCGGTGCTTCCCGTATCTTCAAGCTGATGGATGAGCCCATCGAGGAAGACAAGGGCACCGTGACGCTCGTCAACGTGGAACTGGGCGAGGACGGACGCACCATGACCGAGGTGGACCATGAGACCGGCCACTGGGCATGGAAGCGCGAGGCCGGCGATGATGGCACGCGTTCGCTGAAGGCCGCCGAAAAGCTCAAGGGTTCGGCCCGTGAGGTTGCGATGAAGGCCAAGGAACAGGCGATTACCTCGCCCGACGGCCGACTGACCCTGCTGCGCGGCGACGTGCGCTTCACCAACGTGACCTTCGGCTACAACCCGGATAAGCCGGTGCTGCACGACATCACCTGGTTCGCCAAGCCCGGTCAGAAAATCGCGCTCGTCGGCGCCACCGGTGCCGGCAAGACCACCGTGACCAACCTGATCAACCGGTTCTACGACATTCAGGAAGGCCAGATTCTGTACGACGGCATCTCCGTGTCCGGCATCAAGAAGCCTGATCTGCGCAGGTCTTTGGGCATTGTGTTGCAGGACGTGAACCTGTTCACCGGTACCGTGATGGACAACATCCGTTACGGACGCCTGAACGCCACTGATGAGGAATGTATCGAGGCTGCTCGTTTGGTCAATGCGGACAGCTTCATTCGCATGCTGCCCAAGGGCTACGACACAGTGCTGGAAGGCGACGGTTCCGGCCTGTCCCAAGGCCAGCGCCAGCTGATTTCCATTGCCCGTGCGGCGGTGGCCGATCCGCCCGCGCTGATCCTTGACGAGGCCACGTCCTCGATTGATACGCGCACTGAAGAGGTTGTGCAAGCTGGTATGGATAACCTGATGAAGGGCCGTACGGTCTTCGTCATCGCCCACCGCCTGTCCACCGTGCGCAACTCCGACGTGATCATGGTGCTCGACCACGGTAACATCATCGAGCGCGGCTCGCATGATGAGCTGATCGCGCAGAAGGGCGAGTACTACCAGCTGTACACCGGCGCGGTGGAGTTGGAGTAGTGCTTTTTTGGCTCCCCTCTCTGAGGGGAGCTATCAGCGAAGCTGACTGAGGGGAGCCGCAGACTAGATACGGCTCCCCTCAATCGTCTGCGGTGAAAACTGCTTTAAGACAGATGACCGTGCTGCTGTCGCTCGCTGTGGTGAACGTAGGCATCCAGCGAGAGCCGGTCGATAAGCGAGGGAATGACGCCTTTGCGGGTGATCGAGTATCCGGCGGCATAGGTGGCGATTTCGACCGCCTGCCGCACGGTGTATCCATACATCAGATACGAGGCGAACGCGCTGATGAACGCGTCGCCGGCCCCGGTGCTGTCTACGGGGGTGAAGTCAGCGGCCGGATAGTGACACTCGACATTCTGGCCGCGCAGGTAGCAGCCGTATTCTCCTTGGGTGACGATGACGCAGCCCGCGCCGCGTTCGAGAAGATGCGCGGCCTTATCCTCCATCGTTTTTCCCTCAGTTTCGATGATTGCCAGTTCGTGCTCGTTCGGCACGAGAATGTCGGCGTTGGCGACGATGGAGTCGGGCAGATAGTCACATGACGAGGGCTTGATAATGGTTTTGGCATGGTGCCGTCGGGCGGTGATCGCGGCGACTTTGGCCGATTCCAACGGTATTTCAGTCTGTATCAGGCAGTATCCGGCGTTGTCGAACAGTCGTTCGTTGGAGGTGATGTCATCCGGGGTAAGCGATGCGTTGGCTCCGGAGAGAATCGCGATAATCGATTCGCCGTTGGGGTCGAGGAATATGAACGACGAACCGGTGTCTTCTCCGGCGCAGCGTCGCACGCCGGCCGTATTGACCCCATGCTGCTCCATCGCCTTGAAAATGTAATCGGACCCATTGTCGACGCCGACATTGCCGATGAGGGTGACGTGATGTCCGAGCTTGGCCGCGCCGATTGCCTGATTGACCCCTTTGCCCCCGGGGTAGCGTGCCGCCGATTTGGTGGATACCGTGCCTCCGATGTGAGGTAGCCGCGGCATCGACAGATAGTGGTCGATATTGATGCTGCCGACGACCAACACGTGCTTGACGGCGGAAGTAGGCGGAGCGGCGACCGTGCTGGTGTTGTCGAGATGAAAATCCTGTACGAACGAGGGATGCTGCTCTTTGTCGTGCTCTATCTGTGCAATGAGCTTCTCACAGAGGTAGGCGCCGAAGTCGGAGTTGCGGATGGTGTAGGTGGATATTTCCGCATTGCCGGGATAAGCCAGTGCCTCGGTGGTGTCGTTTTTGATGGAGACGAGCGAGGCGTCCTCCGGTAGCCGGTAATGCAAGGGGCGGATCATCTGCGTGAACTCGAGTGCTCGCCTGTAATGCGAGGAGACAAATCCGGTGATGTCACGGCTTCCGATTTTGCTGGGCAGTGAATCGTTGAGGTCGTAGTAGACCAAGTCGTCGCTATATGGCAGCTGGTGATCGAACAGGCATGAGCGGAAGCCTTCGAAAAAATCCTGTGTGCGGCGGCCTCTGGTCATTAGGCAGGCGATGTGTTGGTGACCTCGTTCGATGAGCTCGTTGGTCAATTTATAGGCCGCCTCTTTATAAGGCAGCAGCAGTGACTGGTCTCCGCCGTTGGGTCCTATGGTCAGCAACGGGGTGCCTTCGGGGAATTGCGAGGCATAGGCGAGACTGTCCGGGGTGGCCGGCTCCCAGATGACGCCGTCGACGTTGCGCCCGCATATTGCCGCGATGTTTTTGAGCTCACGTTCCGGATCGGAGTAGCTGTTGTAGGCATCGGTCGCATATCCGGCGTTCTGGGCAGCCTGGATGATGCCATCCAGCGTGCTATCGAAAGAGATGGGGGAGCGCAGCAATACTCCGATGGTGTAGCTGCGCGTGCGCTTCGCGGCGGAGGCATATGGCTTGTAATGGTATTCCTTGACGATCGTCAGGACCTTCTTGCGGGTTTCCTCGCTGATGCTGGAATCCTTGCCGTTGACGATTTTGGAGACCGTCGAGGTGGAGACGCCCGCGATGCGTGCGATGTCCCTGATGTTCATGTCTCCCCTCCTGCCTGTTTTCCTCTGTATCAGTGTACAAGGGCGTAGCATTCTGTTCCTTGCTACGTCGCCATTGTGGGCCGTTCGGTCCAGGTTGCGCGACCCTCGACCCGCCGTGTTGACACTGACGTTGGCGTCCTATAATCTTATCTCAAGAAAACATTTTAGGAAAATAATTTCCTAAGATTCCGCAAGGCAAACAATGCAGATTGCACAATGCGGAAAACTGAGGGTTGGAAAATAAAGGAGGGCCAGCATGGCAAAGAAGCTGTCGTTCTGGGAAGGGATTAAGGCGCAATTCTCCACAAAGTCCCTAGTGTTGATTCCGATCGCGGTTGGAATCAATCTCATTGGCGGAACTCTGTGCTCCGCACTCAAGTTGCCGCTGTTCCTCGACATGATCGGCACCATCGTCGTCGCATGCCTGTCTGGACCATGGGTCGCGGCCCTGACCGGCCTGCTGACCAATCTTTTCCTGGCACTGGTGGCCAACCCGGTCTATCTTCCCTATGCGGCGGTGTCGGTATTGTGCGGTTTGGTCGTCGGCTATATGGTCAAGGCCGGACTGTTCCGTAAGAAGTGGGGCGTCGTGGTCATCTGGCTGGTGTGCACGCTCGTCAATGCGATCTCCGCATCGCTGATCACCGCATTCGTATACGGCGGTGCCACCGGCGTCAACGGTACATCGGTGCTAACGGCAACGCTGGTCGTGGCCATGAAAGACATTCTCGCCTCGGTGATCTCCTCGTCGCTGATCGAGAACCTCATCGACAAGGGCATCACTGTCGCCATCGCGTGGGTGATCGTGCAGAAGATTCCCCGTCGCTTTCTCAGCCAGTATGCGGCCGACTCCATGGGCGGCTCGGACAATGATGCGCTGAGTGATGATGACGAAGAAGAAGACGAGTAAGACATGTCGTCGCATATGCCGGTCATCAATGACACCGTAATTGAGAAGCTGAATCCGATCACCAAGATAGCGGCCGTATTCGCCTTGGGTCTGTCCGCATTGGCATGGCCTGACTTCACGCTTGGTCTGATACTCGTGGTGTTGCTGTTTGTGGTCTCGTTCTTGGCTCATATACAGCGTGATTTCGCCAAGATAATGTTCGGTTTCGGCATCCCCGTCACTGTGATGCTCATGTTCATCCAAGGGCTGTACAGCCCCAAGAATCGTACCGCATTACTGGATTTTGGCTTCGCGCAACTGGGGCTCGAAGGCGTGCTGTATGCGGCCAAAGTGGTGGTGAGCCTGCTGGTGTTTCTTGGCAGCTTCTACATCATGAACAAAACCACCTATGTCGGTGCTATGGTATCCGCGCTCACTTCGGTGGGGCTCAGCGCCAAGGCCGGATACCTGGTGCTCGCCAGCCTGAATGTCGTGCCGCAGATGCAACGACGTATGGCGGTGATTCAGGAGGCGCAATCCGCTCGCGGACTCGATGCATCGGGTGGGGTCATCGCCCGCATCAAGGCGTATATCCCGTTGCTTGGTCCGGTTGTCATGTCATCGCTGACCGACGCCCAGGAGCGGGGTATGACCTTGGAGACCCGCGGCTTCGGCATTACTGGAGTGAAGCAGACCAGTTATGTCAAGGTCAGCTGGAATGCCACCGACAAGGTACTCAATTGGATTTTCGTCCTATTTCTGATCGCCGTGGTCGCCGTTTCCGTATGCATCCGCATCGGTGTGATTCCGTCGCCGGTCTCGTGGGGAGGCAAGTGAATGAGTCCGATAGTAGAGGTCAAGGATTTCTCCTTCAAGTACCGCGACATCAAGCGTCGGGCCGTCAAACACGTGGACTTCCAGGTCGAGGAAGGCAGCTTCTTCACCATCATCGGCGCGAATGGGGCAGGCAAATCCACGTTATGCAACGCGCTCGTCGGCCTGATCCCGCACTATTTCGTGGGGGCGAGGGCTGGACGCATCCTAATTGACGGGACCGATGTCGCCGATTCGACCATCGCCGAACTGTCGAAGACCATCGGCCTGGTGTTTCAGAACCCGTTCAACCAGCTGTCCTACACCGCCGGGACCGTCGCCGAAGAGCTGGCCTACGGATTAGGCAACCACGGTGTGTCCAGAGCGCAGATGATCGACCGCGTCGAAGCTGTGGCGAAATTGATGCGCATCGACCACATCCTAGACAAGAACCCACTGGAACTGTCGGGTGGACAGGTGCAGCGTGTGGCTTTCGGATCCACTTTCATCATGGAACCGCGCATTTTGGTGCTTGACGAGTGCACCACGCAGCTCGACCCTATGGGCAGCGAGGAGATTTTCGACATCGTCAAACAGCTCAATGCGGACGGCGTCACCGTCATCATGGTCGACCATGACATGGAGCGAGTGGCACGATACGCGGATACCGTCATGGTGCTCGAGCGAGGCGAAGTCGTGGCCCTTGGCTCTCCGATGGAGGTGTTCTCCGATCCGGCGATTGAAGAGCATGGCGTGGAAGTGCCCGATTACGTGAAGATCACCCGTGCGCTCGGTGGCCCGATTGCCATTACCGAGGAGCCGGCCATCCGCATGGCCAAGGAGGCGCTCTCATGAAAATCGAGTTGCAGGCACTGGAGCACGCCTATCCCGGAGGGGACAAGGCCCTTGACGGAGTGGACTTGATGCTTGACGGCAACGAGCCGGTGGCGATCATAGGGCAGAACGGTGCAGGGAAGACCACGCTGGTCAAGCATTTCAACGGCATTCTGCGCCCCACCGGAGGCAAAGTGCTGATCGATGGCATTGACGTCAATGAGCGCAGCACCGCCGAATGGTCCCGCAGCGTGGGCTATGTCTTTCAGAATCCCGACGATCAGCTGTTTCTGGAAAGCGTCCGCAAGGAATTCGAATTCGGTCCGCGCCAGATCGGCATGAGCGATCAGGACATCGCGCATCGCGTGGACAGCATCGCCGAGCTGGTAGGCCTCACCAAAAAGCTCGACGTGCACCCATTCGACCTGACGCCCACCGAGAAAAAATTCTGCACAATCGGTGCCGTCATCATGATGGACCCATCCGTGGTGATCTTCGACGAGCCAACGTGCGGCCAGGATGCGTCGGGCAACGTCTGTCTTGCACGCATCATCGAACGTCTGAAAGCACAAGGCAAACTCTGCATCACGATTTCGCACGACATGAAATTCGTCACCGCGAACTTCTCCCGTGTCATCGTGATGTACCACGGCCGCGTGCTGCTCGATGGCCAGGCCTGCGAGGTGTTTGCCCAGACCGACACACTTCGGCGTTCCTTCGTGACGCCGCCGCCCGTCACCCGAGTGGCTCAGGGTGCAGGCCTCAAGGAGACGGTGTTATCCGTCCCCGCGTTCATCAACGCCATTGCTCAGGAAAGGAACCATCGTGGCTGATGTCATTGCTCAAATCTATGGAATAAGGAATGTCGAGGACGCTCGCATGGTAATCGACATGGGCGGCGAACATATCGGCGTCTCCTACGGCAAAATCAAGCGGACGCCCGGTCAGCTCGATTGCGAACGGGCCAGGGAAATCTTCGAAGGCGTGCAACCACAGGCCGTGCGCATAGGCCTGACCGTCGCCGAAGACATCGACGAAATCAGCGAGAACCTGCGAGAAGCCATGCCCGATGTGCTGCACCTGTCTGGTGACATCGAAGGCATCAGTCCGGCCGAAGTGGCGGAACTTAAGAGCCGGTTCCCCGAACTGAAGATCATGCAGGCCATCCCGGTGCTGGCCGGAGTGCCTCTCGGAGAACAGAAGGTCATGCAGTATGTGAAGGACTATGAGCCGGTTTCCGACTTCTTCCTCATCGACACTAAATCACCTGCTGCCGGAGACATCGGAGCGACCGGCCTGACCCATGACCGGGCCATCGACCGGGCCATCATCGAAGCCACCGACGTGCCGTGCATCATCGCCGGCGGTCTGGACGCCTCCAATGTGGCCGAGGCGATCTACGCCACGCATCCGTATGGCGTCGACTCGTTCTCCCTGACCAATTACGACGATGATCGCGCCGATACGGATCGGTGCAAGGACCCGGCAAAGGTCGAGGCTTTTATCAAGGCGGCCAAAGATGCCTAAGGTCGTTGTCGTCGGCGATGCCAACGTGGATGTCATCGTGCCATACCCGCGTTTTCTCAACGAGGAGCGCACGCAGGTCGAATATCCGCAGATCGGCATCCAGGGAGGGGGAACCTCGGCGAACACGGCCGTGGCGTTGGCAAAGCTTGGTCTGGATGTATCGTTCGTGGGCACCGTGGGAGATGACCAGTACGGGCGTTTCGTCATGCAGGACTTCAAGGATGCGGGCGTGGACGTGACCGGGCTGGTTGCGGATTCGACCCTGAACACGGTCGGTGTATTCGCTTTCGTGGACGACCGCGGAGAGAGGTACTTGTGGGGATGGCCCCGCGAACGGCAATCGTTCAAGGTACTCGACGAAAACCTCGTGCCGATGCACATGATTCGCGAGGCGGATTGGGTCCACTCCTCGGGCATGTGCCTGACCTACGACACCAGTGCCAGGGAGACGATCATCCGCATCTTCGAACAGGCCCACGATGCCGGTGTTCCCACATCCTTCGACCTGAACCTTCGTGTGGATGACGGCGTGCTCGACCCCGATTTCGCGGCTGCACTCGAACGCATTATTCCGAATGTCGATTATCTGCTTGGATCGGGGCCGGACGAGTTCGCCTATTTAGGCGACGACGACATGATGGGCAATGCCACGACCTATGCGGTGGGAGGCCGGACCGTCATCGTCCGGGACGGCGCCCGAGGATCGATCGGTCTTACGCAAGACGGCCTGACGGAAAGCCCGGCGTTCCGGGTGAACGTCGAAGACACCATCGGAGCGGGAGACGTCTATAACGCCGGTTTCATCGCTGCCAGACTCGCCGGAGCCTCCCTCGCCGAATCATTGCGAGAGGGCAATGCCGTCTCCGCGTACAAAGTGGCCCGCCGCGGGGCGCGTTCCTCGCCGGACGCCGCGCAGCTGCACGAGTTCCTCGTCGGGCAAACCGGCTGAACGCCATACCCGAATATCGACCAATCCAAAGAACACAACCAACGGAGGTATCCCTATGGAAAACAAGAAGAAGGTCATCCTTGACTGCGATCCCGGACACGATGACGCGTTCGGCATCATGCTCGCCGTGCAGCACCTCGACGTGCTGGGTATCACGACCATTGGCGGCAACTGCACACTGGAGAACGTGACCCGCAACGCCATCAAGGTGCTTGAGGTCCTTGGCGCGGCGGACCGCATTGGTGTATATCCGGGGCACAGCTGCCCGATGGTCGCACCGCTGGTCACCGCACCGCAGTTCCACGGTGAGACTGGTCTGGACGGTCCCGTGCTGCCGGAACCGACGCACGCCGCACAGAACAAGCATGCGGTCGACTTCATCGTCGACACCGTAATGAGCACGGATGACGTGACGCTGATCGCCACCGGTCCGCTGACCAACATCGCCTCCGCCATCAACCGTGAGCCGCGCATCGTGGAGCGGGTCAAGGAACTGTGCATCATGGGCGGGTCCGTCACCTACGGCAACTGGACCCCTGCCGCCGAATTCAATATCTTCGTCGACCCCGAGGCAGCGTCGCGCGTGTTCAACTCCGGCATGCACGTCAAGATGACTGGCATCAACCTGACCCGTCAATGCGAGCTGACCGCCAAGCACGTAGCCAAGTTCCGTGAGATCGGCACCAAGGCCGCGAACCTGGCCGCCGACCTGACCGATTTCTTTATCGGCGCATGCGAGGAGGAGTCCGAGCTGACGGGCGCCACCATGCACGACGCATGCGCGGTGGCATGGGTTATCGACCCGTCGCTGATCACTGCGGTCCCGATGCATATCGATATCGAGCTGCACGGCACACTCACCCGCGGCATGACCGTGTGCGACTACCGTCATCTGCGCGGCACCGTGCCTGCCGTGGATCTTGAGCGCACTCCGACGATGGGTTACCGCGGCGAAGAGCCGAATGCGGAAGCTGCGCTGGAACTCGACTTCCCCGGATTCGTTGATTTGCTGAACAGCACCCTCGAAAACTACGACTGAGTCTTGCCCCTGAACAACCCCCTCCACCGCCGGCCGGCGGTTCCAACCCCTTCTGGCCGGCCGGCGGTATCTCACCCTCGATCATCGACCGCCGCCATGCGAATGAACGAAAGGAGCAGGCCAATGGAATACCGATGTCTGTTATGGGATTTTGATGGCACCCTTGCCGACACCGGCAGCGACGTGTGGAATTCCCTGACGTACGCCGCGCGTCGTGCGGGCGGGGCGATCGATGACCTGTACATGCGCGATGACGCCAATCTAGCCGATCCGATGGATGAGATCATGCGGCACGTGATCCCCTATCCCGGGGAGGCGTATCTGGAGACATTTGATGAGGATGTACGCGTACACTACCGCACGCTCAATGATTTTTCGCGCACCAGACTCTATCCGGGCATTCAGAGCATGCTGAATGAGCTGAAGGAACATGGCGTACGCAATATCATCGTCACCAACAAGCCGGAGGGCGCATTGAGCCGCATACTCGGCAGCAAAGGCTGGGCGAACCTGTTCGACGATTGGATCTGCCCCGATTCCATACCCGGCCGTGAGGCGACGAAGGTCGAAATGATGGCCGAAATCGTTCGACGGCATGGCATCGCGCCGAGACAATGCCTCTATGTGGGAGACACCTTCAGCGACATCGAAGCTGCGCGGACCAACGGCATCTCCTGCATAGCGGTCACATACGGGGATGGCGACGAAATCGCGTTGCTCAGCAGAAACCCCGCATATGTGGCGCGCGACATCGCGGAACTCAACGACATCATGACGGACACCGTCATACACGCAAGGAGCATGATATGAGGGATTTCACCATATGCATCGGAACCACCTTTGTTTTCGGGCGCGACGCCGAAACCAAAGTGGGAGACGAACTGGGCGCAAAGGGCGTTTCCCGCGTGCTCATCCATCATGATGGCGGAGCATATTTGGAAACCAGCGGCTTGCTAGATGCCGTGCGCCACAGCCTTGGACGGGCCGGCATTTCCTACACGGAGCTTGGCGGCGTGAAGCCGAATCCCCGACTGACGCTGGTGCGTGAAGGCATCGCCATCGCCAAAGCCCGCAATGTCGACGCCGTTGTGGCCATCGGCGGAGGCAGCGTCATCGATTCGGCCAAGGCAATCGCGCTGGGAGCTGCCGGAGAGCGTGACGTATGGGATTATTTCACCGGCAAAGTGCCGGTAGAGCGCACCCTTCCCGTCGCGGTGGTACTGACGTGCCCGGCATCGGGCAGCGAATCCAGCCAGGTCGCCGTCATCAACAATGAGCATGAGCATTCCAAGCTCACGCTGAGCGAACCAGTGCTCCGGCCGGTATTCGCGTTCATGAACCCCGAACTCAGCGTCACGGTGCCGGCGTTCCCCACTGCCTGCGGCATTGTGGACATGTTCTCCCACATCTGCGAACGGTATTTCAGCGCCGGCAACGAGATCGGCGTGATCGACCGTATGGCCGAAGGCGCATTGCGCACCTTGGTCGATATCGGCCCGAAATCGTTGGCCGACCTTGCCGATTACGACTTGCGAGCGCAAATCATGTGGATCTCCACCATCGCGCAGAACAACACCCTCGGCGTGGGTCGTGAACAGGACTGGTCCACCCACCTGATTGCCAACGAGCTGAGCGCGCTATACGACACCCCTCACGGGGCCACCCTGTCAATCATCATGGGATCGTGGATGCGCGTGGCTAGCGAGAAGGCCCCGTTCCGTTTCGCGCGATACGCCACTGAGGTATTCGGCACCAGACCCGGCTCGATGAACGAAACCGAACTGGCCCGGCGTGGCATCGCCGCAACGGAATCGTTTTTCCGCTCGCTCGGCATGCCTGTTTCCTTCAAGGACTTCGATCTGCCGGGCGACGGCATCGAACGCATGTTGGACAACATCGATTTCTACGGGCCGGACGCCACCATCGGATCCATTGCCCGCCTTGATCGCGACGATTGCCGTCGCATCTACGAACTGGCTCTCACCGGTCCCGTCATGGGAAAGGAGTCCTGATGCGCATACTGAATTTCGGCTCGCTGAACATCGACTATGTGTACGGGGTGGATCACTTTGCGGCCAAAGGCCAGACCATCACCTCGCATTCGCTCGACGTGTTCCCCGGGGGCAAGGGGCTGAATCAATCGATCGCATTGGCTCGTGCCGGCGCCGATGTGCACCATGCCGGCCAGGTAGGACGGGACGGCATGTTCCTGCGCGACCTGCTCGAATCCTGCGCGGTGGGCGTGACCTCGGTGGTAGTGCGCGATGATGTGCGCAGCGGCAACGCCATCATCCAAAACGATGCCAGCGGCGACAATTGCATTGTGCTGTACCCCGGCGCGAACCGTGCCATCGACCGTGATTTCGTCGATCAGGTGCTTGACGGGTATGGGAAGGACGATTGGCTGCTGCTGCAGAACGAAATCAGCGAACTGCCCTATATCGTGTCCCGCGCCAAGGCCCGCGGCATGTTCATCGTGCTCAATCCCTCGCCGGCTGACTCGCGGCTCGACGAAGTCGATCTTGATGCCATCGGCTGTTTTGTACTCAATGAGGGCGAGGCGGCGATGCTCACAGGGGCCGAAGAAGACGGGGAGACACTGATTCGTGCGACGCGTGCGCGTTTCTCCCGGGCGGATATAGCCCTCACCCTCGGCGAGCGCGGTTCGATGTATTTGCGTGGGGACCACGTCGTCACGCAGCCCGCTTATCTCGTCGACACGGTCGACACCACGGCGGCCGGCGACACCTTCACCGGTTATCTCCTTGCCGACCTGATGTCCGGCGAACCCATCGCCCATGCACTTGATTCCGCCGCGAAGGCCTCGGCCCTCGCGGTATCCAGAAGAGGCGCGGCGCCGTCGATTCCCATGCGAGAGGAGGTAGCTGTTTTTACTCCTTGCGCTCGCGCATAAGGCATTCCACCAAACTCAAACCAATAGAAAGGAACCACCATGGCAGAAACCGCTGTCAAGGAGAAGGCGAACGGTATCCCGGTGCCTGAGGAGGGCACCGAAGAGTTTGCCCGTATGAACAAGATGGCAAAGATCGCCATCCCGATCGTACTGATCATCTTCACCATGGGCGTGCTGCAGCAGCAGGCTTTCGGCATGATTTATGTGAACATCGGCGACCAGCTCGGCCAGGCCAACCTCGCCCCGCTGATCACCTCGATTCCGGGCATCGTGCTCGGCATCGTGTGCGTGATCTACGGTTCTCTCGGCGACTTCGTGTCCCTGAAGAAGATGATGATTCTCGGCACGATCGTGTTCGTGCTCGGTTCGATCCTCGGCTGCTTCGGCGACCTGAGCATCTGGATCGTCATCGCCGCCCGTACCGTGCAGTCCGCAGGCTGGCAGGTCTCCGGCTCCATCTTCCTGGTGCTCGTCTCCAAGTACATCGAGAAGAAGAAGCGAGTCATCTGGTACGGCGTGTTCGTCGCCGTGTTCCGTATCGCCGCGGCTCTGGGTGTCTTCCTCGCCGGCTACATGACCCTTGTCGATTGGCGCATCCTCTTCGGTATCGGCATCATCGCGGTGTTCTTCATCCCGATCCTGGCCAAGAACCTGCCTGACGAGCATGCCAAGGGCGCGCGCATCGACGTGATCGGCTTCACACTCATTGGCCTGTTCGCCGGCTCGGTGACCATGTTCTTCACCGACATGACTATCTTCTGGGGTATCGCGGTGCTGGTCACCGGCGTGGCCTTCGTGGTCTACATCAACAAGGCCGCGGATCCGTTCATCACCCCGAAGATGCTCACCAACCCGGCCTTCGCGATGACCATGATCGTCATCTTTGTCGGCTACTTCTTCAGCTACACCCTGAACGCCGGCTGCAACGCCATCGGCCTGAACGTGTACGGCATCGACTCCTCCCAGGTCTCCAACCTGCTGGTGTGGTCGATCATCCTCGCCGCCATCATGGGCTTCGCCGCTGGCCCGATTATCCAGAAGATCGGCCGCAAGGCCTCCATCATTCTGGCGCTCGCCTGCATGGGCGGTGGCCTGATCGTCGTTGCGTTCCTGATTCCGATGGGCCAGATCTGGGCTCTTGCCGTGGCGCCGTGCATCTACTACTTCGGCACCTCGTTCTTCTACCAGCCGATTGTGGATACCGCAACGCTGACCGTGGAGGCCGAGGAATCCGGACGTGCATTGGGCTTCAACGATCTGATGCAGGCCATCACCGGTTCGGTCGGTGTCGCGATCTTCGGCCAGCTCATGGCCAATGGCGCGATGAGCGGCGGCTCGCTGTTCGGCACCGAATCCGGTCCGGCCTCGACCTATGCCAACGTCTTCATGGTCGGCGGCATCATCGTCCTGGGTGCGATGGTTATCTTCATCTGCTCGATGAAGATGATCTACAGCCGCTCCCGCGTCGCCGAAGACGAGAGCTGACATCAGGTCATATCGTCTGCTGATGTGATATTGATATCGCAAAGCCCGTGACCGGTGTATTCCGGTTGCGGGTCTCGTGCGTTACGCTAAGTAGTAAAGTCATTTACTGAAGTACTACGTAACGTTTGCATTGGGGGAGATGCTGTCATGGTCACGGTGAAGGAAATCGCATAGAAATCCGGATTTTCGCAGGTAGCGGTATCCCGGTTATTGAATGGCGACCCGACGTTGTCGGTCAAGGAAGAGACTCGCCGCCGCATTATCGAAGTCAGTGAATGGCTTGGCTATACCGCCGGCTCTCGTCACATCTCTTTGCCGCGCCGAGTGACCGTATTGGACAATGCCACTCGTCAAGAGGAACTTGCGGACGCTTGTTTTGTGGCGCTATTGCTGTTTTCGTGGGTGTGGGTTCGTCGTTGAGCCGTTGGTTTCGTAAGCGTAGGGGGCGTTTCCGCGTATTCTGTTTTCCGACCAAAGAAGCGAACCGCGGAAAACGCCTGATGAACGGCATATTCAAACGTCTCCTCAACGTCAAAGGCATGGTCGTCGAGTCCTCGAGGATCGTCGACGGCCCGCTGCGTCCTGAGCCCGTGCTCGAGGTCCATGTGCGCGCCGGGAAGGCGGCGCCGCGCTGCTCGCGCTGCGGGCGGAAACGACGTGGTTATGGCCGGGGCGGCGGCGTGCGCCGTTGGCGGCACCGGGATTTCGGCTGCTGGAGGGTGGGGCCGGTCGCCATGATGCCGCGCGTCGACTGCCCCGGGTGCGGCGTGGTCGTCGCATCGGTGCCGTGGGCGGAGCCCGGCAGCTCGAGGAACTCCTGCGCGGTTTGCTCGGACGCCCGATCGGACGGGCGGGGGGCGAACTGAAGCATTGGGTGTCTCGGGCGTCCCGCAGCCGCATCCCCGAAATCGTCGAACCGGCCGGGAAGATCAGACGCCGGCGTCCCGACGTCCTCAGGACAATCGGGCCTGGCTATCCGAACGCGAGGCTCGAGGCGTTCGACAACGGGAACAAGGTCACCGTCCGCGTGGCCTACGGCTTCCACCACGTCACCAACCTCATCAGCCTGATCATGCTCAGATGCGGCGGACTCGACATCCGACTACCGGAACCAGTCAGCTAACCCACGAAAACAGCAGAAGCCTCAAAAATGTCTGCAGTAAAAGAGTTTGACGCATGACACGACCTTGCGGGCGTCGGTTATAAGAAGGGTACATTTGAATTGTGCATTTCTAACGCTGCAGTAAGCCGCAAGGAGGAGACGGATATGGCATTCGTGACATTGAAGGATGTCGCCCAGCAGGCTGGTGTGTCAGCTGCTGCCGTCTCTCAGATTCTTCACGATAAAGGCCGTTTCTCCAATGAGACTCGTCAATTAGTGCTGAAAACAGTTGAGGAAATGGGCTATGTGCCTGATCAGCGTGCACGATCTATGCGTTCGTCCGCTACCAAAACAGTTGGTCTGCTGGTGCCGGATTTGCGCAACGCATATTTTGCCGAATTGGTCTCGTCGATGGAAGAGGGCCTGTATGCACATGGATTTTCTACACTCATTGGCACGTCGGCGGAAACCGTAAAACGACAGGATGCATTCATCAAGAACTTGCTGGGGCAGCGTATTGACGGTGCGATTGTGGTTCCTCAAGGATCTGACTCCCCGGGTGTGAGATCGTTGATTGCGCGAGATTTGCCGTTGGTCTTTGTGGATCGACGTGTACAGGGGATTGAATCGGTTCCTTTTGTAGTGTCGGATCCTTACACCGGCATTCGCGAGGCGATGGAGGAATTGGTCGCTCTCGGACATCGACGTATTGGGTATATAGCGCATTCCTCGTTGGAATCATATAGCGTCAATGAACGTGAAGTAGCATTCCGGACCGCCGCTCCGGAGCTGCTGCATGGAGACACGGGCATTGTTGTGGATTGTGGTTCGACGTATGAATCGCGATGCCATACTGTCGATTATTTACTTGAATGCGGCGTTACCGCCATTATCTGCGCATATTCACCTGATGCCATCACCATCATCGGCTTATTGCACGATCGCGGTATTGAGCTTGGTGCTCAGATGTCGTTGATATCATTTGACGATATTGCGCCTTTTCGCTTGATGACGCCAAAAATCTCGGTCATTTCCCAGCAGGCGGAGCAGATGGGGCGTCAAGGCGTCGACCTGTTGTTGGAGGCCATGCAATCCGGCGTGCACCAAGGTGGTAGTACCATTCATGTGCCCACCGTGTATTTATCACGAGGGTCTGTTGCCAGAGTGGTGGTTTCGGCTCAATAGTCCGTCGCCGCCAATATTTTGTCTTTTTTTTTGTGCCATATTGTGTTTCTGATGTGCTGGTAATGGCGTTAGGACGCAATTGTTAACGCTCTCGACACGCTGATTGACCCCTGTGATTAAACGATATATTATGAATCACGCAAGTGATTAAACGTTAAATCATTTCAGTGATGAGACGATTCAGCGTTGACCAAGACGCATACATGTGTCGCGGTTTTGTGCCGGCAGTGACGTCGGCCCAATGACGAAAGCGAGAGGCGTATGACGCAGTTATCTCTGGTAGGGGTGTCGAAGATATTCGGCAACTCCACGGTGGTCGATAACGTGTCGGTCACCGTGGAACCCGGCAAAGTTCATGTTTTGCTTGGTGAAAACGGTGCAGGCAAGTCGACCGTCATCAAAATGATGAGCGGTATCTATCAGCCGGATAAAGGGCATATCGAGGTCGATGGCCAAACGGTGCGCATTCCCAATGTGGAAGCTGCGCGCAAGCTTGGTATTGCGGTAATCCATCAAGAGCTCAACATGGTGCCTGAGCTGTCGATAATGGAAAATCTGTTTTTGGGTGCTCTGCCCACTAAGGTTGGCTTTATCAATAAAAGCGCCATGAAAAGCAAGGCATGTGAGGCGCTGAAGCTGATTGGCCTTAACGAAGATGTTTCCACGCCGATGGGTGAGCTTGGCGTGGCTCGTCAGCAGATGGTGGAAATCGCCAAAGCGCTCATGCAGGACGCTTCGATTCTCATTCTGGATGAGCCTACGGCGGCTTTGACGCGCAAGGAGTGCGAGCAGCTGTTTGTCATCATGGGAGAGCTCAAGGCAAGAGGCGTGGGTATGGTATTCATCTCGCACCACCTTGATGAGATCGCACGTGTTGGTGATGTGGTCACGGTGCTCCGTGATGGCAAATATATCGACACGATTGACGCGAAAGCTCCTGAATCGGAATTGGTGCGATTGATGGTCGGGCGCTCCATCGAAAACCAATATCCGCGAGTCGCTCAGCAGCCAGGTAAAACGCTGCTGGAAGTCAAGGATTTGACTCGTGCCGGAGCCATTGAGCATGTTTCCTTTGACGTGCATGCCGGCGAAGTCGTTGGTCTTGCGGGACTGGTCGGTGCTGGTCGCACTGAAGTGCTGCGTGCTGTTTTCGGTGCCGACTCATACGATTCTGGTTCCGTGACTGTGGAGGGTGTTCAACTTCCTAAAGCTTCCATTGACAAGACCATTGCCGCTGGGGTGGGACTGGTTCCTGAAGATCGCCGCACGCAAGGCTTGATTCTTGAAGCATCGGTCGCTGACAATCTGGGTCTCGCCACTATGGTGCCGACTTCCAAATTCGGATTTGCCGATCTTAAAGGGCAACGCGACCGCGAAAACGATACCGCCAGGAAACTGCGTATCCGTATGGCGAATATTGACCAAACTGCAGGCTCCCTGTCTGGTGGCAACCAGCAGAAGATCGTGTTCGGCAAATGGTCTATGGCGAACGTGAAGGTGCTGTTGCTTGATGAGCCGACCAGAGGTGTTGATGTTGGTGCGCGAGTCGAAATTTACGAGCTGATCAACGAGATTACCGCCAATGGTGGCGCGGTACTGATGGCATCTTCCGATCTGCCGGAAGTACTCGGCATGTCCGATCGCGTGCTCGTGATGAGCAACGGCAAGCTGAGCGGCGAAATGCCGGCCAGTGAGGCCACACAAGAGAGAGTCATGTCACTGGCCGTTTCCCATATGAACGAGGACTTCAGTGAAAACACTACTGCAAACGTTGAGAAATGAAGGAGAACACTATCATGACCGCTAAAGAACAAAAACTCGGTTACGATTCCGGCAGCGTCAGCACACTTGACAAAGTGAAGCGTTTCGCATCGCGCAATGGTGCATTGATAGGTCTGATTATTCTTTGCATCATATTGTCAATCGCGACTCCTGCTTTCTTGACCGGGCCGAATCTGTTGAATGTCGGTATTCAGGCTGCGACCGTCGCCATTCTGGCATTCGGCCAGACCTTTGTCATCGTCGAGGCTGGTATTGACTTGTCCGTCGGCTCGGTTGCTGCCGTATCCAGTATGTTGGTTGCCTACACTGGCGCTTCGATGGGGCTGCCTCCGATTCTCACCATTGTTGTTGGACTCGTAACCGGTGCTGTATTCGGTGCGCTTTCCGGTATTGCGAATGCGTTCCTGAAGTTGCCTTCCTTCATTGCGACACTGGCAATGATGTCCGTTGCTCGCGGCTTGACCTTGGTCATTTCCGATGGGCGACCGGTTTCCACTTCCGATATGGTCAATTTTTTCGGCAGCACGGTACTTGGTATCCCGATCCCAATTGTCATGATGATCATCATGGGCGTCATCGCCTCCGTGATTCTGAACTTCACCAGTATTGGTCGTTCCATGTATGCGGTTGGCGGCAATATGGAAGCCTCTCGGCTCTCCGGTATCTCCGTGCATAAGACCCAGATTATGGTGTTCGTGCTGTCTGGCATTTTCGCGGCTGTTGCAGGTCTGGTTATTGCCGGTCGTCTGCATTCCGCTCAACCTCAGGCTGCTTCCGGATATGAAATGGATGCCATCGCCTCCGTGGTTATCGGTGGAGCGTCCCTATCAGGTGGCAAGGGCAAGATTTCTGGCACCTTTATCGGCGCGATCCTGCTCGCTGTGATCCGCAACGGTCTCAATATTCTCAATGTGTCCTCCTTCTGGCAGCAGGTGGTTATCGGTCTGGTCATCGCCTTCGCGGTGAGCTTCGATACCCTGCGTCGCAAGGTGGATGCCCACTGATCACGTCGAAAGGCGTTTCAACTAACAAGCCAAATCTTCAATCCCATTTATCCAATAACTACAAGAGAAAGAAACAATGATGTTGAATTCCACTATGAAGAAGACCTTCCGTGCGGCACTCGCGATTGCATGCGCAGGAACCCTAATGGCAGGTACAGCCGCTTGCGGCTCGACGTCCTCCAGCGGCGGCGATAAGGTCGCGCTTCTGGTCTCCACGCTCAACAACCCGTTCTTTGTCGATTTGCGTGATGGTGCTCAGGCCGCTGCCAAAGATCTTGGTGTCGATTTGATGGTGTCCGATGCTCAGAACGACTCCTCCACTCAGCAAAATCAAGCGCAGAATGCCCAATCGCAAGGAGCCAAGGCCGTGATTATCAATCCTGTGGATTCTGATGCCGCTTCTCCTGCCGTGGCCCCGTTGCTGTCTTCCAGCCTGCCGGTCATCTCCGTGGACCGTTCCGTCACCGGTGAAGATGTAACCTCGCACATCGCCTCCGATAACGTGGCTGGTGGTGCTCAGGCTGCTGATGAGCTGGCCAAAGCAGTCGGAGAAAAAGGCAAGGTCATCATTCTCCAGGGCACTCCGGGTGCCGCCTCCACTCGCGATCGTGGCGACGGCTTCAAAAAGGAGATCAAGAAGTACTCCGGTATTGAAGTCGTGGCCGAACAGACCGCGAACTTCGATCGTGCCGAGGCGCTGGATGTGACTACTAACCTGATGCAGTCCAATCCTGATGTCGTTGGCATCTATGCCGAAAACGACGAAATGGCATTAGGCGCTATCCAGTCACTTGGTTCCAAGGCCGGTGCGGATGTGAAGATCTTCGGTTTTGACGGTACTGAAGACGGTCTTAAAGCGGTGTCGAATGGCACCATGGTAGGCACTATCGCACAGCAGCCTAAGGAGCTTGGTAAGAAAGCTGTCGAGGCTGCGGTTAAGGCCATCAAGGGCGAGAGCGTCGAAAAGACCGAGTCCATTGAAGTGAAGACCGTGACCAAGGAGAACGTCGCTGATTTCCAGTGACAATATGAGATAACTCATCCGGGAATTAAAAGCCCCTTACAACATGGCCCATCATCATCGATAACTATGATGGTGGGCCATATCTATACCGACATATCGCACAACGTAGTGAATATATAAAAGGAGAATTCATGCTTACTCATGGTGTCATCAATGCTCAACTTGCACAGGCTTTGGCCGGTCTGCGGCATAAGGATAGATTCGTGGTCTCTGATGCCGGTCTGCCTGTACAGCCAGGTATTGAAGTCATCGATTTGGCTGTGGCATTTGGTGTGCCGCGATTCGAGCAGGTGCTGGATGCCATTGCCCCCGAATTGGTACTTGAAGAGGGGTTAATGGCTGAGGAGGCTCGTGGAACAATTGCCGAGCAATGGGTAAAAGATCGATTTGATGTGCCGTTGAGCTGCGTACCCCACGATGGTGAGAACGGTTTCAAAGCGAAGGTGAAAGGTGTGAAATTCGTGATTCGCACCGGCGAAACTACTTCATACTCCAACGTGATCTTCCGCTGTGGTGTGCCGTTCTGATTGTGGTTGGCTCGAATTGCGGACGAAAGGACAATAGTGATGACGTTAATTGACAACAAGTTTGTTCCCGATGATGTGCTGGGATTACTAGACGATATTGTTGCATCTCGGTCACGAATTTCGGTTATCGGTTCAATGAATGTGGACTATACCGTAACTACGAAACGGTTGCCGAAACCGGGAGAGACCGTCAACGGTGGCCCGCTGACCTTATTGCCGGGAGGCAAATCAGCGAATCAGGCATCGGCGGCTGCACGAATTGGAGCGCAGGTGCGGATGTTTGGTGCAGTCGGGGAAGATGCCAATGCGGATTTTTTGCTGGAGCATTTGCGCGATGCTGGTGTGGATACTTCGCATATCGCTGCCGTTGCAGGTCCCAGCGGCACCACGGTGATTACCGTCGATGCGGATGGCGAGAACACCATCGTATATTCGGCTGGTTCCAATGGTGAGGTGTCTGTCGACTATGTGCGCCAGTCATCTGACGCATTGGTTGCCGCCGATGTGCTGGGGCTGTGTTTGGAGAGCCCGATGGAAACCGTCACCGCATGTGCTCGTCTCTGTCATGATGCCGGGCTTAAGGTATTGCTCAACGATTCGCCATTCGTTGCTGAACTACCCGCTGAACTTATCGAGGCTTCGGACATTCTGCTGGTCAATGAACATGAAATGGCACAGCTGTTGGGCATTGCCGAGCCTGACGATGACGATTGGGATGGACTGGACTGGTCTGATGTGGCGCGGCAGATGCATGACTTCGGCTTTAATCAGGCGGTAATTACGCTTGGCGGGGATGGCTCGGTAGTCATCGATGGTGATGATATCTATCGTATTGCGCCAGTTGCGGTCGAGGCCATCGACACTACCGGGTGCGGAGATGCCTTTATGGGCACGGTTCTGGCCGGACTTGCCTCGGGTCATGCGTTGGCGGACAGTGCGCAGTTGGCCTCATACGTTTCCGCGTACGCCGCGACTGGGTTCGGCGCGCAAGCCTCTTATGGTACTGCCGCTCAGATTCGTGAGCGGTTTGGTACGAAGTAATTGCTGAGTGCAGAGTCTTGCAGGCCGTGAATTGGATGCAGACCTAACACGTCCATTTAGACGCTATGCGGGAACGAATTGGACTGATCATAAGAGAATGCAGACGTAATCCGTTGTTGTACTGGTGGATTTTGCAGACATAACCTGTTGGATTAACGGGATGCAGTCATTATCCGTCTAGTTATGGCTATAAATCGGCGATAACTTGTACGGATATGTCTGCATGACTGATAACTGATACAGAAATGTCTGCAACATTCACTGGTTCGCGGTCGACGGCGTCTCTCAGTGAACATTCGTGCAGACTTGACCGCGTGGCGTGTTAGGATATGCACCGTTGTGAGGCAGTGATCCGTTATCAGCGGGGAGTCTTCGGAAGAACGGCGGCAATCGCCAAGTAGAACCGACGGGATCGGCCCGAGACAGCCGAACACAAGCGGTCGTGCGGGCCGCGCTGCGTTGAGTGCAACAGTTCGGCGGAGCGCAACCGGTGCGATAAGCGAGGTGGTACCGCGGTGTGGAGCGTACAAAACGCTCGTCATCGTCCTCGTAGGCAGGAACATCATCTGACGATGGGTTCGGGCGGGGCGACTACTAAAGCGGCCACTTGAATCAATCGCCACCAATGATGCTCCTGTAGGACCAGTGCACAGTACAACTAGGAGATTTACGGTGAGCGAAAACGTATATCCCAAGGCGAACGAGGGCGGCGAGACCGCACACGTGGCGCCGAACCCCAGCTTTCCCCAAATGGAGGAGACCGTTCTTAACTATTGGGATAAGGACGATACCTTCCAGAAGTCGGTGGAGCGTAATCCCTCCGGCGACCACAGCCAGAACGAATTCGTGTTCTTCGACGGCCCGCCTTTCGCGAACGGTCTGCCGCACTACGGCCACCTGCTGACCGGCTATGCCAAGGATGTGATTCCGCGCTACCAGACCATGAAGGGCCGCAAGGTCAACCGCGTGTTCGGTTGGGACACCCACGGCCTGCCCGCTGAGCTCGAGGCGCAGAAGGAGCTCGGCATCGACTCGGTCGACCAAATCGAGGAAATGGGCATCGACAAGTTCAACGACGCCTGCCGCGCCTCCGTGCTGAAGTACACGCACGAATGGCAGGACTACGTGCATCGTCAGGCCCGCTGGGTCGACTTCGAGCACGGCTACAAGACCCTGAACATCCCGTACATGGAATCGGTGATGTGGGCCTTCAAGCAGCTCTACGACAAGGGCCTGGCCTACCAGGGCTACCGCGTGCTGCCGTACTGCCCGAAGGATCAGACGCCGCTTTCCGCGCACGAGCTGCGCATGGATGCCGATGTGTATCAGGATCGTCAGGACACCACCGTGTCCGTGGCTGTCAAGATGCGTGATGAGGAAGATGCCTACGCCGTCTTCTGGACCACTACGCCGTGGACCGTGCCCACCAACTTCGCCATCGTGGTCGGCGCCGACATCGATTATGTTGAGGTGCGTCCGACCGAAGGCAAGTTCGCCGGCAAGAAGTTCTACTTCGGCAAGCCGCTGCTTGAGCACTACACCAAGGAACTCGGCGAGAATTACGAGGTCGTGCGTGAGCTCAAGGGCTCTGAGCTGGCTGGTCGTCGCTACTACCCGGTCTTCCCGTACTTCGCGGGGGAGAAAGCCGAGACCGAAGGCAATGTGCCCGGTCCGAACGGCTACACGATCTTCACCGCCGACTACGTCGACACCGTCGAAGGTACCGGCCTGGTTCACCAGGCTCCCTACGGTGAGGACGATATGAACACGCTGAACGCGCACGGAGTCAAGAGCACGGATGTGCTCGACGCCGGCTGCCGCTTCACCTCCCAGTGCCCGGAATACGAGGGCATGTACGTGTTCGACGCGAACCTGCCGATCCTGCGCAACCTGCGTGCCGGCGACGGCCCGCTCGCCGAGATTCCCGAAGACCAGCGCGCGATCCTCTTCCAGGAGAAGAGCTACGTGCACTCCTACCCGCACTGCTGGCGCTGCGCCACCCCGCTGATTTACAAGCCGGTTTCCTCCTGGTTCGTGTCCGTGACCAAGATCAAGCCGCGCCTGCTGGAGCTCAACCAGCAGATCAACTGGATTCCGGAGAACGTGAAGGGCGGCCAATTCGGCAAGTGGCTTGCCAACGCGCGTGATTGGTCAATCTCCCGCAACCGTTTCTGGGGTTCCCCGATTCCGGTGTGGGTGTCCGATGACCCGAAGTACCCTCGTGTGGACGTGTACGGTTCGCTTGAGGAACTCAAGGCCGACTTCGGCGACTACCCGCGCGACAAAGACGGCAACGTCAACATGCACCGTCCGTGGATCGACAACCTGACGCGCGTGAACCCGGATGATCCGACCGGCAAATCGCACATGCACCGTATCTCTGATGTGCTCGATTGCTGGTTCGAGTCCGGCTCCATGTCGTTCGCGCAGTTCCACTACCCGTTCGAGAACAAGGAGAAGTTCGAACAGCACTTCCCGGCCGATTACATCGTGGAATACATCGGCCAGACTCGTGGCTGGTTCTACCTGCTGCACGTCATGGCGACCGCCCTGTTCGACCGACCGGCATTCAAGAACGTGATCTGCCACGGCATCGTGCTCGGCTCCGACGGCCAGAAGATGTCCAAGCACCTGCGCAACTACCCGGACGTGAACGGCGTGTTCGACAAGTACGGTTCCGACGCCATGCGCTGGTTCCTCATGTCCTCGCCGATTCTGCGCGGTGGCAACCTGATCGTCACCGCCGAGGGCATCCGCGACACCGTGCGCCAGGTCATGCTGCCGGTGTGGAGCTCCTACTACTTCTTCACGCTGTACGCCAACGCGGCCAACGGCGGGGCCGGATTCGACGCCCGCCAGCTGCGTGCCGACGAGGTCGCTGGCCTGCCGCAGATGGATCGCTATCTGCTGGCCCGCACCCGCCGTCTGGTGGAGCGTGTGGAGAAGTCGCTGAACGAGTTCGCGATTTCCGACGCCTGCGATGCGGTCTCCGACTTCATCGACGTGCTCACCAACTGGTACATCCGCAACACCCGCGACCGCTTCTGGAATGAGGATGCCACCGCGTTCAACACGCTGTACACCGTGCTTGAGGCGTTCATGCGCGTGCTTGCTCCGCTTGCTCCGATGGAGGCCGAGTCCGTGTGGCGCGGTCTGACCGGTGGCGAGTCCGTGCATCTGGCCGACTGGCCGTATGTGGTGGACGAGAAGACCGGTGCGGACACCGAACTTGGTCGTGTTCTGGTCGACGATCCGGTTCTGGTCGCCGCAATGGAGAAGGTGCGCGAAGTCGTTTCCGGCACCCTGTCCCTGCGTAAGTCCGCCAAGATCCGCGTGCGTCAGCCGCTTGCCAAGCTCACTGTGGTGGCCGAGGATGTGGACGCAGTCAAGGCCTACGACGAGTTGCTGAAGTCCGAGCTCAACGTCAAGGATATCGAATTCTGCACGATGGAGGACGCTGGTTCCCAGGGTCTGAAGATCGTGCACGAGCTGCGCGTGAACGCTCGCGCTGCCGGCCCGCGTCTGGGCAAGCAGGTGCAGTTCGCCATCAAGGCATCCAAGTCTGGCGACTGGAGCGTCAACGCTTCCGGCGCTCCGGTGGTTTCCACGCCGTCCGGCGATTTGGAACTGGTCGAAGGCGAGTACGAGCTCATCAACCGTGTGGAGGAGGAGAACGCCGCCGAGGCCGCCGCTTCGGTGTCCGCCGCTCTGCCGACCGGTGGCTTCGTGATTCTCGACACCGCTCTGGATGACGACCTGCTGGCCGAGGGCTACGCACGCGACGCCATCCGCGCCGTGCAGGACGCCCGCAAGGCCGCCGATCTGGACATCGCCGATCGCATCTCCCTGGTGCTGACCGTTCCGGCCGCCGATGTGGCCAAGGTCGAGCAGTTCAAGGATCTGATCGCCCACGAGACGCTGGCTACCTCCTTCGAAGTGAAGGAAGGCGCCGAGCTGGCCGTTGAGGTCGCCAAGGCGTGAGGCTGATGCTGAGCTAAGGCTCTTCAATTGGTCTGAAACAATTGTGGGCATCCGATATACAGTGATTCAATGAACACTGCATATCGGATGCCCGCATTTTTCGTGCGTTTATGCGTCTTTTCGACGCATCCCTATTTTGAAAAAATTCTAAGCGTTCCAAATGTAGTTGAGCAAAATCACCTCGGGAACTTTTTCGCCGACCTCGACCGCCTCATCACCCTTCATCAGCGTAAGTTGGAATTGCTGCAGAACATCAAGAAATCCTTGCTTGACAAGATGTTCGTGTGAGGGGAGGAATCGCCATGGAACTATTCGATATCGCGAAGCTCGCCTCATATCGCGAGAATAACCGGATCGAGGCGAAGTCCGCGAAGGGCGGCCTCCCGCACAGCATATGGGAGACCTACTCCGCTTTTGCCAACACCTACGGCGGCGTCATTCTGCTTGGTGTCAAGGAGCGCGAAGACGGTACCTTCGCGCCGATTGGACTTACACCAACTGAAGCGGAACATCTTCGCCAGGACTTTTGGAACACGGTCAGCAACCGGTCCAAGGTAAGCGCCGTGCTGCCCATCGAATCGGAAGTCGAGGTGCTCGAAGCGGATGGTGGCATGGTGGTGGCCATTCATGTTCCGCGTGCCCCGCGCGAGGAACGCCCTGTGTATATCAGGCGATCTCTTTGCGGGAACCTATCGCCGGCGCGGTGAGGGCGATTATCGTTGCACGAGGCAGGAGATTTCGGCGATGCTTCGGGACCAGGGATTCGAGACGATGGACTCCAAAGTGTTGGACGATCTCACCGTCGCCGATTTCAACATGGACACGGTGAGGGCGTATCGCAATCGTTTCCGCACGGTACGTCAGGGCAGTTCATGGACGGACCTTGATGACGAGCGTTTTCTACGCGCCATTGGCGCGGCGGCGGTAAGCCGTGAGGATGGCAGGCTGCATCCCACGTTCGGCGGCCTGCTCATGTTCGGCAACGACTATGACATCGTGCGCGAATGCCCGCAGTTTTTCTTGACTATCAGGAGACTCTGGATCCGGCGATTCGCTGGACCGATCGTGTGCATTCGGGAGATGGCATGTGGTCGGGCAACCTGTTCGATTTCTTCTTCCGCGTGAACCGCAAGCTTGCCGAATCCCTGAAGACCCCATTCAAGCTCGACGGCATTTTCCGCGTCGACGACACCCCCATGCATAAGGCGGTCCGTGAGGCGTTGGCCAACTGCTTGTTCAACGCCGATTACCATGGCGTACGCGGAGTGGTGGTCAGGCGCACCCCCGACAAGCTGGTGTTCGAGAATCCGGGTGATATCCGAACCGGCATTGAACAGATGCGCCTCGGCGGGGTGTCTGATCCGCGCAACGGTCTTGTCATGAAGATGTTCAGCCTAATCGATGTGGGCGAGCGAGCTGGTACGGGTGTCCCCGATGTGTTCGCCACATGGGCGAATGCAGGACTTCCTGAACCACGGATTGAAGAGAACTTCGGAGAAGCTGATCGCACGATACTCACGCTCATGTTGGAGGCGGATGCCAAGCCTGATAACAATGAGCAGATAACTGACGATTATGAGCAGATAAATAGTTCGAATGAGCAGATATCTGACAATAATGAGCAGTTAAATGGTTCGAATGAGCGGATAACCGAGAGACAGCGAGTCATTCTTCATTTTGTAGAGAAGAGCCCCAGCGCGACATACGATGATATGGCGCGTGCTGCGGGAGTCTCATCAGCGACTGTGCGAAGGGATGCTGAAATACTCATTGGGTGTGGATTGCTTAAGCGCGTCGGCTCGCGAAAGGCAGGACACTGGGAAGTTCGGGGAGAGAAGAATCATGATATTCGATAGCGAATCGGTGTTTGAGGAAAACGTCATCACCGTGCTTAAGCAGCATGGATGGAAGGACGGTGTCCTGCGCTATCCAACTGAGCGGGATTTGCTCGACAATTGGAAAGGCATACTGTACCGCAACAACAATGACATAGACAGGCTCGGCAAATACCCGCTGACAGACGGGGAAATGACCCAGATAATCGAGCAGATCGAGACCCTGCGAACGCCGCTCGCGCTCAATTCGTTCGTCAACGGGCGTACCGTGTCTATCACGCGTGACAACAAAGAAGATGTGGCGCATTTCGGCAAGGAAGTCAGTCTCTACATCTATGACCGCAAGGAAATCGCGGGCGGCAAAAGCACTTATCAGATCGCTCAGCAACCGGTCTATCCAGCCAAGAACAAGATGTTGAACTCGCGGCGCGGCGACCTCGTGCTTCTCATCAATGGCATGCCATTGATCCATATCGAGCTCAAGAAAAGTGGCATACCGGTCAGCCAAGCAACCAATCAGATCGAGAAATATGCGCACGAAGGTGTGTTCACCGGCCTGTTCCGTCTAGTACAGATTTTTGTGGCCATGAACCCCGATGACGCCGTCTACTTCGCTAATCCGGGTGTAGACAAATTCAATCCAAGCTATTACTTCCATTGGGCTGACTACAACAATGAGCCTATCTGTGGCGGGCAAAACCCTGGCAAAGACGAATGGAAGCTGTTCATCGGAGGCACCTCCGGTACCGCAGGCCTGCTGTCCATTCCCATGGCGCATCAGCTCATCGGCTTCTACACTATCGCTGATTCAGCGGATGGATGCCTTAAGGTGCTGCGTAGTTATCAGTACATCGCGGCAAACGCCATCTCTGATGTGGTGAGGAAATGTGATTGGGAACAGCGGCCAGCTACCCCAGGACGACCCGGCGGCTATGTATGGCACACTACCGGTTCCGGAAAAACCATGACCAGCTTCAAATCGGCACAGCTCATCGCCGATTCGCATGACGCCGATAAAGTCGTGTTTCTCATGGACCGCATTGAATTGGGTACTCAATCGTTGAAGGAGTACCGCAGCTTTGCCGACAGCGAGACGGAAGTGCAAGGTACCGAGAACACCGGTGTTTTGCGGGACAAACTCAACAGCACCAATGTCAACGACACCCTGATCGTCACCTCAATCCAGAAGATGAGCAACGTGAAAGCAGGGGAGCGAGGCGTCACCCAGACATGGCTGGATCAGCTGGCTGCACGACGTATCGTCTTTATTGTGGACGAATGCCATCGTTCCACATTCGGCGACATGTTGCAGGACATCCGGCGCTCCTTCCCGAACGCGCTGTTCTTCGGATTTACCGGCACGCCCATCCTGGACGAAAACCAGAAGAAGAATTCCACCACTGCCATGGTATTCGGCCGTTGCTTGCACCGGTACAGCATCGCCGACGGCATTCGTGACCATAATGTACTCGGATTCGACCCGTACATGGTGACCACGTACAAGGATTCTGAAGTCAGACGTGCCGTGGCTCTCGACAAGGCGAAGGTGGAGAGTACGGAAGATGCGCTCGCCGACCCGGTCAAGGCCAAAGTATTCCAGCATTACATGGATAAGTCTGAGGTCCCCATGGGTCCGATGGTTGATGGCGCTGGAAACTGTATTAGCGGCATCGAGGATTTCCTTGGACGAGACCAATATGGCATCGATTCCCCGCATCCGAACATGGTGGTCTCGGACATTCTCGAACAGTTCCCGGTGCTCAGCCATGCGGGCAAATTCCATGCGATGCTCGCCACTAGCTCCATTCCTGAAGCTGTCAACTATTATCACTTGTTCAAGCAGCAAGCACCTAAGTTGCATGTAACGGCGTTGTTCGATCCCAACATCGACAACAACGAAGGAGCAACGGACAAAGAAGATGCGCTGACTGAAATCATCACCGATTACAATGAGGCGTTCGGCAAAGAGTTCATCATCCCCACATGGCCGGCGATGAAGAAAGATATTTCGTCGCGACTATCGCATAAGAGTCCGTACGGCGGCATAGCAACAAACCGCAGTCAGCAGCTCGATTTGCTCATTGTCGTGGACCAGATGCTTACCGGATTTGACTCAAAATGGGTGAATACGTTGTATCTCGACAAGATCATCGACTACGAAAGCATCATCCAGGCATTCAGTCGCACGAATCGTCTGTTCGGACCGGACAAGCCGTTCGGTGTCATTCGCTACTACCGCAAACCGCACACCATGCATGGCTTCATTGAAGCAGCGGTGAAACTGTATTCGGGCGATCGGCCGCTTGACCTGTTCGTGCAGAAATTGCCGGCGAACGTAAAATCCATGGATACGCGGTACCGGGAAATTCTTGACGTGTTCTCGGATAACGGGGAATCGGACCTTATGCAGTTGCCGGAATCGGTGGAGGCCAGACGCAAGTTTGCCAAGGAGTTCGTGGAACTGAACCGGTACCTTGAAGCGGCGAAAGTGCAGGGCTTTGACTGGAGTACCACAGAATACAAGGTCGATAGTACGGATACTGACGATACGAATGAGGACAATGATGAGCATGACGAGTCTGAAGTAGTGCGTCCTCAAATCGACGAACGTACATACCTCATTCTTGCGCAACGCTATAAAGAACTGTTCTATGGCAATAGCGGCTGCGGTGGTGATTCAGATGATGGCGTAAAAAATAATCCCGAAGCGCCATATGAATTGAATGGCTATCTTACCGAAATCAATACCGGACTCATCGATACCGATTACATGAATGCCAACTTCAATAAATGGCTGAAGGCGCTCAAGGAGAATAGCCCGGAATTGGCGGAGATGTCTGCGCAGCTACACCGTTCCTTTGCCGCGCTCTCGCGGGACGAACAACGACTCGCCGAACTGTTCCTGCATGACGTGGAGCGTGGCGACGTGGAGGTTGAAGCCGGCATGACGCTACGTGATTACATCACTCGTTATGCTGCGCGAGAGAAGAACGATCAAGTCGACAAACTAGTTGATCGGCTGGGCGTTAATAGGTCGGTGGTCGAGGAGTTCCTTGCCAAACGTATAGATGAAGCGAACATCAACGAGTTCGGGCGTTTCGATGTGCTGCGCTCCTCGATTGACGTACATCGAGCGAAAGCTTTCTTCGAGCAATGCGATCACACACCATTGCCGGTGTTCAAAGTACGCATGCGTGCCACAAATATGTTGAGGCGCTTTGTGCTTATAGGCGGATTCGACATCGACGATGCCTATGATACTGATACTCAAGACGGGATGGAGGGCAAGCACCACTAGATCTGTACACAAGAAAGGGCGTGCGGTTGGTCTGAGACGTGCCGGATTCCCTTGTGGTCTAGGCGCTTATGACGTGTCCTAGGATGTAGGGATACGTTGAAAGCTACTAGTGATGAAAGGTGATGTGGCTATGACGATTGCCGACAGTTTGTCGACTTACGCTTCGGCTGAGGCTGTGGGCAAAACGTTGCATGCTTTGCCCACTGATACCGTTCTGCATACTGAGGCTGATTTTGACGATTTCGAGCGTGAGATGTTGGATGATGATTGAGGTGTCTTAGGATACCAGCTTGGTTCCACTGGTCAACGTATGAGTATCGGATACGGTTCGGTGCGTATGTTTCGATCATTCGTTGATAGTAATCGCGTTCATTAAGAAGCAGGTCCACCAGATATCCGGGTTCGTTTGGGAAATTCTTTAGTGCGCGAGTATAAAGATTGTGGTGTTCGTCCAATACCAGAGCTGGAACGGAATCTAAGCGCAAGAGTTCTTTAAACATGACGAGCCGCCCAATTCGACCGTTACCGTCGGAGAATGGGTGCGTGGATTCGAACATCCAATGTGCTTTTGCGATTGCAAAAGGATCATCTTCCAATTGTGAGTACAAGCTGAATACCTGTTTCATGGCAAGAGGCACATCCGCGGGGAGTACCGTATGAATTCCCTCAAGTTGGCTGATGACGTTGGGCACTATTTTGTATCCGCCGACGTTGCGGTTGGCGTCGAATTCTTGGCTGGTGCCGCGTTTGAGAATTCCATGAAGGCTGCATACAAGGCTTTTGTTTACTGGGTCGTCTACATGATCTAAGACCCAATTGAACGCATTGAAGTGGTTCGTTGTTTCGGCGACATCGTCTGCTCTGATTTCATCGTTGATGTTGTCGGGGAGCAAGGCACCCGTGTTGAACAGCTGCGCGGTTTGTTCTGGTGAAAGAGTGGAGCCTTCCATGTGGTTGGAATTGTAGGCAAATAGAATCTGTGAGTTGTAGTACAGGCCTCCACCAACATGCTGGTCTCGCTCGCTTTTTAGCCAGTCGACAAGTCTGATGCGTTCCATGCTAGGCTCCTTTGGCATTTAGGCGAGATATGTTTTCATGCTACTGCGCACTGGAATATATTACTGGGTTTACTGCTAACATGCCTCTGAATAGAGAGGCATGTTAGCAGTGCTTGAAAAACGGGTGCCTTCCACCGTAACAAGTGGGAGGCACCCGTTTAATTCAATTGGAACTCAATTCAGCTCACTCCCCAGCAATCGCGGCCTTGAGCTCCTCGACCTTGTCGGTCTTCTCCCACGGGAACTCAACGTCCGTGCGGCCGAAGTGACCATACGCGGCGGTCTTCAGATAAATCGGACGTTTCAGATCCAGCTCGTCGATAATCGCAGCGGGGCGCAGGTCGAAGACCTTGCGCACGGCGGCGGCAATCTGGCCTCGCGTCACACCCTGCTCGGTGCCGAAAGTCTCCACATTAATGGACACCGGGTCGGCAACACCAATGGCATAGGCGACCTGAATCTCGACCTTGTGTGCCAAGCCGGCAGCAACGATGTTCTTGGCAACCCAACGAGTCGCATACGCGGCGGAACGGTCGACCTTGGACGGGTCCTTGCCGGAGAACGCGCCGCCACCGTGGTGAGCAGCGCCACCGTAGGTGTCTACGATGATCTTGCGGCCGGTCAGGCCAGCGTCGGCGGCCGGGCCGCCAAGCACGAACGAACCGGTCGGGTTAACCAGCTGGCGGTAGTTGTCATGCGGCACCTTGGAACCCAGCACCTCATCAAGCACCGGGGCAATCACATGCTTCTTCAGCTCAACCGCAAGCCAATCCTGCGTAACCTCAGGGTCATGTTGGGTGGAAATCAGCACAGTGTCCAGCCGAACAGGCTTATCGTCATCGTCATACTCAATGGTCACCTGGGTTTTGCCGTCCGGACGCAGGTGCGGCACTTCGCCGGACTTGCGGACCTCGGTCAGGCGGAAGGCAAGACGATGTGCCAGATAAATCGGCAGCGGCATCAGCGTCGGGGTCTCATCAGTGGCGTAGCCGAACATCACACCCTGATCGCCGGCGCCCTGCGCCTCGTAACGCTCTTCACGGCTGGCGGCGGTCTCTTGCGCGCCGGTCAGTCGAGCAACACCTTGGTTGATTTCGGCGCTCTGCTCGGTGATGGCCACCACAACGCCGCAGGAATCGGCATCGAGACCGACCTCGGAGGAGGTGTAGCCGATATTGCGCAGCGTCTCGCGCACCTTGGACTGCACGTCGCAATATCCCTCAGACGTGACTTCGCCGAAGACCAGGAACACGCCGGTGGCGGCGGAGGTCTCCACGGCCACATGGCTGGACGGATCCTGGGCCAGCAGATCATCAAGAATGGCGTCGGAGATTTGATCGCAGACCTTATCGGGGTGACCTTCGGTCACGGATTCGGCGGAAATAAGCCGATGTTCTTCTGTCATATCATCCCTTTCTTCAGGACTTATCGCCCCGCGGAAGGCGAGGCACAATGATACGTCGTTGATTGTTATGTATTGAGTTATTGATGAAGCACACATAGTTAAGGGCTCGTGCCAACCACACGGTGGCGCGAGCCCTTAACAACACGTTCGCTCCTGAACTTGAGTTATAGCCGATTGCCGCAACATGAGCAAGTGTGTCGCCCTAAATCAGTCGAAAGCATATCGACGGCAACTATGCGGCAAGCATCGGGTAAGTGTCTAACTCAAGCCCAAGCCAGCGGGAAATCAGTTGCCCTCGTTGGTGTCGTCCTCGCCCAGGGTCTCCTCAAGCAGGCCCTCGTCGATCTCGCGGAATGCGATGGACAGCGGCTTCTCGTTGTTCTGGTATTCGACCAGCGGGCCGACGTTCTGCAGCAGGCCTTCGTTAAGCTGAGTGAAGTAGGAGTTGATCTGACGGGCGCGCTTGGCGGCGAAAATGGCCAGAGCGTACTTGGAATCGGCGTGCTGCATCAGGTCGTCGATCGGCGGGTTTGCGAGACCATCAGGGGTCGGGTCAGTGCCAAAAGCCATTATTCATATCTCCAGACTTGGAAAATCTATCTCAACGAAGCGAGTATAGAGGTTTGGGACGACTTCTTCCAAGAAAATTTATGTGTGAGAAACGTTACGTTTTTGAAAATTCCACTATTCGACTCTTGACAAGTGGCGTGTCCCTCGCAAAGGCTTGAATAGAACCATGACTGAAATGCGATCTGCAAAAATTATGTCAGGGCGCGTCTTTGCAGGCGCTCGAGCCCTTTACCGTGCTGCAGGCGTCAGCGGAGACGACATGGGCAAGAAGCCCATCATCGCCATCGCCAACTCCTTCGATGAGTTCCTGCCTGGCCACGTTCATCTGAACAAGGTCGGACGCATCGTTTCCGAGGCCATCCGAGAAGCCGGCGGTATCCCGCGCGAGTTCAACACGATGGCTGTGGACGACGGCATCGCCATGGGCCACACCGGCATGCTGTACTCCCTGCCTTCCCGCGACATCATCGCCGACACCGTCGAATACCAGTGCAACGCGCACTGTGCCGACGCCCTGATCTGCATCCCGAACTGCGACAAGGTCGTGCCGGGCATGCTGATGGCCGCCCTGCGCCTCAACATCCCGACCGTGTTCGTCTCCGGCGGCCCGATGGAGGCCGGCACCACGGTGCTCGCCGACGGCACCGTCAAGAGCACCGACCTCATCGACGTGATGTACGCCACCGCCGACGACTCCGTCTCCGATGAGGAACTGCTCAACTACGAGAAGACCGTCTGCCCGACCTGCGGCTCCTGCGCCGGCATGTTCACCGCCAACTCGATGAACTGCCTGACCGAGGCCATCGGCCTGGCCCTGCCCGGCAACGGCACCATCCTCGCCTCCCACTCCTACCGCAAGGACCTGTTCAAGCGCGCCGCCCAGCAGGTCGTCAAGATCGCCCACCAGTACTACGACGATTCCGACGATTCCGTGCTGCCGCGCTCCATCGCCACCAAGGAAGCCTTCGAGAACGCCATGACCATGGATGTGGCCATGGGCGGTTCCACCAACACCGTGCTGCACATTCTCGCCATGGCCCAGTCCGCCGATGTGGACTTCACCCTGGATGACATCGAGCGTATTTCCCACACTGTGCCGTGCATCTGCAAGGCTTCGCCCTCCGGCAAGTGGGAGATCTCCGATGTGCATCGCGCCGGCGGCATCACCGGCATCCTCGGCGAACTCGAGCGCGCCGGCAAGCTGCACACCAACGTGCACTCCATCGACTACCCGACGCTGGAAGCCAAGCTCGCCGATTGGGACATCATGCGCCCGACCTGCACCGAGGAAGCCCAGCAGATGTACAAGGCCGCGCCTGGCCACATCATCTCCCCGGAACCGTGGACGCACACCACTTTGTTCGACTCGCTCGACCGCGACCGTGTCAACGGCGCCATCCACGACATCGATCACCCGGAGATCCACGAGGGCGGCCTCGCCGTGCTGCGCGGCAACCTGGCCCCCGACGGCTGCGTGGTCAAGACCGCCGGTGTGCCGCCGGAGATCTGGAAGTTCCGCGGACCGGCTCTGGTGGTCGACTCCCAGGAGCAGGCCATTGAAGTCATCCTGAACGACACCCTGAAGCCCGGCATGGCTCTGGTCATTCGTTACGAGGGTCCGAAGGGCGGTCCGGGTATGCAGGAGATGCTGTACCCGACCTCCTTCGTCAAGGGCAAGGGCATCGGCAAGCAGGTCGCAATGCTCACCGACGGCCGCTACTCCGGTGGTTCCTCCGGTCTGGCCATCGGCCACATGGCTCCTGAGGCTGCAAACAAGGGCCCAGTGGCGCTCATCAAGAACGGCGACATCATCGACATCGACATCGAAGCCCGTTCCGTGAACGTCGAGCTGACCGACGAGCAGCTGGACGAGCGTCGTCGTGAACTTGAGGCCGGCGACGGCTACGTGGCTCATCGCGACCGTCATGTCTCCCAGGCGTTGAAGGCATACGCTGCTTTCGCCCGCTCGGCCGACAAGGGCGCGACCCGTGACCCGGAGCTTATCAACAAGCTCTCCGGTCTTGCCTGATAGCAGATTGCATAGTTGAAAAGGTCCGGTACCTTCACGAAGAAGGTGTCGGACCTTTTGCTTTGCTCCTGACTGTTGGGAGCTGGCTTGCGAAGCAAGACTGAGGATGGTTCCTAGCGAGATGCCCTAACGACCGCCCTCAGTCTCACTGTGTTCGACAGCTCTCCGAGCCCTGCAATCGCGGATGGCCTATGGCCATGTTTTTTCTGATTCGCCTGACGGCTCACACTCGCCTACAAACAGCCCACCGGGCTGTTTTGCTATACGGCTCTCCCGCCGGCGGGAGCGAAGCCGCTTTACCTCACGCAGGCAGCGGGGGAGAGGCGTGCGCCTCGGGCCCAGTCGGCAGCGCGCATGGCTTTCTTGCCCTGGGCCTTGACCTGGGTGAGTTCCAGCGCGCCGGTACCGGTACCGACCCATACATTCTTCTTGCCGACCTTCAGTTCGCCGGGATCGAGGTCGATTGGAGTATTGGGATTTGTCTGATCAGCCGGTTGCGCGGCAAGAATGTGCAATGTGAAAGGCTTGACTGCGGTCGTAAGATCCGCCGATTCCTCGTTGGCCTCGCCGCTGTCAGCTATCAACCCCTCTGCAAACAGTTCGGTCCAAGCTCCCGGATGCGGCGTGCATGCACGAATCTGGCGGTCGATGGTCTCCGCCGGGTCAGCCCAGTTGATGCGGGCATCTTCCACGGTGATTTTATGCGCGTATTCCAAACCCTCGGCGGGCTGCGGTGTGAATATGGCAGTGCCATCACCCACGGCGGCCAAAGCGTCCACATACATGGGCGCGCCCTCTTCCGCCAATCGTGTGAGCAACTCGCCAGAAGTCTCCCGACCAGTCAGCTCGACCGTCAACGAGGCGATGATTGGCCCATCATCCAGACCTTCTCCGACCTTGAATACATCGGCACCAGTGGTCGGATCGCCGTTCCAAATTGCACGTTGGGCGGGGGCAGCGCCGCGCCACTTCGGCAGGTTGGAGAAGTGCAGGTTGTACCAGCCCATCGGCACGGCATCCAGCACGGACTTAGGCAGGATATTGCCATAAGCGATGACGGCGGCGATATCCGCATGCAGCCCCTTCAGGGCCTCCATGAACTCGGGGGAGCGAGGCTTGGCGTCAATCACGGTCAGACCAAGCTCCACGGCTGCGGCTTTGACCGGGCTCGGCGTGAGCTTTCGACCACGGCCAGTAGGCGCGTCCGGACGGGTGATGACGCCGACGACCTCAAAACGAGAGTCGGCGGCGAACGCCTGAAGTGAGGGCACTGCTACATCGGGCGTGCCGGCAAACACTAGTTTGAGCATATTTCTTCCTTAGCGGGAACAAACCCGTGCTCATGTCACGGATAAAGTCATTGTCAACGGATAAGCGAGAATGCGGTGGCCGCACATGCGCAGGCTCTGCATCTGACGAGTGTCAAAAGCGGGGTGCGGAACAGAGTCCTACTGCACGTCGGGAATGTTCACGCCGTTGGCAATGAGCAATTCGCGCAGCTTGACGGGATTCTGGAAGCGAACGCCACGAATGCCTGCAGCGTTCGAGCCAACGATGTTCATGGCCTTGTCGTCAATGAACAGAGCGCCATCTGCCTTGATGCCGAACTCCTTCAGCGCCGCATCATAGATTTCCTTATGGGGTTTGCGCAGCTTAACAAAACCGGAGACCAGCTTGCCATCCAGCTTCTGCAGGATGTCACACTGTTCCTCGGCCACATGGAACAGGCTGGCCTCCCAGTTGCTCAGTCCCCATACTCCGATGCCGGCAGCCTTGAGGTCGTCGACCAGCACGCGCGCGCCGGGCACAATGCCGGTCAGGGAATCGCGGAAGTTCTTGATGTAATAGTCGAGGATGTCGGCCCACTTGTCGCCCTTGCGCTCGCGCATAATAGCGATGGCCTCCTCGGTGCTGGTGCCGCCGTCCATGAGGTCGTTGACATCGTAGAAACCGGAGATGTCGTTATCGAGAAATGCGTCGATGGTCTTCTGGCTGTAACGGGGGATAAGCACTGCGGCCGGATCCCAGTAGATCAGTACATTGCCGAAGTCGAAAATCACGTCGGTGATTGGTTTGCCGGCGTTCGTGGCAGCTTCGCCGTCTGCAACCAGCACATCGTAATCCATATCCGGCTCTCCGGGCCAACCCTTCATGGTTCCTCCTCCGTTTTGAGGTTGTTGTTCTGTAATCATCGTTTCACGTGTTGGAGACGATTTGGTTTTTGGGCCTCCCCTCAGTCTGCCGTCACAGACAGCTCGTCCTGCAATTATGGACGGGTCTTGCCCGAGACCTTCTGGCTCGACTATCGTCTCGCCTCCGCCTACAAACAGCCCGCTGGGCTGTTTGCTTTAGGCTCAGCCTCCAGAGGGGAGCCAGAGAGACGTTGACACGGGAAACCTAGATCAGGTCTTTAGGATCAATACGGAATCGGAGTTCGCCGGGTTCCCGAGAGGCCACATGACGGGCGGTTTCCCGGTGAAGACGAATGGCCAGCTCAGCTCGCTGGCTTTGCGGCACACGTACCACGGCTTTCACCCGGTCGGCCGTGGCTTCGAGCTCCCGCGCATCGACGGTATCGGGCTGAGCAATCGGCACCGGTCCCAGCATGCCCGGCAACTCGCCGCATACCGCCCAGTCTCCTCCGAGCGCGCCAATGCGCTGCATCAGCGTCATCACCGCATCGCGTCGTCCCCACACACAGGCCGCGGCCACAGTCGGCTGCATACCGGTTTCCATGCGCTCGTCCAGATCCTTGGATGCCAAAATTCGCGAATCCCACATCATCAACGATTGAGCGATGGCCGGATCGGTCTCTCCCAATATCAGCGCCTGCCCGCCTCGAGAGCGAGGCGCGCACAGCGAAACCGCCCGCATCCAAGCCGTCAACGTATCCAAGCGTGCATCTACACCCAGTGCATACAGACTGGTCCAAGCATCAAGAATCGCCACGGCGCGGTATTCGTGGCCAGCCGCCCCCCGCTCATTGCTCACCGGGCGTACACGCGGCTCGAAACCCGGCGTGGCAATCACAATCATCGGCTTGCATGGCACATCGCGGACCAATCCCTGAGCCTTGCTGGACAACACCATCGGCACGCCGCGGAACAGTCCAGCCAATTCAGCAGCCGTGCCGGCCGCCCCCACACGTACCACACGCATGCGTTCATGCCCACAGCCGGGGCATGTCCAATGAATGGCCGCAACGCCGCACCATTGACACCGAGGCGCGGATTCGCTTCTATCTGCCGGCAATTGCAACGGACCGGAACATTTCGCGCATCGTGCCTGACGGTGGCATTTCGCACAGCTCAATGCTTCACTGGTACTGTCCTGAGGAATCGAGAGCAGCACGGGGCCGCTTTCCAACGCTTTGCTGAGCACACGCACAGCCGTATGAGGCACACGAGCGCCGATGGTCGCATCCGCCAAACGAGCCAGCTCGTCGCGATTCAGCCAACGAACCCACGGCGTTGCATCCTTCAACGGTGAGGCAAGAGGGTGAATCGCCGTGGAATAGCCACTCACCGGCGTCTCCACCGTGCCTGGACCAGTGTTCTCCCACTGACTCTGCACCGTGCGTGCATTGGCCATCGCCACGAATACGCCGCCATGCGATTTGGCACGCAACCGCATCACACCGCGTGCCTGCGGATACGGCATCATGCCGTCCATGTTCTGATAGGCGGCATCTTCCAATATGGCGAACAGAGCAGGACCTTCAACCGGCGCATACATCACTGCGCGGGTGCCGATAATCACCTTTACCTGTCCTAATGCCACGGCCAAATACGCACGGTATCGGTCCGCCGCAGGCATCTGGGCACTCAACACTGCGACATCGCCTATCCAGCTGCCGGAAGGTGTGGGGGAGAACGGTTTGAGCCCATAGTTGCGCAACATTGGAAGCAAATCCTCGACTTCCCTCATGGTGGGAAGTTCCACCACGGACGGTTTGCCGGCGCTGAGCGCAGTGGCAACTATCCATGCCATATTCCGTTGCCATTCCTGGGCTCCGGATAGCAAGTCGAAAACAAAGGATTGGAACCGTTGCCCGTGCAGGGCATCATTCAGCACATTGGCTTCGCCATAATTGGCGACAATGCGCCGATAGGCTTGTGCGGCGCCCTCTGATACCGAATCGGCCACCTCAAACGAGGAACCGGATGGGCGGGTGCCATCCGGCAGGGTGCCGCGGCCGGCAAACCCTCCTTGTACGTTATCCGGCAACGAGCCACCGACCGGTCGTCGGAACGAAGCAGTCAACCGCTGCTCGGCCTCCACCTTGGCCACGCGCGGCGGCACGGCAAAGCGCAGGATATTGGCCCGCGTACCACCATAGGCATTGGCGATGAGCCCGATATCCTCGCGCATCGAAGCCGGAACCAGCACATCGGGGCTTATCACCCGCTCGATATAGCGAATCGAAGAACGCGGCGTATCGCTGGTGGAAGTCCGCGACCAAATCACGCCGCCGACCCGTTGACCGCCGAACCGCACGCGCACCAGAACGCCGGGTTGCGCGGCATCACTGTCTTTCTCGTCGATGAAGTAGTCGAATGTCTGACCAAGATGCAGCGCCTGCACATCAAGCACCACTTGTGCAATGGGATCATGCTCGGCGGGCGTGTGCTCCGCGGGCGCACGTTTGCGCCGCTTGCGCGGGGCCAACCCGTCAAGCGTGAGCTGCTGTGCGTCCGATGTAGTCATGCCTCAACTATAAGGGCCTCAGCCAATACCGGTAATTATCTACCGGTCTACCGGCGCAGATAGTCGAGTACGTGCATCAGGTCGCGGTCGTTGATAGCCTCATCGGCGGCGAGCTGGGTCTTCGGCTTGGCGCAGAAAGCAATACCCAGACTGGCGGCCTGAATCATCGGAATATCATTCGCGCCATCACCCACGGCCACGGTCTGGCTCATCGGAATATCCAGCTGCTTGGCCCACTCCCGCAGCGCATGCAGTTTCACGGTCTTGCAGACAATCTCGCCCAACACCTTGCCGGTCAAGCGCCCATCGGCAACTTCAAGACGGTTCGCAATCCAATAATCGATATGCCCCTCGGCGGCCAGCTTGTCGACCACCTCATGGAAGCCGCCGGACACCACGCCGACCTTCCAGCCATGCGCATGCAGCGTGTCAATCAGCTCCAGCGCGCCTTTGGTGAAATGCAGCTTGTCATGCACGGTGTCGAACACGGAGACCGGCAAACCCTCAAGCAATGCCACACGGGCCCGCAGCGCATCGCAGAACTCCAACTCGCCACGCATCGCGCGTTCGGTCACCTTCGCGATTTCCTCACCGGATCCGGCGGCCTCGCCCAACTCATCAATAACCTCTTCGTCGATGAGCGTGGAGTCCACATCCATCACCAGCAGACCGGGCTCAGCCAGCGTCGGTACGGAATCGGCGGAACCGCCCAAAGCCCCAACTTCGCTTTCGGCGGACTTGTCAATAAAATGCACATCTTCTTGCGTCATGCTTTCGATTCTCGAAAAACCTTGAGACAATGCCCTCTATGAGTTTTTCTATGGAGCTTGCCACTGCACTCGTGGCTAACCCCACACCCATCTGCACCACGTCCGAAGGCGGCCTGATCGGCACCATCACCGAATGGCTCATCACCCTGATGGAAACCATCGGCGGCATCGGCGTGGCTCTGGCCATCGCCCTCGAATCGGTGTTCCCGCCCATCCCTTCCGAAGTGATTCTGCCGCTCGCAGGCTTCACCGCGGCCCGCGGCACGCTGAGTCTGCCCGGCGCGATCATCTGGGCCACCATTGGCTCTTTGCTGGGTGCATGGACGCTGTATGGCATTTCCCGTTGGGTGGGCTTGCATCGCATCAACCGTGCGGCGGACAAGATTCCAGGCGTCAGCCGCAAGGATGTGAGCAAGGCCAACGATTGGTTCACCAAGTACGGCACATGGTCGGTGCTCATCGGCCGCGTGATTCCCGTGGTGCGCTCGCTGATTTCCATTCCCGCCGGCTTCAACCGTATGAATTTCCTGCAGTTCACCGGCTGGACCCTGCTCGGATCGGCCGTATGGAACACCATCTTGGTGTCCGCAGGTTATCTGCTCGGAGACCAATGGTGCTCGATTCAAGGTGCGCTCGGTGTGTTCGAAGACGTGGTCATCGTGGCCGTGGTTGTGGTTATCGTATGGTTCGCGGTGAAAAAAGTGCGTACTGTGGTGCGTAACCGGAAAGCACAGCATGGCGAATAACGCCAAGCCCGCATAAGGGTTCGGATGGTTCCGATAGGGGAGTGAAGGCATATATGGGAGAAGCCGAAAATCTTGCCGAGCTGAACGACCGGCTTATGGCCAAGAACCATGCGCTCGCCGAAGCTCTGAACCGTGCCGGCAAAGAGCTCACCAAAGCCAAATCGCAGCTGGCGCAACTCGCACAGCCGCCGCTCACCTTCGCCACGATGGTCAAAATCGATTCGACCCACACCGATGAGGACGGCGTACAGCATGCCAGTGCCGAGGTGATTTCCGGCACTCGACGCATGATTGTGCCCGTGGCAGCGAACGTCAATGCGTCTCGTCTTGCTGCCGGCTCCACCGTTATGCTCAACGAGAAGCTTGTGCTGGTTGAACAGCGCGATGCCGATACCGTGGGCCAGATTCGAGTAGTCAAGCAAATACTCGATGATGGGCGTCTGATTGTTGCCGATGCTTCCGGCAATCCCGTGCTGGTGCGCCGTTCCAGTGCGCTCAGTTTGACCGCCATCAGCCAAGGCGATCGCATTATCGTCGATCCGTCCGTGCGGCTCGCCATCGAACTGCTGCCCAATGAGAGTGACCGGGATCTGGTGTTGGAAGAGACGCCAGACGTCACCTTTGCCGACATCGGCGGTTTGGACAGCGAGATCGGCCGTATCAGGGATGCCGTGCAGCTGCCGTTCCAGCATCGCGCGCTATTTGAGCGCTATGATTTGAAGCCGCCGAAGGGCGTATTGCTCTACGGGCCTCCCGGCAATGGCAAAACGATGATTGCCAAAGCCGTGGCCAATGCCTTGTGCGAAGGCGGCTGTGACATGGATGGCGATGGCTCTATCAACGGCAGAGAGCAGCAGGTCAAAGGCGTATTTCTGTCCGTCAAAGGGCCTGAACTGCTCAACAAGTACGTCGGTGAATCCGAGCGTCTGATTCGTCTGATCTTTCAACGTGCCCGCGAACGCGCCGCCGAAGGCAAGCTGGTGGTCGTATTCATCGACGAGATGGACTCGCTGCTAAGAACCCGCGGCTCCGGTGTATCCTCCGACGTGGAAACCACCATCGTGCCACAGTTCCTTTCCGAACTCGACGGCGTGGAATCACTCGATAACGTGATGGTGATTGGCGCCTCCAACCGTGTGGACATGATCGATCCCGCCGTGCTGCGCCCGGGCCGTCTTGACGTGAAGATTCGTATAGACCGGCCTTCCGGCGAGGCAGCCGCCTCCATCGTGCGTCATTACCTGACCGATGACCTGCCGCTTGAACAGGGTCTGGATGCCGATGCGCTCTCCCGCGTACTTGTGCGAGATATCTATACACGTTCCGAGCGCCGGCATCTCGCCGACGTGCGTGACGAGCGCGGCACATGGAATGCGCTGTTCCTGGCCGACGTGGTTTCCGGCGCGAGCCTCAAGAATATCGTTGACCGTGCGAAGACCCACGCGGTTAAAGCATCGATTGCATCAGGCAAGGATGTGGCTCTTGATGCCACGTTGCTTGGCCGTGCGGTCGAAGATGAGTTCGCTGAGACTCGCGATTCGCTGCTGGATGCCGATCCGGTGCAATGGGCGCGCGTCAATGGTTTCGACGCTGGACGAGTCACTGCAATCCGTGCAGTAGGGCGTTGAATCAGCTGTGCGGCTGAGTTATAGCCATAAGTCAGCCGCACAATGGAACGATCACATACCTATTCGGCGACCACCGGAATCGGCACTCCGGCATCGATAAGCGTCTCTCGCAGTCCGCACTCGTCGCGGAAACGGATGCAGCGAATCCCCGCACGGTTCGCGCCGATCACATTGGACGCCCTGTCGTCAACAAACACGGTTGTCTCGGCATCAATGCCAAAGGACTCCAACGCTTTCATATAAATGGCCGTATCGGGCTTGCGCATATGGACCTCACTGGAAATGACGCGTCCGTTCAGCATGCGCAGAATCTCATAGGCGTTCTCGGCCTCGCCAATGGTCTCCCGTTGCCAATTCGACAATCCCCATACACCAAGGCCGGCGGCCTTGATGTCATGCACCAGTACGCGCATGCCGGGAATGGTGCCGGTAAGTGAGTCCAAGAAATTATCGAAATAGTAGGTAAGCATCTCAGCCCAACGTTCGCCATGAGTCTCACGCATCCACGCAATACCCTCGGCCGGGCTGGCTCCCGCATCCATCCTGTCGCAGGCGTCGTAAAAGCCGGATATGTCATTGTCGAGAAAATCCTCGATACGCTTCTCGCTGTAGCGCGGCATGAACAGTGCCTGCGGATCCCAATCGACGAGTACATTGCCGAAATCAAAGATGACGTTGGCGATCGGCTGCCTGGCATGAGCCGCAGCGGCGTCATAGGCGATCACTTCATTGAACGGTATATTCAGCTTCGATTCTCCAGGCCAACCCTTCATCGCGTTTCCTTTCATGAGATTCATGAGACCTATTGAACAGGCATCAGGTGCAAAGGCGGAAAAACCGCCCTCAACTCTCATATTAGGTTCGTGCGGCAGCGCTACTCGGAGCGGCTGATGGTCTGATGTCCGTTGTCTACGGACAGGAGGCAGTGTCCGTAGACAACGGACAACAGTTTGTCCGTAGAACGGCAGTCCGCCTCCGTGTTCCCCTTACATTGGAATATGTCAAGGAGGCAAGGCAATGGCGACTGGCTACAATAAATCACTGCTCAACTACCTGTTGAACCGCCGTGATTTCGTTCCCGGAACGGAGCTGTCCGCGGTACTTGGCGTGTCGACCAAAACCGTGTCGCGTATCGTCAAGCATGTCAACGAACAGTCCACGAATGGCATGATCATCGAATCGCAGCGCGGTCGCGGCTATCGCCTCAACTCCTCCAATTACTTCGCCCAGCGAGACCTCAACGCGGAAGCCGGCAAGCCCGGTGTGCTGAGCTCGGTGGAACGCCGCGACGAGATCATCAAGCGTCTGCTCATCACCGCTCCGCAGCAGTACCGCATCAATGATCTGTGGGGCAAGTTCTACATCAGCGAATCCGCTATCGCGGTGGATGTGCGCACCTTGCGTAGCATGCTTGCCAAGTTCGATTTGGATCTTGCCCGCAGCGCCGATGTCATTTGGGTGTCCGGCACCGAAACCGACATCCGTCGTGCGATGGCCAGCCTGCTGGTCACCGATGATGACATCGCCAACGGTCAGTTCATGCACGCTGACCATACGGTGCAGCAGCGTGACGTGGCATTCGTCTCTCACCAGCTTGACCTCATCGAGGACCTCACCCACGCACAGGTTCCTTACCCGTACAGCGTGAACCTGTTCACCCACCTGTACATTCTCATCGAACGCTTCCGCGGCGTCGGGGCATTGATCGACGAAGGCGAGCAGGGCAACGCTGACGAAGCGCTGATGGAGCACCATCAGGAGATCACGCAGGTCTGCGAGAAGGTCATCGGCAACTTCGACGCCTACCTCGGCACCGCACTGCCGCGTATCGAGGTCTACTACCTGTACCAGTACCTCACTTCCTCGCGCATCGACTTCGCTCAGCTCGACCCGCACGAGATCCCCGATGACGTGCGCGAGTTGACTTATGAACTCATCGATCATGTCGCCGAAGACCCGGCCTTCCGCACCATCGACAAGCAGGCGCTGTTCGCTCACCTGTCGCTGCATATGAAGCCGCTGATGAACCGCTTGCGCAACAACATTCGTGTGGCCAACAATCTGCTCGAGCAAATCAAGCTTGAATACCCGTACCTGTTCAGCAAGGTGAGCGATGCCTGCCGCGAGCTGGAGTGCCGCCATGGGCTTGCCCGCATCGACGATGAGGAGCTTGGTTTCATCACCGTGCATTTCGCGCAGGCCGTGGAGCGTGCTCCGATGCCGCTCAACCTGCTACTGGTATGCACAACGGGCCTGGGCACCGCGCAGCTATTGCAGGCCAAGATCGCCAAGCGCTTTTCCGGGTTCAACATTGTGGAAACGGTGTCGTCGCGCAATCTGGCGCAAACGCTCGCCAAATACTCGGATATCGATCTGGTTGTTTCCACCGTCCGCCTGCCGGATGACGTCGCAGCGCCCACGTTGGTGGTGTCCGCGATGCTCACCACCGAGGATCAGGATCGTCTCGAACAGGAAGCCAACCGCATCCGCAGGGAGGCGATGGGACGATGAAACGACTCATGGTATGGGAGCCGGCATTGGCCGCCAACGACAAGCACACGCTTATCTCCAGCGTGGCTGAGTCTCTTGCCCAGCAAGGCGTGGTGTCATTCGGCGAGCAAGACGCGCTGGTCGAAGCCCTTGTGGCCCGCGAAGATCTGGGCAATACGCTTATTGCCACCAACACAGCGATTCCGCACGCCACATGCCCGGCGGTTACTGCAGGCGCGTTCGTCTACGTCAAACTCGCCGAACCACTTCTCGATTGGAGTGAAGGCGCGGCAGTGGATCGGTTCGTGTTCACCGTGGTGCCCGAACAGCCGAGCGCGGACGATGGGGAAGCCATAAAACGCTTCTTCACCTCACTGGCCGATGATGCGGTGCTGAACGTGTTCAGTACCGGCAGCCAAGAGTCAGTAACCCAGATTTTCCAATAGGGACCAAACGATTTTTTCAACAACTAGGAGAAAGGAACCACAGTGGCAGACACCGCAACCCTTACCCTCAACGACGTTCTCGATCGCAACACGATTCTCACTGACGTCAAGGTCGAGACCAAGGAAGATGTGTTCCGCACGCTCGCCGAGCGCTTGTTTGAACAAGGATACGTTTCCTCCGTCGATGACTTCCTCGATGCACTGCACAAGCGCGAGGAGGAAGGCGCCACCGGCATCGGCAATCACATTGCCATCCCTCACGGCCGTAGCGAGACTGTGACCCGCAACGGCGTCGCCATCGCGATTCTCGATCATGAGATCGAGTGGGAATCCTTGGATGACACCGGCGCCAAGCTGGTGGTCATGTTCACCGTCGGTGCCTCCGGCGATGGCGCGAACGATCATCTGAAGCTGCTCTCGATGTTCGCCCGCAAGATGGCCCAGCAGCAAGTCGTTGACGCGCTGCTTAAAGCCAAGGATGCCGACGAGGTCATCGCCGCGTTCCAAGACTGAACCGTTTCCCGAACCAATAGCAACCAATAAACACAACAAAGGAGTACATCATGAAGATCGTCGGAGTGAGCGCCTGCACCGTTGGCATTGCGCACACCTACATGGCCCAGCAGAAGCTCGAAGATGCCGCCAAGGCCGCGGGCGATGAGGTCAAGATCGAGACCCAGGGCACCATCGGCGTCGAGAACGAGCTGACCGCCCAGGACATCGCCGACGCGGACATTGTGATTCTCGCCATCGATATCAAGATCGCCAACGAAGAGCGCTTTGCCGGCAAGAAGGTCGTCAAGGTCTCCACCGAGACCGCGATCAAGGCTCCGAACAAGCTCATCGCCAAGCTTCACGAAATCGCCGAAAAGTAATCGCTTTCCGCGCTTATAGCAATAGAGATAAGAAAACAAGGAGGAATTTCAATGAAGAATTTCTGGAAGGCTGCCAATTTTAAGGGGCACCTGCTTACCGCAATCTCGTACATGATTCCAATCGTGTGCGGTGCCGGTTTCGTCATTGCCATCGGTATGGCCTTCGGCGGTACCAGCCAGGACTCGCTTGTGATGGGCAAGTTCAACTTCCTGGAAGCGCTCGCCACCCTCGGTGGCAAGGCCCTGGGCATGCTGCCGGTCATCATCGCCACCGGCATCGCCTTCTCCATCGCCGGTAAGCCGGGTATTGCACCGGGCTTTGTGGTGGGTCTCGCGGCCAACTCCATCTCCGCCGGTTTCATCGGCGGCATCATCGGTGGTTATGTCGCCGGCTGGATCGCCGTGGCCGTCATCAAGTTCGTGAAGGTTCCGAGCTGGGCCAAGGGCCTGATGCCTACTCTGATCGTGCCGTTCCTAGCATCACTGAGCTCCGGTCTGATCATGGTCTACATCATCGGCACCCCGGTCTCCTGGTTCACCAGCTGGCTGACCAACCTGCTGCAGTCCATGTCCGGTGCCTCCAACCTCATCTTCGGTGCTGTGATCGGTACCCTGTCCATCGTCGATTTCGGCGGCCCGATCAACAAGACCGCGTTCGCATTCGCCCTGACCCTGCAGGCTGAAGGCCTCAACGGCGCCGTCACCGCTCTGCAGCTGACCAACACCGCCACCCCGATCGGCTTCGGCTTCGCATTCCTTGTCGCCAAGCTGCTGCGCAAGAACATCTACACCCGCGAAGAGGTCGAGACCCTGAAGTCCTCCGTGCCGATGGGCGTGGTCAACATCGTCGAAGGCACCATCCCGATTGTGATGAACGACCTGGTGCGTGGCATCGTGGCTGCTGGCCTCGGCGGCTGCGTTGAAGGTGCAATCCTGATGTCCCTTGCCAACGGCGAAGGTGCAACGGTTCCGTTCGGTGGCTTCCTCATGCTGCCGACCATGGGCTCCAACTGGTGGGTCGGCCTGCTGGCCATCGCCGCCAACGTGGTCGTCACCGGCGTGGTCTACGCACTGATCAAGAAGGACATCCCCGCCGATCAGCTCGATGCCGTGCAGTCCTCCTCCGCCGAGGAAGAGGAGCTCGACCTCGACGACATCAAGGTCATGTGATTGGCACCGCGAGATAGCGGACACCGTTACATCGGTCAGTAACTGACCGCAATCATCACAACAGAGTAAGGCCGCGCGCCGGCCAACCGGAATCACAAGGTCTGTGGCACCGGCGCGCGGTTTCTTATGCCCAAAAACCTGGAAATATCCCGTATTACTCAAGAAAGAAGCGCAGTAATGACTCGCAAGATTCAGCTCTCACCGTCCCTGATGACCATGGATCTCGATCAGTTCAAGGAGCAGATTACTTTCCTCAATGACAAGGTCAACTCCTTCCACATCGATGTGATGGACGGTCACTTCGTGCCGAACATCACCCTCTCTCCCTGGTTCGTGGAACAGGTACGCAAGATCTCCGATGTGCCGATGAGCGCCCACATGATGGTGATGGACGCCCCCTTCTGGGTCGAGCGTCTCATCGAGGTCAAGTGCGACTACATCTGCTTCCCCTCCGAGGTGGCCAACGGTGTGGCTTTCTCTATAATCGACAAGATCCACGCTGCCGGTCTTAAGGCTGGCGCTGTGCTCAACCCGGAGACCTCAATCGATGTCATCAAGCCGTACATCGATCTGCTCGACAAGATCACGATCATGACCATCGACCCCGGTTTCGCTGGCCAGCGCTTCCTCGAGTCGACGCTTGACAAGATCGTCGAACTGCGTGCTCTGCGCGAGGAGATGGGCTACAACTACGAGATCGAGATGGACGGCTCCACCAACAAGGCGCACTGGAAGATGATTTCCGATGCGAACCCGGATGTTTACGTCATCGGCCGCTCCGGTCTGTTCGGCCTGACCGACAACATCGAATCCTCTTGGAACCAGATGGTCTCCGAATACGAGGAATGCACCGGCTTCCAGTTCGACAACGGACTGTACACCACCGCCAAGTGACGCAGCGTGCGAAAAGGCACGCGCATAATCAGTCGTATATGACCCATTCCTAACCTCGTGGCTCCCGTCTTTGCTCAGGCAAGGCCGGGAGCCACGTCTATTATGGAATCCATGAGTGTGAAGCGTGTGATGGGCACCGAAACCGAATATGCGGTGTCGCTGAGCGGAGCCGGTCGTTATAACCCGGTGCAACTGTCTTTCGATGTGGTCAACGGTGCGGCAGGCAGCCATAGCAAGAACATCCGTTGGGATTACCGGCAGGAAGATCCGGTCAACGATGCGCGTGGCACCCGCCTTGAACGCGCTGCGGCACGCCCTGACATGCTCACCGATGCACCGCAACTGAATATCACCAACGTGATCGCCCCCAACGGCGGCCGTGTCTACGTCGACCATGCGCACCCCGAATATTCCGCACCGGAAACGACTGACCCATTCGAGGCCGTCCTCTACGATCATGCTGGCGACCTCATCATGCAAGCCGCCACCGAGCGGGCCAGCAGCCAGACCGGCACGCCTATCGAACTACATCGCAACAACGTGGACGGCAAAGGTTCCTGCTGGGGCACGCACGAGAACTATATGATGGCCCGTGCGGTTCCCTTCGATCAGGTCACTCGCCTGATGACTCTGCACTTCGTCACGCGCCAGATATACGCCGGCTCCGGTCGCGTGGGAATCGGCGAGCGCAGTGAGATGCCCGGTTATCAACTGAGCCAGCGTGCCGACTATATCCACGCCAAGGTCGGATTGCAGACCACTTTTGAACGGCCGATTATCAACACGCGCGACGAATCGCACGCCACCGACGAGTATCGCCGCCTGCATGTCATCGTTGGCGATGCCAACCGCATGGATGTGCCGCAAGTGTTGAAGCTTGGCACTACGAGCATGCTGCTGTGGCTGCTCGAGCATGCTGATGAGGCCGGCTTTGATCTCAACGCTTTTCTTGACGAACTTGAGCTGGCCGATCCGGTGGAAGCCGTGCACATCGTCTCACATGACCTCACGTTAGACGCTGCACTGCCGCTGGCCAATGGCGGTGAGACCACCGCCTGGCTGATTCAGCTCAAGCTGAGGCAAGCCGTTTACCAGGTCGCTGCGCTGATTGACGGCACGGACACCTCCGGGGAACCCGCATGGCCGGACAAGTCCACCACTTCCGTCATGGCGATGTGGGGGCAGGCGCTTGCCGATTGCGTCGCCATCCGTCATGCCGACGCCGATCAGCGTCTTACCATGACCGGCGAGGCCAGTCGTGTTGAATGGCTGCTCAAATGGCAACTGTTGGAAAAGTTGCGCCGAAAGATCACCGGAGCGGCAACCCCCGATGCCGCCAACGGTTGGGACGATTCTCGTCTGAAGGTCATCGATTTGAAGTGGGCCGCCCTCGATTCTCGGGATAGCGTGTTTGCCAAGCTTGAACCGCGTACCGAGCGGGTAAACGCCGCAGCCGACCTCGCACGTGCCACCACAGAGCCTCCTGAAAATACCCGCGCATGGCTGAGGGCCAAATTGGTGGAGCGCTTTGGCGTCGAAGTGGCAGCCGTCAGTTGGTCTCGCCTGACCGCACGAGACCCTAACGCAGTCGATGCCGGAGAGGCGACCGAGTTCTACGGCAATGCGGGGCATATGGCCGCGCCCGATCATCACTTGTTCTCCTTGGACATCTCCGATCCGCTCGCCTATGGCAAAGCACGTTGCGAAGCAAAGCTCAACGCAGCCGAACACGCCATCGATCTACTGAAGGCATTGGCCATCAATGGCGAACGGTAAACTTGATGACTATGGAAGAAACACGCGAAGAGACCCCACAGGACCTGCGCAACCTGGCGCTCAAGGTCGCCGGATTGCTTGAGGAAGCCGGCCAGCACGCCCTTCACGATCAGCTCAACCCACGCAATCTCGCCCTGCCCAGTACGGACGATGGCGAACACGGCCCTCGCTATAGGCTGGAGACCGACAGCAAGATTCTGCGTTTCATGAGTTCCAGACTTGCCGACATCGCCCATTTCGACGGGTTCTGGACCACACGCCCCGCCGAAAGCCGCCCTGGTCAGCGCTATTGGTACATCGGCAAAATCGACGGTGTCATCAACTATGTGCGCCGCATGAGCGAATGGACCCTGACAGCGGCTCTCTTTGAGTTCGGACCGGATAATGAGCCCAAGCCCATTATCGGTGTGGTGCATGCGCCGGCCTTGGGCTTGACCTATTTGGCCGCCAGGGGAGCGGGAGCCGTGCGTATTCATAAGACTGCTGTCGGTGAAAAGCGCGACAAAGTCGTTCCCTCGATGACCTCCTCGCTGGACGGTTCCGTGCTGAGCTATGGCATGTCCTTCATCCCCAGCGAATCTCAGCGTGCCCTTGATGTCGCATCAGCTCTTGCGGGACAGCCGGCCGATATCAAGCGTGTCGGTCCCGCCTCGCTTGACTTGTGCAAGGTTGCGGACGGTACGTATGATGCCTACTTTGAACCCATGCTGCACGTGTGGGACATCGCGGCCATCGCCGCAGGAACCGTGGTGGTGTGGGAGGCCCAGGGTACGCTGAGCCGATGGGACGGCGAACGCATCCACTGGCGTCACGACAATGACGTAGTGGCCTCCAACGGCCTGATCATTCGCGAACTGCGGCAATACCTGCAGCGATACCCCTGGCCCGATTCCATCAACCAGCGATAAATACTTGATCTGTCTTGGGATCCTTGGCTCCCCTCTCTGAGGGGAGCTGGCTCGCGAAGCGAGACTGAGGGGAGCCCTCAAATCGAATCAATTCACAAAAGAAGGCAACATGCCACAACAATTTGAACAGTCGCAAGCCCAGCAGTCGGCGGCTCAGGAAGATGAGACGCTCGCTTCCGTGCAGCCAGACATCCAAGCTGAGGACCAGTCCGACGTACTCGACGACATTCTCAACGACATCGAATCCACTTTGGAAACCAATGCCGAGGAATACGTCAACAGCTTCGTGCAAAAAGGTGGCGAGTGATGCCTCAGCTGCGTGACAGCGGCACCCGCTCCCTGCATGCTTCGGAACCCGTGCCATCCGCTGAGATGGACGGGTTCTGCCGTATTTTCGGCGTGGAAACCGAATACGGAGTGTCCGTGACCGGTGCCAGCAAGCCGGTGGACGCCGGCCAGGTGGCCATGACCATGTTCCAGCCGGTCGTGTCCCGCTCACGTTCCACCAACACCTATCTGGATAATGGTTCACGCCTGTATCTGGATGTCGGATCCCACCCCGAATACGCCACCGCCGAGGCACGAGATCCGCGCGAGGCTCTGGCTCAGGATCTCGCCGGCGAACAGGTCATGCGCAATCTGGCTTTGAAGGCGCAGCGCAAACTGCGTGAGACTCACGGCGAGCGCGCCATGATTCACGTGTTCAAGAACAACGTTGACTCCGCCGGTCACGCTTTCGGTTGCCACGAGAACTATCTGGTCCGCCGTTTTGTGCCGTTGGAGACCATCGAGCACCAGCTGCTGCCGTTCCTCATCACCCGTCAACTGTTCACCGGCGCCGGCCGCATGACTCCGGACGGCTTCCAGATCACCCAACGTGCGGACTTCCTGGACGAAGCCGTCTCCTCGGCCACCACGCGTTCCCGTCCGATGGTCAACACGCGCGACGAACCGCACGCCGACCCCGACTCCTTCCGTCGGCTGCATGTGATCATCGGCGACTCGAACCGTTCGCAATGGGCCACATGGATGAAGCTTGCCGTGACGCACCTCGTGCTGTGCGTGATTGAAGATGCCTTCCGCAATGAAGTTCCTTCTGGATTCGAGGACTATGCCTTTGCTGACCCTGCGGCTGCCAACCGTGCCGTCAGCCGGTTCCCGGACAACTCACATGCCGAGCTGGCGCTTGAATCGGGCGAATCTGTGACTGCATTGGATTTGCAGCGCCGGTATTATGCAGCGGTCGAAGCCTTTATCACGAATCATGATGATGCCTTGGTCGGCTCGCTGCCGGTGACGGGAATCAAGACCGTCATGGGGGAGTGGCACCGTGCTCTGGACGCACTGGACCACGGTGAATACGATGCGCTCGCCGACCGTGTGGACTGGGCTGCCAAGAAGCGTCTATTCGACGCACTCAGGAACCGTCGACCGGATGTCACCTTCGCCCAGTTGGAACAGCTTGAGCTCGATTACCACGACATCGCCAATGGCCGCCTGTATGGTTCACTGACCTCTCGCAACCAGCTGCGCGAACTCTTGACGAGCAATGACGTGGCAATCGCCGTGCACAATCCGCCTACCGACACTCGTGCAGCCCTGCGTGGTCAATTCATCAGGGCAGCGCTTGCCGCCGGAGCCCAGTTCTCCGCAGACTGGACCCACTTAACCGTGGCGGCTCCCGAACGCCGCGAAGCCGTGCTTCTCGACCCATTCGAATCCGAGCCGACCGAAGAATTCACACAGTTGATGGGAGTGCTTCCGAATGGTTCTGATGAGCCTGTGCAGGTTTAAATAGCCCCCCCCCTAATCTGCGTCGCAATACACAAAGAACCCCGACCACAATGGTCGGGGTTCTTGCTATCTCGTTGTCACTCTACGAGACTCTCGCTGCTAGCGGCAGGTCACTCGGTGACGGCCTTCTTCAGCAGGGAGCCGGCGGAGATGCGAACGCCGTAGGAAGCCGGAATGTTGATGGTCTCACCGGTGCGCGGGTTGCGGCCGGTGCGAGCAGCGCGCTTGACGCGCTCAGCGGAGAAGAGACCGGTGAGCTTCAGGCCTTCGCCGGACTTCATTGCCTCGACGAACACGTCCTGGAAAGCGTTGACGGCAGCTTCGGCCTGAGCCTTGGTCAGGTTGGACTTCTGGGCGATCTTGGAAACGAGATCAGACTTGTTGTATGCCATAAAGCATCCTTCTTGGTCAGGGGGCGGCATTTGTTGCTTTGCCCGTTCAATCAATGATAATAGCGCATGTGACTGCGAAAACCCGCATTTTATATAGGATTTATGTGTTTTTTTCGAGGGGAGGGCAAGGGCAAAAATCAGACGAGATTGTGCTTGTCCAGCCACTTCATGGCAGCTGCTCCGAGGGGGATTCTCAGCCAGTAGAACACCACACGATGCAGCAGTGTGGCAGACAATGCCACGCCCTGTGGCACGCCGACCGCCACGAATGCGAATGTCAATGCGGCTTCCACGCCGCCTAGGCCGCCGGGGGTGGGAACGGCGGAACCGAGTGCGTATGCCAGCATGAACACGAAAGTCGTCTCTATGGGGTTGGAAGCATGGCCAAAAGCCTGCAACGCCGACCAGAATGCCAAGCCGGTTGTCACGTTTTGGAACAATGCGCCCAGGCAGCTGATGGTCAGTTGACGAGGCTGGGAAAGTACGTCCAGCAACTGGTTGATATAGGTCTTGGCCAGAGGTACCAGACGGCGTGTCACCAGATGTCGTAGCGGAGGAATCATCATCGCCACGGAAATCACCACGACCACTGCTCCCAGCACAATGACCAGGGTATTGGTCGGAATCGAACCGGAGAACGTGCTACGCCCGGTGAACAGGCCAATCAGCACCAGCATGGAGAAGTAGACGGCGTAATACACCACCAGCGCCGCACTCATAATCGCAGTGGCCTGGGTGTTCCGATATCCCGATTTGCGCAGGAATTGCAGATTGACGAACGAGGGCCCCACGCCTGCAGGCATTGAGACAGTGGCGAATCCACCCGCCACCTGACTCATGAACACGCCCGTATTATCGCGCTTATCACGATCTATCAAGGACCCCAGCGAAATCGACGATCCAATCCATCCGCAAACACTGAAGAGCAGCGTGACCACCGCCATCAACGGGCTGGCGTTGGACAGCGCAGTGATAATTTCTTCGGGATTGAGCTGTGTGAACACCACCACTACGGCAACGATGACCAGCAGCATGGTCAGCATCGAGCGCCAGGAGAATCGGGCAAGCGTCGCCGGTTCGGTGGATTCCACAACGTCTTCATCGGCCATGGCGTTGATACGGCTTCTCAATGCTGTGAGCAGCTGCTTATCCCAAGTGTCCAGTGCGCGTGTGGGGGAGGGCACCGCGACTTTTTGGATGAATGGCACGAGGGAGGTCAGCGTGGCGTCGCCCCAAGTCTCCCGGGCCGCTTCAATCGTCGGCTCCACGCCGATCAGCGCAGCGAACAGTGTGAGCAGCTGCACCTTATCCAGTGCGGTGTTGGCCGAGGCGGAGGCGTTGTCGCCGTTGAGCCAACCGGCAATTACTGCGGTGCCGTCCTCGAGTCGGGCAAGCGTATCGGGGGTGATGCGGCGGTGCGTGTAACCTCTGCGATTCGCCACGGACAAGTAGCGCATATACGCCACGGCATCGGCCTTGGTCAGGGTATTGAGATTGGCGGGCATTTCGATGGTATGCGCATCCAGCACCAGAATGGCGGACTCATCGGTATCGGCGATGCCATATACGATCGGAGCCGGTAGATTGATGCTGTGTAATCCCAGCAGCATGGCGAAATGATGCTGGACGGCGTCTCGCACGGAACGGTCTCGGCGAATGGACACGCTGGTGAATCGGGCCCAGTCCCACAGCTGTTTGAGATAGCCGGCGGTATGCGTCTGCGCGTCTATGACGGAGACGATGAAACGGCGATTATCCGTGGTCTCGAGATCATAAATGCGCGATCCCTCGGTCAGATCGTCGTCCAATGTGGCGGCCAAGGATTTGCCCTTGCCGTCGTCCAACTCCTGATGGCGAATCAGCGATGCCGTATCCAGACCGATGCTGTGCAATGTGGCAACAAGCTCATCGCCCCACACGCCTTTGTTTTGCGTGCCGATAAGAAAACGGATAAGCATGCCCATCGCACGGCCGGCTGCCATGGAAACCAGCATGCCGGTTACGGAGTGCCAGGAGAGGACGACCATCACTGCGGCGGTGGCGTACAGAATATTCCATCCCCACTTGACCGTGGAGCGGGTTCGACGAGGGCCTGCCGCAGTCAGGAAAGCCGCCATGCCACCATAGATGCTGGGCAGCAGAGCCGACCCGAAGGAAGTGGCGGCAGAGACCAAAGCCAGTGCCAGCGTGTAATCATGCAATCCACTAATCAGTATGGATATGGCGGCCGCCACACCATAGCCGGCAAACATAGCCAAGGCAGAGACCGCGGCCTGCAGCCATTCCCGGGCTATCAGCAATTGCGCCAGCACGATTACCACGATGACGATGGTGGCTAGCTGGGTAAGTACGGTTGAGGGAAAATCAGCCAACCAATTAATGGCTGTGGCTGCGGTATGGGCGTCGGATTCGACGCCGCGGGTCATGCCGCCAAGGTATACGGCAAACACCATGACCACCGCTGCCATGAGCAACGACAGCCCGGCGCGGGTCAGATCGCCAAAATCGCGGGTGCGGCGTGGGGCGATGTCGTCGATATAGGGTCCAGAGCCTTTGCCGGAGCTATTCATGGAAGAGTCCGACTGTTCGACGGGATAATCGGCCGACCGGCCGTCGCCAGAGGCAATCGGCCGGTCGGAGGTGAAGGAAGATGCCTCGCTCGGGCGATCTTCCGTAGTGGACTGATCCTGTTCAGTGGTCATGAAATAGCTACCTGACGCCTGTCCTTGTTCGGTTCAGTTCGATGGTGTTGGAGTGTGCGGGGTGAGCCGGGCTCAGCGATCGAAGGCGACAAGCTGGCTGGCCACGCCGGTGTAGGTGGCGGGGGTCAGAGCCTTCAAACGAGCGGCGGTTTCCGGGTCGAAGGACTGCTGGTCGATGAACTGTTCGACCTGCTCCTTGTTGATGGTGTGACCGCGCATGAGCTCCTTGACTTTCTCGTACGGCTTGTCCATGCCCGGCAGACCCCTGAGCTCGCAAGCGCGCATAGCGGTCTGAATCGGCTCGCCAAGCACTTCCCAGTTGCCGTCAAGCTCACGCTCGATGACGTGGGTGTTCGGGTGGATGGATTCGAGGCCGCCCATAAGGTTGGTCAGGGCAAGCAGCGAGTAGCCGAGTGCGGAACCGATGTTGCGCTGGGTGGTCGAATCGGTCAGATCGCGCTGCCAACGGGATTCCACCAGCGTGGCTGAGAGGGTGTCGAGCAGCGAGCAGGAGATCTCGAAGTTGGCTTCGGCGTTCTCGAAACGAATCGGGTTGACCTTGTGCGGCATGGTGGAGGAGCCGGTGGCGCCCTTGACCGGCACCTGGGCGAACACGCCACGGGAGATGTACATCCACACGTCCACGCACAGGTTGTGCATGATGCGGTTGGCGTGGGAGACGGTGGAGTAGAGCTCGGCCTGCCAGTCGTGGCTTTCGATCTGCGTGGTCAGAGGGTTCCAGGTCAGTCCCATGCGGTTGGTGACGAACTCGCGGGAGACGGCGACCCAGTCGACATCCGGGCAGGCGGCCAGATGGGCACCGAACGTGCCGGTCGCACCATTGATCTTGCCCAGGTATTCCTGATTTTCGAGGTGCTTGAGCTGGCGGTTCAGACGGTAGACGTAGACGGCGAGCTCCTTGCCGAGCGTAGTCGGCGTTGCCGGTTGGCCGTGGGTGAGGGAGAGCAGCGGCATGTCCTTGAACTCTTCGGCCTTGCTGGCAAGGTGATCGATGATGCGCTCGAACTCAGGGGTCCACACGTTCTCCATGGCGTTCTTGACGCAACGGGCGATGGCGAGGTTGTTGATGTCTTCGGACGTGCAGGCGAAGTGCACGAGGGTCTTCAGCTCATCGTTGATGTTGGTCAGCTCGGTCGGAGCCTTGTCGATCTGGTCGTCGATGTAGTACTCCACAGCCTTCACATCGTGGTGGGTGATGGCCTCGTGAGCGGCGTGCTGCTTGATGCCCTCAGCGCCGAAATCCTCGGGAATGGCACGCAGGAAGGTCTGCTCGGCTTCGGTGAACGGTTTGACGCCGTCAACGATCGGCTGGTTGCCGTTGCCCTCGAAGCCGTTGGCCAGAAGAATCATCCATTCGACTTCGACACGCATACGTTCACGGTTGAGGGCGGGTTCGCTCATGTATTCAACGAGCGGAGCGGTGGCCTTGTGGTAGCGGCCGTCAAGCGGGGTCAATGCGATTGCGGGGGAAATATCGGTAAGCTTCATAACCTCCAAGGGTACTTCCAGCCGTGAACCGAGCGGCTATACTGTGGTGTGGCGTTCCCGCCCGAGCCGCGCAGGTCAAGGAACGCCCCCGATCCGATTACTGTGTGCGGCCCTTAAGGCAAGGAGATTACCATGCCCGAAACCGTCAATATCCATACTCTTCCCAAACGTCCAGTCGCCGTATCGTCGCTGAAATGGCAGCCGTTGGACATTGCGGTCGGCGCTACGCTGGGCGCGGCCTGCGGCGTAATCTTCTGGGGCTTCAACTTTGCCTACATGCCGATCTCCTCGGTGTTCGGTGCGATTCTTCCCGGCTTTGCCAGCATCGTGCACGCCGTCTGGTACTTCTCCGGCACCTTGGCTGTGCTGATTCTGCGTAAGCCCGGTGCGGCATTGTACGTGAACCTTGTCGGCACGTTGGTTGAAACGGTGATCGGCAGCCAGTTCGATTTGGGCTTCGTCATCATTTCGGCGTTGCTGCAGGGCGTGTTTGCCGAGCTTCCATTTGCCGCGACGCGTTACCGCATGTTCAATCTGCCGATTTCCATTGCGTCCGGTGCGTTGGTCGCCTTGGAATATGGCACGTATCTGATGCTGTTCCGTTATGTTGGTGTGCCGTTCATGAGTCCGCGCGGCATCGTGCACATGATTTCGGAAATCACCGGCGGCGTGCTGATCAGCGGCGTGATGGCCTGGTATCTGATGCTCGCCATCGCCAAAACCGGCGTGCTCGACCGTCTCGCCTCCGGCCGCGCGCTCATCGAGCGTCGCGCCTGACTGGGGGATTACTCCGCATGGAGGGCTTACCGTCCTCCATGGCCTGATGCCTGTGCCCGAGACATGCGACCTTGGTAATAGCGGGTCTCCTTGAGCTCCCCGTCGATAACGTGCTGGAAGTGCGCTTCGTGGCGTTGCACGGCGGGGGAGCCAAGGTCGGAGGCATTCCGGTAAGCGGCCTGATGGTACTTGAGCCAGTGGCTGATCTCACGGCCATCGGTGGGCTCGCCGGAAACCTGTGCCGCATCATATGGGGTATGGCCTGCGATGGATACGCTTCCCGGTGTGCAGAAGCCATCTGCATCAACAGTGCTTGGCGTAGGAGCCGGTGCAGGCGTGACATGACCGCTCACCGTCAGCCAATGGGCCTTGGCCGGATTGGCGGCACCATCCAACGCGGCTACCAGTTCGTCATCGATTTCCACGCTGGTTACCCAAGTTCGTTCCGGAATCGGATGGTTCGCTATCGGCGAGCCTGCGGTCACCACATGTTGGATGTTGTACTGATCCGCCCAATCCGAGGCGATGGCCGCCGCGGCGATTCCTCCTTGCGAATGACCGATAAGGGCCACCGGTTCATCCGATTTGATGCCGGCCTGCCGCATTGCTTCGGCGACCATCCGCGCGCTGTCCGCCTTCCTGCGGCGCAAGGCGTATGCACTCATCAGCTCTATGTTCTGTTCCCAACCAAACGGGGAATCGTCTTGCCCGTCGGTTCCGGGAATCGTAACGAGCCAGGCATTCGTCCCATCGGAGCGTTTGTATCGTTGAATCGCGATGGTGCCGTATTCCAAACCGCTGTCGAGCGATATTTTTCCGAGCCGTTCCTCCGCCAGTCGCCTCAGGTTCTCCATTGATTCGGCCACCGAGCTGCTTGCCTGAACGACTTCGGCGTCGGTGTGCACCTCCTGCACAGTGAGCTGGTTCCCTTGGAAGAGATCTTTGAGCGGCCCTGAGAATACTGCGATGGTGCCGGCGCCTTTATTGACCTCATTGGTGCTTAATATGCCCTGTCCCGGTCTCACGAAGCCGAGCATCGCACCAAAACCGCTTAATACTCCCTCCTGGAACGGATAGGTGGCCGTAGACATCCACACAAGGTTCGGTTTGCCATCAATGGCCCATCCGGCCAGAAAACCACCGGCGGCTACGGCTCCCAAGCCGAGCAGCGCGTATTGAGGGTACCGCTGGGTGGCGGCCTGCAACGTTTCGCTGAACACCCGTCTAGCAACCAGCTCGGCATCGGAATACAGCGAATGCGCGCGAATCAGCAGCTGTGCGGTGCTGGCAAGATCTTGACTGAACTGCCGGCACATCGCCGCATGTTCAGTGCACCGTGCTCCCACAGACGCATATGGCAGCGAGGTGTGAGCGTAGGCTATCGAAGAGTTCCCTGGTGATAGTGCGGGGCACATCGGCGCGCTGGAACGGTGTGCCTGTAATTGCAAGGCTCCCGCATCCCACGAAGCAGCACACGCTTCGAGTGCGGCGGCTTCGCTCTCCAGTGATTTGGCGATAGCCGCATATTCCTTGCGTGTGGCTGGCGCGTAGCCGGCTCCACCGTAAATGCTGGCTTCCACCTGCCAGTAATGGTTTCCGTTCGTCATGCCGACCCCCAAACCAATCGGTGGGTAGTCTCCATGTCGTCAGCCAACAGTGCGGCTTTGGACCGAAATTCGTCCAGGCGGGAGCGGAATTCCTCAGACGCCGGTCCGGCCCACACGATGTCTTTCGAGCAGACGATAGCGGCCGCAGTGCGATCTATCGTTGCGATGGTGGAGGCTCGTTGCGTCGCAACGAGGTCACGGCTGCGTTGCACTGCCGCATGGCAGGGGCAGACTCCGTAATTGAACGGTGCCGCCGAATTGCCGGCGACACCTACTGGTGTTGGATTGATACCGGGTATGTTCATATACCCAGCTAAAAGGATTGGAGACGCCCATGTCCAGCCGAAACGACTTATGTGGTTCCAGCTTGCCGAAAGCAGTCAGTTATCCACAATCGCCATGAATGATATGGATGGCGCACCCATCACCCATTACCACGGTTTGGAAGCGCCGCTACCCGCGTTCTGTTCCGCTTTCTGATTGGAAGTATCGGTATTCGCCTGCGTGTCGGTGGACTGCTGGTTGGCCTTCATCAGCTCCTCCACCTGCTTCTTCTGCTCATCGGTCAGATTCCCGCTCTTGGTGGCGTTGCCGTTCGATGTGCTTGAGCTTTGTGCATCGGTGCTGTTCTGGGCATCCGTACCGTTGCGCTGTGCCTCGACCTGTTGCAAGGTGATCTTCGTCAGCTGTGCGGAGGCTGCGGCATTGGCATCGATGGCATCTTTGATCTGCGGCAGCAGCACCGCGCGCATGCTGTTGGCCTCGGCGAATTGGGCATCGGTCTGCTGTTGCTGGGCGTTGAGCGTATCCATGTCGGTGGACTCGTCCTGAGCGGCCTTGATATTGGCCTTCAGCGATGCGGTGGCCCGGTTGAACGTAACGGTGGCAGACAGGTTAGCCCCGGCCACACCGGCAATCAGTACCAGCACTGCAGCGGCGATGGCCAATGCGATGCGTGCGCCAAAGGGGAGCCGGGCGTTTCGAGAAGTCTTGCCTGTGCTCATAGCAGTCTCCTTGATGTGGCGATCCACGCGCCGAATTCCCATGCCAACAGCACTGCCAGTGCGATTGCCAGCGGCCAGACCACTGCAGTGGTGCGAGTGCGTTTTTTGGTGGTGACAGTGGTTCGCCATTGCTTTGAGGCCTTGGCGGACACCTGATCAGCCAAGGCCGATGAAGCATTCACGGGCACGTAGGTGCCGCTGATTTCGTCGGCGATGTCCTTGAGGTTCTGCTCGTCCATTTTGGAGATGCCGGCTTCACCGGTATCCGGATCGGTGACCCACTGGTCGGCGGCATTCGCGTCGGTGGCGCTCACGCCATCAGCGATGACCGGAATCTTCCCGCCTTCCGTCGAGCCCACGCCGACGGTGAATCCGTCATTGAGATATTGGCGCAGCGAGGAGAAGGTGCGGCGGGTGACGTTGGAGGTCTGCTCTCCATCAGTGATGAGATACAGCACGATTGCATCGTCCGGGTGGGCTTCACGGATTGATTTGGCGGTGAGCAGCAACTGGTCGATAGGCGCATCAAGGCTGGATCCGGCGGAGACGGAGGTGGCCTCGACAGCCAGAGTGTCCGCCCAATTGTTGATGGCCGGAGTATCTGGCGTAAGCGGTACGTCCAAGGTGCCCGAGGCACCGAATCGCAGGGCAGCGAAACTGGCGTTCGGATAGGCTGACGTGATGTCGTGCACAGCCTTTCGCGCGGCGTCGATGCGCGTAATGGCTTCGGTGGAGCCGTATGTGGCATCTTCCACCGCCATCGAGCCGGTGGTATCGACGGCCACAATCACATCAGTGGCATTGATGGCTCGGGATGTGGTCGGTGTCACCACGCTGGGGGTCAGCAGCATTATTGCCGCAATCACGAGCATCAATGTGCGGCGAATGGTGGCGCCAATGGTCTCGTCGCTGGAGGCTTTGCGACGGCGGCGAACGAAAAGCACGATTTCGACCACGGCCAGCACCAATGCGATGGCTGCCAAAGCGCCGCCAACAGGCCATCCCAAGGCGGGGGAGAAGGTGAATCCGTTCATCGTCTCAGCCTCCAGGTGCATGCAATCCAGATAATAAGAATCACGGCCAGCGCCAGCACCCACAGTCCGGGGGCGTCCGTCATGGATGCCTTCGACTGGTTGTCGGACTCGGTGTCTCTGCGCGACTGAATATCACGTACCAATTCATTGACGGACGCGCCATCCGATTGGGTGAGGAACACACCGCCATGAGCTTCGATAGCGGATTTCATGTCGGCGGTGGTCTGATCGGACTCGCTGGTTTTCGGGCCGGAGTACAGGCCATCGACGGTAATCATGGTCTGCTCGGTCAGGTCCAGTGCCTCGGTGAGGGAATACGTTTCCTGCCCGGAGACGATATTGTCGGTGGCCAGCACGATGGAAGCCGCGCGTTGGCGCTTGGCGTTCGTTTCATTGGCGGCACCATAGGCGAAGCCGGGCAACATGGCCGCGCAGGAGACCACGCCATCGCCGATAAGCGAGGTGGCGTCCTTACGGTTCTGCGTGCCTTCCAGCCAGTCCGCGATTTTCTGATATTGGGCGTCTGACATCTTGTCGATGTCGTCCTGCGTCTGCACGCCCTTGAGCGCCTTGCTGGCTGCGGTCAGCTGCTCGGTGACCAGTTCGTAGTCGTCAGTAAGGGGGAACACCGTACGTGACGTGGAATTGAAGATGCTCATGCCGATGCGCTCACCCTCAAAATGCTTCACCAATTCCAGATAGGTGTCGATGACTTCGCGGTCGTAGGGCAGTGTGGAACCGGAGACATCCAGGCACAGCACGATGTCGCGGCTGGAGGCGCGTTCATCGCTGGAATCGACTTGGGAGGGGCGTGCCACCAACGCGATGGCCAGCACCAGCGCGATCACCAAGAGAGCGACTGCCAGTCGTCCCAATGCCCGCCATTGGCGGAACAGACGTGACGCATGCTCGGTGTTGAGATCATCGTCCAGCGAAAATACTGCCTCGTCCACGGGCTTGACTCGACGGGAGAATGCGACGAACAACAGGATGATCGCTGCGGCGATCAGAACACCGGCAAGAGCGGCCCAAGGCCATTGCCATGACAACATTATGATCGCCACCTTTCCACCAGATTCGAGACCCAGCCGGCAGCTTCCTTCACGGTAACGCTCTTGGCCAGCGTGTTCAACGAAGGATCGGCAAATTCAGGTGGGTACAGGGCTTCGATGGTGTGACGCAACGTATCCAGACCTTGACGATTCGCCGGTGTGCGCGGCAGACGCATCAAATCGGCGAGTGTGCTGGCCTCCAGTCGTTTGCCGCTGGAAGCACCTGCGAAATCACGGGCGATAAGAGCCAGCTCCACAAACGCGTCTTCACGATTGAGCGTTCCGGATTCATAACGGCTCAGTACGTCGTTGATGCGGGCATGCCATGTGGCCTTTGGTCCCGCCTCATTATGTGCGCCCCTTGGCTGCGTGGCTTTTGCGGAGTTTCGCCTTGGGCGGGACATCACTATGACCGTAATCACCAATACCACGGCCAATACCAGGCACACCGCCACGAGGGCGGTTAATGGTCCCGCCAAAGTCAAAGCGTCAACCGTCTGCAGATCGCTGGGGTCAACGGCGAGAATAACGGTATTGCTCATCGGTTACCTGCCAACATCAGGTCGGGGGCGGAACCAAGCTGGTTGCGCGTGGTCCTTGCCAGTGCGCGGGAGACCAATGTGACAAAGCGATCGAACATGGCCTCGCTGGAAGTGGCACGAATCATGTGAGAGCCAGCACGGGTCAGTTCCTGCTCCAACGCTGCGGCCATGTATTCACGATGAGTGGAAACCTCATTGGCGCTTTTCCGGGACCGCAGGAATGCCGGCACACGGCGGCCGGTCGTGCCATCCAGAGGAGCACGATGACCGTGAGATACCGGCAAAAACGGGTTTAAGGTGGCCACATCGATTAGCACCACCGGATGCGTTCGGGCAATGCGACGGAATTGTATGATGTGTCGTTCGGCCATCGCATGCTCGTCGGTGGCCAACACGATGAGGGCTTCGTGGTCTTTGATGCGGCGTGCATATTCCAGCAATGCATCGATATTGCGCCCATGGTTCCAGTTGCGGCGCAATGCGGTATCCAACGTGCGTTCAAACTGCGCGAATCCGCCATTGAATGGAATGCGTGTGATGCTTGACTCGTCGCCGAACACCAGAGAGATGTCATCGGCGCGTCGCATCGACAGCGCGGCGAACATGCGCAACGCATTGGCGGCCACCTCGTATGCCTGTTCTCCGGAAGGGCATATGCCGGTCATCTCACGGCCCACATCCATGAGCAGCCAGACACGGGAGGTAGACAGACGTTCGCGCTGCACCACCATAGGGCGACCCTGACGAGCACTGGTCTTCCAGTCGATCAGACGAGACTCGTCGCCCGGCTCATAGGCGCGCATATCCATCACGTCACCCCCGCCGCCACGGCGGCCGGATGCGTGTTCGCCCTCCAACACACCCAATGCCTTCCTTACGGTAGGCAGACTCATCTGGGTGCCAAGGGCCTCTATCTTCTTACGGACGGAAGCGGAACTCACGGAACGGGAACCGTTTCGACGATCTTGTCTACGATCTGATCGCTGATCACACCATCAGCCAATGCCTCGAAGGTGAGCATGATACGGTGGCGCAGCACTTCGTGGGCAAAGGCCTTGATGTCTTCCGGCACCACGTAGTCGCGGCCGCAGAGCAATGCCTTGGCCTGACCGATGCGAATCAAAGCGATGGTGGCACGCGGGGAGGCACCCAGACGAACCAGGGACGACAATCCCTTGATCGGCCTGGAACCGGCCCCTCGTGAGGTGGCGGTGATATCGACTGCATAACGCATGATGGCGTCGGAGACATGCGCGCGGCGTGCGGCCGTACGCAGGAAGTCCACGTCGGCAACGGTGATGCGCTCGCCGGTGATGCTGTCCGGTCCGATCATGTCGGAACCGCGGCGGGTGAGCATGGCCAGCATGCGCGCTTCCTGATCCGCAGTGGGATAGGTCATGACGGCCTTCATCATAAAGCGGTCCATCTGGGCTTCGGGCAGGTTGAACGTGCCTTCTTCCTCGATGGGGTTCTCGGTGGCGATGACCATGAACGGCTTGGGCAGGGCTATGCGCTGGCCACCAATAGTGGTCGTGCCTTCCGCCATCGCCTCAAGCATGGCGGATTGGGTCTTGGCGTTGGAGCGGTTGATTTCGTCCAACAGCACAAAATTGGCGTGAATGGGGCCGATCTGTGTGGTGAATTTCTGCGAGGCAAAATCGAATACCTGAGTGCCCACCAGATCGGAAGGCATAAGATCCGGCGTGCACTGTACGCGCTTGAACGAGCCGGATACGCATGTGGCAAGCGTCTGTGCCGCGGTGGTCTTAGCCAGGCCGGGCACGGATTCGATAAGAATATGGCCGCCCGCCACCAGCGTCACGATCAACGACTCACGAAGATTGTCTTGTCCGACCAGCGTTTGGGCAAAGCGTGCGCGGATGCTGTCTGCCAAGGCGCGTGCGCGCTTGGCATCATCGGCGCCGAGCGGCGCCGCCGCACTGGGCGTAGGAACGGCTGCTGGACGCGCGGCGGCCGGCTTCGGAGGCATGTTCGGTTGCGTAGGGAACAAAGTCATGCCCACCACTCTAACGACTCACGCTGACGGCGGAGGGGTTACAGACTCCAATCCACGGGCTCGGCACCCATGTTGATAAGGGCCTGATTAGCTCGAGAGAAAGGTTTGGAGCCGAAGAAACCTCGGGATGCGGAAAGCGGGCTCGGATGAGGTGACTTAATAATAAAGGCGTTGGTGAGCAGCGGTTCCAGACTCTGCGCGTTGCGTCCCCATAGAATAGCCACCAAGGGCTTCGGTTTGCCGTTGCCGTCCACGCGTGCGTTTAATGCTCGGATAGCGGCTTCGGTGACTTCTTCCCAGCCTTTGCCCTGATGGGAGTTGGGGCGTCCGACTCCCACGGTCAAGCACCTGTTCAGCAACATGACCCCGCGCTCGGTCCATGCTGTCAAGTCTCCGTTCGGGGGCATCGGCACGCCTAGATCGTCGACCAGTTCCTTATAGATATTAATCAGGCTCTTCGGCAGTGGTCGTACCTCCGGTGCCACGCAGAAGCTCAGTCCCACCGGATGCCCGGGAGTGGGGTAGGGGTCTTGGCCCACGATCAGTACCTTGATCGAATCAAACGGAATGGTAAAGGCCCTGAGAATATTGTGGCTGGCCGGCAGCCAGGGTCTGCCTGCGGCGTTCTCCTCCCGGAGAAAATCGCCCATGCGGTGGATGGTCGGCTCAACATCGGCCAGTGCGTTTGCCCATCCGGGCTCTACCAGTTCTCTCAATGGTTTGATCATGGTTCATTACTGTAGTCAAACGTGCATATACGGTGCATGGGGTTGTGGCGAGGTGGCTCATTTCCCGTGTGGCGGTTACACTCGTGGGTAGTTTGTGTATAAAGGAGGGCGGCTTTATGGCGCGCGACAAGGTGACCTACGAATCGTACGAGCAGGACGTCTTCGATAATCCCCCCAAGGGGCCGGTGGGCGTCCACCGCGGTTCCCGTTCGGTTATTTCGCGTATCGCACCGTTCGTCATCGTGATTCTCGTAGCGGCGCTGTGCGGTTTCGGTGCATGGGCCTGGGTTACCGGAGAGTACAAGAACATCCTGAATTTGAATACTTCCTCGCAGACCGCTCAGACTTCCGATACAGAAAAGAAGGACTCGTCCGACGCCAAGTCCGATTCCACCCACTCTTCTGATACCAAGTCCGAGAATACTGATTCCTCGAATGCTCAATCCGATTCCGCCGCTACCGATAATGCCGGTCAGAGCGCCCAGCAGGATCAGGCCGCAGCGACTGTGAACAAGGCCACCCAAGTGCGGGTGATTAATGCCACCGGTATCAGCGGATACGCGGGCCAGAAGGCCGACGTGCTTCAGACCGCCGGATACACCAGCGTGGAAGCCGCAAATCCGACCGGATCGGTGCCGACCTCCACCGTGGTGTGGTACCAGAATGAAGCGGACAAGGCCACCGCCGAAGATGTGGCTTCGACACTTGGCATCAGTGCCGTTGAACAGGTTCAGGGGCTTGCCGCTCCCATCACCGTCGTGCTGCTGAACTAGGCATTCACAGTACCTTTTTCTTCGTGGCCACCATCAGTAATGTGATGATGGCCACTTTCATAGGAGAAACTTGAGCAAATAGTTACTGTTTCGGTTTGTATTGTTCCCTCGTCACGGTACAATCGTGCACTAGTCGCGAGGTAGGGGGAGCGCGATGCGGTTCTTTCTACGTTCCCTATAGGTTTGTGTCGCGACGCCTAAGGGAACAAAGGAAAGATCAGATATGGCACAAGGTACCGTGAAGTTCTTCCTTGCCAAGAAGGGGTTCGGGTTCATCCAGCCGGACGACGGCGGCGAGGATGTTTTCGTGCACTACGCGGAAATCAAGGACGACGGCAGCACCAATAAATTCAAGATGCTGTACGAGGGTGATCGCGTGGAGTATACGCCCGCCCCGTCCGGCAAGGGCACGCAGGCGAAGGAAGTCGTCAAGCTGTCCTCCGGTGAAGCCCGCTCTGAATGACCCAGCGCGCAAGGAAACGCGTACTTCAAGCCCTGACCGTTGTAATGGTCGGGGCTTTTTCATGCCCAAAGCGCAATCGCCGATAGTCATGTTGGCACTCGGCAAGGGCGAGTGCTAATGTCTCAGTTAGCACTCGGAGGTCGAGAGTGATAACCGGCAGCTGACGGCTGGTTGCCACGGATCGGTGCTTGCGAGTGATAACTGGTATACCTAGCCATTTGGAGGAACAACACAACCATGGCAAAGATCATTTCTTATGATGAGGAAGCCCGTCAGGGCATGCTGGAGGGCCTCGACAAGCTCGCCAACACCGTCAAGGTCACCCTGGGTCCGAAGGGCCGCAATGTCGTGCTCGACAAGACCTACGGCGCTCCGACCATCACCAACGATGGCGTGTCCATTGCCAAGGAAATCGACCTTGAGGATCCGTACGAGCGCATCGGCGCCGAGCTGGTCAAGGAAGTCGCCAAGAAGACCGACGATGTCGCCGGCGACGGTACCACCACCGCAACCGTGCTCGCCCAGTCCCTGGTTCACGAGGGTCTGAAGAACGTGGTCGCCGGTTCCAACCCGATCGCGCTGCGTCGCGGCATTGAGAAGGCCACCGAGGTCATCGTCAAGGAGCTCGTCGTTGCTGCCAAGGACGTTGAGACCAAGGACCAGATTGCTGCTACCGCCACCATCTCCGCTGCTGACCCCGAGGTCGGCGAGAAGATCGCTGAGGCTCTGGACAAGGTCGGCCAGGATGGCGTTGTGACCGTTGAAGATAACAACCGCTTCGGTCTGGACCTCGACTTCACCGAGGGCATGCGTTTCGACAAGGGCTACATTGCCCCGTACTTCGTCACCAACGCTGACGACCAGACCGCCGTGCTCGAGGATCCGTACATTCTGCTGACCTCCGGCAAGGTCTCCTCCCAGCAGGACATCGTGCACGTGGCCGAGCTGGTCATGAAGACCGGCAAGCCGCTGCTGATCATCGCTGAGGATGTTGACGGCGAGGCTCTGCCGACCCTGATTCTGAACAACATTCGTGGTACCTTCAAGTCCTGCGCTGTCAAGGCTCCGGGCTTCGGTGACCGTCGCAAGGCCATGCTGCAGGATATGGCCATCCTGACCGGTGCTCAGGTCGTCTCCGATGAGCTGGGCCTGAAGCTCGAATCCGTCGACACCTCCGTGCTCGGCCACGCCAAGAAGGTCATCGTCTCCAAGGACGAGACCACCATTGTTCAGGGCGCTGGCTCCAAGGAAGACATCGACGCTCGCGTGGCTCAGATCCGCGCCGAGATTGAGAACACCGACTCCGATTACGACCGTGAGAAGCTGCAGGAGCGTCTGGCCAAGCTGGCCGGCGGCGTGGCTGTCATCAAGGTCGGCGCTGCCACCGAGGTCGAGGCCAAGGAGCGCAAGCACCGCATCGAAGATGCCGTGCGTAACGCCAAGGCCGCCATTGAGGAAGGCCTGCTGCCCGGCGGTGGCGTGGCCCTCGTTCAGGCTGCTGCCAAGGCCGAGAAGGCTGAGGCCGTCACCTCCCTGACCGGCGAAGAGGCTACCGGTGCCGCCATCGTGTTCCGCGCCATCGAAGCCCCGATCAAGCAGATTGCCGAGAACGCTGGCGTGTCCGGCGACGTGGTGATCAACAAGGTTCGTTCTCTGCCCGATGGCGAAGGCTTCAACGCCGCCACCGACACCTACGAGGACCTGCTGGCCGCCGGTGTGACTGACCCGGTCAAGGTGACCCGTTCCGCTCTGCAGAATGCCGCCTCCATTGCTGGTCTGTTCCTGACCACCGAGGCCGTCGTCGCCAACAAGCCGGAGCCGAAGGCCGCTGCCCCGGCCGCCGGTGCCGACATGGGCTACTGATTCGCACGCGACTAGTTGCTAGCTGACAAAGAAGGGGAACTCTTACAAGGAGTTCCCCTTCTTGCTATCTTGTGCGCACTAGCCCTCGATGGCGGGGCTGTCAGCGCAGCTGACTGGGGGTGGTTACACGAAGCATGCGTAGAGGATCATCCCCACCCGCTTCGCGGGCCTATGATGACGCTTAGCCTGCAAACAAACGGGATGCCTGCGCCTCCGCGTCTGCATAGACGTTGGAGGCTTGGGCCAGCGCACGTTGAATGGACTCCAAGGAAGCCTCCATTTGTTGCTGCGCCGCTCGCCATTGAGCCGCCACGGTGGTGAATTGAGTGGCCGCCGAACCTCGCCATACGTTCTGTAGGGCGTTGAGATTGGTATACATACCGCCCACGGCTTGCCTGATTTGTGCAATCGAGCTGTTCACCGCGGCCGAAGAGGCTTGGATTTGTTCTGAATCCACTTGATATTGGGGCATTGTTGCTCCTTTCCTCAAACAATGAGCGCTGATATGACGACCGTTATTGCCAATACCGGCCGCTAAGGTGGAGAATATGACAGATTTGCATTGGACAGATGGAAAAACGACCATTGTGGTTCCAGCTTCGGTACGGGGCCGTTTTTCCGGAAGCGCAAAGGCCTTCCAACGGCTTGTTTGCGCTATTGCCGTGGTTGTTGCGACTGTATTGGGATCGATGTGGATAACTGCGGACGCGTATGCGGATGATTCCAGCAGCACGGGTACCGACGCGAACAGCAGCGTGACCATAACCGACAACATCACCGATACGGAGAATCTGCTCGGCTCACATGCCACCGAGGTCTCGGATGCCATAGCCAAGACGGAGAAGGAAACCGGCGTGCATGTGCACCTGCTGTATCTGTCCAGCTTTAACAGTGAGCAGACACCGCAGAAATGGGCGAGCACGGTGCTGGAGTCCACTAAGCCGAAGGCAAACACCGTGTTGCTCGCCGTCGCCGCCAACGATGGCAATCTCGTGGTGGCGGTATCCTCCAATTCCGACGAATGGCTCAAGCAACAGAAAACCGTCGAAGCACTATCCGAAGCCGCGCAGCAGCAGCTGATGGAAAGCACACCGAATTGGTCCGGGGCAGCCACGGCGATGATGGACCAGATCGCCAAATCCAAGAAGACCTCCACCTCATCCTCCACGGTGACGATTGGCGTGATCGCCATGGGCGTGGCTTTGGCCGCCATGGTCGTTCTCGTTGTGGTGATGGTGATAGTTCGCCGTCGCCGTGAAGTCAAGAAGGATTCCGAAGCCGAAATCGAGCAGGCTTCCGAAGACGGGCAGGAATCTGCGGACGAACTCCAAGAGGACATTCAGGAAACGTCCAGTGAAGTAGACCAATCTGGAGTACGTGAGTAAGCCTATTGAAGCATCGATTGTTGTTGTTGATGACGAACCTTCCATCCGCGAACTGCTCGTCGCCTCGCTGCATTTTGCCGGATTCGAGGTGAACACCGCGGCCTCCGGTTCTGAAGCCATCGAAGTCATCGAAAAGGTACGGCCCGACCTTATCGTGCTGGACGTGATGCTGCCTGACATTGACGGCTTCACCGTGACCCGTCGCATCCGTCAGGAGGGCATCGACGCACCCGTACTGTTTCTGACCGCACGCGATGACACGCAGGACAAGATCATGGGCCTTACCGTTGGCGGCGACGACTACGTGACCAAGCCATTCAGCCTCGAGGAGGTTGTGGCCCGTATCCGCGCGATTCTGCGTCGCACCCGCGAACAGGTTGAGGATGATCCGATTATTCGTGTGGCCGACTTGGAGATTAACGAGGACTCGCATGATGTATCGCGAGCCGGGCAGCCCATCGATTTAAGCCCCACGGAATACAAGTTGCTGCGCTACCTGATGGACAATGAAGGCCGCGTGCTGTCCAAGGCGCAGATCCTAGACCATGTCTGGCAGTACGACTGGGGCGGTGACGCCGCAATCGTCGAATCGTATATCTCGTATCTGCGCAAGAAGGTCGATGGCATCGAGGTCGACGATGGCGAAGGCGGCAAGCGCAAGGTGACGCCGCTGATCGAGACCAAACGTGGCATCGGTTATATGATTCGTGAACCGAAGAACTAATCCAGCCATCATGAGTGAGCCCGATAAGTCGCCACGGCCCAATATGCCTGCGTCCGCCCCGGAGGCGGTCGCACGCATGAAAGAACATCACAATCGCAAGAAGAACATGTTCTTCGGCCATTTTGACCGTATCTCCCTGAGCAGCAAGCTTGTGGCCTGCACCATTGCCGTGCTGCTGATCGGGGTGTCAGTGATTTCCTTCTCCATCCGCGCGTTGGTGAGCAACTATATGTTGAGCAAAACCGACAACCAGCTCAAATCGCAGAGCCAGATGGTGTTCGAGAATATCGTGACGCTTGCCAAAAACGACAATGCCGGGCCAAACTCGTACTTTCTGCAGATTCAATACACCGACGGCACGTTGGATAATGAGGGTAACCCGCTGGTGGTCACGCCGCTGATGCCTCAGCTGCAGGACGGCATCGTCTCCGTGCCGGTGCTGCCCACCAACGGCGATACCTCAGACATCACGTTCGGTCAGCCATTCACCACACAGGCTGTGGTCAAGCAGGTTGTCCAGGTACAGAACAATTCTTCGGATTCCAACAATACGACCAAGCCGCAGACCGATCCGAACACGCAAGACGACGCGGGCAACGATGCCGGCAATTCTGGTTCCAAGAACGCTCCGAACTCCTCGAATTCCGTCACCACGATTCTGTCCAATCCTTCCTCCAATGCCAATCATGCTGCGGTGAGTACCGCGCGTTCGCCGTGGCGCATTCTGCCGATGACGTTCACGGAGAACGGCAAGGAGAGGGCCGTGGTGTATATCGGCCTGTCCTTGTCCGATCAGATCGACATCGTCAGCACGCTTTCCCGTTACTGCGTCGTGGTCGGCATTGCCGTGGTGCTGCTTGGTGGTTCTCTGGCCACATTGATCATCCAGCACACGATGACCCCGCTGAAGCGCATGGAAAAAACCGCCGCGAAGATTGCCGCCGGTGATTTGAGCCAGCGTATTCCTTCCGCTCCCGAGAACACGGAAGTCGGCTCTCTGGCCGCTTCGTTGAACACGATGCTGACTCGAATAGAGCTCAGCTTCCACGAGCAGGAAGAGACCACCGACAAGATGAAGCGGTTCGTCTCCGACGCCAGTCACGAGCTGCGCACGCCGCTTGCCGCCATCCATGGTTATGCGGAACTGTATAAGATGCAACGCGATATGCCTGGGGCGTTGGATCGTGCCGATGAATCCATCGAACACATCGAACGTTCCAGTCAGCGTATGACCGTGCTTGTCGAAGATTTGCTGTCTCTGGCCCGGCTTGATGAGGGCCGTGGCATCGATGTGACCGGCACGGTGAAACTCTCCTCGCTAGTTACCGATGCCGTTGATGATTTGCACGCCCTCGATCCGGACCGTGCCATCGGCCGTATGCTGATTGGGCTTGAGCCCGCCCGTGACCTGAACCATCCGGCGTCGTTGAGCCTTACTGAGGGAGACTGGCCGACCATCACCCTGCCTGGTGATGCATCGCGTTTGCGTCAGGTGGTGACCAATATCGTGGGCAATATTCACCGATACACGCCGATTGATTCATCCGCGGAGATTGCTCTTGGCGTGATGCCGGCGGCTATTGACCCGAAGCAGCTTTCCGGTTTACCGGCTACCGACGCGTCAATGCGCCGTTTCGTAGAGGCCGCCGAAGTAGGCGCATCGATGAGCACTGGGTACCGGTATGCCGTGCTCCGATTTGTGGATCATGGACCTGGCGTGCCGGACGAATCCCGACCAAAGATATTCGAACGATTCTATACGGCTGACCCATCGCGTGCCCGTGAAAAGGGAGGCACCGGTCTGGGCATGGCCATCGCGCAGTCCGTGGTCAAGGCCCATCATGGCTTTATCTGTGCCACGGCCACCGATGGGGGAGGCCTGACCTTCACCGTGGTGCTGCCCATCGAGCAGATGCCCGCCGCCCAATCCGCACAGACCGCAGGCAAAACCAAGGAAGCCAAGCAGAAGTCCTCGTGGTTCGGCGGTGAGCGTAAATCGTGAGACGACTCAGCCTCATGATGTGTGGTCAAGACCTGTGAGGTACACTATTCCTTCAGTTCATTATTACTGTTGAGGATTGAAGGAAGGTTCGCAATGCCCACCGGTCGAGTTCGTTGGTTTGACGCAGCCAAAGGATATGGCTTCATCACCAGTGAGGAAGGCAAGGACGTGTTCCTGCCGGCTCAGGCCCTGCCTACTGGCGTCAATACGCTGCGCAAAGGGGCTAAGGTGGAGTATTCCGTGGTGGACGGTCGGCGTGGCCCGCAGGCCATGGATGTGAAGCTGATCGCCTCCAGTCCCAGCTTGGTCAAGGCCACTCGTCCTAAGGCGGATGATATGGCCGCCATCTGCGAGGACCTCATCAAGATGCTCGACGCTGCCGGCAACACGTTGCGTCGCCATCGCTACCCTTCCGCCGCCGAAAGCAAGAAGCTGGCCACGCTGCTGCGTGCCGTGGCGGATCAATTCGACGTGCAGGACTGATGCGACCCATGACTGACACCATCGAAACCGCCGTGACACCGGATCCTCATGCCATTGCACGGGCCGTGCTGCTTGAAGTGGCCGACGAGCCTGATCAGGTGGGTGACTTTGTCGTCGCCAATGAGCTTGAAGATCATGTCACCGATTTTCGTTTCGTCGCGAACATTCGCGGATACGAGGGATGGCAGTGGTCGGTAACGCTGTATCACGATGAGGAATTGGATTCGTGGACGGTGAACGAGTCCTCCCTGATTCCGACCGAAGACGCGCTGATGCCGCCCAAGTGGATTCCGTGGAAAGACCGTCTTGAGCCCACCGACCTGTCTCCCACCGATTCCATCGGCACCAATCCGGATGACGAGCGTATCGAAGATGGCGAGGTCCAGGAATCATCCCTGCAGGATGTCAATGACGCAGTGGAGGTGTTTCGTCTCACCCGTCGCCATGTATTGAGCTCGTTGGGCCGCGCACAGGCTGCCAAGCGCTGGTACGAAGGTCCTCGTGGGCCAAAGGCGCTGAGCACCAAGACGGCCGCAGGCAATCTGTGTTCCACCTGTGGCTTCTTCGTGCCGCTTAAGGGCGAGCTCGACCGTTTGTTCGGCGTATGCGCGAACAAGTGGAGCCCGGATGATGGCCGTGTGGTCTCGCTGGACCATGGCTGCGGCGAGCATTCCGAGATTGAACCTCCGGAGCCAAGCCGTCTGTGGGTGCAGGCCAATCCCGCTTTTGATGACCTGCACATCGATGTGGTGGCCCACCGGCCTCGCAAGCAGGAGCCTGCAGAACTTGATGATGAGGCGGATGAAAGCGACAAGCCTGAGGCGGATGACGAGCAGCTGATCTCCACCGAAAGCCCCGCCCCCGACACGGACGAAGCCACCGAAGAGGACATCCTTGAAAACACCGTTGATGATGGTGAGGGCGAGGATGATGTTGACGACGAACCGGAGACCGCGGACACTGCTGAAGAAGTGACTCCCGGACTTGAAGCCGTGGTGGATTTGATCGAAAAACTCCGTCAGACTAAGTCCGATTCGGAAGAGAATGACGAGAAGTAAGTCGACTGCAATCAGCTGTGGGGGTCTTACCTGCTTTGCCAGCGCAAGGAATTCTCGAAATAAGCCTTTTGTACGAGAATTCTTTGCACTGAGCAACTGTCAGTGCAAAGAAATCTCGAGATGATTTTTTGGATAACCGCTGGTTGGTCGATTAGTGCACGACGGTGACGTTGCACTCGGCAAAGTTCACAATCTGGCGAGACACCGAACCTAGGAAATAAGCATCGAGGCCGGAGAGGCCACGTGAACCCACTACCAGATGACGGGCATACCGAGAAGCCGCAATCAGACCCTTGGATGCGGGAATGTGGAAAGCGTTCGTGCTGACTTTGATTCCTTCAGGGATGTCAACCTCGGACATCATCTTGGCAAGTATTGCTTCGGCGCGCTGCTGCCCGGCTTCAACCGGTGCCACGGCATTTTCATAGCCCGGGATAACGCCCAGATCGCGCAACTGCCAGCAGAACATCACATTCAGAGGCACGCCATGCAGCTGTGCGTCATCGAGGGCAAACTCGAAAGCACGGCGTGAAGCTTGTGATCCATCCACGCCCACCACCACTGGGCGGCTGTGCTCTTCGATAGCCGGTTTGGGCTGGGCGAAATGCACGGTCTGGTCGTCCGGCGTCAGCGCGTTGGCGATGGCATCGGTCACCGTTTCGTCCTCACTGTCGGAGACGCGCACCACCGTGACCGGGACCTCGGCCGTTTCCGCCAGCGATGCGGACAGCGATCCCATGAACCAGCGTGCCACACGGCCTAAGGATCGGCGTCCGACCACAATCTGCTGGGAATCCTTGCCGATCTGCAGCAAAGCGGCGGTGCCGGTGGCCTTGACCGAGGTGAGCTTCAGATTCGCGGGATCAAAATCAATGCCGGCTGCGGCCTTCTCCACCCACGACTTCAGCTCGTTGGCGATGTCGTGACGAACCTTGGCCCAGGCTTCATCGCTGTCCGGTTCGGAACCCATATCCCACGAATGGGTCCAGCCGAACACGGCATTGACATGCTGTCCGGTCAGTGAGGCCTCCTTCAACGCCCATTTCAATGCGGCAAAGGACTCGTCGGAACCATCCACGCCAACAACGATGTCGGCCTTGGTTGTTGTTTCGCTCATGGTGAGCCTCCCTTCCATCGATCACAGGATGAATCTATGCACCAGCATATCGTTTTTCTTCTCCTCTCACGGCGCAATTCATGGAATCCAGCGAATAAACGTCACTGTGAATCGGTAGAGTAAAACGGAATGTCAATTGAGGAAGGACAAGCATGTTCGAACGGTTTACCGACCGTGCACGGCGCGTGATCGTGTTGGCGCAGGAAGAGGCGAGGACTCTCCAGCACAACTACATCGGCACCGAACACCTGCTGCTCGGCCTGATCCGAGAGGGTGAGGGCGTGGCCGCCAAGGCACTCGCCTCGAAGGGCGTGGAGTTGGACGCCACCCGCAAGCAGGTCGAAGAGATGATCGGCAAGGGCAACGCGGCCCCGAACGGGCACATCCCCTTTACCCCGCATGCCAAGCAGGTGCTGGAGTTCTCGTTGCGTGAGGCTTTGCAGTTGGGCCACAGCTACATCGGCACTGAGCATATTCTGCTCGGCTTGATTCGCGAGGGCGAAGGCGTGGGCACTCAGGTGCTCATCAAGATGGACGTTGATTTGGGCGAGCTGCGCAGCGCAACCATCGATATGATTCGCGGCAACTCCGGCACCTCCACTGACGGCAAGGGCGATTTGGCCAACGCCGGTGGCGTGGCGGACAAGCAGAACAAGTCCGGTTCCGCCATTCTCGACCAGTTCGGCCGCAACCTGACCGCCGAAGCCGCCGAGGGCAAGTTGGATCCGGTCATCGGCCGTACTAACGAGATTGAGCGCGTTATGGTCGTGCTCTCCCGCCGCACCAAGAACAACCCGGTGCTGATCGGCGAGCCTGGCGTGGGCAAGACCGCTGTGGTCGAAGGACTGGCCCAGAAGATTCAGGCCGGCGATGTGCCGGAGACCTTGAAAGGCAAGCAGGTCTACTCGCTGGATCTTGGTTCCATGGTGGCCGGTTCCCGTTACCGTGGTGATTTCGAGGAGCGTCTGAAGAAGGTCCTGAAGGAAATCAAGACCCGCGGCGACATCGTGCTGTTCATCGACGAGATCCACACCATCGTGGGTGCCGGCTCTGCCGACGGCGCACTGGGTGCCTCCGATATGCTGAAGCCGATGCTGGCCCGTGGCGAGCTGCAGACCATCGGCGCCACCACCACCGACGAGTACCGCAAGTACATCGAGAAGGACGCGGCGCTGGAACGCCGATTCCAGCCTATCCAGGTGCATGAGCCGACCATCGCCGAGACCATTGAAATCTTGAAGGGCCTGCGTTCTCGCTACGAGAACCACCATCACGTGACCATCACTGATGGTGCGTTGCAGTCTGCCGCAGAGCTTTCCAGCCGCTATATTCAGGATCGCAACCTGCCGGATAAGGCCATCGATTTGATCGACGAGGCCGGTGCCCGCCTGCGCATCAAGCGTCTGACCGCACCGCCCGAGCTCAAGGAGCTTGACGGCAAGATCGCTAAGATCGCCGCCGACAAGGACGAGGCCATCAAGGGCCAGGACTTCGAGAAGGCCGCCGAACTGCGCGACAACCAAGAGAAGTTGGAAGCCGAGCGCAAGGCGAAGGAAGATTCCTGGCGCGAAGGCGAGTCCGACGTCAAGATGGTCGTGGATGAGGACGTGATCGCCGAGGTCATCAGCTCCACCACCGGTATTCCGGTGTTCAAGCTGACCCAGGCTGAGTCCAAGAAGCTGCTCAACATGGAAGTCGAGCTGCACAAGCGCATTATCGGCCAGGATGAGGCGGTGTCCGCCCTGTCCCGCTCCATCCGCCGTACCCGCGTGGGTCTGAAGGACCCGAAGCGCCCGTCCGGTTCGTTCATCTTTGCCGGCCCCACCGGCGTGGGCAAGACCGAGCTGGCCAAGACGCTGGCCGAGTTCCTGTTCGACGATGAGGATGCGCTGATTCGCGTCGATATGTCCGAGTTCTCCGAGAAGTACGCGGCATCGCGTCTCTTTGGTGCGCCTCCGGGATACGTCGGTTATGAGGAGGGCGGCGAGCTCACCGAGAAGGTGCGCCGCAAGCCGTTCTCCGTGGTGCTGTTCGATGAGATCGAGAAGGCTCACCCGGATATCTTCAACACCTTGCTGCAGGTGCTGGATGATGGCCACTTGACCGATGGTCAGGGCCGTAAGGTGGACTTCAAGAACACCATCATCATCCTGACCACCAACCTCGGTACGCGCGACATCGCCAAGGCCGCCAACACGGGCTTCAACCTGGGCGCCAACAGCGAATCCAGCTACCAGCGTATGAAGGATCAGGTCAGCTCCGAGCTCAAGCAGCAGTTCCGTCCGGAGTTTCTGAACCGTTTGGACGACATCATCGTCTTCAAGCAGCTCACCGAGCCGCAGGTGCGTCAGATTGTGGATCTGGATGTCAAGCAGCTCAACGACCGTCTGTTCGACCGCCACATGTCGCTCGAACTTACCGACGCCGCCAAGGATCTGCTTGCGCAGAAGGGCTTTGACCCGCTGCTCGGCGCTCGTCCGCTGCGCCGTGTGATTCAGCGCGACATCGAGGACGCCATCTCCGAGAAGATCCTGATGGGCGACCTCGAAGACGGTCAGAAGGTTATCGTCGACGCCGAGGGCGAAGGTCTGCTGGGTGAGTTCACCTTCAAGGGCGAGACCTTCGAACAGCCTGAGGCCGAGACGGGGGATTCTGTTTCTGCGGTCGATGGAGAGGCGGGATCTCCCGCGGAAACGGAGTCCGGGCCGTCGAACGATGGTCCCGTTTCCAACGATGCCGAGTAGCGTAGCCTCCCTCCAACATGAAAGCCGGCCGGATGACTGGCTTTCATGTTTTGCGGCAAGGATCGTCGATACGATGAGCACATCGATGATGGAACATGGTTGGGTGATGTCCATTCGGAGATGATATCCATTCGGAGAAAGGATGCGGTATGCGCTATGTCGATGACTCCAAGCAGGAGTTGCTGGTATCAACGACGCAGTTTCCGGCGCTGGTCATAGCCCATCAAAGCTATGACAAAGCGAGATATCACTGGCATAGCGGTCTTGAGGTGCTGTACGCGAAGGACTGCCCCATGTCCGTCGTAGTGAATGGCGCCATGACCGTGCTGCAGCCAGGACAGGCGCATGTAATTCCGCCGGAGGCCGTGCATGCGGTTCGCATGGTGAAGGATGAGGACCGGGGGACCACGCCGCAGGCGTTGTCCGTCACGGTCAATCCGGTTGAGATGTCCGCATTCCTTCCACGGATTCTGCAGGCGCAGCGTCAAGTGGACTATGACCGCTGCAACAGGCATGGGGGAGTGGCCTTTGCCCCGTTATGCGATGAGATATACGACCAGCTTGTCGGCGCATCCCAGATGAAGTATGTGAACGCCAATGCCGCGTTCTTCGCGTTGATGGGCAGGATATTCGACGACTTCATGCAGTCGAAGGCGATTGATGGACCTGACGACGGGGACAGTCAGTCCATATCGTTGATTTATCGCTATGCCCGGGATCATTTTCTTTCGTCCATCACTACCAGCGAAGCGGCAAGGCACTTCGGATATTCGCGTGAGTATTTCTCCCGGCTTTTCAAAAAATATTCAGGCACTTCGTTTATGGATTACGTCAATGAGTTACGACTCAAAGTGGCCTGCGAACGGCTACGCATGCCCGATGCGGACATCGGCCAAGTGGGACGGGTGGCTGGTTTTCCCAATGAAAGGGGGTTCCAAGCGGCTTTCGAGCGTAAATTTGGTCTCACGCCCGGGCAGTGGCGTGACATCGAGCTCTCGCACAACTGCGATGACGATTGACAGACCAGTCCGAAGAAGGGCCGGTGAACGGATTCGTTGTGAGCGTCTTCCAACTGGTGGCTCTGTGACGAAGGCGTCACACCATAGGTCACACTTTGTCCCTGATAGGTCACAGTCCACCGATGCCATCCCGCCGAATTGCTTCTATCATCGAACCAGGTTCATGAAAGGCAAAGGAGGCAATCCATGAATCAAAACAATGAAGTGCCAACGAAACTGCATGCCAAGCTCATCACCGTCGCCGCCATCGGCGCCGTGGGCGGTTTCCTGTTCGGCTATGACACCTCGGTCATCAACGGCGCCGTGGACGCCATCGCCAGCCCCGACTCCGGCTTCGGGTTGAACGCCGCCATGAGCGGTTTCTCGGTGTCCAGCGCCATGATCGGCTGCGTGGTCGGCGCATGGTTCGCGGGCACGCTGGCCGATCGCATCGGTCGTGTGCGCGTCATGCAGCTTGCCGCCGCGCTGTTCGTATTCAGCGCCCTGTTCACCGGTCTGGCGTCCAATATCTGGGTGTTCGTGATCTTCCGCATCGTGGGCGGACTTGGCGTCGGATTCACCTCAGCCATCGGCCCCGCCTATATCTCCGAGATATCGCCGTCGTCACGCCGAGGATTCCTCACCGGCTTCCAACAGATGGCCATCGCCTTGGGCATCGTGGCCTCCCTTGTGGTCAATGACTCCTATCTTCTTGGCTCGGGCGGCGCCGCCGTGACGTTCTGGGCCGGACTCGAGACTTGGCGCTGGATGCTGATGACCACAGCCGTCCCGGGCGTCATCATGTTCGCGCTCACCTTCGCGCTGCCCGAATCCCCGCGTTATCTGGTGATGAAGGGCAAGAAGGCCATCGCCGAGAAGGTGCTTCTCGAAGTCGTAGGCGACCGCAACGCCTCCGCGACGGTCGAGCAGATCGCCCAGAGCCTCGAAGGCGAGACGCAGCCCAAGGTCTCCGATCTGCGCGGCAAGACCTTCGGCCTCAAATCCGTGGTATGGATCGGCATCGGCGTCGCCCTGTTCCAGCAGGTGTCCGGCGCGAACGTCATCATGTTCTACGATTCCAGCCTGTGGAAGGCTGTCGGTTTCACCGAGTCCGCGTCTATGACCATCGCTGTGGTGCGTGCTTTGCTGGCCACCGCCGTCACCGTGCTCGGCATGCTGATCATCGATAAGGTCGGTCGCCGCGCCATGCTCAAGGTCGGGTCCCTGATCATGGCCGTGCTTCTGGTCGTGGTGGCCGTTTGCTTCGCCCAATCCACGATGACCGCCGATGGCGGCATCGAGCTGCCCGGCGCGTGGGCCATCATCATGATTGTCGGCGCCTATGGGTTCTTCCTGACCTATTGCGCGACGTGGGGCGTGGCGATGTGGGTCGTCATCGGCGAGATCTTCCCGAACCGCATCCGCGCCGTTGCGGTGGCGCTGGCCACCGCCGCCAACTGGATCGGCAACTTCCTCGTTTCCACCACCTTCCCGCCGCTGCGTGATAGCCTCGGCCTGACTTGGACCTTCGCCCTGTACGCCGTGATGGCCGTCCTCGGATACTGGTTCATCGCCAAGAAGCTGCCCGAGACCAACGGCGTTGAGCTTGAGGATATGAAGGCGGAGATTTGATGATCACCGATCTGCAAGGCGCCGACGCATTCCTTTTCGAGCGCAACGACGGTCTGACCGAAGAACAGAAGAAGGTCGCGCAAACTTGGACGTATTTCGACGAGGATTTGGAGGGCGTCGATCCGGCCATCGCTGCTGACGTGCTCCAGCATCGTACGAATTTTGCCCATAACGACCTGCCTCGGTATGCATTCAAGCGTGAGATTCCGGATGATGTGGTGCTGTATGGCGACATCCCATATCTGCCGGACGCGACGCGTGGGCACCTGTTGGACGTGCTGTTGCCCCGTGATGCCGTGGTCCGTGGCGGAGCGGCTGTTCCGGTGATCTTCGAGGTGCATGGAGGGGCGTACTTCTATGGCTTCAAGGAGATTAACCGCTCGCATGCCATCGAGCTTGCCCGTCATGGGTATGCCGTGGTGTCCGTGAGCTATCCCCTGTATCCCGCGGTGGACTTCCTCACGCAGCTGAGGGACTTGGCCTCGGCCTTGGAGTGGGTGTCGAAATCCTCCGGCAGGTATCTGCTGGATACGAACCAGGTTTTCTTTACCGGGGATTCGGCGGGTGTGACCTTGCTGCTGCATCTGACGGCCGCCATGAACAACGACGAATATGCTTCCCTGCTCGACGTGCATCCCGCGAAGCTTGGTCTGAGGGCCTTGGGTCTCAAATCCGCGATGGCCGATCTGGACCGGCTGTTCGATGAGAACGCCTATGATGCCGGTGGGCTTGTCGAGGAGCTAGCTCCGTGTTTCACGCGCTATGTTGAGCGTGTGAAGGGGACGAAGTTCGAAAGGCTCGCTCAGCTGGTCGTGAATGCTGGTCTGCCGCCGGTCTGGATGGCCACGAGCACTGATGACTTCCTCGAAGCCACCAGCCTCGAACTGGGTGTCGAGCTGCGCAAGCTGGGCATCGACCATGAGTTGCTGGACTATCGTGCCGCTCCGCGCGAATGCCTGCCCCATAACTACATCGTGGGCATGCCTTGGCTCAAGGAGACCCGGGAGGCCGTCGAATCGATGCTGAGCTTCTTCGCCGAGCATATGGCTCCTCGTATGTCTCTGAACGCCAGCGAATAAGGCCCGTCTAAGGCCCATCGGGCGGTCAAACGAGTCGGCGTGCTTCGGCTCCCGCGAGTCGGAACACGCCGCTGTGGCCGCCATCTGCGCCGCCGAGCTTGGCGAATGGCACCGCCGAACCAACGAAGACGGCCCGATTCGGCCAGACGCTGTGGGCGGAAATAACCGGGAATTCATCTGCCGGCCAAATGCGAAGCCCATGCGGTTCAACCTGCGCGTTTACCGTGAAAGCGTGAACAGGGACACGAACCGCCGCCGGTTCACGGCGGGCAGACATCGCAGAACGATGGGCGTCATCGTCGCGCTCATCATGATGACGGCTCTTGTGGCACCCAATATCGCGGGTGCTGCAGGAGCCGTTCCTTTTTCCGGCGAGGATCCGGCCACCGGCACACGCACGGTGACCATCGCCGACATCACCGATTTCCATGGTCATATCGAACATGGGGCCGATGTCGCGGCCGCCTTCACCTTGGCGGACAGTCACAACCCCGACAATATGGTTCCCGTCTCCACCGGCGATCTGGTGGGCGGATCGCCCTATGAGTCGGCCGTGAAGCAAGACAAACCCACCCTTGACATGGCCAAGGTGTGGGGGCTGACGGTTTCTGCCGTGGGCAACCATGAATTCGATCGCAGCGTGGCCGACTTCAACAATCGTGTGGCCGCTCCGGCCAACGGCATCGACTGGCTCTGCGCCAACGTGTCCACGGCCAATAAATCAGCTACCGGCAAACTGAGCCATGTCAAGGACTATACGATTCGCACGGTGAATGGCAAGCGCATCGGTTTCGTGGGCGCGCTCACGGACGCGCTTGGCTCGGTGGCCACGCCGCAGATCACCGAAGACGCCGATCTGAGCGAACGTGCCGTCGACGCGCTCAACCGCGTGGCCGGTGAACTGAAGCGTTCGGGCAAAGTCGATGCGGTGGTCGCATTGTTGCACGCCGACGCCTCGGCGGCAACCGGTCTCGGACGTGATGTGGACCTCGCCTACACCGGCCACACCCACGCCGTAAAACAAGACGTCACCGACGGAGGGGCGCCGATCTATGAGGCCGGTAGCTTCGGACAGAACATGGCCGTGCAGGATCTGATCATCACCGGCCATGGTCGTCATGCCAAGGTTCAGGTGGCCGATGTGAACCTCGGCAACGGCACCGAGGCCACTGCGGTTCCGGGCGTGCTCAACGTGGAGGGGCTGGACGCCCATCCGCGTCAGGCCGCCTGGATGTCCGCCGGCGTGGTGTCGAACGGCAGCGTAGCGCGCTCGCGGCAGCTCTACACGAAGGCCAAGGACTACGCGGCCAGTGCGGGGAACGCGGTGATCGGCACTCTGGCGCCGGGAACGAATTTCGACAAGCGCACGTCCGTCGGACATGAAGGATCGGTGGGCATGCTTGTGGCGGACGCCAACCGGGAGTCGATCATGCGGAATGTGTATGCCGGCACCCGATTGCCCGTGGTCGGGTTCTCAAACGATGGCAGCCTGAGAACCAAACAGCTGGATATGGACGAGGACGGCAAGGTCACGATTCGTGAGGTCGACAGTCTGATGGCCCTCCAGTTCCACGCCGCGCACGAAACCCTCACCGGACTCGGACTCAAGGCGGTGCTCGCCCAGCAGTTTCATCGCAACGATGACGGTGAATTGGAACACCGATGGCTCGGCATCTCCTCGAATGTGCGATACCGGTACGTCCAGTGCGGAGATGGTGGCGCCACATGCACACTCGGGGATTCCGACGGAAACGGCAACCAGCATACAGGGGTTAAGGCCACCGTCGGCATCGTGGACCTCACCATCGACGGCAGGCCGATCGCTGACGACGATCTGGTGATCATCGCTTCCAACTCCTACCTGCTGCAGGGCGGCGACAACTATTCGGCATTCCGTGCAGGCAGCAACTATGGCGAACTGGAAATGTCCTATACCCAGCCGCTGCACGAATATCTGGCTGCGCACCCGAAGCTATCTGCTGCCGTGCCTGAAACCGGCACACGGGCATAGATATGAATGAGCCCCGCTCGTTGGCGGGGCCAGCAGCTACAAATTTGCCCCCGCTGGCGGGGGCTGTCGGTTTGTCGACTGGGGGTGGCCGTTGTATGGAACCACTCCCAGTCCGACTATGTTGGACAGCCCCCGCCAGCGAGGGCATAAGCGGAAGGCTTACTTGATGGCGTTCAGCCACTGCTCCTTGGTGGCCTTCTCGGCCTCGAGCTTGGCCTTCTTCTTCGGGTCGGACTCAGCGGCGATCTTCTCGTCAAGCTCGGCGAGCTGAGCATGAAGCTGCTCTTCGAAGCTGGACTTACGGGCATCGGCCTCCGGGTCGGTCTGCTTCCAGGCGGCATCCTCGATGGCCTTGATTTGCTTGTCCACGGCGTCGAGGCGACCCTCGATGCGACGTATGGCGTCACGCGGCACGTAGCCGATCTGATCCCACTCTTCCTGAATCTTGGCGAGCTCCTGACGGGCTTTCTTGGCTTCCGCGTCGGTCTTGACCGGCACCAAAGCCTCGGCCTTGACCAGCAGCGCCTCCTTGGCGGCCAGATTCTCCTTCTCGGAGGAGTTGATCTGATCGCGGTCGGCCTGACGGGCGTTGAAGAAAGTGTCGGCGGCCTCGCGGAACTTGGACCACAGGGCGTCGTCCTCGTTGCGGCCGGCGCGACCGGCCTTCTTCCAACGGTCCATCAGCTCGTTGAACTTGCGGGAGGTCTCGCCCCAGGCGGTGGAATCCTTCAGCTCGTTGGCCTCGGCGATGATGGCTTCCTTGGCTTCCTTGGCCTGGGAACGCTCGTTGTCGCGAGCCTGCGCCCACTTGCGGCGGGACTGGTTGAATGTGGTGCGAGCGGCGGAGAAGCGCTTCCACAGTGCCTCGGCCTCGGGCTTGTCGATGCGGATGGTGGTGCGCTGGTGATTCTGCCATTCATCGAACAGGTTGCGGAACTTGTCCGCGGTGGAACGCCAGTTGGTGTTGTCGCCCAGGGAGGCGGCCAGTGCTTCGGCCTTCTCCACGATGGCGGTGCGTTCCTCGACGGCCTTGGCCACGGCGGCCTTGCGGGCCTCGGACAGTTCGGTCTTCTTGGCCTCGCCGGCGGTCTTCAGCGTCTCGAACTGTTTCTTGAGCGCGGCGACATCGCCCACGACTGCGGGCTCGGAGGTCTCCTCGCCCAGCAGCTTCAGGGACTCGTCGATCTCACGGGCTTTGACATTGGGAGAGGTCAGGCGGCTGGCCAGCAGATCAAGCTTGGCCTTGAGATCCAGGAAACGACGGGCGTACAGCGCCAGGGCCTCTTCCTTGGAGGCGTCCGGGAACTGGCCGACCTCGCGTTCGGTGTCGCCCTCCTTGACGAAGACGGTGCCGTTGTCGTCCACGCGGCCGAAGGCTTCAGCGGCCTTGACGTCGGCGTCGGAGTATGCGGCGTGCGCGGCCGGGGCCGCAACGTGGGCCTTGGCCGCGGGGGCCTTCTTAGCGAAAGCGGCGGGGGAGGGCGCATGCGGCTTCGGCATTGAAGCAGGAGTCGGTGTGGCCGGGCTGGCCTCGGGTGCGGGTGTCGTTGCCTGCTCTTCGGTCGCAGCGGTGTTTTCGGTTTCGGTGACAGTCTCGTCGGCCATGGCCAGCTCCTTACAAGCATAGAGTGAGTGAGTGGGAACGCCTCGCATACCGATAATTCGGCATGCTTTGACGCAACCCTCACCTATTATATTGATTTCGTGGCTAAAGGTGCATCAATATCAGGATTCCCGGAGTGGCTCCCCTCCGAACGTGTAGTGGAGCAGCGTGTTATCGACACGCTTCGTAAGGTTTTTGAGCTCAACGGCTTCATCGGCATTGAGACGAGAGCGGTGGAAACCGGCGCTTCTTTGCTGAAAAAAGGCGAGACCAGCAAGGAGATCTACCTGCTTTCCCGTCTGCAGGAGGTCGGTCACGAATCCGACACTCCGATTGAGGACCGTCTGGGTCTGCATTTCGATCTGACCGTTCCGCTGAGCCGGTATGTGGTCGAGCACTCGGGTGCGCTGACCTTCCCGTTCAAGCGTTGGCAGATTCAGAAGGTCTGGCGCGGTGAGCGTCCGCAGGAGGGCCGCTTCCGCGAGTTCGTGCAGGCCGACATCGACGTGATTGGTGCGGGCGACCTGCCTGACCACTATGAGGTGGAGCTGCCGCTGGTCATGGTTTCCGCCTTGGAAGAGCTGCGCGCATACGGCCTGCCCAAGGCCACCGTGCATGCCAACAACCGCAAGCTGTCCGAAGGCTTCTACCGTGGACTCGGTCTGACGGACATCGAAGGTGTGCTGCGCGAGATCGACAAGCTCGACAAGATCGGCGCCGACGAGGTGGCCCGACTACTTTCCGAAACCTGCGGTGCGACCGAGGCCCAGGCGCGCGCCTGCCTCGAACTGGCCGAGCTTACCGCCTCCGATGGTGCCGAGCTGGCTGCCAAGTTCGACGCGCTGTGCGAGGCGCACGGCATCGCCGAGGATTCCGAGGCCTATAAGCTGGCCCGTCAGGGACTCGATACCCTGGCCATGATCGTCGACGAGGCCGCCGCCATCCGCCCCGGCTCCGTGATCGCGGACCTGAAGATCGCCCGTGGACTCGACTATTACACCGGCTCCGTCTACGAGACCTTCCTCGACGGCGCCGCCTCGCTTGGTTCCATCTGCTCCGGTGGCCGCTACGACAACCTCGCCTCCCAGGGCAACCGCAAGTATCCGGGCGTGGGCCTGTCCATCGGCCTGAGCCGACTGGTCAGCTACATGCTGCACACCGCCGGCGCGCACGCCAACCGTGTGAGCCCTGCCGCTGTGCTGGTCGCCGTGTGGAACGAAGAGGACCGTCCGACCGCCAATCGCATCGCCGCCCAGCTGCGTGCCCGTGGCATCGCCACCGATGTGGCACCCACCGCCGCCAAGCTCGGCAAGCAGATCAAGTATGCGGACAAGCTCGGCATCCCGTACGTGTGGTTCCCGGCCAGTGCCGCCGAGGGTGAGGAATCGACCGGTGACGAGGTCAAGAACATCGTCACCGGCGAGCAGGTTGCCGCCGATTGCACGTCGTGGGAACCGGATACTGTGGTTGCCCAGCAAACCGTCGAAATCTGACGTATTCGCGCGAAAATTCGAGGAGAACTAAGACAATGAGCCAGACGGCTTACAGAACACATCATGCCACTGAAGTGACCGAGGCCCTGGTCGGCCAGAAGGTCACCCTCGCCGGTTGGGTCGACCGTCGTCGTGATCACGGTGGTGTGGCCTTCATCGACCTTCGTGACGCCACCGGTCTGGTGCAGGTCGTCATCTACGACGAGGACATGGCCCGCCCGCTGCGCAGCGAGTTCGTGATTCAGGTCACCGGCGACGTTCGTCTGCGCCCGGACGGCAACGAGAACACCCATCTGGCCACCGGCAAGATCGAGGTCGTGGCCGAATCCATCGAGGTGCTCGCCAAGGCCGATGCCCTGCCGTTCCAGGTGTCCACCGCGCTCGAGAACGAGTCCGAGAACAAGCTGCCCGGCGAGGACGTGCGCCTGAAGTACCGTTACCTCGACCTGCGTCGCCCGTCCATGCAGCACAACCTGAAGCTGCGCTCCGACATGGCCAAGGCCGCTCGCCATGCGCTTGAGGACATGGACTTCACCGAGGTCGAGACCCCGACCTTCATCAAGTCCACCCCGGAAGGCGCCCGCGACTTCGTGGTGCCGGCCCGTCTGGTGCCTGGCTCCTGGTACGCCCTGCCGCAGTCCCCGCAGCTGTTGAAGCAGCTGCTCATGGTCTCCGGCGTTGAGCGCTACTACCAGCTCGCCCGCTGCTACCGTGATGAGGACTTCCGCGCCGACCGTCAGCCCGAGTTCACCCAGCTTGATATGGAGATGGCCTACGTGGACCAGGAAGACGTGATGGCCATGACCGAGAAGGTCATCGCCGCCATCTGGAAGTCCGCCGGCTATGAGGTTCAGCTGCCGCTGCCGCGCATCACCTGGAAGGATGCGATGGACAAGTACGGTTCCGACAAGCCGGATCTGCGCTTTGGCAACCCGCTGGTGGAGCTGACCGACTACTTCAAGAACACGCCGTTCCGCGTGTTCCAGGCCCCGTATGTGGGTGCCGTGGTGTTCAAGGGCGGTGCCGCCACGCCGCGTCGTCAGTTCGACGCATGGCAGGATTGGGCCCGTCAGCGCGGTGCCAAGGGCCTTGCTTACGTGGTCTTTGGCGAGAACGGCGAGCTGAAGGGCCCCGTCGCCAAGAACCTGTCCGATGAAGAGCGCAACGGTCTGCGCGAGGCCGTCGGTGCCGAGGAAGGCGATGCCGTGTTCTTCGCCGCCGGTTCCCGCGAATCCTCCCAGCTGCTGCTCGGTGCCGTGCGTGTGGAACTCGCCTCCCGTGAGGGCCTGCTCGATCCGAAGAAGTTCGCCTTCACTTGGGTTGTGGACTTCCCGCTGTTCAAGCCCACCGATGATCCGGACGACGACGATGTGGCTGTCGGCCACTCCAAGTGGACCTCCATGCACCACCCGTTCACCATGCCGAGCAAGGATTGGATCGACAAGTTCGACAAAGATCCCGAGCACGCCATGTCCGATTCCTACGACATCGTCTGCAACGGTGAGGAGATGGGCGGCGGTTCCGTGCGTATCCACCGCGACGACATCCAGGCTCGTGTGCTTGACGTTCTCGGCATTACCAAGGAAGAGGCCGATGAGAAGTTCGGCTTCCTGCTTGAGGCTTTCAAGTATGGCGCTCCGCCTCACGCGGGTCTGGCCCTCGGCTGGGATCGTACCGTGTCCATCCTGGCCGGTGCCGACTCCATCCGCGACGTCATCGCCTTCCCGAAGGCCGGCGGCGGCCGCGACCCGTTGACCGGTGCTCCGGCCCCGATCTCCGACGAGCAGCGCGCCGAGACCGGCGTCGACTACGACCCGGACGCTGACGAAAACTAATCTACGGAGCGTATACCGCCTTTCCTCAGCACTCGACGCACCTCAGTGCGCCTTCGGCTTCGGACGGCGGTTTTTCGCACGCGTAGATTCATTTTCGAAGACTGATAGCGCTTCATAGGCAATACGAATAGCGCCAGTGGCATGTGCCGCTGGCGCTATTCGTTATTCTGAGGGTCACTATGTCCGAAAAAAGAGGAGACATATATGACGTTGGAGATTTTGGATTGGCATGATGGGGACCTGCTGGCCAAGCCGGTGTTCGACAAGCTCAATGGGCTGGTGGCGGCAGGCGTGCCGGAAAGCAAGATTCTGGGCGTGACCATCAACGCGGACGAGGAATCGGACACCGACCTGTGGTGCCCGAAATACGGCATTCCGTTCGAGATCACCGGCAATGTGGTGGTCGTGCACACGCACAAAAACCGCAAGGCGCCGCCGGACTTCGCCGCCGCATTCGTCACGGCCGATACCCTCGCCGATCTGAACGGCGTGGTCAAGCACACGCTGGAGGTCTCCAAAGTCAGTTTCGCGCCGATCGACGCGGCCGTGGAGGCCACCGGCATGGAATCCGGCGGCATGTCGCCGATAGGTTTGCCCAGCGACTGGCCGTTGCTGGTGGACCAGCACATTCTGTCGATTCCGAAACTGTATTTGGGATCTGGCGTTCGTCCGTCCAAACTGGTGGTCGATGGCTCCATTTTCGCCGATATCCCCGGCGTCCAGTTCGTCTCCGCATTGAGTAAACCTCGCGGTTGAGCATCCATTATTGTGTATACATTGGAAACCCTTGTATGCTATTCTCCTCTTCATGTCTGAAACGAACAATGAAACAGCAGTACGTTCGCGCACGACGCGAGAAGAATCCCAAGGCAAAGCTCCTCTGGCTCCTCTGGTGCCCGGTAATGAGGATCTGAACCGCCCTCTGGTCGAGCTGACCCACGTCGAGAAGCATTTCGGCGATTTACACGTCCTGAAGGACATCAACCTGACCGTCACCAAGGGTGAGGTGCTGGTGGTCGTCGGCCCGTCAGGCTCCGGCAAATCCACGATGTGCCGCACCATCAACAGGCTTGAAACCATTGATTCCGGCGATGTTCGCATCGACGGCAAGCCTCTGCCGCAGGAAGGCAAGGAGCTCGCGAATCTCCGCGCCGAAGTCGGCATGGTGTTCCAGTCCTTCAACCTGTTTGCCAACAAGACCATTCTTGAGAATGTGACGCTCGCGCCCATCAAGGTGCGTCACATGGACAAGAAAGAAGCCGAGCAGCTGGCCATGGATTTGCTTGCCCGCGTGGGTGTCGATTCACAGGCCAATAAGATGCCGTCCCAGCTTTCCGGTGGTCAGCAGCAGCGCGTGGCTATCGCCCGCGCGCTCGCCATGCGGCCTAAGGTCATGCTCTTCGATGAGCCCACCTCCGCCCTTGACCCGGAAATGGTCAACGAAGTGCTTGACGTGATGGTCGAGCTCGCCCACGAAGGCATGACGATGATTTGCGTGACCCACGAGATGGGCTTTGCGCGCAAGGCCGCCGACCGCATCGTGTTCATGGCCGATGGTCAGATTCTCGAAGAGAACACGCCTGACGAGTTCTTCGAGCATCCGCAGACCGAACGCGCCAAGGACTTCCTTTCGAAGATCCTCACCCACTGAGACACGGGGGTTTGCGATATGACATTCACCAATACATTCAAACGGAGGGCATGCCGCGTGGTCGCCGCGCTCGCCGCTGTGGCCTGCACGATGTCGCTGGCCGCCTGCGGACAGGATGAGTCCGGCAAGATTCGTATCGGCATCAAATTCGATCAGCCCGGCTTGGGCTTCAAGAAGTCCGGCACCTACGTGGGCTTCGACGTGGACGTGGCCAAGTACATCGCCAAAAAACTCGGCTACTCCGAGGATGAAATCATCTGGAAGGAAGCTCCCTCCAAGCAACGTGAGGCCATGATCCAGAACGGCGACGTGGATATGATTCTCGCCACCTACTCGATTACCGACGAACGCAAGAAGGCCGTCTCTTTTGCCGGTCCATACTTTGTGGCCGGCCAGGATCTGCTGGTGCGCAAGGATGATAATTCGATTAACGGCCCCGAAGACCTTAATGGCAAAAGGCTCTGTTCCGTGACCGGTTCGACTTCCGCCGCCACCGTCAAGGAGAAGTTCGCCTCCGAAGTCCAGCTTATGGAGCAGCCCGGTTACGCCGAATGCGCCACCGCACTGTTCTCCGGCATCGTGGACGCCGTGACCACCGATGACATCATTCTGGCCGGCCTGGCCTCCGCCTCGCGCGGCAAGCTCAAGGTGGTCGGCAAGCCATTCACACAGGAATACTACGGCGTGGGCATCAAAAAGGGCAACACCCAGCTGGCCACCAAGATCAACAACGCCATCGTGGACATGATCCAAGACGGCTCGTGGGAGAACGCCATCAGCGACAACACCAAGGGCACCAACTACACGCCCGACGTGCGCTACAACCCGCCCACTCCAGACGAGGGGGAGAAGAACTGATGAACGGATTCCTGGAACTCTTCAGCCAGTATGACGTACTTGGCGCCTTCCTGGTCAACATCGAACTGACCCTGTGGTCCGCGCTGTTCTCCATGATTCTCGGCGTGATCCTTGTCGTCATGCGCATCTCGCCGATCTCATCCCTGAGAACCGTGGCCGGTGCCTACGTGGAACTGTTCAAAAACCTGCCGCTGACCATCATCATGGTATTCATGGTGCTCGGTGCCTACGCGCAGCTGAAGCTCAGCTTCTCCGACACCTTCGCCACGAACTTCTTCTGGCTGGCAGTCACGGGCCTGAGCCTGTACACGGCCGCATTCGTATGCGAATCGCTGCGCTCCGGTATCAATACCGTGCCGCTAGGCCAGGCCGAGGCCGCCCGCGCACTGGGTCTGGGCTTCATGCAGTCCGCCACTGAGATCATTCTGCCGCAGGCCTTCCGCGGTTCTGTGGCGCCGCTCGGCAACACGCTGATCGCACTGCTCAAGAACTCCACCGTGGCAGCCGCCGCATCCGTGGCCACCGAGACGTCTTCGCTGATGAGCGAGATGATTGAATTCCGCCCTGACGTGATCATCCAGATCTTCCTGATCTTCGCACTCGGCTACGTGATTCTGATCATCCCCATCGGCATGCTCACCACGTATCTGTCCAACAAGCTCGCCGTAAGGAGGTGACGGATATGGCTGATACCTCGAATTCCGTACTCTTCGATGCGCCCGGTCCCAAGGGCCGCCGCACTATTCGTATCGTCAACTGGATTGCGGCCCTCATATTCGTGGCCGTGCTGGTGTTGGTGCTTATGCGTCTGCACAATCCGCCTGACGGCGAGAACCAGCTGAGCTGGGAACTGTGGAAGCCCGCCGTCGAACGTGAAGCATGGACTGACTTCTACTTGCCGGGCCTATGGATGACCATCAAGGCCACCGTTCTCGCCGTGGTGGGAGCTGTGGTGTTCGGTCTGGTATTCGGCGTGGGCCGATTGCTGCCGAACCCGTTGGTGCGTGGCATCTCCGCCGTGATCGTCGAGTTCTGCCGTGCAGTCCCCGTGCTGCTGCTCATGATTTTCTTCTGGCGATGGTTCGCCTTCGCGGGCCTACCCAGCCCGTCCTATTGGGCTGTGGTGCTGGCCCTGGTGCTGTACAACGGTTCGGTGGTCGCCGAGCTAGTGCGTTCCGGCGTTGGCAACCTGCCGGGCGGTCAGCGCGAGGCCTCGCTCGCCTTGGGGCTGACCGAAACGCAGTCGCTGATTCAGATCGAGGTGCCGCAGGCCGTCTACGCCATGCTGCCGGCCGCCGTCACCCAGCTGGTCGTGGCGCTGAAGGACACCGCACTGGGCTCGATCATCATGTACACCGATCTGCTGCAGGAATCCCGCCGACTCGGCTCGATGTACTTCAACATCCTGCAAACGCTGGTGATGGCCGCGGTGATTTACTTCGTCGCCTGCTGGCTGCTCTCTCGCCTGGCCGAGTGGTTGCCTTCACGTATGCAGCAGCGTACGGCCGCGCCCACCGAACCTGAACCGTTGGCTCCGATTGCCGCGGGTGACCCGTCCAATGTCAATCAGATTGCAGTGGCCAAGGAAGTTGAGGAGCTGCCGTTCGGCGGTGCACCGCGCAAGTATCACGTGCATCATCGCGGCACCAATGCCTCGATCCGCAATTGGCGTCGCACCCGGTACGAACAGGGATATGACGTCACCCATCCCGAATCGCAAACCGATCCAAACACCGGCGAGTTTCCGGCATTTCTGAAGTCTGAAGACAAACCAGAAGCCTGACACAACTCAGCCACCGCTAAGCCGGCACGAAGAATTTACTAAGTGTTTGGCTGAGACTCGGCTACGTAGCCTCAACGGAGGATAGGTTGGAACATATGAAGATGTTCCGGCGCCTATCCTCCGTTGTCGTTATTGTGCTGCTGATGCCGCTCATACTGGTGGCCATGCCGGTTCCCGCCGCACAAGCCGACCAGCTGCCCAACCCCGATTGGGTGGCATTGCTCTCCGACTATGAGAAGGATTATTGGCAGGCGCCTACCGATGCCGCGCATGGTGGCAAGGTACTCGACGCCAAAACGATGGAGCTTGACCAGAATCTCGCCGTGGCGATCAACCACAAAGCCGCAGAAGACCTCGATAACAAGGGCCTCAACGCTCAGCGCAAACGAGCCCTTGTCGATTCCGATCTGCAAGCCGAGGAGACCATGCCGGATGCGCTCGGGCCAGTGCTCGGCGCATATATGAGCGAAGGCCTCAAGCAGGGCAAACTCAACGCTGTGGCCGATGTGTTCTCCTTCAATATGGCATCCACCTATGCTTCCAAACGCGCTGCCATGCATCCCAGACCGTATCTGAACCGTGCAGAAAGCAGCTTTGGCGGCACCAATGATCTTGCCGGGCTTCCCGCCACACTGGATATCAAACAGTCGCCCTCATGGCTTGAGCACGTGCCCGGCTACTCGAACCTGCAAAAGAACAGCTCCTATCCGTCCGGGCATACTACTGGCGCCTATTCGTGGGGTATCGCATTGGCCGGCATGATTCCTGAACTGGCTCCGCAAATCATGGCCCGCACTTCGGAGGCCGGCAATAACCGCATTGTTCTGGGTGTGCATTATCCGCTCGACATCATGGGCGGGCGCATCGGCGCCTCCGCCCAAAACGGGCAGTACTGGCACAATGAATTCAGATCGTCCATCGTGCCCGCAGCCCGTCAGTTGCGCGGCTACCTGACCGAGCGATGCCGGGCGGACGAACACGGAAGCACACTCGCCGCTTGTATCGCCAATGTCAAAGCCAATGGCGCGGGCGGTTACATGAACGGTTTTCTTGATTCCGTAGCCAGCGAACCGGTCAAAGATCAGGCCTCTGCCGTACGCGTGTACACCGCGCGCCTTACCTACACATTTCCGCAGAATACCTCCCAATCCGGTGCTGATTTCATGGCCCCACGCGGTGCCGCGGACGTGTTGCGACTGGCCTATCCCGAACTGCACGCTGATCAGCGCAATGCGATTCTCAAAGCCACTGCCTTGGACTCCGGCTACCCATTGTGGCAATCCAGCGATGGCTGGCAGCGCATCAACTGGGCCAAGGCCCTATGCGCCCGCGTCACATTAGACAAGAACGGCGATGTGTCCAAAGTCGAAACCGCCGATCATGTGACGCTCACCGGTCCGAGCGTGATTAATGCCCAATATGCCAACATCGGCAAACACCCTGCGTCGGATAGCGCAGCCGGTGAGAACAGCTCCGTCTCAGCTGGCCCCGACCTTGCCGTCTTGCATGCCGCCCAACGACCAGCATTGATGGTGGGCGCCGGCGTGCTGGTCACGATACTTGGTGCCGGCGCGACCAAGGCCGTAATGGGAAAACGCAGCGAAAAGAAGCGCGCTGAATCGTCTACAGTACGACCATGATGAATTCGACGAGCAGTTTGATGCCGTAGAGTACGATGATGCTGCCGCACACCTTGTTGAGCGTGTTGATGATCTTTGGGCTGAACCGCTGGCTGAACGCCGAAATTACCAAAGTGAGTCCCAAGAACCACAATGCGGATGCGCTTTCTACCCCAATAATGAATGGAGATGCCTGCGAAGCGCTCAATGTGGCGCTGAATGCGCCCAGCATCAACGTGCCGTCAATGATTGCCTGAGGGTTGAACCATGTGACTACGCATGCAGTAGTGACGGTTTTCGCCAATCCGTCGGCTCGCTTGTCCGTGATCTCAGCGTCAGTGGTCGATGCGGTGCTGTGGGATGTCGAGTCGTTGCCATGGCGGAACAATCCCGGAAAGATCAGCCCCAATCCAATGCGGATTACCACCGCACCTCCCACAGCCAACACGGCCAGCTGCAGCCACTCATACCGCTGCATGAGTGCGCCCACGCCAAAGAAGCATGACAGGGACAGTGCCACGTCGAATATGGTGACGATGATTGCTGTGAACACGGCCTTGCGTCTTGTCTTGGTCAGTGCCGAGTTGATGACAAACAGATTCTGCATGCCGATTGGCGCCACGTATGCCAGTCCCATCGTCAGTCCCTGCAAGTAGAACCCCATGAATCTCTGCTCCCTTAAATACCAGCCAATTGTGTTTGGCTGGTCATGTCTGACCCAGCCAAACATATTGTGCGACTGAGCGCGATGCATGTAATAATTCAATAAAACCGTGCATCTTCATGTTTCCGTGGATTATTCTAAGGAGTGGATTGCGGTTGACAACCAGCCAAATGGCAGCATTGTCGCTCAACCAAACATGTGGATATGGGCATGAGACGTTGGCGTAATCCTAGTTGTGCGGATTGCGGGTCTGCGCTCGCAGCATAGGAAGAGGAGAGGTATGGCACGAATAGCGCCGTTGGTTATCGACTGGAAGCCGGATCGCACGTCGAATGTGCCGGTCACCGAGCAAATCGTGGACTACATGTGTCATCAGGTTTCCAGTGGCGTATGGCCGATCGGTGCCCGATTGCCCTCGCAGCGAGCCATGGCAGAAGGATTTGGCGTCAATCGGTCCACGGTTATCGCCGCTATAACTGAACTGGCCGATTACGGTATTGTGGAAGGCCTGCATGGCGCTGGTACGCGCATCGTCAGCAATACGTGGTCGTTGATGTTGCCGGGTGCCCCGGACTGGGCCGACTACGTCTCCTCCGGGTTCTTTGAAGCGAACAACGCCACGATACAGACCATCAATCGCATGGAGTTCGCGCCGAATATCGCACGACTGGGCACCGGCGAGCTGGATCCGCGACTGTTCCCGCGCGATATGTGGAAACAGGTGCTGACGGAAGCCGCGCAGGAGATAGATTCGCTGGGCTATCCGCCTCCTGCGGGCATGACCGCGCTGCGTGAGACGATCGCCGCGCATATGTGCCGCTCGGGGGTGAACTGCACGCCGGCCCAGGTGCTGATCACCTCCGGCGCGTTGCAGGCTCTGCAGCTGATTTCCGTGAGTCTGCTGTCTGCAGGAAGCACGGTGTTCGCCGAAGCTCCGAGCTACATCAAGTCATTGCAGGTGTTCCAATCGGCCGGAATGCGCTTGTCCGGCGTGCCGATGGACGACCAGGGGCTTCGCGCCGACGCTCTTGAACATGCATTGGGAGAATACCGTGCTGTATCGGGCAAGGGCGCGGATGCCGTGCTCTACACCATTCCCACCAATCACAACCCCACCGGCGTGACGATGACTAATCAGCGCCGGCATGACCTCATCGACTGCTGCGTGGCGAATCGATTGCCGATTATCGAAGACAACGCCTATCAGGACCTGTATTTCGGCGACGAGATGCCGAAGCCGTTGAAGACCATGGATGAGACCGGTATGGTCATCACCTTGGGCAGCGCTTCGAAATCGTTGGCTCCTGGACTGCGCATCGGTTGGATTATTGCCAATGAGCCAATCGTCCAACGACTCGCTGATGTGAAAATGCAGATGGACTACGGCGCTAGTCTGCTCAGCCAGTGGGCTTTCGCCCGATTCTTGACCAGCGGTCTGTATGACCGGTATCTGGTTGACCTCAAACGGGAGCTACACCGTCGCAGGGATGCGGCGATGGAATCCCTGGAGCGTCATTTCTTGGGCCGGGCCCACTGGAGCCGGCCGGATGGCGGATTCTATGTGTGGCTGACCTTCGAACAGCCGGTGCGCACCAGTCGCCTGTTCCAAACAGCCTTGAAGCGCGGCGTGCTGCTTAATCCCGGCGACATCTACGATTTCGAAGGTGACAACTCCCTTCGCCTGAGCTATGCCTACACCACGCCCGAGGAATTCGAGGCATCGGTGGATGTGCTTGCGCAAGTGGTTCGCGAAGTCCTATGAGGCCAAGCCGTCGGTGAAGTCCGGGACGCGCGAATCCGGCGAAGCGTACAATCGGTGGCATGGCCAAGGAAGACGGAAAGACAAATAAGGTGGGTAAAAACGGCAAGTTGGGTGGTGTCGTCAAATCCGACAAAGACAAAAACGGTAAGGATAAGCCCAGCAGGGGGAAGGGCGATAAACGCATCGACTGGACGCTGAATCTCGCCGAAGACCGCATAGAAAGCATTGAATCCAGCACCACCGTGTCCGAACGGCTGGCCCGAGCGGCGAAATCCAGCGAACTGCTGAGTGCCGTATGGTCTCTGCCGCCAGCGCAACGACTGATGTTCCACCCGGGGACGCAGGTCACTGATGTCGAAGGCGACTCCACGCCGGGGTTTGATGGCGGCAAAGAGGATGCGGAACGGTTTATATCCATCAGCTCCTCCGAAATCGCCCGATATCAGCGGCTCATGTATGCCAACGGTGTTAAAGGCTCCCCGCGAAGATTGCTGATCGTGTTGCAAGGCATGGATGCTTCCGGCAAAGGCGGCATCGTGCGCCATGTATTCAGCCAGGGCGATCCTATGGGCATCCATTATCACGGCTTTGGCAAGCCAAGCGCCGAGGAGCTTGACCATGATTTTCTCTGGCGTGTGAAGCGCGAACTGCCCAAGCGGGGCTGGATTGCCGTTTTTGACCGTTCCCATTACGAGGATGTGGTCATGCCGCACGTCTACGGCACCTATCCGGAAGACGTATGGCGTGCCCGATATGACCAGATTAACGAATTCGAGCGTGAGCTGGCCGCCAGCGGATGTGCGATTCTCAAGATCTTTCTCGTGGTCAGCCAGGATGAGCAGAAAAAGCATTTTCTCGGCCGTCTTGATGACCCCACCAAATATTGGAAGTTCGATATCTCCGACCTTGAAGCCCGCGATCGATGGGACGACTACATGGACGCCTGGCAGGAGGTTTTTGAAAAGACCAGCACTGCCGCCGCACCGTGGTATCTGGTGCCGGCTGACAACCGGTGGTATTCACGCGCCGTGGTTTCCGAGCTGTTGCGCACCACGTTGAAGAATATGAATATGACTTGGCCGCCGCTCGAACCGGAAGTCGACCCCGACGAGGTCCGTCGCAGACTGGCGTGAATATTCCTCCCGCTGGTGGGAGGTGCTGCGAAGCAGCGGAGGGTGGTTCGCGCCGCTGGAACAGGCCGCTGGGTAGACTGGGACATTATGACTGACGAGAAGGAATATGGTTCCCTGGGGCGTTTGGCTCCCGAATGGGACGGCGACGAGCGCGAGCGGAATCTTACGGCCGATGATATCTACGAACGGTTCTTCGGCTGGGTGGAAGAGGTCAAAGGCATCGAGCCGTGGCCGCATCAGGAAGAGGCCATTATGGATCTCCTGGCCGGCGACCATGTCATTTTGAATACCCCTACCGGTTCCGGCAAATCACTGGTGGCGCTGGGCATGCATTTCGCCGCCCTATGCACCGGTCGCCGTTCCTACTACACCGCGCCCATCAAAGCGTTGGTCTCCGAGAAGTTCTTCGACCTGGTAGAGGTGTTCGGCCGCGACAATGTCGGCATGATCACCGGCGACAGCCATATCAACGCCGACGCGCCGATCATCTGCTGCACCGCCGAGATTCTCGCCAACCAGGCTTTGCGTGAGGGCACGCATGCCGACGTGGGCCTCGTGGCCATGGACGAATTCCACTACTACGGCGACCCGGAGCGTGGCTGGGCATGGCAGGTGCCACTGCTGACCTTGCCGCAAACCCAGTTCCTGCTGATGAGTGCCACGCTTGGCAACGTGGATGCCATCGCCGACAAGCTCTCCGATCTCAACGACACACCTGATGTGGATGTCATCGCCGATGCGCCACGCCCGGTGCCGTTGAGCTATGAGTACACGCTCGACCCGCTGGAAAGAACCGTGGAACTCGCCTTCCGCAACGGCGAGACACCGATATATGTGGTGCACTTCTCTCAGGACGCCGCGCTGGAAACCGCGCAGGCGCTTGCCTCCACCGGCGTGTCCAGCAAGGAACAGCGTCAGGCCATCGCCGAAGCCATCAAAGGCGTCAAATTCACCACGGCTTTTGGCAAGATTCTGCAACGTCTGCTGCGCACCGGCGTCGGTATCCATCATGCCGGCATGCTGCCGCGATACCGTCGTCTGGTCGAACAGCTCGCCCAGCAAGGTCTGTTGCCGGTGATTTGCGGCACCGATACGCTGGGCGTCGGCATTAATGTGCCGATTCACTCCGTGGTGCTGACCGCGTTGACCAAGTTCGATGGCACCAAGATGCGCCGCTTGCGCGCCCGCGAATTCCACCAGATCGCCGGACGCGCCGGCCGTATGGGCTTCGACACCGAAGGACTGGTGGTAGCCGAGGCTCCCGAATATGAGATCGAGAACCAGAAGGCCATAGCCAAGGCCGGAGGCGACCCGAAGAAGCTCAAGAAGGTCAAGCGCAAGAAAGCCCCCGAAGGCTTCGTGACCTGGAACGAAGGCACGTTCAACAAGCTCATCGACGCCGCTCCGGAAACCTTGGTCCCGCATCTGAAGATCACGCATTCTATGGTGCTCAATGAAGTGGCACAAGGCGGCGATGCGCGTGCTCGTATCGACGATCTTATCGATGATTCAGCACAGACCCCGGATCAGAAAGAACATCTGCACCAGCGGGCCGATGAAATCTTCCGCACTTTGTTCGATACCGAGGTCATTGAGACCGAAGATCGTGCGGATGGCGGCAAAGACTATTACATGACCCTCGATATGCCGGATGACTTCGCGCTCGACCAGCCCCTGAGTCCGTTCCTGTTGGCCGCATTGGAGTTGCTCGATCCGGAATCGGACACCTACGCGCTGGACGTCATCTCGATGGCCGAAGCCACGCTGGAAGACCCCAAGCAGGTGTTGCGTGCGCAGGAGCGTCAGGCGAGAGACAAGGCCATGGCCGACATGAAGGCCGACGGACTCGACTACGACGAGCGCATGGACAAGCTGCAGGAGATCACCTATCCCAAGCCGCTGGAAGACATGCTCGAGGCCGCATTCGATCAGTATCGCCATGATGTGCCGTGGGCGAACGACTACTGGCTGTCGCCAAAATCCGTGGTGCGCGACATGGTGGAAACCGCCTCCGACTTCACCGGATACATCGCCCGCTACAACATCGCCCGTTCCGAGGGCACGCTGTTGCGGTACTTGTCGGACGCTTACCGCACATTGGCGCGCACCGTGCCGCCCGAAAAGCGCGATGAACAGCTCGAAGACATTATTTCGTGGCTGCGCGTGCTCGTACGCTCCATCGATTCCTCGTTGGTGGACGAATGGGAGAATGCCGGCGACTCGGCTGACCAATCCGAGGCTGCGGCATCCCTGGCCGCGCCCGGCGCAAAAAGCGCGGTGGTCGAGGATCGTCGTGGTCTTACCGTGCTGGTGCGCAATGCCTTGTTCCGCCGTGTGCAGCTTATGGATCTCGATCAGCCGGACAAGCTGGGCGCGCTCGACAAGGATTGGGGCTACGGCGTGCACGAATGGGAGGACGTGCTCGACGACTATTACGACGAACACGAGTATGTGGGCATCGGTGCCGAAGCGCGCTCGCCCGAACTCTTCATGCTGGACAGCAAGCATGAGAACGACGAACACACGTGGAAGGTGCGTCAGATTATCGATGATTCCGACGGTGATCACGACTGGACCATCGAAGGCATCGTGGATCTCGACGCCACCCAAGACACCGGTGAGGTGGTCTTCCACGATTACCGGGTGAGCAACTCATGACCTTGGCTCCCTTCCCTGAGAGGAGCCGTCAGCGAAGCTGACTGAGGAGAGCCAAGAGAAAGCTCGAACGTCTGTTCGAATAATGGGGTAGTATAGAACACTATGAGCGAGAACGATTTGTTTGGGGCGGCCGATGCTCCGGAGTCGATGACCCGGCCGTTGGCGGTGCGCATGCGTCCACGCACGCTGGACGAGGTCATTGGCCAAACCCAAGTGCTTGGGCAGGGATCGCCCTTGCGTCGTCTTGCCAATCCGGCCAGCAAAGGCAGCCTCACCGCACCAAGCTCCGTGATTCTATTCGGGCCTCCCGGCGTGGGCAAGACCACGCTCGCCACCATCGTTGCCGGACAATCCGGTCGTGTGTTTGAAGAACTGTCCGCCGTGACCTCCGGTGTCAAAGACGTGCGTGATGTGCTCACGCGCGCTCACGAACGGCTGGTGTCGCGTGGCCAGGAAACCGTGTTGTTCATCGACGAGGTGCACCGCTTCTCCAAGTCGCAGCAGGACGCCCTGCTGCCCGCCGTCGAGAACCGCGATGTCACCTTCATCGGCGCCACCACCGAAAACCCGAGCTTTTCCGTCATCAAGCCGCTGCTCTCACGCTCGGTAGTAGTCAAACTCGAGTCCTTGGAACCTAACCAGCTCACCGAACTGGTGCAACGGGCCCTAGCCGATGAACGCGGACTCAAGGGTGAAGTCAAGGCCACTGACGAAGCCGTGGTGGACATCGTGCGCATGGCCGGCGGCGACGCGCGGAAGTCCCTGACGATTCTGGAAGCGGCGGCCGGTGCGGTCACCGGTGATGAGGCTCGTAAGAAGGGCGCCCGCCGGCCTATCATTACCCCGGGCATCGTGTCCACGGTAATGGACACCGCCACCGTGCGCTATGACAAGGATGGCGACGATCACTATGATGTGATCTCCGCGTTCATCAAATCGATGCGTGGCTCTGACCCGGATGCCACGATTCATTACCTGGCCCGTATGCTCAAGGCCGGTGAAGACCCCCGTTTCATCGCCAGGCGCATTATGATTGCCGCCAGCGAAGAGGTCGGCCTGGCCGCACCTCAGATACTGCAGGTCACTGTGGCGGCCGCACAGGCCGTGGCTTTGGTCGGTATGCCCGAGGCCCGCATCATTCTGGCCGAAGCCGCGCTCGCCGTGGCCACGGCTCCCAAGTCCAATGCCGGCTACAATGCCATTAATCAGGCGCTTGCCGATGTGGATGCCGGCAGAATCGGCGCGGTGCCGCTGTACCTGAGAAATGCTCCCACCAAACTCATGAAGGAATGGGGCAACCACGAGGGGTATAAGTACGCCCATGACTGGCCTGGCGCCGTGGCCCCGCAGGAATACTTGCCCGAGGAATTGCGTGGCACCGAGTATTATCATCCCAATGATCGCGGATACGAGCATGAGGTAAGTCAGCGTCTGGCCAGAATCCGCCCGATACTGCATGGCGAAGCCCCCGACCAGAAGTGAATACGGGGGAGTAGCGTATAACGAAACGATAACAGCGGGGAAAGGGAAGGCAAGCACCCATGGCGACCATCTTCATTGTGGACGACGGTCAGGTCATTGGCGAGATGCTGAGCTTGGTATTGGAAAACAAAGGATTCCATACCGTTACCTGCATGGACGGACTGCGTGCGGTAGATGTTCCCCACGGTCAAGCCGGACTTGATATTGCTTGATGTCATGCTGCCTGGTCTGGACGGCACAGAAGTGGCACGCCGTATCCGGCAGACCTCCAATGTGCCGCGTCTGAACCTCTATTCTCGGTTCAGCTTACGTCGCCTGCTGCGGCATGGTCGCGCTGAGGTCCGACGCTCGCTGCAGGCCCGTACCGTGGCGCTGGCCGTAATACTGACTTTGGCGGTGGCCATTGTGTTCTCCGGCGTATCCATCACGTCGGTGCGCGCCTCGCTGCTCAATCAGATTACGCAGCAGTCCCGGAACGACTATTCGAATATGGTGCAGCAGACCCAGACCAGTCTGGATGCGGCGGATGTCTCGTCAACGGTGCAGGTTCAACAGCTGGTCAATGATCTGGCGTCATCCCTGCAATCCATCGGAAGTCCGCACGATTCCATAGTCATTTCAGACATAAAGGCATCATAAAGATTACTGTACACGTTTACGGGCCGTGCGAATATGGAACGCGGCTGCCAAGCAGCCCCAGCCAATCAGACAGATGATGGTCATTGCGGCAAATGTCCAAGCGCCGCCGACGGCTGTGGCGTGAGCAAACTCAGCGGTGCCTTCTTCTCCTGCGCCGGCCTGGGCCACGGAAAGAATCGTGGAGAACAATGCGGTGCCGGCGGCGCCGCCAAACTGAAGGCACGTGTTGAAAATGGCATTGCCGTCCGGCTTGAATTCGGGGGAGATTTCAGACAAGCCGCTGGTCATAACGTTCGCGTTACCCACGGCATAGAACAAGCCGAAAATGAAATAGAATCCAGCCAGCAGCACAGGCGTAAGCCGCATTGAGAAAATCAGCATCAGCACAGGGCCCACAATGGCAATGCCAATCGGAATCAGAATCGGTTTGACCGCGCCGAACTTGTCATAGAACCAGCCGCCGAGCGGGGCGCAGACCGCGCCAATCAGTGCACCGGGCAGCACGAGAGAGCCGGCCACAAACGCTGTGGCGCCCAGCGAAAGCTGCGAGACGTTGGTAATGACATAGCCGTAGCCGATGGCGACGAGCGGCAGCAGCAAATAGGCGCAGGCATGAAGCAGGACGGCCGGATCTTTCAAAATACCCAGACGCAGCAGAGGAGAGAACGCCCGCTTGGAAGTCAGGACGAACACAATCAACATGCCAACGCCAACGATCAGGCTGATAATGGCGATTGCACCGGAATGTGCGACGGAACCTCCGGCCACAGCCGCGCTGACGGCCACGCCGCCTTGATTCAGCGCCAGTACCAGACCGACCAAGGCGAGAATAATGGAGCCCAACTGGACCGGATCAAGATATGCCGCTTCGGTCGGCGTCTTTTGCTCGATGCATTTGAGCCCGATAACGGCAGCGAGAAGTACCAGCGGAATTGCGATGACGAAAATCGCACGCCATGGCAGCACGGTGGTCACTGCGCCGCCGACGGTCGGGCCGATGGCCGGGGCCACTGTGATGACCAACGAGCCAACACCCATAAGACGGCCGATTTTCGTTCGGGGAGACTGCTCAAGAATAATGTTGATCATCAACGGGGTGGCGACACCCGATCCGATGCCCTGAATGATACGTGCCACTATCAGCAGCGGGAAGGCTTGGGCGAAAATCATGATCAGTGAACCGATGATTGCCAGAATCACCGCGGCGAGGAAAATGGTTTTCAACGTGAAACGTCGTTTCAGGAACGAGCTGATTGGCATCGTGGCAGCCACGGCCAAGAGGTAAATCGTGGTAATCCATTGGACGGTGGCTGTGTCCACATGGAACTCGCGCATCAAGGCGGGGAAGAGCACGGTCATTACCGTTTCGGTCAGAATGCCGATGAAGGCAAGTGAACCGACGGCCACAATCGCGCCGATCAGACGGACCGGAATCTTCTCATTATCACTATGCTGCTCAGGCATGCGTGCTCCTCAACATTCGGTTGCAAAAAGTGGAATATAAGGTTTACCAACCGGCGCAGGTACCTGTGCGTGCTGATGGGCCAGCAATCGAAGTGCCATGGCCGCACGCTCTGGATCAAAACCAGAAGGCAGTGTACGTCTCGGGGCGGACTCATATTGCACGGTTATGAGGTGCTGACCCGCTGGCCGATGATGTCATAACCATGCCGGCAACTTCTCATTATCCGTACTGCCGCCTAGGTTGGTGAACCATGGGGATCGAGAATGCGCATAAGCTGATTGTCAATTGCTTGCCACTGAACGAGTCCGAACGCCAGGCGTTCGCCAAGGCGGCGCGCGATGTGCCGCAGAAATTTGTTGGTGACGAATCCCGCCGTGGGGACATGGTGTGGTCAGCCAGCGTTCCCGAGGAATTGCGTGCCGAGGCCACTGCTGTTATCGGCAATTTCCCTGCTGGCGATGCCGGACAATACAAGCGTCTGGAATGGCTGCAGACGTTCAGCGCCGGTGTGGATGCTTATGTGCGTCCAGGCGTGTTGCCGCATGGAGTCATGATCACCAACGCCACCGGTGCCTATGGCCGTAGTGTCGCTGAGCACATGTTCGCCATGATGTGGGCCGTGATGAAGAATTTCGGCCGGTATGGTTTCAACCAGCGAGAGCACCGTTGGCAGGACGAGGGTTCCGCGCTGAGCCCTGAGGGTGGCATCGCACTGGTCATTGGCACTGGAGACATCGGCTCTCACTTCGGTCGACTGGCACAGTCCGTAGGCATGCATACGTTTGGCGTGCGACGGCATCCGGAAGTACGTGCGGAAGGCATCGAGAAAATGTATGGATTCGAGCGCTTGGATGCTTTGCTGCCATTGGCGGATGTGGTGGTTATGGCGGTGCCGCGCTCTCCGCAGACCCACCACCTGTTGGACGCCGCCCGCCTGGGCAAGCTGAAGTCCACCGCCGTAGTTATTAACGCCGGAAGAGGTGATGCCATTGATGCTGACGCGTTGGCCGTGGCGCTGCGTGAGGGACGTATTCATGGTGCCGGATTGGACGTTACCGAACCTGAGCCATTGCCCGCCGAGCACCCGTTGTGGGATGAGCCTCGCTGTCTGATTACGCCGCACGTGGCTGGAGGCAATCACTTGGAAGAAACCTCCGAGCAGATTATTCGTATTGCCCTGCACAATGTTTCTCGTTATGCCAAGCAGCAGGAATTGCTCAATCTCGTAAGTCGCTGACGTCTGGTTCGGGAGATAAATAAGGCGCATGGCCTCGTTGCCATGCGCCTTTGTGCTTCAGCGGATAAGGATTCGATCAGTAGTTGTTCGCGCCGACGCCTTCAAACTTGACGTTGAACCCACGCTGATGGTGCAGGAACATGCTGGCACCGTAACGGTCGACCGGACGGTGGGCGAACAGCATGCGGATGGCGAAAGCAGCCTGTACGTCTTCCGGCAGTTCGAGGAAGGCCTTATGGGAATCCCAGTACGGGTCATATACCACGGCGGCGTCCGGCACATAAGCATAGCCGTATCCGTCTTCGTTCACGTATCCCATGAACGGCAGATCCCAGGCGTTGTGCTTGGTGAGCTGTGCCTTGAAGTCCTCTACCTCGGCCAGCGTGTCATCGCTGATTCCAAAGCTTTTGGTCACTGTATTGGCTTCGTCCGTCTTTGATTCTGCATCCTTGCCGAACATATCCGGGTTGACGATGATGACTTTTTCCTTCCGACATATGCGTTTCCTTTCATAAGTATGATATTTGTTCTGTGTATAAAACGAACATCATATAACCTTTCTCTTGTGAGAAAAGTCCCGTACAATGTGCTGTGATGGTTCTTAACGCTAGCACTGAAAAAGGTTCAAATGAGCCATTTTGTAAGTTGTTCATGAACTGGTAACGCAATTGGGGAGTTATGTGATTCTGTGAGTTTCGATGTTAACTTTATGAAAAAGCGAACATAACGAATGTTTTTTTAGGGGAAGCCTACATATCAAGCAGCCGAATGTGCCGTGAGCCGCGTAGCATCGGCGTGTTGTGCTGGTTCTGTCCTTTGTGCTGGATGCGCCGATGCATGCCGGTTGAGTAACGTTACGATAGGTCCATGAGAAGTTTCTTGACCAGTTGGCTGATTATGACCATTGCCGCTGCCGTTATGGTTGCGGTGATTCCCGGCATGACCCCGGTAGGGGAGCCTCCGATTCTCGGCATCGCCGCATTCGCCTTGTTCATGGCGTTGATCAATGCTTCCATCAAGCCGATTGTGCATTTGGTGTCGTTGCCATTCGCGATTCTCTCGCTTGGATTGGTCACCTTGATTATCAACTGGCTGTTTATGCGCCTAGCCAGTTGGCTGGCCGTCAGCCTCTTCGGTGTCGGCGTCTTTGTACACGGCTTCTGGTGGTCCGTGCTCGGCTCTCTGGTCTTGACCATCGTCTCCAGCATCGTTGGCGCCATCATCGATCAGTAATGCGCGTCCCTGCACAAGAGCAAAAATAGGGGCTCTGCTGTGGTAACGCCATAGCAGAGCCCCTATTGATAAGTGGTGCGAAGCCTCACTCGCGTACGAGCTTGATATGCTCCACATCATCGCGGTGGGAGCGGCGGAAGAGCACGAAGCGGTTGCCGATGGACTGCACCACTTCGGCGCCCAATTGTTCGGCAAGTTCCGCGGCGGCCTCCTTGGCTGTGAGCCCTGAGCCATCCTGTACGGCGCACTTAATGAGCTCATGCTTCTCGATGGTTTCATCGGCCTGCTTGACGGCCGATTCGGTCAGATCGTTCTTGCCCACATAGAACAGGGGCTTCAGCGAATTCGCCATTGCGCGTAGCTGCTTGATTTGTTTCTTGGTCAATGCCATGAGAATAGTTCCTTACATCTGCTGTATACCTCAAGAAGCATAGCAACCGGTGCTGTCTGAATCGTCAGAGCAGGATAATGGAGGCAATGTATGCGATGACGAGCGCGGCGAATACGATATCGCGGCCAGCAATGGACAATGCGCGCCAATGCGTACGATGAATGCCCTCCTCATAGCAGCGGGCATCCAAAGCCAGACTGAGGTTATCCGCATGACGTAATGTTCCAGCAAAGGTGGGCACGATGATCGCGCTCATGGCTTTGATTCGTTGTCCCAGAGAACCGGTTTCGATGGAGCCTCCACGGGCGGATTGGGCATCGATAATGGCTCGGGTCTCGTCGGTCAATGTCGGAATGAATCGCAGGGCCAAGCTCATCACCAACGAAATTTCCTGAGCGTGGACGCCAAGCCTGTTCAGTGGTTTGATCAGTGCGGCGAATGCATCGGTCATGGCGGTGGGTGTGGTCGTGGTCAAAAACACCGTGCCCAAAATGATGACCAGCATGAAACGACAGGTATACAGCACGGCGATGGTCACGCCCTGATCGGTGATGCTTAATGGGCCAAGCGCCACCACTGGGGTGCCGGTGCGCACCACAAACAGGTTGACGATGCCCATAAGCAGCATCAACATCAGCAGCGGATGAATGGATTTGAGCACCCATAATGGGTTCAGTCGGGCAGCTGCGATTACGGCAAGCGTCACCATGAGACCCAAGACAAGTTGCACTGGCGTATTCACAGCGAACATGGTGAACATGGCGGCCAGGAATCCCACCATTTTCACGCGCGGATCAAGTCGGTGAATCACCGAGAAAGCGGCATCGGCAGAGGCGGAGGTCGTGTTGGATGCCGAGGCTTCTGTATTGGAGTTATTCAGGGCATCGCTTGCCGGAGAATCCGGTTGCTCCGCCGCATTCGGCATACGCACCACGCGGTCAGCAAGGGCCTCGGCCTCTGCTCGGTCGTGGGTAATGAGCAACACGGTTACGCCTTGCTGCTTCAAGGTGCGCAGCAGTTCATGGATGCGCTCTTTGGCCTGCGTATCCAGACTGGCGGTCGGCTCATCCATAATGAGCACATCAGGATTGCAGGCAATAACGCCAGCAATGGCCGCAAGACGCTGCTGTCCACCTGATAAGTCGAAAGGGGAGCGGTCGGCAAGGTGCCCGATGTGCAGCAGTTCCAGTGCTTCGTGAACACGGTCGGTGACTTCGGTTTCTGCCAGTCCCTGATTGCGCGGGCCATAGGCCACGTCCTCGGCCACGGTATCCGCAAAAAGCTGATGTTCGGGATGCTGCATCACATAACCCACATGACGGCGAAGCTGCACAAGCTGCTGCCGCGTTGCGGATTTGGAACGTGTACCGGTGCCTGTGGATGTTGCCACAGGCACGTTGGCTATGTCGATACTGCCGGATCTCGGCGTGGCCAAAGCGCAGAGCAGTCGAATCAAAGTAGATTTGCCCGAGCCGTTCGCGCCCATCAATGCTACGGTCTGGCCGCGCGCGATAGTGAACGACAGGTCGTTGATGGTCGCATGCTTGGCCGAGGGATATCGATATGTCACATGCGAAACCCGGATGATGGGGTCTGTGGCGTCGTCGTTTGAAGCATCCGAGAGTAAGGGGAATGCCACATCCCGCCCCGGCTGGTGGGGCTCGTCGGGCGAAGGATGGTTGGCAATGGTTTGCGGCCGAGCGCTGACCGCTTCGATACCAACGATCTGCCCGGATTCCATATGCACAATGCGGTCAGCGTGCACAGTCTCATCCTGATGATGTGTGACATGCACGATGGTGGTGCCTTGCGCCTGCAGATCATCGAGAATACGCATCACTTCGGCGCGCGCCGACTCGTCCAACATGGCGGTCGGCTCATCCAGCACCAGCATGGCCGGACTCATGGCCAGCATGCCGGCAATGGCGGCGCGTTGCTGTTGGCCTCCACTCATACGAGTTGGATCGGACTGGCGGAAGGACACCAATCCAACCGATTTTAGAGAATCATCGATGCGCTCTCCGATGTGGCTGCGTTCAATGCCCAGATTTTCCGGTCCAAACGCCACATCATCTTCCAGCACGGTAGTGACCAGCTGATCCTCCGGATTCTGGAACACCACGCCGATGCCACGCCGGGCCGCACGATATTCGTCGGCATTCGGCAGGGCATCGGCGTAGGTGCGATGCCCCAACAACGTGATGTCGCCGCCGTCGGGCGCGGCCAGCCCGGCAATCAGCCGGGCAAAAGTAGATTTGCCGGATCCGTTCGGGCCGACCAGACAAATGCGCTCGCCGGCCCGAACGGTCAATGACACACCGTCCAAAGCCCAGGAGTTGCCACGGTCGTAGCTGAAACGGATATTCTTCAGCTCGGCAGCGTGGGCATAGGCGGGGTTATGGGCGGATTCAGTCATGGCTGCAGGTTGCTCACTGCTGCTTGGAAAGCAGGTTGGAGACCGGCTTGTAGATCAGGAACGTGATTACGGCGTGAATTGCCATCTTGGCCAGATTGAACGGCAGCAGGATCGGCAGAATCATCGCGGCCACTGCCTGATAGGTCATGTGCGCGTAGATCGGCGTGACGATGAGGTTGCCCACCAGCGCCACCACGATAGCCAGAACCGCACCCACCAGAATGCCGATGGCGGCACCCTTGCGCGTGCGAATCTTGCGGTAGATGAACGCGGCAGGAACCGACAGGAACAGTGCCACCAGCACTGCCATCAGCGAACCCCACGGGTTGGCGAACATATGAGGCACGAAGCCCAGCACGGACACAATCGCGGCGGCTGCCGGTCCATAAGCGAATCCGGCAATCAGGCATACGATGCCGGACGGGTCGTACTTGAGCCATGTGACCGGCGTGATCGGGAATTCGATGAAGCTGGTCACCATCGCCAGCGCTACGAACAATGCATACATGGCAATGCGGCGTGTGGACCAGCGTCCCGAATCGGCCACGCCGGTGGCGTGTGAGCCGAGTTTGGTGCTGGAAGACGTGCTGGTTGAGCCGGAGCCTGCACCTTCAGCCTGCGGCGCCACGGAACGGATTGCTTGCATGCGGATACGCGAAGATATGCTCATCAGAGCCCTCGTTTCTTCCATCCGGACTATAACCGTTGGCTCCGGAATCTCACCGGATCAGCCGCTTACGCGGGTCGCGGGCTTCCTGACATCTCCGTTATGAAACCCGGAGTGCAGATCACCGCCAGTAAGGAATTACACCTTCCCTGAAACTGACAGGCTTATTCATACGCCATACGCCGGACGTGTGCAAGCTGCGTTTCACTTTCGGCAAGGAAATCAACAGCAATCAGCTGAGATTCAGCAGACGTTCAGAGGGTTTGTGCTGGTCAAGTGCAACAATGGATACCATGGCTGAAGTGAAGAATCCCAATACCACTATCGACAAACTGGCATTGATCGTCACCACATACAAGCGTCAGCAACTGCTTGAAGTGCTGTTCGATTCAATTCTGGCACTGGAGCAGGCGCCGTGGCGCATTGTCATTGTGGACAATGAGCAGTCCAAGCAAACCGCGGATATGGTTGCTGGTTTTGCCGGCAAGGTGACCGGTCAGTGGGGCACTACCGTGGCCGATCAATCAGGCAATGAGGAGCGTGTGGTCTATGCGCCGCAGTCCGAGAATCTCGGCGGTGCTGGCGGTTTCTCCGCTGGCGTGGCCAAGGCATATGAGCTGGGTGCCGCATGGTTCTGGGTGATGGACGATGATGTGGCCGTGCTGCCCGATGCCATCGCCAAGCTTGCCAAGTGGACTGATAAGCATGAGATGATTCAGGGCTCCCGTTTCGATTACGATGGCGGCCCGTTCTACTGGCAGTATGACTTCATTGTGCCGCTGGGCATTCCGAATCCGATTGCCCCTGCCGCGTTCGGTCCGGCCAAATACCGGGTAATGAACACCCTGTGCTTTGAAGGCGGTCTGTTCAATCGTCGCGTGGTGAGCGAAATCGGCCTGCCGGATCCGCGATTCTTTATCTACTGGGACGACACGATTTACGGCTATCGTGCCAGCAAGGTCACCAACCCGATTGTGGTGCCGGATGTGGTGTTGCGACGCACGCGTGAGATTGGAAACTGGGATATAGCCGGCATGCGACAGCTCAACTCCACGTCGGACATGAACCGCTACCACATCATGCGCAACCGTGGCTATATGGCCCGGTATTTCATGGTGCATGGCGATTTCCGCCCGATGCTTTTTGCTCTGGGTACTGTGCTCACCGCCATCAAGGAAGTCATTCGTCTGGTGATGGTGGATCGAGAGCATGTCAAGACCGGCTTGGTGCAGATCGTCAAAGGTTGGTGGGATTCGCGCAAGTTGATGCACGATCCTGATTGGAAGCCCATGCCGCCGCTGAAGTAGTCCTTACTTGGCTCCCTCTATGAGGGGAACTGGCTCGCGTAGCGAGACTGAGGGGAGTCTGTCGGAGATATACCTCCGAGACTCCCCTCAGTTGCTTTCAGTGGTAGCTCCCCTCAAAGCTGGGAGCCACTATAACGGTCACTTATGGATGAATAGGCCGCTGTCGCCCCATGCCCATTGGCCCTGGCTGGCGCCGATTTGGAAATGCAGTTTGGCGATACCCATGTCGTTCATCGCATGATGCTCGTCACCGGCCGTGGTGTCGATATGCGCGGCGGCAGTGTCGTCGGCTGGATTGTACGAAAACATAATCGGCTGACGGTTCATGGCGCTCGGCGCCTTCATCGCAGCCTCGACGCCGGCCTTGAACCACGCTGGTGCTGAGTCACGTTCTTCATCGCTCATCGTGGCGGTGAACTGCTCATACGATTTGGTCGGCCGGTGTGTGCGCTGGGCCTCGCAGAGATCTTCATAGGATTTCGCCCGATACTCCAGATGGTTCTTGGGATGGCCGATGACCACGCCGAGATAGAGCTCCTGACCGGATGCCACACGGCAGTGCTTAGCGGCCTCGTCCTTGTCCCATGAGCCGGCGACCCACAGTGTGCCGAGACCTCGCAGCGTGGCGGTAAGCACCAGGCGTTCGGCGTAGAAGCCGGCGCGTTCCCTGGCTTCCTCATCGTTCTTGGGGCCAACGATGGCCAGATAATTCGCCGCATTGGTCAGATGGCCTGAGGCGTTGGCCTCGAATACCTTTGGCTGGTTGCGCACCAGCTGAATGTTGAGATCGCCGAGCAGGTTGATTGGCTGCAGTGCCATCTCGAGCTGACGGGCCGTGTCGTCATCGATCGGTTCGTCATCATAGGTACGCACGGCGGTGCGAATGTTGACCGCATCAATAAGTTGGGTATGTTCTGTCATGTATTCCATTATCGCGCGCGACACGTGGAAATGATGGCTGTGCGCGGTGTTCCCTTGTGCCGTATTTTTTTAAGGAGCGAAGGGGTCGAAGTCCTGGATACGTAGTGCCGCAACAAAAATGCACACGTTTGCACAATAGGTGGAATGTCGGTTTCGTGTTTGAAAGATATTCGCGTTAGACTGGGCGCAATCCTAACGAAAGCAATACTGAAGGGAAGGACATCAACGATGATTGAAACTGCGCAGGCTTTCGGTGTCGATATCGGTGGCTCCGGCATCAAGGCCGCACCCGTCGATCTGGCCAAGGGCGATTTCGCCGAACCCCGTCTGAAGATTCTCACTCCGGAGGTTTCCACTCCGCAGGCGGTGGCCAAGATAGTCAAGCAGCAGCTCGACCATTTCGAAGTGCCTGAGTCCGCACCTGTGGGCATCGCTTTTCCTGCTCCAATCAAGCCTGGCCAGAAGCTTGACTTCATGGCCAACCTTGATCAGTCCTGGATCGGCGTGGATGTTACCGAGGCGTTCTCCGAAGCTTGCGGCCGTCCGGTTGTCGTGGTGAACGATGCCGATGCCGCTGGCCTTGCCGAGGTCCAGTTCGGTGCCGCCAAGGGGCAGGACGGTCTGGTGATTGCCACTACGTTGGGAACCGGCATCGGTACCGCGTTGATCTACAATGGCGCGCTCATCCCGAACACAGAGCTTGGCCACATCATGCTGAGCCCCAAGCACCTTGACGCCGAGAAGTATGCATCGTCGGCCGTGCGTGAGAACGAGGAGTTGGGCTACAAGAAGTGGGCCAAGCGACTGACCAAGTATTACGGCCTCATGGAGAAGTACTTCAACCCTGACCTATTCACTGTGGGCGGCGGCGTGAGCCGCCAAAGCGACAAGTTCCTTCCCTATGTGGACATCAAGACTCCGATCGTGCCCGCCACGCTGCGTAATCAGGCCGGCATCGTCGGCGCTGCATATTATGCCAGCACCAAGCAGCAGTAATCACAGCTACTGCGCCTGGTAAGCATTGAGCCCCGATCACCGTCTGGTGGTCGGGGCTCAATGCTTGGGGTTCGGTCTGCTTTTGGGAGGAGCGTGGCCGACTCCTGAGATTGCTCGCCTGCTTATGGCGTTGTCTTTACGGTCTACTCCAGTCCGATGGACTTCATGTGGTGCAGCTTCAGGGACTCCACCTTGAGGTTGCCGAACTCGGCCACGAGCTTGATGGCGCGTGGGCCTTCGGAGGCATAGGAGTAGGAGCTTAGGACCTGATGGCCGCCGTTGACGTAGACCTCCACGGAGCCGCGATCCACGAACACGCGCAGGTCCAGCTTGCCGGAGGCCAGTTCGGTGTCGGTCAGTGGGGCGGCGCGGTAGCCGCGATCGCCGTTGGCCATGGCCTGACGATCCACCACCACGCGGCCGATCTGGTCGTCATAAGCCACGTAGGTGTAGGCACCGTCCTCAGTGGCATGAATCTTCAGGCCCGCACGCTCGGCAGTGGAGGCAGCCAAGTCGATGGTCATTTCGATTTCCACGGCCTTGGCGTCATCGGCGATGACCTGCTCCCCATCCATGTCGAGTGTGATCGAACCATGGTCGAGGGTATCCTCGCGCAGGCCTTCCATTTCGGCGACCGGCGCGGTGACCACGTCGCCGTCATCGCCAAGGGTGATCTCGCGCGGCAGGGTGAGCTGGCCACACCAGCCGTCATCCTCCATGGGAATCGGCTGCACGAACGGGCTCATCCAGCCATAGACGATCTGACGGCCGTCCACATTGAAGGACTGCGGGGCGTAGTAGTTGTGGCCGCAATCCCACAGGCGGAACTCGGTTTCCGGCTTGAATTCGCCGCCCGGCTCCCACGTGCCGATCATGTAGCCGGCGTTGTTGACGTTGCGGTTCATGAAGCCGCTGGGCTTGGACCCCATGGCGGAGAAGCCAATGACCCACTTCTCGTTGCCGTCCTTGTCTTTGATGGGGAAGAAGTCGGGGCATTCGAGCATGAACACATCCGGATCCGGGTGCTGGAAGAGCACGCGCTCGTATTCCCAGCGGACCATGTCCTTGGAGGAGAACAGCCACATCTGGCCGCGCTTGTCCGCAGAGGAGACACCGAAGGTCATGTACCAGGTGTCGCCGGTCTTCCAGACCTTCGGGTCGCGGTAGTGATGGTCGACCTTGTCGGTCGGGCAGTCGATGATCATGCCGCGCTTGGTGGCGCTGGTCAGCTCGTCGTTGTCCGGCTCGGCGAGCATCTGCACCTGCCAGTCGCCGCCGGTGTTGTCTTGGCCGTTGGCCCAACGGTGGCCGGTGTAGTAGAACTTGAGTTCGCCGTCGTCGCCGATTACTGCGGAACCGGAGAATACGCCGTCCTTCTCCTCTTCAAGGGTCGGGGCGAACATGATTGGCTCACGTTTCCAATTGAGCATGTCGGTGGAGGAGACGTGTCCCCAGTGCATCGGACCCCACTGGGTGCCGTACGGGTGCAGCTGGTAGAACACGTGCCAGCGGCCCTTATAGAAGCACAGGCCGTTCGGATCGTTGATCCAACCGCCGTTGGATGCGATGTGGAACTTCGGGTACCAGCGGTTGTTGCGTTCGGCGGCCATAGCTGCAACGCCTGCTTCCGCCTGTGCCAGAGCTTCGCTGTGGTTCTTGATTTCGTGGAGGACGGGTGCATCCGGAGTGAAGCCAGTCATCGTTGAATAGCCTTTCTTCATGATTGTTGAATCTTGCGATTGTTGAATTGTTGCTTATTGAGTTTTTAGATAAAAGTTTTAAGAATGCTGCCCGAAACGGAAAAAGGGGAAACGCTTCGGGCAGCACGATTTAGTTGTGTTTTTGCCGATTTTGGCGGTTGCGCTCAGGCGTTTGCTTTAGCTGCGGCTTGGGCCTTGAGCTGCTTATCGGTGTAGAACGGATCACCGCCGACTTCCTGGTCGTCCTTCTTGATCACGAAGAAGCCGTAGATTAGGGCGGCCAGCACGATGCCGGAGATGGTGAAGAAGGTCGGACGGTCGCCCATGGCGTCATGCAGGGCGCCCATCGGGGTGGAGAAGATCACCTGGCCGATTTGGGAAGCGATCTGGAAGCCCACCATGTACAGGGTTGCCGACAGTTTGGTGTCGAAGTGCAGGGTGAAGTAGCGGAATGCCGGTAGGCAGAACAGCGGAACCTCGATGGAGTGGAACAGTTTGACGATGGAGACACTGACCGGATCGTGGAACACGCCGCACAGACCGATACGCAGGAACATCACGGTTGCGCCGAGCAGCAGGGAGTTACGAACGCCGATCTTCTTCATGATAATCGGAACGACGCCCATCATGGCGGACTCGAGGAACACCTGGAAGGAGTTCAGGGTGCCGTAGGTGGCGTTGCCGATTTCGGTGGTCGGGAAGAGGGAAGCGTAGTAGTTAGGGAACATTTGCTGGTCGAACACGGTGTAGAAGGTGTTGGTGAACAGCATGAAGACGATGAGCACCCACAGAGTCGGCATCTTCAGAACGGAGATCATCTCTTTGAAGGATGGGTTGGTTGGAGCCGCGTTCGGATCGGCTTCTTTCTTGAGCTCTTCCTTTTGCTTGGCCGGAACCCAGAAAGCGTAGACGCACAGCATGCCAAGGCCGCAGATGGAGCCGACCCAGAAGTTCAGCAGCGGGTTGATGTTGAACAGGAAACCTGCGCACAGTGCCACGATGGCGTAGCCGAAGGAGCCCCAAGCGCGGGACTGGCCGTATTCGAAGCCGAACTTACGGGAGTAGCGTTCGGTGAGCGCTTCGAACAGGGAACAGCCGGCCATGAAGCCTGAGGAGAGCACGATGGAGCCGATGAGCACGCCGATGAAACGGGTGGTGCCGCCGGCAGTCAGCATCGGGGCATACACGAACTGTACGAACGGGCCGACGAGCGCTGCGATGGCGGAGACGAAGATCACGAGCTTGCGCTTGATGCCCAGCTGATCTTGGATGGCACCATAGGCGAACATGATGACCAGGGTTGCCAAGGAGTTAATGGAGTAGATCTGGCCCTGCTCTGCGGAGGTCATGCCCAGACCGTGGGTCGGGTCGGTGAGCCAGCGGGAGAAGAAGGACCACCAGATGCCCCAGGAGCAGAAGAACATGAAGATGCCGAAGGAGCTCTGCAGATAGGAAGGATTCTTCCATGCAGATTTGGTTGCACTTGCCATAATCATCCTTTGATTACTACTTGGTTGGTTATTGGTTATGTGACGCTTCTGCTCGGGCGGCTGTGCCTTTGTAGAAGTTGTTGTGTAGTAATTACTATGCGACGTCAATCGATTTACGTCAATCGATTGACGTCATCGGCGTGTCGTACCCGTTCGAGACGCAAAAAGGCCTCCGTGCTGAACGGAGGCCTTGAGAAATCGCGTGGGCCTCGGTTACTTCACCGAGGCCTTTTCGATCAGCGTGCAGTGGATCTTCGCCGGAATCGGCGCGTCGATCGGCGGCAGGGGAGCGGTGGTCGCTGGCCGTGAGACGTCGTCCATCGAGCGTCCTTCGATAATTGACACCAGCTTGGCCACGGCCCAGTAGCCCATCTCGAAATGCGGCAGTTCCACAGTGGTGAGCATCGGTTCCAGCGTTTCGGCGAACACGCGATGGTTGTCCACGCCGATCACGGAGATGTCCTTGCCGACCGTGAGTCCTCGGCGTGCGGCGCATTCGTACACATACCAGGCGCGGGCATCGTTGAAGCAGAAGAATCCGTCCGGATGCTCGGCGTCGAACAAATCGCTGACTGCGGTCAGTGCCGGCCCGTTATTGAGCACATTGACGACCAGACGATCGTCATAGTCGAGGCAGGCGTCCCTGAGCGCCGCCTGATAGCCTTCCAAACGACCATCCTGCGCAATCATCGGTTCCGAGCAACCCACATAGGCGATACGTGCGCATCCGGCCTTAACCAATCTGGTGGTGGCGTCGTAGCCGATTTGGAACTCGTCCGGTTCCACGCTCGGGATTTTGCCAAGCGAGTCGGTGGCATCCACCAACACCAGTGGCGTCTTGGCCAGCGAAGAAGGCGCATGGGTGATGCGGTTCGACATCTTGGCGTACAGGAAACCGTCGGTGCCGTATCGCTTGAGTGCGGCGATTTCCTCGCTCTCGCTGTTCTCACCGTCGGTGCTCACGGTGATGAGCATATAGCCGAACTGGCTTGCGGCGGTCTGCGCGCCCAGAATCATACCGCCGGCGTACGGGGTGGTGGCCACCTCCTCACTGATGAAACCGAGGATGTGCGTCTTGCCTGTACGCAGCGAACTGGCCAGCGGATTCGACCGGTAGCCGAGCTTGGTGGCGATGGCGCGCACATTGTCCGCAATTTCGGACTTTACGCGCCCCTCGTCGCGTCCGTTGAGCACCAGCGACACCGTAGAGACGGAAACCCCCGCCTTGTTCGCGATTTCCTTCATCGTAGCCATGCGTCAAACGATACACCCTAATTGACGGACTGTCGGGAAAGTATCAGTGTTCTCCACCGACTCCGCCGAGGTTGCGCACCGCACCGATGAATAATGGTATGCCGTCCGGGGTGACGTACGAATACAGGAATGGGCGATCCACCGTGAACTCGATGTTGTCCACCGGCGCGCTAGTGAAGTCTGCGCCGGCTTTGGTGAAGGACATGGCCTTGGCGCCGGCCTCGTTCACCTCGATGCGCGTGCCTTGCAGAATCGAACCGATATACAGATTCTCGCCGTGCGAACCGGCGTCGACCATCTTGGTGAAGTCGGCGTCGCCTGCACTGAACGCATCGGTCACCCCCAGTTTTTCGAATGCCTTGATGGTGGCTTCCGAGTCGAACATGCTGTCGATGGTGAATCGCGGTAGCGTGACGTTCACCGTGGCCGAGTTGACGGAGACGCCCCATCCGGGCATACTGTCCGCGGCGCAACCCATTGCGCCCTCGCCAGGGGATGCCGACGAACACGTGCCGAACGCCCATCCGAGTTTCTCGGCATTGCCGGCCAGCTCGTCGAAATGCCCTTTGGCCGGCAGCACGATGGCCAGATTGCCGCTGTTGTCGAATGGAATCTCCACCCGCTGCCAAGTGTTGTACTCATCATGGCTGTAAGTCATTTGGCTGAAGGTCCGGTGCATCATCGGCACCTGAGCATCTCCGGCTTCGCCGTGGAAGGTGCCGTCGCCGGTGGACTGCTCTTCGAACGGATCCTTCCAGCGGCCATCCGCATAGACGGTGTTGATGATGGACAGGACTTCACGGTCACGCAGCGTGATCTTCGGCTTGAGCGAACCATTCGTATGTTTGGCAATCCAATCGGACATCTTGGCGGCGGCCTGATCGTCGAACGGTAGCGTGGTGACTTCGGCCTCGAACATTTTCTTGACGGTGGATTGGTAATCGCTGGCAAGGGAGTAGTCGTTATCGATCCACAGCGAGTTCGCGGCGCTCATCTCGGATTTCGCCCCCGAATATTGCCCGTTGATCGAACTCAGCAGCGATTGGTAGTCGCTGTCGGCCAGCGAACCGGAGCCCAGCAGCTCATTCAGTTGCGAGCGGGTCGTGCCATTGGCGCCCTGCGCGGCGATGGCCAACGCCATCCACATCGAAGCAGGGGAGTAGTTCACATTGCCGGTGTCTCGGTCGCCGGTTTCCATCGCCAGGAATTCCGGTGCGGTGCGGTAGGCGAAGGCTGCGGTGCTGTCGACTACCGGCTGCGTGGCAGGCGTGGCCTTCGGCTTGAACATATTGCGAACCAGTACGCTGCCATCGCCGGCCGTCCACCATACGCCGCCGGCGACGGCAAGGTCAAGCACTACTGTCACGATGGCGGCGATACAAGCGTTACGGCGTTTGCGTTGTTTGCGCAACCGGTACTGTTCCATCAGTTTCTCGCTCATGGTCAGCCCCTTTGCTTGGATCGGCTCGTGCATCATTGCACGAAGCCCCTGATTCCAGTATATTTTGGTCTCTCTTATTTTGTGCGACGAGCCACAATCCACCGCACGGCCCACACCACGCCGAATCCGAGGAAGCTCGCCACGGCGAACACGATGACGAAATGCAAGACCTGATCCATCGAGCCCCAGGAGAGGTATCGGTCGCCGATCAGCGTGCAGGTACTTCCTATCGGGCACGTGTCTTCATACACCGTGATGAGCGCCATGAGCATCGGCGCAGGTACCAGTGTGCACGCCAACGGGAACAGCAGGCTTTTCCACGGATACGTCAGTGAGGCCGGGCGTAGCGTGTAGATGCCGTTGATGACCAGCAAGGCGGGCGGAATCACAAAATTGATTAGCAACGCGGCGGCCATCGCAGCCATGCCGCCTCGTAAGGTCAGCGCCAATAGCAAGCCGTACATGATTGCCGTCGCCAGCCAGCAGCCGAAGCGAATCGCATCCTGACGAATCCATGTGAGCAGTCGTCCGCTCGCCGTCTGCGGATTCGGATCCACAAACAATTCGCGCAGACCGTAGCGTCCGATTGCATAGCAGATGAACGCAACGGCCGTATAACAGATCAACAGCATGGCCGAGCCGATCAACGAATGAACCAATAGCTGATGGCCGCTTTCAGCGTGCATTAGCTTCCACCACTGAGCCCAGGAACGGTATGGGAACACCGGCCGTAAGCGAAGATTGGTACAGCCGAATGCCAGCGGTCCGATGATTGCGCTCGCCAATGGGAAAGACAGACTGCCGGATCGTATCGAACCGAGTATCAGGTTGGTGATTCCCAACACCAATGGCCAGTGCAGAACCATACCGGGGAACCATACGAACAGGTTTTTGGCAGCCCTGTCAAGGACCTCGTCGGGCATGAGATACATTGATGAGCTCCACTGCAGCAGCAACAACACCGCTATCAGTACAACCATGCCAATCCAATGCGCGCGGTTCCACGCGAATATTCGTTGCGTCCCGCGCTCGGCGGCGGCATTGCGCATATCGCTCCTGTTGAGCTTGCTGAGTGCTTGTGCACGGTTCATTGCCGTCCTCCTTTACCGCCTTGTCAAGGATTGATGATGATTCCATCGTAAATCGCGCAGGAAATGTGGAATGATAGTTGTCATAGTGACCATGACATGTCAGGACGGAGCAGTTCGGCGTCGGGCACACTGAAGGGGTGAATGTAATGGGAGAAGCGCGCAACCGCAACATACGCATCGGCATTGTGGACAATGACCCGTATGCGCTGAAAGTGTTCGGCGCGCTAATCGAGCGCATGTCCAGCGATTTTGCCGTGATATGGACCTGCGATTTGGGTGCCGTGGCCATCAGCCGATGCCTGAGCCCCACCAAGCGGCCTGACGTGCTGGTTACGGATATGTCTATGGGCGACGTGCCCGGTACCGAAGTCTGTCGTGCGATTCGTACCAAAACACCCGAGGTTGGGCTGGTGGGTGTCACCTCATACGCGCTCGCGTCATTTCACGACGAGGCGGCTCGCTGCGGGGCGCAGGCCTTAGTTGGTAAAACCGATTTGAACGGCATTGCGCTCGCTATTCGCAATGCAGCCCGAGGATTGTCGACCAATGAGCTGGTACTGGGAGATGAGGGGAGCGGTAATTCGCTGTCCTTCATGGATGCCGCAACCGCCTACGCGGTGCTCGAAGATACGTCATACGCGCACCGTGGCGCGCTTTCCGGCAAAGAACGCGACACCCTGCGTATGTATGCGGATGGGTCGACCACCAAGGAAATCGCCGAGCGATTGGGCATCAGCGTGGCCACTGTGGCGACTTTTGAACGCCGCGCACTCGCCAAACTCGGCGCTCGCAGTCGCGCTCATGCCATATCAATCTGCGTGAAACGGCATGAGATTTAAGAGTTGGCATGGGCGGTATGTGCAACGGCATGGATGGTAGGAAAGGAACTGCTATGAAAGCGTTACGACACCGATTGGCCGAGCTGGATAGCGGTGTTCGCAATGCATGGCTGTTGATTGCCATACTGGTTGTTGCCTTGATATGCACGATGGAAACCATGGCGGGCTTGGCTGCTGACAGTGTCTCGGCGGCGGACTGTCTTGCGGAGTTCATATTCGTTGCCATTGTGGGGCGGATGGCGTTTCGTCCGGTCACCGGATGCGTGGCGGTAGCGGTGGCTTGGATAGTGTTGTGCATGAGTCCGATCTGGATGCCGTCGGGTGCAATGCTCGCCGTGTTATTGGCGGTGGGTATTGCCGGATACGCCGATAAGCGATTGGCGCTGGCGGTTGCCGGCATTGCCGTTGTGGTGTGGATGTTGTCGCGTGGTGGCGTGGCCATTCCTTGGCTTGATGGCGGCTCAGACACGATGAGCGGTTCTGCGGATGGCGCGGCGAGTAGTAGTGCCCTAGACGGTAGTGTTGCTGATGGTGGCGCTGCTGATGGTGGCTCTTCATCCAGTGGGTCTGACAGCGCAGGGCAGTCGGGAAGCGACTTCACCGGAAGCGCCTATGAATCGAGCGGTTCTTCTGCCGAGCATCGCACTGGGCAAGTGATTCTTGGTGCGATTGCCCTCTATGGTGTGATGCCAGTGGCCGTGTTGTTTATTGGCTTCATGCTTGGTGGCATGGCGGCGCGATGGAATCATGAACGCAGCTTGGCTCGAGCGGAGTTGGCTCACCGCCGTCAGCAGGAACGCACAGCTCAGGACATTCACGATTACGTATCCAATGATTTGGCATACCTGATTTTGCGATTCGACAAGGATATTGCCGATGGCAAGACCCCTTCTGAAGAAGAATTACGCGAACTGCGTAGCGTGGCTATGGGCGCATTGGATCGCACGCATCAGGTCATTGATGTTATTGAAGGCAGGGGAGAAGCGGCGCACAGTGCAGTGACTCCGCATGATTCGACCGTTGATGCCGCTTCTGGCATTGCATGTGGCATCACAGACGCTGATTGCCCGCTAGCCGAGCAAATTCGTGATGTTGCGAGCAATGGTGACCGCCGATTATCAGAGCTTGGATTTGAAGGTCAGACGATTATTTCCGGTGCTCATGGCGCAGCCGGTCGGAGTGGCCTGATCGCCGGGCTGCTGGAGGAACTGTACGGCAACATCGCCAAACATGCCGACCCGGAAGCGGGCTATGTAATGACGATTGGCATCGGACTGGACACCGTCCGCATCGCCTGCATCGACACGGCCCGCACGTCATCGGATTCGGATGCGGATGGCAGTGCGGACCTATCCACCGGTACCGGTCTCAACCGTTACCGACAATTACTAGAACAACAAAACGGCGCCCTACATATCACCACGCAAGACGCCGAATGGACATTATCAGCAGTTATTCCACTGTGAGGAAACCATCACCCAACCGACTTCTGCGCAGTCTCCGCGCCAAAGAAGCCGACAATCAGCATCGAGGCGATGGCAATCGCGCTGATGGCCACAAAGATGGACGTGGCGCCGAGCGAGACGAGCATCCAGCCCACCACCATAGGCATCAACACATTGAGCAGCTTGGCCACGGCGTTCGCGAAGCCGACACAACGGAAACGAACCTTGGTGGCGAACAGTTCTGGAGCATACACAGCCACCACGGAAGCCATCAGCACGTACAGGCACATCATGAGCAGAAAGCCAACGATAATTGCGCTCACGGTAGAGGTCTGGAAGGCATACATCAAACCGAACACGCCGGTGAACAGGAAGGCCGGCACAATCGTGCGCTTGCGGCCGATGCGGTCGATAAGCAGAGAGCCAATCAGGCAGCCGACCGGGGCGCCGAGCATCATCACCGTGGAGGTGAGCAGCGAGCTGGACAGGTTAATACCACGCTTGACCAGAATCGTCGGAACCCAAGAAGTGAAGGCGTAGGAGCACACGTTCGTGGCGGCCACGGCAACCACAGCCACAAGCAGGCAGATGCCGAGCGAACGGCCTCCGGCGTTGCGGGTGTCGCTGGTGTCGGCCTTGGCGGCTGCGTCGATCGGTTCGGAGCCGTTGGCCTCAAGCTGCTTGACGATGGCGTCGGCCTCATCATAACGTCCGTGCACGGCGAGCCAACGCGGGGATTCGGGGATGTCGCGGCGCAACCACCAGATGATGGCGGCCCCCAGACCGATGGCCACGAACAGCGGACGCCAGGACCAGTGAGGGATGATCCATGCGCACAGCAGCATGGCAATCGGCACGCCGCAGTTGGCTACGAGCGAGACGATCGCGCACCAGTGGCCGCGGCGGTTCATCGGTGCGAACTCGTTGACCATGGCGAAGCCGGTGACGATTTCAGCGCCGAGGCCTAGGCCGGCACCCAGACGGCACAGGGACAGCACTGCCATGTTCGGGGCGAATGCGCCGAGGAAGGTGAAGCCGCCGAACAGCAGCAGGTTGATTTGGTAAGCCACGCGGCGGCCCTTCAGGTCACCGACGAAGCCGGCCAGCAGCGAACCGACCAGCAGGCCCAGGAAGCCTGCGGACATAAAGGTGGAATTCTGCGCCACGGTGGACCAGTGGGTGGCCAACGCGCTGGAGGCGACGGCGCTGCCGATGTAGACGTCGATGCTGTCCATCAGCATGCCGGCGGCGACCAGCGCCACGATGCGATGGAACATCGGGGTTTCGTGCGCGCGATCCACGCGCGAGATAATATCCTGAATTTTGGCCTGATCCGTTACCGTCGCACGCGCCTGCGTGCTTTCCCTAGTCGCGGAATTGGCGGAAATCTGCTGTTCTACAGCAGTCATGTTGAGCCCTCTTCTTGAAAAACCTGCTCGTGCGCAGCTGCTCAATGGTGCTGCGGCGAGCGAACTCTTGAAGTGGATCGTGTGTTCCGTTCGACCTCCCATTGTGTGGGATGAACGACGTTTGCAGTCCAAGTCTTGAATTCTACGTAGCGAGCCAATCGTTGTGAGATAGCTCACTACATGGGGCTTAACTATAGGTTCGATTTTGTGGCATGCCGCGCTGCGGTCACATTGTGAACGATAACGAAAAGCTCCGATGCCCATCATGGGCGTCGGAGCTGCGCGATCATAGGTGGATCCAGAGTCTATTCGGCTTGCTTCTCGGAAAGAATCTTGTCCACCAGTTTCGGCTTTTCGGTCAGCTGGCCGGTGAAGCCGGGGCGGATATCCATGTGCAGCACCAGAGAGGTGCGGTAGCCCTGTTCGGCAAGCTTCTTGGCGGCCTCGCCGGCCACCTTGAGCACGTCGTCCAGATCGCCCTCCACGTTGGTGAACAAGGCGTTGGTCTCCTGCGGCAGGCCGGATTCGCGAATCACCTCGACGGCCTGAACCACGTACGGCGAGACCTCCGAGCCCACGCCATTGGCCGAGACCTGAATGGCGGCCACGGTGTTGAGATACGGTTTGCCGGTTTCCGGGTCGATCGGCACTTCCTGAGTAACGGCATTACGGTCAAGAACCATGATTCTCCTTTTTCAGTAGTGTTAAGCTCCCCTGACAAGGGGAGCTTAACAACCACACTTACGTCAGCGATACTTCCAGAAATGATCCATCGGGCCGGAGCCGTGGCCGAGATTCAGCTGGGCCTTCAGCGCACCGGTCAGATACTTCTTCGCATGCTTGATGGCCTTGGGCAACGTGTCGCCAAGCGCCAGATACGAGGCGATGGCGGAGCTCAGCGTGCATCCGGTGCCGTGCGTGTTCGGATTATTGATACGCGCGCCATCAAACCAGGTCACGGTTCCATCCGTCTCGGCAAGCACATCGTTGGCATCCTCGGTGCCATGACCACCCTTGACCAGCGCGGCACAGCCATAACGCTCCACGATGCGGTGGGCGGCGGCCTCCATATCCTCCTGATCGCGAATCAGCGTATCGGTCAGCACTTCGGCCTCGGGAATGTTCGGAGTCACGACCGTAGCCATCGGGAACAGCTTGCCGGTCAGTGCGGCGATCGCGTCGTCGCTGATGAGCTTGGCTCCGGAAGTGGCCACCATAACCGGGTCGAGCACGATGTTCGTGGCGTGATGGAAGGTGAGTCGTTCAGCAATGACGTCGATGATGTCAGTGGCAGACACCATGCCGATTTTCACTGCGACCGGCGGAATATCCTCAAACACCATGTTGATCTGGTCGGCGAGAATGTCCGGTTTGGTGTCCTGAATAGAACGCACGCCGGTGGTGTTCTGGGCGGTGAGTGCGGTGATGGCGCTCATGCCGAACACGCCGCAAGCCAGCATGGTCTTCAGATCAGCCTGCATGCCGGCACCGCCGGACGAGTCGGAGCCGGAGATCGCGAGAACAGCGGGAAGTGTAGATGTTGCAATTTGTGCCATAGTGTTCATTCTAAGTGGGGCCCATGATGTTTTTCGGAGCGGTTTTCCTTGATGTTTTGCTGCGCCTGTGGTGAGATGGGGGAGGTTTGTCGATTGCGATCGATTCATGAAATGTTCGGGAGGGGACATGGCTGATAACGACGTACTGCGCCGTGACGGCGTCTTGGTACGCATCACCGGTTTTGACGATGAACGCACTGCATATTTTGGTGTAATGCCTAACGGACATACCACGCAGCTCACATTTCCGCGTCAGGAAGTGTTCGATGTGGGCGATGTGCTGCTCGTCGGCACGGACTTCTACCGCAAGGTGCCGCATGATGTGTGGCCATTGAAGCCGCGTGTGGGCATTGTGCGCCGCGCGCTCAACGAAGGCGTGGTCCTGGAGACTTCTGATGGTCTCGAACTGCTTGAAGGCGATTACCCGGCTTCAATTATGCCGGGCAATACCGTGCAGTTCACCGATTTGTTCGGCATTGAACGGGTGCTGTGGCCCACGGCCATCCGCCCTGGCGAATCCGATCACGATGATGACATCAAGCAGTACCGCATCACGCCGGGCAGCGATCCGTCGCTTACTTTCGATTCGTTCGGCGGGTACGAGCAGGTGATCACGCGCGCCAAGGAGCTTATCGAAACGCAGCTGGGCAACAGCGCACAGATGCGCGCGATTGGTGCCAAGCCGATTAAAGGTGTGATTTTCACCGGCGCGCCTGGTACCGGTAAAACGCATTTGGCCCGCATCATCGCCAATGTGGCGGATGCACAGTTCTATCTGGTGTCCGGCCCGACCATCGTGAGCAAGTACGTGGGCGACAGCGAGGAAACGCTGCGCATGATTTTCGCCGCCGCGCAGGCGGACAAGCGTGCGATCATCTTCTTTGACGAGATCGATTCGATCGCGTCCTCGCGTGAGAACGACACCAATGGTGTCGGTAAACGTCTGGTGGCGCAGTTGCTGACGTTGATGGATGGTTTCGAGTCCAAGGGCAATGTGGTGGTGGTCGCCGCGACGAACCGTATTGAGGATGTGGATCCCGCCCTGCTGCGTCCGGGGCGTTTCGATTGGCAGATTCCTTTCCCGATGCCGTCCGAGCGGGATCGTCTGGGAATTCTGCAGGTGCAGGCCCGTTCGCTGTCGATCGAGGGCGAACTGCCACTCGCGGATATTGCGCAACGGACCGAAGGCTGGAGTGGTGCCGAAGTGTGCGCCATCTGGACCGAGGCCGCGCTGGTGGCCGCCAAGGACCGCCGCGGAGCGATCCGCGCGGGTGACCTCGTCACCGCGTTCGAGCGAGTCGAGCGCCGTCCCGAACTCAGGCATCACATATAATTGCTGGCTCCCCTCAAGGAGGGGAGCCAGAGAAAAAATTACTCCTGAGCGGTGGAGTAGAGCTTGCCGCCTTGGGCGGTATACTTTTCGCTCATCGCATCCATGCCGGCGAGGATCTCCTCGGGGCTCAGCACGTTGGCGGAGACCACGCCGCTATCGGCAGCAGCCTTGGCAGCGGTGGTAAGTGTATCGGCACTCACGCCGGCCGCGGCTTCTTTCACGATCTGCTGCTGGGCGGCTTCGCCACCGAAGGCCTTGCGAATGTTCTGGGAGATGGCCATCGAACAGAACTTCGGGCCGCACATCGAGCAGAAGTGCGCCATCTTGGCCGGCTCGGCGGGCAGTGTCTCATCGTGGAAGGCGATGGCGGTGTCCGGGTCGTAGGACAGGTTGAACTGGTCGAGCCAACGGAACTCGAAGCGAGCCTTGGAAATCGCATTGTCACGATCCATCGCGTGCGGGTGGTGCTTGGCGATGTCTGCGGCGTGGCAGGCGATCTTGTAGGCGATCACGCCCTGCTTCACATCATCCTTGTTCGGCAGGCCGAGGTGTTCCTTCGGGGTCACGTAGCACAGCATGGCGGTGCCGTAACGGCCGATTTCGGTAGCACCGATGGCGGAGGTGATGTGGTCGTAGCCCGGAGCGGTATCGGTGGTCAGCGGTCCCAGGGTGTAGAACGGCGCGTTGTGGCACACGGCCTTCTCCAGCTCGATGTTCATGCGCACGGTGTCGAACGGCACGTGGCCCGGGCCCTCGATCATCACCTGCACGTCCTTGGCCCAGGCGCGCTCGGTCAACTCGCCCAGGGTCATGAGCTCGGAAAGCTGTGCGGCGTCGTTGGCGTCGGCCAGGGAGCCGGGGCGCAGGCCGTCGCCAAGGGAGAATGCCACATCGTACTTGGCGAAGATGTCACACAGTTCGTCGAAGTGCGTGTACAGGAAGCTTTCCTGGTGGTGGCGTAGGCACCAGTCGGCCATGATGGAACCACCGCGGGAGACGATGCCGGTCACACGGTTGGCGGTCAGCGGCACGTAACGCAGCAGCACGCCGGCGTGGATGGTCATGTAATCCACACCCTGCTCGCACTGTTCGATCACGGTGTCGCGGAACAGCTCCCAGCTCAGCTTGGAAGCATCGTCCTCGACCTTTTCAAGGGCCTGGTACATCGGCACGGTGCCGATCGGCACGGGGGAGTTGCGCAGAATCCACTCACGGGTGGTGTGGATGTCGTTACCGGTGGACAGATCCATCACAGTGTCGGCGCCCCACTTGGTGGCCCACGTCAGCTTCTCCACTTCCTCATCGATGGAGGAGGTGACGGCCGAGTTGCCCATGTTGGCGTTGAGCTTGGTCAGGAAGGCGGAACCGATAATCATCGGCTCGGCTTCGGGGTGGTTGATGTTGCAGGGCATCACCGCGCGGCCAGCGGCCAGCTCGGAGCGCACGAGCTCCACATCGCAGTTTTCACGGGTGGCCACGTACTGCATTTCCGGGGTGATGATGCCGTGGCGGGCGTACCACATCTGGGTTACCGGGTGGTCCTTGGCGCGCATCGGCTCATGCTTGCGTCCACGCCATTCCTTGGTGGCACGGCCGCGCTTGATGGCGCGCTTGCCGTCGTCTTCAAGGTTGCGGCGGCGGCCCTCGTAGTCTTCGACGTCACCACGGTCACGAATCCAGTCGAGACGCAGGGGCTTAAGGCCTTCCTTCGGATCGCACTTGGGCCCTTCGGTGCTGTAATCGTGGAACGGTGGGTTCGGGCCCACACCGGGGGTGTCGGACAGCTTGATTTCGGTGTATGGCACTTCCAGATCGTAGGATCCGTACTGGTAGGTGAACGGCACGGTCTTGGTCTTGCGGATGTGCGCCTTGTCGCGCTGCTCGGAGCCGCGTGCGGCGATGTCCACGCGCTGCTGCTTGGCGAGCTTCTGCGCGTCCTTGGCCTGCTTGGCGTTGGTGAACTTCTTTTCGGTGGCTTCGCTGCCGGCTGCGGCGGTGCCTTCCTGGGCGGCCTGGGTGTCGGCGGCGGGGGCGTGGGCCACAATGCGCGGAGCGTAGCCGTGCTTCTTGTCGCCGCGGACGGCTTTCCAGCCTTCGACCATGGCGCGCGTGGCTTCTTCCGGGTTCTCGGCACCGGCGATGGCGGAGACCGCGAACCAGCCGGCGGCCTTGGTGCCGGCGAGCATGGCCATGTCGGCTGCGGTCACACCGCCGCCCACGACCACCGGGAATTCGCTGGCAACGCAGATGGTGTTGATCTGAGCCGCGTCCAGCGTCTTGCCGGAGCCGTCGTTGCCGCCCACGGAAGCCTCGGGTTTGGTGGTGGAGACGTGCAGCGGGCCGGCACCGATGTAGTCGATGCAGCCGTCGGGCAGCTCATTGATGAGCTGGACCAGGCTCTCGGTTTCGGCGGACAGGCCCACGATGGCCTCGTCGCCGAGCAGGGCGCGGGTTTCGCGCGGCTCCATGTCGGTCTGGCCGATGTGCACGCCGTCCACCTTGATGCCCTTGCGGCGGGCCTGCCACACTACGTCGGCACGGTCGTCGATTACAAAGGCCACCGAATCGGACTTTTCGTTGTCCTCGATGATTTGCGCGATGTCGCGGGCCATGTCGGTCAGCTCGGAAGCGTCGGCCTTCTTGGCACGCAGCTGGATGAAGGTCGCGCCGCCGCGCAGGGCCTGATCCACCACGTCGGTCAGCGGACGGCCTTTGCAGTCGTCGGGGCCCACCACGAAGTACGCGGACAGGTCAAAACTGTCGCGCATGGAGGCGTATGGGTATTCATTACTCATTATTATTCCTACCTTTGTTGTTTCTTGTGGAAGTCTTATTGGGAAAAACTGTTATGAGCTCCCTCATCAGAGGGAACGGAAACTACTGCACCAAAATCTCGGATTCCGCCACCTGTTCGGCGGTCACATTCCACAGCGCGTCAAGGAACGCAACCTGGAACGAGCCCGGCCCGTGCGAAGTCGTATCGGCTATCTCTCCCGCGCGGTTGTACAGCAGAGACGCGGACAGAGCGGCGGTCAACGGATCGGAAACCGCCAGATATGTGGCAGCCACGCCGCCCAGCGAGCAGCCTGCACCGGTGATTTTGGTCATCATCGAACTGCCGCCCGGCAGCCGGTACACGGTTTCGCCGTCGGTCACCAGGTCGGCGATGCCGGACACAGCCACTGCACAGCGGGTGGAAGCGTCATGGGAGGAATGCTTGGCGTGCTGTTCGGTCAGATACTGTGCCAGCGTCACCGCCGCACCGGTCGCGGACTCCACGTCGTCGATGGATTCCGCTCCGGCGGGGCGGTGCTCGGAAGCGTCCCCCACGGTTTCGGTGTCGAGCCCCCACATGTTCGCCAGCGCGATTACCTCGGAGGCGTTCGCGCGAATCATAGTCGGGGGAGCGGCCTTGAAGGCCTGAAGAATGGCGGTGCGGGTGCGGCCGATGCCGGCGGCCACCGGGTCGAGCACCCACGGCTTGTCCAAGTAGTTGAGTCGTTGGGCGATTTCGGGCAGCGCGTCCTTATAGAACGGCAGCAGCGTGCCCACGTTGATGTAGTTCGCGCCCGCGATTTTCGCGGTTTCGATTACGTCGTCCGGCAGAAAGCTCATGGCCGCAGTGCCGCCGGCTGCCAGTTGCGCGTTGGCAACCAGATTTATGGTCACGAAATTGGTGAACGACTGGGCCAATGGAGTCGTCTCGCGCACGCGGCGAACGGCATCGGCGATATTGTCACGGACGGGTGAATCGGCTGGAACCGGAGTCCCGGCGGTACAACCGCTGGACACACCGGTAAACGATGATGCACTATTGCTCATTTACTGCTCCCTACGATGGTCTTAACCAACAGGTTCTAAGGGTCAGGCTCAGGCCTTTCTCAACTCGCGAACCACATGCGAGTTCCCCTGCATTACAGTGCCGACGCTATGCGCCAACATGGACATTATCGTGACGGATTTGTTCGATACGTGTCGTCAGGTCTGGCGCGTCGTGGCGATGCGTGGTAATGGACGCGTTCGGCGCGATGAACGAGTTTGACACGCCAACTTGTTTTCCATAATGGAAAGTAGTACTGTTTTCCGTGTTGGAAAGAAGTTCTGCTGTGACGATATTGAATCGAGATGATCACACATGGATGACGAACGGTCGTTCCTGCCGGATTCATCGGCGGAGCAGGCCCTGCGCCTGATTGACGGCGACCGCGCACGGCTGGTCGCGCGCGTGCGGTTCCCGCACTGGTATTACCTGTCGCTGATGGGCAACGCGATGTTTCTGGACCTGCTGGCGTGGTCGGAGTTCGGCGTGCCGCCATCGGTGTTCGGCAGATCGAAGACGGTATGGGCGTGTTCGTTCTTCGCCGCGTTTGCGATCGCGCTGGCTTGGCTGTTCTGCAATGCGTTGCGGGTCCGTCGCGAATGCGGATTGATGGTCAGAGACCGGCATCGTCTGCGTCGCATGACCGGCCGAGCGTGGATGTGCCTGACGGGTGCCACAGCGGTGTGCTGGGGCGGCTGCGCACTGATGATGGCCGCCGGCCTGCAGGGCGTACCGCTGCTGTGGATGCTGCCGGTCGTCGCCGCTTCGGCCGGTGGATTCGCCTATCTGATGCGTCTATTCGAGGACGAGTTGTTGCGAGACATGGTCGGAAGGAATCTGCAATGAGTGAGCGGACGATTGAATGGGCGGACGGTGGGAATGACGGAACAAGAGGTGTGGCACCGCATTTCGACGAAGTGATCCACGCGCCGATTCGGCTGCGCATCTGTGGATTGTTGTCCGCCTCCGACTCGGTGCGGTTCGACGTGCTGCGCGACACGCTCGGCATCAGCGACGCGACATGCTCCAAGCATCTGAAAACCCTGGCGGACGCCGGATACGTGGCGATTGCGAAGAAACCGGGGGTGGCGCGGCGGTATCCGATCACTTGGGTGTCGCTCACTGAGCAGGGTCTCGCTGCGTTCAACGCGCATGTCGAGGTGCTCCGGCAGATCGTCGCCGGCGTGATGCCGGACCCTGCTGAGCCGCGCTATGAAAAGGCACGGTGATGGGGATCATGAAAGGGTTGCTGTATAGGGATCTGGGACGGCTGCGGCATGACTGGGTGATGTTGACGTTCGTGGTCATCGGAGGTGCGATGCCGTGGATATCGCTGATCCGTGACGGAATCGAGCGTGCGGATGCCGCCGCTGCGACGGTCGGTCTGGCCGCTGCGTTGGCGTCGATGCTGATGATCGTCGTACCGCCGGTGATATCGGGATTGGTCGGAGGGGATCGCAGCGACGGCGTCCTCGAGACGTTCCGGTTCAGTGGCCGGCCCATGGGGGAGTATGTGGCGGAAAAGCTGCTGTTGGGCACGGTCCCGGTCGCGGGATACACCGTCGTGATCCTGTTGGTCGCGGCGAGGGTGATTGGTGTGACGGATGCGGGACTGATCGCGTTCACGCTGACGGCGACCGTGCTGTTCTGCGTGTTCACCACGCTCGGCGCGCTGCTGACCGGCGGCAATGTCGTGATCGGCATGCTCGTGTCGGTCGTGGTACTGGCCGGGTTGGCCGGTTCGAGATTCGTGCTGACATGGATTCCACTGGCCGCCAAGATGATGGGGTTCGTCGTAGTTGCCGCGGGACTTGTCGCCGTCGCGGTCGCGGTGTTCGACAGTCGGTTCGTCGATACGCGGCGGGAACTATGAGCCGCGTTCTTTGCTCCCCCTTCAGGGGGAGCAAGTGATAGGACCCACAGTATCCCTTGGAAAATAAAGAAGCGTTCATTTTGGGGAAAGGGGCAGATATGCCTGAAAACGGTCAAACTATCATCGCGGTGCGCGATGTCGCGTTCGGATACACGTGCAAGAAGACGGTACTCGAGCATGTGAGCTTCGGCGTGCCGCAAGGACAGTCGCTGGCGATCCTGGGATACAACGGCGTCGGCAAGACCACGTTGTTCAACATCATCGTCGGGCTATTGCGACCAAGATCCGGTGAAGCGGTCATCAACGCAAACCTCGTGCCGAGCATGCAGGACGTGTTCCAGTTGTCCGACGAATCGAACCTCGCTGCGACCATGACCGTGCGTGAGAACATACGGTTCCGTGCCATGCTTATGGACACGGGCCGGAGGAACGGCCGGCAGGCCATCGACCTCGAGCATCTGGAAAACGAAAAGCTCGTGCAGGCATTCGGACTGACCGAGCATCTCGACAAGAAGGTCAAGGAGCTGTCAAGCGGTCTGCGCAAACGCGCCGGACTCGTCGCCGGCATGCTGTTCGAGCCACACGTCATCCTGCTTGACGAGCCGACCAATTCGGTTGACCCGATCACCCGCGACCTCATGATCGACCTGATGGAGCAGCTGAGCGATTCCGGACGCACGATCCTGACCATCACGCACGATCTCGAATACTGCTGGAGTGTGGCCGACAGGGTCGTCATTCTCGACGACAGGCACATCGCCAAGGACATGATGCTTGACGACTTCCAGGACTTCGACGCGTTCAAACAGGCCGCCACACTTGGCCGCACCGCTGACGAATCAGTCGACTTCGGCATTCGGTAGGCATCAGGCAAGGAGGCATATGATGAAGGCATTGTTCTGGCATGACTGGCAGGTGTGCAAAAACCGGGGCATCTTCTGGGCGGTGATGATCGGCAACCTGGTGTTGGCGATCGCCATCACGAGCTATGCGGCCGGCACCGCGCAGTCGAACGGCTTCAGCCCGCAGCAGGTGCACGCCATCACGGCGTCGCTGATGGCGATCTGGGCGCCGCTGTTCGCTTATGAACCGGCGGCCGAGGCTGGCAGCCTCGCACTGGGCAACAGCGGATGGAGTTTTGAGGAGTCCGCGCAACGCTACAGCGAGCGCGCGTTCCGCGAATCGGGACGCCCGATGGCCGAATACCTGCTCTCGCGCATGCTGTTCGCGCTGATTCCGCTGGCGGTGTCGATGATGCTCCTGATCGGCTACCTGCTGGCACTCGGAGGACTCGGCTGGACAGACCTCGTCTCGCTGCCCCTGTTGACCGCCTACGGCTCGGCGGTCGCGGTCAGCTGCTGCATCACCCTGATCGTGATGGCGACCACGAGCACGAACCTGCACAGCCTCGTCGCGATGGTGTACCTGACCTATATACCCATGGGACTGCTGACTGGCGTCAACATCGCCACGATGGCATGGGGCTGGCCGCAATGGTTGCCATTCATCGTGATGCTGGCCGTCGTGGCCGCCTTGTTCGCGATCGCGCGCATCGTGATCGGCCGGCGCTACGTGGAGACGCTACGGGCGGTGTAGGGGACTGTCACACTGTACCATTACACTCGAAACGCCAATTAAGTCCCCAAACCGTTCAAACCAGAAGGTGCATTGTGGCTCAGTCCAAACTCGATGAAGTTGTATCCCTCGCGAAACGTCGCGGCTTTGTATTCCCCGCCGGCGAAATCTACGGCGGCACCCGTTCCGCATGGGATTACGGCCCCCTCGGCGTCGCTCTCAAAGACAATATCAAGCGCGAATGGTGGCGCTCCATGGTCGTCACCCGTCCTGATGTCGTCGGTGTCGACACTTCCATCATCCTGCCTCCCGAAGTGTGGGTGGCCTCCGGCCACGTGAGCGTGTTCAACGATCCGCTTGTCGAATGCCTCAACTGCCACAAGCGCAACCGCGCCGACAAGCTCGAGGAGTCCTACGCCGAGAAGCACGGCGACACGATGCCGGAGAACGGCATGAAGGACATCGTCTGCCCGAACTGCGGCACCCGTGGCCAGTGGACCGAGCCGCGTGACTTCAACATGATGCTGCGCACCCACCTCGGCCCGGTCGAGGACGAGAACAGCCTGCACTACCTGCGCCCCGAGACCGCGCAGGGCATCTTCGTGGACTTCAAGAACGTGATGACCTCCTCCCGTTCCAAGCCGCCGTTCGGCATCGCCAACATGGGTAAGTCCTTCCGTAACGAGATCACCCCGGGCAACTTCATCTTCCGCACCCGCGAGTTCGAGCAGATGGAGATGGAGTTCTTCGTCGAGCCCGGCACCGACGAGGAATGGCACCAGTACTGGATCGACGCCCGCACCCGCTGGTACATCGACCTCGGCGTCAAGCCGGAGAACCTGCGCCACTACGAGCATCCGAAGGAGAAGCTCTCCCACTACTCCAAGCGCACCGTGGACATCGAATACAAGTTCGGTTTCCAGGGCTCCGACTGGGGCGAGCTCGAAGGCATTGCCAACCGTACTGATTACGACCTGACCGCGCACTCCAAGCACTCCGGCGAGGATCTGTGCTACTTCAACCAGGCCACCGGCGAGAAGTATATCCCGTACGTCATCGAGCCGGCAGCTGGCCTGACCCGCTCCCTGATGTGCTTCCTCGTGGACGCCTATGACGTGGACGAGGCTCCGAACACCAAGGGTGGCGTCGACAAGCGCACCGTGCTGCGCCTCGACCCGCGTCTGGCCCCGGTCAAGGCCGCCGTGCTGCCACTGAGCAAGAAGCCCGAACTGCGGACCGTGGCCCAGAACCTGGCCGATGACCTGCGCTTCAACGAGTGGATGATCGACTACGATGAGTCCGGCGCCATCGGCCGCCGCTACCGCCGTCAGGACGAGATCGGCACCCCGCTGTGCATTACCGTGGACTTCGATACTCTCGAGGACCACGCCGTGACCATCCGTGAGCGTGACACCATGGCCCAGGAGCGCGTCGCTCTCGACAAGGTGGCCGACTATGTGGCCGCCCGCATCGGCGAGAAGCGCACCCGCGTGCCGCTGAAGCCCGTGGAGATGGGTGGTGAAGCCTGGCCTGAGTCCGGCGTTCAGGAAGCCGGCGGCCTGTACTAAAGCCTGATATATCAAGGTGACTGGCTCCCGCTGGCGGGAGCTGGCCGGCGACAGCCGGACTGAGGGTGGTCTTTTCTGCACAAGGAAGACCACCCTCGGTCTCACCTACGGTTCGACAGCTCCCGCCAGCGGGAGCAAGAGCATGGATATGGAAACCACCATCACCGCTACTCACGAGACCAACAACCTCGATCCGCGCACAGACGCTCCATCACGCCCGGAAACGCAGGTACACATTGCCCCGGTTCAGCTCGGCAACATCACCGTGCCGACTCCGGTGGTGCTGTCGCCGATGGCGGGTGTGACCAACTGGCCATTCCGCGTGATCTGTGAGGAATATGGTCCCGACGGTCTCTACGTGGCCGAAATGATTACCGCACGCGCCCTCGTGGCGCGCAACCCCAAGGCTCTGCGTCTGTGCCATTTTGCCAGTAGCGAGAAGATTCGTTCGCTGCAGCTCTACGGTGTGAATCCCTCCATCACCGAACAGGCCGCGAAAATCGTGGTCGATGAAAACATGGCCGACCATGTGGATTTGAACTTCGGCTGCCCGGTGCCCAAAGTCACCCGCCGCGGTGGTGGTTCGGCCTTGCCCTGGAAAACTGACATCTTTACTGAACTCATTCAGCGTGTGGTTGCCGTGTGCGAGCCGGCCGGCATCCCCGTAACCGCAAAGATCCGAGTCGGCATTGATCACGACCATGAGACCTTCCTTGAAGCTGGACATATCGCTCAGGAGGAAGGCTGCAAAGCGGTGACCCTACACGCCCGCACCACCGCCGAATATTACGGCGGCCACTCCGATTGGTCCCGCATCGGAGAGCTCAAGGAACACCTTGATATTCCGGTGTTCGGCAATGGCGATATTTGGGGAGCCGAAGACGCGCTTGAAATGGTGCGTGAGACCGGCTGCGATGGCGTAGCCATCGGACGCGGCTGCCAGGGCCGTCCGTGGCTGTTCGCCAATATCAAGAACGCGTTTGAAGACAATCCTGAACGTCTTAATCCGAACCTCGGCGAGGTTTGTCGGGTAATCCATCATCATGCCGAACTATTGACCCAGTTCTATGAAGGTGATGAAATGATGGCTGTTCATGACCTGCGCAAGCATATTGCCTGGTATCTCAAAGGTTTCCCGGTCGGCGGCAGTACTCGTAAGGCATTCATGGAGTGTGAGAATCTTGCCGACGTGGATCGAGAGATCGGCAAGCTTGATCCCACCATCGAATACCCTCCACGTGTGGTCGACAAGCCGCGTGGCCGTGTACGCTTCGCCAAAAAGGTTCATTTGCCTTACGGCTGGTTGGAATCACGAACCACCACCCATGAGGAGCGCGAAGCGCTTTTTGGCGATGATCCGATGGATGCCAGCTACTGATTGGTTGACAATTTCAAACAAGAAATGCACAACACGCACTTTTCCTCGCGTGAATTTCCCTCCACCAGTATCCTATTTGCGCTACTCTTAGGTGTAACCGTGAAGTGACAGGAGTCAAACGTGAGCGAGATCGCCCAGACTGAGTTCAACGACAAGACCAATATCAAGGTCGTCGGCGTAGGTGGAGCCGGCGGCAACGCCGTTAACCGTATGATCGCCGAAGGACTGCAGAACGTTGAATTTGTGGCGGTAAACACCGACGCGAAGGATCTTATGCGTTCTGATGCCGACGTGAAAATCTCACTATCCGACAAGTCCAGCCGTGGACTCGGCGCCGGAGCCGACCCGGAGCGCGGTGCCAAGGCCGCTCAGGATCACCAGTCGGATATCGAGGAATCCCTGAAGGGCGCCGACATGGTGTTCGTCACCTGCGGCGAAGGTGGCGGTACCGGTACTGGTGCCAGCCCGATCGTTGCTCGTGCGGCACATCAGCAGGGTGCTCTGACTATTGCCGTGGTGACTCGTCCGTTCGGCTTTGAAGGTCCCCAGCGTGCCGCTTCTGCCGACTACGGCATCGACAATCTGCGTAAGGAAGTCGACGCGCTGATTGTTATTCCGAACGATCGCCTGCTTGAGCTCTCCGATCGCTCCATCGGTATCATCGAGGCGTTCAAAACCGCCGATACCGCGCTGCTTGCCGGTGTGCAGGGCATCACCGACCTCATCTCGATGAATTCCTACATTCACGTGGATTTCTCCGACGTGAACTCCATCCTCCGTGGTGCCGGCACCGCGCTGTTCGGTATCGGTTCCGCGCGGGGCGAGGATCGCGCCACTCAGGCCGCCGAGATCGCCATCAGCTCCCCACTGCTCGAAGAGAGCATCGAGGGTGCACATGGTGCATTGATCAACATCGCCGGACCGACTGATCTGAAGCTGCAGGAGGCCTCTGCAGCTACCGAGCTGGTGCGTAAGGCCATTCATCCGGAGGCACAGATTATCTGGGGTCTCGCTTTGGATGACGCCTATGGCGACGAAGTACGTGTCACGGTTATCGCCGCTGGCTTCGATCCTGTTTCCGCACAGGAGGCGTCTGATCATCAGACCGTGTCCCCGGTCGTTCCTGCCGACGAGCCCGTCGCTCCGGCGGCAGCTCATCCTGCCGACAATCCGGCTGGTGAAGCGGCTGCCACGGTTCCGTCGTATGCGCCCGTTTCCGGCGATTCGACTTCGCTGCCGTTCGATGACTCGACTTCCGAACATCCGGCCATCGCCGTCAATGATCCGGCCGGTGACCTCGATATCCCCGACTTCCTGCGCTGAAAGGACTGATCCATGGCTGGGTTCATGAAGAATGCGATGTCCTATCTGGGCATGAGTGATGTCGTCGATGATGATGACGAGTACTTCGACGAGGAGGATGAGCAGCAGCCTGCGGCCAAACCGAGTTTCGATTCTGACCACACGGTGACTCCGATCGCGCAGTCGACGGCCAGTCCATCTGCCAAGACTTCTCCTTTCCAGGGTGGTCGCGTCAATCGCATCACCACCATTCATCCCAAGTCTTATGAGGATGCGCAGCTGGTGGGTCGTGCGTTGCGTGATGGTGTGCCGGTCGTCCTTAACCTCACTGGAGTTTCCGAAGCCGTGGCCTACCGTATCGTCGACTTTTCCGCAGGTGTGGTATTTGGCGTGCGAGGCTCGCTCGAACGTGTAACCCCGCGCGTGTTCCTGCTGAGCCCGGCTCAGGTGAACATCAAGGTCGAAGAGCCGACCACTACGGCTTCCGCGCACGATCTATTCGCTAACTAGCAGCACTTCATATCGGCAAGCAGCCAGGGCGACGACCGGTACTCGAGAGAGACCGGTCGTTATTATTTGCGCTGTCGGCAAATTCTCATACATGCTTGTTAGGGTGACACCATGTTGTCCTTTGTATTCGCCATGATCGGCCGTGTCCTTGCATGGCTAATCAACGCATATATCACTGTTCTGTTCGTGCGCATGATTCTCGACTGGGTCTCCATCCTTGCTCGTAACTGGTATCCGCGAGGTGTGGTGGCTCAGCTCATCAATATCGTGTATTCCGTCACCGAGCCGCCGTTGAGATGGCTGCGTCGATATATTCGTCCCCTGCCGTTGGGCGCCATTAGTCTGGATATTAGTTTCATAGTGTTGTATTTTGCGCTGGTGGCACTCGAAAGCGTTGTGCTCATCATCTTTTAGCGCCTTTGAGCAATATTCTTGCGGCGACATACATGCCGTAAAATCTGCGCAAAATGACTGTAAAAGATGAGGTCGTGATAGCATTTTGATTTGATAGCAACGTAAGCGCGGGCAATGCCCCAAAGCGAGGTGCAAGATTTATGGCTCTGTTGACGCCGAAAGATATTAGGGAGCACACCTTCCAGACCGTTCGTTTCAAGGAAGGCTACGATGTTGACGAGGTCGATGACTTCCTCGATCAGGTCACCGAAACGGTTGAGGCTCTGGGACGTCAGGCAGTCGCCGGCGGTCAGGCCACTCAGTCTCTGGGTCCTGATGTCAGCAATCTGAATGCTAAGATTTCCGAGCTGTCCGGTCAGGTGCAGAAGCTGCAGGCCGAAAACGCCGATCTGAAGAACGCTGCAGCACAGGCGCAGCCCGGTGCCGAGTCCGACGCTCAGGCCGCCGAACTGGCTGCTGCCAAACTGAGCGAGGCGGAGGAGTCCAACCGTGCTCTGTCTGCGCAGAATGATCAGCTCAAGGGTCAGGTCGATCAGCTCAATGCTCAGATCGACCAGCTGACCGCTCAGGCCGCTCAGGCTACCGGCAACCAGAAGGCTGTTGGCCAGCAGATTGCCGCCATCCAGCAGGAGCGCGATCGGTTCCGTGCGTCCAACGAGGAGCTGTCCCGCAAGCTTGCCGAGGCCCAGCAGCAGGGTGCTGCCGTTGAGCAGCAGGCCGCTCAGATCGCCGACCTCACTCGTCAGCTCGAGGAAGCCAAGCAGCGCGAAAACCAGCTTCGTTCCCAGGTCTCCAAGGTCGAGCCGAGCACCGAAACTGGTTCTCTGCAGAAGATTGCAGGCGCAGCTTCCATGCCGGGCACCGAGCCCGAACGTGCCACCGCAATGCTCACCCTGGCCATGCAGCTGCACGATCAGTACGTGGAGAAGGGCAAGACCAAGGCGCAGGAAATCACCGAGGCCAGCCAGAACAAGTACACCGAACTGGTGAACAAGGCCAACAGCTACTCTGACCGTACGCGCTCCGAAGCAGATACCTATTCTGACCGTACGCGCTCCGAAGCAGATGCCTATTCTGACCGTACGCGCTCCGAGGCGGATGCATACTCCGACAAGACCCGTGCTGATGCCGACACCTACGCGCAGAACACGCATCAGGATGCCGACTCCTATTCAGCCAAGACTCGTCAGGACGCGGATAACTACTCCAAGACCCAGCACGCTGATGCCGATCAGTATGAGTCCGAAGTTCAGAACCGTGCTGCCGAGTACGACAAGAACACTCGTTCTGCCGCTGACACCTACGCACAGCAGGTGCGCGACAACCTGCAGGCTCAGTCCAAGGTGGTCGAGGGCAACATCCAGAGCCTCAAGCAGTTCGAGACCGAATACCGTGCACGCCTGACCGAGTTCCTCGGCCAGCTTGCCGCTCAGGTTTCCGAATCGAACAACTACGAGAGCCAGACCCAGTCTGAGCCTCAGGCCAACTGAGCGTAGGTAAGTTCATATGATGAACCAACAGGGACGGCTGCGCACCCGCGTGGCCGTCTTCGCATGTGTAGCCGCGGTTGCGTTGATTGCCGATCAGCTCACCAAGGCGTGGGCCATGGCCGCGCTGTCTGACGGACAGTCCATCCGAGTTATTCCCGGACTGCTTTCCCTGACTCTGGTTCGCAATCCTGGTGCCTCATTAGGAATGGGATCCGGTGCCACCTGGGTAATCAGTCTGCTGGCCATTGTGGCTTGCGTGGTACTCGTGGTATTGGGCATACGCACGATTTCCACGAAGTGGACCGTGGCACTGTCCTTTGCCTTTGCCGGGGCCTTGGGCAACCTGATTGATCGTGTAATGTACGCCGACAACTTCCTCAACGGCAAGGTCGTGGATTTTCTGAATTACGGCTGGTCAGTCGGCAATGTGGCGGATGTCTATCTTGTTGTTGCCGCTGTGGTCCTAGTCGTGCTGATTCTCATCGGTGAGCCGTTCTCGCAGAAAGAGCTGGATGAGAAGTCCGCGCACATCGCTGATTCGTCTTCCGATTCGGAGGCAGATGCCGAATAATGAGCCGAATGGTCCCCGCCCCTGATGCACTGATTGGCAAGCGTTTCGATGTGGCAGTCGCGAAGATGCTCGGCATATCGCGTTCCAAGGCCGCCGATCTGATCGACTCCGGTCAGGCTCGCGTTCTTGGACGCGAGGTCGCACGTTCCAGTTCCTTAATGGCAGGGGAGACCGTCGAATTCGATTTGGTTGAGAACCATGTCGAACCGGAACCCATCGCGAACGATATGGCCGTGGTCTATGAGGACGATGATGTCGTCGTAGTTGATAAGCCGGTGGGAGTGGCGGCCCATGCTTCAGTCGGATGGTCCGGGCCCACGGTTCTCGGATCGTTGCGCGACCGCGGAGTGCGCATTACTTCCTATGGCGCTGCAGGACGTGAGGGCATAGTCTCGCGGCTTGACGTGGGGACTTCCGGCCTTATGCTGGTATGCAAATCCGAGTTGGCGTACACGGAAATGCGTCGGCAATTCGCGGAGCATGAAGTGAAGAAAACCTATCATGCCCTGGTGCAGGGTGGGTTGAAAGAGGACAAAGCCACCATCGAGGCTCCGATTGGGCGAGCCAAAGTCTCTGATTTTCGATTCTGCATCACTCCAGCAGGAAAGCCGGCCATCACTCATTGGGATGTACTGGAGCGGTTCGGCCACGAGGCCACATTGGTATCCGTGAATCTGGAGACCGGTCGTACCCATCAGATTCGTGTGCATTTCTCTTCCATTGGTCACCCGTTATGCGGAGACCCCATGTATGGTGCCAATCCGGTGCTGTCCGAGGCTCTGGGTCTTGACCGCCAATGGTTGCACGCTATGAAGCTTGAATTCCGCCATCCCCGCACGCGCGTCTGGACTACGGTCGAGTCTCATTACCCTGCTGACTTAGCTGCTGCTCTTGATGTCATGCGCGCTCGTCATACCGAGCCGGTTGAATCGTTGGTGGATTAGCGAATAGTCCTCATGGTTCTTGGTACATCTGCGTCAGGGATTGGCCGGTATCATGCAACATGGTGCGTAAAGACCGTGGCTCGAGAATCTCAATGAAATGCGAATCGGCGTATTGCAATGCCCACCATAATGTGGCTCGTTCGTTGGCTACAATGTGCACGTCGTATTCGGCGTCGCTGATTTGAGCGACGGTAGCCTCGTCGAACCAGTCATATAACGGTTCGAGCGTGCCCTTAATGCGCATGTGAATCGGTACGGCTTTCCCATTCATCGGGTAAGGGCGTTCGTTCATATGTTGTGTGACGTTGAATCGTGTTCCCGGAACCGGGCTAAAGCTGTCAAGCGTGCGTTTGAGCGAATGATCGGTACTGCTCATCGTCAAGTCGCGGAACCGCTCCACGTGCAGATAGGACAGGCTGTCGTGCTGATGCATGTGGCAAATGAGGTAGTACTTGCTGTTCTTATACATCAGATGATAGGGGTCGACTCGGTATTCCTTGGGGGAACTGGAACTGTCAAGGCGGGGGACCAGATTGCCATTGATGTCGTACGTGCAGTAGTGGAACCGAATTGCGCGCTCGTGTTCGATGGCATCATTGAGCAGCTCGATGTTGTTGAGGAACTCGGTGTTGTAGTTTTTCGGCGTCGCCAGCTGGTTGAGTCCGCGCAATTGGCCTGACCTGCCCGCGAATGTGTAGATTTTCGCGATAAGATCCTGCAAGTATTCGCCATCCGAATGCGAGAGCGCCGCGCCATCGGCAAGCAGCCGCATCTGGGCCGTGTCAAATACGGGCTCGATATACCATCCGGGCTTGGGGTCAACGCTTTCCGCCTTGGCAAGGTCGCGCCGCTCCAGATGCTCCACCCGGCGTCCGAACGGCTGCATGTCATGCAATGCCTTGAGATGTCCGCGCACGGTCTTCTCCGAAACGCCGATGCTTTTGCTGATTTCGATGGCGGTCAGCCCATGCTCGCTGTCCGTGCGGGAATCCAGCAGCTCGAGGATTTCGATGACGATCTGCGCGGTGGAAGGTGCTGCGGTTAGTGGCGATGAGCTCATAATAGTCCCTCCTTGGCCAATCGGACGCGTTATAAAAAACGGTAGATAGCTACCGGTAATTGTATCTCAATGGGAAACTGTGCGTAGTCGCTTTCAATATTGCCAAGGACGGGTCTTGACGATGGAAGTATCGGAATGCGCGATGGGAGGCATCACGATGTTGTTTGTACGACTGATTATTCGCCCGAATGTCAAGGTAGGGGGCTGCGGAGCGGTCGTATCTAAAACCGGCCAACTATGACGCTCGCCGGTACATATCTACCGCCGACAAGACCACACGGTAAGGTGGAACGCATGGCTGATTACGGGAAGAACTTCGTGCAACTGCACAACCACACGCACTATTCATTGCTTGATGGTGCGTCGAAGATCCCGGATCTGGCCAAGCGAGCTGCCGAACTTGAGATGCCGGCGGTCGGCATTACCGATCATGGCAACATGCACGGTGCCTATGAGATGTACACCAACTGTGTGGCCAACGGCGTCAAGCCCATCATCGGCATCGAAGCTTACGTGACCCCGGAAACCGCGCGTCAGGACAAGTCCCGTGTGCACTGGGGCACCGAAGCTCAGCGTCGTGATGACGTTTCCGGTGGTGGTCTCATCACCCACCTGACCATGTGGGCGGAAAACGACGAAGGCCTGGTCAACCTCATCAAAGCCTCGTCCGTGGCCAATCTTGAAGGCCGCGTTATGCGCTACCCGCGTATGGATAAAGAAGTGCTGTCCACCTACTCCAAAGGTGTGATCGCATCCTCCGGATGTCCTTCGGGCATCATCCAGACTCGTCTGCGCCTGGGACAGTTCGACGAGGCATTGCGTGCCGCTGGTGAATTCCAGGACATCTTCGGTAAAGACAATTTCTTTATCGAACTCATGGATCACGGTCTGACAATCGAGAACCAGGTCACCGACGACCTGCTGACCATTGCCAAGAAGCTGGACGCCCCGCTGCTGGCCACCAACGATTCCCATTATGTGCATGCCGAAGATGCCGGCGCACAGGATGCCATGCTGTGCATCAACTCCGGCTCCCGACTGGATGATCCGGATCGATTCAAGTTCGACGGCACCGGCTATTACATCAAAACCGCCGAGGAGATGCGCGAGCTGTTCAAGGATCATCCCGACGCTTGCGACAATACGTTGCTCATTGCCGAACGTTGCAACGTCATGTTCGATGATCACGAGGACGGCGCTTTCATGCCGCAGTTCCCCTGTCCGGAAGGCTGGGACGAGACCTCGCTGTTCCTGAAGAAGGTCGAAGAGGGACTCGAAAAGCGTTATGACGGCAATCCACCGCTGAACGTGCTCAAGCAGGCCGATTATGAGTGCGGTGTGATCTGCCAAATGCAGTTCTGCGGTTACTTCCTCGTCGTGGCCGATTACATCCAATGGGCCAAGGACCACGGCATCATGGTGGGGCCGGGCCGTGGTTCGGCTGCAGGCGCCATGGTCGCCTATTCCATGGGCATCACCGAGCTCGACCCGTTGAAGCACGGCCTGATTTTCGAGAGGTTCCTGAACCCGGAGCGTGTGAGCCTGCCGGATATCGATGTCGACTTCGATCCTGAAGGCCGTGCCCGAGTCATCGAATACTGCGGTGAAAAATACGGCACCGACAAGGTTGCCCAATGCGTGATCTACGGCACCATCAAAACCAAGCAGGCGCTGAAGGACTCCGCCCGCATCATGGGTTATGAATTCTCGGTTGGAGAAAAAGTCACTAAGGCCTTGCCCCCGGCGGCCACCGGCGGCAAGGACATCAGCCTGCATGATATTTTCGACCCTTCGGCCAAACGATATGCCGAGGCCAGGGAATTCCGCGAGATGTACGATTCCGACCCCGATGCCAAGCGCATTACTGAGGAGGCCAAAGGTATCGAAGGCCTGATTCGTCAGACCGGTGTGCATGCGTGCGCCACCATCATGGGTAGCGCACCCATCACCGATACCTCGCCATTGCTGGAACGTACCGATGGCACCATCACCACCACCTTCGAATACCACACCTGCGAAACGTTGGGTCTGGTCAAGATGGACTTCCTTGGCCTGTCCAACTTGACGGTAATCCACGACACCCTGAAGAATATCGAAGCCAACGGCAAGCCCGCTATCGACTACACCAAGATTCCGCTTGATGATGCGGAAACCTACAAGCTGATGGCCCGAGGCGACACCTTGGGTGTGTTCCAGCTTGATTCCGACGGTATGCGTTCGCTGCTGAAAACGCTGAAGCCTGATAATTTCAACGATATTTCCGCACTTATCGCCCTGTACCGACCGGGCCCAATGAGTATGGATTCGCACACCAACTACGCCAAGCGTAAGAACGGTCTGCAGAAGATTACGCCTATTCACCCCGAACTCGAGGAGCCGCTCAAGCAGGTGCTCGATGAGACCTATGGTCTGATCATCTATCAGGAGCAGGTGCAGTCCGCCGCACGAATCCTGGCAGGCTATTCGCTGGGCAAGGCAGACGTGCTGCGTCGAGCCATGGGTAAGAAGAAGCCCGAAGTGTTGGCCAAGGAAAAGGTGCCATTCTTTGCAGGCATGAAGGAGCACGGATACTCCGAGGAAGCGGCGAATGCCGTGTGGGATATTCTGGTGCCGTTCTCCGGTTACGCTTTCAATAAAGCGCACTCCGCCGCATATGGTCTGATTTCCTATTGGACCGCTTATCTGAAAACCCACTATCCGGTCGAGTTCATGGCCGCCCTGTTGCAGGGTGCCGCCACCAACAAAGACAAGACCGCACTGTATCTGGGCGAAGCGCGCCGCATGGGCATCCAGGTGCTGTCCCCGGATGTCAATGAATCGGTTTACGCGTACTCCGCAGTAGGAGACGTCGTCCGATTTGGCCTTGGCGCCATCCGTAACGTGGGCGATAAGGCAGTGGCCGACATCATTGCCGAGCGCGAAGGACCGCGCGGCAAGTTCGTGAACTTCATGGACTTCATTCGGCGTGTGCCTCTGACCGCGCTCAACCGGCGACTGGTCGAATCGCTGATCAAGGCCGGTGCCTTCGATTCGATTGACCCGAACCGCCGCGCATTGTTCACTGTCCACGAGGCCGCCATTGATTCAGTGGTCAGTCTCAAGCGTAAGCAGGCCGAAGGTCAGTTCGACCTGTTCTCCGATGCGGACGATGGGGGAGCGGAAGCCATGGGCGACGCCTCTGTCACCGTGCCGGATATCGAGGAATGGGACAAGAAAACCAAGCTCAACTTTGAACGAGAAATGCTGGGTCTCTACGTTTCCGACCACCCGCTTTCCGGTATGCAGTCGATACTGGCCTCCCTGCGTGAAATGTCCATTGCACATCTGATTGATCGAGCCAAGACCATGGGTGAGGGGCAGCAGGTCACCTTGGCCGGTCTAATCACCGGCGTGGATCGCCGTGTGTCCAAGAAGGGCAACCCATGGGCCATTGTGACTATTGAAGACATGGAAAGTTCTATCCAATGCATGTTCTTCGGTAAGGTCTACGAGGCCGCTGCCGCCGAGCTGGCCGTGGATGCCATCGTGCAGATACGAGGCCAGGTGGAACTGCGCGATGAGACCGTTTCCATGCGTGCCACCGAGCTGCAGGTGCCCACTCTGGAATCCGAGGACGAGCGCCCGCTGACCATCACATTGCCGCACGCGGCTTTGGATCGTCAACATATGATGCAACTCGGGCAAGTTCTCACCAACCATCCCGGCTATTGCGAGGTGCACTTGGCGGTGATGGACGAGAAAGGCAATGCGCAGGTGCTGACATTCGGCGATCGGTTCCGCGTCAAACGAGATACTTCACTGTTTGCTGAGATCAAGATTCTCTTCGGTCCCAGCTGTCTCCCCGCTGCCTAAGCTTAAGAGGCATGACGGCCGATGATGAACAACAGTGGATTGCTGAAACGCTGACGCGTTTGCAGCATTCGGCATTTCGTGCCAAATTCGTGCTGACCGACAAAGACCGTGCCTACGCTCGGGTCAAAGGTAAAGCGACCATCGATCGGCATGCGCATGAAATGCTGCGTGAGCGGGTAGGTGCGGCCGAGCCGAAAAATGATGGCAAACAAACACCGTGGCGTGGTCATCCAGTATTCACCTCCCAGCATGCCACCGCCACATGCTGCCGGGGATGCATCGAAAAATGGCATCACATACCCAAAGGGCGTGAACTGACGGAAGCGGAAGTGAACCGTTTGGCAGATCTCGTCATGGCATGGATTGAACGCGATCTCATCAATCATCCAGCACGATAATTCGGCGCAATAGTACAGATCATTTCCTTTCCAAACGGTTGCGGATGCCTACAATGAGGTCGGCATAGGAACCGCTCTGAGGAGGAATATATGACTCAGGTATTGCAATCGCCGGGAATCACCTTGCAGAACAAGGCTCACACTGTTATTCCACAAATCGGATTCGGCACATTCCAGATTCCGCCCGAAGATACGCAGCGGTCCGTCGAAGAAGCGTTGGAAATCGGTTACCGTCACATCGATACTGCAGCCGCTTACTACAACGAGGAACAAGTCGGCGATGCATTGCGCGCTACTGGCATGGCCAACAAAGTATGGGTGACCACCAAATTGCGCAACTGCGATCAAGGCTCTGATCCGGCACGCATCGCGTTCGAGGAATCCCGTCGCAAGCTGGGCGTGGATGTAGTCGACATGTACCTGATTCATTGGCCATTCCCCGCAGTCGATCTCTACAAGGAGACATGGAAGGCGCTGCTCAAACTGCAAGAGGAAGGCGCTATCCGCGTGGCTGGCGTCAGCAACTTCCTCCCCGAGCATCTTCAGGCTGTTATCGATGATTCCGGCGAAACCCCAACGGTGAACCAAATCGAAGTGCACCCGCGTTTCAGCCAGCCGGATAATCTCGCCTTCTGCAAGGCACATGGCATCACCGTTGAAGCGTATAGCCCGCTCGGCCATGGCAAGGACATCGAATCCGAGCCGGTTGTCTCTGCGTCCGAGGCCCACAACGTCACGCCCGCACAGGTGGTATTGCGTTGGCATACGCAAGAAGGTCGCATCATCATCCCGAAGTCCAAGCACGTCGAACGTATGAAGTCCAATCTGGCCAGTGCCAGTTTCGACCTGACTGCCACGGAACTTGCTGCCATCGATGCCCTGCACGATCCGAAGGGCAATGTGAGTGCCGACCCCGCCACCTTCGTGCAGTCTCAGTCCTGGGCCAACCAGCACTCGCGCGGCAATATCTGATTCGTCACATAAGCCGAATGCGCAGGGCGAACGTCAATGGCAAAGCCCGTTAATGTAATCCACAAACAAATGCAGCAGAACGCCGGACACTGCCTATGGCGTGTCCGGCAATAACGCGACAAGATATCTGTACAGAAGAGTTGATGGATTGTCAATTCATCCCCAAGGAGGCGGAACATGTACTACAGCAGCGGCAACTATGAGGCGTTTGCCCGTCCGAAGAAGCCATCCGGCGTAGACAGCAAGCATGCATATATCATCGGCACCGGTCTGGCGGCCTTGTCTTCGGCCTGTTACCTGGTGCGTGACGGCCAGATGCCAGGCGATCATATTCATATTCTCGAAAAGGATCCCGTACCGGGAGGAGCCTGCGATGGTCTCGATATTCCTGGTCTCGGTTATGTGATGCGCGGCGGCCGCGAAATGGACAATCATTTCGAGGTCATGTGGGATCTCTTCCGTTCGATTCCCTCCATCGAGACCGAGGGAGTCAGCGTGCTCGACGAATACTATTGGCTCAACAAGGAAGATCCGAATTACTCGCTATGCCGCGCCACCAAAGATCTCGGCAAGGATGCCGGACTCAAGGGCAAATTCGGATTGTCCGACAAGGCTTCCATGGAAATCATGAAGCTGTTCTTCACTCCGGACGAGGACCTGTATGACAAGCCGATCACCGATTTCTTCGATGACGAGGTGCTGAACTCCAACTTCTGGCTGTACTGGCGTACCATGTTCGCTTTTGAGAATTGGCATTCAGCGTTGGAAATGAAGCTGTACATCAAGCGCTACATTCATCACATCGGCGGCTTGCCGGACTTCTCCGCACTGCGATTCACCCGCTACAACCAGTACGAGTCGATGATTCTGCCAATGGTCAAATATCTGGAATCTCATGGCGTGGAATTCCGATACAACACCAAGGTCGAGAACGTCGAATTCGCCATCGGTGGGGGAGACGGCCCCAAGCGCGAGCATACTGGCGTCGGACAAGACACCATCCAGAAAATCCAGGCCACTTCCGGTTTCTTCAAGCGCAATCCAGCCAGCACCCCCACCAAGAAGCTCGCCGTACGCATCGATGTCAGCCAGGAAGGGGAGACGTCCTCTATCGATCTGACGGAAAACGATTTGGTGTTCATCACCAACGGCGGCTGCGTGGAGAACTCCACTATGGGTTCGCAGAATTCGCCCGCCGCATGGAATCCGGATCTGAAGCCAGGCGGTGGCTGGGATATGTGGAGGCGTATCGCCGAACAGGATCCGAGCTTCGGTCATCCGGAAAAGTTCTGTTCCGACCCGAACGCCACCAAGTGGATGAGCGCCACTGTTACCACTTTGGATGATGAGATTCCTCCGTATATTCAGAAGATATGCAAGCGCGATCCGTTCTCCGGCAAGGTCGTCACCGGCGGCATCGTCACTGTGCAGGATTCTAACTGGCTGATGAGCTGGACGCTCAATCGTCAACAGCAGTTCCGCGATCAGCCCAAGGATCAGCTGTGCGTATGGGTCTATGGCCTGTTCCCGGACAAGCCGGGCAACTATGTGAAGAAGCCGATGACCGAATGCACCGGCGAGGAAATCTGTGAGGAGTGGCTCTACCACATGGGCGTACCGACCGACAAGATCGAGCCGCTTGCCAAACATCATGCCAATACCGTGCCGGTGATGATGCCATACATCACTGCATTCTTCATGCCTCGCGCAGCCGGCGACCGCCCGGACGTGGTGCCCGATGGCGCCGTGAACTTCGCATTCCTCGGCCAGTTCGCCGAAACCCCACGCGATACGATCTTCACCACCGAATACTCCATGCGTACCGGTATGGAAGCCGTCTATACGCTGCTCGGAGTGGATCGTGGCGTGCCTGAAGTGTGGGGCAGCGTCTATGACGTACGCAACCTGCTCAACGCCACCGTCAAACTGCGCGACGGCGCACCGGTGACGGATATGAAGCTCAACTTCATTGAAAAGGCCGTGGTCAAGAAGGTGCTTAAGAAGCTCGATGGCACGGATATTGCCACCCTGCTACGCGAATACCATGTGATCTGAATTGATTCGGCTCCCGTTCCGCCCTGTGCGGGAGGGAGCCGTTCGCATAATCGGGCTGTGGAGAATTGAACATGGAATGAACTATTACGACACGCCGATGAACTTTTGATTTCGCTCCATTATGCAGAGAAAAGCTGGCGTATTGTGATGGTAAAGGTGTGATGTAAGCCATTTTCGACACGCCGATAGAACGCCGTCGTTGCAACGATTGTGGCGTGTTTTGTTATGCCCGATTTGCATGAATCCATGTGCTCGTGTAAGTTATTCACCTGTTGCCGCTCAGCGCGACGGGGTTCCCTCCTAGAGAAGATGCGGGATTTCGTGTGCTGGTGTGGTGGTGGTTTGAGAACTCAAGAGCGTGTTTGTACTACTTCTTTATAGTCAATGATTGCCAGTTCATTCCTCGCCTGGCCGCTTGTGTGGTGGCTGGGTACCCGGGAGGGTTTGATGAGGGGTGAGGTTTTTTGAGGGCGTCCTTCCTTAAGGACGTGCTCGTCAATTTTTGTTTTGTGAGTCATCTGTTCGGATGCTTTTCACGAGGTTTTTTTGTGGAGGGTTCGATTCTGGCTCAGGATGAACGCTGGCGGCGTGCTTAACACATGCAAGTCGAACGGGATCCATCAGGCTTTGCTTGGTGGTGAGAGTGGCGAACGGGTGAGTAATGCGTGACCGACCTGCCCCATGCACCGGAATAGCTCCTGGAAACGGGTGGTAATGCCGGATGCTCCATCATACCGCATGGTGTGTTGGGAAAGCCTTTGCGGCATGGGATGGGGTCGCGTCCTATCAGCTTGATGGCGGGGTAACGGCCCACCATGGCTTCGACGGGTAGCCGGCCTGAGAGGGCGACCGGCCACATTGGGACTGAGATACGGCCCAGACTCCTACGGGAGGCAGCAG